>NAR1_12_pt1 | contig 356951 bp, 405 predicted proteins | sample AntRauMetaRauer1_FD_74919 | JGI IMG/M metagenome (IMG submission 74919)
CCGATCATTTTCGTGCTCAATGTCTTTCGGACAGCGTTCATCTCGATCGTCTCCGGCAACCAACTGATGCACTGGTTCCCCGAGGTCATCCTGTTCATGTTTGGCGAAACCAACGCTTACCGGGTGTCGTTTCTGCTCTCGGATCGTGTTATCAGCCAACTGCTGGCTGTCGTCGCGCTCATCGGCATCACCTATCTCGTCGCCCGCCAGCTCCCCGAACTGCTGACGGTGCTCGAAGACATCCTCTACGTGCTGACCGGCGAAGAACACGACCTCCAGGACGCCCTCGACCTCCCGCGGGAGCCCGCGGTCGAACAGCCCGAGGCCCGCCGGGCCGACTAACCGTCAGTCGTCGAGGCTGGCTTCACGTATCGGAACCCGACTCACTCATCGACATCGACCAGCTCAGCGGGCGCGTCGGCCAACGCCGCCAGCGCGTCGGCCTCGACGTGGTGGAGATCGCCCGGAAGCACCAACAGATGAAGCGGCTCGCCGAACTCCTGATCAGCTAGCGCCGACAGCCGGTCGGCCGCGACTAGCGGCTCGGGGCTCCCCGCGCGGGCGACGACAACCCCGAGTGCGTCACCGTCCCACTCGGCGGCCAACAGCTCCGCCGCGTGGCTCGCAGTCATATACGGGTCGTCCAGATCGGGGCCGCCGCGGCGCTTGTGGTAGTCGACTTTGATATCCAGATAGACCAGTGTATGTAGTCCACGCTCCTGATTGGCCTCGATCGACTCGATCACGCTCGGCGGGACGTCTCCGGCCCCGTGGACGAACGGGAACGGAAGGGTGACAGCCTTTCCAAATCTGTAGTTCTGGAGGCCAGTTAACCCGCTGGCGGCGGTTTCGGCAGTTACACCGTGGATGACATGTGTCTCGATGTCGCGGTCTTCGGCCCGGATCCGGAGATCCGAATGGGTCGTCGAGATCATCGTATCCCCGGCGGTCAGAAAGGCCACATCCTCGTCTTCGGCGGCCGACAGGATCGGCTCAGGGTCCTGTTCGACGCCCGCCCGACCTCTGACTTCGATGTCGACGTCGTGGACGGCTTCGAGATCCGCGACAGTGGCTCCGAGTAGCGTGCTGGTGTAGAATTCGGCAAACACACGGTCGGCCGCACGGAGGGCAGCACGGCCCTCGCAGGTGATCGACTGTTCGTCGTAGAGCCCGAGTCCGATGAACGTAAGCATACGTCGACCGAGCCACCGGGATCGAATAACAGTTGTTGAACCGCGCTAGGCCGTCTCGTTGGTCCTGGATGCGTTCTCGACGGGGTGTTCGATACCCTCCAGGAGCGACTCGATATCCTCGCTGGCATCGATCGGCTCCGGATGGATGCCGATCGCGAGCAACACGTCCTCTTGATGTGTGGTCGACAGCAGGTAGAGTCGAACTGGGATCTCGCCGTTTTCGGCACCCTCGATCGGAGCACCTTCCGAGCTCTCGACTTCGACCACCGCCGAAAAGATCGGGACCGTTCGCTCCTCGTCGAGGATCGAGAGCGTGACCTCGTCTTCCTCTTCAACCTCACTAACGGCGAAATCGCCGTCCGTCCGTGCTAACCCCTCGTCGACGAGACGGGCAATGAGGTCCGCACCGCTGAGTCGGGCCAGCGGGTTCGCCGAGATTCCGGCGACAGAGACGTCCGGCGTGCTGAACAAGAACACCGAGCTCTGACCGTCCGAGTCGGCATAGGCTGCGGAGTACGTCTTGACGAGGATATCACGTTCGACCCCGCCGGCTTCGACCGTCTCGTCGATGGTGAGCTCCTCCGGCCCATCGGCCTCGTATCCCAACTGGTCGGCAGCCGGGATCGCTGCCGGAGAGGCAGCCGCAGTTATTTCGCCGTCCTCCCCCAGACAGCCAGCAACCCCTGTCAGCCCCACAGTCCCAATAAGCGTTAGTGCCCGTCGACGATCCATACCAACTACAGATAGTGAGCATACATTTTTGTTTCGATTACAGTCAATATATTTGGTATATATTCGACGTAGCCGGTAGTGAAGAAGCCTGAGACACGGCGCAAAGAGTATCAGAAATACTGTTCGAGTTGTAACTCGTTGGTCGGCAGATGATGGCCTTTTTTATCATCGCCAGCATAGAACACCTATGTCAGCCGAGTCATATGATATCGTTATCGTCGGTGGCGGCACCGGCGGTGCGTTTGCCGCGGCGACCGCGGCGACTGCGGGTCTCGAGGCGGTTATTCTGGAGCGAAAGCCCTCCGAGGCCGCGGGCCACATCGCCTGTGGCGATGCAATCAAAGGGACCGCGACGTTCCCCGACGTCATCGATCTCGACTATCTAAAAGACGAGGCGTTCACCAACCAGACGATCACTCGGGCAGTCTTCGAGAACCCCTCCAGCAACGACGACATCGAGATCGGCTTCCGCGGCCCGGGGGCCGTGTTGGACCGCAAACGCTACGGCGAGATCATCCTCGAAGAAGCCGAGCGCCTCGGCGCGGCGATTCACTACGACACGGTCGTCCAGGACGTCGTCCAGGACGACGACGGCACGGTCACGGGCGTCACCGGCAAACGATCGGGCCAGTCGGTCGCCTACGACGCCGAGATCGTCATCGACGCCGCGGGAGCCTTGTCGATCCTCCAGGACAAAGGCGAGTTCGGCGACAGCTACTTCGATACCAACGTCCGCTATTCCCAATTTTGTTCGGCCTACCGGGAGGTCATCGAGGTCGACGAACCCGTAGACTGGGACGACGCACTCGTTTTTAAACCCACCAAAGAACTGGGGTATCTCTGGTATTTCCCGCGGACACCGACCCGGATCAACGTCGGCGTCGGCTTCCAGATGGACCAACCCGAGATGCAGATGATCTCGGCGATCGAGGAAGACATCGAATCGCGGCCCGAACTCGTCAATCCAACCGTCGTCGACAAACTCGGCGCAGCAGTCCCGACGCGTCGACCGTACGATTCGGCGGTCGCCGACGGCTACATCGCAGTGGGCGATGCCGCGGGCCACGTCAACCCGACGACCGGCGGCGGCATCCCCGGCGCGGCACAGTCGGCCCACTGGGGGACCAAGCGGGCGATTGCGGCTATCGACGAGGGCGACGTCAGCGAGGCCGCCCTCTGGGAGTACAACCGTGACGTGATGACCGACTTCGGGAAACACTTCGCCGCCATCGACTGCTTCAACATCTGGGGAACGGCCCACGAGGTCGATGAACTCACCGAGATCGTCTCCTCGGTCCCGGCCCAGCATCTTGCCGACGCGATGGCAGGCAAAAACACCGGCCCCATGCCGCTGTCGCTGAAACTCCGGACGATCAAAGACACCTTCGGCCACTGGGAGAAACTCATGCAACTGGTGAAGGTCCGCGGGAAGGCGGGCAATCTGGCCGACCACTACGACCGGTATCCAACCACCCCTGAGGGGTTCCCGGCGTGGAAATCGGTCCGCGACGACATCATGGACGAGATCTACGAGATCTCCGGTGCCGAGCCGAAGTACTAGGCGCTAACACCATCGCCGGCAGATGATTACCGCCTCAAACACGAGCCTATCACAATCCCTTTTCCATGACAGCCCGAACGTTCGTTCGTATGTCTGATAACGATCCAGCGGTCGACGACTGTCCTGTCAGCAACGAGATCCCCATGCTCGGACTCGGGACGTGGGAGAACACCGATCCGGACGCCTGTGCAGAGTCGGTCGCGACCGCCCTCGAAATGGGCTACCGACACATCGACACCGCCCAAGCCTACGGCAACGAGGCGGATGTCGGCGACGGGCTTGCTGCGGCCGATGTCGACCGCGAGGAGATCTTCCTCGCAACCAAGGTCTGGATCGACAACCTCGCGGCCGACGACGTGATCGAGACCACCGAGGCCAGTCTCGACCGTCTCGGCGTCGACAGCGTCGACCTGATGTACGTCCACTGGCCGTCCCGAACCTACGACGCCGAGGAGACGCTGGCGGCGCTGAACGAACTCCACGCCGACGGGAAGATCGACCGGATCGGCGTCAGCAACTTCGAACCCGACCAGCTCCAGGAGGCCATCGAGATCTCCGATGCGCCGATCGTCGCCAACCAAGTCGAGTGCCACCCGTTCCTGCAGCAGGAGGCGCTTCGGGAGGTCTGTGCGGACGAAGACGTCGAGCTCGTGGCCTACTCGCCGCTGGCCCGTGGCGACGTGCTCGAAAACGACACCCTCCAGGAGATCGCCGACGCCCACGACGCCAGCCCCGCCCAGGTGAGCCTCGCGTGGCTCCGCCAGCAGGGGATCACGGCGATCCCGAAGGCGACAAGCGAAACCCACATCCGGGACAACTGGCAGTCGCTATCGGTCACGCTGAGCGACGAGGAGATCGAGCGGATCGAGTCGATCGAGCAGACCGGCCGCCGTGTCGACCCCGGATTCGGCCCGTGGAACCATTGACATCCTCCCGCGCCTAAAGACGCGGGAATCCACGAAGTGGATATTCGGGTTGCGCGTTTCCTCGGGGTGCAAGTACGCTTTCGCGTGACCCGTCGAAGGTTGCCACCGAATTGTGACCGGCGGTGTGCGTTACAGCGCGTAGAGCCGTGTCAAAACGGCCTTCCTCCCCGCATACAGCGGGCGTCAACGACGGCTGGTTGTTCAGCCAGCGAGGTAGCACGGTTCGCCTCACCTGAAGTGTTAGTCCGTGCATGGTTCACCCTCCCGTTGTGCAATATTCTCCGAAGCGTTCAAGTCGGCGTGGCGTCCACGACCGCACTCCGCACACGAAAATTGGTCGCCATCACGGGTTCCCATTGAACCGCACGCCGAACATTGCTGGCTGGTATGATAAGCGTCAACTTTCTCGACACGAATACCAACGCGTTCGGCTTTGTAGGTGATGAACTGTTGGAGTTGGTGGAAATGCCACGAATGGACACCCGACCACGAACTGTTCTCGCGGATACCTTCGAGGTCCTCCATCCGAATGACGGGATTCTCGAACTGTTCCGCGAACGTGATGAGACGACGGGAGAGTTTATGATTTAGGTCGTTAATTCGACGCTGTTCTTTGTCACCCACACGGTTACGTGCGCGAAGCGCACCCGCTTCCGATAGCGAATCGCGTAGGGAACGATATTTGCGTCGAACGTACTTCGCCTCACCACCAGACACCAGCATTGACTCGTCTTCGTCGTAGGCCGTCGCGGCGAGAATGTGGCGTTCACCAATATCGACACCGATGGGTGTCTCACCCGACGTGTCGGTGTCGTACTCGATGTTGAACGTACAGTACCAGTCGTCGCCACGCCGGTAGACCTGTAGTCGGGTCTTCTTGGCGTTTCCTTCTACCAGTCGGTCTACGTGGTCGTCAATGTCGTCGTACACCTCTATCGGCGTGTACCACCATTGAGAGACGCACGGGAAGCCAACGACGACCGTACCGCTCTCGGTTGTGTCGAGTTCCCAGTTCTGGTTGTTGATAGCGAACGGCTGGCTCTCTTGGTATCGAACCGCTCCGTCCTTGCTGTGGTCGGATTTCGCCTCTCGAATGGCTTGGTTCTGGATGGCCGAGTAGAGGTCGTTGTCGATGCTGGCTGTGGTCACGGATTTGTCGAAGTTGCCGTTCTCCCATCCGTTGATGCAGAATTGTTTGGTGTCACGGTAGAGACGTGTGGCGCGTTGCCACTCCTTCCGCCGTGAGAGGGATGGATTGTGGAACTTCGCGGTGACAGTCAACGTGACCATTACACTTGTAATTGTACGAGGTTGCTTAAGTATCTGTCGACAGTGGGTTGTGTCATCGATTGTCGGATTCATCCTGCGCCTAAAGGCGCAGGTATTCTCCTTGATTCTCTGTAATAATCATGAGAAAACTTTCATTGATATTCGGTATGTTGGTTCTTGCCAGCATGGTTACAGCAACAACACCTAACTTTCCACACGTAGTTGAAGGAGATATCACAGTTAATGACGATTCTAGTTATGAAGGAGAAATTCAGGCACGACATGCCGGAAGCGTTATGGACTTTACCCAGATTGAAGACGGAGTTTTCGGTTCTGAAACTGATCCTCTGGCTGTCTCAGGTCTTTCAGACGGAGACACTATCAAGTTCTATGTAGATGGTATTGAACTAGATAACACTGCTAGTTTTGAATCTGGCAAGGTTAGCAATTTGAGTTTGGATTTGACTACTAGTTCAGATGTTCCTACGAAGGTTTCAAATAGAGTGAGTGAAGCTCAGAAGTCCAGCGGCCAGATAGATGTTAAAGTTCCAGAGGCAGCTTCAAAAGAAAACTCTGGTGTAGAAGACATCAGAATTACAGTCAACCAAGATGCTGAAAACAGAGAGATCAACGAGGTCAACATCACAGTCTCAAACAAAGTAGAAGAGAATCAAGGAGAAGTCGGAGATATTCCTGTAGGCGATCAGGAAAACAACGTTCACGGCAACATAGATGTCGATACTGACAACAATGATGCTGTTGAAAGCTCTAGAATTAACTTCAGAGTGAGAAAGGATCGAATAGGAGACACCTCTGAAGTAGTCTTATTCCACTACGATGAAAGAGAGCTGATTGAAGCACTTGATACAAACTATCTTGAAGATAAGACAGAAGGTAGATCGGACGATTATTATTACTTTGAGTCTGATACAACTAGCTTTTCATCTTTCACGATCGCTTCAGACAACCAAGATCCTGATGCAGAGATAGATGTCAACTCGACGGATATACAGGCAGGAGATACAGTAGAGTTTGATAGTTCAGATTCTAGTGATGCAGAGACAGAGATAAGAAGTTACGACTGGAATTTCGGAGGAGGTGAGGGATCTGATTCTGGTCAGAAAGTCTCACATACCTACGATGAGGAAGGAGACTACACTGTAGTTCTTACAGTTACTGATCAGGGAGGCAACGAAGATACCTCAACAGTAGAGATCAGCGTTGAAGACATTCAAACTGGTTCATCTAATTCCCAAGATACAGTAGAAGAAGAACCAGAACAGCAAGAACAGAACGAAGAGACACAACAAGATCAGACAGAATCTGAACAAGATACATCCAGCAGTCAGGATGGAAACGATCAGACAGAGTCTGATACTGGTTCAGATAATCAACAATCGGATCAGGATACAGAGACATCAGAGGCCGAAACCGAGGAAGTAGATCAAAACGAACAACAGAACACTCAGACTCCTACAGGACTGTTTACAGCTGAAAATGGGGGATTAGCCGGAGTCGTTCTGCTGGTTCTAGCAGGTACTGTGTTTTACGCTAATAGAACTGGAAGGATTGATCTAGCCAAGATTAAGTCTATTCTGGCCAGTAAATTAGCCAGAAAGAGTGAAGAATCTTCCGATTACAAGTTTAACTGATTCGAGAGTACTCAACGAATGAGAGTTCTTTTCTCTCATCTCTTTTTTTCTCTTCCCAGTTTTCTTTGTTCCATTCGGGGAAAAATGTATCGCCGTCATAGTCTTGATGTATGCGTGTTAAAATCATCTGGTCGGCTTCACTGAGTGTCTGTTCGTAGATTGTTTCTCCGCCTATTATGAAGGCTTTTTCATCGTATTTTTCTGCTAGCTTCCAGGCCTCATCGAGACTGTTGGCTATATCTACACTCTCGTCGACTTCAACTCCGGAACGTGTAAGTACGATATTGTGACGGCTTGGTAAGGGCCTGAAATCTTCGGGCAGTGAACGGTATGTGCTAGACCCCATTATAACAGGGTGGTTGATAGTTTTTTCCTTGAAATGTTTGAGATCGTCAGGATAATACCAAGGTATGTCTCCATCTTTTCCTATCACGCCATTTTCTGAAACGGCCGCTATAATTATTTTCTCCATTTTTACTCAGCTATTCCAAATTTGAGTCCGGGATGAGGATTGTAGTCTTTCAGTTTGAAATCGCTGTGTTCCATCTCATCGATTGATTTGTCAGGCACTTCCATCTCTGGTAGTTTTCTTGGTTCTCTTGAGAGCTGTTCTAGAAGTCCTGGAATATGATCTTTTTTGTCTTCACTCTGTTCTGGTGCATTTTCCTGAACCCATTTTTTGACTTCCAAGAACTCTTCTTTGTCTTCGACCTTAGAGATCTTTTCCTGAAGCTTTTCTAGGTTCTTTCCGTACCATTTACCTCGCTCTTCGTTTCCACAGTAGATGTGTGCATCTACTATGGTGTGTGCGAACTCTCCGAGCTCGAGATCAGTCTGTTTTGCAATTATTCTTCCAATGAGTGCGTAAGCTGCTATGTTAAACGGTATGCCCAGAGCGATATCTCCTGAACGCTGGGTTAAATGAAGGTTTAGTTTGCCATCTTGTACGTTGAATACAAAGCTGTAGTGGCAAGGTGGCAGCTTAGAGACTGTTGCGTTTGGAGGGTTCCAGGCGTTTACTACTATTCTTCTGGATTTAGGGTTTTCATTTAGCTGGTCGATAACGTACTGGATCTGATCGAAAGTTAATCTTCCGTTTTCTTCTTTGTTGACCCATCTGTGGTTTTCATCTGGAAATGCTTCTCCTGGTAGCTGATCTTTTTGTTCTGGTACTGGAAAACGTCTCCAGAAACGTCCATAAGCAGTCTCAAGTAGGCCTTGTTCATCTGCCCAGGCATCCCAGATCTTGGTTTCATCTCTAAGGTTTTTGATGTGTTCTTCGCCTGAAAAGTACCAGAGAAGTTCGTGGATAAGTGAGTTCCATCGGTAGCCTGATAGATCTTTAGTTGTTAATAGAGGAAAGCCTTCTGACCAGTCTATCTTATAGAAGTATCCGAATTTGGATATGGTATCTACATCTGTTCTGTTTGGTTTGTAGTTTCCGTTTTTCAGAACGTCTTCGACAAGCTCTAGGTATTGGTCCATTTGGTCCCCTCTATGTGGTTTGAGCTTTTAGAATTATTTTAAGCTTTCCGAACATCCGGAAACCAGTATTTGTAATGCTGGAGTGGTAAAAACTATTGGTTATTAAAAACTTAGGTCATGAATTAAGATTAGATATAGTAAAATGTCATTTAACAGATCCAGAAGACAATTGGTGACACAGGCATTGTTTGGAGATGCTGAAGAACTACATCCGGAGTCTGAAGAGTTTCCGGATCCACTTTCAGTAGTTGGCCATGAGCTTGGTAACCGGACTCAGAAATCATGCTTTGAGGGAATGGAAGTAGTTGAACTATACAACGAATACAAACAGATGCTTGAGTACGGAGAGGACGGCCGTGAAAAAGTTATTTCCGAGATTGAGAACACAGACAATCAGTATTCTGATATAGTTTCTACGGGTCTTCAGGCTATGGAAGGTTATATTGATATTCTGAAAGACGAAGATCCAAAAGAAATATCTGTAGACGAGTTTATGTCTGGTATATCAGAACTTGGAAACGTTGAACACGATTACGATGATCAGATGGTAAAAGGCAATGAAGCACTTTTCATACCTCTTTGTACTATGGTCAAAAACTCTCAAAGTTATTTTGACGGCGATGAAGATAATTTGAATATCCATATTGGAGGAGAATCCGACCAAGATTCCTACATTCTAACCTATACTGACAATGGTTCTGGCATAGATGAGGAAACCAGAGATGGCATGTATGCCTGGAACGAAAAAGAGGCTTCTACAGGGCTTCCAACAGCTGCAGAAATCGTAGAATGGGCCGGTGGAGATATAGAATATTATAACGGAGATGGCCATTATGGCCATCAAATAATACTGGATAAAGCCTAGAACTCTACCTTTGAGTTTTCATAAAGAGGAAACTCCTCAAGAAGTTTTTCCACACGTGATCTAGTTTTTTCGGCTACATCTTTGTCTTCTGGATTTCTGATTCTCTCTGCTATCATTTCTCCAATCTCGTAAAGTTGTTTTTCTTCCATTCCGCGAGTTGTTAATGCAGGTGTTCCAATTCTTATGCCTGAAGTAACCATTGGAGATTCCGGGTCATAAGGCACCATGTTCTTGTTAACCACTATGTTTACCTTCTCTAGAGCTTTTTCGGCTTCTTTACCTGTGATGTCTTCGTCTCTGAGATCGACAAGGACGAGATGGTTGTCAGTCCCTCCTGAGACTAGGTCTATTCCGTTTTCATTTAATGCATCTGCCAATGATTCGGTGTTTTTCTTGATCTGTCTTGAGTATTCTTCGAACTCTGGTTTCATGGCTTCTTTGAAACAGACTGCTTTGCCTGCTATCTGGTGCATCAATGGTCCGCCTTGAGAGAAAGGAAAGACTGCCGAATCTATCTTAGAGGCATACTTTTCCTTACAGAGAATCATCCCTCCTCGTGCTCCACGGATCGACTTGTGTGTGGTAGTGGTCACGATGTCACATTCTGGGAAAGGATTTGGATGCTCCCCTGTGGCCACTAAACCGGAGATATGGGCGATATCACACATTAAAATTGCATCAACTCTATCGGCAGCCTCTCTAAAGGCTTCAAAAGGTATATCTCTAGGATAAGCAGAATAACCACAAATTATCAGGTCAGGATTATGTTCTTCGGCGGCCTCAATTATATCCTCTCGCTCAAACCTCTCGGTCTCTTTGTTCAATCCATATGTATCGAAATCAAATAATTCTCCAGAGAAGTTGACTCCATGTCCGTGGGTCAGGTGGCCTCCGTGGGACAGTACTGGGCCAAGAACCTTATCGCCAGCATCCAGAACTGAAAAAAGCGCTGCAAAATTAGCTTGAGAACCTGAATGAGGCTGAACATTCGCATGATCTGCATTAAATATCTCACAAGCTCTATCACGCGCCAGATTTTCTATTTTATCATGATGTTTACAGCCAGCATAGTATCGTTTACCCGGATAGCCTTCACAGTATTTGTTCGTTAACACCGATCCCTGTGCCTGTAGAATCTGTCGGGGCACAAAGTTCTCTGAGGCAATCATTTCCAGAGACTCACTTTCTTGTCTTTCGATCTCTTTGTTTAATGCTTTATAGACTTCAGGATCTGCCTCTGAAAGATCTCGATGTTCCATGAAAACCGAGTTTAACTCTTAGAACTAAATTAGTTTTGATAATTATAGATTAGTTCTTCTAGGGTTGTCCTTAGAAGTTTTTCTCTATCAGATGCTCAACTATTAACGCTCATCGGCCAGCATCCGAATAACTAGTTGTAGTATTTCAACGAATACACCCATGTATGCCGTGTAAAGCCCTATACCATTCAAAAACGGCGTACTCGGCCGTATCTTTGTCATGTAGATCTGATGGATCAGATAGACTATGAAACCGATCAATGCCAGGAAGAATGCAACCAGAATAAATGGTCCACTAAAGCTTCCTATAAGTGATATTCCAAGTACTCCCAGGAAAATATAGTTAGCATACTTTCCCCAGCTCGAAAAATCATGGTTTGTCCCAAAAACAAGCAGACCTGCGAAAACTGCAATCAAGGTTGTAATTGCTCCTGTTATTGCCAGAGCTATTGCCTGTGTTGATGGTGCAAGCACCATTGAAAGTATTCCTGCTCCGAAAAGACCATAAGCTATCTGTATAAGAGCTGTACCTCCGATTGCCAATTTGTTGTCTTGGGCTCTTATTCCTTTTTTCGCCAACCATAGACCTCCTGTAAGCATAGCTCCATAGACTATGACTCCAAGGAAAAAGAATGTGCCAAACAGCAAATTATTGATTGTTGAAAGCGGAGTGAACGCAAAAACCCACATCAAAGCTATATTTAGTATTATTAGCGATGTTGCAATACCGAGGCTTTTGAGTTGACCTTCCTTGAACATATCTACTATTTGGGAGTTCAAAGTTAAAAACACGGCGGCAGATTAAAAACAGTTCCAACCGCTCAAATCAACTGTGAAGGAAAACAAATATCCGGGAACTTTTATTGTAATTGAAGGTGCTGACGGAGCCGGGACCACCACACAATCAAAGAAGCTGACAAAACATCTAGGTGCTCACTGGAGTTTTGAGCCAACAAACGAGTCTATAGGCAAGAAAGTAGATGAAATGATATCATCTGATGAGTATTCTCCCGAGAGTATTGCCTTAGGATTTGCCGCCGACCGAATGGTTCATCTAGAGGAAGATATTATACCGCGTCTAGAAAAAGGAGAAACCGTGGTATGTGATCGTTATTATCATTCATCTCTTGTTTATCAACCGGTTCTAGGAGCCGATTATAAATGGGTCAAAGAATTAAACAAACAGGCTATAAAACCTGATTTAACTCTTTTAATGGATGTATCGGCCGAAGAGGGAATGGCCAGAGTTGAAGACCGTGGTAAGGATGGAAATGTGTTTGAAGAGCTAGATTTCCAACAGAAGGTAGTTTTGAAATACAGAGAGCTCGAAAGTAAATTGGATGAAAAAATTGTGGTAATTGATGCATCAAAATCAATTGAGGAAGTATCTAATTCTATAAAAAAGACCTTAGAACAGTCAGATCTACCTTAATACTTTTTATGTGATTCGACTCCTTGAAAACATAGAGCCTTACCTAATGTCAGATAAAGAATCTAAAGATAAAAACGACGTTGAAGAAACCAATGCCGGAATAAGGAAAAAAGGTAACTGGAAAGAGATCAGTGAGTTTGGAGAAGAAGTCGGAGAAGCTATGGAAAAATCTGTAGAGAAAGAATCTGCCGAAAGATTTGATAGCTGGCGACCCAAAATTGAAGAATCGGAAAGAGATATTAAGAAAAAGACAGTCAAAGAGGCGGTAGTAGCTGAAAGAAAGCTTGAAGAGGAAAGTGAAGGTGTAGCAAAAGATCTCAAAAAAGCATCAGGAAAAGTGGCTGAAGCCGGAAAGAAGGCAGCCAAAAAAGAGATTCCGGAAAAAGAGATAATTGAAGCGTCTGAAGATGTAGCTAAACCTTTCTACTCGAATATTGCAAAGTTTTTACGTAAGATAGAATCAGCGGTTTATTCGTGGTTTGCTCTGAGATTCAATCCTTACTATCTTGATACAGAGGATTTCTCAGTTGATATGGGGCATAAAAAAGACGGCGAATTCGAAATGGATGTATCTGTGCTTGAAGAAGAAGCCAGAGAGAACTTAAAAGATAATTTTGGGCAGGATAATAAATGAGTGAAATTCTAACAATTCTGGCGCTAGTTGCATCGATTTTTATGGGTATTTCAATAGGAGCTTCTACCGTTGCGTCAGCTTTTGGCCCTGTTAACAGTGCGCGATCTGCTAATGTTCTTAGATCGGCTTTTCTGGCAGGTGTGTTTGCATTACTAGGAGCTCTACTTCAAGGAGGTAATGTTGCAGAAACTGTTGGTTCTGGTATAATGCAGGGCGAGATGCAAATTATCCAAGCTGGTTCAATACTTTTGATTGCTGCAGCACTTGTTATAATCAGTGTTATGGGAGACTATCCTATGCCTACTGCATTTACTGTTATAGGTGCGGTTATCGGCAGTGCTCTAGGTTTCGGCAACAGTGTTCTCTGGGGATCGGTTGGTAGAATAATAGGCTATTGGGTTTTAATTCCTTTCTTGGCTGTAGCGCTGGGATATGGTATCTCAAAAATACTTAGAAAATATGTATCGAAAGAGAGCTCCCAGAAAAAAATCAGGATAGTACTTTTGGCTTTAGGCTGTTATGTTTCTTATTCTGCTGGAGCATCAGCTGTAGGTCTTGCAGTTGGTCCTCTAGGCACTCTTGGATACTCAACTATATCTCTACTGTTTATGGGAGGTCTTTCAATCTTGATAGGTACATGGCTTTACTCACCGAGAATTATACGTGCAATATCATTTGATTATTCGAATATTGGCCCACGAAGATCTATTGCAGCACTCGGTACAGCAGCAATACTTGCACAAATTGGGATTTACTTTGGAATACCAATATCGTTTAATGAAGCTGTTATAGCTGCCGTGATTGGTTCGGGTTTGGTTGAAGGCAAGTCAAATATTGATGGCAAAAAAATTGGATATACTGTTGCAGGGTGGGTACTAGCGTTTTTCGTTGCGACCGGTCTTGCATTCCTAACAGGTCTGTTTATAACTGCACTGTAGTGCCAGGACTTCTACACTGTAGTATTTCTATATTGTTAGTTGTTTTAGATTGTGAAAGTTTTCAAATAGGTCAAAATTGTGTAGGATCCCCGTAGTTATTTAAGGTTTCAGCTATCCTTTCTCCGGGCTGCGAGTGGGGTTAAGGAATATTTCTATTTTGGTGTGTGTAAGGTGCTGAAAGAATCCACTTGTAGGGTGGAAAATAAAATGAGGTGTATGAACAAATGATGGCTGAAACTAAAAGTATTGAAAGACAGAAAAACGAGGATTCGGGAGGCCAAAACCAGTTGGAATGTCCGGTTTGTAGCTCTGAAAACATTCGTCAAGACTCTGAGACAGCTGAATTAATTTGTCAGAAATGCGGGACTGTAATTGAAGAGGATATGGTAGAAGAATCTGCCGAACCAAGAGCTTTTACAGCCGAGGAGCGTGAGAAAAGAAAGCGTACAGGCTCTCCTTTAACCTATACTAAACATGATAGAGGTATTTCAACACAGATAGGTCATGGCGGAAGTCTTTCGGAGGTAGCTCCGAGAAAGAGAGGACAGTACCATAGAATCAGACGCTGGGATAGACGGATTGCCGAATCCAGATCACGTAATCTAAGATTTGCACTTTCTGAGCTTCAGAAACTGGTTGACGATCTTAACTTGCCAAAATCGGTGCACGAAGAATCTGCTAGACTTTACGATAAAGCTATAGGACAAGAGACGGTAAAAGGTAGAAAGATCGAAAAGATTGTGGCTTCGCTTGTGCTTTTAGTTGCAAGAGATCAGAGGGTTCCTAGAACACTTAGAGAGGTGGCTGAAGCTTCTGATATCGATAAGAGAGAACTGGGTAAAAATTATAGATACGTCGCAAGAGAACTCGATCTTAGGATTATCCCGGCTAGACCAGAAGATTTTATTCCAAGATTTGGTTCCAAACTAGATTTTTCAGGTCATACCCAGGCTCGAGCCCTAAATATAATTGAACAAGCCCGTGAAAAAGATCTTATTTCGGGTAGAAGTCCGGAAGGTGTAGTAGCAGCTGCACTATATATTGCATCATTGGTTGAAGACGAGAAACGTTCACAGAAAAGAATAGCTGATACTATCGGTGTAACCGAGGTAACAATTAGAAAAGGTTACCAGGACTTTGTAGAAGGATTAGGTCTAGAACAAGAGGTAGAAAAAGCCAGAGAGGATCAAAACTGATCTCTCTTAGTTCTTACTTTTTATTCTGGATTCTCCTGGAGGCAATGATCTCACAATATAGTCTAGGTCGAGATCAAAGTCTTGTTCTTTGAAATACGAGCGTATCTCCTTTGCGATATCAGATTTTTTGGTTCTTCCTGGTTCAATTTCTATAAATCCAGGACAGTTTTGTTCGATAGCTTCGACAGGACCTGCCATCGGGACGTATACATCTTCTTCTATTTCGTATGGTCCGATTGCTACTTCGATCTTTACGTTTCGGATATAGTTTCTGTCGCCTCTTATGATAAAGGCGCCTTTAGGCAGATATTCTCCTGATTCTGGCTCCTGAGATACCTGATCCGGTGTGACATAGTAGACGTTATCAGATCCTATGCCGGCTTTCCAGGTCTTTGCAAAGCTGATAGATGCTTTTGCAGCCTGCTGTTTTGTCTCTTCACTTGCATCTTGGCCGTCTTTGATTACAACACTTGGAGCGCCATCGAAGTCAGCATGGAAATATAGATCGTTCGATTCCATGTGTTTGTTTACCAACATGTCGTTGGTCTGTACATCACGACCTATCAGTACAAGGAAGTCTTCGGAAGAATGGAACCATCTGTACTTCTCAAACCATTCTTTTTCTCTCTTTTGGCTTTTGTCTTCCATAACTTCTTCAAGATCGATTTCCTCTTCTTTGAGCTGTTCAAATTCTTTTTCGGTGTGTTTTTTTGCCTTCTTGGCGTTTTCAATCTTTGATTCAGAGGCTTTGGCTTTATCGTAGTATCCGGATGCAATTGCTTCTAGATCTTCATCCGGTTCGAGTTTGATGCTCATTCCATTGATTTCAACTGTGAAAAACTCTTCCTGTTCGTTCAGACCTTTAACCATGTCTGAGGCCTCGGTCTCAGCTTCTTTTAGTTTATCTCTCGTCTTTTTCCAGCCGTGTTCTTCTATGGCGTTTTCTACAAGGTTCTGAATATCGTTAAGTGTTCCGTACTTGGTATAAATCAACTCGGCTTTTTCCCGGTTTTCTTCTGAAGCTCTTTTCAGACCTTCTATCTTTCGCTCTTGTTGTTCTAGCTGTCTTTCAAGACCTTCCTTTCTTTCCTGATATGCCTTGTTTTTCTGGCGTTCTTCTTTTCTTTTCTCTCTTCTGTAGAAAAACTCATCTAGGCTTTCCGAAAAACTCTCAAACTCTTCTTCATCATATTCTGAGTAAGTCTCAAGAGGGAAAGGCACTGCTCTTTTGAGTTCTTCTTCCTTCTTGTATATTCTTGGCTGAATTTCCTGATCTAGAAAGCTTTCGATTTCTTTGTTAACATCTTTAATTTCGTCTTCGGTTAGTTCTTCCAGATCTTTGTCTTTCTGTATTCCAAGTCTTTCACAGATCTCCTCGGCGTATGTACCTCCAAGGCTTAGCTTCGATGCAATCTGGCGTACAAGTTCTCCTTCTCCGAAAGATTCGATATAGTTTTCCATTTCTCGTGGATCTGGAGCAGGTTCAGGGTATACGTATTGTTCGCCGACAGCGATTGTTCTATCTGCCCAGTCTTCCTGGCGAAGTGCTCCGATAATCTTTCCTTCCTTGACTAGTATGAAGTTACCTTTACCGAATACCTCACAAACCAGTTTTACATCACCGCTTTTTAGCTCCAGAATTCTGTCAAAACCTCTCTGAGTTACCTCATCAATCCTTCCCAGATGTTTTCTTAGCTCCATTGCAAAACCTGGAGGTCGTGTTGGATTATCTCGCTTGTATTTAGATAAGAAAAGGTGGTTAGGTCCAATTATAAGTCGTTTTTTGCCTTCTCCGCCTACATAGACCTCTACTGTTAGTTCATGTTTTCGCTGATATACTTTCTGGACGTGTCCTTCTTCCAGCTGTTTAAACTCATCCATCAAAAGCGAAAGATCAAGGCTTGTAAGCTCCATAGAACAGAATTGAAAACTGAATTATTAAAACAACACTTGGCTGTTCGAAAAACTCAAACTATAGTAGATCAATTAAGAACTCAAACCAAGGCAGATTAAGATGTTTTAAATGACAAAGATAAGGATTTCAGACGTCTTCGAAATAGAACTTGATATTATACAATCACCTAAGAAAAGAGGCTATCGATCAGAGACAAAAATGACTGGATTTCTCTTCTTTTCTATTACTGGAACATGTCAACTTCCTGCTGATCGTTTTGATCGGATTCATCGCTTTCAAACCTCTTTTTGAGCTCTTCGACGTTTTCAAGATCAAAGTAATCGAGAAAGTGATCTGTAATATCTAAAATAGCTGTTCTGCCGTCTTTTTCCTTTGAAAGAAATCCTCTTTTAACCATCTCTTTGACGTGTTGATAGGCTCTGTTACCTCTAATATCAATTATATCTGTCTGTTCTACAGGTGCATTGTAAGCTATAAGAGAAAGCGTTCTTAACTGACCTTCGTTCAGATCCTGATGAGGTGCGAGATGTGAAACATGTTCAAGATGGTGGTTCTTTACCTTGAGTTCATACCCGTCAGGGGTTTTAACAAGCTCAAGACCTCTGTTATCTTGTTCTAGCTCGTCTTGATACTCTTCGATAAGCATATCCACATAACCCATTGAACCTAAATCTAGGATGTCTGCGATCTCTTTGTTGTCAACAGGATCCTCTGCGAGAAACAATGCGGCCTCAAGCCTGGATTTTTTAGCTTCCATGATAAAACCTTGATAAGTTTACTTTTAATCAGTTTGCGACCTGTTCGGGTTCCTTTTTGGGTTTGACCTCTAGGTCGCCCAGCCATTCTTTTTGTATGCATTCGACCTTCTGTTCGTTTTCCAGATGTAGCACATGAAGGAACTTCTCAATTTTCTCCTCATTGCCGCCTTGTTCAACTAATTTATTGAACGGTATTTTATCGCTGCTTCCTTTAACTAGATCTGTGACTTTTGAAAAAAGTGAGTTGACCTTTTCTTCCAGACTTTTCTCGTCTATCTCAACCGGATCATCCATCTGCTCACGGAGTTGTTGCCTTTGTTCACGCTTCTGTTTAACTTCCATAGCGTCTTCAAGAGCAGCAGTCAGTTCATCAAGACTTATTCGTCTCCTTGGCTTGGCCTTCACAGGAATCTCGAGATCTGGCCCTACTTTCAGATCGGGTTCGTCGTCTTCTACGAAGTCCTCTTCCATCATGGCTTCGCCTTCAAATTCCATAGGGTCTTCCACCTCTTCTTCGTTTATTGGTTCTCCGGCAAGTGCTAGAGTCTTTATTCTCAAAAGAGCAGCACATAGACGTATAGCTCTTGCAGGCACCTCTAGATCAAACTCTTCAAGGTCTTCAATATATTCTTGGTAGCGCTCTGTTAGAATACAGATATCAATATTTTCCGGATCCATATCTGCGGTTAGAAACTCTAATGTCTCTTCCCAAGGCATCTCGGCTAAATTATCTATTTCGTAATTATCCATTATTTGCTCATCTCAAAAACTTCTCCCTCTTATAGTCCCCGTACACCCAGAAATTAGGCTTCCCAGTATTTAACAACTGGGGTTCTAGACCTCTAGTTCTATGCTTCTCATTTGAGAGACGCCGTTGCGCATTGATACTCCATATGCTCTTTCTGCGTGTCTTACCGTGATTTCGTTGTGTGAGATCACTATAAACTGGTTGCCATCTGCATAGTCTTTTAGCAGGTCTGATAGCTTTTTTGAGTTCTTCTTATCTAGTGCGGCATCTATCTCATCCATGATGTAGAAAGGACTTTCTTCATACTCCAGAATTGCAAAAACAAATGCTATTGCTGTCATTGTTTTTTCTCCTCCTGAAAGTGCCTGGATAATGTGAGGGTCTTTCTTTGGAGGAGCTGCACGGATCTTGAGGCCTTTGTCGATATCATTGTCTTCAAGTACAAGCTCTGCGGTTCCGCCGTCAAACAGTTGTGTGAAAAACTCTTTGAAACTCTTTTGAAGCTGTTTTAGAGTTTCCATGAAACATTCTCTGCGTTTTTCCTCTATGCTTTCTATCATGTCTTCTATCTTCAGCTTTTCCTGTCTTATCTGAGAGACCTGTTGTTGGAACTCATCGAACTTTTCTTTCTTTTTCTTGTACTCGTCGATAGCCCTCATGTTTACAGGACCCATCGAGTTTTGCTTTCTCAATATCTTCTTCTTTTTCCTCTTTAGATCCTCTGGAGAGCTATCAAGCCCCTGTAACTCATCTTCATCAAAGTCGTATTCTGAGAGATCTTCCTGAATATTGTCTAACTCGGCTTTCAGGCGAGCTTTCTTGCTTCCAACATCATCTATCTTGGTCTCAAGTCTCTGCTGTTCGGAATAAAGCTCCTGACGTTCCGGTCTCAGATCTTTCAGGTCTTTCCGAATCTGTTTTTTCTCGTTTCTCAGCTCATCATCGGTTTCCTGTTCATCTTCCTTTCTTTCCTTCATCTGTTTGAGCTCAGCGATATCTTTCTGAAGGTCTTTGATTTCTTTTTGTACTTCTTTTTTCTGCTTTTTCTTTTTGTCCGGGTCAAGCGATTGTGAAAGATTCTTACTTTTTTTACCTCTTCTTGATTTTTTCTTTCCACCGGACATTGCACCTCCACGGCTCATAACGTCACCATCTAAAGTGACAACACGGATGCCGTTAATGCTTTTTACAGAATCTAGATCTTCCGCTACAAGTGTATCTGAAAAGACGTGTTTAACAGCTCTCGAATAATCGTTGTCAAAATTAACTATTTCATCGGCATAACCGATAACACCTTTTTTCTTTTTCGCCATCCTTGATTTTGCGGACTTATCGCGTACAGAAATTTTGTCCAGAGGCAACATTCTTGCACGGCCTATACTTTCTCTTTTAAGGTAATTAATTGCGTTTACAGCTGTGTCTTTGTCTTCAACTACTACATCGTTCATGTGGCCGCCGGCAGCAGTCTCAATTGCGACTGCAAAACGACTTTCAGTCGAAATAAGGTCCTGAAAAGCGCCGATTATTCTATCGTTGTTCATCGAAAGAACAGCATCAACAGCTCTTGAACCTGTATTTTTCCGAGACTTCATCTTCTGGAGTTCCTGGATTGTCTCTTCAAGATCCTCCATCTTGTCTCTTTTGTTCTCTACTTCTCCTTTTTTCTTTTCTATCCGGTTTTCAAGGTGCTGGATGTCATTGTTTCCACCCATCTGTTCTTCTATTTCCTCTATTCGGTCTTGTTTGTCCTCGATCTGTGTATCGATCTGTTCTAGCTTGGTTTCAAGCTCGTCTATTCTCTCCCGCTTTTCAGACGTGTCAGTATTAATATTTGCAAGCTGGTTTGAGACCGCTCTCTTTCTGACTTCAAGTATGGATTGTTGAAGTTTTTCTTTTCTGTCTTCTAGTTCTCTGTACTGGATTGCAAGCTCTTTTTCTTCTTTGAGCTTTTTCAGGTGCTGTCTTTTTTCATCAAGTAGTATTTCCTGTTCCTGTAGTTTGTCTTCAACTTCTTCCAGTTCTTCTTCTGCTTCATCTTTTTTCTCATCGAATTTGGCTACTCCAGAAAGTTCATCAACAACTTTACGGCGCGCTACATCGCTCTGTTCTACGATCTCAGTTACCTTACCCTGTCTTACAAAGTGATAGCCGTCTGGATCCACGTTAGCTCTCTTCTTAATTTCGTCTATCTTGCTTTTTTTGCAGTTGGTTCCCTGGAACTTATACATTGAGCTTCCAGCTTGTGTTATCTTCCGCCCAACAGTTATCTCTTCTACCTCTTCGTCTTCTTCAAGAAAATCATCGAATAAGCCATCTGAGTTATCAAGATAGATAGTGACTTTTGCATAATCTGCTGGCGATCCGCTTTCTCCGCCGTTGAATATTAGCTGGGTCATCTTTTCGGCACGTATCTTGCTGCTTCTTCTTCCGAAAACAAAGCTTATTCCATCGAGCAAGTTGGATTTTCCGTTGCCGTTTTCTCCTACAACAGCGGTTAATCCTTCATATAAAGGTATAGCTGTTTTTCTGTTGAAAGATTTGAATCCTTTGAATGTGACTTTGTTAATCTTCGTTGAGCCATCTAGATTTTTCGGCTCAACTTCTCCAGCTTCCGGTTCTGAAATTACTTCGTCATCATTTCCTTGTTCTTGAACGGCTTCAGCCATACCACTATTTTAAAGAGGTTAGAATAAAAAGACTGGGAGCTCCAAATTGTAATACGAAACACTGCTATTGTGCCATATATACAATTATTGTATTATAGAAGTAGTTATTGTAATACAAATCAGTTTCTTAGAGCCAAATATTAGAAAAATGTATTACTTGATATATTTTGCCTATTTCTGTTTAATCTATTAGACCTATTTAGAGGGTCAGACGCTTATATGAAAAGAAAAAAGTTAGGCTAAGGGGTTAGCCTGTCCGGATCTCGTGGGAATAAGATCCCTTCCTTTACGTTGTCAAGGTCACCCACCTGTCTTACCAATCTGTCTAATCCGAGCCCGTATCCGCCGTGTGGGGGCATACCGAATTTAAACGATTCTAGATAGAACGAAATGTCTTCAGGATCGATACCTTCCTCTTCGATCGCAGCCATCAGTTTGTCCATATCATGTTCTCTTTGTCCTCCTGATGCAAGCTCAAGACCTTTGTAGATAAGATCGAACCTTCGTGACTGGTATTTGTCGCCATCTCTTGCTTCCATGTAGTAAAACTTCTCTCCAGGATAGCCGATTACGAAGAAAGCAGGATGTCCCTGTTCCTCGAAATGTTCTCCGAGTAGTTTTTCTCCTTTGGTGTCCAGATCGTCGTCTTCCTCTGGTTCATAGTCATATTCTTCTTTAAGGATTTCACGTGCTTTTTCAAAGCTGATACGAGGGAACTCTTCATCGGGAACTTTCAGATCTACTCCTAGCTCTTCTAGGTTATCAGCTGCTCTTTTTTCTGTTTCTTTCAGAGTGTACCGTAGTGAATTTTCTAGTACGTCCATAACGTCTTCCTGGTCTTCAATGAATGCAAGTTCAACATCGAACATTGAGATTTCGGAAACGTGTCGGGATGTATTTGAGTTTTCTGCCCTGAAAGCTGTTCCTGTCTCGTATACTTTGTCAAAACCTGCTGCCATCAGCATCTGCTTATAGAGCTGAGGGCTCTGGGATAGAAATGCTTCTTCGCCGTAGTATACTACTGGGAAAAGCTCTGCTCCGCCTTCTGCACCCATCTTTGCGATGTTAGGTGTCTGGATGTTGATATAGTCGTTTTTGTCGAAGTACTCTTCCATCGATTCAATCAAATGTGAACGAAGTGAGAAAATTGCATGGATTTCAGGTCTTCTAAGATCCATAAATCGGTTGTCAAGTCTTGTTGCTCTATCTGAATCGATATCTTTCGATACCTCCATGGGTAGAGGCTGTTGTGCTTCTCCGATTATTTCAAGGGAAGTTGGCATTAGCTCTCTGTTGCCTGGTGCTTGGTCTGATTCTTTGATTGTACCCTCAATTCGGACAACGTCTTCTCTACCTATTTCTTGTGCTTTTTCAAATAATTCTTTGTTATCGTCTTCCTTGAAGACTACCTGAATAGTTCCTTCACGATCTCTAACTAGAACAAAAGTAATGCCTCCTAGATCTCTGATCTCGTGTGCCCATCCGGCTACTGATACTTTTTGTCCGTCATCTTCTGGTGTAATATCATGCGTGTATTTTCGTTCCAACATTAGTAGTTCACAAAAACCAGTGCCCTGCTATTTTTTTATTGGCTTCGAGAGTTGGCTGCTATAGTTATTAGGAGAAAAGTAAAGAAAAAGAGGTTTGTACTCTGTTTATTCTAGGATACCTGTCTCGTTTTGGTTTTCTGCGGAAGGCAATTCTCCTATGTAAGAGGCTATACGAGCCTGTGATGAGGCTTGTAGAGCTAGACGTCTTGCCTCAAAGTAGTCCTGTTGTTCGTATGCTTGTTGTGCCTGTTCAAGCAGGCTTTGAAGTTCTGGGTCGGCGTCTGATCCCAGAATATTCCTTGTCTCTTCTATCTGTCTTTCAGCTGATATCTGGAGCTGTGTTGAGCTCTGTAACTCCTGTTCCCATGAACTATACAGCTGTTGTTGGGTTGATAGTATTGAAGATAATCTGGTCTGTATAATCTGATCGATTATCTCTATAGGAGTTCCTTCCAAGACACTGATCTGTTTGCCTGTCGAAGATTCGACTATGGTTTGTACGTCGTTTACCAGTTCAGGACCTCCAGTAACCAGTATGTCTGTTGTCTCAACCTGCTGTACAAGTCCTACAGCCGTACCTATCTGTGTTTCGTCAGGTATTCCAAACACATACAGTTCTGTTAAGTAAGGAAGAGTTACTATATCCCCGGTCTCTTGACCTGCTGCAAGAATTAGTGTATCATTAGATCCTATATCATTCGCTATCTGTTGGACCTGATTCTGTTTCAAATCCGCCGATATACTATCTGTATTCTGTCTTACCTCTGTTTGAACTCCCAGATTTTCTATACGCGAAGTATCAAGCTGTTGATGGTCTGTATAGATAGTTGCTTGTTGAGCCCTAAGTCTATCTATTTCTCCTAGTATAGAAGCTGATATATTATCACCTTCAGATATCAGGATAGGTTTTTCATTTTCTGTTTCTTCTACTAATCTGAGAAGCTGTTCAGTCTGTTCTCCGTTAGACGTATGGACAATCCCTACCTCGTTGCTTCCTTCAGGCCAGTAGTATTCCGAAGTCGCTACCGATGTACCGCTAGAGGACATATCCCATAACCGGGTGGTCGAACTTGTTGCATATTCAGCTAGTTCAGATTCAAGTTCCGAAGAAACTGCTTCAGGTCCTCCAACAATAACTATGTTCGAAGGTTGAAGTGTATTTAGCGAATTTTTGGTTGATATGGGTACTGTGTTGTTATGTGTATGAACTATGGGCACACCCAATTTTTTTGCCGGTCCTGTCGCTACAAGACTATCCTGGGTGCTGTTAGCTGATGTAACAATTACAGTGTTTAGAAGTCCATCTGACTGTTGTTGCTGAGCTGTTGATATTCCTGCCAGCAGCAAAATAGCTGTGAGCAGCACAATAGTTCGTTTCATAGCATGAGCTGTTATCGCTCAAGGTTATTATTCCTAACGCGTTTTCTATACTGGGAAGCTTGTTAAAGACTGTAAGAAGTCTTAAAATTGCTATTTTCAGATTAGAGTATAAAATACTACAAATATGCAGGATGCAGGTATAACGACTCCTAAACTTATCTGCTGATATGTATGTCTGTCAAGTCTTAGCCGCGACCAGGCTACTCCAAGCGTTATTAGAAATCCAATTAAACCTAGAGGTAGAGATATGAAACCAAATGCTGCAGAAAAACCTGATAGAACTCCCACATGAAGACTTATCTTTGTAAATCTGTTAATTAAGCCGCCAACAATAGCTAATAAGAATACACTGTAGGAAAGAATTGTTATCAACTCTGGGGCTTTCAAAAACCAAAGAATACCTCCTAGAAACCCTATTTCAACCACTCCAATGAGATAAAGCAGGTTTCTACTTTCTCTTGAATTTATATCTCTGAGATGGTAAATCGGGTGAAACTTCATGAAAAAAGCTGTTGGAACGATAGTCAGAGATGTAGAGAGAGTAATCCATTTTACCGAATCAAAAATGCTCAAATCTGATAGATAGAGAAAAAGTAAGCCTGCAGGAACTGAAATTAGGAAAGGATGGAAAACTCTGGAAAGATTTAATGCAAAAGAGTCCAATATTTCTCCAAGCTCCATAAAATCTGTTTATGGTTTTATAATATAGTTTTTTCGGAGTCAGCGAAGAGTTTTTGAGCTTTCAACTTCCTAAGCTTTCTATGATCTTGAACAGGGAAGAGCTGCGTGAAGCTGTTGAAAATGGTTTAGTACAGGAATATATTGATATTGAAACCCAGTTAACACCAAACGGTTTTGATTTTACTGCAGCAGAGATCCATAGGTACAAAGACTCTGGAAAACTTGATTTTTCAAATTCAGAAAGACAGATTCCAGATACAGAGAAAATACAACCAGTTAAACAAAGTGAAGAAGATGAATATGGTTGGTGGAACCTTGAACCAGGAGTATACAAAATTGTTACAAACGAAATAGTTGACATACCAAATGATGTAGTAGGCTTTGCTTTTCCTAGAAGCTCATTGCTTAGAATGGGTTGTACTATTGAAAACGGGGTCTGGGATTCAGGTTTTAAAGGAAAAAGCAGTTTTATGTTGAAAGTTGATAATCCTGAGGGTGTGGATATTAAAGAGAATGCCCGTGTAAACCATATTGTATTCCATCGAATGGATGAGACTGAAGAAGGTTACTCAGGAATCTACAATCAAGAGTAAGCACTGAATGTTATTTTTTCGATGATGAGGATCGACATCGTCTGAATCGGGTAACCGAGATGATGACAACTCGAACACCTCTGAGAAACCTACTTTTACTATTTTTCACATCTGATGTCTAGGTTATTTTTAATAAGCGCTGGAGCGAAAACTGTACTACGATAAAGAATGACATCAGAACAAGATCAACTATACGTCAGAATAGAAGGTTACAAGATACTTCTGCAGGATCTAGAGGCTATTAGGCAGATAATTGATAATATACATGAGGCCTCAGAAGTTCTGGCTCAGGTAAGAAGTGTGAAAGAAAAGTCGATCGATACAATCTATGAGAATGTCGACCGTCTAAACGAAAAGCTTGAAGATGTCGAAATGGAGATGCCTGAAGTTGAAGATGGAGCTTCACAAGTAGAATATTCTGAAGCCGCTCGAACTGCAGAATCTGGCCAAATAGATGATTCTGTCCAAGAACTTCATACAGAACTTGAGACTCTCCAGGATGAGTTGTCTGATTTAGGCAAAAACCGGTAATTGAATCTTTCTTAATCGGTTGAGCTGTAAATTTACGGTTAGAAAATTAAATGGCAAATAGTAGATCTCTAAGCCCCCAGTTTTTCTATTACTCGGTGTTCTTTGCTAAAATTTCTAGAAGTCAAAAACTAGAATGCCGGGGAAGAGATTTGAACTCTTGAACCCCTGCGGGAATGGATCTTGAGTCCATCGCCTTTGGCCACTTGGCTACCCCGGCATAGATTAAACAATAACTCTAGTGAATAATTGGTTCTGTATATGAGACGTTTTTGAAGTTACTGTTTAAAGAAAGAGGGTCTATATGAATAAAAATTAAGTAGAAAGATATGTGGTTTAAATTTCGGCTACAGCTTCTTCAAACTGGTCTAATTCTGTTCGCAGTGATTCGATTGCTCGTTTGAACAGTTCTTTGTTTGTGTAACCTGATGTTGATTCTATTCTGAACTCATAGGTTGTTTCATCTACCTTTTCGTAACCTACTGTTCCGCCCTGATGTTTGGCGTGTTCTTCTCCTGTGCCAAGTTCTGCAGTTGCTTCAAGTTCAAGTCCCTGATCTTCCTTTAGCTCTACAATTATAGCCTCTGGATTTACAGGTTCTGCCTCATCATTGTCTGCTTTAAGATCTTCTGCTAGAACTGTTCCTGGTCCTTCCTGCTTAAGTGCTATATGGACTTCATCATCTACATCAACGTTCTGTGGAATTGTGAATGGAACCTGTCCGATTCTACTGGCAAGTGTTTCATCTATAAGACCGGATTCGTTTCTTGAAACCTGTAGCTCACTGACAGAAAGAGTTGGAACCTTTACTATCATTGCTCTTCGAAGAGAGTTAGCTATTGCTTCGTTAATTCCCTCTACTTTAAGTTTTAGAACATCTTCCGTCTCCTCGACTGTTTCAATATCTGCCATTGGTTAGAAAACCTCTATTATACTCTGCGGCCTCTCTTGCCGCCTTTAGCTCTTACGCCGTCGTGTGGTACAGGTGTTACATCTTCAATGTTTCCAACATCTAGATCGCTTCTTGAGATAGCTCTGATTGCTGGCTGTGCTCCCTTACCTGGCATTCTCTGCTTGCTGCCACCTGGAGCTCTCACCTGTATATCAACTTTTTCTATTCCTTTCTCAGTTGCTTCATCCACTGCCTGTTTTGCTGCTTTCATAGCTGGGAAAGGGCTTCCCTGTAGACGTCCTTTATCTGTCACCATCCCTGCAGAGATCCGTGAAATTGTCTCTGCTCCGGTTGCATCGGTAACATGAATTATTGTGTTGTTGAAGCTTGAGTAAATGTTTACTATTCCTTTCTTTACCATTATTCTTCACTCTCCTCTTTTTCTGTTTCTTCAGATTCGTCTTCTGCCTCTGTCTCCTCTTCGGATTCTTCTACATCCTCTACCTGTTCTTCAGGTTCTGGTTCTGGCATAACTACCTCGATAGTTTTTTCCTCTTCCTTTGTTAGAAGGTAACCTGGGATGTTAACTCTGTTTCCATCAACGTAAACATGTCCATGAGTTACAATCTGTCTTGCTTCCTTCGGAGTGTCAGCGTAACCTCTTCGGCTTACAGCACTTTGAAGCCTTCTATTTAGTATATCTGTAACGTTTAGAGTTAGAATATCTTCAAGCCCTGCATCTTCTTGAACAAATCCTAGACTGTTAGCTTTGTTGATAAGTGCTTTTCTCTGTGTCTCATCTTCTTCAGCTACAAGTCTTCTTGCTTCTCTTCTTAGAGCTCTGAGCTCTGATTCTCCTTTGTAAACTTCTTTCTTGTTTTTGAGCCCGAACTGTTCGATCAGTTCATCTTCTCTCTGAATTCTTTCTTCACTCCATCCTTCATTTGGAGTTTCATACTGTTTCTTTAGTTTCTTTACCATTGTTTAGTCACCTATTCGTCTCCGCCATCAGATGAGGCTTCTTCCTGTAGTCTTGCTCGTGAAACCCCGATCTTGCTTCCGGATCTGAATGAGGATTTTGTCTTCTGTCCGCGTACAGGAAGTCCAATTTCGTGTCTCCATCCTTTGTATGAACCGATTTCCTTGAGTCGTCTAATATCAAATTCTTCCTTAAGTTCAAGGTCTGATTCGATTAGGTGGTTGTTTTCGCCAGTATCTCGCTCTTTCCTTCGGTTTCTCAACCAGTTAGGCAGATTAAGTTCTTCTGGATTCTTGATCATCTCCTCGATCTCATCGATCTTTTCTTCGGATAGGTCTCCGAGTCTCTGATCTTCTTCTACGTCAATGCTTTTGGAGATAGCGTTAGCATACATGTCGCCAACTCCCTTTAGACCTCTAAGGGCTTTAGAGATTGGCTGTGTTCCATCTACGCCGGTTCTGGCAATTCTTACAATTTCCTGTGTTTCAGACATGATAACCCGTGTGTCCTAAATCTCAGTTAAATTTTATAAAGGGCATCATGTGTATCCGATCTATTTGAAGTATTTCCATGATTCTGAGCTTTGACGGAACAACTTACCTGGAAGCGGTGTTAGTCTAAAAATTAGAGAAAAAAGTAGGAACGAATAATTCGGCCATGCCGAATTTCTAGAAGACAAATCTATTTTTCGTCTGTCTTTTTGATCAGATGCCAGCCGAACTGGGTCTCTACAGGGTCTGATACTTCACCTGTTTCGAGCTCGAAAGCCTTTTTTTCAAACGGCTTTGCCATTTTTCCACGTCCGAAGAAGCCTAAGTCGCCTCCGTTCTTGCCTGAAGGGCCTTCACTCTTTGCTTTAGCTAACTCTGCAAAGCTCTTATCTGATTTCTCAAGCTCGAGTTTGATCTGTTTGGCGTGTTCTTCATTATCTACTAGAATGTGTGATGCACGAACTTCTGATACCATAGGAAAGATTTAACACTTAGATATTTCAACTTTGGTTCGATGGATTTTCCAGAAAAGCTACAAAAAGAGTTTAAAGTATCTAGAAGTCTCCAGAAAGTCATTATATCTGTTTCAGTGTTATTTCTATTTGTTGGTTTGTTCTATCCGTTCTTTACATCTTCTAAAACAGTTGAAGTTGTTAAAATAGCGGACGGTGATACAGTAGATGTACGTCTTAATGGGGAAATTGAAACTATTAGGATGAAGGGTATTGATACTCCTGAAACAGCAGGTTACAATACTCCAGAGGAGTATCAAGGTGTTCCAAAACATAATTGGAAATGTCTTGAAAAATGGGGTTATAACGCTAAAGACTATGTGGCAAACAAAATTGAGGGTAAAGACATCACTTTGGCTTATAGAAAGGGAGTTTTCACGGTAGAAAGAGGAATTTTTAACCGTTTGCTTGGAAAAATCTATGTTTCAGACTCTGGACGTTCTCTAAACCAGATATTAGTTGAAAAAGGATATGCTAGATCGTACGGAGACTACTATCAGAACATAGAGAACAAGGCCCGAATGAACAAAAGCGGTCTCTGGGAGTGTGCTCAGTAGTTTTTCAGGAAAACTCGGTTAGGTTTTTCTGGTATATTTCAAGAAGTGATTTTGCGATCCCGAAAGATATAGGTCCTATAAATATACCTATAACTCCAAATAGTCCAATACCTCCTATAACCCCCAACAATATATAAAGAGGATGTATATCGGCTTCTTCATCAACCAGATATGGTCGGAGGAAGTTATCTGCGCTTCCAACTACTACAGCGCCATGAAATATCAGCAACGCTGCTAAAAGGGTTGAACCGTCCAGAAACAGATAAACTGCGGCAGGCACCCATATCAAACCAGTTCCAACAATCGGTATTAAACCTGCAATCGTAGCTATAAACGTCCAGAAAATCGAATTAGGTATGCCGGTTGCGAACAGTCCTATACCGGTTAAGATTCCGGTGGATAGTGCCACAAATATATGTCCTTTGACAACGGCTTTGGTGGCTTTGGCTGTATCTCGATAGAAATCTTTCTGGATATCGGTAGGCATCAAATCGAAGTTTTCAGTCCAGTTGATCGCTCTTTGACCATCTTTCAAACCGTAGAATTCTACAAAAAGCATCAGAGAAACCCCTATAGTCACGCTGCTGGCCATACCTAGTATTTGAGATGTGCTTGCCACTACAGCCTGTCCAATACTTTCTACCCCTGATCTGATTCTCTGTTCAAGCGAGATATCTGTACCGGTTATAGATTCAATCTGTCGTTCGATACCTGAAATATCTATACTGTCGGCTTGATTTAAGGTGTTAACGAGGTTTGCTGCATCTCCTGCAACAAAACCTAGGATAAATAAAAATGGTAGTATGGCTCCCAGAACTGTTATTAAAACAACAAGTGTAGAAGAATAAGTTGAACCTATATAATCATCTAGCCAGTTTTTCAAAGGATATAATAGAAAAGCCAGTATAAGACCTGTTAATATATATCCTAGAAAAGGACTTATGATCATAAAACAGATTCCTAGAGCAATTCCTATTAGAAGGAAAAGAAAAGTCGTCTGGCGTTCCATGTCTAAAATCGTTGCTCATACAATAAAAGCTAGATTGCACTCCATTATCTTGAATAATCAAGTCTTTCTGAAAAGAAAAAATAAAACGAGGTTTTTTAGACTGGAGATCCAGCTCATTCTTCGTGGGCTATAACGTTCAAATCAAGATCTTCATCGGCTAAAAGACCAGAAGCCACTACTGTATAATGCATACCGTCTTCTAAATCCAGATCTTGCTCAAAAACCGCACTGTCTTCTCCAGAAGGCCTGACTTCAATGTGATGTTCGCCCTGTTCAAGTTCTACAAGATCTGATATATCTCTGAATCCAAGATTTTCAAAGGCTGGCTCTCCATCCACTATAATATCTACAGAAGGTCCGTCTGGCGAGAAATGTCCGACTTGTACTCTAGGCATTGTAAAATCACCGTGGTAGTTGGGCCGCTGAAGTCTTTTACTCAAAACTTCAGTATCAAACATGTATGGGTCTGCAATCGGGCGATTTTTCTATAGAAATAATGATTTAGCCCCCCCAGGATTCGAACCTGGGTCAGCGGCTATCTTTGCTCGAGATCAAAGATCTCTATACGCCAATATGCCTGAAAATCTTTCATATGGCGCTATAGCACCAAAGGCCACTATGTTTGGCCACTACACCAGGGGGCTGTTCCTATATTTACAATTAAAGGCAGGGAATCTTAAAAATAGCCTTCCTTGATGATCTCATATTTCTATCGATGAATGTTCTTTTCTATGGCAGTTTGCACACATTACTATGCATTTCTCTATTTCTTCCTTTATGCGCTTTTTTGAGGTGTTTTTCCTTGATACTAATTCGGCAACTCCTGCTTTCTTTTCTCCTCTATGGTGGAAATCTAAACAAGCAGGGTGAGCCTCTCCACATTTTTCGCATTTGAAGTTTCTTTTGTACTGTTTGAACCATTTCTTCAACATTTGAGTTCTCTGCTTAGTTCTTTGTTTTTCTTTCTCTCTATTTTTGTAATAGTATCTTTGGTATGAGGAAAGTTCTTTCCACTCTTTATCTTTTGGCAGATTAAGTTCTCCAGGTTTAGCCTCAATTTTGCTGCTTTGCTGATAAGTACGGAGATTTGCCTCTTTCTTTGCTTCATTCCAAGTGCCGAAGTGTTTGAGAATAGTATCTATCGAGGGAGAGAATTCTGATTCTTGATAATCTTTCATAGTTGAACTATCTCCAAGTTTGTTTTTTGCTTCTTTCAAGGCCTCAACACAGTCGCTCTTGGAGTAACTCACACAAATTATTTGTTTGGATTTAAATATAAATTCTAAAGTCGATAAGATCAAAAGCATGGCTAAAAACCTAATTTTAGCTACTGAGGCATTCAAACCAAAGGTTTACTGTTGAAGAATTAATAGAATAATTTATTAGCCCCCCCAGGATTCGAACCTGGGTCGAGAGGGCCAGGGCCTCTCATGAATTGCCACGTAATGGAAAAACCAAAACGTTTTGACCACTACACCAGGGGGCTATGTCTATACTTTTAGAACGGTAAGTAAACTTTAAGAATTAGATGTGGGTGTTTTGGTTAATTTGGCATTTTTAGCCTTCAATGGCTCCACTTTTTCAACAAATTTTCTAACCTCTGGTTGGGATGCTACTTGGACGCTGTATTGGCCTCCACCATTGGAAGAGTTAATGTTGAGGTTTTCGCACATTTCTTTGAAATCGGCCAGCAGCGGTTTTGATCTGTTCTTGAATCTAACTATGGTTCTACTGTCTCTGCTTTGAGTGTAGATACACCCATCTGTGTCAACTAACCCTCGTAGACATCTTTTCTCGTATTCTTCTTTGCCCTTTATCCAACTAGGAACTGCTACTTGATTTTCGACTTTGTCTCCAGTTTGCAGGCCGAGTTCTGTGAGTCTTTTCACAAGTTCTTTACTATGTAATTTCAGTTGTATAGCTCTAGAATCTTTTAGAGAATATTCCTTAGGTGTCTTTTCTATTGTACTTTGACATAAATTCTTTGTTCTGTTTATCAGCTGTTGTTCATCTTCGCAAAAGGTTAGGCAGAGACAGTGCTGAAAATTTTCTGTCAAATGACCGTCTCCAAGTATTATTCCAATAAGTTCTGCAGTGTCTTGACACTCTGTTAAGTTAGTTAAGTCATCAGGCTTGCTTTTGCCGTTAACGTGCCGAATCTCTTCGTGTTTTATCTCATTTCCGTATAGACTGCGTATTTTATCAAATGTTTCCTTGTCTAAAGAGTGTCCTTTATACAAATAATTTCTAAAATCAGAGTCTATTTTAGAGTTTATACTTCGTAAAGTGTAGTCTTCTGACTTTAGATCTCTATAAACGCGTTTAAGTTCTTTTTTATGGATTTTTACACGTTTTTCCATACTTTAATTTAGTTTTCTGTCTTTAAAGAACTTGAGAAGGAACGCCGGGACTGGGATTTGAACCCAGGAGAGCGAAATGCTCACCGGTTTTCAAGACCGGCACCTTTAGCCACTCAGTCATCCCGGCACGAATTTTGTTTTTAATCGTACCTAATAACCTGTTTGTCTAACAGCTTATATCAAAAGTTTTTACCTAAATCCTTATAATCTATTTCTCTTTTGCTTGTTCATATCTCTGTCTGATATTCTGGAATAATTGTTTCCCGATCTCAGTAGTTAGTCTCGGTTCAGTTGTGGCGAAGAATTCATCTAGGTTATCATATTCTTTGAAGTTATCGTTGTCTTCTTCTGGATCGTAGCGTTTTTGTTTCTCGTATTTGAGCGCTGTAAGACACATGTCAATCATATCCATGTCCTTTACGAACTTTGCCTCAGGTGTTTTTCTTTTCTCATATTCTTCCCAGATTCTAAGAATTTTGTCTCCTTTTATTTTCTGGTTCAAATTTTCCATTACTGCCTGTTCAAGTTCTTCTTTATGATCTTTGTCTATCTGTTGTGCTTCAGAATCGGCTCGTGTAACTAGATCTCCTGTTTCGGTCTCTGCAAGATCATGTATAAGAGCCATCTTGATACAGCGATCTACATCTATTTCTTTTTTGTTTCCATGAACCATGGTTAGAATTGCTGTTCCCCATGAATGGCCTGCAACAGATTCTGGATTTTCTATGTTCCGAAGCTCCCAGCCGGTTCGGTTCTCATCTTTCAGTTCTATAGCTTTCAGTAGAAAATCAATATCGTTCATTGTCGAATCGAATAATTGATAGTATGGCTTGGATTATCTAAATGTTTAATCTTGTTTCCATCTTTTGGGATAAGTCTCAGGGTCCATATGTACACTCTGAAGAGTGGCTGCAGTACCTCCTTCCTCATAGAGTTGTTCCGAGGTCATCTCTGCGGAACCAAGTGCAACAAGTTCGCCTTTCAGTGTCATTATGGCAACCGTTTCTCCCTGTCTAATCTTTTCCTGGAATTTAGATACTCCGTTTGCCCCAAGTTCGGCTCCGTTAGCTACGGCATTGACTGCTGAATCCTTGATCACAATCTTTTTTAGGTGGTTAACTGCTTTCTCAATCGGATAAAGAACTTTTCTTAGCTCTTTTTCTTTTCCATCATGGTAGAAATGGTATGCATCGACTATATCCTGTAGTATATCTGCGTCTTCCTCATTCAGTTCTCCCTGTTGTGTTCTTCTGAGTTCAACCATTTCTGCGTTTGTATCCAGTTTTTCTCCGAGCTGGGTGATCAGTACACGGACATAGAAACCTGACTCGCATCTAACACGTCCAAGAACATTGTTTTCTTCTACATCAATCATTTCAATATCATAGACTTCTCTGTCTCTTTCTTCCTGTTTGACCGCACTCAAATCTGGTGGAACCTGTTTGTTAACACCTTTGAACTCTTTTAGTTTCTCCCTTATCTTTTCCTCATCTTTCTTTTCTCCAAGCTCTGCCTCGAAAACATATTCTTTGTCAGCTTTTGAGAGAGCCTTGCTCAATCGTGTTCCACTGTTTAACCCTACAGGCAAAACACCGGTAGCGTTAGGATCAAGTGTTCCGAAGTGACCGGACTTTTTCAGATCAAGTTCTTTCTTTATCCAGGTTGATACCTGCTGGCTTGTCGGCCCAAATGGCTTATCTACTATAACTATTCCTTTCTGAAAAAATTGATCTATAGAACGGTTTTCAGGTATACAACCGTACTTTTCAGAGGTCTCTGCTTGTTCACGAGTACACCATTCAAAATCTGTCATTTTATCTAGACACCTCTTTAGTTCTTGTTTCCCTCATTTTATGCCACTCCAAGCATTTTTCTGAAGATAAATGTCAGAGGCATAGCGATTATGATGTAGAATCCAAGCCAGTTCAATGCAGATCCTGCAAGAGGCAGAGAGAAAGGTAACTCTATGAATCTTGCATTCAGACTTAACACGGTACCTGTGTGGATAGAACTTCCAAGGAATCCTCCTCCGGATTCACCGAACTTTGTGATGTCCCATGTAACTCCGTATGCATCAAATGAACCATCTATATCGGTTTGCTGACCGTTGAAATCTACGGTTTGATTTGTACCGTTGATTACTGTCAGCTGGCCAGATTTACCATTGTAGGCAAATTCTCCGGTATAAGTGTCGTTTGCTTGCTGAGATAGTTCAACTGTTGGTGCAAAAGTTGCCCCTAGCCATGGAAAGACCAGTGCTACAAATACCATGGTTGCGATCATAGGCTTGAAGTTAAGCATCATCATCTTCTGGTTGTGCTTCATTGTTTCCTGCATATGTTCTGAAGCTTCCTCGGTATTGTTGTTCTTTCTAGCCTCCTTCATCTTCTCCTGTTTATTATTTATTTTCTCCTTGATCTCTTTTTGTTTCTCTATATCAAGCAGCCACCAGTAGATAAGTGAGAATAGTGCTGCTAGTGCTCCGGAGAAGATTCCGAGCGCCATATAAGGCCCTAGGGCTAGTATAGGATTGAATATAGTGTTGTAGAATCCGTAAAGCCCTGCCAAGAATGATGCTATTGCTCCCATCGTAACAAACATATGAATTAAACGCTTTTAAACCAATCCAGCCTTCTGGTGTTGTTGATAGAAAGGAGTAAAGAAATGGTTTTTATGCTCCGCCCATGAAGTCTTTCATCGCTGGATGAAGTTCTTCCATGTGTTTTTGGGCGAGCTGTTCGTACAGTCTATACAGGATCATAACTGTAAGCAAGATTCCTGTTCCTCCACCGGCTGCCTGTGTCATGTTAGCTAATCCGGCTAGTAATCCAACTGCTGCTCCTGACATTATTGTTAGTCCTGGAATGTATCTGTTGAGTACCTTTTTGATGACTCGTTTGTCCTTTCTGAATCCTGGTACCTTCATACCTGTCTGTTGGATCTGGTCTGCTACAGAATCGGCGTCCTGTCCTGATGTCTTCATCCAGAAGATCGAAAACATTATCGATCCGAATGTGTAGACTGACAGATAAAATATTACATGGAATATATCCATCATTGTTACTGCTGCAAATCCTGATGTCAGTAGGTTTGTTATGAACTGTTGTGGCGCTGTTAACCATGAAACAAGTCCTGATTGTGCTGATCCCTGTGAGAAACATCCTAGGATTGAACATCCATTGGATCCTGCCAATGTAGTTCCAACAATCTGGAAGTTAGATACCAGTGCTGCAATCAAAATTACAGGCATGTTGGAAGTGTAAAGGAATTTAAGAGGCCATTTCTGTCCGAAACCTCTAACATTTCCGAAAGTCAATGGTATCTCAACTTTCATAGCCTGTAGATATACTACAGCTGCAAATACGAGTATTGTTGAAAATATTGGTACTAGTGAGGTAAATTCTAGTGTTGTTGCAAACTGGAACAGTCTTCCGACAGGGTTACCATCTACAAGCCAGTAAAGCTCTCCTGCCTGTGTAAGAGGTGAAACTATCGTGATGTATACTGCTTTGGAAACTCCTGCTGCAATGAATAGTCCTACACCTGATCCGAATCCCCATTTCTGGACAAGATCGTCTAATAGTATAATTATCCATCCTCCCATGGTTATCTGTCCAATCAATAGCAACATTATAACAGGTGTTAGGCCTGAGCCAAATGTTCCTGAAAGAACATATCCTGCTGCTTGAACAACTGTTAGACCGTAGGCAAACAGTTTTTGTGCTGCCTGGAATTTTTGTTTTCCTTCCTGGGTGTTGGTATTCCATGGAAGTAGGTCGGATCCAACCATCATCTGTAGTATAATACTGGCTGTAACAATCGGTCCAATACCTAATGTAATTATTGATCCGATCTGTGCGCCTAGAAGTGTCTGAAATGTCTGGAGCTGCTGTAGTGCCTGTTCGACAGCTGCTGCATTAGCTCCGTATAAATCAATAGATCCTAAAATAAAGTAAACTACGAGAACAATACCTGTCCAAGTAAGCATTTCCTTTAATGATTGTTCTTTCTCTGGCTCCCTGATGCTTGGAAGCATACTTGCTGCTTGGACTAGCTTGGACATATATTATGTTCCTCTTGGCTATACTTATAGTTCAACTGCTTCCGAGTCAGATTCTTCTATCTTGTCTTCGGCTGAGCTCGAAAACTTTTCAGCATGTATTTCGATTTGCTGTGTGATCTTTCCACGACCAAGAATCTTATCGTATCCTGCCTTATCAGCATGGAATACATATCCGTCTCCATCTTTCTCTGCAACGCCTTCTTTTACAAACTCTTCGATTCTCTGATCAAGATCTCTTAGGTTGATTCCGGTCTGATCTCTCTTTCGAGAGTTGAAACCTTTCTCTCCTAGCTGGTGGATGCCGTTCTTTGTCATTTTGTTGTGCTTTGCCTTCTTTCCTCTACCAGCGTTACCTCTTCCACCTCGGTTTCCTGCTCCTCTGTTCTTCTTGGAGCTTCCGTATCCGTGGCTTCCAGACTTGTTTTTCTTTGATCGTCTTTTTGTCATTTTAAGTCACCTTAAACCATTTTCTGGATTAGCTCATCCAGATTGTCTCTTTTCCCAAGGCTTCCGCCCTGTCCTACCTGCTTTTTAGTTGCTTCAAATCCTCCTGTTGGAGGGTGAAGGTTTACAGTATCTCCTGATTCGAGAGTATCTTTTCCTGCTCTTTCTGCAAGAGCTTCAAGTGTGTCTTCTGAGACTTCTCCGTAGGTGATGAAGTCTTTTCCTTTGTTCATCATTCCTAGTACTGCATCATTTTCTTCGAATACCACAACCTCGTTTCTCTTTTTGAGTTTGAGATCCTGTAGTGTTCTGCTGATGTTATGTGCAACGTCTACGTCTCCTCTTATTCTTAGTGCTGCTATCATTTTTATTCACTGTCTCCGTTGTGCTTGTATTCGTTCAGTTTATCAAGCGCGTTAAATGTTGCTTTCAGCAGGTTTTCACGTGTACGTGTCTGTCCACGTGCCTGAACATAGATGTTTTCGATTCCTGCAAGTTCAAGCAGCTTCTTGATCTCATCTGATGCTGCAAGTCCTGTTCCTCTCGGAGCTGGAATCAATTCTACTTCTACTGAACCACTTTTACCTGATACTTTGAATGGAATGGATGAGTTGTCGTTTCCTTTGTCTTCCCATGATCCGTTTCCTCTCTGTACTTTGATCAGGTCTAGCTTTGCGTTTCTTGTAGCGTCTTCGATTGCGGCTCGTGTATCATTTGCCTGTCCTTCGCCGATTCCGATAACGTCTCTGCGGTCTCCAAGTACTACCATAGCTTTACTGGAGTAACGTCCTCCTGACTTGTGCATCCGGCATGTCCTCTTTGAGACTGTTCTTCTGATTCCTCCACCTTTACCAGGTGTTCCTCCAATCAGAATAACTTCTTCATCCAGATTGGTTAGCTGATCTACTATCTCTTCTTCCATGATAGTATAGCGGGAATCTAGTGCTTGGATAATATCTGTTACCTGTCCTTTAGCTACTTTTTTACCTAATTTGGTCTTAGGCTTCCAAACTTCTTTCTCTTCTGTCTGCTGTCGGGCCATTAAAATTCACCTTCAATTGCTTTTTTTGTTTCCTCAAAGTTTGCTGGTACGTCATCTCCCTTCATTTCCTTGATGTGTTCGCCTCTGATCCTTTCTTCAGACGGGAAGATTTCTTCGCCTGCAGGGATTTCTACTCCTGCATCAATTAGTCCTTTAAGTGCTGCAAACATTTTTCCTCCTCTTTTCTTTTCTTTAAGTCCTAGATCTAGAATTGCTTCATCTACTTTTGCTTTCTTTCCTGCTAGGAAACCTGTGAGGTATGCAGATGGAAGGTTTCCTGTGTGTCCTTCCCATCCGTAATCTTCAAGTTCGCTGCTTAATGTCTGAGCCTGGTTTTCATCGCCATCGGTCTTGTATTCGGCTATGTGGACTCTAGTATGGTTGTTTGATAGTCTTACAACTGCTCGAGGCTTTCCTGACTTCAGTAATTTTAGCCTCTGATCGTAATCTGTTTTCTGTTCTTTTCTCCGTCTGAACGGTACCTGGTAGTTTGTTGAATCTGCCATTATTATCTTACTCCATCTTGTTGGATACGTGGTTTTCGAGGTGTTTTGTATCTCTGAAGAATCCTCCCTTTGCCATGTCGTATAGATCCCAGTACTCATCGTTAGTTACTTCATCTTCTTTCTTCATTTCTTTGAGCCGTTTTCTGATTGCCCGGATCTGTTCCATCCATGTCTGTTTGGAATCTTTTCTTGCAGTCTTCTTTCCTTTTCTGCTTCCATGACCTTTCTGTCTTCCCTTTGACTTCTGTTTTCTGTTCTTTCTTGCTCGTCCTCGGGAAGTTCCTTTAACCTTCTTCTTTGTGATTGCGCCTGACTCAATCAGGTTTCTGATGTCCTGACGTGTGATTGCTTCTCCTACTCTTTCAGTTTCTTCAGGATCGATATGTACCCGATTCTGACCGATTTTCATTACTTCTGCTGCCATTCTTCTCTGGTTCTTTAGATCACTCATTTGTGGTCACCTCGGTTTAGTACGTGAATATCTTCATCGTCAGCTTTATCAAGTATTGTCTGTCTTTTTCGTCCGCCGACTTTTCCACCAATTCGTGCTGCTTCAGTTTCTGGATCAATCTTTTCCAGTTCATCAGCGTTGTGGACAAGTACTTCTTCATAACCTGAAGGATGCTTTCCTCTTGCTTCCTTGCTGGTTCTGTATCCTACTTTTGGTAGAGGGTTAGCTCCTTTCTTCTGCAGTCTTGCTCTGGAGTGGCCTCCTTTAGGTCTTCTCCAGCTACTTGGTGTCTGCTTCTTTTTGTGGTTGTCTTCTCTCTTGAAATCTTTGCTCATTATTCTTCACCACCTTTACTTGTAATGTAGACTCCATCCTGGAATGTTCTAGGATCTCTGTTTCCTTTCTTACATGCCTGTTCGATTCTTCCAGCGGTCTGTCCTACTGCTTCCTTATCTGGACCTCGAAGTTCGAGATCCTCTCCGTCAATACTTACTTCCACGCCGTCCATGATTTCTATTTCTCTTGGCTTTCTCTCTCCCATGAAGTTCTCTATAACTACCTTGTTATTTTCTTTCTTGACTGTCATAGGGAAGTGAGCATATACTCCTTTCATCTTATAGACGTGTTCGTCCTGTATTCCTTCAATCATGTTGTTTACATGGCTCTGGAATGTCTTGACAATACTCTTAATATCTTTCTGTGTTCTGTCTGTCGAGAATACTATTTCTCCGTCCGCTACCTCTACATCAATCATTGCGTGTTCAAGCTTTCTGGATACTTCTTGTCCTTCGGCTTCGACGGTTATTGTTCCATCTTCGTATTCTGCTGTGAATCCTTCTGGTAGCTCTGTTGTTAGTTCCATTTTTCTCGACCTCTAGTAAACATATCCCAGGAGTTTTCCTCCCACGTTACTTTCAATAGCTTCTTCGTGGGTAAGCACTCCTTCAGGTGTTGTTACTATGAGTTTTCCAAAGTTTCGGGCTGGCAGGTATCTTTTCGCCCATTCTGTATGTTCATCTGCCTTGACATAGAAGTTAGGCTTTACCGGTTGACACTGGTTGACCTGTCCTTTAACTTCTACCTTGAACTTGCCTCCTTTACCGTCTTCGACAAGCTCGAAAACTCCAATGTATCCTTCTTCTTGGAGTTTTAGTAGCACGTTCTTGATCAGATTACTTGTAGGGCTGACAATTGCGTGATCGTTATTATCTCTTGCTGCGTTGTTAATTGCTGAAAGTGCGTCGCTTAAAGTATCATGTTGCATTTTTTAGTCACCTATTTGAGCTGTTCAAATCCAAGTTCTTCAGCGATTTCACGGAAGCATTGTCTGCAGTAGTTAAGCCCATACTTTGAGATGACTCCTCTACCTTCCCTTCCACATCTTCTGCACTGTTTTTTAGCTTTTCCAAAGTCTCTTTCCTTTGGAGCATTGTGTTTCTCGAATTTCTGTCTTTTTCCTTTCTTGTGTTTGATTTGCTCCAGTACTGCTTCATATGACATTTACTCGGTCACCTCTACTTCGAAGTTCTCTTCTAAAAACTTCCTTCCTTCTTCATCGGATACCTTGTGTTCGTTTCCGATTGCGTTTGGCTTGTGATCTCTCTTCTTTAGCCTGTAACCTGGTCTTTCTAGGTTAACAGCTACCTCGAATCCCATCATGCCGATGTCTGCATCGTAGTCGACTCCGGGTACATCGATGTACTCTGAGATTCCGAATGAAAAGTTGCCTTGGCCGTCGAAGGCGTTAGCACTTATTTCATCTACTGCTGGTAGTACTTTTTCTAGGAACTTCCTTGCTTCTTCTCCTCTAAGTGTCACCATTGCTCCTACGTTAAGCCCTTCTCTTACTCCGAAGCTCTTTGCTCCATCTCCTGACTCAACTCGGATTGGTTCTTTATCTGTTAGTTTCTGAAGTAGTGAGAAAGCCTTCTCTACTCTGTCTCCTACCTGTCCAATATTGATGTTTACTGTTGCTTTCGCAATATGGATCTGTTTCATTTCGTTTTCTGACATTTTTACTCAACCTCTAGGTCTCCGATTGCTACAAGGTTTTCAAGCCGGGTCTCGAACTCATGTCCGTTCTTCTTGACTCTTCCTACATTTGAGTTCATCCCTCTCTTGGTGATCTTTGTTAGTTCTGCTGTCTCTCCAGCATGCTTTCCTTCGATCACAAGAACTTCTGTATCTTCTTCAAGCTTGAATTCTTCTACTCCGCCGTTGAAGACTAGAGTACTTCCTGTATTAAATTCGTCTTTGGTTCTGTAGTTTTCTCCGTTGTGAAGTCTGTAAACAAATTCTTCTCCTTCAACAGATTTTCCAACCACTTTACCTGCTGTTTTTTCGCTATCTTCTACATCTACGAATTCAAGGTATTTTCCTTTCCGGATTACTCTGTAGACTTCTTCTGTCTCCGGTATCTCAATAACATCAAGAATTCCTATTCCTTCCTTAATATCTCTTATAGGATCTCCGTTTCTAAGTAGATCGCCGTTCTTGACAATCTGTTTTGCTTCTTTCTCTGTATCAGCATACTCTAGGATGTCTCTTAGAACAAGTACTGCTGGAACCGCGTTATCGCTGCTTCTTGATCCTTTGATTGTTGAAACGTAAGTATTCTGTTTTCTCTGAATTGGGTAATGCTTAGGTGCTGGAAGTCTCTTTTGATGTGTCATATTTTACTCCTCCATCTGGCTCTCTAGCCACTCGACAAATGTTGTCCGGTTTTTACCTTCTTTCTCTGCTTTAAGAGCTTGTTCGTAGTCAGGATTCTCCATTGACTGGAGGTTTTCCTTTCCATCTCCGATTGTACCTCCTACAACTTCATCGTAGTCGGTATCAGAACTTGAGTTTGATGTGTCTTCAGGTTCTTCCTCTTCAGATTCTTCTGTCTCTTCTTCCTCATCGTCTTCGAACTGTTCGTGAGCTCCTGAATCTCCACCCTGTTGCATCTGCTGCATCATTTCGTTCTCTTCGTCTTCTTCTAGGGCTTCTTCCATCTCTTCGTTGTCTACCTGAATAGATTCTATATCGTCAACGTTGAATTTCTCAATACGTCCTATATCTTCTACGTTAAGTGCTACTAGCTGTACGTTTGAAGGTCTGAGAGGTTTCTGACTCTTCGAGCCGTCTTGTCTCTCTACTTCGATTCCATCAACATAGATTCGAGCTTCTTCTCTGTCAATATTATTTACAATTCCTTCTGCTCCTGTTTCGTCTCCTCTCATGACTTTTACTCGGTCGCCTGTTCTTACTTTCAGGTTTCTTGTTCCAAGTTCATCTCTTAGTTCATGGTCGAGGTTAGCAGAAACCAATTTATCTTTAACATGTAGAGGTGCGTTATCTCTGTATTTTCTCTGCTTTGAAGGGTTGGTGCTTGAATTCCAATTGTTACTCCAGTTTTCTGTTGTATTGCTCATTATTTACACCACCTGTGATGCGATCTTTCCAATCGGAGAGTATCTTTCAACTACTTCTTTTGCGATTGGTCCTCGTGTAACGGTTCCTTTTGGAAGGCCGTTTTCTTCTACGAGTACTGCTGCGTTGTCTTCAAACTTGACTCTTAGACCGTTTGGTCTTTCGAACTCTTTAGCCTGTCTGACAACTACTGCTTCGAAAACCTGGTGTGCAACTTCCTGGTCTCCCTTTAAAATCTTTACAATTACTTTATCTCCGATTCCTGCGGAGTTTCTTCGTGATCTTCGTCCTTTCTGTGCTTTAACTCCGATTATCTTTAGTTTCTTGGCTCCTGAGTTATCTGCGCAAGTTAGTTCGGCGCCGATGTCAAGAGTTCTTGTTATATTGGATCCAATTGGCTTCATTTCCTATTCACCGTTTTTCAGAACGTCTGTAATTACTGTGCTTTTAGTTTTTGAGATAGGCTTTGTCTCCGCAATCCTTACACGGTCACCTTCCTCGACTTCAAGGTCATCCGGTACATGAGTAGTTACTTTTGTGTTCCGTCTTTCATACCTTTCATACTTTGGAACACTCTCGCTGTACTCCCATCTTACTGTGGCTGATTTCTCCATCTTTGTTGATTCTACTTTTCCAACGAAAGTGCTACCTCTAGTTGGAAATTCTTCCTGTGTTGTTTGCGTTACTTTTTCTTCTGTTTGTTCTGCCACGATATATTCACCTTAAAGCTGTAACATTCGTATCTGAATGCAACTCTTATAAACCCGAACGGAATATTGTATAGACCTGAAAAACCAGACTCTTAGACAAGCGGTTTTCTACTTACAGGCCCAGAGTATCGAATTCAATTCAAAAATCCAGACAACGGATTTCCTTCAATCAATCGACTCCAAGCGGATCTTATAATTATACAATCGAAGTTAAGTTTTAAAAGGGGTTTTGTATACAAAAGCTAAATTTTGACGACATACCGTTTTCGGCATAAATATCTCCTATCCGTTTATGTCTTCGAACCGTCTCAATATAACAAGTGTGTAGCTTAACTTTGAGACTATATCAAGAAATATATATCCTATAAAGCTGCCTTGAGTTCCTATAATGTTGAAGCCTTCAATACTAAATGCCCAGAAAAACGGGTAGATGATCCATAGAGCTATAGTTATATTTCTCAATTCTTTGAATAGTCTGAAAACAGGTTCTGGACGGTTTCTAGCTTTATCAGTGACTTCAGTCATCATGAGGTAAAGCATCCATATGAAAACCAGTGTAGATATCCCAAAGAGGCTGTATTTTAGACCGCCAGTTGTCATTACTGCAAAGAATCCTGCCATTATCATCAGAAAATCAAGACTCATCATTTTGATAGTCAAAGCTCTGTCTTGGGAAAGAAGTGTAACTCCTAGGATGAGTATCGGTGTTGAGATCGCCCACTCAAAGTATCGAAGCCATACTATCTCTATTCCATTAACAATAACTGATCCAAAGCCAAAGCCCATCATCAAATAAGAGGTTCCAGCTATCAGAGGCACTATAGAAAGAATAAACGCATAAGTATCCAGATAGCTTATACCTACACTGAATTCTTCGAAACCATCGGTGTCGGAAATCCTTATTATGAGGTATAAGAAGGTTAGAAAGAATCCTGCAGCTGCCACTATTGCGGGCATGGTCTGAACTGAGAGACTCATAGAACTATCTTAAGACAGAGAGTTTTTATAGGAACTACAATCTCTATTTAAGAACGCTTCAATAGCTATGGTGTATGGAGATGGACCAACTTCTACAGGGTTCAGTGAGCGCAAAAGAATCACTTCTAATAGTCGCTGGTTCTGAAGAATATCAGGATACAAAAACCGAGGTAATAGAACACTTGTCGAATGAAGATCTTTCAGGGGTTTATGTAGCTGTAGACAAGCCTTATGAATCTTTAACAAACGATCTAGAGAATCAAAATATTGAGACCTCTGACATTTTCTTTTTAGATGCTATTTCAAAAGATCAAGGTATAAACAAAACTAACAATCCAAAAGACCAACAAAATGTTGTTTTTCTGGAGTCTCCTCAAAATCTAACTGATCTTTCAATATCTCTTGCCGAAGCTGTAAAGTTTATTGAAGGCGAAAAATATATTTTGATAGATTCTTTATCGGGCTTAGCGGTTCACAATCAAGAAAAGACCTTAACTAAGTTTGTAAAATTTATAGAGAACAAGAGAAGAAAATGGGATATTGCAGGGTTTATGTTTGTATTGAGCAACGAGACCGATGATCTCATGTTTTCGCAAATCCGCTCTATTTGTGATAAAGAGATACGGGTCTGAAAAGTATATAGCTCATTTTTAACTATTTTTAATCTAGCAAAAATCCCATTTTCGAGGTAGTTTCATTCCAACTCTATCCTCTGGTCTTTTAGCTATCAACTTACCGTTAATTTTGACCTTCTTGCCGTCAGGTAATCTAAATTCGAATATACAGGTCTTTTTTTCGACTTTTTTGTCTTCTATTCTTAGAAGTGACTGTGTCTCATCAAGTACTTCTCCATTGATTCCAACTAGGCTTTCATCGGTTGAGTCAACTACTTTTACTTCCAGTCCGATCAATTCATGTTTCGGTAGGTTTTTTGGTGTGATAGGCATTATTCTCTCCATTCATTTTCTAAAAGACCGTATAGATGAACGTTTTCATAGTTATCTTCTCGGTAGGCTTGCTCTCTCAACTCTCCTTCTTTAGTAAAACCTAGTTTCTCCCAGATTCTTTGTGATCCTTTGTTTGATTCAAATGCTCTGGTGAAAACTCGGTGGTATCTGAGCTGTTTGAAAGCATATTCGACTACTATTTTTGATGCCTCAGTTCCATAACCGTTTCCATGGTATTCCGGAGCTATCCAGATACCGATTTCTGCTGAACCATCACCGTTTTCCTCTGATAGCTCGATTAGACCCATTAACTGATTATCGTTGCATATACCAAGGTTTACTGATTCCTCTTTGCATATAACTTTTTCAAAAAATTCTCTTTCCTGTTCTAGGTTCTGAGGTATTTTATAGTCAAGGTTCTTCCAGACTTTAGATTTGTTGAAATTATCTCTAATAAACTCTAGGTCTTGTTCCTCTATAGTTCTGAGGTTGACTTTATCTCCTTCTAAAAATACAGCTCCAGGCATGAAGTTAGATTGTTAGCTGAAATTTATGAGTTCTTCTGAAAAAAGTAGTGTTGAAAATAAAAATATATTTACTGGGAGAATTTGTCCCAGATTTTTAGCGTTTGACTTCTATACTTGATTCTTCGAATCCTTCATCTACAAGTACTTCCTTGATTCTTCTGAGATGGTTGCCCTGTAGTTCAATGTGGCCTTTCTTGACTGTTCCTCCGCATGCGAGCTGGGATTTAAGTCTAGAAGAAAGGTCATCAAGTTCGACGTCGTCGCCGAAACCTTCGACGATTGTCATCTCCTTGTTGTAAGTTCTAGTGTCAATTTTGACAACTATGTTCTGTTCAGCTCTTGCAAGCTGATCCATTGGGTCCAGGTCGTCTGGAAGTCCGTCGTTAGAATTAATGTCTGGCATTAGTATCTAGTTAGCTCTCTCGTTGAGAACTGTTTTGATTCGGGCGATGGTTCTTCTCATTTCCTTGATCCGTCCTGGATTGTCTGCGAATCCACCGGTTTCGATCTGACCTCTCTCTTCAATTGTCTCTTTCTTCAGATCGTTGAGTTTTTCCTGTAGTTCGTCTTTGCCCATTTCTCTTAGTTCGGATGTTTTTAGGATTGCCATAGTTATAACACCTATTCCTCGACTTTTATTCTTTCTTGTTCTCGAGCCAATCAATAAAGGTTGTTCTTGCTTTATTGTCTTCTTCGGCTTCGAGAAGTGCTTGGTAATCAGGGTTTTCTAGGTCTCCGATCTGGTCTTTGGCATCGCCGATTGTTCCATCGACAATTTCATCGTAGCTAACTTCTTGTGAATCTGTCTGTTCCTCAGATTCTTCTTCGTTGTCAGCTTCCTGTTCTTCTGCCTCTGACTCATCTTCAGATTCTTGTTCTTTCTCATCGGATTCGTCTGATTCATCAGCTTCTTGTGTTTCTTCTTCGCTTTCTTCAGGTCTGTCTTCGTTTTCAAAGACATCTCTTACTTCATCTCTTTCTATGTCATCTGTTTTGACTTCTTCTAGTTCCTCAATTGCTCTTTCTATCTCGCTTGAGGTCATGTTTTCTGCTTCTGTGATGACATCTTCGATTCTGTCTGCTTTAGCTGCAGCTTCTTCATTCTGGATAACTTCATGCAGTAGTTCTTTTTCTACATCAACATTTCTGTGCATGAATTCAGGTAGGTCTTTCATGAGTCTTACTTTGACTCCGATTGCTCCTGGCTTTGTTCGTGCCAGTTTGTATCCTTTCTCTACATTCTCCTTTGAAGTATTTCCACATCTCTTAACATATCCGAATGAGAACTTTTCTGTTCTTCCTCTGTTTCCGGATAGCTTTCCTGTGATCTCTATTTCTGCTCCTACGATTCCTGCTTCCTTGATTCTTCTCAGGTATGTGTATCCTACTCTCTTGGCTCTTCCGCCTTTTTCTAGCCAGTCAGCCATTGACTGTGCTACGATCTGTGCGTTAGCATCAGGTTCGTCTATTTCATTTACCTCGATCTGAGGGTTTTCCAAGTCGAATTTACGCTCAACGTCACTTGTAAGTTCCTTGATCCGTGATCCTCCACGGCCGATTACAAGTCCTGGTCGCTGTGCATGAATTACAACTTTTGTAGAAGTAGGTGTTCTTACGATATCTGAATGGGAGTATCCGGCGCCTTCAAGATCTTTATGAAGGAATTCGTCTAGCCGGACTTTCCGTGCTCCTTTCTGGATAAACTGTTTTTCTTGCATTAGTATTAATACCTCATTTCTCTCCTACGATTATTGTTACGTGAGATGTTTTCTTTTCTCTTCCTCTATGTCTCTTAGGAGTTCTCATCTTAGGTCCCTGGTTGCTGATAACATTCTGTACTTCAAGCTGATCAACATTCAGTCCTTCGTTTTCAGCGTTGGATACAGCGCTTTGAAGCTTTTCAAGCATTTCCTTAGCTGCTTTTACAGGGTACTTTCCTGGTCCTCCGCCGGATTTGTGTCCTGCATCGGAGTTAAACTTCGTCATAGGTACTGGAAGTTCTTTTTCAATCACTCTTTCAAGCTTGTTTTCCGCTTTCTCTATTGAATCTCCTTTGATAAAGCGGCCTATTTCTGTGGTCTCTTTGTATGAGACTCTCATGTTCTTGCCAACTGCTTTGGCTTGGTGTTCTTCTGTCTGTACTTGCATTGTATATTAGCCTCTACTTGAGTGGTACGTGCTGGCTGGAACGTGTTGCTCCAAGTCCTGGTGCACTGTGTGATACTCTCTTCCGGGTTTTTGAGAACTCTCCTAGGTAGTGTCCTAGCATTTCCTCATCAACTTCAATTGATTCAAATTTCTGACCGTTGTATATTTTGATAGTCTTTCCGACCATCGCAGGTACAACAATCATATCTCTTTCATGAGTTTTTACAGTATCTTTGTTCTCTAGATCCTGTAGCATCTTTTTTTCTGTTTCTCTTAGACCTCTGTTGATCTTTCTTCGTCCTCTTGCGTTGAGGAGCTCTGAGAACTGATTCAGGTTCATCTGCTTCAGTTCTTCCATCGTCTTTCCTCTGAATGTAAACTCTTCATCTGACATTTTTGTTCACCTAGTCTTTCTTCTTCTTTCCGCTGCTTGATGCGCCAATGTTTCCAACCTTGCTTCCTGGTGATGCATGCTTGGAAATTGTCTTTGGCTGTCCTGGTTTTGCTGATCCACCGAATGGGTGGTCTACTGCGTTCATAGCTACTGCGGAAACTGTTGGGTACTGCTTTCCTCTTGCCTTCATTGCCTTGTGCTTGTTTCCTGCCTTTACAAACGGTTTCTCTAGTCTTCCGCCTGCTGCTACTTTACCGATTGTTGCTCGGCATCTAGTATTTAGTTTTTTGAACTCCTTTGAAGGAAGTCTAATTCTTACACCATCTTTCTCGTGTGTTACAACGAATGCGTATGTTCCAGATGATCGAACCATTCTGCCGCCGTCGTTTGGCTGTAGTTCGATGTTGTGGATTGGAACTCCTTCTGGAATCTCTCCAATTGGTAGCGTATTTCCGGGTTCAATATCTGCGGAAACACCTATCTCTATTTCATCGCCAACAGCAATGTTTTCTGGTGCCAGTACAGCTCTTTGTTCGTCGTCTTCGAACTCTACTACTGCTACTGGAGCTGTTCTTGCAGAATCATGCTGGATGTCTATAACTTCTCCAGTGATCTCTGCGTTTTTGGTTTCTACTTCGCCTTTACCTCTGTGAGAGTTGGCTCTATAGTTAGGCGAGCCTTTCCCTCTTCTCTGTTGTCGGAGTGGAGATCCCATTTTATTGATTCACCTTTTTTACATCATGCCGAGTTTCGTAGCCACATCCATAGCATCATCAGATTCGGCTAGTCTGACAAATGCCTTCTTTCTGGCCTGTGGTGTTATACTAGTGTTTACTTTTTTAACCGTGACATCGAACAATTCTTCAACTGCGTCCTGAACCTGGTTCTTGTCTGCTTCAAGATCGACAATAAGTACTAGCTTATTCTCTCTGTCAACCATATCCATTGACTGTTCTGTCATGTGCGGATTCTCTATTACGTCAAGTGCTTTTTCTTTCTGCATAATTAATCACCTAAAAGAAGAGTTCCTCTTCTTCAAGTTTTTCTAGTGCTTTTTCGTCCCATACAACTAGTCTTCCTGGCTGTGCGCCTGGAGCTAGTTTTTCAGCGTTTAGCTGGTCGACAAGTGATACGTCGACTCCTTGAAGGTTGCTTGCTGCTTGGACTATTCCGTTGTCTTCAGCAACTACTACTAGAGGTCCTACCTTTCTTGTGTACTTTCTTCCTCTTGTGGTTCCTCTACCTGCTCTGACTTTCTTCTCTGAAACTCTTTCAAGTTCTTCTTCAAGTCCTAGCTCTTCTAGTTCTTCCTTTAGATCTTGTGTCTTTTCTACTGAGTCAATTTCTTCTGTTTCAATCGGTAGATCGCCTTCGTAATTATGTTTCTCTGATACTATCTCTGTATCTGCTGAGGCTGCGATTGCTGATCTGATTGCTTTTCTTCTTTCCTTATCGTTAATTTCTTCTGAGAAATCTTTGTCAGCTGTTGGTCCGTGTGCTCGTCGTCCGCCTCTTGTGTTTGGAGCTTCTGCTCCTGGTCCGAAAAGCTGGCTTCCACGTCTTAATACGATCTTTCGTGGAGTTCTTGCTCTTCCTTTACCTTTCTGGCTTCTGTAAGCATTGTTTCGCTTTTTCCATCTTGTAACGTGTTTCAGTCCTGCTTCACTGTCTGTTCCGTATGCCTGTCTGTTCTTCGACTGGATGGAAAGTACTGCCCGCTTAATGATGTCGGGTCTTACTCTTTCGTTGAACTGTTCTGGTGCCATTTTTATCGCCTCTACCTGTTAATGTGTGTTATTTCTGCTGGTCCTAGGTTTTTGTCTGTTCTTAGAGCGGTTCTCAATCTTACCAGTCTTTCTGATGGTCCTGGAACCGATCCCTTAACTAGTATGTAATTTGAGCTGACTTCTCCGTATCCTTTGAAGCCCCCGTCTCTCTGGACTTCTTCAGAGTCTTCTCCGTGTGCAAGAAGTCTTTTGTTAAACTCTGTTCTGTTGTTGAATCCTTGCTGTCCTGGGAGAGGTACTCTCCATGAAAGTGTATCAGGGTGCCATGGTCCAACGTTACCTGCTTTTCTCCGTTTCTTTTGGGTGTCGTGTCGCAGTTTTTTGATTCCGTACCTTTTTACAGGTCCTTCCATTCCTTTACCTTTCGAAACTGCTATTACATCTGAGAAATCTCCTTCATCAAAAACATCTGAGAATTCGATTTCTTTTCCGATCTGTTCTTCTGCGTACTCAATCTGTTCTTCAACTGATCCTCCTAGGCCGACTTCAAAGTTTGCGGCTTTCTTTGAGGAAATCCCAGTTTCTTGTGGCTGTGTGTGTACCAGAAGTCTAACATCTGTTATTCTTTCTAAATTTTCCTTTACTTTCTCCAGGTTGTCAAGATTTCCTTCTTTTGGAACATTGACTGCATTCTGGAGTTCTTTAGCTGGTGATTCTGTCCAGGCTTCGGTAAATACTTGTTTACCGTCGTTTGGATCCTGTGTGTAGAATCTTGCTCCGTAAACTCTAAGTGGTGGAGCTTCTAGTATTGTTACTGGTTCTGCGGTTTCCTGTCCTTTGGTTGCGCCTTCTGTGTCGTCGATCATTAGGACTCTTGTCATTCCAACTTTGTATCCTGCAAAGCCTAGAGGCTTAAGTTCATCAGTATTCTCCCAGTTATCGATGTCCGGGTAGATTCTGTCAGCTCTTACCTTTGGCTTAAATCCTAGTGATCCGCTTCGTGGTCTGTTTACCTGTGACATTTGTATTTTTCACCTATTCCATTGGCCTCAACATTGAGGCTTGTCTCCTCATGAGAAATAATTCCTAGAGGGTAAGAACAAAGTCTCAACCAAATTTTATAAAGGGGTTGTTCCTGTGCTTTGAGAAAAAACAAGTAATTTCTGATCCTAGTCGATAAAGAAATAGGGTTTTAAGACAACGTCAGACCTGTTGGAGCTGCTGGCGCTGAACCTGTGACGCTGTTTTCAAGGTCTTTTTCTGCAGATACAGCCATCTCTTCACTTGCAACACTGATTCTATCGGCCTGCTGTGTGCTGTTTGTCTCAACTGTAAAAGTATGTATTTCTCCAGGACCTAGTCTCTGTGAAATTCTTTTCTGTGATGGACTATCTCCATATACTGTCGCGGTAAAGTTTTCTAATTCAGTCTGGCCTTTATTCTGGAGTGTCAATGTATAATTTCCTGATGAGGAATCAAATCTGGACTGAGCGATCTCGATATTTGCTCTAGATGATTCTAAAAGATTCTCAGCCTTTTCATCTTGAGATTCCTGAGTACTTGTCATAATATCGGTAAAGAAAGGCCCAACTAATCCCGCTATGGTCATCGTAAAAGCAATAAGTAATACTGCGGCGATCAAAGGCGAAATTCCTTTTTTCATGGTGTTATACATCCCTCTATAGGACTACTTGTTCCAAACGAGTTATAACTTTTCACTCTGTAACAAGTATAACTTCCGAATTCCAGGTTTTTATCTGTAGCAGTATATGAAGTTGAATCAACCCCAGTAGTTCCTATCTGTGTGAAAGAACCAGAAGCGTTGCTGGATATCTTGAATCCGTTCTCGTTTTCTGAATTGTCCGTCCAGGAAAGATCAATATCTATTGTTGTGAATGAGTGAACAGGACTTTGTGTAGTCGATGTTCCATCTGTAACATTTACGTACCAATTGTAGGTTTGATCTTTCGACAAGCTAGTCCAATTTACAGAGTATGTTCCATTTGTTTTGTTGAGAACCTGTCCGATCTTTGAATCATCCGAGGCGTTGTAGAAGGTAATGTTCATCTTCTCGGTGTTGTTGTCCTGAAGTTTAACTTCTAATTCGGCACCGTTATCATGATTTATATTCGTGTTATTGGGTGATAGGTTCAATATATCCGGAGCTGTATTAGTTTCGGTTTCGGCTATTCTTATGTTGTCCCAATATGCATCACCGGTTCTACCTCCGCTTCCAAAATCATTTGCGTGAAATGCTATGTAGTTGTTGGAGCTGTGACATGAACTTGATATAGACAGATTTGCCAACTGGTTTTTGTTTTCATCTGCTAAAGAAGCCCAGTGGACATCGTTTTCTCCTCTATGCAGTTTGATTTCATACCATTCTTGATAGTTAACTGATATGCCGGTATCGTTGGAATTGAATCCACACCGATCACTTATCTGAAATTTAAAACTTCCATCATTACCTTCAGCCCTTATACCTGCGCTTATTCCTTCATCAAAAGAAGTATCTTCTACGCCGGTCCAAAACCAGTAACCAGCTGTTTCCAGGTTGTCTATCCTAAGGCGTGAAACCGTTGTATTGCCTGCTTGAGGGAGGTTTTCCAAGCTGTTAGTGTATGCTTTGGTCGAAATTGAGGCATCTTGGTAAAGCGAGTAAGATCCTTCAAATGATGTACTACTTAAATAGGTATAGCCATTGTTGTCTTCTGTGTATTCGTCCATATTCCCGTCTTCGAAATCATCTACTGTGTTGGTGGCGAAGACGAGAGCTGAGAAAAGAGTAAGTAACACAACAAAAATTCCAGCTTTCTTATTCATACAATAATCCTTCATTTCTCGACTTTATAGTTTCATCCTTTGATATTCACAATCGGTTTCATTCTGGCTACTTTTTGTCCGATTCCGAGTTCGTCGCTTACACGTATGACTTCATCTACGTCTTTGTAGACACCTGGTGCTTCTTCTGCGATTGTGGATCCTGAAGCGGCTTTTACAAGGATACCGTCTCTTTTGAGCTCTTTTTGAACGTCTTCCCCCCAGTAATCTTGTTTTGCCTGGGTTCTTGATTTCAATCTTCCGGCACCGTGGGCTGTAGATCCAAACGACATCTCAAGAGATTTTTCTCCACCTGATAGAATATAACTGGATGTTCCCATGGATCCCGGGATCAAGACAGGTTGACCTGTCTTTTTGTAGGCTTCTGGGACTTCTTCACGCCCTGCTGGCATTGCCCGGGTTGCTCCTTTCCGGTGGACCATTAGCTGTTTTTCCTCACCATCTACAGTATGAGTCTCTTCTTTTGCAATGTTGTGACATACATCGTAAATCAAGTCAACTTCAGGAGAATCAAAGATAGTATCAAAACATTCTCTTACCCCTTGAGTGATTGCCTGTCGGTTGGCCCATGCATAGTTAGCAGCTGCATACATCGCATCTTTGTAGTCTTGACCTAACTGTTCATCAAGCGGTCCATACATAAGGTTTTTCTCTGGTATATTCTCTACTATTTCAGGATACTCTTTTTCGAACTTCCTGAGATACTTTGTACAGGTCTCATGTCCAAGTCCTCTAGAACCCGAATGTATCATCACCAGTACCTGGTCTTTTTCCAATCCATAGGCTTTTGCTTTTTGTTCATCAAATATATCGGAGACAATCTGTACCTCAAGGAAATGGTTTCCAGAACCTAAAGAGCCGACCTGGTTGATACCTCGTTTAATGGCTTTTTCAGGCACTTTTTCGGGTTTACCGGGTAGACGTCCGTTTTCCTCACAGTGTTCTAGGTCTTTTTCTTTTGCATAACCGTTTTCCAGCATCCAGCCCATACCTTTCTCAAGGATTTCAATTATATCTTCTTCATCTGTATCAACGTAGCCGCCTTTTCCAAGCCCAACAGGCACTTTGTTGTATAGAATATTAGCGATCTGTTGTTCTCTGCCGTCTATATCGTTGGCTTTAAGATCTGTTTTCAGAACTCTGACTCCACAGTTTGAGACAATAAACTGATTAGCCTGGAAATTATGTGCTTCGTGTTTGACTCCAATATCATACACATCATCCTTGCCAGCTTTTTCTATTCTCTTGATAGCTGTTTTTACAGTCAAATCATCTCTAACTTTGAGTTCTTTTGCGTATTCTTCATAGTTAGGAAAGTTCTTCGGAGGCCGAGAAATGGTCTTCCTGCCGCTATATATGCTTCTTTCAATAAATCTGTCGTTGATTTTATATTTTTTCTTAATTTCTTTCGGGGCAGTACCGTTCTCATAGTGATTTACACATTCTTGGGCAATTTCTTCACGTCTTTCAATTGCTCTCTGCTTGGTTTTCAGATATTGTGTAGCCTTGATTGCCTCTTTCTGCTTTCTCTTATTGTAACGGTATCCTACCTTTTGGAAAAAGTTGATTAAGTTATGAGAATCATTCTTCACACCCAATCTGTATCTTATAACTCGTCCATCACCATTCTCATATGTTTCAAAACTTTCTATATTGTTAGTATAAATTCCAAGTTCATCTAAGGTGTTCTTAATTCCTTTCATAAACTGTTGACAGGACTCTTTGAACTCAATTGATCTGTTCTGAGAGATTTTCGGACAGTAAAGATTCTTCTCGTGTTGAGCCGATGGCTTGTTCATTTCAGCTCCAAAGAACGCAGAAAGATAAAGCGCTTTCTGCCACTTTGCTAATTTATCAAAATAATCGGGAAGTGTGAAGTCCAGCCCAGTTTTTTTACCTTTTGGAGCTCCTAATTTCATCAATAACTTTTGAAGGGCTTTTGATGAAGTTTTTATGCTTGTCTCAGTTGTCTCAAAAGGCTCTTTTCTAATTTGATGTGTTCTATCTCGGGAGTATATTTTCGACGGTTTGAACCCCAACTTTCTAACGTCTTCTTGAATGTCTTTAAGATCCTCTTTGTCCGCATAAAATCTCGTCTGTCCAGTATTGTTGAATGTTCCATCTCCGGTGTGGAAACCAATTAATTTTAGTAAAATGTTGAATTTCCTATCTGTAGATTTTAGAGGTAGAAGATTTCTCTTTTCTAGAGCTTGGGTCAGTTGATCATCTTCATTTTCAAAGTCCTCTTTTTCTACTAAGGTAACTTTCTCTGGATTTTCATCCTCTAAACCTTCAAATGGTCTGATAAGCACTCTTTCGCCTTTTTTAAGCTCTGAAAGTTCTTTCATCCCATCATCTGTCAGAAAAGGGTGATCTGCGGTTGCTTTAATTTTTTCACCGGTTTCGGTTTCCAGTTCAAAGACTTCTCTATTTTCTGTTTTGGTGAAAAGTTGGACTTTTGAATTTATCGCTTCATCTTTGGTCGAAACAACAGCTTTCTGTTGATTAAAGTCCTCTCTAAAATCTTCAATATTTCTCTTTCGCCCAAATTCCATTAAAACCTCTGAATCGGCCGTTAAACAGTTAATATCAAAACCTACGCCTCCAGGGCTTATGACTCCGTCTTCCATGTCGAAAGCTGCTACTCCGCCGATTGGAAATCCGTATCCCTGATGGCCATCCGGCATAACAATCGAATATTTCTGTATGCCAGGGATAGTCGCCATGTTCCGGACCTGTTCGAGTGCATCGTCGTCTTTCATCTCTTCAAGTAATTTTTCCGATGCATAGACTCTGGCTGGCACATTCATCTGTTCGTCCTGAGGTATCTCATAGATATTTTCTTCAATACGGTTAAGTTCAAGGTCCATGTGTCTATTAGATGACTAAACAATTAAAAGAGAATATAGCTCGAGTTATTATCAGAAATTCTTGGTTAGGTTTCTAGATATCAAGTACTGCCTGGGTTATCCAGCCTTCTCCTTGGACATACGTGACTTTCATTTCGTTATATGTAGGAGCTTTGATATCAAGCAAGTTCATACCTTCTGTTATCCTATCTGTCCAGATTGTAGCCTTTAGCTTGTAACTGTTTTCCAGCTCTTTGATTTCAAGATCATCAGTATGAGAGACCACTACGCCGTTCGTATCCTGGACAAAAATCAGTTCATCAAGAAAATCAAACAAAAGTGCTTCACTGTTTTCCGATTCAATTTCTATCTTATGACGTGTATTTCCGGCTTCAGGGTCGGTTCCCACTATTTCTGCAAAAGCCTTTACAGATTCGGAAAAAGATTCTTCCATTGAATCTCCTCTTGCTTTGAACTTCGCATCTGCCGGGTGATCAAGTATCTCGTAGCTCATTTCAAAACACCTTTTTCCGGTTATCTAAGTTCCTAGCTTGTGAGATCATTCTGTTTTCTCTGGAAATCTTTGTTCAATTATTTTATCAACTAGGTTGTTCTGTTCGTTTAAACTCAAATCGGTGTTGTCGAATATTACATCATAGATATCTTTTTTTGAGGTATCTATTCCATAATAGTCTTCGTAACGTCTGTTGTTCTCGCTATCCCTTTGTCTGATCTCTTGTTCTAATGCTGTTTTTCTATCTATATTTTCTCTTCCAGCAACTCTTTTTGCCCGTTCTTTTTCATCGGCCGTAAGGAAAATCTTGAGGTCTGAGTAATCGCCTAGCACCCATGAAGGCAGCCGTCCTTCAACTACACATGATTCTTCCAAGGCTCTCTGGAGTGTCCGCCGGTCTACCTCGAGGTCGACTTGTTTATCTGCCTTTTCTGCAAGTTCAACGTGGCTTATTCCCTGGTCTTTTGCAATTGACCGGAAGACATCACCGGCTGAAAAATGTTTTATTCCAAGTCTTTCAGCTATCTCTTTTGCTAAAGTGCCTTTACCTGAGCCTGAAGGCCCATCTACAGTTACAATTATATCTGCCTCTCTCTGGTGGTCGCCTTGAAAATCCGGTATATAACTATCCATATCTAGGATTTCTTGAGAGATATTTTATTGGTTTTCTCTAACCCATTCTTTAGGCCGATAAATACTCTGCCTTTTTTTATCTCCAACAAAACTGTTTTCTCCAGGCTCAATTATTTGGTTCAACTCCGGATGTTCGATATCAATATGGATGTGATCCTGCCATGTTAGTTATTGAGGTTCCAAAACTGAAATCGGTATGGGCAAAGATTTATTCCTGGAGTTACAGATTTCAAAGGATATACGTGTGTAGATCTGACAATTCCGAATTCTATTTTCTATGATCAGACTATGGAAAAAGTCAAAGCTACATAACTTGCAGGTCTGGTTGGAAAAGAAGTTGAAAGTTTTCTTAACGGCGGAATAGACGCCGAGGCTGGGATTTGAACCCAGGAGAGCGAAATGCTCACCACCTTTCCAGGGTGGCACCTTTAGCCACTCAGTCACCTCGGCACGATTGTTAAACTAATCGCACGCAGTAAACTCTTTCGAAACTGCTTAAAATTAGAATTTGGTAGAAACTTTAAATTAGATAGGAAAGAAGCAGGGTCGATTGATCTAATCTTCAAGTTCGATTTCGATGTCGACGCCTTCTGGTACGTGTACACGCATAACCTGTCTAAGAGCTCTTTCAGAGTCTTTAAGGTCGATTAAACGGTTGTGTACATGCATTTCGTATCTCTCGATTGTCTCACTTCCTTCTCCGTCTGGAGCTTTTCTTGTTGGAATCTGAAGTTCCTGTGTTGGAAGCGGTACAGGTCCTGATACATCTGCGTCGTATTCGTCGCCGATCTCTACAATATCATCTGCCAGTTCGTCGATCTTGTTCTGGCTTGTGCTTCTAAGTTTTACACGTGCTCTCTGCATAGAATTATTTCACGTAGTTAAATCTTATAAATGGTGTTAGCTATTTCAGGCACGAAAAGATAAGGATCTAAATTCCCGGGTCTGCTGGTTTTGGACGCATTATGATTCTCAGACATCTGTGTTCCGACCTTACAATTTAATGCTTTATCACTGTTCTACAGGAGTAATACAACCTCTAGCGGGATCCGACTGTCCGAAACGGTTATAGCTTCTTACTTCATAACAGGTATACTTACCGAAGTCAAGGTTCTGATTTGTATCAGAGAAAGACACTGAGTTTGCTACAGTTTCGCCAACTTGCTCAAAACTACCTGAAGAATTCTGATAAATTCTAAATCCTTCTTCGTTCTCGCTATTTTGATTCCAGGTCAGATCAGTCTTTATTGTCGTAAATGTATGTATTGAACTATTTACTGTATTTGCGCCGTCGTTTACCGTCACATACCATTTGTATGTTTGGTCTTCAGACAATCCATTCCAGTTTAGTTTGTAAGTTCCATTATCTTTATTTTCCATTCTGCCGAGTTGTTCGTCATTTTCTCCGTTGTAAAAAGTTAGATTCATCTTTTCACTATCAGAGTCTTCTACTTTTACTGAAAGTTCAACAGATCCTTCTACATCTAAGTTTGTGTCTTTAGGTGAAAACTGGCTTAGTTCAGGAGGATTTCCATTATCTATCTCAAAGCTTTGAGTTGCTGATAAACTAGAGTTTGACGTTCCATCATAGCTTTTTGTATACCAAGAATAGGTGCCACTTGATAAACCAGTCCAGTTAATACTGCAGTTTTCACCATTTGAAGAAGTACAATGTCCTATAACGTCTCCGTTGTTCATGAAATAGATTTCTCCTGACTCGTCCGTTGGATCGTTAAATTGGGCTTCAAGGGTAATGTTGGAGGAGTTAGAACTATATCCATCATTTGGAGAAGACAGAGATGGGGCCAAAGAAGGATTTACGCAGTAAGCAGTTACTCCTGCTGATACTTCATCTCCGCCGCCGGAATTAGCTCCACATTGTTGGTGTGAAATAGATCCTCCTTGAGTACCAGAACTCCAGGTTCTTTCTTTCGAGAGTCCAAGCCATTCATCATCTAATGAGGTGGTTGTACAACTATTGTTTCCTTTTAGATCATATTCCCATTGAGGCCGACACTGGTAATCTGAATACTCGCCAGTTGTTCCATAACTTTCTTCTCCAACCAAGTATTCGTTGGAGCCACAGGATACTGTTGCTGTTGTACATCCGTCCCAGTCTCCGCTCCAAGCTTTCTTTTTGAATTCTCCTGATCCTAGGTCTTGGGTGTAATCGGCGGCTGAACTGAGCGATGTAAACAATATTGTTGCTAAAAATAAAGGTATTATTTTCCTGAACATCAAAATTTAATTCTCCAATTCTAATCGGTAATTCTTGTCAATTCTTTATTAAACCATTCTGCAGATCCCAATTGATCTAAAACCATAAATGGAACCATAGTTGAGGCTTAAAAATAATTATGAATTATAATAAGGAAAAAGAAAAGATTGAAGGAAAGGCTTACGCCTCTATTCCTTCTCTGTGACAGATAGAGCCATTCCGGCGCCGACTGTCTGTCCCATGTCTCTTACCGCAAATCGTGCAAGCTGTGGGATGTCGTCATTTTCTTCAATGACAAGTGGCTGCTGTGGTGTGATCTCTACGATCGCTGCCTGTCCCTGCTTGATGTAGTCAGGGTCTTCCTCAATTGTTTCTCCTGTCTTAGGATTCATGGTCTTCTTGAGGTCTGTGAATGTACAGCTTACCTGTGCTGTGTTAACGTGGAATACAGGTGTGTATCCTTCTGAAACTACGTTAGGATGGTTCAGAACGATGACCTGTGCTTCGAAGCTTTCTACAACTGTTGGAGGGTTGTCAGCTGTTCCTGCAACGTCTCCTTTCTTGACGTCCTGTTCTCCGACTCCTCTTGTGTTCCATCCAATGTTGTCTCCTGGATGTGCTGCTTCTACTTCTTCGTGGTGCATTTCGATTGTCTTGACTTCTCCACCGATGTTCTTGTTTAGTCTGTGGGAAGCTGGTTCGAATGTGATGTCGTCTCCAGGGTTGATCTCTCCTGTTTCAACACGTCCAACTGTAACTGCTCCGATTCCGGAGATTGTGTAGACGTCCTGTACAGGTACTCTTAGTGGTAGATCTTCTGGCATTTCTGGTTCTGCTAGGTTGTCTAGAGCTTCCAGTAGGGAAGGTCCATCATACCAATCTGTGTGTTCTGAGACTTCTGCTACTCCTTCTCCTTCGAATGCGGAGATAGGAACAAATGCGATCTCGTCAGTGTTGTATCCTACGCCTTTAAGCATGTTAGATACTTCTTCTTTGATATCTTCGTATGCTTCTTGTCCGTAGTCTTTAAGATCCATTTTGTTAACTGAGACGATCAGCTGATCGATTCCCAGTGTCTTTGCTAGGTATGCATGCTCCTTTGTCTGAGGTTGAATTCCGTCGTCTGCTGCGACTGTAAGAACTCCAGCGTCAGCCTGAGAAGCTCCTGTAATCATGTTTTTGATGAAGTCTCTGTGTCCAGGGGCGTCAATAATTGTGAAGAAGTAGTTCTCTGAATCGAATTCCTTGTGTGCAAGGTCGATTGTAACTCCTCTTTCTCGCTCCTCTTCTAGAGAGTCCATTGCGAATGCGAAACCGAAGGTTTCTTTACCTGCTTCTTCTGCAGCATCTTCTAGCTTACGCATCTCTTCTTTTGGTAGGTTTTCTGTATCCCACAGTAGTCTTCCGATTGAGGTTGACTTTCCGTGGTCGACGTGTCCGATGAATACTAAGTTCATGTGTGGTTTATCAGCCATTTTTGAGCTCACCAATAGTGAATAATATCGAATAACCTTCTAAACTTTAAAAAGGGTTTGTGGCAGCGCGCTTTATATTGCTTTTTCGAGTTATCTGTTCGAGAAAGCCTTGCTATAGGTTAATGTATCGAACTAAAATGTGGTGACTTAGGAAAATAAAAATGAGAAAAAGATAGGTGAGAGGTTTTATTCCTCTCCTAGAGTTGGCATTTCTTGTTTCATGCCTTTTCTTTCTCTGATCTCCATGATCTTTTCTTCCTGGAGGTTCATCGGTAGTGGTTCGAAGACCAGTTCCTTTGGATTGAAGAATCCTTTTCCGCCTGTTGCGGATTTAAGTGCCGCTTCGAATCCGAATAGCTGTTCAACTGGCAGCTTACATGTAAGGATTGCTGCATCTCCTTCTTCTTCCATGTCTTCTACATCTCCTCTTCTGTTTGAGACTTCTGTCATCGCATCTCCCATCTGGCTCGAAGGAGTATCGATTCTGATGATCTGTTTAGGCTCGATCAGCTTTGGATCTGCCTGTAGGAAACCTCTTTTCATAGCGTCTTTTGTAGACGGAATCATCTGGGAAGGTCCTCTGTGGATTGCGTCTTCGTGAAGCTTTGCATCGTGCAATCTTACCATGAAACCGATTACCGGTTCGTTTGCTAGAGGTCCTTCATCACAGAATTCGTGGAATGCTTCTACAAGGTATTCCTTGATTTCTCTGAGGTTCTTGATACCTCTAGAGTCGTTAACGAATAAGTTCTCCTCATAGGCTTCCAGAATGTTGTCTGCATCGTCTTGATCCATTCCGTGTTCAACAAGTGCGTCTCTGACTTCTGTATCGTCTGCTGCATCTCTTTGAACTTCTTCATAATCTTCTTTGAGGAACTTTCTGAGTTCTTCAGGGATAGGTTCTACAGATATATCCAGTTTGTTGTGTCGGTTTGGAGATTTACCTGTTACTTCAGGTGAACTCTTTGAGATTCCTTCACGGAATACAACAATCGGTTCGGATACGTTGATGTCGATTCCTTTCTCTTCAAGATGTCTTTCAATCTTTGCCTCGATGTGTAACTCTCCTAGTCCGCTGACAAGTGTCTCTCCTGTTTCTTCGTCAATATCGATCTTGATCGTGTTGTCTTCTTTCGCTCGTTTTCTGAGTGTCTCAATCAGCTTTGGAAGATCGGATGTTCTCTTTGGCTCGATTGACTTTGTAACAACAGGTTCGAAAACGTGTTCGATCTGTTCGAACGGCTGGATCTCATCTTCTCCTTTCAGGATAAATGTCTCTCCTGTAGCAAAGTCTGGTCCTGTGATTGCTGCAATGTTTCCTGAAGGTACTTCATCGACTGTAAGCTTTCTTGGTCCGGAATAAATTCCGACCTGCTGTGCTCTTTCTGTCTTCTGAGAACCAAGTCCGTATAGTTCATCCCCTTCGTGTACTGTTCCGGAGAAAAGTCTTGCGGTTGCAATTGTTCCTGCGTGTTCGTCGTCTTCAACGTTTGTTACAACTCCGACTGTAGGTCCGTCAGCATCTTGTGCTTGCATTGACTGTCCTACTTCGTTTTCTGGATCTCCTGGCCATACTTTATCGATTCTGTAGCTTGCTGATTTCTGAGGGTTGTTGAGGTGCTTTACAACCATGTCAAGTACTACTTCCTCGATTGGTGCGTCGGAAGAAAGACCATCGTGGTCTCCTTCGTTTACTCTGTCAATTATTTCCTGGAAACTTATTCCGGATTCTTTCATGTAAGGTACGGAAATCGCCCAGTTTTTGAGTGCTGATCCGAATGCAACTGTTCCATCGTTTACAGCCATTGACCATTCTTCGGCTCTTTCTTCTGTTGCGTATTTTCTGAGTGCTGTGTTGACTTCTCTGATGATCTTGGTGAATCTTTCTTGCATCTCTTCAGGTGTCAACTGCATTTCTTCGATCAATCGATCGACTTTGTTGATGAATAGTACTGGTTTAACTCCTTCCTGAAGTGCCTGTTTCATGACGGTTTCTGTCTGAGGCATAACCCCGTCAACTGCGTCGACAAGTACAACTACTCCGTCGACCGCTCTCATAGCTCGTGTAACGTCTCCACCGAAGTCTACGTGGCCCGGAGTGTCAATAAGGTTTACAAGGTAGTCGTCTCCGTCGAACTCGTGGACCATTGAAATGTTGGCCGAATAGATTGTGATTCCTCTTTCAGCTTCCTGATCGTCGAAGTCCATGAAACGCTGATCTCCAGCTAGCTTCTCTGAGATCATACCGGCTCTTGCGAGAAGATTATCTGTTAGTGTTGTTTTTCCGTGATCGATGTGTGCGGCGATTGCGATGTTCCTGATATGTTCAGGATCGTTAATTACGCCTTTAATTGCATTAAGCTCTTTATCTGACATTTAGTTATACCTCAAGTTTATATTGAAGAAAGCAATTGCAAGATTTAAAAAAGGATAGACGGCTTATATGAGTTTTCAGTTTATATCTGTGTATTTGATCTATTATCGGTGCTTCGAGATGAATTTTTCTTTAGTTAATTTCTTTGTGCCTTCCTTAAGTACACCTTCAGAAATTACCATGTCGCTGGAGAACTGGCTTTTAGGGTGTTCAACAAACCAAACATGAAGCATCTCATAGCTTTTATCAGATACTAGTGTATTCTCAGGACATTTCTCTCCGTTTTCTTCAATTAATTCTACATTCGAAACTGCTCCCCAGTGAGCCAAACATATTTTCGGGTTAAAATAATGATAGTGCCAGCGTGTTATAGGCCCTCCTATTTGTCGGCCATGTTTCTCTACCTTACTGGTCTGAAACATGACGCCTGCAAGTATGAAATTGCTTCGATTCTCAGGATCTCTATAGTACATCAAGAACTCTGGTTTGTCAGGGTTTAGAGTTCCACTTTGTCGAGTATAGTTCTGATGAGGATAGTGAAAAGTGTCACCTTCCCAGTTGAAATAGCCTGATTCAAGCCCGTTTTGTAACTCAAACCAGTCATTTTCAACAGCATTGTCGTAGGTTTTACTGTATAGATTCCATGCTTTTTCAACTTGTCTAGGAGTTGGACTGGTATTGGGGTAAGCAGTTATTTCCACCATTACGTTAGGATCTCCTGTTCTATCTACGTGCTCTCTAACACGAGTTATGTTCTCAGGTTCCCAGTTCTGTCTTTGTTCGCTGTCGTATATAGTGTGATAACGGTTGGATATATCAGCTCCAGCTTGATCGCTAACGCTCCATGCAAACAAAACTGTAAAAATAGTTACAAATAATACAGAAAGCGCATAATTTAACTCAAAACTGAAATCCATGTATCTTTAATCGTCTTACTGTTTGATTAAGTTTTTTCTCAAAAAAACTCTGGGTCTTAGCTGTAAAATAATCTTTTGTAAAAAATATGAAGTGGTCCTAAAATAGAAAGTGAAAAAGAAGGATAGAAGGTTTTTGAACCCTCTATTTTTTATCGTGCGCCTTCTGCTTCTCGCTCTCTTCTCTCTTTCTCTCTAACAGCTCGTGAGGAGTCGTCTCCATCTGCTGCCAGAATAAGTTCGTTTGCGAGAACTTCATCTGCCTTCTTCCCGTTGGCAAGTCTGTTCTCATATGCTCCTTGTGCAAGAATTCTGAGTGCAAGATCTACCCTTCTCTGTGGTGCTACAAGAACTGCTTTTCTTGCTCGAGCTCCACCTCTCTGGTATGTAACTACTTCCTCTGTTGGGGAAGAGTTTTCGATTGCATCGACTAGAACCTGGACTGGGTTCTCGCCTGTTTCTTCTTCAATTATCTCGAAAGCGTCTTCGATTGTCTTCCATAGCTTGCTTGAAGAACCTGTGTTCTGTCCAGAAGTTATGTAGTGTTTCTTTCCTCTGTGTCCTGCGACATACATTCTGTTCAGTAGTCTTTCTACAATAGGAACTTCTGCCTTGTAGAACTGTCTTTCACTGTGTCTTCCTTTTGAACGCGGCGCTAGAATGTTTTCTGTGTTGATGTATCTTACTAGGCCGTCGTCTCCGATCTCTGCCTCGGAGGCATCCCAGTGCCCGAATGTGAGTACTTCGTCTTCTACTTCAATTTTTGCTGCATTGCTCATTTTATCACCGTGTTGGTTTCTGCTGGGTTCCAGCAACTAGTTCTTCTAGGGATACACCGTTTACTTTGACTACCTGGTATCGGACTGTAGGAATATCTCCCTTTGGTCCTCCCTTTGCTCCACCGATTCCTTCGATCAGTACTTCGTCGTGTTCATCGATGTGATCGATTGCTTTGTCTCCTGGAACAAATGCTGTTAGTTGTTTACCGTTTTTGATTAGCTGTACACGCACACACTTTCTGATAGCGGAGTTAGGCTGCTTTGCCTCAATTCCTCTTTTCTCTAGTACAATTCCTCGTCCCTGTGGAGATCCTTCCATAGGGTCAGCTTTTTCTTTTAGATTAAGCATTCTTCTCTTATAATCAATATCGCTCCAACGGTATTCTTGCCGTTTGTTTCTCACTTTCCGTGCGTTGTACAAACCCATAGTATACCTGAAATCGAAGTTAACCTTTTTATACCCAAGGTGGAGGTGTCAGTTTTGAACTGTTTTTATGAGAAGAATAGTTGCAATTACAAGTTGGCCTAAACCTATTGCAGCAAGTATGTAGCTAGGAAATGTTTCTACAATTATCATGGCAGAAGAGATGAAGAGTCCTGCGGCCAGTATCTGAGTGCTTTTGACCTTTTCATGTTTTTTGAGTGTATGTATGTGTTGATCTGCTAGTTTCTGAAGCTGGCTGAACGGACGTGAAACCATCTCTTTGTTCTCAATAAGATCTATTACTAAATTCTGAGCTAGCTGCTGTGGATTATTTTTCTCCAGTATTATCTGTTTAGCTATTTTTTCGTATTCTTCAGTTACCTGGAACTGTGGATAGATTGTCAATCCTATACCTTCCATTGTTACCAGACTTTTTCCTACGATTGCAAATGAGACAGGCATATGAACCCCTCGTTCAGCGGCCTTAATTGTTATATTCAGAAGTTCTTTGCTGATACTGTGTTCTTCAAGGCTTGAGTCTTTGACTAGTAAAAGCTTCTGTTCTATATCTTTTTTTAAGCCTTCGAGATCAGCATCGTCTTCTATAACTGCCATTTTCTTCACTATTTCAGTTGCAGCATCTACGTCTTCGTTTGCAGCATGAAGAAACAACAATCCGAGATTCTCCTGCATACTTTTGGAGAACTTGCCCATCATACCAAAATCGAGATAGACCAATGTGCCGTCGGCCTGTATTAGAAAGTTAGATGGATGTGGATCGGCATGGAAAAAACCATCTCTAATGACCTGTTTTAGACCGGCTCTGATTGCAGTACGAGCTATATCTTCAGAAGCTATATTCAGTTCTTGGAGTTTCTTTTTGTTGTTGCATTTTACTCCATCTACATATTCCATCGTTAGAACTTTTTCTGTGGTGTGTTCGAGGAATACTTCAGGTACCTTGACTTTTTTCTCATCATTTAGATTTTTCTTAAGCCTCTGGGCGTTTTTCGCCTCGTTTCTAAGGTTTAATTCATCTCTGGTCCAGTTGGCGAACTCATTGACCATTTTATGAGCTTTCAGCTGTCTCAGCTTGCTTATTTCTTTCTCGGCTTTCTTTGCCATGAACTCAAGAATATCAAGGTCTTCCCTGATTTTTTCCTTGATCCCAGGCCTTCTTACTTTTATCACTACCTCTTTTCCGGTCTTTAATCTGGCACGATGGACTTGAGCTATAGAAGCTGCAGCAATAGGTTTTTCCTGGACGTATTCAAAAGCATCAATATCTATTTCTTCTCTGATAATCTGTATTGCGGTATCAGAATCGAATGCAGGCACATCATCTTCTAGCTTCTGTAGTTCTTCAGTATAACGCCGAGGCATAATATCGGGTCTCTGAGCCATTATCTGTCCAAACTTAACAAATGTAGGTCCGAGTTTCTCAAGAGTTTCTCTAAGACGTTCAGGCCCCGGAATTTTTCTCGATGAAGTAATGCCGGTTGTATTCAAAACATTGATTTTACTTAGAAAGTAGTCAAAGCCTTCATTGGAGAGTATTTTAGCTATTTCCTCAAACCGTTCTAGATCCTCTATATCTCTCCTTATATCTCTCATCAAAATTAAATTTAATTCGCCTACTGAAATAAGTGTTCAAATTTCTAAATTCCAGAAATCATTCCGATTAAAACCCCTATAACCACTATTGCTATAATTGCTATACTGGCGACCTTGAGTCCACGAGAACCTGATTTTAAAGCACTCTTTGCTGAACCCCCATTAGGAGATTTCTTCATTAAACGGGAAGCGAATTTACTTGCCTTCTGTACTTCAGATTTATCTTCTCCAATCAGCTTTTCCAGCATCTCAACTGTATTTTTAACATAGTCTAAAGGAGGATCTTGTTTTAAACTAAACCTCCAATCACCTTTCTCTTGTTTTAAAATCTCACCTAGTTCATTTAGTTCAGAAATAGATTTATCAATTGTCTTAAGCATCTGTTGGTCTTCTCTGACCAGGTTTTCTGCTTCCTGAAGCTCGGTCTGTAGTTCTTGGTCTATCTTCTGTTCTATCTGTTCAAGCTTCTGTTCTCTTTTTTCCAACTGTTTTAGTTGATTTCCTTCTTTTTGGGCCATTTTACCATGTTTAGAATCTTGGAGTTTACTGAAATCAGTCATAAGCTCCTTAATTTCATCTTCCATAAATCCTAGCTCTTCAGGCAGTCGAGAGGTAAGATTTTCAAGATAGTTTTCTTCATCTTCGGTTCTACTGATTTCTTGGAGAAGTTCCTCTAGTTCTCTTGTAAATCTATGGACATTACCCGCAGCATCTCTGAATTCATCTAATACTTCTTCTATGTTCTGATAGTCCTGAGGTTTTATCTGAGTATTTTCACTATTTTTAGCATTCAGCAACTTTTGTTTTTCCTGTTTCAACCTTTCCAGAGCGTCTTCAAGCTCTTTTAGAGTATCTTTCTGTATTTTTTCCAGCAGCTCTTCCTGTTTTTCCTCCAGGTTAATTTCGTCCATAATGTCGTTTTCTACTTCTTCAATCTCTTGTTCTGCCTGTGATTCTTCCTGCAGTTCTTCCTCAGTCTTCCCTTCTGCATCCACAAGTTCTCTTTGATTGCCGCTTTGTTCTGCATCCTTAATTTCAGTTCCTGAAGATTTTTCTTTCGATTCAACGTCGTTCTCTTTCTTTTCCACATCTTTTTCTATGTTTTCTGCCTCTTGTTGATCGTCTTGTACCTGCGATTCAATATTCTCAAATTCTTTATCCAGGTTTTCATCACTCATTGTATTATTTTGGTTAAAAATGGTTTATATGAGCATTTCAGATTAATCCGTAGAATTAATTCGCTAGTATTATATAGAAAATATAGAAGATAGTAATCGGTAAAGCAATATAGACAATATATTTCAGGTAGGCTTTTCCAAAGTCTGTATCATTTCTAGGATAGTTTTCTTCAGGTTCAAACTCTAATTCGTTATCATCAGAAGATTCTTGGCTTTCATCAAAACTCTTTTCCGGATCACCTTCTGGCATTAGACCTGTGTAGCCACAGTTGTTACACTGCCATTTGTTCGGATTGCCTCCAGAAAGATATACTTCTGCTCGGTTGGAAGTATCTGGTTCCACCCAAGTGGATCCACAGTTTGGACAGAACCGTATTTCTTCAGCCATATAATTATGGTGGGGGTTAAAGAGTTTTTACTCTATGCTAGAAATCACTGTGCGATCAGTATGTAAAATACGTACAGCAAGATCAGCGCCAGACTAACATAGAGAAATATTTTGAGTTCGGCTGTCGCATAATCGGTGTTAAAATGAGGATAGTCTTCCGAGGAGTCAAACTCTAGGTCCTGTTTTGATTCTCCTTCGGTTATTAGACCTGTATAATCACAGTTGTCACATCTCCAGTCATTGAAATTACCTATGTTAATATAGGCAACGTTTTCTGTCTCGCGTTCTGCTTTAGAACTTCCATAGTCCGGACAGAATCTTTTCTATCTCATAGGGAGTGGTTTGATATTGAGACTTCTATTCTACTGTGACTTCGTCTACTCCGTGAGTCCTCTGTAGAACTTCTCTGATAGAGTCAATCTTGTTTCCGTTTTTCCCTACTACGCGTCCCTTGTTGTCTCGAGAAACCGAGATCTCAACAGTTTTATCGTCTCCTTCATCGTCGATGTCGACGCCTCTTAGGTCTGCTGGTACAAGGTTGTTAAGGAATTTTCCAAGATTGTCGCTGTATTCGTAGATCTTGACATCTTTGTCAAGCTTTCTCTGTACTTTTTTAACTACTTTTCCGCCTTTTCCAATCGCCATACCAGCTTTTCCGTCTGGTACAACGAAGTAGGCTTCGTCCTCTTTCAGAATTACGTCTCGTACTTCTACTCCTGTGATTGATTCGAACAGGTTCATTGCACGAATGTTTTCAGTGTCGTATGTTACTGTAGCCATCTTAATATGCCTCTAGAAACCGTGTTTGTAGGTTCGTAAACGTGTTTTCGACCTGAGCTTTTATAAACCCATTCATGTTGTGTTGCATGTTTAGATCACTCACTGTCGTCGTTGAACCCGGCTTTGAGGTCTACCAGGCCAGTTCCTGTTGGAACTGCCTGTCCGACCATTAGGTTTTCAATGATTCCATCAAGATCGTCTCTTTCTCCTTTGAGTGATGCCTGTGTGAGGTGTTTTTTGGTTTCCTCGAAAGCAGATCTTGCAAGCACAGACTTTTTCTCTCCTACAATTCCGTACCTTGTAGTTCCGTTGAGCTCTCCTTCTTTGGTCATCATATCTGCGAGAAGCATGATGTGTCGATTGTCGACACTAATTCCCTGTTTTGCAAGAGTTTCGTTTGTCTCTTCAATGATTCTCTGCCTGAGAGCCTCTACTCCTAGAACCTTTTTGACCTCATAGAGATCGTTACTTCTTGTACGTGTCTCATCTACTTCTTTGATCTTCAGAGTTTTTCTAAGCGAGGTTCCTGCGGTCTGTAGTCTCCATTCGCCATCGTCCTCATTTACAACAACCTGTTCGATTCCTTTGATTCCTTTGATTCTTGCTTCTTCCGAATCGTTTTTCAGGTCTTTCAGATCTCTGAGATCGTAATCATCCTTTGTGGATGTTAGCTTGATCTTGTTGTCTTCTACTATTTCGATTTTTGCTTTCTTGACAGATTCTTTGATGCGTGATCGGACATTTTCAGTATCAACGTTGTAATCCTCCATTAGGTTCGGATTAAGTACGTATTCGACTTCCAGCTGCATAATGTCAAGAGTATCCTGTTTGATCAAGTCTTCAAACTTGACTTCTCTTAGCTTTCTTGCTACTTTCTTAGCATCTTCTTCGCTGTTGTAGTCGTCGTGAAGGAATACATCCATTGCTGGTGTTTTAGGATTCCTTCTTGCATCTACAATCTCGATCAATCTTGGCAGTCCTGCTGTAAGTGAGACCTGTGCGGCTCCAGCTGCGTGGTATGTTTCCATAGTTAGCTGTGTTGCCGGTTCTGCAAGTGACTGTGCTGCTACTGCTCCGATAGATTCTCCAGGCTCGTATTGCATTTTCTGGTATCTTTCGAGCAGCTTCTTCTTTTGTTCTTCGGAAAGATCATCTCTTTCCCTGTATTTTGGTGGTAGTTCTTTCCGTCTTTCCTTCCAGTTAAGTTGTTCTGTCATTTTTGAGTCACCTCTAGTTGGTCTCAATCTCTGTCGAGATTATACCTCTGTCAGATTTTTGTGGGTCAATCCCGTCTTCTCCAGCTCTGAACTGGATGATATCTCCCTGTGCGTTCCGAACTGTCTGGTCTTCACGTACTGTAAGTTCCTGTAGAGAGTTAGATACTCTACGATACATGTATCCGGAAGTCTTGGTTCGGAGCGACTTGTCCATCAGTGCCTTTCTCTGAGACATCTGGTGGAAAAACATTTCCTGTGCGTCAAGTCCTTCTAGAATGCTTGATGATACAAATCCTTTTGATTTCGGACTTAGCTCTCCCTTCTTGAAGTGGGAGGTAGTTCTTTCTTTGTATCCTCTGTTAATTCTCTGATCTCTTACAGAGTTCTGTCCAAGAAGTCCTGCCATGGTTGTAACGTTTTGCATTGAACCACGAGCTCCTGAGTCTGCCATGATGTAGGCAGATGACTCTGAAGTAACGTTGTCGGAGATAATGTCTCCAATATCTGTGAAGACGTTGTTCAGGGTCTGTGTGATTCTTATCTCTCTAGTCTCATCTAGAGTTTTACCTGTGATAGGTTCCATCTTTCCGTCTTTGTAGTCCTGAACTACGTCTTGTGCGTCTTCGACAGTCTGATCTACTAGTTCTCTGATTTTCTTTGTTGCTTCATCTGATACTTCTAAGTCCTCGATGCTGATGGAGAATCCTCTTCTTGTGAGGAATACTGCTCCAATTCTTGAAACTCTGTTAAGGAACTCTGCGACTTTATCGCTTCCATACTCGATTTCAAGCTGCTGGATGATTTCTCCACCGTAGTCTCCAAGTGCATCTTCGTCTAGAACTCCTTTGACAAGCTGTCCATCTTCAATTACTACTTCGTCGTCTTCTCCTCCGTTAATTGTTAACGATATATCGTCAGGGATGAACATAGATACTAGTTCTCTTCCTGAGATTGTTTCCTTGCCTTCAGGAAGTGTTTTATCATGTTCTCCTGCTTCTGCTAGAAGATTGAATGCTTTCTCTCTGGAAACTTCCATATCCGGCTGTGTTAGTAGGTAAAGTCCGGATACATAATCCTGAAGCATACCAAGGATTGGTCCTCCCATCTTTGGAGACTTGGCGTGTTCCTGTACTTTCATCAGCTCTTCTGCTTCTGCACGTGCCTCTTCTGTCTGTGGAACGTGAAGGTTCATCTCGTCCCCGTCGAAGTCTGCGTTGTAAGGTGCACAGACGTTAGGATTGATTCTGAATGTTCTGTATGGTAGTACACGAACTTCGTGTGCCATGATAGACATTCTGTGAAGTGAAGGCTGTCTGTTGAACAGAACAGTATCTCCATCCTGTAGATGTCTTTCTACTTCCCATCCCTCTCCTGGTTCGATCATCTCTTTCAGATCTTCCTGATTTTCGTCAGTAAGTCTTCGTCTTCTGCCGTCAGGCTGGAAAACATAGTTCATTCCAGGATGGTTTTCTCTTCCGTTGTCGATCCATGTCTTAACTTCATCGATGTTTTCTTCAGTTACTCTTCTCTTGATTGTGAGTTTCTTTGCAATCTGGTATGGTACACCGACTTCGTTGATTCCAATGTTTGGATCAGGGTTGATTACTGTTCTGGATGAGAAGTTCACACGTTTTCCGATAAGGTTCTGTCGGAAACGTCCTTCCTTTCCTTGAACTCTTTCAATTAGTGATTTTAGTGACCGGCCGGATCTGTGTCTTGCTGGTGGGACTCCAGACATGTCGTTGTAAAACAGTGTTGAGACGTGGTACTGTAGAAGCTCCCAAAGATCGTCGATAATGAAATCTGGTGCTTCGATCTCAATGTTGTTCTGAAGTCTCTTGTTGATCCGGATAATATCTACTAGTTTGTGTGTGATATCGTCTTCAGATCTTTCTCCTGTCTCCAGTGTAATACTTGGTCTCATTGTTACTGGAGGTACAGGCACGTGTGTGATAACTAGGTCTTCAGGATTTCCTCCTGCAACTCCTAGCTTTGCTGCGATATCTTCTGGGATCTGGGAAAGTCTCTCCCGGATCTCGTCTGGTTTGATCTCTTCGCCGTCCTGTCTGAACGTGTAAGGCTTATCGATCTTGATATCAGAAACTTCTTCCCCTGTTTCAGGGTCTTCTGTCATCCGGTTGGATTTTCTTAATGCCTTGTCTTCATCCTTTAGAAGGCATGTTACATCTCCGTTTTCGTTGATATTTGTGAATCTCAGAAGGTTTCTGATCTTCTTTGCATGTAGTACGTGTACTACAGGTCTGGAGAGTGTGATAATTCCGAATCTTCCCTTGTCGTCTCGGGTTCCACCCTGTACGCTTGGATCTATAACCCCAAGTTCTGGGTCCATTACCCCGTCTTCTACAGGGTATCCGTCAGCGTCGTATACTTCCGCCTTGTTGATCTCCTTTACTGCCATTCTCTGAAGTTTTTCTGGGCTTAAAATTCCGAAGTCAATACTCTCAATTTCTCTTGTCATTTTGAATGCACCTCTATTCCTCTTCCTCGAGGTTGAGTTCCGTGTCGATCATCATGGATTTTAGCTCGTTCATCAGGAGCAAGAATGCGTGTGGTACTTCGGTTTCTCCGAAGTCTCCATTTGAACCATCTGGTTTGACTACTTCTCCTTTCTCTTCATCGTAGAAACCAATCTCTCCTGTATGTTCATCGACATGAAGTCTTGTTCCGTCAGCTCCAAACCTTTCTTTAAGCAATAGGCTTGCTCCGTGTCCTACAAAGACATCTTTTTCCATCTCTCCGAGTCTTAGTCCACCTTCTTGGCTTCTTCCTTCGGTTGGCTGTTTGGTTAGAAGTGTTACAGGTCCACGTCCTCTTGCGTGGATCTTGTCTCCAACCTGATGGTTGAGCTTCAGGTAGTATCCTGGTCCGATTAGAATATCTGCTTCCATCTTTTCTCCTGTTATTCCATCATACATGGTTTCTTTACCACTTCTCTGGAATCCAAGTTCTTCGAGCTGGTCTCTGAGATCGTCTTTGTCTTCAGAGTGGAATGCGGTTCCGTCAACTTTGTCACCGCGCATAGCTCCTACTTTGCCTCCGATGATCTCGATCAGCTGTGAAACTGTCATACGGCTTGGGATAGCGTGAGTAGATAGAATCATGTCAGGTGTAACTCCCTGTTTTGTGAAAGGCATGTTCTCTTCCTCTACTACCATTCCGATAACCCCTTTCTGTCCGTGTCTTGTAGCAAACTTGTCTCCAAGCTCTGGGATCCTATAATTTCTTAGTTTCATTTTGATGAGCTTGTCGCCTTCACCGGTTTCGGAAACCATGACTTTATCTACTTTTCCGGTTTCTCCGTGTCTTACTGTTAGTGAGGTTTCTCTTCTGTCTGCAAGACCCATCTTTACTTCTTCTCCACCGCCTGATCCAAGGAACTTAGGTGGTGAGGTCTTACCAACTAATACGTCGTCTGAAACAACATCTGTCTCAGGATTAATTATTCCGTCCTCGTCAAGATGATTGTAGTCTTCTTCACTTCTGTATCCTCTGACGTCTTTGTCTGGGATGCCGATTTCGTCTTTCTGTCCTCCCCAGAATCTCTGTGCTTCTGTCTTGTAAGTTCTTGTGTAAATAGATCTTCCAATACCTCTGTCGATCGAGGCTTTGTTCATTATAACTGAGTCCTCGATGTTGTAGCCATCGTAAGATGCAAGTGCTACAACCATGTTCTGTCCGATCGGATGGTTCTCAACAAGTGAATCGTATGTCTGTGTCTCTACGATCGGCTGTTGAGGGTAACTCAGTACGTTTGCGTTAGTATCGAATCTCTGATGGAATTCTCTTGTAGGCATTCCAATTCCCTGTCCGGACATCTTTGCTCCGAAGTTAACTCTGTCTCCTCTGTTGTGGGAAGGAAATACTGTTAGTGAGGCTGAGAATCCGTGTGTAATTGCTGGATCGATCTCCATGTGAGTATGTTCATCTGTTACTTCATCTTCATCCATCGCAACATAAGCGTTTTCCTCTTCTTCCGCATCAAGGTAGTCAATAACTCCCTGTTCCTCAAGATCCTGAAGAGTAATATCTCCGTCTTCAAGCTGTTTTCTCTGTTCGTCTGTCATCTGGGCTTCTCCGTCAACGACCGCAATGACAGGTCTCTGGACTCTTCCAGCATCGGTGTTAATTCTTATCTCGTCTTTGTCTTCGGCATAATAAACACCTACTTCTTTATCGATTTCACCACTTCGTCTCTTCTCGACAAGTGAGTCCTGAATGTCTCCAGGCTCTTCGATTTCATCTAGAATTTCTCCGTCAAGGAATACCTTTGTCATTAGAAAATCACCTTCTGATTTTCTGTTTGAGTGTTTGTGTTCATATTATCCATTTTGATCACCGTGCGTCAACTCCCTGTTCTTCAAGTTTTGCTTTGAGAGAGTTCTTTTCCATCTCGCTCATTCCTGTTGAAACGTTCGCGGACATAGCGAGGTGGGTTCTGAGTCCGATGTTCATACCTTCAGGTGTCTTAATTGGGTCAATTCTACCCCACTGTGTTGGGTGTAGGTCTCTTGCCTCGAAGTGCTGTCTCTCGCTTGAAAGCGGTGAAACAACGTTTCTGAGGTGGGAAAGTGTCTTGATCCTGTTTCCTCTGTCAAGTCTCTGACAGATTCCTGTACGTCCTCCTACCCAGTTACCTGTTGCCATAGCTCCCATGATCTGTTTTGTGAGAGTGTCTGAAACAATTGTAGACTGAAGTGAAGGTAATCGTCCTCTTTTAGCTGATTTTCTGAAATTATACTTCATTCTTGCGAGCAGACCCCATTTTCCTAGGAATACAGATCTAAACTGCATCTCAAGTAGCTCTCCTGCAAGGTTAAGCCGCTTGTTCGCATAATGATCCATGTCGTCTTCGCTGATGTCTCCTTTACCTAGTGCAATTGTGTTTCTGATTAGGGTTGCTAGGAACTCTGCCTTTTGTTCTCTTACTTCTGGTTCCTGTCCTAGATGTGGTAGAAGATATTCATCTAGAATTGAGTCAACTCTTTCTTCTATGTCGTTTGTAACTCCTGCCTTACCTGCTACGAACTCGTAAGCTTCTTCCTTATTTGAAGCTCCAGTCTCGTAAATGTTCAAGTAAACATCGGAGGCATAATCTTCTCCGATTGCTTCTACGATTTCCTTGTCTGTCTCGTATCCAAGTGCTCGGATAAGTGCGACTGCTGGAGTCTTCTTTACGTTAGCAAATGAAATATTTACAACATCCTTGTCTCTTCTTAATACGTGTCTTTGAACGTAACCGGAGTTTTCGGAGTTAATCCTACAGACCTGTTCTCCATCATCGTCCTGGTAGATTGGCTTATTGTCAACCATTTCCTCCATCGCGATTATGGTTTTTTCTGATCCGTTGATAATGAAATATCCGCCTGGATCTTCAGTGTCTTCTCCTGCATCTCTGAGTTCTTGATCATCCATTTCTGAGGTCCAACATAGGTCTGATCCGACCATAACTGGAATCTCTCCAATTGTGACTTTCTCGGATTCCTGCTGGATTCCTTCGAAGATCGGTGTCATTGTGACTTTGATCTCAGACGAATATGTTAGATCTCTCATTTTAGCTTCTTTAGGCTTAATATCTCTTACAGAACCATCTGCTTCGTTAATCTGAGGTCTTTCGATCTCAACACCAACAATTTTAATTACAAGTTCTTCTCCGTCAGGTAGTTCTGGCTTGATTTCTCCTACCTCGTTTAGAATAGCCTGGACTCGTTCTTCAACAAATCGGTTGTATGAGTCGATCTGGTGTTTGACAAGGTTACGATTGATCAGTTGGTCTAGGAACTCTCTCTGCATTAGTTAGTCACCTTTAAGCTTCTACAACTCTTCTGTAGTAGACAGATTCTCCAGCTGTTGGACTGTCTCTTAGAATTTCGATTACATCGCCGACTTCAATATTGTCTTTGTTCTTCAATGCGGCATCTGTACGCTCTATTTTAGGGAGATTCTTCTTTTCGGTATCATATGTTTCAAGAACCTCTTCAATTTCATCTTCGTCAAGTTTTCGATGTTCGGGAACTGCCTCGTGGTCGTTTATTTTCATGGCCATGTTATCAATATCCTCGCACAATGTGATTGGGTTGCAGAAGCTACACGTAGAAAGACTCGGGCAAGTTTTAAATAGGTGGTGCGGGGAAACCGAAAGATATTAAATGGGGTTCTGACAATTGTCTGGTTTCGGCCCTCAGAACTTGACGCTTGAATTCTTTCTCATGCTTTGGGTGCTTTTACCTACTATAATATGGTCTAGTAGTTCGATCCCGATTTTGTTTCCTATTTCGATCAGTTCTTTTGTGGTCTCAATATCTCTCTGAGTTGGCTCTGGGTTGCCCGAAGAGTGGTTGTGTGCTAAAATCATCGCAGAACTATTGTGTTTCAACGCCAGTCGATAGATTTTCTGAGGTCGGAAAGATACAGCACTGACTTCACCTTCAAACTCTTTTTCATGGAGAAGCTGGTTTCCTGATGAAAGCAAAAAATAATCTGGCTTTCTCTTTTTCCAGAAATTTCATGTCCTGAAGCCGGTCTTTGACATCTGAACACGAGGCAATTTTTTCTTTGTTCTCATTTTGCATTCTCAAAGCTAGTTCGCCGATCGCTTTTAGTTGTCCGGCTTTAACTGTTGAGACACCTCCAAATTCTTTGAGATCTTCAGCTGATCGCTATGATAATGATGACAACGAATAAGGTATGAGATAGAACTCTATGGATATTGGTTAATTGTTTAAGAGTTCATATTCAGGAGTTTCTGTATGGAAAAACTTTTGGAAAACCCTGAGTTTTCTGAAGCTGTTGAGGTACTGGAAGAATATCTTAGAAGAGAATACACTGTTCAAGTCAATGGTCTATGTACTGTCAACTATCAGGGAAGAGCCAAATCTAAGCTTGATAGAGGAGAACGTTTAGTCATAAAGAAACAGGATTCTGCTCTCTTAGTTCATGGACCGGATAATTACCAGCCAAAAAACTGGCAGCCTGAAGTAGATCGCTGGAAGGTCAAATCAGATGAAAAAGAACTCTTAGTTAAAGCCAGTAGAACAAACCCGGATGAAGTAGTCGAGATCAGGTTTGAGAAAATTGATCTTGTAACTGTCAATCAGCTAGTTGATAAATCGGATCTGAAGATCCGCGGGCATGAAGTCGATATACACGAATCAATTGAAGATGAACCTGAAATCGTAGAGGATGAATTAACTGTAATTGAGAGGGAAAAGGAAACTCCAGCGGGTTTTATTGATGTATTTGCCAGGGATAAAGAAGACAACTATGTCGTAATTGAAGTTAAGAGAAATCCTGACTATAATACGGTTTTACAACTCCAGCGTTATGTGGACGAGATTGAAGAAGAATTTTCAGGTGAGATAAGAGGTATTCTGGTAGCGCCCAAGATCACTGATAAAATACTCAGCTATCTTGAAGACCGGGATCTTGAGTTTGTGGAGATAAAGATGGAAGATGTAATCTCAAGCTATGAAGCGATTGATAACTCTCAGAAAGGTCTAAGCGATTTTGGAGCCGAATATAAGATAGAAAAATAGAGAGATTAGAATTCTTTTTGAATCTAGTATATTTCTGCTTAATCAAGATCAAAAAGTTTCCTATCTAAAAACTGGTTGTATGTGCGGAATAACCGGAGCTGAAAATCACGAAACTGTGGAAAAAATAATGAACCGCCTTGGACATCGTGGTTCAACATCCGAACACCAGAGAAAACAAAATTTCAGTTTCGGACACTGTCTACATTCGGTAGTAGGAGAGGTAAAACAACCTCTAGAAGCAAAAGGGGTTGTTATAGCAAACTGCGAGATATACAATTGGAAAGAACTAGCCAACAAATACAGTTTAGAAGTAGGAAACGATGCAGAAATTTTACTTGAGCTACTGGATATAAAAGGAATAGAAGCTTTGGAAGAGCTTGACGGAATCTATGCTTTTGCGTATCTCCATGATTCCGAGCTCATTATCGCACGTGATATATTAGGAGTGAATCCTGTATGGTACTCGGAAGATCCTTTTGTGTTCGCTTCAGAAAAACAGGCATTAGAAAAACAGGGTCTAGAAGCTAAAGAGCTTCATCCACGCCAGATACTAAAATATGATATAGAAAACAAAGAACTCAGTTTTGAACAAAGAGATTTCTTTGAAATTAATGTAGATGAGCAGAAGAATCTGAATGAAGCCGCTGAAGAGATCAAAGATCTTTTCATTGAAGCCGTTGAGAAAAGAGTTCCTGAAGGAGATCTTGGACTTTTGTTCTCAGGAGGGGTGGATTCGACCCTGATTGCAGCTACACTTCAACATATTGGTAAAGAGTTTACGGCCTATACTTCAGGAATTCAACACGGTAACGTTAATGCACCCAGAGATCTTAGATGGGCCAAAGAAATCGCACAGGAAATGGATATCGAACTCGAAGTTCACGAATCTAATCTAGAAGAAGTAGAAAAAGTATTACCGAAGACAACAGATTGGATTTCTTCAAGTTCTGTGGTTAAAAACGGTGTAGCTCTTCCTTTCCACTTTGCTTTATCTGGAGATGAAAAAGTTGTGATGTCAGGTCTTGGAAGCGAACAGCTCTATGCAGGATATCATCGACAGCAGGGCTATTTGAACAAAGAATGTCTTTCCGGTCTCAGAAGGGTTTTTGAAGGCGATCTTTACCGGGATAATGTTATCAGTTTTAGGAACGGCTATGAGCTTAGAATTCCGTTTCTAGACCATAATTTAATCGAGCACGCACTTACGATACCGGAAGAATACAAGGTAAAAGACGAGTATAGGAAGTATGTTTTGAGGAAAGCTGCTGAGAAACTCGGTGTACCCGAAAAGGTTGTCTGGCGGAAAAAGACAGCAGCCCAGTATGGAAGCAATTTTGATAAGGCGATCGACAGATTGACAAAAAATAACGGTTTTGATCACAAACAGGCATATCTGAATTCTTTCAGAAAACAACCTAACAGAAAACTAGCAGCTTTAACTTCTGGAGGTAAAGACTCGAAAGCTGCACTTTACAGAATGCAGAGAAGAAATAATGAAATTAGGTGTCTTGTTACTCTAAGATCTGAGAACAAACACAGTTACATGTTTGATTCGAAAAAAGAAAAGTCCGATATCCAAAAACAGGCAGAAACACTTGAAATTCCGCTTTTAATTCAGGAAACTGCTGGAGAGAAAGAAAAAGAACTCGAAGATCTAAAAGAAGCTATGTATAGAGCAAAGAAACAATATGGTGTCGAAGGAGTTATAGCAGGTGCTCTGGCATCAACGTATCAACGTGACCGTGTTGAGAAAATTGCAGAAGAAATAGGTCTAAAGGTTTTTGCACCTCTATGGCAGGAAGATCAGGAAAGATACATGCACTGGCTGATACGGGAAGGTTTCGAAGTCGAGATCACATCTGTTGCTGCCCGAGGACTTGATGAAACCTGGGAAGGCAGAGTTTTAGATAAAGATTCTGTAGATGAGTTAATTGAACTCTCTAGAGAGTACGGTTTCAATGCGGCTGGTGAAGGCGGAGAGTATGAAACCAAAGTTATTGGTTTCCCTTAGCACTCTATCTTTCAAGCAATTGGTTTAGAGTCTCTGTTGAATGAAGTTCTTCCGATAGTACAATACCTAGAGCATACTGGTATGCCTCTTTTACATCATCAAATTCATTGTTCTCAAGTTCTATAGGGTTTCCATATTTCCCTACTTGGTGGTCTTCAGCCTGAAACTCGGGAGATATACCTTCATGTTTGATTTTGTATAGGACCTTAAAGTCCCAATCTTCTTTCTCATTTTGGTCATGTTCTATGTAGAGAACTCCTTCGCCTCCGGCTTCAACACCCCAGTTAAATGGTTTAGAACGGTAAAGATCGTCAGCAGACTCCACAGTGGAAAATTCACGCGAATATGATTTGGTGTGCCAAGATTTAACGTATTTTTCTTCAGAACTTTTTGTTTTAGCTGATGTTCCCAGAGTTATCCCCTGGATAATAATTTTGTGGAAACTCAGTTTTTAATCTAACTCAAGCTTGATTTTTTAGATCAGAAATGTCAGAACAAATGCAACCAGTATTGATGCTGTTAGCAGCGCCTGTATGATTGCCGAACCGAGAACTCCAATGGTTGCATAGACCGCTGCCTTTGTGCCCTTAGTCGAATCTCCATGAATCATGTATTCTCTGAAAAACACTGTGGCTGCTACAGCCAGAGCGAGACCTATAGGGCCACCAAGGAAGAAAAATCCTAATACGCCAGCTAATCCGGCCATTAGACTTGTCTTGTTTGAGGCACCTCCATACTTTGCAGCGATTGATCCTGCGAACCAATCGGTTGCTAGAGCAAAGATACTTGTTAAACCGGCGAAAGCCGTGAAAATGATGCTAGGATCTTCTGTCATGAAAAAGTATACTCCAACTCCAATTAATGAGAAAAGTGCTCCGGGCATCATAGGCACTATACTGCCGATTATACCTGTTATAAGAAGGATTAACGCCAGCAGGATTGACAGTTCCATGTCTCAATCTAAAGTATCCAGATTTATATTCGGTAGGTCCACCCACGTATTTGAAGCTCAGAGAACGCTACAGCAGTATTTACAGCTATAATTATTTAGTCAATATAGATCAATGAAGCCGTGAAGCTAGCTTTTGAAACAAGAGCAACCCATCTCAGAATGCTGGCAAAATACAATTTTATGCCGGACATTTCAAGAACAAAAGAGGCTGGCATGGGTTACTCGTCTAAGCAGAAATCGGTTGTTCGATCGAAGTCAATTAATTCTTCCATGCAAAGCCGAAAATAGAGAAAGCCAAGAATTTCTGAGATTCTATGATGCTTTCAAGAATCAACTTGCTTCGGAAGCGGTGTAGTCCTTTATCTTATCCGCCGCCAGACCTAAGACCATAATAAGGTTAGGTATAACTGCGATTGAAGCAAATACCACTATAATTATTATTACTGGGTACATGCTTCCACCTCCGTCCCGGTTGCTCGAAGAAATCGTCCATTCTGACACCAGAAGTAAAAAAGTTAGTAAAGGAGACCATATGACGCTGGTAAGACTGATTACGATAGTTTTTTTCAAGTTCTTTAGATAAGATAATGCTAGCAAAACCGGGAAAGGCGAGATTAACATTACTACGCCCCCCAATAACTTGCTAGTGCCAGAATCTGGCCAACTTGAGAACTCAGATAAGAATAGGCCTCCAATAAAAACTGATAAACTTGCTAAGAGTCCTGACAAGAGGATTTTATGATCTTTTACTAGAGGTTTGAACTTTATCACAGTTAAGATTCTAACTTTTAGTTAAAAAGTATATGGTTTAGTATGGAGAAATTCTGCATTTAATTTGAACTGTAGATCGGCCTTAATTCGAACTCTGATGGAATTGAAGCTTCTTAGGCGTCCTTTAAGTCCAAGAAGTCGGAGTGGGCCAGACGGGATTTGAACCCGCGACCACTTGGTGACTCTGCCGAAGATTAAATCTTCTTTTTCCTCGTTCTCATATTAGAGAACTTGAGGGGCTTAAGAGCCAAGCGCTCTGCCAGACTGAGCTACCGGCCCATAAACATTAGAGATAGAGATAATCTAAACTCCGGTAGGTTTGTAAAAAGATGAGAAGGTCCAATATTTTTAAGGCATTCTATTAGAATCGAATACTCTTTCTTAAACCAGCTTTTTCCGGATCAGGACTAACAAGCTGATATTCGTCGTCTTTGACATCTGCAAACTGTCCACATTCAGGACATCTGTCATATCCGCCGTGATTAGGGTCGTTGATAGCTTCTTCATACCCGCAAACACATTCAAGTCGAGTTTCAAGAGACTCTGCTTCTAGATCAAGGCGTTCGAGCAGTGTGCCTCTAGAAAAATAGCCGAAAAGTCGTTCAAAATCTTCAGGATCGCAAAGATGCTGGTTAATTCTAACTTGGGCCGATCCATTCGTGGATATCCTAGAGAGATCCTGCATTAGTTCAATTAAGACGTTTCCTAGTTTCTTCATTGCGGTCTACCGATTCTATTCATTTTCTACTCCCGTCCCCACGATAATTATACAAATGTATAAGCCTTTATTTAAGTTAACGGATTGGTTTCCAGCAGTTCCGGTAAAGTTCATAGTTTGTTAGCAAAGTCTATAGACAACATTCCATGCTTTTTTCCAAACATTAAGATCAGAGAAAGTATTATTATTGCTAAATTAAATGTGATGGCGTCTGTGCTTGCAATAGATACCGAAATCTTTCCTAGAAGCGGAAAGAAAACCGGAACGCCAGAACTGGTCAGTAGGTCAAGCCCAAGTCCTGATACAATATAACCTAGAGCACAGCTCTCTGCGGATACACGATCTTCTGTGTATATATAGACAAGAAGTGTAAATACGGTTGCTGCTATTAGTGAGTGCATTATACCTCCAGAAGTAAACGGATATAGGAAAGTAAATGTTTTATCTAAGTCTGGGACTAGAGCAAAAGCTGAAGCAGTAACAAGTCGCTTATCGAGTATATAAGCTAAGGAAAGACCGAATACAAAATGTGTTAGGGCTATCACGCTTATATTTGCGTTCTAGTAGGTTGTAAATATGATGTATTTAATTTAGAATATAGTTAGCGGGGGGTAGATTTGAACTACCGACCTCCGGGTTATGAGCCCGACGAGCACTCCTGACTGCTCCACCCCGCTAAGGGTTCTAAATATAGAATCGATGTTCATTCTTTTAAACTATCACCTGTCGGCTCGAAGCAAATCATAAAACATCGCTGGTATAAACATATTTTCTATGGCAAAAGTTCTAGGAGTGGATGAAGCAGGACGAGGTCCTGTAATTGGAAGTATGTTTATAGGCGGATTCATGGTTGATGAGAAATACCTAGACGATGTTGAAGATCTAGGTGTAAAAGATTCAAAGAAACTCAGCGATAAAAAAAGAGAAAGTTTGGCTAAGAAGCTCAGGAAAAAGGGAAAACCGTTTTTGAAAGAAATCACAGCTTCAGAGATTGATGAGCTGAGGGAAGTGATGACTCTAAATGAGATCGAAATCCAGGGTTTTACGGATGTAATTGAGCGTTCAGATGCCGATAAAATAATAGTTGATCTTCCAGAACCTGATGGAGATAGGTTTATCAGGAAGATGAAAAAAGAACTACCTGCCAAGTTTGAAAACAGAGATTTTATAGCCGAACATGAAGCGGACGACAACTTTCCTATTGTATCTGCAGCATCCATAATCGCAAAGTCGGCTAGAGAAAACCACATAGATCAACTGAAGAAAAAGTACGGTTATGATTTCAAATCAGGTTATCCGCATGATTCTCCGACAATTGAGTTTCTAGAAAAATATGTTGAAGAAAAAGGAGGTTTGCCTAAAGAAACCAGAGAAAGTTGGAGTACGGCTCAAAGGATAAGAAAGGAAGCTGATCAGAGCGGTCTTGGAGATTTCTAGTTCGAGTTTAAAAAGATCGGTTCTTGTCTTTGAGTTATGATATCTACAGGAAAACTTGCAGACACTCGTGTTAAGATATGGGACGAAGAAGATGCCGATAGTGTTCACAACGAGTTTTACTATGGAAAGTTTGTGGATGAAGGCTATCTTGAACTATCTCTTGTCGAAGCACTTCATCTAGTTGAAAGAAAAGAACTTGAAGTTGAGTCTGATGGACAAAACCTAGAACGCAATGAAATGTATCAGATTTTCTCCGAAATGGATGAGGACTTTGATCACAAATATGCGGTATACTCTAATCTAAGAGAGCGAGGTTATATTGTAAAGACAGGTTTCAAGTTTGGGGCACATTTCCGTGTGTATCCTAGAGGAGTTAATCCTTACAAGGAAGGACCGAAAGAGGACCGCGAACATACCAAATGGATTGTACAGGCAGTACCTGAGAACTTCAAACAAGACTACCAGGATATGTCCAGAGCGGTTAGACTTGCTCAGAACATCCGTGCAAAGATGCTATGGGCGGTAGTGGATTCTGAACGCCAGGTAACTTACTATGAAGTTGATCGAGTTACTCCTTAAGTCAATAGATCGGCATCATAGTTGTCGTTTAAGATATGTTCTCCGTATGAGACCAGAACTCTTTCATCCTCTATAGGTTCTCTGTTATATCCTAGATCGGTTTCAAGCACAGCATTCATATCTTCAATTTCTTCATCATAGACTATTTGGGCCGACAACCATTCACCAGAGAAAGGTGATTGATAGGTTCCTGAAATATCATCTTTTAGATCAAAAGGTGCTGCTGAAGGATGAATTCTTATCCTGCGTTCATGAGAGTTTTCCGAGCTCACTAAGGGCGCAAAATAACCTTCTCCTATAACGCCTTTTAGATAATGTCTTTCAATATCAAAATTCTTTGCTGCGCCTTCAAAAGTTATAGCCATGGTTTAGAATAGGTAAACAGCCATAAAAATCTTCCGATTAGTATCCTAAAGGATTGAAAACACTTGTTTTGCGTTGATACCTGTCTTGAAGCTTTCGACCGTACCATATGCCTGCAAGTAGACCTGCTAGGTGTGCTGAAGAAGCAAAACCTCCAACCAGTGGAAGATAGATTCCTGCGGACTTGGCAAGTAAATTAAACAGTTCAAATCCTCCGAAAGCATAGAGAGCGGTTTTTATCTTCATAGGAACCACAAAATAAAGCAATACTTCTGCTTCAGGATACAACATCGCTACTACGGCGAACATCGCTACTACGGCGCCTGAAGCTCCTACTGCCGGTCCAAGCACGCTTGTTCCCTGGTAAAGCGATAGAATATTTCTGAATAGTACGAATCCTATGCTTGCTGCTATACCCGATAGGAAATAGAACTTCAGAAAGTTCTTCGAACCTATGGATTTTTCCACAGCCGTTCCGAAAAAATATAACGTCACCATATTTGCAAACAAATGGAACTCGTTGGCGTGGAGAAACATCACGGTCACAAGCGTCCAAGGCTGCGAAAGTACCTGTTCTAGTCCTGGTTGAAGCACTAGTAAATCATAGAATTCGCTTGAACCAGGTCCGATTCCTAACATTAGCTGTATTATGTACACGAAGACTGTGAATCCTATTATTCCGAGAGTATAATTGTTGGAAAGAACATTTCTTACTTCGTCAAACATAGAATTTTTCTTTCTTTTCTTAGTTGTCTGTGAGGGGGCCGGGTTCTTGACTTCTTTTTCCTGGAACCATTTTTCTGAACCTTGCTTTTCCTTATTTTTCTGTATCTCTTCTTCCATAGATCTACATTCGTGGTTCTCAGGCAGCCTGTGTTTTGAGCAAAACTTCTCACCACAGTATTTGCAAGTAAAACTCATTGCTTCATCTCCGCATTTTGAGCACTCGGCCATGGAAAAGACTGGGAAACCGTGTTTTATGAAGATGCTTGCTGAGCATTGAGGGTTATTTTTGGGATGAGTGAGTTTTATACGGTTAGAAGCTCAACTGGAAATAAGGTGAACACATTCAATGTCTTATGAAATTGCATTACTTGTCGGCAGAGTCCTTTTCGGAGGATACTTTGCATTCAGCGGCTTAAACCACTTCATGAACTCAGATCAGCTTTCTGGCTGGGTTGAATCTAAAGGATTCCCTGCACCTGATCTACTGGTTTATCTATCTGGTTTAATGTTGCTAGCAGGAGGTCTTGGTATTGCCGCAGGAGCATTCCCCGTAGCAAGTATTCTACTAGTAGGAATCTTCCTTGCAGCTGTAACACCAACATTCCACGACTTCTGGAAGTTTGAAGGCGAGGAAAAACAGAATCACATGGTTAACTTCATGAAAAACGTCGCCTTGATTGGTGCGCTTCTAATGGCTTTAAGCCTTGATTGGAGTGTATATGCAGCAGGAATGAGTCTAGGACTTCTGTAAAAACTTTCTACATATTTTCTTCTATTTTTTCTTTAATCAAGAGGTCTAAGGCCTCTTCTAAGCTTTCAAATCTTTCTATGTAATCCTGGGTGCTAGAGACAGGATTGTTGTCATAAAAATTTGGGAAAGTCTCTCTATAAGCGGCTAGAAAATTCTCAAGGTCTTTTTGGTTGTATTCTTTATCCAAATTAGTTTTGAGTTCTTTTGCATGGTTGGTTATGTTGTGACCGTACTGTTTCGAGTCCAAATCACTTCTGATTTGTTCTAGTTCTTTTCTCAGTTTGTCTGGCGTACGGGAAGACATTTTCTAGTTTTTAATAGAAAAAAATAATTTAAAGGCCGGAGAACGAAAGTTCTCCGTTTACAAGCCTTCCTATAGTGTCTTCAAGCTCTTCAAGCTCTACTCTGACTTGGCCTGTAGAGTCTCTGTCCCGTATAGTGACTGTTTCATCTTCAAGAGTTTCATGATCGACTGTTATGCAGAAAGGAGTTCCGATCTCATCTTGTCTTCTGTAACGCCGTCCTATATTTCCAGAATCATCATATTTGACGGATAATCCTGTTTCACGTAAATTGTCGGCGAGTTTTCTGGCTTTTTCTCCCATCCCGTCTTTATCCATCAATGGAAATACTGCAAGTTCCATAGGTGCAACTTCTGGTTCTAGTTGCAAAACAGTTCTACTCTCTCCATCGATTTCGTCTTCCACATAGGCATGGTCAAGAACCGAGTAAAGAATCCGATCAATACCGAAAGAAGGCTCTACTACTTCGGGTAAAATGCTTTCTCCCGTTTTTTCTTCCTCAACAATCTGGAAGTTGAGTTTTTCCACTGGGATGTTGAATGTGTTTTCATCAATCTGGATTCTAAGCTCCTGTTCTCGTTCGAAGATCTCTGGTTCAACTTCTACCATTTTCTGAAGCTCATCTATAATTTCAGATGCATGATCTCCGTAGGTAGGTCCCAACCAGCTCATATCAGGATTGATCTTTGCAACTTTCTCTGTCTGAGGCTCATCATATTCTTTGAAGATTTCGAAGTTTTCTCCTGAGTGTTCTTGATGTTTCTTTAGATCATAACAGCCTCTGTATGCGAAACCAGTGATCTCGATCCAATCCCCATCGACTTCTGATTCTGCATCCCAGCAATCGGACGCATAGTGTGCTCTCTCGCCAGGGAGGTGCTGTCGGAACCGGAACCTTTCCATATCGATCCCGATCCGTTCATACCATTTTTTGGCAACACCAAGATAGTAGGCGATCCAGTCGCTGGTAATTACTTCTTGTTCGACTGCTTCGCCAACAGTCATACGAAGTTTTTCTCCGTCTTCTTTCTGTTGTTCGCCGATGGGATAAAGCACAACTTCTATGTCTTTTACTTTCTCAAGTCGTGGTTCATCTTCATTTGGATCGATGAAGTGTTCTAGTTCTGCCTGTGTGAACTCTCGGACTCGGATAATTGATTTCCGTGGAGAAATCTCGTTTCTGTATGACTTACCGATTTGTGTTATTCCGAACGGCAGCTGGTTTCTCATGTACTCTTTGAAACGTGGGAACTCTGTGAATATTCCCTGTGCGGTCTCAGGTCGTAGATAACCAGGGTTGCTTGAACCAGGACCTATACTGGTTTCAAACATCAAATTGAAATCGTCTACTTCGACGTTTGAGACTTCATAACCGCAGCTAGGACACACCAGGCCGTTTTCTTCAATTATATCCTCGATTTTCTCTGTTGAGAAAGATTCTGCCTCTTCAATCTCTGTGTTGTCCTCAACCAGATGATCTGCACGGATCGAGTTCTGACATTCAGGACACTCCAGTATCATGTCATCAAACCCGTCAAGATGCCCTGATGCCTCGAAAACCGGTTTAGGCATGATTGTAGGCGCCTCAATTTCTCTATGACCTTCCTTTGTGTTGAATCTTTCACGCCAGAGGGTCTCAATATTTCTCTTTAACTCTGCACCTTCAGGACCGAAAGTGTAGAAACCTGCTATGCCGCCATATGCTTCAGCGGTCTGTGAGAAAAATCCTCTGCGTTTTGCAAGTTCAACTAGTTTCTTGTTTTCATTTTCTACCATAGATAACACCTAACCGAGAAGATTGATAAATTCCGGGCTAAGAAGCTATCAGAACTATAGTTGGAACTAACTGGGGGTTTTGAAAAGTTTCTAAATGTGATTGATTGGCTGTCGTTTTTCAGACAGTCCAAAACGTCCACCCTTAGTTGTCATTGTATATCACGTGTTAGGAAAGTATGTTCACAAGATTTTTATCTGGTTTGGTTTTATCGAACATATGCCTATTCAATATTTGGTATATGAAAGCCAAGTATGGGGGAAAAGGTAGTTTTTATAGGGGGAAACAGGGTTGATGCAAATTTTCCAGCGGTTTACTGGCCGAAAAGGCAGGTTGAAAAAGCAGGATACAACGTTTCGGAAGTTATAGATCTAGTCGAGGGCTTTCAGAAGACTGGGCTGGAAACTGAAAGACAGATATTGGATTCTGAACTTGAAGACGGTCCAAAGCACCTAGTTGGTTACTGTGCAGGAGGAGTTCTAGCATTGGATTACCGAGATCATACCAATGTTGAATCAGTGACGGTATATGATACGCCTTCAGGTATAAATGTAAATGGAGAAGACCTCCAGATTGAAGGACCAATTTTGGATGAAGAGGTATTTTTAATATATGCGGATTCGATCAGTGAAAAATACAGGTTGAAAGGAAATTATCCTGCTGTTGAAATCCGTGGTGCCGACCATGAGTTTTCGGGAAGAGAAAACGATCTGGCAGAATCTGTTGTCAGGTCTCTGGATTATCATACCGGTAAGGCTAGTTTTGAAGAGGTTTCTCAACGATTGTTAGATGCCGGTTTCAGTTCGGCTTACAAATCTATTTAGATCATAAAGGTTCTAAATCTGCATAATAATAGATGGTTTGGCCTACGTCTTTTTCGACAACGCCGTTAAATTTGAAGTCTATAGCTTTATCGAATATAGGTCCATCCCAGACAAATGTATGGAACTCTCCGTTTTCGCCACATGGATCTATACCTTTTTCCTCTAGATCTTCTATAAGCGCCTTATCAAATTCTCGCCCTGCATAACTTTGATCCAGATAAGTGGAGTTTACAGCTGCTATAACTGCTTTGAAACCTTTATGTATGAATTCTTTACTCATCTTAGAGGTATCTTTCTTCCATATAGGGAACTCGATGTCTATGCCTGCTTTTTTAGCTACGTCTTCTCGTTTTTCTCTATTGTCTTCCAGAAATATGTCTGCAAAAACTACTTTGGATATATCTTTCTTTTTGTAAAAATCAAGGGCTTTTTGTTGATATTCTTCGACTGATTCTACTTCGCTTATGTCTATCTTTTCTACTGGAATGCCTATTGAATTGGCCTGTTGTTCTATCAGATCTATACTTACTCCGTGTATACTTACTCTATCATAATCTCTGTTTACAGTGGTGAAAAGACGGTCAACTTTTGAAATTCCATATTCATTTAGTGCGTAAGATGAGTCTTTGCCTCCACTCCAACCATAAATCAGTTCTGACATACTATCTCTGATTTGGTTGGCGCTGTAATTGTTAAATCGGTTTTGAATCGTTTGAGGCTTGGTTTCGACATTGGGTGTGCTAACCAATAAAAACGAGAGTAATACATCGTAATATGCGGCGATGAAAACTATTGATGATGTTGATCTTGAAGGCAAAAATATTGTTTTAAGAACAGATCTAAACCTGCCGGTGGAAGACGGAAAACCACAGGAAACAGTCCGGTTTAAACGTTATCTCGAGACAATTCAGGAAATTAGAGATCGAGGCGGCAAGCTAGTTATTATAGCCCACCAAGGAAGACCGGCCCGAAAGGATTTTCTATCGCTCAAACAACATGCCAAGATCCTATCGGAAAATCTTGATCAAGACGTTAATTTTGTCCAGACATTTTTCGGACCCCAACTCGGAGATACAATCGGTTCGATGCAAGACGGCGATGTAGTAATGCTAGAAAACATCCGTTTCCTTTCTGAAGAACTACAAAACGCTGGACCTAAAATTCATTCACAGGACTATTTTGTCCAAAACATGGCAGAGTACTTCGATATATTTGTACAAGATGCATTTTCTACAGCTCACAGATCACACGGATCAGTAGTTGGTTTTATGCCGCTTCTTGAGGTATGTGCTGGTAAAATAATGGAAAGAGAGCTTGAAAGCTGCCAGAAGATAAGAGATGATTTAGATAACCCTGTACTTGTTTTAGGTGGAGAAAAACCCTCCGATGTAATTGGAATGGTGGAAAATATGGCAGATCGAGTCGATCAGGTACTTCTTGGCGGTGTTCCTGGCGAACTAGCTTTGATTATAGAAGGAAATGATCTGGGAGAAAAATCTGAATGGATTGAAGAACACGGATTTGACACAGGCATTGATCGTCTTAAAAAACTGCTAGAAGAACACGAAGATAAGATAATAACGCCTGATGATGTAAGATCTGATTCAGGTAATCACAAGCCAGAGGAAGTACCTAAAGATGAGATGGTATGGGATATAGGCCAAGCAACCAGAAGAAAGTATGTAGAAATTATAGAAAAGGCTGATTCGGTTCTAATGAAAGGTCCTATGGGAGCTTTTGAAGACTATCCGGAAGGAAGTAAAGCAGTAATTGATGCAGTTGCAATGAATACAGGTTTTACAGTTATAGGAGGCGGCCATACATCGTCTCTCGTCCAGAGATTCAACCACAACCTGGATGATTTCAGCCATGTATCGATAGCTGGAGGCGCGTTTGTCCGGTTTATGAGCGGAGAAAATCTTGCAGCTGTAGAAGCCTTGAAGAAATATTCATAACTCTGGTTTCTAGTTCAACATTATGGAAGTAACTAAACTAGGTGAAGGAGAAGCAGAATATGTAGTAGTAGGAAGTGTTCATGGAGACGAACCATGTGGTAAACAAGCTATTAAACGTTTTATTGAAAGTGGTTACGATTTACAAGAGCCAGTTAAATTTATTATAGCAAATGAAGAAGCTCTTGAACAAGATAAAAGATTTCTGGATGTAGATTTGAACAGAAACTTTCCTGGAGATTCTGAAAGCAACGAACATGAGGAAAGGCTGGCAGCTAAAATAATGAAGGAGATAAAGGGCAAAAAGGTTCTTGATATTCATACAACTCGTTCGTACCCGGATCCTTTCGCAACCTTCACAGAGATTAATCCGACCACACATCAACTGCTTCAATCTTCTGGTGTGGAGAATGCAGTTTTGTTCCCGGAAGAATCAGGTACATTGCACGAACAGACTGATGGGATAGTTATTGAAGCAGGTTATCAGGGAACTGAACAGGCCATTGAGAATGCATATTATTTAATTGTAAATTTCTTAGCATCGGAGGGTGTTATAGAAGCAGATTTCAACAGAAGCGAGCCGGATGTCTATCAGTATTATGAAACAGTTGAAGGCGACTGGAACTTTGTAGCTGAAAACTTCCATAAAGTCGTGAAAGGAGATATATTTGGAAAAAGAGAAAGTGAGGAGCTTAAAGCCCAAGAAGATTTCTATCCGGTCTTGATGTCTACAGACGGTTATGAGAGCATGCTTGGTTTCAAAGCTAGGAAGTTAGATTCACAGGATATAGAAAGTATAAAATAGGGGCATACAAAGGATAACAGTTATACATTTAGAGGGTAGCTAGATTTATTATGCCAGATATTGATCCATGGGGCGACGTTGAAGTAGGAAAGTACAACCAGAAAATGGAAGATTTTGGAATCGAACCTATAGAGGAAATAGCTGACCGAATGCCGGATCACAGGTTTATTCGTAGAGGTATAGTCTTCGGTCACAGAGGTATGAAAGACTTTCTAGACGCCCGTGATGAGGGGAAAGAAGTTGCAATGATGACAGGTATAATGCCTTCAGGAGTATTCCATTTTGGCCACAAGTGTGTGGTTGATCAGATCAATATGTACAGAGAAATGGGTGCTAAGGTAACGATTGCAGCTGCCGATATTGAAGCATACAATACTAGAGACATGTCGCTGGAAGAATCTAGGAAACTTGTAGTAGAGGAATATCTCAAAAACTATGTCGCTCTTGGAATCAACCTAGAGGAAGTTGATTTTTACTTCCAGTCTAAAGCAGGTAACAACCATCTGGCTCGATCAAAAATGTTCGGACGATATCTGACACAGAATGAAGTCGAAGCAACTTATGGGAACGCAGATCCCGGCAAGATTTCTTCAGCTTTAACACAATATGCTGATATTCTAAGACCTCAATTTTCTGAAAACGGCGGTCCAAAACCAACTGTTGTACCTGTAGGTGTTGATCAGGATCCGCATATCAGACTTACAAGAGAGGTCGCTAGAAAGTACAGAGAACAGGATTTTGTGAAGCCTGCAAGCACATATAACAAGTTTATGAGAGGCCTTCAAGGCGGCAAGATGTCTTCAAGTAAGCCTAAGAGCTACATAGCATTGACCGACTCGGTTGAAGATGCAAAGAAAAAGATCGATCAGGCCAAGACCGGCGGAAAAGATTCACTTGAAGAACACAGAGAAAAAGGAGCCGATATCGAAGAAGATATGGTTTTCGAACTCCTGGCGTTTCACTTAATTGAAGATGATGAAGAACTTGCCAGAATCAGAAGAGAATATGAATCAGGTGAGATGCTTTCGGGGGAATTAAAACAGATTGCAAAAGAAAAGGTCGAAGAGTTCCTGACAGAACATCAGAAGAAAAGACAACAGGCAGCACCTGAAGTCGAACAGTATATAGAGGAAAACTTTGAGTTTGATATCTAGAAAACGAGTATAAAAAACTAGAGTTTCTCTACTCCTAGAGTGGGTTGAATGCAAACCAGATCAGTTTTTGAACAGTATCTAGATGAAGGAGCCGAATACATCCTGCCTGTAGGCACAGAACTAGATTTTTCGATGAACTCCGACAGTATTTATGGAGAGACAGGTTATGGTTTTGAATCCGACCAGATAGAGTTACATGTTTTTCCAGACCACAATAGGATGGCACTTTATGTAGATGAGGATGCGGCGCTGCCGACTGTTCAAGACGAAGAGCTTATAGAATATGCACAATCACTCGCCTCTAACTGGAGAGATGAGAGGTTCGATCCCTGGAAAGACAGAGTATTTGAAACCAGATCTTTGGAACCAAATTATGGCCTTGATTGAAAATCGGTTTAAACGATAACGTAAAATTTTCTTTAGTATGCTGCCGGAATTGATCTACAGAGAGGAAAGGTCCGAGGATTATCCGCTTTTGATTATGCTTGGAGCAGTTTCGGCTCTAATAGGATTTGGAGCAGCTAGCTTTCTATTTCCATCAGAAGTTGATTTATTAGCAGTTATATTTGCCTCAATACCACTTGTTTATCCTCTTACTAGATATTTTCTGGAAGATGAGAAAAACGGATCTCCACATATTCCTGAGATCCAAGTCTATGGTTCAATATTTATTGGAGAGGTAATTGGTTTCTTGGCACTTGGAATGATATTCCCGGAGTCATTTAGTTTACAGTCTTCGATAGTTGGAGCATCGGGTTTCGCAGTTTTCGGAGGCTCGTTTTTAGGAATACTTCTTAATAATTTGACAGTATTTGGAGCAATTTTGGGACTTGCAACAGTTATTGGGTCCGCTGGAGCTTTTGTACTGACCTGGAATGCTTCTGTTCTTGGAGTGTTTTTCGCCAGATTACTAGATGCTATTGAATCAAGTTCAGGATTGTTTACATGTAAACCCACTCCAAGTCCTTTATGTTATGCACCTCATGCATTCTTTGAGATGACAGGTTTCGTTATCGCCGGTGTATGCGGATCATTGATCTCGGCTGCATTATATAGAGAACATTTCGAAAAGGAGGTATGGATCGATTATGCCAAGCTTCTCGGTCTAGGGCTTTTCATGGTTTTGTTCGGAGCTTTTCTTGAGACAGCTTAAATATTAAAGTTTCATCGCCGAAATCGAAATTGTGAAACTCTCGAAGCAGGCACTCCAGGTACTCAAACAGCTTAAAACTGAGAGCCCAAAAACTGTGGAAGAATTTTCCCGTGAAGGATTTGATCAGTCTATGGTCAGCCGTTCTGCTCTAGAACTTGAAGAAAAAGGATTGATTGAGGTAGAGGAAGAAAACGAGCTAGAACAGACCTTATCCGAAACAGGTAAGAAAGTGCTTGAAACCGGGTCGCCTGAGTTCCAGTTGATTGAGAGAGTTAGAAAAGAGTCTAAACCTTTTTCTGAGCTTCAGGACCTTGATCTTGATGTTGCCCTAGGAAAGGCAAGACAGAAAGGATGGATCGAGATAGAAGATGGAAAAATAACTATCTCCGATAAGGGAAAAGAAGTCGAAAATGATGAACTACAGAAAAGACTAGAATCAGGAGATTTTTCAGACGAAGATGAGGATAGAGGTCTTATAGAAACAAATACATTGACAAACAGAAGTTTGGTTCTAACAGATAAAGGTAAAGAACTTGATCTAGACAAAGTCGGAGAAGACTTCAATATCACTGCCAGAACTAAGACTCCGAGAACTGGTAAAAGACATTTTTACAAGAATATTATCGACCATGCGCGTAGTAAATGGGTAGAGATGGGATTCGAAGAGATGAGTGGAGATTTCGTAGTTCCATCACTTCTGAACTTTGATGCACTTTATACGCCACAGGATCATCCGGCCAGAGAACTACACGATACGTTTTTCCTCCAAAAACCGTCAACAACCGATCTATCAGAATACGGTGATATGGTTGAAAATATCAAAAACACTCACGAAGATGGCTGGACAACAGGTAGTTCGGGTTGGAACTATGATTGGGAGGAGAAAGAAGCTGCAAAAAACGTACTTAGAACACATACTACTGCAGTTTCTGCCAGAAAGCTTTCAGAGCTCGAAGAAGATGATTTGCCAAAAAAGTTCTTCACAGTCTCAAGAAACTTCAGGAACGAAACTGTTGACAAACATCACCTAGCAGAATTTCTTCAGACTGATGGAATAGTTGTCGGAAAAGATGTTAGCTTCCGGAATCTGAAAGGATATATTAGCAAGTTCTTTGAGAAAATGGGATACGAGGAGTTCCGTCTGATCCCTAGTTATTATCCTTATACTGAAATGAGTGTTGAAGTTCAGGTCTACGACGATCAGGAAGATGAATGGATCGGTCTTGGAGGGGCAGGAATGTTCCGTCCAGAAGTTGTAAAGCCTCTTTTGGGATTTGAAGCCAAAGTGCTGGCATGGGGTCTTGGAGTAGGCAGAATAGCAGCAGGAGCAGCAGGTATTGAAGATATCAGAGAACTTTACAGAAATGATATTGAAACTCTAGAGAAAACACCGGTATGGAGCCCAGAGTAGGTGATAAAAAATGGCACACATAGAGATCAACAAGAATGAGTTTGACAGACTAGTAGGAACTGAAATTAATGAGGAAAAACTGCGTGAAGAAGCATCATTGCTTGGAGCCCACTGGAACCATATCGAAGACGAAAAATGGGATGTTGAAGTCTATCCTAACCGGCCAGATCTTCTATCGGTTGAAGGTCTAGCGAGAGCTTACAGAGGATTCTTCGAGATAGATGAAGGATTAGAAAACTATAGCTCACATAAAGGAAATATCGGCCTAGAGCTCGATAGTTCGGTTGAAGAAGTGAGACCATACATCGGTGGAGCCGTAGTTAGAGACTTGGAGCTTTCAGAACGAATAATCAATGGATTGATACAGCTTCAGGAAAAGATGCATGAAACCATGGGTAGAAGAAGAGATAAACTTGCGATCGGACTTCATGACCTATCAACTTTAGAACCGCCGTTTACTTACAAAGCGGTAGAACCTGAAAAGGTAGCATTCACTCCTCTTGAATACGACAGGGATATGGATTTAGAAGAAATTCTAGATGAACACGAAAAAGGCCAAAAATATGCTTGGATTCTCGAGGATGAAGACAAATACCCTATAATCAAAGATTCCAAGGGAAAGGTTCTGAGTTTCCCACCTATTATCAACAACCAGTTAACAGAAGTTACCGAAGACACAACAGATATTTTCATAGATGTCACCGGTAAGGACAAACAGACGGTTCAGAAAGCTTTGAATATTTTAACCACTGCATTGGCTGAACGTGGCGGAAAGATTGAATCGGTAGATGTAGGCGGTGAGAAGATGCCGGATCTTTCAGCTGAGAAAACAGAATTAGGTATTGATTATCTGAGAGAGGTTGCAGGTGTTCAATGGACGCCAAAAGAGGCAGTTTATAGGCTTAAGAAAATGAAATTTGGCGCAAAAAAGGGCAATGGAAAACTCAAAGTCAAAGTTCCATGTTATAGAACCGATGTTATGCATGATTATGATCTGATTGAAGATGTTGTGATTGCCCACAGGTATGATAATATTGAACCGAAACTGCCTGATATTGATCAGATTGCCGACCAGAAAGATATTGAAGATTTCACAGATAGGATCAGAGATATACTTGTTGGTACAGGAACACTTGAAGCCCATACATTTATTCTATCTAGTAAGGACAAACTGTTTGGAAAGATGGATACATCAGAACAGGAAGTTGTTGAGATGTCGAATGCTTTAACTGAAGACTATGCGGTAGCCCGTAACTGGTTGTTGCCTTCAATGCTTGAAGTACTTGAGCAAAACAAACATCACAGTTATCCTCATGAGTTCTTTGAGGCAGAAGATGTAGCCGTGCTTGATGATTCGGCTGTAGGATCTTCTAACAGGCGAAAACTCAGTTACGTTGTTTCGAACAATGAGGTTGACTTTACTCGAGCCAAAGAAACACTACAGGTTCTTGAAAGAGATCTAGGAGTTGAATTCGAAATCAAACCGGATGAAAAACAATGGTTTGCTACAAATAGATCAGCTGATATATTCCTAAACGGAAAGAAAGTCGGATTTATCGGAGAGATTTCTGAAGATGTCAGATCTAACTGGGAGCTGGAAATGCCGGTTGCAGCATTTGAAATAGATCTTGAAAAATTGAAAGAAGTAAAATAATGCTAAGTGGTGGATGACGAACCCTGCGGGACACAAACTCGTTAATTGAGTTTGCTATTTGAGTGCCGACACCGCTTAATGTTTTGTTTTCTCTTCCAGTGTAGATTTCTACTTGTTTATTTCGCTTTCTGTTGGCATTATAAGCCATGCGATAAGGTAGATTAGCGGCGAAATACCTGAGAAGATCAGCACTATTGTTACTAATCTAACAAGAGTTGGATCAAGGTTGTAGGTTTCGGCTAGGCCTCCACATACTCCTCCTAGAATTCGATCAGATTCCGAACGATAAAGTTTCTTTTTGTCTGCCATAAAAAGAAAATCAGAAAAAGAAGCCTTTAACGGCTTTGGTGTGGTGTTCGATTTTTTATCGAACTTCGTTTTCGTGAGCTACAGTGTAGTCATAAAGTTCGTCTTCTGAGAACCAGATTTCGATCTCTCTCTGTGCTTCTTGTTCTGTCTCTGAAGCATGAATGATGTTCTTGTAGAACCGTCCTTCTTCATCAGCATGTTCCATCGACATGTGTCCGTACTGGCCACGGATTGTGGATGGGTGTGCATCTTTTGCGCTTGTATCGCCGACAATCTTTCTGATATTTTCTGCTGCATGTACTCCTTCAAGTACCATTGCAAGAATAGGTCCGTCTTTCATGTACTCTGCAAGTCCATCGTAGAATGGTTTGTCAACGTGTTCTTCGTAATGTTGTTCTAGTAGCTGATCTGTTGCCTGAACCATTTTGACCCCACAGACTTTGAAACCTGCGTCTTCAAATCTGGAGATGATCTGACCTGTGATCCCTCTCTTTACTGCATCAGGTTTTAGAGCTACAAAAGTTCGTTCGACGTATTCGCCATCTGTCATATATTATAACCTCTTATAATAGAGGTTTCTCTAAGAAGATTTTTAAACGCTCGAGCTAGTTTGTCGCTGTTATGTTTCTGTAATAAGTCTGTCTGCATTCAAGCAACTCGACATTCTCGTTTTCCAGCCACTGGTCTCCGGTCTGGTTCTGGTAGCTTGCCTCTGATACCCAGTCCATTCCGCTAACATTATCTCTCTCACAGATTCCGTTTGCATCCAGCATTAACTCGGCTTCAACAAGTCTATAGAAGTTCTCTGTTCCCGGCTCTGGTTCTGTATAGTTATCATAATTGTAAGTGGTATGGCTTTGTCTCTGGAGTCCCAAACATATGCCTGCATCAATCCCTACGCAGTTGGTCTCGATTTCTACAAGACCTACCTTTTTTGGATCGTCAGGAGTTACAACGTTGTGTCCTGCAACTGCTGTTAGTACGATTAGAAAGCTGATTCCGATAAATGTGAGATCTTTCTTAAGGTTATCTGTGAGCTGGGGATTAAACTCCATGTAATTTTCTCGGCGCCGCATCTTCTTAAATTCCCTTGTTTTCTCGGAGTTGAAGAATTTATGAATCTAGCTGAAGAATGATTAGTTAGAGATGCAGTTAGGAACTATTGATGGAAAGGTAGATACTTCTTCGTTTAAATTTCGAGCTACAGAAGAAGTCAGGAAATTTGACTTTATATCGGTAAAAAGCAACGATAAATGGATACTTGGTCAGGTAGAAGAAGTTGAGAAAAAACCTGATGGAGAGACTATGGCGAATGCCAACATAATCGGCTACCGTGATAAAGGATTAACTAAAGCTCCTAGAAGAGTAATTGAACCTGATTCAATAGTGTATAAGGCCGATCAGGAACTTATCTCCGATACTTTAGGGCTTGACATGAAAGGTCTTAGGATAGGAAATTTAGAGACCAATCCTGATATCGATATTTTTGTAAACAACGAAGATTTCTACAAACACTTTGGGGTTCTGGCACAGACAGGTGCAGGTAAATCATACTTGACAGGTGTTTTGTGTGAGGAGATGCTTGAACAGGAGATGCCATTATTAATAATTGATCCTCACGGAGAGTACCACTCTCTTGGGCTTCCAAATCCAGACAACAGTGAAGAACAGGCAAGCTATGATGTAACTGAATACTCTCCTAATACTGATGTCAACCAGGATGCTCTGCCACTTTCTTTTTCCTCTGTTAACATGTCGAAAAAAGAGTTGATGGATGTAATTCCAGACTCTCTAACTAACTCTCAGATGGGTGTGATGTACAACTCACTGAAACGTTTGAGAGAAAAAGAAGGAGACTACAACCTAAATGATTTGATGGATGCAGTTTCACAGGAAGAATCTAGCGCTAAATGGAATCTGCTTAACTCGCTAGAACAGATCGATGATTCGGGCATACTTTCAGAGACTCCTCTTGATTTGACAAAACTACTCGAACCGGGAGAAGCATCTGTTGTTAATCTTCGAGCGGTTGAACCAGAAACAGCCGAGATGACAATGTTTATGCTGGCAAAACGTCTTTTCGATTTGAGAAAGAAAAACCAGATACCTCCTTTTATCATGGTTATAGAAGAGGCCCACAACTTTGCACCTGAGAAAGGGTTTGGTAAGGCACTGAGCAGCGATATACTTAGAAAAATTGCCTCGGAGGGAAGAAAGTTCGGACTTGGAATCGGTGTGATTTCTCAAAGACCGGCAAGAATTGACAAGAACGTTCTCTCTCAGTGCAACACACAGTTTATATTGAGGGTTACAAATCCTAACGATTTGAAAGCTATCTCTAAGTCTTTTGAAGGAATTACTTCAGAGGTTGAATCTATGATTAAATCATTGCCTCCAGGGGTTTCGTTCGTGCTTGGAAACGAGTATCCGGTCATGACCGATGTAAGAACAAGGAAGTCGAAACACGGTGGTACTACACAGACTGCCGATACCTATGTTCCAAAGGAAAATATTAAGGTTTTCAAGACCAGGAGGTCGAAGGAATCTCTTGAGACAGAGACCGGGAGAAAGTATGAGAAGGCGTACTATCCGCTCTATGTTGTTGAAGATGAGGCGACTAAGAAACTGATAGATGGTGTAAATGGCGAAGTTAAGGCAGAGATAAAGAAACTATCTGGCGATGAGAAAAAAGTTCATTCGCATGTCAGGGAAGGTAAGGGAAAGAGTGAGATAATGGAGGAGCTGGATATGACCATCTCGAAGGTTACCTCGGTACTTGATTCTCTAAGAAAAAAGGAAAGAATCAAGCAAGATGAGCTTGCTTCTGAAGAAAATCTGTTTGAATTTGATACTGTTGACGATCAGGTTGAAGAAGAAATGCTTATTGAGCGTAAAGAACCAGAGGAATTTGGCCTTCAGAGCCCCGAATTAGTCTACTATGTGTATTATTCTCACGGCGATGATGTCTATGATCCGGTTTTAGATCAAGAAATCTGACTTCCGTTCTTATTAAAAGAATTGCTGCCTTGGTTTATTATTACAGAGAGGGTTCATGGTCTAGTTGGTTATGACGTCGCCCTTACAAGGCGAAGATCCCCGGTTCGAATCCGGGTGAACCCATAGGTACTTTCAGATAGAGTTCTCTAAATCCGGATAAAGGGTTAGAGGACTTTTTCAATCTGTTAAACTAACATATGGGTACAATGGCTTCAATTTACCATCCAAGAGAAACAAAGTTGTTACCAACAAGTACTTAAAATCTGTTCAATAATAGATAAACATAATTAATCAGATGTCTTTCAAACAAGCGATAATTGTAGACGAAGATCTTGATCTTTCCAAAGGTAAGTTGGCTGCACAGGTAGCTCATGCTTCTCTCGGCGCTTATCGTAAGAGTTCGACAGATGTCCAGAACAAATGGGAAAGACAAGGCGAAAAGAAGGTGGTTTTGGCCGCAGGTGAGAATACTCTTCAGGATCTACTCAGGCAGGCCGAACGTAATAAAATACCTGCACATATAGTTAAAGATGCGGGCAGAACTGAGATCAAACCGGGAACTGTAACAGCTCTTGGTTTAGGCCCTGAACAAGACTCGAAAATCGATACTATAACAGGTAGTCTGAAATTGATTGGCTAAGTATATTTGGTGTAATTCGAAAATGATGGAAGATATAATGGAATGGGAGTATTATACAGATACTCCAGGAATTAAAGGAGAACTAAAAGAGCAAGTAAAAGACTTCATGGTCACAGAGATGGCCAACCACGAAACGGGTGAAGGAGACCATCTTATAGTCAAGCTAAGGAAGCAAAATATGACTACTATGGAAGCTATTGACAAGCTTTCCAGTATGTTACATATTTCTAAAGATAGGATTGGCTATGCGGGTAATAAAGACAAGAGAGCTGTAACAGAACAGCATATTTCAATCCAAGGTGTAAACCAAGAAGAAGTAAATCAAGTTTTCACAGATGAGTTTGATCTTGAAGTAATGGGCAAAGGAGGATATATTGGCCTTGGAAATCTTTCAGCCAACCGGTTTGAGATAACAGTCAGACAACTAGGTCTGCCTATTGAGGATCTTAGGAATCGGTCGCTCAAGATTGTAGATGAGATGGATGGTAAGTTCCCTAACTACTTTGGAAAACAGAGATTTGGTTCAACAAGACCGGTTACACATCAGGTAGGACGCCATATTCTAAGAGGAAACTTCGAAGAAGCAGCATGGACATATATTGCCAAGCCATATGATTCTGAGTACAAAAGCATCAGAAAGATTAGACAGGAACTCTGGGATACCAGAGAAGTAGAAGATGCAGCAGAAAAATTCCCAAAACAGTACAGATACGAGAAAGCACTTCTATACCATTTAACCAAGAATCCTGGAGACTACAAAGGAGCTATTAAAAGACTTCCTGAAGGATTACAACAGCTTTTCGTCCATGCATATCAGTCATGGGTATACAACCGAGTGCTGTCAAGACTTCTTGAAGACGACTGGTTTGATCCAGAATATGAGATCCCTCTAGTAGGATACAAAACGGAACTCAAAGACAACAAACCTGAAAACATGATTAAAGAAGTACTCGAAGAAGAAGGAGTTGACCAAGAAGACTTCAGACTACAAGATTTCCCGGAACTCAGGTCTGAAGGTACCTATAGAAGAGCGTTTGCAGATTTCAGAAACTTTGAAGTTTTGGAGATAGATGAAGACGATCTGAACATGACAAAGAACAGGATGAGAGTGAAGTTTGATCTTCCTAAAGGATCGTACGCAACGGTGTTCCTAAGAGAGATAATGAAGAACGATTAAGAAAAGGCTTTTGAGAGCTGAAGACTATTCTAAACTATGGATAGGAGAAAAATCTTTCTAGCAGCTATCGGTGTTATACTGGTAGCTGGTTTTTTACTCCGTTTGTTCCCGGTCAGAGGAGGTTATCACTACTGGGATGAGGCGGTTTATCTTCAACATGCCGAGATTTTAACTGGTGAAAGCCCTGATGTTTACAATGAATTTGAGTTTAGACCTCCACTTTTTTCGCTTATTCTTGCAGGCTCATTTTTGATAAGTTCTTCTCTGCTTTCAGCACATCTGACAGTTGCAGGACTTTCTTCGCTAGCTATAATACTTGTCTATATTGTGGGAAAAGAGCTTTATTCGAGGCAAACAGCTATAATAGCTGCGGCTATATATGCGACGTCCCCTCTAGGCATAATACTATCTCATGATATACTGGTAGATCCAATACTGCCGATTTTCTGGCTTTTAACAGCATTTTCGCTTATTAAAGCACTAAGAACAGATAAGAGAACTTATTTTGTTTTAACAGGGCTGACAGCAGCATTAGCGGTTTTGATGAAATTTACTTCTCTAGTTATTATTCCGGCTGTAGCTTTAGTTGTATCATTCTCATACTTCAAAGAAACCGACTTTGATATCAACAGCATCTTGAATAAAATAAAAGGATTTGTTGTATCAGACAGAAACTGGTTGATGGCTAGCGGATTCTTTATTGGAATTTTACCGTACCTGTTATGGAGCTATCTGGAGTTTGGATCGGCTTTACACGTTTTCATGACAGGATGGGCTAAATCAGGCGCCAGAGATGCATTCATGACTTACATAAACGGTTGGAACAAATATATTCTAGCTCCATTTTATGTAGGTGTTTTTCTATTTTTCCAGAAAGTAGATCTGAAAAAGATGGAAAACTATCTGCCAATTATCTTCTTCATTTCTATGTATCTACCGCTACAGTTTTTTGTGGCTAACAAAGAGACCCGTTTCTTGATGCCTGCAATCCCGTTCATTGTTTTAATGGCTGCAGAGGGTTTGAGAAAGCTAAGGACGGGAGACATATTTGAAAACATGAAGCTGTCTAAATCGGTCTTTGCTTTTTTGATATTAACTTCTGTTTTGATTTTACCGGCTAGCATGCCTGAACGAAATGTATTTGCACAGGGATTTAGTTCAGAATGGGAAGCGCCGGTTATGGATGCAGGAAAATGGTTAAACCAAAACACAGATGAGGATGCTATAGTATATACTAACTACCAGTATCCTTCAGTAGGTTATTATTCGAAGAGAAATATAGTTTGGTTCAGAGAGTATGTGCCGTTAGACCAGATTGTTGGCGATGAAATCAGTCAGTCAGGTTATGTTTATTACTCCAGAGATTCGCCTTATCCTCATCCTTCTCTGAATGAACTAGAGACAGATCCAAGGTTCGAATTAGTCCAGACATTTGAAAACACTGTATATCTCTTTTACTTTACAGGCGGATCACAGTGATATCTGTAGTTATACCAACTTACAACGAAGCAGAAAATATAGGCGATCTGCTTAAGAAGATAGAAGAAGTTCTACAGGATCGTACTACAGAGTTTATTGTAGTTGATGATAACTCTGGGGATGGAACTGCAGGAATAATCAAGGATCTGCAATATGAAATTGATAACTTGTATTTAATTGAAAGAGAAGGTAAATCAGGTATTGGTTCTGCATACAAAAGAGGTTTCCAAGATGCTGTTGGAGAGATAGTTGTTCAGATGGATGCTGATTTTTCTCATCGCCCGGAAGATATTCCAAAACTTGTATCAGTGATAGAAGATGGAAATGATATAGCTATTGGCTCAAGATATGTTGAAGGCGGAGATAGGAACGATCCTTTAATCAGAAGAATAAATCCGTGGATAGGAAGATTTCTCTATGTGTATATTCTTAAATCCCCTGTTAGTGATTTTACAAGCGGTTTTAAGGCATATAAAAAAGAAGTTGCAGAGAAGATTCCAGACTATGACTTGCCTGATGGGTTTCATTTTCAGGCAGCTTCGCTGATGAAGCTAGTAGAGCAGGGAAAACTTACTCAGGAGGTGCCGATTAATTTCCAACCTAGAAGAGCGGGAGATCCAAAATACAGCACACGAGATCTTATAGATAATATTGAGTTATTTGTACGTCTTTTCCTCGACCATTATGAACAAATGATCAAGTTCGGTATTGTAGGTGCAAGCGGGGTTCTTGTTAACATGGGGCTTCTCTACTTCCTAACTGAGGAAATGGGCATATACTATATTATATCTGCAATTATAGCCGTGGAAACCTCTATTATATCGAATTTTGCACTTAATGAGTTATGGACATTTGTAGAAAAAGGCAAAGACGGTATCAAACATGTTTTCAAACGGTTTTTCAAATTCAACGGCATATCAATTGCCGGAATGGGCATAAATGTTGGAATGCTTGCAGTTTTAACAGAGTTTGCAGGTCTTTATTATCTTTTTTCAAACCTCATAGCTATTGGAGCGGTCTTTGGATGGAACTATCTGGCAAATGTTAGATGGACCTGGACCGAATAAACGTTTTATGAATCTAGCACACAATCAATGTTTACACAGCCAGAGATGATTATAAAATGCAACTTATTGACCTTATTTACGTATTTATTTTTGGATCTATAATTTTTTCATCTTCTCTGTGGATACTGCTTTACTTTTTTAACAGAAATAAGGTAAACACAGATCCGGAACCTTCAAGTTATCCTTCAGTTACTTTTCTGGTGCCGGCATATAACGAAGAAGAATACGTCGAAGAATGTCTGGAATCCCTTTTAGGCCAGGACTATCCTTCTGAAAAGCTAGATATTATAGCGATCAACGATGGTTCGACAGACAGTACGCTTGAGAAAATGAAAAAGTACAAGGACAAAATACAGATAATTGATAAGGAAAACTCTGGTAAGGCCAGTTCATTGAACCACGCTCTTGAGAGGGTTGAAACTGATATAGTTGGATGTATGGATGCTGATTCCTTCGCTGAAAAAAACTTCGTGCGAAGCATGGTTGGATACTTCGATCAGAAAGATGTAAAAGGAGTTACTCCTGCGATGAAGGTTTTGAACCCTCAGACATGGCCACAGAAGATTATGTGGGCAGAATTTATCTACAATGTTTTGCTTAGAAAGATGTTTTCGATATTTGACTCTCAATGGGTGATGCCTGGACCGGGAAGTCTCTACGATGCAGCTTACCTGAAAGAACTTGGCGGTTGGGATGAAGAGACACTTACAGAGGATATGGAGATAGCATTCAGAATGTTTAAACATGGAGCTAAATTAAAAAACAGCACAAATGCATATGTTGATACTATTTCTCCACCTACTTTGAAAGGACTGTTCAAACAGAGAATGAGATGGTACAGAGGATATATAGACAATGCTCTTAGCTACAGTGAACTCTGGTTTAACCCGAAGTACGGAAATCTGGGTGTGATTGTTATACCTTTCAACGCATTCTGGACACTTCTAATGTTTTTTATGATCGGACATATGGTGTTTAGAATGGTGAGTTCGGGAGTTCAGATTGTACAGACCTATATGCTTGCCGGATTTATTGATCTAGGTTTCAGCCTTTCAATTCAGAGCCTTTCAACCTTCCACTTTTTCTACGGTCTTTTAGGTGTAGGAGGGGTTGGACTTCTTTACCTAAGTGTCAAGGTTGCAGAGGAAAAACTTAAACTTTGGGAAAGAAAGGTACATTATGGACTGTTCCTTATCGCTTATGGCCCATTATATGTAGCTTTATGGGTTGCAGCGATTATAGGAGAACTAAAAGGAGAAAAAAAATGGTAGATAGAAAAGTTGACTGGGAATATTTGGTACTTGCATTTTTCATAACAGTTTTGCTTATGACAGGTATACTTTATCTTGGAACCGGATTGAGTGATCACAAGGTAAATTCTCTAAGAGATGATGTAAAACAGATAGAGGTAGATCAAAGATCGCATTCTCTGGGCCTACAGCTTGCCAAAAGTGTTGAAGGACAGAGATGTGAAGCTATGAGAAGATGGGTAGATTCTTCAGTACCAGAGATTCAGAATTTAAGGCAAGAAGTAGCAGCTTATGAAAGCTCAAGTAAAGTAGAAAATCAAGGATATGAGCTTGTGAAAAAACGATACATGAACCTAGTCATACAGAACCTAATAGAAGTCAGACAGATGGAAGAAAGATGTGGGGAGGACAAAGTCAATATAGTCTATATGTACACCAAAAATGACTGTGACAGGTGTGAAGATCAAGGAACAGTACTAACTTATTATAGGAGAAACTATGAAAACGATGTTCTGGTTCACCCTCTTGATACAGATCTCAAGATGAACTCAATAGAATTTATGGAAGATTTCTACAATATTACAGACTATCCGGTCCTCATAATTGAGGGAGAGGTCTATGAAGGATTTCAAAATAGAGAAAGACTGGGTAATATTATTGAACAGAATTTGAACCAGACAAATCAGAGTTTATCTGGTTGATCTTATTTTCTAATGGAAAAAGACTTCTTCAGTTAATGGGTATATTTCTTTGAGATAGTCAGCTTGTTGCTTCTACCTTCTTTCTGCTTTGTAATAACTTCTTTGTCTACAAGGCTTGATACAAGGCCTGAAATTTTTGCTTTGGAGTATTTAGATGAATTAACCACGTCTTTCTGAAGCATTTCTCCGTCTTCTTCTATCAGCAGCTCAAGTATATCTATCTCATCTTCTGATAGGTCTTCATAAATCTCATTTATATTGTCTCTTGTTTTTCGTCTCCAGACTATGTATCCAATACTAGCCAGTCCCAAAAGTCCTACTATTGATCCTGCGCTCTTGATATATCTGTTGTTTGACGAAAGTGTCTCATACATCAAGCTGAAACGCAGTGTTTCTCCTATTTGAGGCTTACTATTCCATTCGACAAATATTTGCTGTCCGTTGCTACCTACATCATAATTTAAAGGAGAAACTACGGGTGTGCTTGCATTGTTTTGATCTATAAGCCCTGATCCAGAAGGTAATAGAACTCTTAGATTATAATTTTCTGTTGGACGGTAAATAGATTGAGCATAACTGAATATTTCTGCATTGTTCCTAATTGAGGTCAAACCATCTTCTTTGAACTCGATTTCAACTGTAAAGTTAGATCTTAACTCGGTATCGCATGTTATCTCAGTTCCCACCTGAAGATATGATGTCTCGCAGTTAAGACTTTCTCCATTGGCGGTAGCTTCTACATTATCTACGGGATAACTTGTAATATATGTGAAAGCTGAAGATGTGAGCTCCTTTACGTATGTATCGACTTCAACGTGCTTTGTCTGCAAATCAACAGTTACATTTTCCGATTCAATACTTGTTGAAGTAGCTGAAGACGCTAGAAATAATACCAAAATTAGGCAGAAAGCCTTTCTCATGACCATTTCTCCGGATTGTATCAATAAATAGTTTAGGCGTCTTCCTCAGCGCTTTTTGAAATCAAGACTCCTCCAGCACCCATCTGAGCGTACTGGTGCATGGTATTGGCGACTGACTGAAGAGTATCCTGTGATTCTCTGAGATCGAGTTCGTATTTATCTGGGCCTTCCATCTGTACATAGGTCGGACCGTAGTTGATGACAGATTCAACGACTTTCTGGAAACTTTCAAAGTCGGCTCTCATTTCAATTAACTGGGAATAACCTTTCTCAAGTGATTCGTGCGGGTTTTCTATCTCAGTTGCTTGTTCTTTTTCTATCTCGGTTATTTCAACACCTTTTTCGCTTTCAATATTTTCGATATGGTTGTCTAGAGATTTCACAACTCCTTCCTTTTTGGCACCTACTGCCTCGAAGACCATCCAGACTTTTACTGTCATAGAAACTAGATTCTCATGTAAATTTTTAACAACAATTGTTTCAGGCAAGTTTTTGCTGAACCAATTTAAAACAGCTCAGATAAATCAGGTTTTATGGAAGTTGATTATTTGAAACAGAGGGCCAGAGAAATTCATTCTGAATATGCTTTCTCTAGGGTTGAGATGGCTAAGATAATGTTTATAGTTTCAACTACTCTTATTGTTGTATCTATTCCGGCTGCTTTAAGCTTTCAATCAGCAGCTGACCAGACTCAGTCTGTAAACAATCAGTTAAGTCAGACTTCTGCAATATTGAATAGTGATAGAGTTCAGACAAGTCTAGATGTATTAAGAAATACGCAAGGTAGTTCTTTTGAACAGATATCCTCTGCTATAGATGCTTTTGAACGATCAGAAAAGGCAATAAATAACACGCAGACTCTTCAGACAGATATGGAAAAAAGTACTGAGATGTACCAGTGGATCGTGCTTATAGGTATTATAGGTGAAGTGACAGCAGCAGCGATTTTCTTTTCATAGATTAAGTTCTTAAGCCTCCAAGAACTGTATTTATACAGCTCCCGATGAGAAAAAGACCTTTGACAGATAAATCTAAAATTTCAATAGTATCAGTGTTATTTCTTTTGTTGGTTACTTTGTCTACAGCTTCTTCTTTCGGCACAGGCGTTGATGAACCCCTTCCTAATATTACTCAGATATCGGTTTATGATGTCTCTGATCTTTCTGTTTCCGAAAAAGAAACTGAGGGAGACATGGTGGCGTCGGGACTTAACTCTACTTTGAATGTCAACCAGAATCAGACAGACGGAGAATACAGGTTTAGCTTTAAGATAACTAATGAAGGTGACTCAGATTGGGAAATAAACAGTTCGGATCAGTTATCTCATGAAGGATTGAACACAGAATGGACGGTGAATAAAATATGGTACAACATATCACAGGATTATGATGGTGGAAACTTCTCGGATGGCAAGCTCCAGTGGAATACAAGCGAAGGAGGTACACTAGCCTCGGGAGACACAATGTATGCCAAATATATTGTGGATATTAGCTTAGATAACTCAGAGTTTTACTCTCAATACTTCTTAATAAATGATACTTCAAACAAATCTGGGAGTGAAGATTATCATGAGTTTGATATCAACAAACTTGGAACTCTAGATATAGTTCTTGAAGACCCTCCAAAGGATACAGTAGTTACACAGAACAAGACTTTTGTTATGAATGCTACAGTAAGCTGCAAAAACGGTGAATGCGGCGAGGTAAATGTATCTTCTCGTTACAATGAATCGTCTGAAGTGGATACTTTAATCTCTGAAGATCCAGATAAGCCTTTCTATACCGTATCTCAGAACACCAAGATATGCAGTAGTGATCTGAAGAAAGATGAACGCTGTGAGGTTTCCTGGGATATAAATGCCACAGGAGAACTCGAGTCATATCGTTTGCTGGATACTAATACATCCTCATCTTTCGATGATATTCCAGAAAATAATTCTGAAGAAAACAGAGTCCAGATCAATATGGCAATCCTGATAAATACGAGCTGGGATGCAATGGATTTTGGGCTTCTCGATCCTGGAGACCAAAATCAGCCTGCAAAAGGCAACAACAATCTGAGCTACAACATCACGGTGCCGGAAGAAAGCAACTTGGTTGATAATTTATGGATAAAAGCTACGGACTTGGTCTCAGAGCTCCGGTCTGATAATTACTCGATTAGAGCAGAAAATATGAGTTATTCGTTCCAGAATGACGTTGAGACCTCAGAAAGTATTTCAAACAGCTATCAAAGTGTAAAATCCGATATAAATCCTGGAACTGTTTTAAATACCTTTTTCTGGATAGATGTGCCAACAGGAATCTATAAAGGAGGTTACAACGGCTCTGTGTATTTTAAAGCCAACTCTACAAGGTGATAAATTGGTCAAGATATACAGATGGTTGTTTATCGGCGTTGGATTAATTTTTCTGACCTCAAATATTTACACCGCAAGTTTTGGCACATTTCCTTACCAGATAGAAAAACAGTCATCAGACCTAGAGGTAGAATACAGGATAGGTTTCATTAATCCTAGTTCAAGCCCTGTTGAAGTAACTCTTTCTTCTATTGACTCAGATGAATACAATCTGACATTCTCTGAACAGGAATTTCGGGTACCTCCTGGAAAAACAGCTGATCCTTCAGGAAGCGGATGGTACAATCTGGGGGGAGGAGAGTATGCAAAAATCCATGAAACTTCATTTAGTGTAGATATTAGCCGGTACAGACAGGACAACAGCCTTTCTTTTCCGATCAATATTGAAGCTGTAAGTCTCAGAGAAACTGCTGATCAGGAAGGTTCCAGCGCAGAGTTGATACAGGTCAGAAACTACAATTACAGGGCAGAGATAGATCCTTCGCTTCGACCTGATAGTAGACCGGAGAAAGACTCTGATTCTAGTTGGAGGGATAGTTTCTGGCAGGAAGATAACTCTGAATCTCAGGAAGACTTTAACTTAGAACAGAACAAATCTTCAAATCAAGACCGGCAAAGAGACGAAGATAACCAGAACTTAAAAAACAGTTCGAAAACTTCGGTACAAAAAGAACCTAGATCAGATAATACATTGGTTAACGGCACCACTTTGGTGTTTTTAGTCGGTATACTTGTATCTTTAAGCTACATAATGGTGAAAGTCTAAAATGAAAAAACCTACCCTAACAGTATCAGTTTTGATGTTTGCTGCGTTATTACTTGGTGGAACAGCTTTAGCAGACACTGATGATGATACATCGATAGGTGTAACTGTTGAACATACCTGTCTAGTTGGCCAATCAGAATTATATGGTCCTGGAAACACCTCTACAGACGTACCTGTAATGGGTCTTGATACGATCGGAGCATTCTCAACAGTGTTTTACAACTACGGCAATGTTCAAACAGATATTTCTGTCTGGCTTAATATCACAAAGGAAAATAGTCTATGGAGTCCCGGAGATGCTGTGGGTGAACCGGTTGATCTTTCGCTTCAAAATAATACGGATAATGTTGTGAACAACTCTTTTTACAGCTCTTTCAATCTTACAAATGATACGTCTACGGTCTATAATTCGGGAGAACATTATATTCAGAGCTACCAATCTGTACCTGATTACGGTGCAGGTAACTTTACAGGTAGAATGTATATTGAATACAGCTGTACGTCGCCTGAAGGAGATCTAGAGGAAGATAAGTTCTTCCTAGATTATGCAAACTTTATTGTTCTTGATGTGCCCGGACAGTCGGGAGGAGTCAACACAACAGTTAACCAGACTGCTCCGCCTATACCCGAAAACGTTAATCAGTCAGGAGATTCTAATGCTACTATAGGTGACGGAACTGGTAACAAAACTACAGATGTTACTCAGCCGGAAAACTACAGTGAAATTGGCAATCAGACGGTAAATGATACTTTTCCATTCCCTGGTGATAGCGATGAACCTGGTCAGACAGAGGTCCCAGAACCTGAACCAGAACCTGAACCTACTCCGGGAGATAGCCCTCAACCGGGTGAGAGCAGACAGCCTCGTGTACAGATAGACATAGAACCGGTAAACAATACCTATCCTGCGACACAGAATCGGTTTGCCCCCGCTACACTTGAAATACAGAATATAGGGGATAGAACAGCTAATAACATAGAGATATCGCCCGAGATAGATCAGGTTAGACCCGGATGGGGTTCTAGGCCGGCACAAATCGCCAATCTATCCGTGAACGAGACTGTTAGAAGAGATGTGTTTGTTCAGCCGCCGGAAGATCAAGATCCGGGAACATATGTTGTTCCTGTTGAAGCTACAAACGGAGAAAGAGTACTGGACCTTGACTATTTCAGTGTAAAAGTTAACAGATCGGAGTTCGATGCCAAGATAGGCATCCAAGAGGCGCCTGAATCGGTTACGATCACGTCGAATAGCTCCCAACCCCTGCCGGTACTGGTTCAGAACACTGGTGAAAGAGAGCTAACAAATGTGTCTGCAGAACTCCAGAATGTTGAAGACTGTGGAACGGTAACCAGTTCGAAGGTTGATCGGATTGGAATCAATGAATCTGCATCTCTTGACATAAATATGAGGTCTATATCTGAGTCACAAAACTGTAATGCAACTCTAATTGTATCTTCAGATCAGGGAGCCTACTCCTTTTCGAACATAGATTTTACAGTAACTCCTGAAGAAGGTTTAATTCCTGAAGGTCAAAGAGCACCGTTCTTAGCTATTATATGGACTGTTGTGCTTGCAGGTTACGCAGTTCTTAGAAAGAAATATGAGCTGACTTCTTCTCTAGTAAAAATACCGTTTATACTTTTGTTAGTCGGTGAAACTGTTATTCTACTATACATGGTTGTTAACTATTATGGTATTTTCAGTGTTTCATTCTTGCCTTTCTAATCCAAGCAGGTGTTGAATTCCCTGAATGCTGCCGGCAAACACTCCAAAAATTATGAGAAGAGATATCCAGCTACTATAGCTCGGATCCAAATTCATTACTTCTAAAGCATTCTGTATATCGCCTTCAACACCAATTGTGAGTATAACAGAAAGCAACATGCCGGTTCCTATCGCTATTAGATCTGAAGAATATTTTTTGTTTCTCTGTATTGAACCTATGAGGTTGAGTCCAACACCTATAGATAAAGTCAACAGATAGCCGATAGAATAGAACAAAACTAGATATCCTGGTTTTATAGCGCATAGAGGGCTTACCTCGGCATGTATTCCATGAGGAAACATGAAACCGATATTAAACAGGTAGTTACAGCCTTTAAACTCAAGCATTGCAATATGGCCAAGTTCATGGATAATCGGGCCAAAGAATACAAATGAGATTAGAAAAAGTATTGCCACGAAAACATTATCAAAGATTCTAGATTTTCTATCAGAGCTTTTTAGATCCTTCAAATGCTTTTCGGGGTACATAGCTAGCCTAACTCCTTAACTGTAGCCTCAGCTGCATCTAGAACTTGCTTGATGTTTCCGGTTTCCACATTGCCGGTGTATACTGATATCTTCATTGAACGATAAAATTCGATCAAAGTATCGATGTTCTCAGATTCTAGTTCTCTTGACTCCATTTCATCTGCTAGCTCAGCATATGTTAGTTCTCTTTCAATCCCTAACGCATATTCCAGATATCCTTTCATAACCTGGGCGGTTTTAACAGCAGCATCTCTGTCTTCTCCTTCGCTGTAGCTTTCAAGAACTTCAATTGTCTTAGATTTGTCGAATCCACTGTTTTCGGTTTCTTCGTCGTCGCCTCCACGATTCAATATTCCTTTAAATTTATCAGGCAGCTGTTTGAGCTGATCTATAGCCCCGGGTTCGGATTCTTCTTCATCTTCTCCGCTGTTTTTCACAGCCCCCATCATCATCTCAAGATCCTTTTGAGCTTCTTTTTTGAGTTCTGCCTCATCCTTTTCCTTTTGTCTCTTAGCTTCTTCTTCCTGTCTTTGAGCCTCTTGTTTAGATATCTCCTCTGGCTCTCCGACTTCTTCTGCCAGCTTCTCAAGGTCGTTTGTAGTAACCTTTTCTAGTTGCTTGCGATCAAACTTCAGGCTTAATCTATCCATTAACTTTTCACGTTTTTGTTTTTCTTCTCTGAGTTTTTCCAACTCTTCAAGACTGATCTGTTCTAGGTCTTTTTCTTCAAGATCCATATCAAGATCTTCCAGTACCTCTTGCTTTTTTTCCATCTCTGTCAGATCATCTTTGCTATCGTTTTCGTCTTCTGCATTATCTGATTCGTCTTCAGGATCGTCCGGTTCTTTATCTCCATCTTCGTCCTGTTCATCTTCTGTTTGTTGATCCTCGGAGCTTTCATCTTCGGATTCTTCATCTGTATCTGAGTCTTTTGTTTCTTCATTTTCAGACCTGTTTTCTTCAGGTTCCGGTATATTATCGAGATTTAACTCGACATCTTCTTCTAGTACGTTTTCCTCTATATCTTCCAGATCGCTTTTCAGTTCATTTAGATCGGTTTCTGCCTTCTGGAAGTCTTCCTCAAGTTCTTTCTTCTTACTATAAGATTTCAGAAATCTTACAACCGTTTTCCTATCTTTAACTATTTTTTCTGCATGTAGAAGACTCTGTAACTCCTGATCATCCGGATTGTTTTCTTTGACATAATCTTTGACATCTTCAACAGTTCCGCCAAGCATATGCAAAAGTGCTTCTCTAGTTAGGCTTGTCTCTTCAGCATCTATTTTCCGAGTTTCTGGTTCATTATCATCTTTATTTGGGTTAGAACTGTTCTTTTCAGAATCACTGGTTTCGATTTGTTTGTTTAGAAATCTTTTTGCAGTCTTTCGATTTTTTGAACCAGCTTCTGCTTCAAGTATCTGTTCAATCTGTTTATCGGAGAAGTTTTTCTGATTAACGTATTTTTTTAACTCGCTAACAGTACCTTCTACAAGACCTATGAGTTCTGTGGTATCAAGTTCGGATTTTTGGTTTTCAGACATCTTAATTGGTATTTGGTAGGGTTAAATAAGGTTTTAAGGTTGGTTTTTCATGGCAGGATGCTGTATTTTGTTGTTCCAAGCGTCCATTCTGTCAGAATAAGGAAAAGCGCCAGGAAGATGAAATAACGAGATATGTCGGTCTCTACTGTAGTTTCCTCGAATTGGAAGAACGCGTCTCTCAAGCTGCTTTGATTCGACACTGTGATTAACTCTCCGCCTGTCTGATTTGAAACCCTATAGAGGCTTTCTGCATCTAGATTAGGGTACTGTGCACGGGAAGCGTTTTCTCCCTGTATTATGCCAAATTCTTCTGTAGAACGGTTTGATTCTCCTATTCCTACAGTGTTGATCGTTACATTGTGGGTTTGAGCGAACTCTATGGACTCATTAATACCGCTTCCAACGTTGTTTCTACCGTCTGTAATCAACATAACAGTTCTGGAACGATTACTATCGATTAAAAGAGATGATGAAGCATAGATAGCATCTCCTATAGCAGTTCCTGCTGTAGAACCTGTCTCTGTGTTATCAATAGCTGCTTTTAGTTCTGGTTTATTGTTTGTAAGACCTGATTCTCTATTTACGTCTCCTGCAAACGATAGTATGCCCACTTGTGTATTGTTTGATAGTTCATCGACAAAAAGCTTTGAGGTCTCTTTAGCTGACCGAAATCGAGTAGGCTCTATATCAGATGCCAGCATTGAAGTTGAGGCATCAAGTGCAATAACATAATCGCTGTTGGTTGAAGGGATTTCCTGTTCTAAAATCGGTTGAGAGATACCTATAACCAATGAGGTTAGAGCCATCATCTTCATAACCAATAGTATGTTACTGGATTTCAGAAAGTTCTTTCCTGCGACTTTCTGCAGCGTTTCGTAGTTTCCAAACATCATAGCTCTTTGACGTTTCTTTTTCTTCGCAGCGAGATAGAACAGAATTGCCAGCCCGTTTAGAAGAAAGAAGATGTGGGCATACTGGTCGGTAAAGATCAGTTTCATTTTTTACCATTCACCTTCATCGCTATCGAAGAATGCTGCAAAGGATGCTGAGAACTTGTCTCTAGTATCGATTTTAAGAAAACTTGAACCTGTTTCGCTCAGTTTTTGTTTAAGTTCATCTTCCTTTCTCTTTGCTTCCTTGTTGAACTTCTCTCCGTACTTCGAAGTATCCATAACTATCTGTTCAGAACCGTCAGCTGACTCGAATCTGATGTTTCCTGATGCAGGCATCTTATAGTCTCTAAGATCTCTTGTCATTATAGTCATAACGTGTCTGAACTTCATGTTACAAAGAGTGAGTTTGGACTTCCAATCACCTTCTTTGACTTCAAGAAAGTCCGAGATGATAAAAAGTGCTGTATTTTCTTTAATCTGGCCTATAGTATCGTCTAGAGCGGTTTCAAGGTCAAATTGACCTCCATAGTTTTCAAGGTTGGTTAATTCATCAAGGAAACGATCATACTGGTCGGTTCCACCGCCAGGAGTAACTATTCTGTGATCATTAGCATACAGCCCTAATCCTACATCAATACCTGCATCTACAGATGCATAGGCTAGTGCGGCAGTTACAATTGCTGCATACTCTGATTTTAGTTTATCAGCAGTTCCAAACGTCATTGTATCGGAGACATCCAGCAAGATATAGACGTCCATGTCTAGTTCTTCTTCATACTGTTTGACAAACAGATCTGGTTTTCCAGCAGAGTTTTTCCAATCGATCCTAGATGCGTCATCGCTTGGAAGATACTGTCTTAGACCTGAAAACTCTACTCCAGATGGCTGGAAATGGCGCTGGTATTTCAGAACAAATCTGAACAGTCCAGAGACACGTTTGACTTCCGCATCCATGCTGTCTCTCAGTTCTCTCTGGTCGATGAACTTGTCTTTCAATTCCTTCGGTTTCTGTAATTTTTCGTCTTTATCGGCCATAAGTTCACCTATCGGACCGGCACCCGGTCTATAATATTTTGGATAACGTCATCGATCTCAAGTCCTTTAGCCTCTCCTTCATAGTTTAGAATAATTCTGTGGACGAAAACGTCGTGTACTACAGCTCTGATATCCTCAGGTGTAACATAATGTCTTCCATTATACATTGCGTTAGCTCTTCCGGCTAAAGCAAGGTTGATAGAAGCTCTTGGTGTACATCCCCAGTCAATATAATCGGAATACTCCATACCATAGTCTTCAGGGTTTCTGGAGGCATCAACTAGATCTACAATATAGGCTTTGATCTCATCTCTTACAGTAACAACTTTAGCAAACTCCTGGATATTGAGCACATCCTGTTGGTCAACTACTGCTCCAACGTCGAAGTCATCATCGTCCATGATGTTTGCGTTCATATCGATAATCTTCTGTTCGTTGTGCTTTTTCGGGTAATCTAGGTAAATTTTGAATAGAAAACGGTCGATCTGTGCTTCCGGCAGAGGATATGTTCCTCCCTGTTCTACAGGATTTTGTGTGGCCATAGTGAAAAACGGTTCCGGTAGAGAAAAGGTCTCATCGCCGATAGATACCTTGTGTTCCTGCATGGCTTCAAGCATCGCAGACTGGACCTTCGGTGGCGCTCTATTGATCTCATCGGCCAGAATAAAGTTACCAAAAATAGGTCCTTTCTCCACGTAGAATCCTTTGTCCTCGTTGTATGCCTCTGTACCGACAATATCTGAAGGCAGTTTATCAGGTGTAAACTGGATACGATGCATCTCAGTCCCATCTACAACTCTGGAAAGGGTTTCAACCAAGAAAGACTTTCCAAGACCTGGAACTCCTTCTAGTAAAATATTTCCTCCTGCGGCTACACATAATAAGATTTTGTGAATAACGTCTTCCTGTCCGATGTATCCTTTCTGGACCTCTGTCTCCATTTTATGAATAAGGTCTTGCATCTCCTTGGCTTTCTCAGCTTTCTCTTCATCTGACAGATCTGCATATTTGCTTGCCATAACTAATAATCGATTGGTTGAACTTGAATAAAAAACGTTTCAACAAAGTCTTGGTTTAAATCCTGTAATTTAGAGAAGAAAAGAAAGAAAAGAGGGTATATGTGCGTTAGCTAGAGACTAAATCTCTAGTTTGTGGATGTCTGAGCAAGAATGCTCATTGTTCCTTCTGAGAGCTGTCCTGCTGGAACTCCTCTTGGTACTTGTACTGCTATATCAAGAGTGAAGCTCTGTCCAGGATTTAGATCGTTAGCCTCTGTACCAGATCTAAAGATCTGTTCTGTGGTAGATCCATCACTTGACTGAAGATCGTCTGATTCTCCAGCTTGGATGTCGTACCTGTTGACGAGAACGTGTTCTTCGTCAAAGTCGGCTGCAGTTCCACCATCGTTACATGCTGTAAGGAGATCGTAGTCTTCTGTATCTCCGTCAGACATTGTAAGTGTGACTGTTGACTGTGTAACTCCGTATGGAGTCTGACCAACTTCTGTAATGTTGTATTCTGTGTAATCAGATCCGTCATCACTGAAGTCGTAAGTACCAAGTGCGCTTGGCGTATTTGGTGTGTCTGCGATTCTAATCTTTGCGCTAGGACTGTTTCCTCCGTTACAGGTACCTCCTTCGGTGCTCTTTGCGAGTACGTAGTTGAACTCGTCGTCACCAAATCTGAGTCTACCTGTTAGGAAATCTCCGTAACCGGAACTATCCCAGTCATCCCCTGTCTGAATTAGAGGCATATCGCTCTCAAAGAATTCAGCTCGTGTGATGTACTGATAATCAGTATCATCGCCTACGATTTCTGATGCGCTTGCGTCTCTAGGCTTGACTTTCAAGAAGTTAGCTGAATCGTGAGCTCCTGTGTCTCCTTGTCCGAATGGATTTGTACTTGGCTTGGTTGTTTCTAACCAGACCTGCATAATGTCTTCAGATCCGGTGTTTTCAACCTTCACTGCGTCAAATCCGTTGTCGGATACGTTAACAAGTGTACCTACATCTGCGCTTCCGTACTGTAGATCGTCAGGCTTAACGTCCAGAGCTGTTTCTGCATTAACTGTTACTGTAACGTTTGTTGTCTCTGTGTCATTTACATCTGCAGCTGTTGCTGTTGAAGCCATTCCGATAAATGTTGCAATTGCTAAAAGTACTAGTCCTAATGTGCTTGCGTGTTTTTTCATAAATTAATTCACCTCCGTGTCATTGATTAAATGTGATTTTGAAATTCTACCAGCCCTATAGGGTTGGAATTGAATAAACTGATCAGTCCCTTTAGCTGGTGAGAAAAGAATTGAACTAAACGATAGAGCTAGGTCTTTGTGAGAGAACTTTCTGCATCTTTGTTTTTTGAAATTCATGATAAGACACTCTAGTCTATGTGTTCTCCCCCTCTAGCTCCCCTTAGAGCCTATTTCTTAGAGCCAGTATAAAAAGGTTGGTAATGAATTCACAATGCTATCTTAGTTAGGTGTAAATTGTATAAACGCAGGAAAATACAATAATTTGTAGTAATGAAGAAACTAGCTATATTTATAGTAACAGCTTTATTTTTGACAGGTTTGGGATCGGCAGCATCGATAGGTGTTACTCCAGGTTATATAGACTATGGTGAAGTAGAACCTGGAGATTCTATAGATATTGAATTCTATATTACAACTTCAGAGATCAATCAAGAGTTTGAGGTTGAACCAGAGTATCGAAACTCTCTGAAATATGCGTTAGGTGATGACGCCATTATCAATATGCGTAATGTATCAGAACAGGATATTGGGTCATGGATAGATTCAGATCAAGAAACATTCAGTATAGATCCTAGTACTTCAGAGACGTACCAGTTGCCTGATGGCACTTCTGTAAATGCAGAAGGGGTAATTAGTTTGACTGTAAGCGTCCCTCCTAATACGGAGCCAGGTTATAGAATGGGTACGGTCCAAATCAACCCTAGTTTTCCAAGTGAACAAACCGGTGCCAGCGCAAGACTAGTTGCTCAAACCGTTCCCGGGTTTGCTTTCAGAGTTCCAGGGTCGGTGGATAGAAGTATTGAGTTAGCGGACGCGAGAGCTGTCAGAATTGCAGATAACCGTGTTCAGATAATCAACCAGATAAGAAATACTGGGACAGTTACAACTATGTTAACAGGCGGTCAGGTCGATATTCTAAACGATCAGAATCAAAGAGTTGGGAGAATAAATGTAAATTCTGCAACTTTGCAGCCTGGAGAATTTGCCGAGATAGATGCTCTATGGGTAAGAGATGATCTTGAGGGAGGTGAGTACAGCCTCGAAGGGCAGGGAGACTATAGAACAGGAGAGATGTATATTTCGGGAGACTTTGTTATTACAGATACTATAAGAGAAAAACAAAGTATTGACGAACCTTCAGCACAAACCAGCGAATCAGAAGACGAAGTTCCGATAACATTGATATTAATAATAACTTTGCTAGTTGGAACTGTTCTTTATCTTTTAGATATACAAATGACTTGGATAATCATGTTGACGGGCGGAATGGCGGTATTTCTCTATATTTTACTAAGCTCAATGTCGACATACTTGCTTTTAATACCTTTAATTTCAATAATTGTAATGTTGTATATATGAAGTATATCAGTATGAACAGAGCAGGTTTAATAGCAGCAATTATTGTTGTAGCAAGCGGAGTTTTAGGAGCAACACCATTTTTACTTGATCATGCTACTGTTGAAAACGCTCAACAGCAGTTTAATACTTCTGTAACCATTATGGGAGATTCTGATAATAGAAGCTTAGGTATAAATGCTGACCGCAATCTAGAGTTTGGAAGAATTGTGGAGGGATCTAACGCCACCAAGTCTGTCAATATCTCTATTGGAAAGAGATCGCTTCTTAAATTAAGTACTGAAGGAAATATATCTGAAGTACTGGAACATAGAGAAAGTATGTATGTTCAAGGCAATCAAGATATTGAAATAGAGGCAAAAGGAAGAGATCCTGGTTTCTATCAGGGCACAGTTAATCTAGAGTTCCATATTCCAAGGAATAAGGTTGGAGAAAACTGGCTTGATCTTAAACACAGACTCTCTGGATTAAATTAGGGATTTGGTAAAAACTGCAGGTTAAAAGATATGAAGACAGAGATCTTGTTTATTGCAATTTTACTAGTTATGCCTGTGGTGGTTGGCGCCCAAGAAAATTCATCACAGGATTCAGGTATTCTGTCTTCTCTGCCAGATATTCAGATTAACTCGGTTGATGATTATAATAATTCTACAGGACAGGCAAGTAGCGGCCAATCAACACTTTCATGGATAATAGTTCTTGTATTGGTTTTTCTTGGAGTAGTGATTTACTCGTTCGATATTGATCCTAAATGGGTTGTAATTTTGATTGGAGTCACAGCAGTTGTATTTTCAGTTGCCAGACTTGGTTTGATGCCGTTTTAACAATGGTTTAATAATCTAGAGTATCGAATATTATCAACAGGAATGAAGGAAAAAATTATTTTTCTAACAGCTATCGTATTTTTGATTTCAACTGCTTCAGCTCTACAGTTCGGTGTTGAGATAGGTGCTTTAACAGACAGCAGCGAATATGGAACAGAATACAGAAACAATACTGCGGTTCAACAGATCAATACCACAATTCTTAACGCCGGATCAGTTGGATGCGAGTTTAGATTGAAGGGAGAATTTGAGTATGCTAACCAGACACAGATAAGATATTCGAGCCCTTATGCATTGTTCCCCGGATCTGAAGCAATGATGCAGCTTTATTTCATTCCTGAAAACTATACAGGTCAGGTAGATACAACACTCTATTCTGAATACTGTGGACAAGAGAAACTCATCAAAGAATTCAACTTCAGCTCTCCTGAATCGGTGGTTTCAAACAATACTATGGAATCAATAACTAGAAGTGTTGGCACCACCAGTTCAATAATAGATATTGAATCAGAAAATGGAAGATTCGTTCCTAAAGAAGCTCCTGCTTACTGGAAGGTCGGCTCGGCAGATATAGTCAATGGTACAGCTACAATTGAATATGATGCCCCGATTTTCAGAGAAGGTGAAAATCTGACTTATACGGTTTTAGATTCTCGAAACAATATTGTTGGAGAGACTGAAGTTTACTTGAAGGCCGAAAATACTTTGATCGATAGGCTGGAAGAGAACCTCTATAAGATACTATTTGGTGTGTCAGCCATATTCAACCTTATTTTTGTAATTCTCAGGCTCAGAGACAGTTCTACGTAAAGTTTTAAACCAGTTAAGACAAATCAATGCTACAGATGGTAACAGACAGCCAAACCAAGAAACTTTTCCTAATTCTACTCGGTTTCACACTATTTCTTACCTCGGTTTCCGCAGCCCAGCTTAGTTTAGAAGATGACGCTGTCTGGATGAATGATGAAGAAACTATTGAGGCAAACATAACAGGTAATGATGTTGGAAGGTTAGATATTGCTAATAAGTCAGGAGACTCAGATCCTGAGACTCTGTTGGATAAAAATGGCACAGTCGATAGTAGAGATATATTAGATGCTGTTGGAGAAAGAAAAGGCAACTATGTTCTAAAACTGTATAATAATAATTCTGAGGATCCTGTAGATACAAGAGATATTTTTGTAAAAGAACTACAATTTTCCATAGATAATAATGGGACAGGTTATGTCAACAAGAAACTTGGCCAGATGCCTTACACAGAGCCTTTGAAGCTTACATTGGGAGTGAATGCATACAACAACGAGGAAATCGATAAAGAAGATATAAACAGAGACAACTTCCAGATCACTAGCCGGGAGGCAGAATTTACTGACCCTACTGATGTAAATTCGGTTCAGACGGGAACAAATGGGAAAAAAGTTGAAGTAACTCTATCGCCTTTAGTAGTAGAAGCTCACCCACAGGATGAGAAGCTTAATCTGAAATTTACTTACAGTCATCAAGGTTCTAGCGTTTCGGTGGAAAGACGTTTCAACCCTAAAATATTCGAAAGAAGGGGAGAGCCCGTTACAAGTCCGTCATCACAGCTTTATGCAAATGAGATCAGCAAGTACGATTATACTGTTAATGTTTTTGAAAACGGAGAAGATACAAATCCATCTCTCTGGGAAGAAGACTATGATTTGAAGGTTGTTGAACTAGATAACGGGGAAGTGGTTGATGAGATCCTAGAAGATGAAAAGTGGCTTTCAGTCCAACAGGTCGAAGAAGGCGATGGAGACCAGAGACTTACACTGAATGCAATTCCTCAGCTAGAGACCGGTACCTACAGATTGATAACTAGATTAAAACAGCCGGATACAGATGAATACTCTATAGTTGATTCTATCCGTGTCAGAAACGGTCTGAAACTTTCTGGTCGAGTTGTAGATTCGCAGAACAGAGGGGTCAGAACCGAGATGAATCTGGATCGTGAAGGTACTGTAATACCTATTAATACAGCCGGAGATGGTACGTATTATAAAGAAATTGATGCTTCTGGATCGGATTCTAGTTACGGTGTTAAAATGAACTTCTTCGATAGAGGAATGTCAAGTTCTGATGCCGAGGTATCAGTTAGAGAAGTTGACTTCGCTGAGAAAAACGGAGAAAACCTGGCGGGTGACAGTGAGTCTATAAAGTTCCAGTACTGGGATAATCCTCCTGTAGAACAGAAGGCGATCAAGCCGATAAACATGATGGCGGTTAAGTTTGCATATCCTTTAGCCGATGATGGTCACAGGGTAAGAATGAAGTTTGATCCTACAGATGTCAATACCGATAATTTGAAAGTTTATGAGTGCAGCCAGTGGAACTTCGAAGGCCGAAGCTGTCTGGGAGACTGGGAAGTTGTAGATGATTTCTCTATTAACTACCAGGGCTGGAGAGCTAACTTCCATATTGATAACCCTTACCGGGCAGAAGATACAGACAACGGAGACCAAAATATTTTGATGAACGCCTATATTGTTGGTACTAGCGCAGATCTTGTCCTGAATGGAGGGCTTTCAATAAGCGGTCCGGAAGATGGAACTGTTGCTACCGGGTCACAGATTGAAGTTAGAGGGAATATTAACTCGGAGAACGAGAATGCAGTTGAAGGCGCAGATGTTGAAGTCTCTTTCCATCAAGGAGATACAGAGATAAGCAGTCTTGATACGGTTCAGACAGATGTTACAGGAGGTTTCAGTTCTACAGGTAAAGCCCCTGAAGAGCCTGGTAACTACAGCGTGAAAGTTACGGCGGATAAAGAAAACTACAACATGATGGAAAAGAAATTTGATAATAGATTTGAGACAGTTATCGAAGAAGGCATAGCTGTCAGGACAGGTTCTACCATTCAACTTAGCCCTGGAGAAGATACCACTGCAGAAATAACAGTTCAGAATACAGGTCAGACAACTATGGAAGATGTATCTCTGAGTTTTGAAGGAATGGATTCACAGTACTATTCAGTCTCTGATGTGAGCTTTGATGAGGTTCTTGCCGGTGAGGAGGCAACTTCAGAACTTACTGTAAGCCTTCCATCAGATTACTGTGATGGTGGTTGTGGTGATTGGCCTAGCCTTGATGTTTCGGCTATGGCAACAAATCCGGATGGCGAAGAATTCGAGGCCGAGACAGAAACACTTCAGGTACAGATAAGTAGAACTGTTGGATCTCATAATGGGTCTGAACAAACCGATAGTGAACAGTCAGTCTCTGAGACAGAACAAACAAACGGTTCGGAATCTAGATTCACTGAGTCTGTTTCAGATCTTGAGAATGCTACAGGAGAGTTCCTTGCTTCTCAGAGTAGTTTGAATATGGCACTTGGATTGATCATGGTTTTCATGATGGTCCTGGCTGGAGCTGTCAAAAAACAGGACGAAGGCGGCTCTAGGACAACAGGGTCTCGTGGTGATAGAGGCGGTAGAGGAGGCCGGCCAAGAGTTCAAAAGCCGAATGTCGGAGGTTCAAATGTTGAACAGGTCAATCCCGATAAAGACAGCGAAAAGGAAGAGACAGATGAAGTAGATACTGTTTTGGAACAGATTGAATCAGATGAACACGATGTTGACTCACAGATTGATGCAATAGCTGGTTCCGTTGTAGCTGAAGAACAGGAAGATACAAAGGTTATAGATGTTGATGATGGTGATCATCAGGAAACTGTTGAGCAAAACACAGAAGAACCAACTGGAAGTAACGAGAAGTTTGTGTGTGAAGAGACCGGTGAAGAATTTGATACAAAAGCGGCTCTGAAGCTCCACCGACAGATCAATGGGCTGGATAATTAATAGTTTAGTTAGTTATAGAGCAAGAATATAATTTCGCTAATTTATCTTTGAATGGCTTCTTTTAGGTTTCTTAACTTACGCTTTAATTTTGCAAACCTGGGTTTCTCGTACATCTGACCTTCCATGTCTGCAGCGAGTCCTCTGATCTCAAGTGATGCTTTTGCCAGCTGATCGTAGACAAGTAAAGGGGTGTTGTGGAAAAGACTTTCTTTCATCTTTTCATCGTATGGAACCTTGGCTAAAGTATCTGATTCTGTCATTAACTCGACTTCTCTTGCTACAAGTTCTTTTTCAGGATTGTTTGAGACCTTGTTAATCAGCGTTCCAAGTATAGGCTGTCTTTTTTGCTTTGCTTTTTCAATTATCTGTGCTGCATTTATCCCTGCAGTTTGTGTAGGCATTGTGATTATTAGAAGTTCATCGCAGGCATCCATTACACTTTCAACTGTCTGATCTAGGCCTGGAGGGCAATCGACCAGTACATAGTCTGATTCTTCTGCTGCGGTTTCAAGTACATGTCTTAGAAGTGAGGTGTCGGGTTCGACTGTATGTATTTCATTCGATGCGGCGATGGCTTTCAATCCTGTTGGATGTCTAAATATTGCCGATGAGGCATCTGCTTCCTGATGTAGTACATCCTGTATTTTTACAGGGTGGTCGTATCTTCCTAGATGCACACCGAGATTTGAAGCTGAGAAATCTGCATCTACAAGTGTAACCTCTTTTCCTAACTGTTTGAGTCCGATTCCAAGGTTGACACACATACTTGTTTTGCCTACACCGCCCTTGCCTGAAATCAGACCTATTATACGTCCATCGCTCATTCTTTAACTCAATTTAGGCGCTCTGAGTTAATAAATCCACATGCCATAAATTGTTGTCCTATATCGGCTCTAGAGCCCAATCCATAATTATATAATATTATTACTTCTTAGAAGTAATTATGTCTAAGTTTTGGACCGTAGTAACAATAATCTTTGTAACAGCTATTATGCTTCTAGCGCTAAATGTAGATCAGACTCCATCCATATCTTTTTCGGATCTAGAAACAGAGTGTAGATACGATAAGTCCGGTAATATGGATATAGGTCTTGAAGGAAGACAGATAACATTCTCAGGGCGGTTCAATACTCCAAATCCGAACACGAATCTGGACTATAGTTACCGTGTGACTGAATCGAATGAAATCAGACTGAATATTATTACAACAAACTCTATGGTTCCAGACAGTTTCTATGATAACTGCCTAGCATCAGTAGTTTATGAGGCAAAAACTGCGTCTTTAGAACCAGGAGATTACAGTGTTACTGTATCTCATAATGGAAACGTGCGAAAGAAAGCTGGAATAAGAATAAAGTAAATAGAAAAGGTTTCAGCCTTTATTTCAGGCTGTAAGTTACTTTTCCGTTTTCATTGTGGACTTCTAGCTTGCCTTCTTTTGCCAGCCATCCAAGTGCCTGGTTTAGGCTGTGAGAATCTACCTTCTCTGATGTGAAATCGAGTAGTTTATCGACTGTAACTCGTCCATGAGAGTTCAGAGCATCATATACGTTTCCGGCAGGAGTGCCAAACATTGACTCAACGCTGAATTCATAGCCAGGTTCCTGTTTTTTCTGTTCTTCGATCTCTGCGACCTTCACAATTGTCTCTAGTGCAACGTCTGGAGAGACGGATATAGAGTCTATACCAGCATCCACTAGAAGCTCTGCATATTCGTCATGAGTTGATGGAGCATCTCCACAGATTCCAACATGTTTGTCATGTCTGTGGGCTCTATCTATCAGTTTTCTGATTGACTGTTTGACTGCTGTATCTCGTTCATCGAAAAGCTCAGCCAGTTTATCGCTGTTCCTGTCGACTCCAAGTGTTAGCTGTGTTAGATCGTTGGTTCCAATTGAGAATCCATCGAATACTTCGGCAAACTCTTCGGCTCTGATAATGTTGGCAGGAATTTCTGCCATAACGTATACTTCTATATCTCCCTGGTCGAGACCGTATTCTTTCATCTTCGCTCTAACGTTTTTGCCTTCAGCTACTGTTCGACAGAAAGGAACCATGATGATAAGGTTATCAAGACCTAGTTCATCAACTGCTTTTCTGATTGCTTTACATTCAAGTTCGAATGCTTTGCCAAATTTCTCATCGTAGTATCTTGAGGCTCCTCTGAAACCAAGCATAGGGTTGGCTTCATCGGGCTCGAAGTTCTCTCCGCCTTCGAGCTGAGCGTACTCATCTGACTTGAAATCTGAAAGCCGGACAACTACTTCGTTCGGATAAAACGCAGCTCCAATCTTTCCTAGACCGGATCTCAAGGCTTCAATGTATTCATCTTCTCTACCTTCCTCCATTAACTGAAGGGGGTGAACCCCAACGTGTGAGGAGATGATGAACTCCTCTCTCGCAAGTCCAACACCTTCGACCGGTAGCTGTGCAACATGGAAAACCTCGCTGGGCTCCCCTATGTTTACTTGGACATCTGTCTCGGTATCAGGTATGCTGTCTAGATGGTGTTCGTCCACATCATAGTCTAGAATGCCTTCCCAAATCCTTCCGGTGCTTGTGGAACAGTCAACTGTCACGTTCTGGCCGTTAGAAAGTTTAGATGTTGCGTTTTCGGTACCGATTACAGCAGGTACGCCAATTTCTCTAGATACAATGGCGGCGTGAGAAGTTCTTCCACCCTTGTTTGTAATTATTGCTCCGGCTTTCTTCATGATCGGCTCCCAGTCTGGATCGGTCATATCGGTTACAAGTACTTCACCTTCTTCGAACTGATCGATTTCTTTAGGCGAATTAAGTACGTGTGCTTCACCCTGTCCGATTTTCGACCCGATTGATTCGCCTTCAAGAATAACTTCAGATTCTTCCTGAAGCTTGTATTCTTCAATTACGTTTTCGTCTTTCTCGGCCTGTACTGTCTCAGGTCTTGCCTGTACAATATACATCTCTTTGGTTTGGCCGTCTAGAACCCATTCGATATCCATAGGTTTTCCATAATGTTCCTCGATTCTTAATGCATACTTAGCAAGCTCTTGGACCTGGTTGTCTGTGATACAGAAGTTCTCTCGATCGCTCATTGGAACCTTCTTCTCGATGTTTTCCTGATCGTCTCCCTGTTGATGGTCTTCGTTTCTGACGAGCTTGATCTCTTTGTCTCCCAGTTTTCTTTCAATTATTCCTAGGTTTTCCTTGAAAACTGTGAATTCGTCCGGGTTGACCTCTCCCAGTACAACATATTCTCCGAGCCCGTAACTTCCGTTAATGGTTACTACGTTGTCGAATCCTGAATCGGGATCAAGTGTAAACATTACTCCTGCAGCTCCAATATCGGAACGACCCATTTTCTGGACGACTGCGGAAAGTTTCACATCGAAGTGGCTGAATCCTTTGTCCTCTCTGTATGAAATAGCTCTATTTGTGAAAAGCGAGGCAAAACAGTCTTTGATTCTTTTAACTAGATCTTGTTTGCCGGATACGTTGAGGAAAGTTTCTTGTTGTCCGGCAAAAGAAGCCCCAGGAAGATCTTCGGCTGTAGCACTCGATCTTACAGCTACTTCTGGGTTTTCTACTCCTAATCGTTTTTCTAGTTCTTCATATGTTTTTTCAAAATCTTTTCGAAGCGATTCTGGCATGTCGGCTTCTTTAATGTGGGCTCTGATCTGTTTTCCACGTCTTTGGATATCGGTTACATCATCAGTATCCAGTCCATCTAGTAAAGTTTCAATCTTATCTTTCAGGTTGGTTTCGTGGATAAATTTGTCGTATGCATCGGCTGTTGTCGCAAATCCAGGCAACACAGGTACGTTTACTTCATTTTTAAGTTCTCCAAGGTTTGCACTTTTACCTCCGACTTTTGCGGTGTCGTCGGCGTTGATATTCTCGAACCAGAGCACATTTGTCATGGTATAAGACTCGAAAAGCTCCCATTTAAAAAGAGCGTTGTTATACTGAAGTGACCAAGTCCTAAATACGAGGTGATTTTAACCCGGATACCAAATTCTTGGTTAAGAAATGTTCCAGAAATTGAAAGGTCAGGCTGCTATCGAATATATGACGGTTTTCTCCATAGCCTTAGTATTGGCAGCGCCATTTGTTTTGAAAGCCCAGAGTTCGGTTCTAGATCTGAGATCGGATTCAAATGCAGTAGCGGTACAGAATACCTTAAATAATATAGAGGTGGCTGCAGATACGGTGAGTGCTGCAGGAGAGCCAGCTACCAGAACTTTTTCAATTAGGTTACCTGATTCTGTTCGAGAAACATGGGTGCTTGATAGAGCGGTTGTTATACAGATAGCCACTTCTCAATCACGGTCCAATCTATCACGTACTTTTGATTTTAATGTTTCTGGAGAAATACCTGATCGTTCAGGTCGTTATATGCTTAAAACTCAGGCCAACCAAAGCGAAGTTCAATTTGAAGTGGTCTCATGAAAGGACAGAGTTCAATCGAGTTTCTGGCATTTGTATCTATGTCGATGTTTATGCTGGCGGTTTTGTATACTGTAATGGCTGACAAACAAACAGAAACATTTCAGCAAAGATCACAGGATAATGCAAAAGCAATTGCGGAAAAGGTATCTTTCAATCTTGAGATGGCACTTGTTCAGGGACAGGGATATTCTCGTGTTATCTCACTTCCAGAATCTATATCTGGTAACAAATATAGTATGCTGATTGAAGGAGGAACAACCCGTATATCATGGTCTTCGGAAAATATACTAGGTTCTACACGTTTTACAGGTGAAAAAATTAATTTTACGGTAGAAGATGGCTCAAATGTATTCCGAGTGAAAAACAATAATTCAGGGGTGTTTCTGATTGAACCATAAAGGACAGACTTTTATGCCTGATTTTATGGGCAGTATACTTGTTTTTAGTATGGTTCTAACTATTTTTCTTTTTTCATGGAACTCGGTAGAGAGTAATCAGCAAAAGTTTTCTATGGAGGATCAGATCAGACAGGATGCCTATTATACTACTACATTTCTGGTCTCAACCCAGGGTTATCCGGCAGACTGGAATCAATCTACTGTAGAGATAGTTGGTCTTGCATCAGAATCCGATAATGTGATTTCGGCCCAGAAGCTACGTGAATTCCGAAAAATAAGCTATGAAAGGCAAAAAAGACTTCTCGGGGCAAGAAATTTTAACTTGGTTTTCAGAAATCAGACAGATATTATAGGACTTGACTCAAAAGATTTAGAGTATGGTCAAAAACCAGTGAATGCATCTACTGTTGTGCCTTTAACACGCAATGTCTTAATTGACAAATCAAATGAGTCTATTGATGCTGAAATGAGGTATATAGTATGGAGATGATTAGAAAAGGTTTTTACTTCTCTTTTGATGCGTTACTGGCACTTACTGTTATGACTGCTACACTTGCAGTTGTTTCGCAGTCTTCCTTTGTTGCATCGAACAGTTTTGAAGTTACAAATATAGATTACAGGGCAGCTACTACTACTGGACAGGATGCAATGAAGCTTGCATCTTACCAAGATTTCTCGAGATTTAATGGTTCTTTCCGCCAGGAACTAGTTGATGAAACAGCAATGACTGATTCTGATCTAGATAGAACTATAATAGATGGGGTCTCACTGCTTTGGGCGTCAAGAAATATTTCTCATGCCGAAGAGGTTGCTAGAAAATACTTTGATTCAAAAATATCTGATAAATATGAATACCGTTTACAGGTCAACGAAAACGGTTCAAATACAATTATATATCAGAGTTCTGAAATGCCTGAAAGTCCTGAAATTGTATCAAGTATATCAAGGCTTGTTTCAGGCCATAAAATTGATCGTCCAAGTGAGGGGTTTCAAGCTAGAGCAAGAGCAACCTCGGTCACTAAAAATGAGACAAAGATAATACCGGTGCCACCTCTGGGTATGGCTCCACAGAACAGCGAAATGGAGGTTGAAAAAGAATTCTGGCTTAACAACACCGATCAGATTCACAATGGTACATTCTATCTTTCGGTCCATTACAGCGGTGCAAGCCACTTCCAACAGTTCAGAATCAACGGCAACCAATATGGTGAAGCCAAGTTTGACTGGGTGCATGAAGATGATTCGGGGGCCGGAGCCGCATCATACGGTTATCTCGATATAAAAGATGATCTGAAAGAAGGAAAGAACACATTATATCTCCGTTTAAGAGGAGGAAATAGTTATAACAGCCATTTCCATCCTGGTACAAAGGTAGAAATTGATTACAGTACTGGAGAAAATTACACTTTGCGTGATGAGTTAGTCCATGAGAAAATCGATATTGAAAACATAGTTTCTGAAGGCGGAGGAAACAGTGAAGCCGGAATATTTTCGGTTAAACAGTTTACTGTTCCTGAAGGCACAGAATTTGTTAATGCTACTTACAATTTACAGGCCGAAAGTCTTGATTCTGAATGCGGATACGAATTTTGGTGGTGGAGACAACCTGGATGGGATGTGGAGATCAATTTAAATGAACAGACAATCAGTGCGGAATGTGCTTCAGGCACATACCAGAAACAGATAGAGCTAGCCGAATCTGATATTCGAGAGGGAACAAATGTTATAACCACATTTATCGAGTCTCAAGGTGATACGCGGTGGGGAGGAGATCAGACCGTGCTTAACTCTGATTCTTCCTATATCGATCTATGGTACAGGAGATCGGAGGATCAACTCAGATTTGGCGAGATAAAAGTCAGTGCATCAGAGAATATTGGAGGAGAAGTTAGACAGCCAAAACAATATCAAAAAGAGTTTGAATACGATAGTTTAGAATCCACTAATCTCTACATTGCTCAGCTTTTCAGCACCAATCCTGAGATAAACGTTGATGATGGTATCAACTACAGGAATGTTTTCAGTTCAGAATCTCCGCGTTCTGCACCTACAAGTATCTATATTGGTAGAGATTACTACAGTCTTGATAGGTCTAATAGGATTATAATGGAGGATACAGACTTTAATCCTGAAAGATCTTATCTTCCAGAATCAACTTTTGAGTGGACTGTTTGGGCGCCATCACAGGTAGGTTATGGGCGTTTGTTTGATAATGAATCTGCGGCTTTGGAAGATGCCAAACAAAGACTTGAAACTGAGATGGGAGAATTTATTGAGGCCACAGGTATTGAAACGGGATCGCTTTCTACCGGAGACCAGCCTTATCTATGGGGTCCTGCCTCTGTTAAACTGGTGATATGGCGTGAATAATTGCTCAAGTAGATCTAAAGGTCTTGCTTATACTAGTTTTGCAGTACTTGCAGCTTCTTTGATAGTCACAATGGTATCTATCCAAGTAACAGGTTCTAATCAAGTTGAAACTGGAAATGCAGATAGAATTGGAGAAGCCTCTTTCTTTCTTCAGAGTATTTTCTCAGATATGGATAGGTCTCTCAGAATTTCTACCAGAAGAGCGCTAACAGGAACTACAAATCATATTGTTTTAACAGGCCAGCCGCTTCAAAGCCCTGAAGATAATATATCTGAGGCTTTGGAAAACGGTACGCTAGATGGTCAAAAGTTGAATGGAACGGAAGATGCCTCGCTTCAAGACTGGACTTCGAGAATCAGAGATATAGCCGATAGCTCCGGATATGGGCTTGATGTAAGAGTTCAAAACTATTCGTTCAATAATACAGGGTTCAGAGTTCAAAGCTCTTTTAGTGTTTTTGCCAGTTTAAGAGATCCTACTAGTCTTGCTACCTTTAATAAGACAGAATTTACGGTTACTGATGTTTCTATTGAAGGAAACGAGGATGCAATGATTTTATTGAGATCTGAAGGACGCTATCTATCCCAATATAGCGAGTGTGGATTTTCTGAACCTGCTGAAGTCATATATACAGGATCTCAGAACTCATCTAGTTATGTACATGGGTATTCTTTGAAGAATCCATCAGATATTTCCACAGTATCTGATAAATCCAATAAAATTTTGGTAGTAGATAATATCGACAGCTATCAGAGTTCTGAGGTAAATGCTTTTGGAGGAGTTGTTTCGGCCAATCCATCTTCTAGTACTGGCCAATACAGCACCAACTATGTTTTTGATACCGGTTCGGTATCTAATATTGGCCAAAACATGTCCTTGATTTTGAACAATCAACAGGTCTGGGATTCAAACTTCAGGCAGATGTTCAATAAGGGATGTTATGTGGTTGATGAAGACGGTCCTGATATTTTTGATAGAATGGAAAATAAGGTCTCAAATGATGACGGTCACGGTCTTGCAACATTAATTGATGTAACCAAATTACCGAATGAGTTGCGATACATTGATTCTGCGGTAGGATATGTTTATTTTGATGAATCAGATGATTATGGGGATTTAAGCCAGATTAAAGGCGTAACTGATGAAAATTCCTGGTTCCGTTTAGACCAAGATCACATCGATTACTGGGATTTAGAGAGTTTAGCTGAATAAAAAAAGAGAAAAGAAGGGAAAATTCTTTTTTACGGAATTAAAGTGAAGCCTGATCTTCAATAGTTCCGTTAAGGACTTGGTTTGTCAGTCCGCCTCTGTCGTATGTAATTTCTACGTTCATCTCTGCACAACTTGTGCCGGGGCTAACAGCACTGTTTGTGACTGTTAAGCTCTCTCCAACGTTTAGATTCTGTGATCCGCTAAGATCAGAAGCTCCAGCAATACTAACACTGGTTACTGTTACTGAATCCTGTGCGCTGTTCTCTAGAACTACCTGTGCTCCGTCAGATCCTACACCGAAGTCGCTTACTCCGAATCCTTGCTGTGCGGTCTCTAGACTTGTTGGAATCTCTCCAGTACACTCGTTCTGGTTGTTCTGTACTGTTGTAATTACTGCTCCTCCAACGATTGCTACGACAAGAAGCATCCATCCGTATGTCATCAGATACTCGATTGCTGACTGTCCTTTTCTGGATGTGAAAAATTGATTCTTCATTGTTATGTTTGCACCTAAGTGCTAGAGACTAATTATCTTAGCCCTAATAAAAAGCCTTTCTGATAGAGGCCTATGATTAGCTCTGTTGTATTAACAGCCCAGTTATATGAAGCCTCCTACAGCTCCACCTATAGTACTTTTCATGATGAAAAATAGCGTAACTGATATAGTTATCAACACTGGTATGTATTTTGCACCTTCTTTGATGTTAGCATTCTTTATTTCAGATATTATAAGTCCTGCAAAGAAATTAATTGCTATAATCGCCATTAACGAAAAATCTGAAAGGAATGCTGTATCGACATCAGGCTTACTGAAACTCATACTGAAACCCGCTCCTCCGGCCTGGCTCATCTCCTGCATGTTAACATCGCTCCACATATTCGCAGTTGTCTCGGACATGTAGACGCTGATTGAGAACAAAAGAGGCGCTCCTATCATCGCAGCCATCAGAATAAATATAGTATACATCCTTATGTTCGAACTAATTTCTTCCTGTAATTCTAGAGATGCTCTTATATCGTCGGCGCTTGACTCAAGTAATTCTGCTGTGTTTCCGCCGGACTCTATGCCGTCAACTAATAGTTTTAGAGTTTCTTTGAATAGCTCTGATTTTATTCTATCTTCCATTTCAAGAAGTGCATTGTCTACAGGTTTTCCTCCAAACATCTCCATTGCGCTCTGTCGAAGTTCCTCTGCAAGAGGTCCGAACTCGTCTCTGGCGCTTAGCAGAAAGGCTTTCTCTATACTTAATCCGGATTTAAGATTGGCACTAACCAATAAAAGAGCGTCTGGAAGAACGTTTTCCATCTCTTTTTTGCGCCTTTCTGCAGCTATGGAAATTAAAATATAAGGTATTAGGAAAGGTGTTATAGGTCCTGCAATCAATATAGCAACCGTTTTGAATATCATTCCATAAGGTAGTAAAACAACAGCTAGTAGAACGGCCATTAAAGAAAGCCCTCCAAGACTGACGACTATTCTTTCTTCATTATCTATCGATGCATAAATCGCTTCTTGCTCTATAGTATTCTTATAAAACTCTGGAAGCTGTTCGTACAGTGTTTTTACACGTTCATCCATTATGTCTTCACCTCTGGTCGCTTTGACTTAACGAAGTTCAAAAAGAACAGCTGGAACAGTACTAGACCTGCTAACATCTGATAGAACATGAAATTGTTGAGTCCAATCCCTGTAAATGTTGACAGTACAATTAGAAATGTTACACCAAGAGATGGCATTATAACTGCAATCATCAGATAGACCAGAATATATGGGTTTAGCTCTTTTCCATATTTTTCTACCTCCATTTTCTGTTGTTTGATCATTGAATCAACGAGAGTCTCAAGAGTGTTAGAGACATCTGTACCTGATTTCAATGCGTTTATCATCTGCCACATAGCTCGTCGGTACTGTGTGCTAGGATTTCTTACAATTGAGTCTTCAAGCGCTTCAACTTGGGGTTTACCTCCGTTAATGTCCTTAACTATTCGATTAAATTCTTTGGAGGCTTCTCCATAGCCTTCGCTGACAGAAACCATTGACTCATAAAGCGATATTCCTGAACGCACCTCGATAAGCATATGTCTCAATGCATAAGGAAGATCTTTTTCGAGTTCGCGCGAAAGTTTCTTTGCCTTTATTTTGGGATAATTGGCGAAAGTAAAGAAACCGAGAATTGTAATAAGCGGAAATGCTGCGATACCTGCAATCAATAGAGCCGAGTTACCTACTATCTGTCCTGTGGCGCTGAGTGAAACAGCCACAACCAAACCTACCTGTAATCCTCTTGCTATAGATGATCCTAAAAATATATCTGGGTCTATATCCATCCGAGCTCTCCTTAAGTCTCTATGTATGTTTGGAACCATCTTTTTTAGTCTCTCAGCGATTGGCAGAAAATACTGGAGATATTTTTCAGAGACGCGGATGTCCATTATACCTGTGTTTCCTTTGCTTGAATAAAAAGCAAATTAGTTATTGAACTACTTCATTTTTATACAAACTCGCCAAATTCTGAATTATGATGTTTTTCAAACTGTTCCTTCCAGCACTAGGATTTCTAATGTCTTTAGTATCTCTAATTGTATTGTATCGTATAGTTGCAGCATCCAAAGAGAGTGAGTTTATACCAACCTACTATTTTCTTGGTTTTTCAATAGTTGCAGTTGTATTTATGTCGCTGGGAAGGCTGGTTAAGACGATTTATGGGACTAATTTGTTTAATTATGTTCTACTTCAGGATCTACTGGTAGCTTATATTGCGTTGTTCCTCTTTTGGGCTCTCTGGCAGAATTATGAGGCAGAAATATCGCTGGTATAGGTTCGGCTAATAAAAGTATTTAGAAGTAAAAACAGGTTTGTTAAAGAATTCCTTCAGGGTCTTTTGAATTCTCGGCCATCTCAACTATGTTGTCATGGTTAGAATAGTATTCTGCAATTACTTTACCAACATCGTCTACATCATCTATCTCTTTTTCTTCCATCCATTTTAACACTACTTTCTTTTCCTCTATAGATTCTCGCATTTCTTTTCGTGTCATTCCTGTATGAAGGTTCAGTGTTTCAAATATTGCCTGTGATTCACGTTTCTTCTCGATTTCATCTGGTTTTGATTTCCATTCATAGATTACATCGGCTTCCAGTTCTCCTTGTTCTTTTTCTGTGATCTCTGCGACTTCCATTGCTCTTCGGAAGTTCCTTCTACGATCTCTAAACATCACGACATTTACATCCACAGCATCGACCATAGTCTCTGGAACGTCGATAGGAGGATTCACAAGTCTTCTGACAGTTTGTTCTGCTGTATCGGCGTGAAGTGTGGAATAGACAGAGTGTCCCGTGTGCATTGCTTCGAAAAGCACTTCTGCCTGGCGCTGTCTTCTGATTTCTCCGACCAGAATACGGTCAGGACGCATACGTAAAGCGTTAACAAGAAGGTCGAGCATTGAAACTCCTCCTTTTCCTTCAGGATTTGGTTCTCTAGTAGTAAGAGGTACCCAGTGAAGGAACTCTGGAAGCGAAACTTCTCTTGTATCTTCAATTGAGAGAACTCTCTGGTTAGGAGGTATAAAAGGCATCAAAACGTTAAGCAATGAAGTTTTTCCAGCTCCTGTACCTCCTGAGACAATAACGTTTAGTTCATACTGTAGGCATAGCCATAGGAATGCTGCAACCTCTCTATCTACGGTTCCGTTCCTAATAAAGTCAGTAATTGTCCAAGGATCTCTTGCAAATCTTCGGATTGTTATAGTATTTCCATCAGTTGAAATCGGATAGAGTGTGGCGTTAGTTCTGTCTCCACTTGGAAGATGTGCATCAAGCAAAGGATGCAATGAAGAAATATTTTTACCAACTCTTCTACCGATTTCAGAAGCATAGTTATAGATTTCGTCTTCATCTCTGAAACTGATATCAGTTTTCAACCAGCCTTTTTCTTTGTGATACACCCATGCAGGCTCATCGCTGCTGTTTACTACGATTTCTTCTAAATGATCGTCGCTGAGAACTAGCTCAATGTCGCCAAGTCCAAGCATCTCATGTATAAGATTTCCAATTAGTATTTGTTTAGATCTTTCACTTGTCTCTGGAAGTTCTTCTTCGAGCAATTCTAGTGCTTCGTCCCTGAATTTCTTTTTTACTTTTTGCAGAGCTTTAGCATCTACAAACTCTTCTGTAGATAGTTTAACCTTTTTTACAATCTGTTCTTTTAGATCAGTTAGAATTGCTTCGGTCGCGGTATGTATTTCAGGTCTTTCAACTTCGTAGTTCAATACATATTCTTCTTCAGTATCTACAATCTGTACCCTTGCTGGCACTCCATCGGCCTCTACTTCATACTCTTCTACTACTTCTTTATTCATTCTTTATTCTCCTTTCTAGAAACTCGTTAAGCGTTTTCCGGTCTTTACCGCTTTTTTCTAATTCAGCCATTTTACTTATATCTAGATCGTCCGCACTTTTGACTCTTTGTTTTACGTCTTTTACCGAACCATCTAGGATTTTTTCATAATCTTCTGAGCTTGAAAAAATAGAGCCGATCTTTGACGTGAAGGAGCTGAATAGTCCTTTGGCCTCTGATTCTTTCTCCTCAAATTGTTTTAGCTCTCTATCTAAATCCTCGACCTTATCAGTATGTTTTTTCAGTTTGCTTAGAGCCTTCATTTTTGTCCTTAGCTTATGACCTTTTTCTTCGAACCTATCTGCTTTTTCTTCGGCTTCGTCAATTCTATTTAATGCATTATCTATTCTTGATATGAGCTGAATAGAATTTTGATGTAATTTTTCCTCCTTGTGTTTCTGTTCTTCTAACTTCTCTTGAAGTTCTTCTTCTAACTCTTCGAGTTCCTCAAGGTTCTGTTTTACTTTATCTTCTTCTTCTCTATTGTCTTCAAGCTCTTCAGCCATTTTCTTGAGCTGTTTTTTGGTCTTTTTGATCTCGCTATCTCGAGATTTCATCTCATTCTGGACTTTCTTGGTTTCCTTCTCAACGTCTTCTTTGACTTTCTTGAGTTTTTCGTTGGCAGCTTTATTGTTCTCTTTTGTATACTGTAGTATCATTCCTTTACGAGCAGAATAAGTTCTTTCAACAAAATCATTGTCTTCCAGAGCCTTTGCCCATTGTTTAATCCGATCCTCAGAAACACCTAGATCTTCAGAAATAGTCGATACTGTAGTATCTCCGTTCTCGGCGAGATAGTTCAAAAGTGTATCTACACCTGTTTCAATTACTACGTTTTCCCATTCATCTCCCATCAGAACAGTATAGTTTTAATTTCACCTGATTTTAAAGACTATCATGTTCGTAACTCTTTCCCACACACTTGCTTTTGCCGTACTTTTTTTAGCTGCTATATTTGATTTGAAAACAACAGAAGTTCCTGATTCGGTTTCGATAGTAGGGGTGCTAGGAGGTATAATCTTGCATTTTATGGCTTCTCTGAGTGCAGGATTTGATATTAATACATTGTTAAATTTTTCTCTGATTTTACATAACCCTGTTTCATGGATCCAGGCCCTTGGAGATCCTCTTTTGTGGTCGCTTGGAGTAGGTCTGGCGTTTTCAATTTATGGCTGGGGGATTTACTTCCTTGGAATGTGGGGAGGAGCTGATGCATTTGCGATGAGCGTTCTTGGTTTTGCAGCACCTTACAGCTTGACAGGATTTGGGCTTATACACTCAGTTGACCTGTTTCTGAACATTATGATAGCAGGTTTTCTCTATACTATAGTATTTGCTTTCTATCAGGCATCTAAACAGCCTGAAGTCTGGAAAGATACCTGGGACCAGATTAAAAAACAGGAAAAAAGAGTCTCAGCAGAGATAGTAGGGGCAGGTTTAATAGGATTTATTGGAGAATATACCGGAAGTTTCAATGGATTGTTCTATTTTGGATTCTTTTTGCTGTTGATATTTCTTTACAGGTTTCTGAAAAACATCCAGGATAACTTGCTCTCAAAGGAAATACCGGTTTCTGAACTTGAAGGAGGAGAAGTTCTTGCAGCAGAGGAAGAAGAAGGCGGAATGATAGTTGGAATAACTGAAGAAGAGATCCAAGAACTTGATCAAGATACTGTGGAGATAAGAGAAGGCATCCGGTTTATACCCGTATTTCCTATAGCGCTTTTGATGACTGATGTACTCGGAGTTGGAATACTTTTCTTCCAGATACTTGTCAGCTGATAATAGTTACATCATCAGAACTATGGGCAGAACCTTCCATACTCATCTTCTGTTCTAGCTGATGAAGCTTTTCCTGGTTTCTTATAACATGTTCAGCTAAATTATCAATCTTTTTCTCAAGGTTGGACTTTGGAGTCTGTTCGTTTTCTTGATTATCTGTATCAAGCTCCTCTACTTTTCTCTTCAAATTTTCAAGTTCAATACCGTCTCTTTCAGTTAATTCCTTTTCAAGCTGTTGAACTTTGTTTCTGAGATTTTGAAGGCTATCTTTTTCTGTATCTTTTTTACCTTCTTCTATCTCTCTTTCAGTTTGCTTCAGCTCAGATTTTACTTTTTCTAGCTCCTCGAAGTCGACTTTGTTTTGCTGTCTTTGATCTATTCCTTCGAGTTCTTGATCGAGTTGTTCAATGTAATCCTGGTTATCAAGTATGATATCCATCAGCATATCGATTCTTTCTGATAGATCTGAGTCATTTTCTTCAAGTTCATCAAGAACGTTGTCCTCAACAACTGTTTCAAGGTTCTGAATTCGTTCTTCGCCTTCCCTTACAGCCCTGTCAATTTCTGAATCAAGTCTTCTGAGCTGGTTTTCAATACTGTTTCTGAACTCTTCTATCTGTTTATCGACTTCTTGTTCCGATACTGTATTTCTTTCAGTTTCTTTAACTCTTTGTTCTATATTATTCTTGAAAGCCTGTATTTCGGCTGATTCCTTGTTTTCCACCTTTTTTTCCAGCTTCTTGACTTTCTTACGTAATCTCTGAATATTAGTCTCATCAATACGGGAACTGGCTCCGTTTTCCTCCAGTTTAGATACCCGGGACTTAATTGATTTAATATCAAACTCTATTGAGGAAAGATCGTCATTGTTTTCAGATGAACTTATGTCTTCGTCTTTGTCTATGAATACTACTTCGTCTTGGCTTTCCATCTGCTTAAGACGATCTTTGATGTATTCCAGTTCTTCAATTCTATCTTCGAGTTCTGCTATATCTGAATCTGATTTTCCATCCAGTTCATCTCTTAATTTTTTCAATTCCTTGTAGTTAGATCGGACCGCTTTCCTGTATTTTTCAGGTATCTCTGTAGTATTGTTTTCGCCGGGACTGTTTCCTTCAACTCTTTGTTCGAGCCGATCCATCCTCTCGCGGAGTTTTTCGACGTTTGAAGCAGCTCCCTTTGTGTCGTGTTGCTGTTCTTTTAGTTCCTTGATCTGCCGGTATAGATACTCGAGCTTCTCATGTACTTTGCCTTCTTGATATTCTTCTCTGATCTGTTCGACCATGTTTAGCCGTTTTTCAAGTTCTTCCTTACTCATATGGTTCAAAAGCTCTTCGACTTCTTGTACCTCCTCTTCAAGAGATAGAGATTCGAGTTGGGCCATCATATCACGGTCTTCTATATCTTTTACCCGTTCTTCCATGTCATCTATGGCGCCTTCGATTCCCTGAAGTTCCTTTTCCAGCTTCTCACGGCTTACATCTTGTTCAACTCCGGCATCGGACATAATTACTGGTTAAAATAGGTTGAATAAAAAACAGAGGGATAAGAAAAAGAAATCGGTAAGAGCCGTTTAAGGCTCATAGGTTGTAGTGGATGCTCCTTCGCAGTTGTTCAAGTCAACTTCAAGCCTATCAAGACTATCTACGGTTCCTGTACCGCCATTGAACTGAATAGCCTGTCTACTAGAGTTAAACTCTTGTACCTGCTGATCAGGTTGGCTTCCATCATTATAGAACCATGTAACGGTTACATTACCAGCAGCGTTGTTGCCGGTTTTCTGCTGAATTGTAGCATTTGTTCCGTCAGCACTTATCACTTCCATAGTGATATCTGAACATGCTTGGATTTCCTGTGCTCTCTCGGACGTATCTCCTTGTGCGTCTTGGATGAGCTGTGGAGCCCACTGTGCAAAGATCGAAGCTACAGCCATCGTGAATGCGATAAGCAAGACTGCAGCGATTAAAGGTGAGATACCTTTTCTTTTCATAAGTCAAACTTTCAATCAATGGTATTTAAAGATTCCCTAGAGCCGCCTATTTTGCCGATTTTAGATGTAAGAAGCCTAGCCATAGTACCAAAACGAAAAATGTCAGACCCCATTTCCAGAACAGCGAGTGAACTATTTCAAACGATATTAGTTGAATATGGCTAAGATAGATCGTTGTAACGATTCTGATAACATTTAAAAAAGCTATCGCGAAGAGGCCTACCAAAAGAGGTTTGAAATATTTTCTATACTCGTTGGTTGAGGAAAAAACTAGAGCTGTAAAAGCAGACATCGACTTCCAGCCCAGACAATCCTGGGTTACAACATAGGTGACGTTGTAATCTATCAGATTTATGCCCTGTCTCTCAAGGTATATGCCAAAAATACCTAGTATGCGCTGTGTTATCTCTGCGAGAGCTGACTGAAAACCGTATGTGCTCGGATAAAGTAGTAGGATAAGATGAAATACTGCACCGGCTCCAAGCATCTTTGCCATAAAAACAGAGGTCTCAAACAGTTTTCTCTGTCTCTCATCAAAATCCTCTATTTCCTGTCTGAGTTTATCCATCATCTGGGTCCTTATCATCAATTAGATCTGCTATATTATCAATCTCTGGAAAATTTTTGACCAGAACAAAATTTTCAAGCTCAAATCCTTCTATCTCCTCGAGTGTTCTTGCATTGTAACCTTGTCTCAAAAGCTTTTGTTTAAGCTCTTCGTGTTCAACAATAACATTATCATGGAATACTGTTGAGCGCTCGTTTACTTTCAAGATCGGATCATAGCCTTCTTTTACTTTTTTCATAGCTTCGATGTAATCAACTTTCTGTTCTTCCAGTTCTTCGATTCTACTTGTATATTTTTCGATCTCTGAATCTCTCTTATCTATAATCTGGTTCAATTCTTCTATTTTATCAGATTTGATATCATAATTGAGTATACCTGATTTTAGATCATCGATCTGTTGTTTCAACATTTTATTGGTTTTTCTGAGCTCGCCCAGCTCTGAACGCAGTTTTTCAGCTTCTGTATCAAAATCTGTTTTCCGATCACTATCTATCTCAGAACGAACATCATCGTCTTTGCTGTCTCGGAGAGGTTCAGGTGAGAAATAAGTTGAGGCCACATCCGTCAAATCTTTATCTTTCCTTTCGGCATAACTTTTGATTTTTCTTATTTTCTTTCTTAACTGGTTGAAAGCATGTTTTGCTGCTCCAGAGGCATCAATTTCATGAGAGTTATCTCCTTGACCTAGCTCTTTTTTCACTCTTTTATCAAGATTTTCTTCAGGAGTAAAACGTTGGGCGCCTAGGGATTGAGCTATTTTTCTGACTGTAGAAGACATTTGTGCTCTATCTGAAGCAACTATTACTGGCTTGCCTGTCTCGACAATATCCTGGATCATATCGGCTCGGCTATATTCTTTTTGACTTTTCAATAGCTCGATATCGCCTTCTAAATTCAATACGGCCACTGCTGATGTATTTCCTGGATCAATTCCAACTATTAGAGGTTTTCTTTTCATTATCTATTCTTGGTTGTAGTCTCTCTGTATCAGAGTACGGATGTTATCGGCGGTTTTTTCCCCAATTCCTTCAACTTCCATCAGTTCAGAATTTGAGGCTGTGAATATGGCATGGATTGATCCGAATTTCTCAAGAAGTCTTTCTGCTAGTTTGGTATTGACATCTGGAAGACCGGCTACAACAAACTGTTGTAGTTCTTTTTCGGACTTTACTGAACGCGTACCTCTGATTGAAACTGTTCTATCTTTGTCTTTCTGTTCCCGTTTTGAAAGGGTTTTGAGCATCTCTGCTGTATCTTCCTCATCATCTGTCCAGAGAATCGGTATCCCGTGGTCGGTTGCAATCGAGGCAAGAGCTCCTCGGATAGCATTTGGATGAATCTCTCTGTGGGAGTATAGATCATCGCCCTCAATTATTATAATTGGGTTCTCAAACTGTTGTAGATCTGGCATCTGGGAGAAAAGTCTCTGGTCTACAAGAGAGTCTACAAAGTCTGATGCGCTTTTTCTCTCTACAGCTGTTTTTTCTGATACAAGGAAGTCGGCTACATCTAGCCGATTTTTTCTGACAGTTATATCCATCTTCGACAGCTTTTTTGCCACAGAGTTTTCCCTATCGTCGGCGATTACCACGATTTTTTCTTCTTCATCTTCCTCTTTTGATTTGTCAAAGCCGTCTAAGGTTTTCTGTCCCTGATTTTCATCTACCTTAATATTCTCATTTTTCAGCTCTTTGAGTACTTTGTTCATGTTTTTCTTCTTGTGGTGTGCGCTCCAGAAGTGGCCTTCATCCCGTGTATCTTCAGCAATAAGTACATAAACAGCCCCTTCCTCTTGTCGGCCGGTACGTCCAGCTCTCTGTATGTCACGGATGCCAGAAGGAACAGGTTCATAGAAAACCACGTAGTCAACTGCTGGAATGTCCAGTCCTTCTTCTCCAATACTTGTTGAGACAACTACATTGAACTTGCCCTCTTCGAAAGCCTTCAGGACCTCTGCCTGTTTGGTCTGGCTCATCCCTTTTTCTCCTTGCTGGCCGATAAACTTTACTGCGTTCAAACCTTCGGTGTTCAGCTCTTCAGCTATCTTTTCGGTCGAATCACGGTACTGGGTGAATACGAGTGCTTTCTCACCGTCTTCCATATCTCCGATAATATCACGGAGCTTATCGAGTTTGGGATGTTCTTCTCCATTTTTCTTGAGGTACTCTATCATACTTTTTGCTTTCTGGATGCTGTGGTTGTTTAATGCTCGTCCAGCAGCTTTCGAATCATCGTCTTTTAACTTCTCCATGTAGCTGTAACACTGTGAGATTCCCTGTGTCTCAAGAAGTTCCAAGGCCTGTTGTATCTTCAATCCCGTTGCTACCCGAGAAATAGCTGAATAAAGCTCAGGGTCATCGCTGCTTGAAAGCTGTGAGCTTATTTTCCCTCTAGCCTTCAGCAAATCTCCTTTATGAACATTGTTTATAGATGAGATCTGACCTAGTTTTTTCAACTCCTTTAACTGGTCTCTGTATCCTTCCTCCAAATTCTTCTTTGCATCTTCAAATCGGTCATCAAGCGATACATGGGTCCAATTAACATCTTTTTTCTGAATATAGGGTTCTACATCCGGATCTTCTTCTGTACGAACCTCAAAGTTGGTCATATCTAGGTTTTCCGCTACTTCCATGATCTTCTCCTTACTTCCGCCAGGAGATGCTGTTAAAGCTAGTTTGTGGTTGTTCATCTTCTGGTTGATAAAAACATAGCTGTATTCTCCTGTTGCACGATGAGCCTCATCAAATATAGTAAGTGAAAACTCATCTGTCGGTATTTCATTTGCAATCAAGTCGTTTTCAACTACCTGTGGTGTTGCAAAAAATATTCTTTTCTCATCCCATAGCTCATAACGTTTATCTGGCCGGGTATCTCCGGTCATTACATACATCTCGTCTCTATCGAGATCGATGAAGTCATCAAAAGTATCAATATGCTGGTCTACAAGAGGTTTTGTAGGAGCCAGAAAGAGTACTTTGCCGTCTTCGGCTTTTGTTGCAGCCACCATTGCAGCAATAACTGTTTTTCCCAGTCCTGTTGGAAGGACTACTAATGTGTTTTCTCCAAGTGCAGATGCCGCAATTACTTCTTGGTATGCTCTCGATTCAATTTCTTCAGTCTTTAGAAGTTGGCTCACATTTATTTTTTAATCTGAAAATTCATAAATCTCTACTGGAAGCTTCCCAATCCGTCATCTGCTGGTGTCTCAAACATCTTGATAATTTTAAACGCAGCTATGACTCCAATAAGAAAGATTCCAGCGCCTTTCAAAACAGTGTTGTTCAACTGCATATCAGTTTTCACAAAAACTACGAAAATATAGGTCAAAGTGTAGACTATGCCGGATGAGGAGGCTAGAAACGCTACAGTAGAAGACCATTTGTGGAAAAAGTTCAAATAAGATAATCCAATTCCTAGAGCTATCAGTCCGAAAGTAACATATTTTTCCTGAGTTCCTAGGTCTGTTGTAAGATACATTACCGACCCGGTTGTAACCCAGACAATAGCATTTCCTACAGAGGTGTTCCAGCCAAGATCTTCGTTAGTATGTTTTCCAAAGTAAAGTTCAATAACTACGGCTCCTACTATAATCGGTAAAACAGTTGGAAGGATTTCCGGATATCTCATTGGAGCTAGAATAAACTCCAGAACTACTTCCTGAAGACTTCCTTGATTTGTTAATATGTTTGTTTCCATGGCAGATCAGTCGTTGAAGGCATCAGGTGTTCCTCCAGCGTGCCAGGACTTTCTTGGTCGCATCTGGATAGGATAGATCCTCTCGGAGTTATCATCAAGTATCAGACCTGTTCCTGTTCTGTCAGGCAAAGCATTGATGTAATGGCCGATATCATGTCGCATATATGTCTGCATTATCTCTCCCAGCGAATCAATGTCTTGTTTTGCAGTTAGACGGTGAGATAGTACAACATCACATTGGGAAAGTGCGTTAGGGTGTAACTTAGCAGGCTGTTGGGTTGCCAAGACAAGAGATACACCAGGTTCACGTCCAATTTTGACCCATCTGAGCAAAGGATCAGAGGCAGGAGTTTTACCTTTCGCAGGCAAGAATTCGTGGGCTTCATCTATAAGCATCCATACGATTGGCATCTCGTTTTCTGCAATATTTTCCATCTCATCGATTTCCTCAATTCTTCTGGCAGTCATTCTTTTCCTTAAGATTCTCTTTGCTAGAAGGGCAACCACTAGAGCTCGGACTGACCAGCCTGAAGACATCTCTCCGAATGCTGAGACATCGATGATTGAAAGTTCTCCTCTTGTAGTGAACTTATCAAGACTTGATTCCTGGCTGAAAACCCCCCAGTCTTGAGCGGCCATAAAACGGTTCACAAGCCCTTCTTGAGTCTCTTTTGGGAAATCAAACTTTCTGATTCCTTTTATTATGTGGTCTGTAGTATAGTTTCCATCAGTCTCTTCCTGCAGTTTCGATATAACTCGTTCGAGTAAAATTCCCATCTCCGAGTTCATATCAAGTCCGAATGCCATCCCCCATTCCTGTGCGGTAAAACGGCTAGGATTCAATGTAAAAGTATCGTCATAAGGCATTTCCTGTTCTTCGAATTCTTTGGTTTTCCCTTCGGGGATATAGACCTGCGCATCGAAGGCATCAGGTTTGATATCCCAGTTTTCAAGTAATGCCGCAGAACGGTCATTTGGTCTTTTCATAGACCAGTAAATTCCCATTGGATCAATTATTATTGTTGAAAGATTATCTGAAATATCTGCGGTCTGTAGCTCTTCAGCTATGGTTCCAAGCGAATAGCTGTTGTGGCATAAAGACCCTCCAAAACCAGCTGTAAATGAGTGATTTCTTTTTACAGTGAGATCATACACCCAGCCTTCATAGTCTATTTTTTCAATTTTTTCTATTGGGTCCCAAAATATATCTGATTCAACTAACTGGTTCATCTCCCCAAGTTTGTCCTCGGCTTTTTCCAGATCGTGTTTAGTTTCGAATAGTTCTAGAACGTATTCAGCTAGTTTTTCCGGATTTTTTCTATATTGCTTGTATTCTAGAAATCGTTTGTCTGAGCGCGAGTATCCTAGAGTTTCGTTTATATCTTTCCAGAGAATCTCTGATTCGTCTATTAGGCCTTCAATGGCCTTAATGCTGGGCTTTTTCTCAACTTTGTTTTTCAAGTTTCTCAGTTTATCTAGCTGTTTTCCAAGCTTTTCTGTAAACTCTCTCAACTTATCTCGACTTGGCATATATTTTTCATCTTCATAGGCTTTCAAAGATTGCTTGTGTTCGGCTATCTGTGTTCTATCAGCACCCATGCTCTCTCGGCAGATTCTTAACTTTTCAGCACATTTAATGGTGTCTACATTGGTATTTGAATCCTTTATTATTGAGTTCAGTTTTTCAGATTTGTGGCTTATTGAGAATCCTATTTGATGCATGAACTTGGAAAGTTGATTACTGTCAGATATGGTGATTTGATAATATTTTCTGACTTTCTTCTCCTTTGTATTAGCTGCATACTTCTGTTTTTGGGTTGTTCGCCCTATTATGCCAAATCTTAACAGCATATAGTTTACTGCGTTTGCGATTTGCTTGCTTGCTGTTGTAAGTTCAATCTGTTGGTTTGTGACATTACCTTCACAATCAAAGTATGTTTGAAGGAATTTTCTAACTACTTTGCTCTCAGCACTAATGATAAAATTAGGAATTTCTTTTTTGAATGAATTTTTTCCTGTCGGGTATCCGTTTTCTTCTAGGAATAATTCTAAGGATTTTGAGTTAGTATAGATTGAGCTTTGATCCATCTTCTTGAATCTAAGATCAAATAGTTTTTCGCCGAGATTTTTGAATCTTTTTAGAAGGTTTTGATTATTGTTTGTAAATATTAATCTGTAGTTATCCTTGTTTATCTTTTGTTCGTGACCTTCGGCTATCATACATGAAATGAAATCTGCCAGTTCGGGAGTTACTTTCTCTGGCACCTTAATTGGCTTTGATTTACCAACTCTATAGTGTTGGTTTGTGACACGTTTTTCAAGCTCATTTTGACCTTGTTCGGTTACCAAAACTTGTCCGTTTTGGAGTTCTATTAGTCCTTCTGATTTTGCACTTTCAACCATCTGATTATAAGATCCCGTCCCATCTGAAATATTTTTCAACTCTTCTCTATCGGAATCCAGCAGTTTTGACTCTCTTTTTTTAATATTGGAAAATTCTGCTTTATGGAAACTGTCCGGTACTTGGAGTTCAGAATTTTCAAAAGAGATTTTGATATTCCGAGGTACTCCTATTCTATCTTCTTCAGATAATTTATCGGCGTTCTTCCATCCCTCAGCTGTGAATAAAGGATGATCTTGGGTTACTGTTATTTTCCGACCTGATGCTGTCTCTAACTTGATCAGCTTTTCATCTACTTTTTTACGGTATCCTGCTTTGATCCTATTTTCTGCAGTTGAATAATCAGCCTTAACTGATGCGACTTTATCTCCTTCGAAGGCATACAACTGTTCGTCGTTTTTCAATATCTTTGCTTCGCCATTGATTCTTGCCTCTTCAAATAATTCATCGACTTCTACTAATCCTATATCTGTTAGTACTTTTTGACCTGGTAACAGGCATTTACCAGTACCTCTTTTACCGAATACTCCCATTACGTGAGGACGGGCTAGATCAAAGTAGATCGGGTTTGCTGTGTGAGCTTCATGGTTTTCTCCTACCATATGTTTTCCGATTATGCCAGTTCCTTTCAGGCCATATTCTTCGCGGTCTTCATCACTGCGTCCGACACTTATCTTTGGCATAGAATAAATTTAGGCTGAGCTGAATATAAAATCAATTCTCTAGACAAAGAAAAAGCCAGCTAAACTTAGGAACATGAAGATCAACCAGTAGAAACCGTTTTGTTTAAGTACGTATGATCCGTCTAAGGCTCCTGTTGGAATCCCGTGATTGTCGAAAGGAAGTAACTGGAAGGCTGAAAACAGGAAAAATGCATCTTGAACCTTTGGCATTTCAAAGAACGCGCTCAGAAAACCTCCGGTTAAAAGCCCAATTATTCCCCCGTAGGTGATCCATGCTTCGCGTTTGAGCCACATAGCATCTACGCTTTTACCCCAGTGTTCATAGCTTTCAACAGAAAATGAGTTTGTAACAGGGAAAAGTAATACTATTGGTAGATCGGTTAGAACCGCCAGAAAAGCACCAAATACTGTTGTCATTGAACCCTTCATCGAAAGGTTAAGGTCTACATTTGCATCCATCCACCGGGCTATAGTTCTTTGACCGAACTCTCGAGTTCCAAGTACAAGAGTAGCTACACCTATGTAGAAAACTATGTTCATAAGCTCTAGAACTCTTGAAAAAGCCGTAAAGGCGGCAGCGGTTACAAGTATTCCAACCACAAGATAGTTTATCTCATCAATTGAAAGCCTGAATGGTTGGGCCATACCAGTTTTTTAGAGCTTAATGGCTTTAAAGACTGCCTTATATCTCCAGTCCTTGGCAAATCTCTGCTACAGAATAATGTTCTGAGTCTCTTAGAATCTCTGGGAACTCCTGTATCTCATCTAAATGTAGACCGGTTTCATTATTTTCATACCGTTCTCTAACCACTGTCCAGGGCACCATATAGGCTTTTCTAGGTCGTCCACGCCCTCTTTTCAACTCGACAGCTAGAAAACCTTTTCTCCCAGATCGATCTAGGAAATCTGATATACGTTCAACCTGATGACCTCCTTCTGACATCGAAAAATGTTGGGTGAAATAAAGCTTGTTTGTAGAACTTGTCTTCACTGATTTGTTTTCAATAGCAAGATAGAACATCTCATGTTTCGAGTCTACAAGAACATCACAAAGCTGTGAGGAAAAACGATGTTGTTTTTTTCTATGAGCTATTCCATTAATTGTCTCGTTCTCAAAAAAGTTGTTGAACGCGTGTACTAGCTCTCGTTCGAAATCAGTCATAAACAATAGTTGTTCTTAATTGATTAAAAGAATTCTATTCGAAGTGTTGAAGTCCTTGAGCCTGGTTTTGTTCATCTTCTTCAGTTTCTGAGTTATCCTCTTCTTCAATATCGAACTTATCGACCTGTCTCTGAATTTCTTTCTGGTGTGCTGCACCTACAAAAGCCACTATGTCCTTTCCAGGTTCTTCTTCCTGTAACTGTTTGAGAGCAGCAATCATGTGCTGGTTTCTTTCCTCAACTAGAACATAATGGAGTTCTGGGAACTTGAATTTGAATTCTTCCAGAAGCCGGTCTATAAACTCATCTTCCGGAATTTTAGATATATCGAAACTTCCGGGTAAAACAGCTCCTATCGCTAGCTGTGTGACTGCACGGGCTTTCTCAACTCTTCTGACATCTTTAAGTTTACGGATAGTATCTTTGATTTCTTGATCAATTAATGCGACGTCTCGGCCCTCATTTATTGCACTCTGGTAAGCATAAAGCATCTCTTCACCGGGCATAACACCGGTCTTTGATCCGATCATATCCTGGAATTTTTTTATTATACGGATGAATATAGGTCCACCTCTCTGGCTTTCGTCGTTTAACAATGCGTTCAAACGCATGAAATCAAGTTCTAGAGCTACTGTATCGGGATCATGTTCCTCAATCTTTTCCTGAATTAGATCCAGACTTTCATGCGATACGTGTGAAGTTCCATAGACATGTATCATCCAATTGTTAAAGAATTAGAGCCCAAACGTTGTAAATCCGACTGTTGGATCTATTCCGCTATGGTGTTATCCGTAGAATATACTGCCGTAGTTTGACTCTGTTAACCTTTCAGCCAGCTCTTCACAGGTTTGGGTACTAAAAAACAGCCCTCTATCGACTTCAGACTTCATCATAGAATTAGAATATCTATATCTCTGTAATAAATCCGTTATAGTTTGAAATATATGTGGAAAAATAGTTGTTAACTGTTTTCAGTTTAAATCAGTAAAAACAGGCTTCAATCCATTTTTCCTTCCAAAGCCTGGAAAAATAGCGGTTCCCAGAGGTGGACGCCTGACCCCGGACAGTGAATCCATCAACGGTCTCAGATCCGCCACCCTCCGAACATACTGATTGATGCTTAGGGCTGTTCCCGTCAAGGCCTGACCCGGTTCACACCAGCCAGCATCCCGGAGGACGGATCCTCAGCAACCAATCGATGGGCTGTCCGAAGACAGAACGCCGCTCTCTGGTTGACGGCTCCGGCATAACGAGGATTTCCGGAAAGAGGCGACCCCAAGCCGCCCGGCCTACCAATAGATAATGATAATTGGAAATGTTAAAAGTAGGATGGTTGGACTAAACTTTGATATAGGAATAAACTTCTAGTAAAATTTCTGCTTTATATTTTCTTCCAGTCTCAACCAGAAGTTTCCGCCGGCCACTGCGAATACGGATAGGTAAGATAGAGTCCTAAGTGGCGAGTCTGCTAGTTCGACGGCCATAAATGTTGTTGTGGCGGTCATGAACATCTTGAATCCGGTTAGTTTTTTCAGCATTTAATCCACTTTAGAAGTTTCAATTGTGTTTTGAGCTCTATTTAGGCTCTGAAAATCGGTTGGTAGGAAAACTTTAAATAGGTTACATCAGAGAAACTCTGGTTTTAGAGCTTCTTCTGATGTTTTAGAGCCATTATCAGATATCTCAAATTTTGAACTCCATTCCTCTCTGGACTACCTTGAAACCGTTTTCCTCTAGCTCATTTCTCTCATCCGAGTCTTCCTGAAGGATCGGGTTTGTATGATTCATGTTAGTGAAATAGATCTCTGTATCTGAATCAGAAAACTGTTCAAGAGTGTCTTGTACTGTCGGATGAGGGACTTCCTCGTATCTGTCAATTTCATCATCGCTGTAGAAACATCCATCAACAATTGCAATATCTGCTTCTTCAACAGCATCTACGGCGTCTCTTGTCCATTTATCCAGATCTGTTACGTAATAAACCTTCTTTTCTTCTCCTTTGATCATAAATGAAAGTGAATCGGCGTAATCGCCTCTCTCTATAACTTCTCTTATCTCAACTGAAGCTCCCTGTAGTTCAACTTCATCGCCGTCTTCAACTTCTTCAAGTTTGATGTTGTCTCGGTCGATGAGAAGTCGGTAAGGATCGTTTTTCATGATGAAGTCATCAATATCTTCGGTTCCATAAACTGGGATCCCTGAGTAGTTAGCTGATGCTCTTCCAAGCCATAGAAGTCCTGTAATATCTCCTAAATGAGTATCTGAGACAAATACTCCATCAAGGTAATCTCCCTTGATCTGGAGTCGAATGTCAGGACTGGCTCCGAAAAGATACCTTACAGAGCTGTCATTATCATTTTCCTTTAGTAAAACTGAGTTAACGAACATTGGTTTTTCTGTAGCCCTAGCTTCTTCACATACTGTGCAATCGCAGCTAAGGTGTGGCACTCCGGCGTCCTGAACATTTCCAAGTACTTCTAGCTTCATTTAAGAATTCCCCTTTAAGGTCTCATACTTCATGAGCTATAAAAACCCTTCTGATTTGGCTCTAATCCGGTGGTCTGGATTTAAAACATTCTGCCCAGAAATTCTAGATAACGGACTATCAGATCAACTATCAGGTAAACTATTATTTGCCGGGCTGGCAGAGTAGCTCATGCAGCGGCCTGCAAAGCCGCCTACCAGGGTGCAAATCCCTGGCCCGGCTTTTTACCCTGTTAAAGCAAGTTAAGTGCGTAGTTTATTCCGTTTGTTTTGGTGTCTCCTGAATCTTTCCTACCTGGATTTATTCTGAAATTGTCATGAAAATCAGTTTTTGGTCTCGCAGAGAGCCCGACAATTTTAGTTCCGTCTATCAGGTCTTCTGGTAGTTTTTCATTAGGTAACTTGTTTGACTCTACAAACAATGCTCTGTAGTTTCTACCTAGGTTCATCTCAAGAAGAGGTTTCCATGGAGAAATCATTGTTTTGAATATTTTTTCAGGTTCTAGACCCATAGAGAGATTTTGTTCAAAGTCGCCAGATTTATTGTAAAGTGTTTTTTCTACCTGGGCAGGTAGTTTTTCTAAATCTTCTTCAAGGTTTGAACTGTAAACTATTTCCCAGTCTTGATCTTCTCTGTGGGTTTGAGTTTTTAGTTGTTTGTAAGCTGATTCGATGAGTTCTATGTGTTTCATCGTACGGTTCCCTTCACCTATCTTATCAGCCTCTCCAAATTTACACCATCCATCATCTAGGTATGCATGAAGTCTGTTAAAATTGTCTGTTCGTGTATATCTGAAATCGGTTATATCTCTTTGTTCAAAACCGACTTCTCCTTTCAGAACCATTCCTTCATCCCGGCTTATAACAAGTTTGTATGTACGGTCTTTTCCTTTATTGTCTATAAGTCTAAATTCTCCATCGAGGTTGGCATAGAATTCTTCTACGTTAGATTCTATAGGTATTGTTATATCGGGTTCAGAATTATCATAGTAAGGTGAAACTTCATGAGAGCTGTAATGGGTGCCTGAGTGCTTTAAGGTCTTCTTTTGGTCAATCCTATAGCCTATATCGTATTCTCTAGTTATTTCTGCGTCTTCAAGAGTCTGTTCTGCTAATTTTCTAAGTTCGCTGGTTTCTCCGGTCTCTTCAAGCTCAAAAAGCCTATTTGGATCTGCTTCAGGTATTAAGGTTGGCGACACAGAATTTTTTAGTTAACACAGTACAAAAATGTTGTGCTCTAGTGCAAGGTTTAAGTTCCAAATAAGTGCCGGTACAAAACTAGATTAGATGAGCTCGAAAGACTATCTGTTCGAAGTAGTGGTCGGCGTTGTTAAATGCCAGAAAAGAGGTTTACTGTTGATTAGAAGGTCAGAAAATGAAAGTCTATCAGGTAAATGGGAGTTTGGTGGTGGCACAGTAGAGGACAATGAAGCTCTAAAAGAGGCTGTAAAACGCGAAACAATAGAAGAGACAGGTCTGAAACCATCTATAGTTCAAAACGGCGACCCGTATTTTGATGACTACAGTAAAGGAGGAAACTTGAAACTACACCCATTTTTGCTTGAAGTTGATGAAGACGACAAAGTCGAATTAAGTCATGAACACGACAGTTATAGGTGGCTGGAAATCAAAGATATAGATAACTTCGATACCGTTGGAGATTTGAAGGCTCTCGAAAAACTGGGGTTAGTATAATGACCGAAGAAAATGATATAAGCAATGTTGTGGCGGCAGTAACTTACAGTCCAGAAGAAAATAAATTTCTGCTTATGAAGAGATCAAGTCTAAGAAAGCGATTTCCAAATGAATGGGAGTTTCCATCGGGTTTTATGGAAGAAGAAACAGAACAAGACGGTGCTTTACGCGAGCTAAAGGAGGAAACAGGTTTGATTGGAGAAGTTATCAAAACCGGGAAACCATTTCTAGTCAAGACAGAGATGTATCATTTCCGTTTGCACCCGGTTCTTGTTAGTGTGGGATTCGAAGATATTGAACTTACTAAGGAACATGAAGACTTTGAATGGATAGATATTACAGATGTTGGAAATTACAACACAGTACCACAACTTAAAGAAAATCTAGAAGCAGTTGATGTTTTATGAGCGATAAATTCTCTGTAGTTGTAACAGGTCTTGTAACTAACAAAGGCGATATTCTTATTGGAAAGAAAGAACAGTTAGAAGACCATCCAATGTCAGAACAGTGGCATCTTCCCGGAGGCCACCTAGAGAAAAAAGAGGAACTAGAACAGAAAGTTGTCGAGAAAGTTGATGAAAAAACCAGCTTAGATGTAGATGTACATCAATTGATTGATTTATATTATGATGAAGTAGGTGATGTTCTTAGAGCGGTCTACCACTGTGAGTCAAAAGACAGGGATTTTGAAGCCAAAGACAATATCGAGCAGCTTAAGTGGGTCAAACCGGAAAATATAGGCAATAATCTGGGACAGCTTGAAAAAGAAGTGTTATTAGGTAGAGAAAATGTGTTGAAATTTTTGGATAAACTTGAGAAGATGCCCGTATTCTAGCTACCTAGATTTTATAATGTTTCGAAATCATCAACCAGTCATGAGCAGTGATGATGTGTGTTCTTGTTCGAACGATAAAGAAGAATCTTCAGATGATAAATGCGGTTGCGGCCGAGACTGTGGCTGTTCTCACTAGTTTCTTAAACGGTTTAAAACTAGGTTTTAAGGTGAATTACTATGGTCCTTAAGCTGTATAATACTTTGACAAGACAGAAGGAAGAGTTTAAACCTATAGATGAGGGAAAGGTAAGGTTCTACAGTTGTGGACAGACGATTTATGATGATCTACATGTTGGAAACGCCCGTGCATATGTTGTATGGGATACACTCCGACGTTATCTTGAGTGGAAAGGGTATACAGTCCGACATGTCCAAAATATTACTGATGTTGGCCATCTAACTGATGATGGTGACCAGGGTGAGGACAAAGTTGAGAAACGGGCTAATGAGCTCGGAATTGAACCAATGGAGCTTGTAGAAGACCAGATCGAACGATATTTCCAAGATACCAAAGCTATCAATGTAGAAAGACAAGATATTGTGCCGAGAGCTACAGGCCACATACATGAAATGATTGAGTTTGTAAAAAGAATAATCGAAAATGGCTATGGCTATGAGGTTGATGGAAACGTCTATTTTGATGTGGATAAGTTTGCTAAAGATTATCCATACGGCGAGATGGCAAACAAGGATCTAGATCAGCTGAAAGAAGAAGCCCAATCACGTGTGGAAGAAGATGACAAAAAGAAAAATCAATACGATTTTGCTCTTTGGCTTAATGCCGAAGGAACCGGACATCTCATGAAGTGGGAAAGTCCTTGGAGTGTTGGTTATCCGGGATGGCATCTTGAATGTTCGGTGATGAGCCAGAAGTATCTCGGCGACGAATTCGATATACATGCCGGTGGAAAAGATCATATATTCCCCCATCATCCTAATGAACGCGCACAGTGTTTTGGTGCAACCGGTAAAGGCCAATCACGTTACTGGCTTCACAATGAGTTTATTACGGTGGAAGGAGAGAAAATGAGTAAGTCTAAAGGTAACTTCTATACTGTCCGAGACTTACTAGAAGAAGGTTTTTCCGGTAATGTAATACGGTTATATATTATATCGAGCCATTACCGGTCTGAAACCGATTTTTCAAAAGAAGGTCTAGAGAAAGCCCAGAAAGAACTTCAGAAGGTCAAAAGAACTTTACAGAGAATTCAAAAGTTCGGAAAGAACGAAAAAGATGATCTAGAAGCTGAAACTGAAAGGCTCTATCAGGACTTTGAAAGGTCCATGGACGATGATATAAACACTGCAAAAGCCAAACAGACACTTATGAAGTATGTTAACCAGGTCAATGCTGTTTTTGATGAACAAGACAGTCCTGGTGTGGGCCAAGCAGAAAAGTCTATAGTGGAACTGTTCGGCGTACTTGGTGTTAACTTAGAAGAAACCAGAGAAACTGAAACAGAGCTGGTTGAGACAATGATCAATCTTCGTGAAAAAGCACGTGAAAGTCAAGACTATGAAACTTCTGATTATGTCCGGGATCGACTTGAAGAGCTCGGATTTGATATCGAGGATGCCGATAAGGGAACTATCTGGACAAGTGAAAATTAGAAGGAGAAAAATATGTGGTTTAAGAAAAAACTTGTTTAACGTTTCTTTTCTTCTAGCTCTTTCTTTTTTTGCTGTTTTCTATCTGGCTGTTTCTTTGTGATTTCTTCAAATCTTTCGTCGCTAATTCCTAACATTTCCTTGGCTTTCTGTTTTTGTTCTTCGGCCTTGTCTCTGCTCATTGTACCATTGGATTGGGAAACCCGCTTTAAACAGGTTATGGATTCTTACTCTACCAGTTCAGTAAAGTTCTGTTTGAACTCTTCCAGGTATTGTGGGGCGAAAGATGCGCCAGCGGCCTTCCTGTGACCTCCTCCTTCTGCTCCGTCTTTTACTGCTTGTTCTGGAAGAGCTTTCTGCATTAAGTTTCCAAGGTCTACTCTGCCTGACTGGCATCTGCTTGAGACGTTGATTTCATTTTCTCCACTCTGTATAACTATGTGAACCCATTCAGGGCTCTTGGTTGACATGTTGGTAGCTATAGAGCTTGTTATATGGAAATCACTGTCTATTTCGAAGAAGATGATCATCTTCTGGCGGTCAATTTCTCTTTCCTCTTCGTAGTTTTCGACTGCAACATTGAACTCATCTTGCATCTCTAGGTATACTTCATAGACCTGCCTGTATGCTTCCTGTGCTTCTAGCTCTTTCAAATCATTTGAGTTCATCAAAGCCTCGTAAGCCAGTTTTGCATAATGTTTTGAATCTCTGTAAGGCTTGATGTTCAGTACAGATGCGTATCTTCCGTACTCGCAGTTTTTCGCAAGCTCTTGTTGGCTGAGTTCTTCAGGAAGATAAGTTCTGTATTTGTCTTTCATTTGTTCAAACATTTCAGGGCATGAAGCAACTCCAAAGTCCTGTATAATTCCCATTCCGGCTATCCAGCGGAGTTCGTCATCTAAGTTGAATTCTCTGGCTACATCCAGACATATCTTGCTACATGGCACATAGACGTCTGCATCATCCTGGCGCGGATTTACGAAGTCAACTTCTGGAATTCTATCAAAGTTGTGATGATCTACTACAAGAACTTCAAGTCCGAACCTTTCTTCCAGTGATTCAAGTTCATCTGCTTTCAGATTGAAATCAAGAACAATCAATTTGTCTGCATCCTCTAGAAGCTCATGGTCTTTTTCGGTTAGGTGATAAGATCTTTGATCGGGAATAGTAACTTCCTGTGCAGGTTCTCCTCGTATATCTTCAAGTATTTTTGATATTATTGCTGAAGAAGAGATACCATCCATATCCCAGTGGTGGATAATCACGACTTTCTGATCTTTCTTGATGTTTTCAATATAGTCTAGGGCCGGCTGTAGTTCATTCTTTTCCATTCTCAACACCTCTATTGAGCCACCGGCTTTGAAAAGCTAAACCCTGCTTTTCTTTCCCTGAACTCTACTTCTTCAGAAAACTCCAGATCTTTCTCTTCAAACTCTATCTCAGAGACATTTACACGATCTATTATTCTCTGTTTGAACTTCTCTAAAGCTTCTGTATCACCCCAGAAAGCTAATTGAACTTCGTCTTCGACTTCGAGCTCGGCTTCCTTTCTCTTTTGCTGGATTGCTCTTATGACTTCGTTGGCGAAAGACTCATCTTCTATTTCATCTGTGAAGTTCAGATCAAGGTAAAGTTCTCCTTGTTCAAAGCTCTTTCCTCCGATATCTTCCGACGTCTGGCTTTTTACTTCAACATCTTCAATAGTGACATCGTATCCATCAATCTCGATTTCACCGATATCTCTGAGCTGTTGTACCTGATCGTGGTTGAGTTCTTCTATCTTTCCAGCTACTTCATCGGCACTTCCGCCGAATTTTGGACCAAGACTTGAATAATCTGGTTCAGCAAATAGCTCTGAGGCAACATCCCCAAACTCAATATTCTTTACGTTTGCCATATCTTTGATTAGTTCTTCAAGTTGGTCAAAACCTTCTTTTGTTTCTTCATCTGTTGAGATTACAAGTCGGTTTGCTGGCCATCTGAGATTGTACTGGTTTTCGTCTCTGATCTTGCCGGATTTTTCTACTATTTCTCTGGCCAGTTCCATGTATTTCTCAAGATTTCCGTCTATAACTGCTTCATCAGCTTCTGGATACTGTTCCATATGAACTGATGTTTTACCGCCGTCAAGATCTTCGTAAACGCTCTCAGTTATGTAAGGTGCGAACGGAGCCATCAAAAGATTGGTTTTCCGCAGGACTTCTCCAAGCGTCCATGCTGCCGCTTTATCGTTGTTTTTGAGTCTTCCACGGACTTTCTTGACGTACCATCGTGATAGGTCTTCAAGAATGAAATGTTCTAATTCCCGTGTGAACTCATGGAAAATGCAGTTTTCCATTTTCTCTGCGGCGTTATCGTTTATTGAGTTTATCCGTGATAGAATCCATCTATCCTCTATTTTAAGCTCTTCAGGTTCTTCTATGCCGTTTTCTGCATAAGTTTTGTAAAACTCTTTGGTGTTCCAGTAAACCGAAAACAGTCTGTAGATCTCGTTTCTGATCTCTTGTTCATCATAGTTTTTCTGTTCCCATTGAGGAGCAAGCCGCATCTGGTAGAAGCGCGGTAGGTCTGCTCCAAACTTCTCAACCTGTTCGACTGGATCAACAACGTTACCGATAGATTTGGACATTTTCTCTCCTTCGGCATCCAGTACGTATCCCTGGAAAAGCACTTTTTCATAAGGTGCCTCGTCGAATCCAAGGATTCCTGTAAACATCAGGCTGTAGAACCATCCGCGGATCTGATCGCTGGCTTCTGTAATGAAATCCATCGGCCACATGTCCTCGAATGGCTGTTTTTCGAACGGATAATGTAGAGATGCGAAAGGTGCAATTCCGGAGTCGAACCATACATCGAAAATATCAGGTATTCTTCGGAATGTTCCTCCGTTTTCTCCTTCCCATGTAATATCATCTACAACATGTTTGTGAGCATCGAAGTCCTCTGGAAGTTCTCCTGCTTTTTCTTCGAGTTCCTCGAAGCTTCCAATTACTACTTTTTCTCCGGTCTCATCGTTTATCCAGATCGGTATTGGTATTCCCCAATAATTCTGTCGGGAGATACACCAATCAGGGCTGTCGCTTACAAAGTTATGGAAACGTTTCTGGGCATTTTCTGGAATCCATTCAACGTCTTCGTTTTCCTCAAGCATTCTCTGCCGTACTTCATCATTTTCGATGAACCATTGGTCTGCTGCTCGGTAAATTAACTCGGTTTTACATCTCCAACAGTGAGGATATTCGTGCTGGAAATTTTCATGATGGAAAAGCAATTCCTTTTCCTGAAGAATCTCTACGATTTCTGGATCGACTTCTAGGACATTTTTGCCTTCAAGGTCTCCTGCCTCTTGTGTGTAGTATCCTTCAGAATCTAGTGGTGAGAAAACAGGTAGTCCTAGAGGCCTTGTCTCTTCATAATCTTCTGGTCCATGGCCTGTCGCTGCGTGTACAAGACCGGTACCGTCTTCAAGAGTAACTAGAGTATCAGATGTGTGAACTCTGTGTACTCCGTCTTCTTCATCTAGTTCTCTTTGTCTTGGGATTTCATCAAGGAAAGGAGTTTCGTACTTCATTCCTTTCAGATCCGAACCAACCATGGTTTGGACGACTTCGTAGTCGTCTTCTTCATAACCTGCTTTTTCCATTGTTCGGTTAACTAGCTGTTGTGCAATTATTAGCTGTTCTCCATCGACATCTACTTTTGCATACTTGTAGTCAGGATGGACAAAGACTGCCATGTTAGATGGTATTGTCCATGGTGTTGTGGTCCAGATAACAAGTTTCTCATCACGATTCTCCATCGGATATTTTACAAAAACTGAGATATCGGTTATTTGCTGGTATTCATCAGTTACCTCATATCCGGAAAGTGAGGTCTGACATCTTGGACACCAGTGGATTGGTTTACCGGCTTCATACAGCAGGTCTTTTTCATCTGTCTTCTTCAGAAGCCACCAGGCTGTCTCAATATAATCGTTTTCATATGTCATATAAGGGTCTTCGAAATCCTGCCATACTGCCAGATCACCCATAACATCTTGCCATAGGGATTTAGCTGATGTAGCCCGGTTTCTGCATTCTTCAATAAACTTGGCTGCAGAAATACTATCTCCAATTTCGTTTTTGTTTTCAATTCCCAGTTTTTCTTCTGTAGCTAGTTCATTTGGAAGTCCATGTGTATCAAAACCTGCCTGGTCGTGGACGTCATAGCCTTGCATCTGCTTGAAACGAAGCATTACATCCTTGATGACCTTTCCCTGCATGTGACCGACGTGAGGTGCACCATTCAGATAAGGCGGTCCATCAATTAAGAAAAACGGTTCATTACCTTCTGTAGATTCACGAACCTTCTGTTTTACGTTATTATCATCCCATTTTTCAGAGACTTGTTGTTCAACTTTTTCCGGATTGTAGTCAGTCATAAAAAAACTTCAGCTAATGAACATTAAAAGGATTTTCCGGATTCGTATTAGATAGAAACTATACCCATTCAATACTGTCGCTGTCAATATCTTCCGGTATGTCGTCGTCTTTGTCGTCTTCTGCATCTGAGCTTTCTGCTTTTTGACCTTTCTCTGAGTTGCTTTTAGCCTCTAGTTTTTCCTCTTTAAACTTCTTGCTGTCCGGATGAGGTTCGATTGTTTCAACTCCGAAGTCTACGGAAACATCCGACATCTTGGACTGGAACTCTTCTAGGTCTTGTTTCAGATCTTCTCTTTGTGGGAAAATAGCTCCTGTTGGGGTTCCAGCGTTTTCATCTTCAGAGAATCTTGGCCATACCTGTATGTAGGCGTGTGGCATCATCTGTCCACCGGTCTCGTTAATATTAATGGTTATAGAAGCTCCTTCTGCCCCAATACCTTTCTCTGACTTCTCGACTACTTCGCGTGTAAGATTCATCGCCTCCTGATATTCTTTAGGTCCAAGATCCATAATGGATTCGGTGTGTTCTTTAGGTACAACCATTGTGTGACCTTTCGCTCTTGGATTGATATCTAACCATGCATAGAAATTATCGGTTTCACCAACCAACAGAAGCTGGTCTGGATTATCAACTAACTGGCAAAATATACACTGGTCTCCTTGTCCCATTCCTGGAGGCATAACTCTTTATTCAAGTCAGCGGTTTTTAGTCTGGTGGTTCATAAATCAGTATTTCTGATAGGTAAGATCTAGATAAAATTTAGTAGTGCAAAAACCCCGTAAGACAACACTGCAGATATAACAGGGGTCAGTATCCAGAGCGTTACTACATGGTGTATCATCTCAGGGTCAAAAAGTTTTCTATCGGGTATATCTTCTTCAGATTCTTCACCGATCTTGGCAGTTTTCTCAGATTTAAGTGCGGCTGTAGACATTTTAGGTTTTTCTCCCTGTATTGCGTGTTTCACTTTAACTGTTCTAGATGCTCTGCCCCATCCAAGCCCTGTTATACACATTGTAGCGCTTATAGCCAAGCTTGCAGGAATACCCATTCCTGAAAGAACCGTAATTATAGATGCAGAGATCGTAGAAACTACCAAAGCAGCCATTAGAGGCATTTCTGTAATACCTTCTCCTACTGTATCCAGTGTTTTTCTGGCAATTGTAAACCCTCCGATACTCATTGCGGCAACTGCAAGCATTATACCAGTGTTTACATCGATTGGCATAGCTGAGCTGCTGATTAAAGGTGCTACGGCGTTTGCAACGTTTGATGCTCCGGCTGAAAAAGCCATATAGCATGCGATTGAGATCACCAGAAAACTGCTGAAAAACTCTTTCAGAGTCGTATTTTCGCCGAGTGAAACTGGTTTTCTGGAAAAACTGAACTCAAGGAGTTTACCCGGGCTCTGATCGATCTTGAAAATCCGGTCAAGATGGATATAGAGATATCTTCCTACTATACCTCCCGCTAGAAAGGCAAATGCAGGTGCTACGAGCCACCAAGACATTATTTTACCCATAATCTCCCAGTTTAGCGTGTTTGTTGCGAGCCCTAGACCCGCAATTGCACCTACTGCAGTCATAGAGGTCGAAGCCGGCACCCCTGAGAGGTTGGATATTAGTAGACTTAGGCCGATAAAAAACAGTATTATTACGGATGCTGTCAGCGAGAACTGAGAAGATGGTACTATTCTTCCACCCATGGTTTCTATAACATTTCTACCTACGGTCCATCCGCCGGCAAATGCAAAAACCGTCATTAAAGCTGCGGCTCCAGGTTTAGATACTAGTTTGCTTCCTACAGAAGGACCGAAAGCAACCCCTGTGGAAGATCCTCCGATATTAATGCCTACAAATATTGCGGCAAGAATTCCAAACACAATAAGTATTTCGAGAGCCATTTAGTGGTTAAACCTCTATCCTAGAGGACCGTTTTCAAACATACCGTGATACATTAAAGCTATTGAAACTGCTGCTCCGGCTCCGAAACTATACTGGAGCGGGATATTTGTCATAAAACCTGTGGAACCCCCTGCAAAAAGACTCAGAGCAATTCCGCCAAGTATTTTGTCATAATAATCTATCTTCATAAAGAAAATCACTTAATTTACATCTCGGATCTAAGACTAATAAGATTAACCGCGGTTTGAGATCAAATCAGACTGCAGTCGCTTTTATAAAACTCAACAGAAACTTGTTGTTTACACTTAAGGTGCTTATAGCATATGACAGATGATTTCGATTCTCAGTTTGACGACGATTTTGAAGATGAAAACCCTGTAGAAGACTCTAAAGACGATTTTGAAGACGACTTCGACGATGATGAGTTCGAAGACGATGATTTCCAGCAAGACGACGAAGAATTCGGACAGGACGATGACTTCGAACAAGACGATGAAAGTTTTGATGACTCATCTGAAGACTCTGGAGATGACAATGACTACGATAAGCCTGTAGATGAAGGCGATGTAGTTGAAGTCGAGATCGACGACCTTGGAAGCAAAGGCGACGGAATCGCAAGAGTAGATGGTTTCGTAATTTTCGTACCTGGCGGAGAAGTTGGCGAGACATACGATGTAGAAGTTACATCTGTAGGACGTAAGTTTGCTTTCGCAGAGATCAACGAGTAAAAAACCAATCTACAGGGTCGAGAGACCCGAAGCTTTTATCTTTTCTTTCTGATTTCAGTTTTAATATGAAGGCTTACGATATATCAGGTCCTATTATAGTTGTAGCTGGTTTAATTGGATTGTCGGCAGGATTGGTTCTGAACCAGGGACTTTTAGATATCGATTCTATTGTTTTAGATCAGTCCCAGAGCGGACAAGACAGTGCCAATCGTATTGGAGAAGTTGGATCGGCCCATGATCATGCATCATTTCACGTCATGATTAATGGTACAGAGAAAGATTTTACAGATAGAAAATTCCAGCTTAACTCCAGATATGTGCATTTAGAAAATAATAGATCTGATATAGTTCATAAACATGCCAATGGAATCACGTGGTCTATGTTTTTCCAGACTATTAACCTTTCAACATCTATCGAAAATGACAGATTGTGTTTAGAAATCTATGGCAACCGTAGTTGTGGGACTGGTTCACTGGTCTTGAATGGAGATTTTAACCCGTCACTTGATCAGGAGATTTCTCAGGGAGACAGCTTGTTGATTGTTTTAGATACTAAAGAATGGAGAGATATTTCGAAAGAATACATGAACGAACAGTTGCCGGAAAACTACCGGCCCAAGATCCATAGAGGTAGAAGTGTTTGAGGGAATAAAATGGAAATAAACAGAGTGTTAGTTAGATACGGAGATATAGGAACCAAATCAGAACCTGTCAGAAGCAACATGGTGAGTGTGCTTAGACAAAGAATCCAGGATAGACTGGAATATGAAGAACTTGAGTTTGAAAAAGTAAAACATCAGAATGCGAGAATAATAGTTTTAACAGAAGATTACAAGGCGGTTGCTAGAGCTGTTTCTGAAATACCGGGGGTTGCTTCGTGTTCTCCAGCAGTTGTTACCGGGCCGGATCTAGATAGTATTAAGTCAGCCTCCAGAATATTTGAGGTTGGTGAAACCTTCGGTGTTGAGGCGAACCGTTCAGGCCAGCATGATTTTGACACTAGAGATATATGTATAGAGCTAGGTTCATTTACCGAGGAGAAAACAGGTTCTTCGGTTGATCTTGATAATCCAGATACTTGGCTAGAGGTAGACTTGCGTGAAGACGAAGCCTATGTGTTTACACGCAGATATGAAGGGCCCGACGGTCTTCCTGTAGGTTCCAGCGGTTCTCTCGCGGCATTAGTCAGTGGAGGCATAGATTCTCCAGTAGCAGCCCATGAGATAATGACCAGAGGCTGCGATATAATGCCTGTTTATTTCTATAATAAGCCTATAGCGGCTGAAGACCATCTACTTCGACTAGTTTCGGTTCTGAAAAAACTTGAGAGGTTTCATCCATCGAAAAAATGGCACTTCTATGTTGTGGATATGGAGGAAATAAACCAAGAGCTGATGAAGATTGAAAGAGGCCGGATGTTGATCCACAGAAAGATAATGTTTAAGATCTCAGAGATGATAGTTCAGAAAGAAGGTCTGTCAGGTCTTGTTACAGGCGAAGCTATAGGCCAGAAATCATCTCAGACTCCGTCAAACCTTGAACTTACATCTTCAGCTATTGAAAAACCTGTTTTCCGTCCGCTGGTTAGCTCTGAAAAATCAAGTATTGTCAAGAGAGCGAGACAAATTAACACCTTTGAAGAAGCCTCAATTGATTCTGCATGTAGTACTATGGCTCCTGAAAGTCCTGCAACCTCAATAAGACCAGAGGAGTTGGCAAAAATTGAACAAAGCATAAAGATTGAAGATTTGGTCAAAAAAGCTTTTGAATCAGCTGAGAAACGTCAACTCTAGCCCCGACTATTATATTGTTTCAAACACCAAAAGGGTTATATACTCCGGACAAATGGTGAATGGTTATGAGTTTAGCAGAAGCAAAAGAAGAGGCTGAAGCAGTACTTGACTCTGCAGAAATGGTTCTTGAAACCATTCCAGAACCCAGAACAGGAACTGCAAAAGACCTAGAAATTAAATTATCGAAAATGGAGAAAGAATTGCAGGATCCAGATTCCGAGGAAAGTCTAAGGAAACTTATCCGGGATATCCGGGATTTAATGGAAGATGCTCAAGAAGATGCCATGCAGGGCGATGCTGGTATGGGCGCCGGAGATGAAATGGGTATGGGACCTGGAGGACCGGGAGCTGGACCTCCTGGAGGACCTGAAGGCGGAGAACCGCCATTTTAGTACATTTTTCTATTTTCTCTTGATATATTGACCGTTATTATAAAGGTTCGGCTGTAAACATTAGATATACAAGGAGGTGTATTAGTTTGAAAGGAACAGTTACGTTCTTCCACGATCAGAAGAATTACGGATTCATTACTCCAGAAGACGGAGGCGATGATGACGATATCTTCTTCCACATCTCACAGGTAGAAGGAGATGTAATCGAGGAAGGCACAGAAGTCGAGTTTGAGACTGAAGAAGGAGACAAAGGTCCAGAAGCAGTTGATGTAACAGAGGTTTAAACCAGTTAATGGTTTAACACCAAAGCTCTAATTACTCTTATTTTTCTATTTAATTTTATTCAGGCATTGACGAATCTATATTTGAGTTCGCTTAAAAACTTGACAGATTTCAATAGTTTTTTAACCAGTTAAATTTTATACAGGCCTTCCAATTTTAATATTATGCGAAAGTATTTGTTTGGTCTGGCTGTACTCGGGATGGTTGGTATTGTATCGGGTTTTCCTGGATCTGTAGAAGTTGTTGATAGGATAGCTACGGTTGATAGTCCTGCAGATTTTAATGTACAGGTCCAGAATAATTTTTCAAGTCAAAAAAGATTCAGAATAAGCAGTGTTTCTTCACCACCTCCAACAGGTAGCTGGATAGGATATGGCAATAGCCAGACTATCGAACCAGGTGAAACTGCAAACTTTCCAATAACAGTTAAGCCCCCAGAGACGGCAATTCAACAAAGCTACAGGTTTGATATCAATATTAGAGATCTAGAAGGAGAAGCTAGAAAGAAACTTTCAACATATTTTTCTGTAAGATCTCAGAATGATCTAAAGATAGTATCTACAGGTCTTAATCAAAACAGTTTTGAGCCAGGAGAACAGATAGAATCCAATGTTACAGTTTTTAACACGGCATCGTCTCCACTTAATTATGAAATAGACGCTTTGGCTTTCAATGAGTCTTCCTCAAAATCCGGTGCTACAGTGTCTGGAACTCAGAGAACTCATAGCTTCAGTTTTGAAGCACCTCAACAAGTTTCCCCAGGAGAATACGATATTGAAATGGTTGTCCTACAGGACGGTGAAATAGGGGATTCAGTAACTCAAACGTTCAATATTTCAGCAGTGGGAGACATAGAATTTGACTCTGAGGAAAACGATAGAATATTTGAGTACTCTGAATCGCTTTATGTTACTAATAATGGCAACTCCGAAACCAGTGTGGAGTTGAATAAAACACTGCCGGATTATATGACGCCTATAACAAGTTTTGACGTCTCGGCCGATAGGATTGAAGATTTATCCGGATCTAATGCTTACTATTGGAGATTTGAACTTGAGCCGGGAGAGACTGCGTCTGTTGATTATAGGACAAGATACTGGCCGCCTATGGTTGTACTTTCTGTGCTTTTTGGAGGGGTTCTTTTACTCAAGCGACTTTATACCGGAACAAATTTTTCTAAAGAAGTCAGAAAAACTGAAAATGGTGTTAAAGTCCACATCGAGGTAGAGAACAGGTCAAACCATAAAGTTAATGATCTCACGGTTACGGATTTCGTACCGGATGTTGCATCAGTTAAAGAAGAGTTTCCTATGGCAAAACCTGTTATAAGAAAGACCAACAACGGTACAAGATTGGTCTGGGAAATTGACTCGATGGAACCGGGAGAACAAAGAGTGTTCGAATATTCTATCAAGCCGCTCGTCGAAGTTGAAGGCGGAATAACTCTCCCTGAAGCCGAACTAGAGATCGCAGAAGAAAGAATTGGAGAAACTGATGAGAAGACAGTAGAGTTCAGACCCGAGTAACCCTCTTAAAGCTTAACTCTGAACAATTTATTACAGATTAGTTTCTGGCCAGCATTACCCGCCTTAGCTCAGCCTGGCAGAGCGGTCGACTGTAGATCGACTTGTCCCCGGTTCAAATCCTGGAGGCGGGATTTTTAGTTATAATTTAATCTGAATCTATTTCCTCAAACCGACATACAAGACTAAAGTCCTGTCTTATAGTGAAGTCATCTTCCTCTGAACTCTCGTTGGTATCTGTATCATCTTCATCACTTACCGGCGTTTCTATCTCTCCTGTGACAGGAATAATACGTAATCTATGATTAGAAGAACCGGAGTCTAGACCTGCTATAAATGCTGTATAACTTCTATTAGCTCTAAGTCTTAGCTGGCTATTGAAACCTGTACCTCCAATTCTTGTTTCTGTTACAGTTACACTGTAGTTTCCAGGACTCAATTCGCTGTAGCTTCCAGTCTCAAGGTAATTTAGATTTCTTGCGCTGAATGAATCTCCATTTTCCAGATCTGCATTTACTGTAAGTAGATCTGGTGAAAAATGAGCCAAACGTAGCTTGGCCTGGCCTTCAGATACCGTAGTGTTCTGTCTGATCAAGGTTGTATTGGGATTTAAAGCCCGATTGTTTACCGTTAAAGCATAATATCTTCCTGGATCTAGGTTTACGGTTCTTGAAATCTCTATGCTGTCGGATACAATCCTAACATTGTGTGAGCCTGATTCAAGCTCTGTTGCTGTTAAATCACCAAAACCTATATTGCTAGCGATTTGTTCGCCGTCTAAAAATATGTCTACAGATCCTGCACCAGGAGAAAGATGAATCACCTTTAACTGTGAGCTTTCATTCCCACCAGAAGCCTGTCCAGACACAGAGCCGGTAATAAAAATTAGACAAGTCAGAAATAATATTGTGTTGTTTACAGGTGTTTTAACCGATTTAATATCCATATCTTTTGTATTTGAGCCTCTAACTCAAAAACAAAATTATGGTCCAAACAAGTTGTTGTTCTTTCCATACTTTTTATTCTAGGATGTATTCTCTACCAACTATGGGTTCGATTAGTCTGTTGACTGGCGCATAATCGTCCCGAAGAAGCGGCACATCATCTGTAACTGGAGCCTCATTTAAATTACGGATTTGTTCAGATAAATTAATCCCTGAATAGTTATTGTTGCGTTTTAGAAGCTGTTGTTCTGTCATCATAGGTTCCTTAGAGGCTATAATCTCTATGTTCTGGACTTGTGATAGCTTCTGGTTTGTTGGGAAATAATAAACCGATTCATAGACCGAATCCATTGTCTTGTACTGGGATCTGGCAAACTTCGAGCCTGACCCTTCTGCTGCTGAGATAACATTTGAGACAACCATTCCGTTTTCATCAGTTTTCCTATATGTAAGTTCCATAAACTCTTGTGTTGTAAGATGGAAAGGTACCTTGCTTTTCCTGTATGCATCTAGATAGATCACATCGTAAGTGTGGTTGGATTGTTGGAGGAACTGTCGGCCATCGCTGTTATAGACCTTGAGATTATCGGATTCTGATAGATTAAAGTTTTTCTCTGCAGCCTCAATTACTCCTGGATCGATCTCGACTGTATGAACAGTGATATTTTCCTCTGCAAACTTTTGAGGTACCGTAAAACCTCCGCCTCCGATAAACAGTACTTTATCTACATCATTTTGCATCATTAACGGAAGATGGAAATAATCCGGATAGTCCCAGGGATATCCTGGTGTATCATCCAGATACATTGCACTTTGTGGTTGTTCGTCTAGATAAAGAGTTCTGACGTTTCCGTTATCTGTAACCTTCAGGTCTTGGTATGGGGTGCTGTCGCTGTAGACAACATCTCCCGGAACTAGAGAACCGGATGAGCTAACCAAAACTGCTGCAAAAAGCATAACTCCAGCTACAAGAAACCTTTTGTCTGATAGTTCATACATCACAGGCAAAAACGCCAGTCCGGCAAACAATATGTAGATCTGGTTGACGCCTAGGTAAGGTATAAGCAAGAAAGTAGTACCAAAGGCTCCAAGAATACTGCCTGCCGTTCCAACAGCATAGAAATGTCCTGAAGCTTCTCCTTTAACCTGTTTGGACGATAGTTGGACTGCATAAGGACTTATATATCCAAGGAAATAGGTAGGCGGACCAAAGAGTATTGATACAGGTATTATTGAGGCGTAACGTTGAGCTACAGGTAATCCTGCACTCCAAGATAGTATTGTATCTCCAACATAGATTAAAGCTATTATATAGAATGATGTATAGACTAAAAATCGGTCGAGATCTATAGAGCTTATATTTGATGATTTCTTGCCTCCATAATGGTATCCGAGGCTAAGTGCAAACATAGAAATGCCGATAATAGATCCCCAGGTATAGATACTTGATCCGAACTGAGGTGCCAGAACTCGACCTGCCACTATCTCAAGGCCCATGCTGACTATTCCTGAGACTATAACAGCCGCTTGTTCGGGTGTCGGAATATAACTCGAAAAATCTATGTTTGTAGTTTCCATATTTAGAATCTGAACTCAGGTGTTTTAATTCAATTGTTCTGTTTCTGCATGTACCAGTTGATCAATGCATATACGATTATAACTCCAAATGCAACTTTGATTGCATCTAGGCCATAAAAATGTTGTAGCATGATTGGAAGTCCTAATAGGCCGAATAAAACTCCTGATACAAGTAGAATGGTTAATCCTTGATCTCTATCTATATCATTTAGTTTCATACTATAATTGTTCTATTATTTTGCTGGCTTCGGTGATTTCATCTTGGTTTATGGTATGTGTATTTCCTTCGTAAATTGTCTTTTTAACATCAGCATTTAAGTCAGTCAACACCTTTTCTGTCCGTTCAACTCTAGTTAATGGAATATGAGGATCTTTTTCGCTGCATCCTAAAAACACCGGAGTATTGTCCATTTTTCCTTCGAACTCTCCTATTTTGTCACCAATTAATCCGCCGCTGAATACTATTAGGCCTCCATACTTTTCCGGATTCTTTGCACTATATTCTGATGTCAGACAGGCACCTTGTGAGAAACCTAATAAAACAATTTTCTCTGTTGGAACAAACTTCTCTGTTTGCTTAATTACAGAATTTATTTTCTCCAGTGCAGAATTAAGATAAGGCTGGTTGTTTTCCTTTGGATCCATGAAGCTCTGAGGATACCAGCTGCGATTTGCGGCTTGAGGCGCTAGGTATGCGGCTTCAGGCAAGTTTTCTGAAATTCTCAATATACTTTGTGCTGAAGCTCCGCGTCCATGAACCATTATAACAGCTCTTTTAGCTTCTTCAAGATCCTGACCTGCCGTCATTATTTTCTGATCTTTATGAGGGTTCATCTGATTTGTTCCTCATCAAATTCTGGAAGCGCTGTTTCAATCTGTTCTCTCCGACTCTCAAGTTTTTCTGGTAATACAAGATTTGTTCCAAGATCTTCTACAGGTTCATCGGCTGTATAACCGGGTCCCATGCTTGAGAACTCGAAAAGTACTCCTACAGGCGTACGAGCATATGTTGAAGTAAAGTATTTTCTGCTGATAGCTGGAGAAGGTCTCATACCCATTTTCTTTAGCTTGGCTCTCCAGTTTTCTATCTTCTGTTCGGTCTCTCCTGCTTTGAAAGCAATATGGTGTACTGAGCCTATACCCATTGTACCTTGTTTGTCGGCCTCTTTTACTTCGACCCCCGAACCATCTTTTGCGTTAAAGTATGTGTTTTCATAATCTCCTGTTTTTTCCAGCCCCATTTCGTTGAGGATTGGTTCTATACCTGAAAGCTTGCGAACAGAAACTGTTACGTGATTCATTCCCTGAATCTGGTGTTTTTCTGGTACACTGCTTTTGTCCCAGGGTTTGTAGTTTTTGGAGCTATCAGGTACAAGTCTAAGTGTTAATCCGCTGTTGTCTTTGAACTTGAGTGTTTGTTTTCCCTGCCATTGTTGTTTTTCAAAATCAATTTCTTTATCTTCTAGTCTCTGGCTCCAGTAGTTGATTGAACCTTCAGGTATTCTGAGCCCAAGTTCTGTTACCATTCCTGCTCCTGGTTTTCCTTTTTGATCTGTCATTTCCGGGAAAAAGGTTATATTTGAACCTGGAGTGCCTTCATTGTCACCGTAGAAAAGATGATACATCTGTGGAGCATCATGGTTGACTGTTTTCTTCACCATTCTGAGTCCGAGTGTTTTAACATAGAATTTTGCGTTTTCTGTGGGATCGCTAGCTATAGCTGTAAAATGGTGGAGTCCTTTTACATCGAGAGACATGATTTGGTTCTTAATGATCAGATATTAAATGTATCAAGTTAACCGCGAGCAATCGGGTTTCCTCGGGGTTACTTCTGGAAAACTTTCTTATTGGGATCGGAAGAATGGAAATTCTTCAAGATTAAATATAGTTGTCCAACTACAGTCTTGCTTATTTTAGACAAGCTATAGTATAATCTGGGTGAGAAAATATGCCGGGTACAGTCGAGACATCGGATTTTGATGAGATACAAGAATAGATAGAACAACATGGCGGGGAACCAGCTATATCAAATGAAAGTCCTGGAGAAATTAGAGTTGATTTTGGTGAACAAACAGGAATAGAACATGTATCCTGGGAAGAATTTATTGAAATTATAGAACAGGAAGGGCTGGTGATGATTTATGAGGAGGAATCTATCGCAGGCTCACATGATCTGTCTCCAAGTGACCGGTATGAATTTGTTAAAGACAAAGAAGGGTCTTCTACAGATATTCCTGATACTGAAATGGATGACGATGAGATTCTTGGTAACATGGAAGAGACCTCTACATGAGTTTGTCATAGGTTAATCTAGGTTCATTGGACTTGAGTTGCATATATACAGATTATATTATAAAAATCCAGCTTACAAGCTCTTAACATGGATTTCAAAAAGAAGTATTCGGATTTTCTTGAAACAATTCATCCAGACTATTTTGATGAAAAAAGGTTTGTTCCGGGCGTTGGAAATGAGAATGCAGACTTTGTGCTTGTGGGTGAGGCTCCGGGAGCCAATGAAGTAGAACAGGGAGAACCATTTGTTGGACAGGCAGGAAGCGAGTTGGATAAAGTACTCCATAAAATAGATGTAGACCGTTCAGATCTGTATATTACTAATCTAGTCAAGGTTAGACCTCCTGAAAACAGAGATCCGACCAAAGACGAGATTGAGGCATGGGCTCCGCTTTTGAGAAAAGAAATCGAAGATATTAATCCTGAAATGATTATTACATTAGGAAACTTTGCATCCAGAGAGATGTTGAATACAAAAAAAGGAATCAGCTCGATCCATGGTAAGATATTTTCACGTGAAGGCCAGAAAATAATGCCTATTTACCATCCTGCTGCAATTCTTTACGATAGAAGTAAAGAAGGAGATCTAGAAGCTGATTTAAGAAAAGCATTTGGGAAAGACAACTCTGGTCAGAGAACTTTGGAAGATATGTGAATCTAAAGCTGTTTTGATGCATCCAGAAGCTGTTCGGCGCTTAGACCTGTCTTATCTAGATCATAAATTACTGCTGTAGGGTTCAGATACACGTTTCCATCTTTTGGGCCGTTGAATCGTCGTGAAAACCACTGTCTAACTCGCCCTTTTTCATCATAGTTAGTGTCTTCTGCCCATTTGCTCCATATTTGACCTCTTCTTTCTTTTTCTCTTTGTTCAATTACATCTAGAGTATCTGAAGCTATAGCTAGAGATCTTTCAATTGTATCTGGGTCGTTAGAAACCTCTTTCTCTACTCTAGTTTCTAAATAATGGTTTGCATGATGGTGGGCAGGACCTCTTTCACCATTCCCGGTTGTAAACTGGGTAGGATGTTCGATGTAAGTCACCGGTCCATTTGTTTCAAGTCCAAAGCCACTGAAAACACCTATTTCTTCAACATCTTCCCTATTTTCTCTGCTAACTTCCAACTGTTCTTTTTCTCTATCATCTGTCGGATAGACTGCTTTAATTGATGAAATGTCATAATCTTGGTCCAGTTGTTGAACTACTTCATCAAGATCAACGTTGTTAAGCCAGATATGAGGTAGCCAGTTATCTGGTTCAAGTTCAACCTCTCCACTGAACTCTTCAGTTATGTCTCCGTAAAACTTTGCACTTTTAACAGATGGAAGTTTTTCATAATCTCTGGTTTCAGAATTCATATGTCACTATCAAGAAACAACTCTTATAATTGAATTCTTCTTGCTGTAAAAATTTCATACACCGACTTATAGTTTTTCAAATCAATTCTGTGATATGGAACGTTACAAACCGATTATCGATGACTGGGAAGCATTTCAGGAGGCATGTCAAAAGCCTCTGGTCTCGACTGTTAGAAAAAACAGTATCAAAGTTACAGACAACTTCGAAAAACGCCTTAGAGAAAGCTTTGAGAATGTAGAACAGACCGACTGGAATCCAGATATCTATCGTTTGCCTGATACAGAGACGCCGGGAAAATCAATGCTTCATTGGATGGGAGAATACTATGTACAGGAAGAATCGGCCACAATACCGGTAACAATACTTGAACCAGAAAAAGGCGATAAAATACTTGATATGGCTGCAGCACCTGGAGGTAAAACAACCCAGATTGCATCAGCTATCGAAAACAACGGTCTGGTTGTTGCAAACGATGAATCTGGCCAGAGAATGAAGTCGCTTCACGCCAATGTATATAGAACCGGATCGGCATGTGTGGCAGCTACAAACTATGATGGTCGCCAGATACCCGAAGATGAAAAGTATGATAGAATACTCGTTGATGCTCCATGTACTGGAGAAGCAGATAGAGCCCGGCGTGGAGAATCAGCTAGCATAGGAGAGATCAAAGGGTTAGCTCGGCTTCAAAAACAGCTAGCGGTCAAGGCCTCAAATCTGCTGAAAGACGGCGGTGTAATGGTTTATTCGACCTGTACTTTCGCACCAGAGGAAAACGAAGAGGTTGTAAAACATGTTATTGAAGAGACTGATCTTGAACTAGAAAGAGCCGAAACTGAGGCTCAACATACAAGAGGGGTCAAAGAGTTTGAAGGCAGAGAATACGGACAACAGATGGAAAAAACCATCCGGGTCTACCCGCATCATTCGAATTCAGGAGGTATCTACATTGCCAAATTCAGAAAATAATGGACAAAAAAGTACACAGGAAGCATGGAACTATATTGAAGACCGTTTTGGTGTAGAAAAAAACGATCTGGAAGGATTCAATATTACGAAGGTTTCTGGAGATTACTGGCTTGTCTCCGATCAGCTCGAGACGGACCTAGAAGTTGAGACATATGGATTTAGATTTGTACGTATAACAGGTAGAGGTCTGAAACCAACAACGTATGGTCTACAGTTTTTAGGAGACAGAATCTCTAAAAATATTGTCGAGTTAGACAAACAGGAGTTTCTGAATTTACTGAACAGAGAGGAGATGGTTCCAAGAGAGATGGAAGAGAAAGGTTATGTGGCTTTGAGATTTGAGGGTCAGATAGTGGGATGTGGATATTATATGAATGAAACAGTTTCTTCTCGGATTCCAAAAGGCCGTGGAAAGGAACTTGCGGATATATTATAACGGTTTTTCTAGAGGGAAAAATAGAGTATTATTTACTCTAACTCTGTTTTCTAGACAAAATTTTTCTCAAGAATTTTTCTCCATGAATCCTTCCATATTCGGAGAAAACTCCCAATATTAAAGGATAAAGAGGCGTTGCACCTAAGATGAAGGTGTCGAGCACAAATTCGTATTCATAACCTGCTAACATAGTTATAGGTACTATCAAGAGGTTAAGTCCTACTCCCGATATTATCCATGCATGTTTCGTAAACTTACGAAGCTCGTTCACACTCACAGTAAACAGACTTATCCAGAAAATTGAGGAAATCACGAGCTGAGAAAAGGCTATAACAATATTTACGGAACTAACTATATTCCACCAAACTGTCAATGCTAAAAGTACGGCCGTAGTTGAGGCAAAACCAGACAGAAGTAAGTTGTTTCTAAAGAAGTGATCTCTTTTTGAAAACTCTTCGATATCTGATTTAAAGTCTCTCAAACCGGTCAACACCAGACCGCTAACTATATAGTAAACTAAAAATGTTGCAACTAGTGACGGTATAAAATGATAAAACCGGATTTCCTTAAGATTATTGTTTCTCAACTTTTCTTTGAGTCCAGAGTGTTCTGGCCCGAGACTGGCAATTCCGGAGGATTTTTCAGTCGAATTTTCTTTGTTGAAAACATACTCTTGTAGTTCCTCATCTTCGTAATTTACAGATTTTATCTGCTCGACTCTCTGCTGGAAACTCTGGTAACTCATATTAGTTTTATTGATTTCTCTTTGAAGTCCTCTGAGCTTTCCTTGTCTATACTGGATCTCTAAAAGTACTTCAAAAGTTTCATTCGAAACTACGTAGCCGTCGTTCATACTAAACAACAGGCTCTCTTTGTTATCGCCGGTTGATCCATAAATGAAAGTGCTAGGGGTTAGAGGTATCAAATCATTGTCGATCGCAAATACGGCAGGTAAAGCAAGGATATGTTTCTTAGCAAGAACTTCGGGGTCACTATTTGTGCTTTCATAGACTTCTTCTGAGGCAGCCCTCCTATCGGCCTCTGTGTTTAATCCTGAAATGTTGGGATAGTATTCAGAATTAGTATGTATTAGACTAAGCTCGGTCACAGTTTCTAGCCGAGGCTCAAAAAATTCTTCGTCTAAATCTTGATTATCTCTTAAGTCTAGTCCGTAAATCACAGAACTTGCAAGTATGAAAACTATGAGTGCTGGCAGCACAAGCTTCTTTTTCTCAAAATGTAATGTATTTTTCAAATTTGAGTATATTGTGTGCTTTATTCTTCGACTCACGCTGTCTAGTTAGATTTTAAGGTTTAAAAAATATAAATTTGAGATTGTTCGATTCGGTTGGTGAGCGGGGAACCCTTTATAAGGTTTAACCCTGAATGTAAGCATACTGGCGGCCAAGGCGAGGGGGCAACACCCGTACCCATTCCGAACACGGAAGTAAAGTCCCTCAGCGATCTGGCTAGTACTGCCTCGCGGCGGGATCTCCAGGACGCTGCCAGACTATTTTTCCCTACTTTACTTATCTTGTTCAACTAATTGTTCTAAATTGTATTTATCTTTCTGCGTTAAGTTATAAGTTAATCTAACAGCATTTCCAGACGTGGTCCAAATGAAACATACTTCGTCTCTAACACGGATTCTGATGGTTGCGGTTATATCTATAGGATTGACTTCGGTTGTAGCCGCACAAAACCCGTCATCTCAATACGGAGCCAAAGGAGTTCCAGAAATGCTGTATCTCTCCGATGATACTCAAGACAACCTTTATCTGGTCACGGACGATTCTCGTACGGGAGCTGAAACCTTAGATAATGTAAGTTTAACCGAGTTCGACAACCAGTCTTTCCAAGGATGTGTATACTATACTCAGTTCGATCCTAGAGTATGGGACACTGCAGGGCCTTTGGACATAGACTGCTATGACAGCCAAGAGTTCCAGAGCCTGATAGATCAAGGATATTTCACAGATTTAGAACTCAGGATGGTAAACAGAGGGATCAATAAATAAAGAAGAAAACCAGTAAAATCTGAATTAAAACTCTCCTGTCTTATTTTTCCCTCTTTCTCTGTTGTGAATTAGCTGTGTTAGACTGTAGTAAGCCATTTGATGTTTAAGCGTCGGAAGGAACATGGGTGAAACCATGAAAAACAAGATTATGATTGCTGGCGCCTTATTTCTGATACTTGGAATGACCGGTGCCGCACAGCAAGATCAACAGTTCCAACCAGGAGAAGTCTTTGCAAATGAAGACACAAGACTTAACGCTGTATACGCAGTCGATCAACAGGGAGATTTCTACGGTATGATATTCAGTCAAGATGAAGCCAACTTCTTTGGCACCGTAGATAGCTTTGATGCACTTCAGGGTGAAAACATTGAGGTCTGTCAGCACTATCTAGTCCAAAGCGGCGGTTTCCTAGGAGATATATTCAACAACGAGGAGACAGCATCCAGGCTTAACTGTATAGAACTTCAGGGCAGCCTATCACAGGGACAGGGAGCAGTGCCAATACAGCCTCAACAGAATATGACTAACCAAACAAATCAGACAATGCCAGAGAATATGACCAACCAGAGTAACCAGACACAGCAAGATGGGTTAGGAATATTTGAGCCTCCAAACCAAACCAATCAGACAAACCAAACTAATCAAACAATGGAACAGAACATGACCAATCAGACAAATCAGACAAACCAAACTAACCAGTCTGAAGGTCTATTTGATCAGTTAGGAGATCTGTTTGGTGGCAATCAAACTGGATAGAACCATTCCTTTTATTCATTTCTTTTACTACATGCCCAGCTTAGAAAAACATCTAGTCCAAGAATACTTTATGGGTTTAAAGTCATGGATTGCTTCTACAGGTGCAAACCTGGTTTACGGATCACTGTCCAAGGTTCTCTGGCCGAGAGCATCTGCAGCAGCTTTTGTAATTAAAGATGAAAAACTTCTGGCGATTGATACAGGCAGTTATCTAATGTTGCCTGGCGGAGGTCTTGAATACGGTGAGTCCTTTGATGAAGCTGCCAGAAGGGAAACTTCGGAGGAAACAGGCTATAGAATACAGGTTAAAAACAAACTTGGTGAAGGAATCAATTCCGTAGGAGGAACCGAGATGTTTTATGAAGCCGAACTTATGAAGGATGAAAGATCTCATAGCGGAAGCTGGGAGGGAAAGACTGTCTGGATAGATCTAGAAGATATTGACAGTAGAAGATGGCGTCATAAACGAGATGTAAAAACAATACTTGAGTCTCAAAATGATCTGTAAGCTCTCAAATCGTAAAATGTTTGGAAACAGTATTAAAAATTCAGAATAGAAAGTGGATTAGAATGGGAGTAGATGCAAAATCAGGAATAACGAGTCAGCCGGTATCCGAACCTTACATCGATACTGCTGCTGAGCTGACTGGGCTTGATCCAGAGTTTGATTCGGTAACCGTAGATTCTTCGCTGGATGCCAACGTTCCTGCGGCTACAAGATTTCAGAAGAAAGGGCTTTATGAGAGAACTGATTTTGTTGAAAATCCCTATGCGTTCCAGAAACTTTCTCAAGGAGAGAAGCTGAATGCCTCAACCCATGAGATATTAGAATCCAAACAGGTCAATGGTTTTCTGGGAGAAGAACTCAAACAGACACACGGTATCTCAGATGATTTTGCAGATTTCTTGAACTATGCACAGACAGAATTTCCGAATGAGATACGTGAAGGAATGACTCAGGCTCTTACAAACAAGATTCTGCCTGAAGGAGAAAAAACAGGTCAAAGGTTCTATCCGGATGAAACAGATATATTTGAATCACTGGTCAAAGGACAAGGTTTTGATCTGGAAGACGAACTTTTCGATGAGGTAAAAACCGAGGTTGAAAACGATTATAGTTTCGACAACACCGAGATATATGATTTCGCGGTTGAGGACGGTTTTTACTATGAATCCGGAAGTGTTGGAGGTTTCGATTATGAGTTTATGGCTTCAGGCGATAAAATGGGAGTATATGGCCCAGAGATTGCCAGCCAGTACAAACAGAATATGATTGACTATCTTTCTCCGGGCACGGTTATGTATGATCTCGACGGTCTTGATCTGAATTATTGAGCTAGAGGGTTGTGTGTTCTCCTATAATAGCTCCGTTTAGATCAGCTCCTTCAATATCAGAGTTCTCATCAACCAGTGAGTTTCGGACTTCAGAATCTTTGAGCTCTACATGGCTGAAGATGATGCTGTTTTCAATATTGACATTTTCCAGCTCTGATCCTTCCATCACCACAACGTTTTCTCCAATATCACAGTTTTTGGTATCTCCTGAGATCTTGTTCTCACCTACAACTGCTTTTGTGGCATCAAGATAACCTTTTCTTGTACCTATATCGAACCAGTCGCCGTCAAACGAGTAGGCATACATATCTGTCTTTTCATGTGCCCATTCAATCAGTCTTCCGGGTTCATCAAGGTATTTTTCAGCCGGAACATCGGTCTGTTTGAAATGTTTTTCATACTCGTTGAATAGCGAGATCTGGTCTTCTGGGAAAAAGTAGAAGGCTGTTGAGGCAAGTGTGGAAGGAGGTTCTTCTGGTTTTTCCTTGAAATCAGTTATTTCATCGCCTTCCGTATCAACAATTCCAAAGCTAGAGGCCATATCAAAGTCTTTGACATCGTAGACGACGTTTACAGGTCCGTCTTTTTCCTCACAGAAATCAAGTAGCTTAGAAAAATCAAGTCCGAAGTAGTTGTCTCCACCGACTATAAGCAGATCATCTTCGAGTTCTTCATCGTCGAGAAGATTGATTATAGCACCTATCGTACCTGGTTTTTCCTCCTCGCTTCCCTGGCTTTCTACTACTACATTTACATTATCGCGGTCGAATTCCTCGGCATAATCTTCGAAATCCTCTGCAAATTTCTCATTTGTAGAAATAATTATCTCGTCAAGATCATCGAGATGTTCAACTATGTAATCTATTATCGGTTGTTCGCCAAGAGGTAATAGAGGTTTAGCTCTATTTTTTGTAATCGGCCATAAACGTGTTGCGTGTCCGCCAGCTAGTACAACTGCTTTCATCTTAAATCAATAATACAACGTAATACTTAGAGGTTTTTATTGGAATGGGTTAGGGAAAATAAAACAGAACTAGGAGGTTATTCCTAGAACTCTACCTCGCCTTCAAAGTATAGATCGCTCTTGTTAGTACCTATATTGAAGAGCCTAACTCTATCTCCTGAAGGAAATACGGCTAGATCGAATCTGGATACAGTAACATCGGCGGCTTTACCACAATCTCTTTTCTGAATCCCAGAACCTGTAGCCTTATAATAAGCCAATTCGGAACCTTTTCCAGGTTCTCTTCCTATAATATACATATCTCCTTTTAGAGAAGGTTTCATTTTTCCAATAGTTATCATTTTAGCTCCTCCCGGGCTTGCAACATAGGCTTCTCCGCCCATATTTTTGATTTCAAAATGATCGCCGAGGTGCAACTCAACACCTCCATGTTTTCTTAGATTTTGGAGCGATTGTTCAATTTTCCTCTCATCATGTTCTTGTTGTTGTTCTATTTGCTGGAGAACACTTTGAATAGTATTGGCGACGTTCTGATCTGCAGATATTCTTTTCATTAGCCCATAGTTCTGAAACCTAATTAAAACATTTTTTGAAATTCTATGAGTTGATAGATGGTTATAGGGTTAGCCAGTAAGGTGAATCTCCATATTCAAAAACAGTAGATGGCTTTTCTTGTTCAAGATGTGTATCAACATTATACCATTTGTCAATAGAACTACCGCCTTCATGTTGGACTAATCTTACATGATTTCGGCCCATAAAAACCACTCTTCTGTGATCATACTCATAGATGTCAATAGGGAAACCATCAACAGCTTCTTTATCCCCTCTGAAATAATGTATGAAAACAGGGTCAGAAAGATTATCGTCCATAAGACATAGATAGTATCGCAAAAAATAAAGGCGTTTTTGAGTTCCAACTACTCTTTAATGTCGTAGTTGTGGTCTTCGCTTTCATCTGCTGACTTTTTGATGTCTTCAAGTAATTCGCATTTCCTGCATACGTCGGAGGAACATGGTTCGCCGCATTTTTCACATTCCCTTAGTTCATTTCCATCGTCATCCCAGTCAAGATTATCATCAACCAGATCTGAGATTCTATGGCCCTGGGAAACTATAGAGTGTTTGGTTCCTGGCATCTGGGCTTCAAGCTTGTTCAAAAATGATTTTACCATCGGCCTCATCGTTCCTTCCTGTACATGAGGGCAACGGTCGATCACCCCCAGATCATGAAGTCGAGAGTAAAGTGCTATCTCCTTTTCCATACATTCTAGAAGAGGTTTGATCCGCGGTACAAACTTCTCATGGCTTACCGAGTCGGTCCGAGAACCAATCCGTGCAAGCCTCTTCATATCGCCTTTCAGATGATTCATCATAATTGCCTGTGCTTCATCATCGAGGTTGTGTCCGATCGCCATCTTGTCGGCATCGACTTCCCTACACAGCTTGTTTAGAAGATCTCGGCGCATAATACCACAGTAGGTACAGTTACCTAACTGTCCGGCTCCGGCAACATCATCCATTTTTAGATCGTAGTAATCATCATATCTTCCTACTTCAAGTTCTACTCCGTATTCTTCACAGAGTTCTCTTGCGGAAGAAATAGATTCGTCTCTGTATTCATCGATTCCTTCGTGTACTGATACCCCGATTATCTCGATGTCTGGTCTGTCGCCGAAAATATCAACCAGCTGTTCAAGCATTACTGCAGAGTCTTTCCCGCCGGATAATCCTACTGCAATAGTGTCTCCAGACTCTACAAGGTTGCCTTTTCTAATAGTTTTTTTGACCTGTTTGTTTATGGATTGAGAAAAATGATCTTTACATAGACCTCTTCCCTCATATTTCCGGTAAATTACGGCTTCTTCTCCACATTGTGCACAGGTTTCTTCATCGCTCATAATAATTTAGAGGGCAGATGAATTTTTTATACAACACATATAGCTATTCTACGATTTCAAGAACTTCCTTGATAGAGTCGGCTACATATGTTGGTTCCACATCTGTTTCAAATCCGTACGAATTAATATGAACAGAATCTATACCAGCGTTTTCAGCAGCTTTAAGATCAGATCCGGTATCTCCAACCATTAGAGGATTTTCCAGATTCATATTATCCATCGTTTCCTTTATCATAACCGGTTTAGGCTTTTTTCTGCTGAAGAACTTCCTCATATCATCTGTATGAGGGGCATTCACAACCCCAAATTCCTGGCTGATACCGAAATAACGCATCATCATACGAGTGCTTAAAAGAGGAGCATTTGTGACAACAGCCTTCTTTTTGTCTAAACTATTCAACACATTTTTGACTTCTGGAAATAAGGTAATTTCTCCGTGTTCTATCTTATGGATTTTCCGGTTCTCCACAGCTAGCTCCATTTCTTTGAGGTGTTCCCATGTCATACCTTTTTTCTGAAGAAGTCGTTCTACCGGCTCTGGAGAGTTAGCCTTTACAATCTTAATAGCATCATCTACGCTGAAATCAAATCCCTTCTTCCTTGCCTGTTCGGCTCTGATTTCATCCATCCAGTAGAACTTGTTTATGCCTGAGTCAAGTAAAATACCGTCTTGATCGAAGATTACTCCATCATACATCTGTAATAAATACTGGTTTCTGGAAGTCTAATAAAGTTCACCATAGAGTTTTGAAGATATAGAATGCCGGTTCTAGGATTTAAAGAAGTCGTCTAGATCCGGACAAACCTATAATTTGCCGGTGTGGCAGAGTCTGGCCGAACGCGGTAGATTCGAAATCTACTGACCCTCGGGTCTCCTCGGTTCAAATCCGAGCGCCGGCGTTTTTCATTTCAGTATCTCATCAACTGATTTTGCCATAGATCCGTATATATCTCCAGAGAATTCTTCTTCGGTGTATATCTTCAGTCCTTCTATAACGGACTTCAGGAAATTCTTTTCCTCTATTAGATTCTCGTTCTCTAATATAGAATATCCTATAGAGTAAGCAAAACCATCGAATATCAAACACGATACGGTCATACCTGAACAGTTGGTTGTTTTTAGAAAGTTCTCAAAAAACTTGCTAGCTAGCTCTTTAAGTTCTCTGCTGTTTTGATCAAGTTTTTCTAGATCCTGGTTTTTCCCGTTCTCACTCAAGTTTTCACTTATCTGGTTGAACCAGTACTCGGATATTCTATCGTAATTTACGGTATAATACTGTGCTTTCTCTCGTTTTCCTTTTTGTATGAAGCCTAGGTCGTTCAGCTCAGTGAGTATTCTGCTGATTGAAGGTTGTGATTTATCTAATTCGTCTGCTAGATTTGTGGAGTAGTTGCCATCTGTCCTTGAAGCAATGGCGCTTAAAATTTTAACAGCCAACTCTGAATTCAAAATCGAAGTTTTCTGACCCATTTACGTATCGGAATTAGCACCTCAGTCTTAAAAAGCAGTTTAATCACTCAACAGTCATCTAAGAGGTTTTAAATGGGCCTCAGAAGCCCAGAGAGATGTCTTGTATTTAAAAAGTATTGGTTAACATGGTATGTTATAGGTAGAAGTGTTAATAATGGAATTTTCAATCAGAAGTATGAAATTAATAATAAGGGAAAATACGGAAAAACGTGTAAGTGAAGACTCTGCGACAGCTCTAGGAGAATTTTTAGATAACTGGAGTGGCGAGGTTGCTGAAGATGCAACAGAGATAGCTGAAGGAAAAGGAAGAAAGACGGTGAGAGTAGAAGACATAAAACAAGCACTTAACAACCGTACAAGTCGAGATGTGAAAGAACACCTCGACCTTTAGATTTTTTCTTTCTCAGATAAATCTCGGAACTTTTTCCTTGTAACTCTGGTATTTGCGTTCTCCTAATTCTTTTGATACTTCCTTTTCTTCTTTCAACGCTAGTTTGTAGTAGGTATAAACTAGTATTGGAAGTATAAGTGTTGCAAGAGGGGTAGGCCAGCCGATAAACCATCCTATCACTATCAGAGTTATTCCGATATACTGTGGGTGTCGTGAATAACCGTAAATACCGGTATCAACCAGATCCTTATCTGTTCTATAGATTGTTATCCATCCTAAAGCCGTTATTACCATTCCTGCTATGGTAATTAAGAGGCCTATAACCATCCAAAGTGTTAGGTCAAATCCCCAGCCTAACACAAAAAGACTGAATACAACGTTTTGAGAGCCTGTAAAACCTGTGAGTGCTGGAGTTGAGAGATAGATTCCCAGAGGTATTCCATACATTTCTATGAACAGTGAGACTATAAACGCCGAATAAATACCCATAGACTTCCAATCAGCCTTCCTTCTATAGTTTAAAGGAATTAGAAACAACAGGAAGCCAACTACATTTAGCAAAACAAGATCCCATCTGCCCTGTTTGGCTATGGTCTCTATTTGGCCTGTAAGAAAGTAGATATAGTGGTCAAGAAATGAAGGGATCGATATAAGTCCTAAAAACCCAATTATTCCTAATAGTATGTTTTTACGCGAAAGTTCTGCCATCAACTGAGAGTTCTAGTCTTAATACCTTAAAGATTCCGATGAGATCACTCGTTGTCTATAACATCGATATCGTCTTTGTCTTTCTTTGAACTTTCCGGATCCTTCATATCTTCTAGTTGTTTTTCACCTTTCATCTTACTTCGGCGGTGTTTCCAGGTATCTGATGCGTTGTCTAATTCTCTAGAATTGTTCCAGCTGCCTAAAGCATTTTTAAAGTACCATGCGCCGATTAGAGGTAATCCAAGTGTCAAGATTGCAGTTTCTGGTTCGTTCGCATAGTTTGAAGCTGCATTGGCATAGAAATCAAATGCTCCGCCAAATGAATATTGGTCGGCGGATAGAATACCTGCGCCAAATAGCACTGACCCCTGTATAACATCTTTAATTCCACTGCTTCTTTCAGCTTCTGAAAAATCATCTAAGGTATATATCAGTCTGTCTGCAGCGTTCTCATACTTTTTCATCAGTTCTTTGTATTCCTGGTTTAGTTCATCGTATTCTTGATCTAAATCATCTATAAGGTCTAGTACGTCTCCGTATTCTTCTATAACACGTTCATGTTCTGCTCTTATCTCGGTGTTTAGCTCATCTTGGGTCTCAATATGTTTTTCCATAAGAGTCTCATACTTGGATCTGAACCTATCATACTTCTTACTCTCATTTTCAAGCCTGTCAAATCCGTCGAAACCGCGCCCATCAGCTCTTAAAACATCGGAATCTGTATTTTCCAAAAGATTATTCATTTCAGAGCTGCTCTTGCCCTCATTATAATCTTCATCCGGCTCAGAATTATCAAAACTGTCCATTCTTTTCCCCGGCTAGTAAAGACCAAGCCATACTTTTATCCTAGACTCTAGACTGGCGCATGTAAAAAACCAGATTGGTCAAAAATACTGTCCAGAAGCCTTGAAAACGTTTTATAACGGGTTTGTTTTGGAAAAAGTCGTTGATATTGTCTAATCTGCTAAAGTTTGGTTATTAACATATTTTTTAACTGGAGGATGAACATATACAATTAGATGAGTTGGTACAGTAAATCTGTTGAACAAGTATTTTCAGAGCTCAAAGCTGAAGAATCTGGTTTAACAACTGAAGAAGCCGAAGAAAGAATTGAAAACGAGGGAAAGAACAGAATTGAGGATGAAGATTCTACCTCGATGTTAAGTATTTTTATCGGACAGTTCCAGGATAACTTGATCTATCTATTAATGGCGGCAGGAATTCTTTCAGTACTTGTAGGTTTTCTACCAGGCCATCAACCAGAGTATACTGAAGCAGCTATAATTTTTCTAATACTTTTTGCAAACGGAACATTCGGTTTTATACAGGATTACAGAGCTGAAAAATCAATTGAGGCATTGAAGAAGATGTCGACGCCTAACACTGTAGTTTTACGTGATGGGAAAAAGAAAGAAATTGATTCAACGGAGCTCGTTCCCGGAGATGTAGTTTTCCTAGAGACGGGCGATGCAGTTCCTGCTGATGCCCGACTTATCGAGACAGAATCGCTCTATACTGATGAGGCGGCTTTGACAGGAGAAAGCACAAACGTCCATAAATCCAGTGAGGTAGTAGATGAGGATACGCCGGTCGCTGATAGACAGAACATGGTTTTCATGAACACTCATGTCGTGAAAGGCCGAGGTAAAGCGGTTATAGTTGAGACAGGTATGGATACACAGGTAGGAGGTATTGCAACTGAAATTGAAAATGCTGAGACCAAACAGACTCCTTTCCAGAAAGAAGTAGATACTTTAGGTAGAAGAATTGGTTTTCTTGTTATTGGAATAATTTCTCTAGTCGCTTTAGTTCAGCTGCTACTTACGGGTGCTGGATGGATGACAGTATTCCTCTTGGCAATAGGTTTATCGGTTGCTGCGATACCAGAGTCGCTGCCGGCGATTGTAACTCTTACGCTTGCTATAGGGTCGAAGAAATTACTTAAAAAGGATGCATTAGTTCGTAGACTTCCTGTTGTAGAGGCTCTAGGCTCAGTTGACCATATTGTGACAGACAAGACTGGTACGCTAACTGAAGGGGTTATGACGGTAGAGAAACTTCACTTCCAGGGTGAAGACTTCGATGTTTCAGGCAGAGGAACTACTAAAGAAGGCAAATTCAGCAAAGACGGTCATGAGACCGATCCAGATCATCTAGCACCTCTTCTAGAATGTGGTGTTTACTGTAATAACGCAGAAGAAGCCGACCACGGCGAAAAAGACTTTAGAGGCGAACCAACAGAAATTGCCTTACTTGTATCAGGTATGAAAGCAGGGCTTGAAAACGACAAGCAAAGAACTAGAGCAATCCCATTTTCATCGGATAGAAAAAGAATGACTGTAGTCACAGAAGATTCTAAGACCTACATGAAAGGTGCTCCGGAAGTTGTACTTGATAGATGTGACAGAATTCTCATCGATGGAGAAGAAAAAGAACTTACCGAAAAACGGAAAAACCAGATACTAGATAAAAACACAGAATTTGCCAGAGAAGCCCTTAGAGTCCTTGGATTCGCTCACAAACAGGTTTCAGACCTTGAAGCAGATGAAGATGAGATCGAATCTGACATGGTTTTCCTTGGTCTACAGGGAATGATCGATCCAGCAAGAAAAGAAGTCAAAGGAGCAGTAGATGACTGTAGAACAGCAGGTATCGGAGTGGTTATGGCAACAGGAGACAATGTTGAGACAGCGAAAGCCATCGGCGAAAAACTTGGTTTCGATCCTGAAAATGCATTAACAGGACCGGAACTTGAAGATATGAATGAAAAAGAGCTGGAAGATAAAGTAACAGAGGTCGAGATATTTGCACGTGTATCTCCAGAACACAAAGTAAGAATATCAAAAGCTCTGCAGAACCAGGGATACAACGTTGCGATGACAGGAGATGGAGTCAACGATGCTCCGGCACTCAAAAACTCCGATGTAGGAATTGCAATGGGACAAAGAGGTACTGATGTAGCTAAAAAATCCAGTGACATGATTCTACAGGACGATAACTTTGTTACTATAAGAGATGCGATCGCAGAAGGAAGAGCAATCTTTGATAATATCAGAAAGGTTACAAACCAGCTTCTATCCACTAACTCTGGTGAAGTAATGTTTGTATTTCTTGGAACCTTGATTGGAGGATTCCTGTTCCCTGAACAGTTCGCGACAACAGAATCAGTTGTACTAACAGCTGTAATGATTCTATGGGTCAACTTTGCAAGCGATGGCCCTCCAGCTATTGCGCTTGGAGAGGATCCAAAAGTAGAAGGAATTATGGAACGTGATCCTAGAGGTAGGGATGAACCTATTATAGACAAAAAAATACTGGCCATGATAGCTTTCACAGGGCCTGTAGCAGCACTCATAATGTTGCCACTGTTTTTCTTGAACATTCAGAACTTCATCCTTGCACAGACAATGTTGTTCATGGCACTGGCGTTCTTCGAGCTGGCGATGTTCCAAGTTATCAGAAGAGACTACGGTCTAAAGCTAACCGACAACAGATGGTTGATAGCAATGTTAGTTGTTTCAACAATTGCTCATCTAGCTGTACTTTATACTCCGCTAGCAGGACTGTTTGGGGTTGTACCTCTAGGCCTAGAACACTGGGGATATATCGCTGGATCACTGGCAGTATTCATGGTGGTAGAAGTAAGCTTCAGAAGAATGCTCTCCAGAAAATACGGCGATAGAATGAATGACTTCACAGAGTTTTCAGGTTAAAACAAAGTTAGATAATCCGTTAGCAGGGTTGGCTGCCCGATTTCTTTCTATCTTTTAGTTGTTCTAACTTTTCTCTATTTATACATAGAAATTCTACTGGATTCTTTACCATGAAAAAACTTCTAATACTCATAACGCTCGTTTTGGTATCGAGCACTTTAGCTCTTGGAAACCCGATTTTTGAGGATAAATGATCTAAAGCCGCCAATCCACTTTACCAAGAAAAATGTGGTATAGGTGGAGACTGTGAAGACAGTGACAGAGATATCAAGCCGGGAAAAATAGATATCATCCAGCAAACCTGGAGTTATTCGGATCCTGACAGCGATGGGGACGGATTACTCACTCTGGAGGAAACCACAACAGTATCTACTAGCAAAGGTGAGATAGTATCTGCGGTCAAATCAGATAGGAAACCTAAGTTCAAAGCCGGAGCAGAACTCTCAAAAACAGTTAGCTCTGGAAACCTAGGAGATCTTGACGGAGATGGATGCCCGGATGTATTTATCGGTATAGATGCAGCTGAGAACACTGTCTCAATGACAGGAACTTCAATCTCGAAGAGATCTGCACGAACAGGTATCTATAAGACGTCTGATACCTTGAATAAAGCAGAACTAGTTGAGGCAATTGCCAGCAAGTCAGGTCTTTCCAAAGCCGATGCGAAGAAAGCACTGGATGGTTTTGTGAGAACAACAAAGGCCTTGAAATAGATCAAACATATTTTTTCCTATTTTATTATTCGGCAAAATTATCCCAGATCTAGCTGGTTGTAATTGATTAAAAGGTAAAGTATTCTGATAGATGCGGGCAGCAAGATTACAGGTACAAATATGGTTTAAGCCTGTCGTCCCAGAAAATAAAGGAAAACAGAGGGATTAAGATTTCGGAACGCCTTAGTCTCGTCCATAATTAAAAACTTCGATACTTTCTGTTTTCAACTTCATCATCCATAGTAAAATTATCTTCTAGAATATTTTTAGATCAATAATCTTCATTTTTCTCACGGTAGCGCAAAACAGCTTTCTCCTTCTTTTTAGCCTCGATCATGACGTCCGCGTCACTTCCATAAGTTTCAATCAGTCCATCCACATAATCGCTGTGGCTTTGAGGCCTTGCATCTTCATCACCGTGTTCTTGTCTGGACTCGCTGTAATGTATTATAGGTCTCTGATCCCAGGTCTCTGCAGCCGCAATGACAGCCTCTTTATGACTTAGATTTTGGCCTGTAAACTTGTGGTGTAGCCTGTCGTAAACTATTGGAATACCGATTTGATCATGAACTGACTCTATTAACTCAGAGACGCTCCAGAGAGATTCTTTATCGTCGTTTTCCACGGTAAGCCGGGACTTTGCTGGTTTAGAAAGCTTTCTGTAGTTCTGACAGAACCGTTTGGCTGTGGCCTCTTTGTCGCTATAGTGGGCACCTATATGGATGTTGATTGAACTATAAGGTGAACGCTCCATTCCCATAAAATCCAGTATCTTGCCGTGGTTGTCGAGTTCGGTAATAGATTTTTCTACAACTGTTTCATCAGGGCTTGCGAGCTTGGTAAAATGATCCGGGTGGAAAGTTAGACGCATCCGGTTTTCTTGAGCTGTTTCTCCGATTCTTTCTAAAATATTTTTTATCTTATCTGCGTTAGGTAGTTCCTCTATATCATACTGGCTGTACCAACGAAAAATACTTGAGGTTATCCTGTAAAAAGAAATTTTGTTTTCTATATTCCATTCCAGGATTTTCTCTAGGTCCTGACAGTTCTGCTGTGCTAGTTTGCCTGCATAGGGTAAACCTTTTTCCTCAAAAGTCTTCTTCCGCATACCCCGATTTGCTCTTATATCCTGTTCTCGGAGAGTTAGGTTCATCGCAGCATAACCGTAGATGGTCATAATATAGATAGTAAACTAAATTATCTAAAGCCTAAAAAACTGTATGTTTCAACAAGCCTAAGTGATCTTAGAAAATCTTAGATGTCAAAAACATCTAATTATGGCGATACCACATTTCTGCCGAGCAATGATATATGGTACTGGAAATCCTTTTGGAGATGTTTTCTGTGATATGTGGCCTATATCATAGGACTGAGTTTGGATTAAAAGCAGGATTTGAACCGATATTCAAGCATATCTAATTGGAAGTTTCGGAATCTATAGACGACAATGAAAAGTTTTATAATGATTTGTTACGACAGAGTAATATATGAACTATTTTGAGTCAAAAAACGGCGGCAATTCGGATATACAGAGAAGAACGTATTTAAGAGCACTAGGATCTACGGGACTAATGACTCTTGCGTCGGGTTGTTCTGCTTTAGAAAGCGAAGAAGACAAAAATAATGCTTCTAATGAAATGGCTCAAAATCCTGTATACAATACGGTAACCTCCGCAGAATACAGAACATCGGAAGAAAAGCTTGAGAATATAAGGATTGAAGGAGTTTCTCTTGAATATGACGAAAGAGATTCTGTTCCGGTAATGGAAACTTCTGGAGAAAACTCAAATCATGCGAATTGGGATGACTTTGAGTCTCTGACTTATGGTATTATAGATGAAAATGGTCACAGGGTTGATGAGGGTTTTATCCCTTTAGAGGAACTAGACGACGATGACGGTATATTTGAGGATGCTGTTGCAATTGAAGGATCAATGACAAATGTGGTCGAGGCCTATGGAGGCCCACACGGTACCGATGCTACTTATGACACACAGTTTAGAATTGACAATGTAGATCAATAAGATGATACCGAAGTTGATTGCAGTCTCTTAAACAACATATACGTATGGCTTACCATCATTTATGGCTACAGGAAACTTTTCAATAAGATTGATAGTGTAGTAGAACACCGAATGCAGCTTAATTAGTCGGTATTAAACAAGAAGCAGTTTAAATAATGAAATTCTAACTTGTTGGCTGAAATTATATGGCAGGACCCGGATTTGAACCGGGGTCCAGACGTCCCAAACGTCCGATGATAGTCCACTACACCATCCCGCCGATGTTGCTGTAAACAATTAGTTGTAGACAAGGCTTTTAAACTCGGTTCTTCGAATCCATGAAAACTGATTTGGAGACACTAATCCTTGCTCAACAAGTTAATACTCTCTTATTAGAGCAAAGAGATTTTAAACTAGTAGCCACTGGTTTTTCTTATGGCAGAGAAGGTTGTTGTAGCGGGTGCAGGTTTTGGAGGTATCAATGCCGCACTAGAGCTAGCAAGAAAAGGTTTTGAAGTAGAAATTATAGATAAAGAGTCTTTCAGCGAATATAAACCGGGTTTGATAGATCTTTTCCGTGATAGAATCGAGGAAGACAAACTCAAGTTAAATCTAGGTGATTTCTTTGAGAATACGTCCATAGATTTTTCCAGAGAAAAGATTCTTGGGTTTAACCTTGATCAGAACAAGGTTGAGACCGATTCTGGCTCACATGAATATGATTATCTTGTACTCGCCCTTGGTTCTGAGCCGGCAACCTATGGAATGGATATATCGGATGCAGAGTTATGTTATGATATCAGGGGAGCTATGAACCTTGATAGAAAGCTGGAAGATATGGAATCCAGTATTATAATAGGTTGTGGATATGTAGGTATCGAAATTGCAACAGAGCTAGAAGAAAGAGGAATAGATGTTACTATAGTAGATGGTAGTACAAGACCTGTTGGAAACTCTGGTCAAGAGGTCTCGGAGAAAGTACTTGATTATCTTAACGATCATGATATTAACTTCCGTGGAGGAACTAGGGTCGAAGAAATCAACAAACAATCAGTAAGATTGGCAGATGGAAAGAAGGTTGAAGCCGATTCTGTTGTATGGTCTGGGGGTATTCAGGCATCTAGACTTGTCCAGAATTACTTTGATACAGGACCTGGAGGTTTACCTGTAAACTCTGGTCTTGCATCGAAAGAACATTCTAATGTGTTTGCATTAGGAGACAATGCTGATGGAGGATACCTTGATGTAGCCCAGAATGCAGAAGAACAGGCTGGAGTACTTGCCAGAAATATTGCGCGACCGGATTTTGAAGCACTTGAAGAATACTCTGAGGGAAGGTTGCCTTTGTTGATCAGTATGGGCAATACAGCCATTCTTTCTGTCGGTGGAAAAGCCGTTCAGAACCGGTTTTTCAGATATCTGAAAGATATTGTAAGGATCAGATACTTTTTCCAGTTGAAAAAACAGAGGCTAAAACTGAACATAGGTATCTAGTTGAGGCCTAATGAACCAAAACTATTTTAAATGTCATTCTTTGGTAACAACATATGTCTTTCGCCGGATGGAATAGTTCTCAAAATCCAAACAACCTGGATGAAGAAATTTTAGTTAATCCTAATTCCGGATTAGAGGACAGTTCTAGACTTGATCGCTCAAGCTTGACACCTGAGAAAATCGGGGAAGAAGACGGATGGGATATAATAAACGATAGTCTAGAATCGCCTAAAACTACAGGTATCAGACAAGTCGGCTTGAATCTAGGTACAGGTCTAATAGGGGTTTATGAGAAAAACAATGCTACCAAATACGTTTTAGGAGCTATAGGAGATCAAGGATCTTACATAATAATTGATGAAGGGGGCAACGTTTCAAATAGCTCTGACAGCGCCATGCCGGTTAACCATAGAGATGCGGTGTTGGAAACACTTACTTCTGAAACAGATGTAGTAGAACAAGATGAAGCCCAAGAAATGGATGTAAGTTTGGGTCAGAGCGCTACAGAGATGTACAAAGAAATCATAGACAGCCCAGAATATGAGGCTCTGGATGGCGATGTAGTCTACAAAGGATTTAACCGGGTTGAAGCCCCTAATATATTTGAAGGCGATGAAAAGAAGGCATCTAGATTTCTTGAATTCCTAGATGATATCGCTGAATTCTACAGGGATTTTGAAGAAGAATACAACCCTTTGAGTCCTGAAACAGATTACGATATCCCGGTTAGACCTAAAGCTGCAAGAAACGGTTCATACAAATTTGCAGTACCTGATACTGGTTACGATTTCAATGTGGTTGTAGATCAAAACTATAAACAAAAAGATGGGAAGATAGAGCTTCAGGTAAACTCACTGGGTGATCACGATGGTCCTACAAACCAGTGGTGATTTAAATCTTCAGAACTTTACTAGAGTAAACACTTGGGGAGTGTAAGTATGGGAGATTTTGATAAAAACAAGATGGTTGAACCACAACCTGAAATAGATCTAGATGTTTCAGAATCCGATATGACGATATATGCTGTCGGGTCAGATCTTTATGCTCTAAGTCAACAAGAGATGTCGGAAACTATTGATATCTCAACAGATCTAGAATATGGTGGCGATATCGGTGAATACGGAGAACCCGATCCCGAAAACTGGAGGGCTATCGTAGATAAACCGGGATTTAGAGATCCTATCGAGTCCCTTGACCATATTTTCAGCTCCAACGATTATTTTGTGGATATGCATATAGATACTTCCTCTTTCTACCAAGTTGAATTAGAAAGCCAGCCGGCACCAAATCGGCTTACACTTATGATATCTAATCCATATGAAGAGTTTACTGAAAACGTCCATCACCCGTTTTTCAGATCAATGGATAGAGAAGATGTCAGAAAGCCTAAAAATGGAGATGTGGCTGTAAAGTTTGGAGGTTATGATGAAACCAGAGAGATACGTATGAATGGTCTGGAAAGTTCCAGTATAGAGGTTCCAACTTTTTCTGCTTATGCTGATACAGTTTTTTCCGATTTCAACCATGAATATATTGATGTAGATGATATGGATTTTTCCTCAGCCTACGATTCGCTTTTAGAATAGTTTTTCAACCGTTTATATTTGATCAGATAGCTTTAATTCCACAACTTGATAAATTTTTGATAGAATCTTATGGAGGAATTCGATGTAATTGTAATTGGTGCCGGATCAGGGCTGGATATCGCTTCAGCTTATGCAAACCGTGGAAAAGACGTTGCAGTTGTTGAACCAGGTCCTTTAGGAGGTACATGTCTGAACCGTGGATGTATTCCTTCGAAAATGTTGATCCATCACGCCGATATAATTGAAACTGTTGAAAACTCTGAGAAGTTCCATATCAGAGCCGAAATAAACGATATAGATTTCCAGAAGATTACCGAAGAAGTAAATTCTACAGTCGCTGAAGACGCTGAAGCCATAGAGACTGCTATAGAAAACTCTGATAGACATACACTTTACAAAACAGAGGCAAAGTTTGTTGATGAGAAAACAATAGAAGTAGACGGTGAAAAGATTACTTCTGATTTGATATTTGTAGCCGCAGGTACAAGACCTATGGTTCCCCCGATTGAAGGGATTGATTCTGTCGGTTATCTGACAAGCAAAGAAGCGCTAAAGCTGGAAGAAAAGCCTGATAGGATAGTTATGATCGGCGGAGGCTACATAGCAGTTGAGCTAGCCCATTTTTTCGATGCAGTAGGTACTGATGTAACCATAATCGAGGCAGGAGACTCCTTGATTGGAAGAGAAGACAAGGAAATCTCAGAAAAGTTCACACAACTGGCTTCCGAAAAATACGATGTAAATCTAGCTCTTCGAGCCAGTAAAGTAAAACAAGAAAACGGCGAGATAAAAGTCCATGCAGAGGACAAGGAAGGAAATAAAGAGACCTTCGCCGGAGACGAATTGTTGGTTGCGGCCGGAAGAGTACCCAATACAGATAGCTTAGATGTTGAAAAAGCAGGTATAGATACCACAGAACGCGGATTTATCGAAACAGATGAGTACCTGGAGACATCGGTTGAAGGTGTTTATGCCATTGGAGACATAGCCGATAACTGGATGTTCAAGCATGCAGCCAACTACGAGTCAGAGATGGCTTTCAAAAACTCTCTGACAGGAAACAACCATTCTGTAGACTACACAGCAATGCCCCATGCCATCTTCTCGGCACCCCAGATATCCGGTGTTGGAAAGACCGAACAACAACTTGAGGAAAACGGTACAAACTATGTCAGATCAACATATGATTATGAAAACACTGGTATGGGACTTGCATTGAAAGAAAAAGACGGTTTTGTAAAAGTCCTGGCTTCCGAAGACGGAGATATACTTGGCTGTCATATGATCGGACCTGATGCCTCATCGATAATACATGAAGTATTGGTTGCGATGAAAGCAGGAAATGGCAAAGTCGATGATATAAAAGACACAATTCACATCCATCCAGCATTAAACGAAGTGGTACAGAGGGCTTTCAACCAGCTCTAGAAGGGTCCAAATCCCTCTCAGAGGTTCTTAACTCTCGATCTTCTCTACTATCTTTTTTGCCTTCTGTTTTGCTTTATTTTCTCCAACTGTTTTCTTGATCAAGAAAGCCTGAACCGTCCAGTCGTCACTGTCTTTCATTTGACCCATCCGGACCTCGCTTCCTTCAGAAACAGAATCACTTAGAGTATCGGCCCAGTCAGGAGTCCTTATCTTATCGAACATCTCAGGCTCGTTAAAACGGATATGAAAATACTCATCGCCTTTTTCAACCTTCTGAATATCAACATTCATTTTACCAGTCAAGCAGAAACTCACATCCAGTTGTATAAAGCACTATTGTAGTAGATCGAAACTAGCAGGGTTCACATATTTAACTGTTAGCTGAATCATTTTGCAATGTAAGTCACGCCTCGATGGCTCAGTCTGGCTAGAGCGGTCCCCTTGTAAGGGACAGACCGAGGGTTCAAATCCCTCTCGGGGCTTGCTATTATTGTTCAACTTCTTGATCTGTTTCTAGTTATTCTTTCTCAGTGGTACAGTGCCAGTATATATCCTTAATATGGCTATAGAGGGTTTATGAAACAAAAATTTATCCCTATAATCGCAATCTTGCTTTTTACAGTTAGTGTAGCTGCTGCGGATAGTACAAATAGAATTATGGATGATAGGGTTGACGCAGAAGTCAATTCGAATATGGATTTAAGGGCAGCGATGAGCTCTGGTGCGCGTGAAAAAGCAAAGCGTACGGGCTGCAGACTATATATTACTGGAGGCACGGACACTGAGGTTCGGGAAAGTATGGCTAATCTTAGATGCGGAGAAGGTTTAGAGCATACAGATTCCTGGGAGGCAGAACTTAGAAGCTCAAGCGAGGAATTTGGAAGAAGCCTTGAAAGTGTTGCAGTCGTGCTTAATCCGGATCGTTGTCCTGAAAGCAGGGTTTGTTATCAACTGACTGAAGGAAGCGTAGATGTCGGAGTGGTTAATGATCCTCCAACAACCAGAGGGAACCCTCTTTACGAAGATGAAGGCAATAAAGGTTCAAACCCTCTTTACGAATCTAGAATGGATACTGTTTCTCTCGTAGGGTTTGGAAGTTTCTCAATTTCGAAGAGATCTGCCAGAACCGGTCGCAACCCACAGACAGGAAAAGAAATACAGATTCCTGCGGACGAATCAGATCGGGCGATTGCAAACAGATTAGTAGCATCTATCAGGAGCGCAGAATGTCCTGGAGGCGATGGTAGAGAAAGATGTATTACTGAAGCAGTTAGAAACAGTGAAATGTTCCAGGAATTGAGCAGTCAGGGCGATATAGAGATGCAGATGGCTTCAGACCAGGTGTTGAAGCAGTTTTTCCAGACCGGTGATAGGCCTTCAGAAGCGCGTAAAGATGGTTCAGGCGACTGTGATGATACGGATGCAGATGTTCGGCCGGATCGGTGTGATGATGAGGTTCAGCCCTTTGATCCTGATTCAGACGATGATGGACTATTTACTGTAGAGGCATCTTCAGGGAACACGTTGGATATGTTATACGATGGCGAGATAGTCGCTACCTCAAGAATTGTTAAATCAACTGCGGGAAGCACACAGGTCATTTTGATCCAGGTAGAATCTCCTGAGGAATCTGCAAACAAGGCTGAATTGATTGATGCAATCGCATCAAAATCGGGCCTCTCGAAAGCTGATTCGAAGAAAGCATTGGATAGATTTGTCGAGACTAACGTAGTGGCAGCTATTAGGCCTCAATGTTGTGATGCATCCACACCGATTCTCTACGATTTAATTAGAAATCCTGAGATGTCGCCAGTAGATGGAGAAAGCTCCGGTCAAAACGCAACTACGAGAGGCGGCATTGACAAAGCATCTCCGAAACTAGCTGAGACACTTACCGCTAAGGATGCACGTATTGCAGAACTTGAGGATAGAATCAGAGAGCTTGAAGCTGAAGCAGAAGTGAATGCGGGTCCTCAATCCTCCCAAGACGGAGAAGATATCACAGTGAGGAAGAAACCGGGTAGAAAAACTCCCTCAACAACTGATAGTGACTCCGATGCAGATAGTCTGGGCGACGGATCAGAAGTAGAGGCTGTAGAACCCGCAAGAAGACCTGGATTTGTCAATAGAATTCTTGGCTCAATATTTGGTTAGGAGAAAATTCAATAGGAATTCCTTATTTCCTTTCATTTTTTGACCGAATTCTACATTTTTTCTTCAAGTAAAAATTATGACTTAAAGTGTAGTTAGTTCGTTATCGAATTCTACCATTATGAGTTTTGAGATCACGTTTCTGACTTCTTTTTCAAAAATCCTTTTGCTGTCATACCTACACTTCTAAACACTATTGAGCTCTATAGAAAACTGTAAGTACATACAGATAGAGAAATAAGTAAAAATGAAAATTTGTGAAGATTGTTTAGAAGTATACTAGGTGTTCTAGTTCTTGTTCTAGGTCGTAGTCTCTGAGATCTGATTCTTCGATATACTCCAGTACTCCGATTCTTTCCTTTCCTAGTTCTTCTGCGGCTAGAACTGTCTCGACATCCTGATAGTTTTCCAGTTGTATATGTAGGTCAATCCAGTCTTGTACAGCAGGTACATTGTACTGGCTTGGATCAATTGGCCCGTAGTCTCCTTCTATTTCGTCGGCTACATCGACGTAGTCTTCAACAGTTGATTCTGAAGAACCTAGAAGTCTTCCGAAAAAACCTTTTTTGAAGGTATCAGCTATGCTTTGATCTGTGTTGGTCTTGTGTTTTGGTTGTTTCGGCCCGGTTCTTCCCTGTCTGAAATTTTCAAAAGTAGGGCCTGAAGGACCTGAATGAGGTCTATAAATGTCTTTATCTCGCATCCGAAATACCTCTTCTAGTGATTCTGATTGTGGTTCGCGTACCATTTTTAGTTAACCCACCTAAATATTGCCAGATTAAGCTTATATCTTAGAACCTAACCTCTAGTTCTTTTCTTGTCAATTATGAAGCCTTTTCATCTCATTTTTGCATTATCTAGATTGTTTATGGTGTAGAAAACTTCTATAACCTACTAAAAAGGCAGAAAACCAATTTTTGAAAAATATTAGAATACAAAGTGTTGGGCGATCTTCTTTTTAAGAGTCGTTGTTTTGTAAATGGTTATACACTTGCGCCTTTGGCGGATTTGTATGGTAGCCCGGGTTTTTGCTTGGCGGCTGACCGGGCTTTTTCCCTATAAATTTGTTTTTTTAGAAACAGAAGTTGTCTTTGGCCTTTTGATAGACTTCTTTGTAGTTATCCGGCCATTCTGTAGGATCTATAATATAGACTTCTTTTACACTGTCTCCGAAGTCTTCGATCTTCTTTTTTCTGTCTCCTGGTGAACAGTTTGTCTCTACTTCTATAACCGAATCAATACTTGCATCGTATATATCGGCTTCTTTACCGTTTTCAAACTCTTTTTCTGTAACAAAATAATGGCCATCATCGTGTAAGGCCTTACAGATCATGGCTTTGACAAATCCATGTTTTTTACCGCCTTTGAACTTTACTGCTTTGATTTCTTTCCGATGGAACTCGAAGTCTTTTTGTTTCATCCGGAACATGCATTTCCGGTAGTCGGTGGTTTTCTCTGTAAAGGTCTCTACTCCAGAATAAATCCTTTTGCCCATAGTAAACTATTTGGTTCAAAACAATTTATTAACTGGCCAAAATCAGGATTCTAAACTTATCTAGAAAACATTTTTCTCGGTCTATGGTGTTATACAATCGGATATCGGTGAGCTTTCACCAAACTGGTTGTAGGCTCTAACTCGGTAACAAGTATACGTGTCGGATAGATCTTTACTCGTGTCTGTAAAGCTTGTTGTTCCTGGACCAGTAGTTCCGATTCTTTCATAGGAACCAGAGGCATTGTTGTATATTCTGAATCCGTTTTCGTTATCTGAATTATCGTTCCATGAAACAGAGACATCATAAGTGGTAAAACTGTTTACAGAACTGGTGGTTGTTGTAGTTCCATCATCAACTTCTATGTAAAAAGTATTGTTTGTATCGTGGTTTAATCCTGTCCAGGTAACTGAATAAGTTCCGTTTTGCCTGTTTTCTAAACTTCCGATGATCGAGTTATCAGAGCTATTGTAAAATGTAATGTTCATCTGATCGCTGTTATTGTCTTCTACTGTTACAGATAACTCTACGCCGTCTGAACTATCTTTGTTTATATTTTTCGGCGATAAATTTTTGATGGAAGACTCGGTGTTTGTTGTCTGTGTTTTTTCTGGTTCTAGTCTGGCTTTATTGTGATAAAGGGCTTTAATCTCCGATTGGGATAAGGAACGATTATAGATACGCAGACCATCTATATCTCCATCGAAGAAGCCTTGACTCGAATCCCAAGGTTTCCTTGAAATCATAGCTCCCTGACTTTTAGGATTTACATCAATAACAGAGTGGCTGATATTATCTACCACAGCAGCATCCTCGAATAGTGTGGCTGAAAATCCTGATTTGAATCGGAATACAACTTGTGTCCACTCTCCTACGGCTATAGATTTATTTGACTCCAAACCAATGACTGATGAGGAACCGCTATGAAAAGCTGCCCATCTACCGGAGTTTTCATGAATGGCCATGTTGGAGTTCTGACGGTCAGAATAAACATAATTGTAATCGTCAGTTGAATGGGTTGAGGTAGGTCTGACCCATGCAACTACCGTATAATCAGATGAGCCATCAAGCACACCAGTATCGACACCAGAGATATAATCATTTGATCCGTCAAACCTGTATGCTCGGCCAAGCTTGCCTTCTACACCTTGTGTTGTGCCTCCGTTCAAATTGCCGTGATATCCGCCTATATGATCCCAGGCATAGGTTCCGGTTTCATCAAGCGGATAGTATGCTACTAGGCCTGCCGGTTTTTTGGGACAGGATGTGTAGTTTGCAGGAAGAGTCTGTATAACACAGTATTCTTCAGTACTGTTTGCAACTACGGTTTGGTTCCATCCTCCAGTTGATTCGTTTTGATGATAAATATCTAGAAATTCCGAGTTGCTACCTCTCCAGGTTCCATAGATCCAGTGATCTTGGCCGTCGTATTCTTCATTTATAGGAGATGTGCCGTTGAGAGGTCCTAGAAGGCTTTGAGTTGTGTTGGTCTGGCCGATATTGTGTCGGTACTCATAGCTGGTATCGAACCATGCCGCTGACGTGGCTGCGGATATAATTATTAAAAAAAACACAAGAATTCTGAATTTGGAACTCATAGAACTATTATTCGTGTTTTTGACTAAAAGCTTATCGAAGAGATAGCTGATATTCTATGGATTAAAGGTTGTTTTCCTCTTCGATCTCGTTGATCTTGTCTCTGATATCTGCGGCCAGCTCAAATTCCAGGTTTTCTGCAGCCTGTTTCATGTCCTCTTCGAGTACCTTGATTCTATCCTTTGCTTCATTTTTATCGGAGAAGCTGGTTTCTGTAATTTTTTTATCCGAGTCTTTACCGGGAAGGGTTGATTCGGTGACTTCTTTTTCAATAGTCTTCGGTGTTTTGTTGTTTTCTTCGTTAAACTCGGTCTGGATCTGTCTTCTGCGTTGGGTTTCCGAGATTGCAGCTTTCATCGCATCGGTTTTTCTGTCTCCATACATTATGGCATGGCCGTTTTGGTTACGTGCGGCCCGACCCATAGTCTGGACCAATGCAGTCTCGGAACGAAGGAAACCGGCCTGATCAGCCTCAAGTATGGCCACGAGAGAGACCTCCGGGATGTCTAGACCTTCACGTAACAGGTTGATACCTACTATCACATCGATCTCACCCAGACGCAACTCACGTATTATCTCATGTCTTTCGAGCGTATCGGTTTCATGATGCATGTATTTTGCAGATATACCGGCTTCTCTAAGAAAGTCCGATAGATTCTCGGCCATGTTTTTGCTTAAAGCGGTTACGAGTGTACGTTCGTTTTGTTCAGCTCTTTTTTCTATCTCGCCTATTACATCTTCTACCTGGGCTTCTGTCTCTCTGACCTCGATTGTTGGATCAACCAGGTAAGTTGGACGTACGATCTGTTCTACAACATTTTCCGAATTTTCCAGCTCGTAGTCGGCCGGAGTCGCCGATACATAAAGGGTTTTTTCGGTTTTTTCCTCGAATTCATCGAACTTTAGAGGCCGGTTGTCCATAGCTGTTGGAAGCCTAAACCCGTTTTCCACCAGATTCTCTTTTCTTGATTTATCGCCTGCATACTGGCCTTTGATCTGTGGAACTGTCTGGTGAGATTCATCTATTACCAGAAGAAAATCATCCGGAAAGTAATCAAGTAAAGTATAAGGCGGATCTCCGCTTTCACGATCCGAAAGATGAACAGAGTAGTTTTCGATACCTGAACAGTAACCGACTTCTTTTATCATCTCCAGGTCAAATTTTGTGCGTTCTTCGATTCTCTGGGCTGCTACATCGTCGCCGATATCTTTGAAATGATGGATACGTTCGTCTAAAAGCTCTTCGATCTCTTCTATAGCTTTTTCGAGTTTCTCATCTGGTGCAGAATAGTGGGTTGCAGGCCGGATCAAAACATTTTCTTTTTTCTCAATTGTCTTGTTTTCCAGCGGTTTGAACTCTACTATTTTTTCTATCTCATCGCCCCAGAAACTGATTCTGTAGGCGGTTCTTGAATACATCGGGAATATATCAAGCGTGTCTCCACGCAACCGGAATTTGCCTTGCTGGAAATCCTCATCGCTACGTTCATACTGTATATCGACCAGCTCTCCAATGATGTCTTCTCTGGTTTTTTCACCGTCTTTTTCGACCTCTAGAGCTAGATCGCGGTAGAAATCAGGGTCACCAAGACCATAGATTGCAGAAACCGATGCCACAACAATAACATCGTCTCTGGTCAAAAGCGAGTTGGTCGCAGAGTGTCTTAGTTTCTCGATTTCCTCATTTATAGATGCGTCTTTCCCGATATAGGTATCAGAGCTTTCTACATAGGCTTCAGGCTGATAGTAATCATAATAAGAGACAAAGTATTCGACCGCATTGTTGGGGAAAAGCTCTTTGAGTTCATCATAGAGCTGGGCTGCTAAGGTTTTGTTGTGTGCGATAACTAGTGTTGGTTTCTGGATCTGTTCGATCGTCCAGGAAACTGTATTGGTTTTTCCAGAACCGGTTACACCAAGCAGTGTCTGTTCGTCCATCCCGTTTTTGAAACCTTCCGAAAGTTTCTCTATTGCCTCTGGCTGGTCTCCTGCAGGCTCGAAAGGAGCTTTTACCTTGAAACTGTTTTGTTTTGTTTTCTCTGAGTTTTCAGGTTCGCTCATACCTAGAAAACTAGTGGCTACTAATTTATGATTAACAGGTCATTTGAATTGTAGAAAGGTCTGGGGGTTAAAAGATTTCTCTAGAACAGACCGATACAGAGGGGATTACATGGCTGAAGCAAAAAACAATATTGAGATAAAGGGAGCGAAAGAAAATAATCTGAAAAACATAGATTTAGACATACCTAGAGGAAAGTTCAACGTTGTAACAGGTCTTTCAGGATCAGGTAAATCAACTCTGGCATTTGATACGGTTTTTGCCGAAGGCCAACGCCGGTATATGGAAAGTCTTTCTTCTTACGCACGTCAGTTCCTGGATCAAATGGACAAACCTGAAGTCGAAAAGATCGAAGGCCTATCCCCTGCAATCAGCATAGAACAAAACACATCCGGTACCACACCGCGTTCAACCGTGGGAACTGTCACCGAGATCCATGATTATCTAAGATTGCTTTATGCAAGGGTTGGTACTCAGTATTCTCCAGAAACCGGGAATGTTGTTGAGGAAAAATCACCGGAGGAGATCGCAGATGAAGTCCTAGAGTTGCCTGAAGGTACAAAGATCAAGGTTCTAGCTCCAATACAGACAGAAAACTTTGAACGGAAACTTGAAGAGCTCAAGGACCGTGGGTTTACCAGGATAAATACGGATAAAGAATACGATATAACACTAGAAGAACCCGACCCAGCCGAAGAATTTGAGATAGTAATCGATAGAATAAAAGCAGAAAAAAGTTCTCGTTCACGTCTTATAGAGGCCCTGGAATCAGCTGTAGAAGAATCCGGTGGCGAGGTCTATATCGAGATCTCGGAAGATATAGAGGGAAACCCGGTGGCCAAGATCGAGACTGTCGAAAAAAGAAGTTTAATGCGGTTTTCTGAAGGTTTCTCAGAACCAGGGAACGATAGAGAGTTTTCTGAACTAGAACAACGTAATTTCTCATTTAACTCGCCTCTAGGTGCATGTAATGAATGTGATGGTCTTGGAAAATCAGAGGTAGCCGATGAAGATCTTGTCGTACCCGATAAATCTGTGCCGTTGAAAAATGCGTTAGCGCCGTGGGATTATAGCAAAGACTACTACCGTCGTGGTATCAATGCTTTTGCCAACCATTTCAACGTCGATGTAAATACTGCCTTCGAGGATCTAGATCGGGAAGTCCAGAAAGCAATCTTGAACGGTACTAGAGAACCGATCTACTATACGGTAGAAAAGATGCGTGGAAACGGTACGCGCCAGAAAAAGTTCGAAGGCGTAATGGAGTATATCAACAGAAGGTTCCACCAGACCTCGAGTGAGAACACACGTGAAAGGCTTAGAGAATACATGCGTGAAGATACCTGTCCGGTTTGTAAAGGAACTAGGCTTTCCGAACAGTCTCGACACGTAGAGGTTGCAGGAACCACTATACAGGATATAAACAGTTCAAACATTGATACTGCTCACCAGATATTTGAAGGGCTGGAAGATAAACTTTCAGGCAGAGACAAAGAAATCGGCTCTGAAATTATAAGGGAGATACATGAACGACTTGGATTTTTGAAACAGGTAGGACTTGATTATCTTACATTGGATCGTGAGGCCGCTACACTTTCTGGAGGAGAGACCCAGAGAATCCGATTGGCAACACAGATAGGTTCAGGTCTTACAGGCGTACTTTATGTGCTAGATGAGCCTTCTATCGGTCTTCATCGCCATGACAACGAAAAGCTTGTAGATACACTAGAGAATCTTAGAGATCTCGGAAACACGTTGTTGGTTGTAGAACACGATGAAAACACGATCAGACGTGCCGACAACATAATAGATATAGGCCCTGGTCCTGGTAAAAAAGGCGGAGAGATCGTAGGACAGGGTAAAACCGAGGAAATAAAGCAACTGGATAATTCGGTTACAGGAAACTACCTTTCCGGTCAAAAAGAGATTCCTGTACCGGATGAACGTAGAGAGCCTCAGGGCTCAATAACGGTCAAAGGTGCAAGGGAACACAACCTGAAAGACATAGACGTGGAGATACCTCTCGGTGTAATTACAGCTATTACTGGTCTATCCGGTTCCGGAAAGTCCACTTTGATGCACAACATTGTCTACAATCGGTTGACCAAGGAGTTAAACAGCAATGAATCGGTAAGGGTAGGAGATCACTCTGAGATAGAAGGTATTGAAGATATTGAATCGGTTCGGATGATAGATCAATCTCCTATTGGACGTACACCGCGTTCGAACCCTGCGACATATACAGGAGTCTTTGATTATATCAGAGAGCTTTTTGCCGACACAAAGTTATCGAAAAAACGTGGATACGATAAGGGGAGGTTTTCGTTTAACGTCAAAGGAGGTCGGTGTGAAAAATGCAAGGGTCAGGGAACTGTCCAGATCGATATGAACTTTCTATCAGATGTTTACGTTGAATGTGAACGCTGTAATGGGAAAAGATACAACGAAGAGACTCTTCAGGTAAAGTACAAGGAAAAATCCATTGCCGAGGTACTGGGAATGGAGATAGAAGAGGCCTATGAGTTTTTCGAACACGATAGAAGGATTAAGAGAAGGTTAAAACTGTTGAAAGATGTTGGTCTAGGCTATATGGAGTTAGGTCAACCATCTACAACTCTTTCCGGTGGGGAGGCCCAGCGTGTGAAACTCAGCGAGGAGCTTGGAAAAGTTCAAAACGAAGGTATTCTTTACATGCTGGATGAGCCAACTACAGGTCTTCACTGGGAAGATGAAAACAAGTTAATAGAGGTCTTACACCGGCTGGTTGATAACGGGAACTCGGTACTTGTAATCGAACACGAACTGGAGCTGGTAAAATGTGCAGACCGTATAATCGATCTTGGGCCTGAAGGAGGAGTAAACGGCGGCGAGGTTATCGCAGAGGGTACGCCCGAAGAGATAGCTCAAAACCAACAATCATATACAGGCAAGTATCTCAAAGAACTGCTTAATTAGACTATGAAATCCCAGGAACTCGATAAACTCATAAAGGATAAACCTCCGGTCTCCGGAGTCTATATCTTCAGAGATGGTGAGGTGCCGGTATATGTCGGTAAAGCGGTCGATATCAGAGAACGGTTAAGGTCCTATAGGGATCCACGTACTCCGCAGATCGCGAAAATGGTTGAGAATGCAGATTCTATCGATCATAGGGTTACAGATGATGAGAAAGAAGCTCTTTTACTCGAGGCCAACCTGATCAAAAAGTTCCAGCCTAAATACAATATTAGGTTAAAGGATTCGAAAAGCTATCCGGTTATACAAATAACTGATGATAGGTTTCCGGCCATAGAATCTACAAGAGATCCCAGTGAGGATGCAACAGTTTTCGGCCCTTTTACAGAGATGGGAAGAGTAGAAAATGCCATAAAGGCTATACGTGATATATACGGTATCTGCTCGGTTAAATGCAAACGTCAGGAGAGTGAAGACGATCCATGTATCGATTACCAGATAGGTCTGTGTTGTGCTCCTTATGCTGGGAAAATCAGTGAAAAAGACTATTACGATCGTGTAGAAGAGGCGAAAAATTTCTTTCAGAAAGATCCCGACCGTCTTATAGACCATATAAAACAAAAGATGTCTGAAGCATCAGAACAACACCGTTTTGAGCGTGCAGCCACTCTTAGAGATTATTTAAAAGATCTAGAGAATCTGAGAGGTAACAAAAAGATACGGGATACTGGTATAAAACACATAATTGCGGTAAACCAGGAGATGGATCGTATAGGTCTTGTGGTTCTTGAGGAAAACACTATAAGCGATAAAAGGTTCTACAGTTTGAACGAAAGAGCAGGAAACCGGATTGAGGCTCTAGAAGCATTTATCAAACAGTTTTATGCAACTGATTCTCTGCCTGAACGTATAGTAACCGAAAAAACAGTTGAAGATACCGATATCAAATCATGGCTGGAAGATGAAGGCGTTTCATTCGGAGAACCAGAGGATGGACGTGAACGCGTCCTAATGGAATCAGCAAAGAATGCAGCCCAGAGACCAGAAGATACCAAGATGAAAGATATTGGTGAAATCTTAGGTATCGAGGTTGATAGAATGGAGGCTTTCGATGTCAGCCATACGGGCGGAACTGATGTAGTGGGCTCAAATGTTGTATTTGAAGACGACCGGCCTGTTAAATCAGATTATCGAAGGAAGAAACTGTCTGAGAAAAACGATGATTATGAAAACATGTATCAGCTTCTGAAATGGCGGGCAAAACGCCAGAAAAAAGGAAGAGACAACAGACCTGAACCTGACTTGCTTTTGATAGATGGAGGTAAAGGACAACTCAAAGCAGCTGCAAAAGCTTTACGTGAAGTGGGTTGGTCTATGCCGGTTTTCGGTATTGTGAAGCCGGATGATAAAATTCTTGGTCTTCACAGAGATCCTGAAATACCAAAGGAGACAAGCCAGATACTTTCTGCAATAAGGGATGAGGCACACCGGTTTGCAATAAATTATCACACCTCTCGACGTGATAAGATCCAACCGGTTCTTGAAGAAATTGAAGGTCTAGGGGAACAAAAGCGTAAAGCATTGATGAACGAATTTACAATAGATGAGCTAAAACAAGCTTCTAGAGAGGAAATATCGGGTGTTGAAGGTATAGGAGATAGTTTAGCTGAGAGGGTTAAGAACCATTTCCAAAACTGAACTTGTTGTTATATGTTAGTAATAAAAGCATACGTGTTTTTATTTGGTTTATGAATGAGGGATATACTGACTGGGCTGTATTGACTGGCGGAGCATGTTCGGGTAAATCGACCCTTGCAAACTACTTTTTGGCAGATGGTCAAGAAGTGATCCCAGAATCAGCCAACCAGTATGTTGAGTTTGGAAACTCAAAAGGGATGTCTCCAAACAAACTTCAGAGCTATGGTACAGGAGGGCCTATACCGCACCTAGACCTTCAGATGGAAAACCGCAGAGATCCTGAACAGCCGATATTACTAGACCGTTCTCTTGGAGACTCGCTAGCTTTTCTAGATTACTTTGGAGGAGATGTACCTGATGAACTAATCGAAGAGGCATCAGACAGATACGATGTAGTCTTCCATCTTGACAGAGTTGTTGATCACGAACCTCACAAGACTAGAACTGATGATTTTGAGCTATCTCGCAAGATAGACCAACATCTTGGAGAATTTTACGAAGAAAAACTAGGTTATGAAACCATAAAGATTCCTGACCTGGATTTAGAACAAAGAGCAAGTATGGTCGCAGAATATTCAGAACTTAAAGAACCTGATCTGGAATTCAATCTTCCCAAATCAATTTAGGTAATTTGTAATTGAGATTTGAATTGATATTTGTTTTATCTCAAAAGGCTTTCTTACCAGAAATAACTTGTTGTCACTGTTCTATCTTAAAAGGTTTATATTCTATAATTTGTTATGGTATTAGAGAGAGGCATATTCACGACTGTAAAAGGTATTTTAGGATATGAGGAAGAAAATATAGAACCAAGAGAAACACAGAACGATATAGTCGAAGACGATGTAATTGATCAGAAGTTCGAAGACAAATACGATGTTGAAGTTATCAACGCCTTAGAAAACGGTGATTATTCCGGGGCTGAAGATCTTCTAGATTCTGTTGAAACAGAATTTGATGAAGTAGTTCAAGACTACATAGGAGATAAGATGACTACTGCGAGTGTAGATCTGGAGTATTTCAAGAACATAGTTACAGCTACAGAGCTTCTAGTTGAAGATTCTGAAAATGAAATTGGAAATCTGAATGATAGTATAAGATCACCGGAAGCTAAGCTAGGAATTAAACCTTCTGTAACTCTTGCCAGTAAATACATAAGCGAGCTTAACAGCCCGGAAACTACAGAATTCATGAGAGGTACGTTCAGATCTTTATATCAGGCCAAAGATGCAGCAGAATACATTCAGGGAAGGGACGATACAGAGCTCAGTAGGTATGATGCAGAAAGTGTAAAAGAACTCTCAAACCAGAAAGTCGAAGAGTTCAAAGACCTAGATAGAGATATTGGTCTGGATTTCATGGTCTCAGAGTTCAACGATATAGCGGATAGCTACAACAGACTCTGAAATTTCAGTAAGCCCAAGATCATGCTAATGATCCTTTATGGCTTTTTTTATTTTTGATGTCCCTGGCATGGCTGGTTCTAATTTTCTACAGATTAGAAGTTCATATATCTGAATATTTTTCAAGATCTAGAAGAAAATACTGTCGAAATTAACAAGGATTTGAGTTCGTAGAGTTATGTTCATTAGAACGAATTGTGTATAAAGTAAAAAATAAAGGGAAAAGGTTGTCTACTGGATTTGGGTTATCGCGTATCCGGCGATTAAACTGCCTATTATAAACAGACCAACTCCTTGGATGTCAGCTGAAACAACATAAGGGATTGTTATTCCTAGATCTATAGGTCCAATAACTGATTCGTTTGTTAAAAGGGTTAAAACTCCAAGAATTTCGATTAAAGATGCGAATGGGAGTAAAAGTGTTTTATTATTCATTTTATCATCTCAAGTATTTTTTATTTTATACTACAATTTTATCAAATTGGGTTTGTTCGTCCTTTTGCTAGATTTAAGCGTGTTTAAGCCCATATAACTCTAGTTTTGACTGTATTCTGTGACTGATCTCACCTGTAACGCATCTTGGTTTGCCGAGCCATAGTATGCAAACTTTGAAGGTATCTGGCTGTCTCTATCAATCCATAGGTAAGCTTTCGATTTATTGAAACTTTTTATTTGATTCATTTCTTGTCCGTCTTCAACAGATTCTTGGACGGGAGAATGAACTTCGAAGATATGTTCAGAGTTGGTCATTAAATCGGATGAATTAACTTCTAACTCCAGAAGAATATTTTCTTCTCCATTTAGCTGTGTGACTCCAAGAACTGATGCATTATTTACCTTAATATCTTTCAGAGCTTCTAGAGAGACTCCAAGTTTTTCTCTAGTGTATTTTTGTGTCTGTGTACGGTTACCGTCTGTAGTAATTACAGTACCATTTTCTGAAGTTTTCACGTTAGTATTAAACGTAGTAGAATTTGACTTATCCCCTAGGCCTAAATCTAAAGTTCCGGAGCTGTTGATCTCTGAGCTATCTTTCTCAAATACTCCTTCAGAACTCATGTTTACAGACAAACTTATAACCAGCAAATTCATGGCCATCTTGTTGTCTGTTTTAACACTGTAAGTAGTATTTTCTATCTCAGACATAGAATTTTCATATAGCTCAAGACCAGAGCTATCTATATCGGAATGTTCATAGTCAAGTTCGAAATCTGAGTTTAGATTAGTTGAACTGTTTTGAATACAGCCAGAAACTACAACAACGGCTGCAAAAAGCAAAAATAAAACCATGTTAGAATTATCAAAGTTTTTCATAAACCTAAAACTAATTTGTTGTGTTTTAAATTTTTTGAATATGTTCGGTTTTAATCAAACAGTTTAGATTATGTTAGCAGCTAGGATTACAGCCATATAGGTTAAAATCCCTAGGATGTATTCGATTGGTTTACCTCTGTCTTCATCCGGCATTGAATCACGTATAACTACATAGAAAAACATTCCAACTACAGTTCCAAACACGGGATTGAACTGCTGGATTGAAATAGTTCCTATGTTGTGTAATAACACTCCGAGTACCGGGGCAATAGAGATCGCGAACTTTACTGTGTTTTTCTGGAAGAAGCTTTCATGAAGTTCTGTCATTGAGAAGCTGCTTACCGCGACATGTAATACCACGGGTATGAAAAACAGTAGACCGGATATAGTGTTTTCGGCCAGTAAAGAAGCAATAAGATAGCCTATTGCACCGTGATAGAAGAAAAGGAAACCAGAATGTATCTCTCCATAATCTTTTCTCATCTCTTTTTCACCTAATCCTGCCTTTGCCACGTATTTTTCCAGCAGATGTATGGATGAGAATCCTGCTAGTGGGAAAAGGAAGATAAGATCTGTTGATTCTGATGCGATCTTATTGAACTCTGGTAGGAGCTGGAGGAATATATAGGTCATTGAGACTCCTGAGGAAAAGCTTACAACTTGTCCTTTTCTAACACTGATGTATTCTTCCAGTTCTTCACCTAGAAAGTGGACAGTGGCTATCACAAATCCAAGTATCAGCGCCAGTCCGGGGTCAAAAATATCTATTACCTCATTAAGTTTTTCTATATCGTTGTTTAAATTCCTGTAGCTCCTATTCGCTTCAAACTTCGAGATGTAGGAAATACCTCGGGAAAGATGTCTGGTATTTAAGTCTTTGTAAGAAAACCCAATTATAGGTTCCCGTGTCTATGAGCGATGCTGGGTTAACCTGCTCATGAAGACTCTTTGAGTCTTCTAAGAGTCTTGGGACTTGGTTGGTCCCGGCTCCTTATGAGTTTACTTTTTCAAAAAGGTTGAACTTCTATCTGCTTATATAATGTCTAAAACAGTCATCAGCATGATTATTAAACTAATTTCCAGAATCTGTTTTTAGACGATCATGCCTTCACAAAAGATGATGTTGGAAGATGTTGACGGATTTGAGTTCGAAGAGTTGATGATGGATGTTTTCCGGAATCTGGGGTACAAAAATATTAGAAATCCTGGAAAGACCGGAGATGAAGGAAGAGACATTATAATGGAGAAAAATGTCGACGGTGTAGAAACTACTTTTATTGTAGAGTGTAAAAATCTCTCTTCTCATGTAGGAAGACCTGTTGTTCAGAAGCTGCATTCTGCGGTTTCTACTTATGAAACAGAAAATAGAAAACAGGGTATGATTGTAACTACAAACAGATTTTCAAAAGCAGCTAGAGAATACGCTGAGAAAATTGATATCCAGCTTTGGGATGGAAAAAAGATTAGAGAAATCTCTAATGATATAGGACTTGATCTATACAATGGCAAGATAGAGATTGTCTGTGATACAACGTTGCCAGTCCCAGAAAAGAGGAGAAAGATCGAAGAGAAAGTTATAGACGAGTTTACTGATCTAAGAAATTTTGATAGAACAGTTATCGAAGGTATAGAAATCGGTCTGGAGCTGGTTCCTGCTCTATACATTGAAGCCGAGGTTGACTCTGTTTATGAGACGTCAGTAGGAGTTATAAATAGGACACAGACAGACGATAGGTTGATCTGGCGTGGAGATATCACAGGTGAGATGGATGAGAGAAAAGACCTGGAGTTAGAAGAACTCATCTCCGACTCCGATGTCCTAGACAGGATTGGATCTCATAAATTTTCCAAAGAATTCGATGATATAACCACTAGACACTTTGAAAAGACAGAAACAGAGTTCAAAGAAGATATAATTGAACATCAGATACAGAGACATACTGAGAAAGTAAGTTACACTGGAAAAAATAATGTAACTTACAATAAAACTCATAGGCCTAAAAAGAAAGATATCCGTGTAAAAGATATTCTACCTATTTATGTTCCGAAGATTAAATCCGAGACCAAGATAGGAGACCATACACACAGCCATCATTACTTTACTGACAACAATATTGAAATCCAGAAGAGAGATGACATACATATAGATACTAGAACCCGGAAGGAACCCGTGTTTTTTGATCTTACTCTTTGCCAGTACTGTGGTACGATAAATAACAGATTAAATATCAAAACTGAGCGACTTGAAAAAGAGCCTATATGTAGACACTGTTCTACAAAAAAGAGGTTTATGTTCCGACAGAAACATTTCAAAGATAAAAAGAATCTAAGGAACTTCGAAAAGGATTATGGTAGAATGCCGATACATCGTAAAATAATGGAGAATAAGATGGGATTGACCGTATTTTTCACAGCGGCTAGCTATATTACAATATTCTTATAGTTTCTCTAGTCGCTGTTCAACGGCTTGTTTTATTCTTCTGCAGCTTCCTGTTCTTTTTTCAGCATTTCCGGCAGCTTTTCTACTATGTGGCTGACAGCCTTATCGTCCGCAGGTACTGTAAATCTTTTCTTATACTGTGGTTCTTCATCGTTGTAGTATCCTGTAGCAACCTGGATAAAGCTGTTTTCACTTCCATCATCCTGTATTGCCTTGTTCCGGCTTACTTCGACGAATTTTTCTCCTGGAAAGTTTCCGTAGTCTTTGCGTTCTTTCTCGATTGTCTCGAATGTTACCATGTTTCCTAATACGAGGTGGAATCTATTAGTAGGTAGGGTTTTCGAGCCTAGTTTATCAAATCTGTTTGTAGTTTTCTATCGTTCTTGTATTCGGGTTGTACTCTAGAGCGGTCAAATTTTTCTCCCAGATTTCAAGATCTTCTAAATCCTCGCGGTATCTGAAACCAGCTTCTTCTAGATCTTCCTGTTCTAGCAACCTATTACTGTCGGTAAAATAGAAAAGTTCTTCCATTTCAGGAGTTAATTCATTAATAATGCTCATAAACTATAGCTTAAGATTGTAGAACTGTATTATTATATTTAATCTATCTATAAATAGCGGATCCTAATATATAGGCAGTATAACGGATTTTATTCTATTTCTATATCTTTCCTGTCTTTCCGCTTGGCTTTTTTCCACAATAAAGACTTCAATTTACTCCAGATATAACTTGTAGTATAGAAAACTATCAGCTTCTTCAGTAATTTCTTCAGCTTAGACATCGTATCCACCTTGATATAAGATCCGGTGAGATCTTTTGAGGGTTTGTCGGGTCTAAAACATATTTTATACTGCAATTTTGGCACATGTTTAAATAGTTGTGAAGGAGTTCTCTGGATAAATGGCGGATAAAATAAACATAACTTCTGAGTTTTCAGATCTGGAAAACAAAGATTTTGAGGGCTCAAAGGTCGGTGTAGGTTTTAGGCCTAGCGGAGAACTTCATGTTGGTAATCTTGTCACTATAGCTTATGGAGCGGTCATTGCGGATAAACTGGGTATGGAACTTGAGTTGATGTGCTGTGATACCGACTGGAGTGCACATATACATGAACATCACAGGCCTGAAAACTCCGATGTTATGAAGCTATTTTTCGAGAGAAAATGTCCGTGTGGAAAACATGTCAGTATTGGACAACATCGTGTTGATGAAATCCGACCGTTTCTAGAGGGGTTGGGTCGGCAACTAGGAACCGATATTGAGATAGAATATCTTACAGATCTGGAAGGCGATCAAGAGTATATGGAGAGCCTTAGAGAGGTACTAAATAACATGGATGAGCTTGACAGTATATTCGGAGGCGGTTTCAGAAGACGATATGATTCTCCGGTGGTTAATGTGTGTCAGAGCTGTGGCTTTTCATATTCTAAAGGTGCTGGATATTCTGAACGAACTGATGAACTGGTTTTCGCCTGCAGAAACCCGGATTGTAAAGAAGGCTTTGCGGCAGGAAATCTATCAGAGAGGATCGGAGTTTACTATCTCGTCGATCCGATCAGAGATCTGTCCAGAGATATAACGGTCCATGTATTCGGAGGCGACTACAGGGATGCTCCGAAAGAGATGAAGACGCCTAAAATTAAGAAAGTCGCTAAAATTACTGAATTAGCCAACGGACAAACACCAGACTATTTTTTAACACCTCTTATCGTTGATGAAGAAGGCAAACCGTTAAGCAAGTCGAAAAGTACGGGCAAAACTGTCTCCGATATTGAAGACTTAGAACAATACGGTAGAAAAATAGTTGGGAAAGTTACAGAATGGATACAACAGGGAGAAAAACAGTATCTGAATCAGGAAGAGCTCAAATAGTCCTTTTCAGATAAAATTAAAAGAAACAATAAATGTAGGATGGGGACGATTTACGTTACGTCTACGTCCGCGTCATCGACTCCGTCAGGACCTCGGTTCTTAATCTTCTTTTTGGCTGCATCTTTGATCCTGTTGACGTTTGTAGAACGTTCACATTCAGGACACTCAATCCACCAAGGTCTTGAGCCTAACTCCTGAGATCCTTCAAAATCGTGTTCACAGTAAGGGCATTTGATTTGATAGTGGAACATCTCATTGTCGTATGAGAACATCTTGACTCTTCCTGTCATTTCGCCCTCGTCGTTTTGTACTTCACGGTTGGTGACGTATTCGGTCCTTTCATAGTCGATTTCTTTCATTGGCTTATATCACAATCTTTAGATCTGTTATAATTTTAAAGCTTGGATAGGTTTTTGACTCAAAACTCAAGTCAACATCTCGCGGTATATAAGTTCTAGCTTTTCTCTATCTTCAGGCATCTCTATATTGACTTTTTCGATACCTTCTGAGTCCTCCAAGTCTGAGATAGTTTTCTCTATTCCCAGAATCTTTTTCGGAGAGTTAGATTTCAGATGCTTCATATCTGGATTGTATTTTTTCAAGTTTCTCATATCCCAGTCTCTGTTGCTGTTAAGCACTCTAAGATCATATCCTTCGGTTGTGGCGATAAGGGCTTTTACTGCATCTTCCTTTGATTCAACTTTGGCGTATGCCTCTTTCTGGACAGGTTTTCCTTTCAGACCGGGTTCTTTCTCTCCATCTATCTCAAACTTTTCGACTCCTGGAGTTCTCTCGATGATATCTTTTTTATCGGTCTCTATCACCAGTTTTTCATCCTTGATTTCGATTTTTTCCACATGTCTCTCAAGGTTTTCTGCTAACCTTTTTTTGTCCTGAGAAGGTGTTATAATAAGTTCCATACTGAATATTCTGCTGCCAAAGCTTTTATTTGGATATTTCTAAATCTATAGCATGGGTCTTTTCAACGACAGTGAAGATAACAACAGACAGGATGAAGTGGTTATAGACGTTCCTGAAGAGGATAGTTCCACTGAAACACGTCTAGGAAAGCAAGTTGAAACTGATCTAATAGGTAATACTGGATCTGAATCCAAATCAACTGATACGGGATCAAATGTAAGCCTAGAAGATATTCACAGTCAAAATGAGACTATTATTGATCTTCTAGAGCGGTTGGTAAATAAAGGTGCGAACTCAGGTTCCAGAGATAAAACAGAATCACGTAACTCGAATAGGGTTACTGAAAGAAGATCTAAGAGCTCTAACCGTGTTACGGACAGGAAAGACTCTTCAGACAATGAATCAATAGGTGATGGAATAAATGAGCTACTATGATAATGTAAAGGACAATGTTAAAGACAAGAAGACTAACTCTGCAGGCGCACCGTCTTTCGATACGTTGAAAGAGGCGGCTGAAGAGACTTCTGTAGATGAGGAGGAAAAAGCCGATGAAACACCTATAGAGGTCCTAGAAGATGGCGGTCTAAGAGAAAACAACTCTTCTCAAAGTCAGAACACTCAACAGACTAATCCACAATCTTCTGTATCCCAGGCATCTGGTTCCAGCAGTAGTGTTGATATGTCTTCAATAGAGCAAAAACTAGATAGGATGATTGAACAGAACCAGAAGATAATAGAGGTTCTGGAAAGCTTTGGCCAATAAGGCCTTTTGTTCTCTACTTTTCTTATACAACTTTTACGTTGATCTTTCTTCTTCCTTCTTCCGTGCTATCCAGTTCTTCGTGTAACTGTATATCTAGCTTAAGGGACTTGTATGTGTCTCCCTCGTGAAACTGCATTTCAAGCTGGCTGTCTGTGCTAGGTGTGATTTCTACTTCTTCACGTCCTTTAAAGCTCAGCCCTACTTCGCCTTCTCTGATCTTTTCAGAAAAGCTTTCGAGGAAGTTAGCTAGTTCTTCGTTGGAGAATTCAAATTCAAGATCTACGTCTTCACTTGGCATGATTGTACACGTGGTGGTAACAGTTTTATTTTTTGTTGGTGATTACGGCTTTGAATCCATCAGTTTGGATGCCAACCAGTGGTCTTTCTCTTCGAATTCCCTGATCGATTCAATAGCGAACAGGTATCCTGTACCAATCATTATCATTCCAACAAACGCAGGTCCGATATTCATATACTGGGAAACAGGATAGAGAACGGACAATACTAAAAGTACTCCAAGTGTAAAAAGTGTAAACGAAACTGCTACTTCTTGGTTTGTACTCATCTTTTTCAGTCCAAACCGGTCTTTCACGATTTTTTCTTCATTGGTTTCGTCTTCTTCTGTCATATATTATTTACCTCGTTTAGGGGTCGAGTTGTTCGGGTTCCACGCTGTTGTTGCCTGGTTTAAACGCTGAAGGCAGGTGGATGTGGTATACTCCTTCCATCTTCCTGATCACAAGAGGCATCTCCTCAAGTAACCGTGAAACATTGATGTTGTATACTCCTTCTTCTTCAACTCTAATAGAATCTAAATCGAACTCGAATTTAATGTTTTCCTTTTCTGCGAGTCCTTCATGAACCATCTCTTCAATATCTGACTTTACTTCCTTTCTTTCTTGTTCATCTACTTGTGAGTCACTCGGCTCATTTTCGAACATGAAAAGCGATGAACCGCATTCACAGCCTTCAAGTAGCTCTTCTGCATCGTCCTCATAGGCCTGTCCACAGTTCATACATTTGTGTGGCACTCAAAGATCGCCTCTGTGATCTTTTGCGTGACCAGAAAATCTCTGATTTTCGTTCATTCGAAAACACCTAATCCTCCATTTTTGCAAGGAATGAGACCGAATCTCTTTCTTCTTTGATTTTTTCCATTACACGAGAGTTTCCAACAATTGTTATCCCGCTTCGGTATTCTTCTTTCAAAAATTTCTTGTATACTATTTCTCGGGCTTTTTCAAGTCTTGAACTTGCTGAATCAAGACCCATAAACTCTACACCCGGGAAATCGTCGTCAATTTCCTCCATTGATGTCTGTATAAGCTCTCTTTTTTCTTTAGGAGTCCATGCTTCAGATAAAACTAATACAGCATCGTCTTTGACTTTTTCAAGAACAAAGTCAAGCTTCTCATCAAATGCATCTGTCTCAAGCTTTTCCTTCGAAAGAAACTCAATTGTTACTCCGTCGTCTCCCATTAACTTAACCTTTCGACTATTTCCTCATAAAGTTTGTCTATGTTTGTTCCTTGTTTCGCGCTTACTTCAACCACAGGATGTTGTGGGAAAGCGTCTCTCACTCTTTCAGGGTCAGCCCCTTCTTTATCTATCTTGTTTGCAAGTACAAGTATTGGAATATCTTTTGCTTCTAGATTGCCGATTATTGTAACGTTTACCTGCGTGTAAGGATCTTCTGTAGAGTCAAAAATTACTAGGCATGCATCTACATCGTCTAAATATTTAATAGCTTCTACAATTCCTTTTGTAGCTTCTTTTGCGCGTCCTTTGGCTTCATCTTCCTCCAAGCCGTGTTCTGTAAAGTCCTTGAAGTCAACATTCGTAGAAATACCTGGCATATCAAGCAGATTCATCTGTATTGACTGGTCGCCTGATTCTATTTCGACCTTTTCTTTTTTCTGTACTGCACGGGTTTCGTGAGGTACTTCCGAAACATTTCCCATTTCCTCGCCTGTTAAATCCATTGAAATTTGGTTGGCAAGAGTTGATTTTCCTGCGTTAGGCGGTCCATAGATTCCGATACTGAAATCGTCCTTTTCGGAATCACTAAAGAAATTGCTGAAAATCTGCTTCAAACGCTTTATCATGTTGACACCAGCTAATACTAAATCCGGACCCGAACTATAAAAACTATTTGATTGAATGCAAGTGATTTTCCGCATATATCTTCTTTATCTCCTATTTTTCTACTAAACCTACATGGTTTTTAATTAAGCTTTGGAGCAAAAACTCTGGATTATGGAGACGGAAAGGGGAGTTATAATAATAGCATACAAAAAGGGGGAGAAACCACGGTACCTAGTTCTGAAACGTAAAAAGAACTGGGAGGGCTGGGAAACGCCTAAAGGCCATTTAGAAAACGACAACTACAAGGAAACAGTTGAAATAGAGCTGAACGAAGAAGCCGGTATCGATCCTGAAAGTATAACTGAGATACAGGACATGGACAAAACCGTTTCATGGGAATACCAGCAGGATGGAAAAGATTTCAGAAAAGAGTACAAAGCATTTCTAGTTGAAGTTGGACCTGATACGTTCGTGGACGTCTCGGAAAACCCTGATGATGAACATGAACATGGTTTCTTTTTCGTTTATAGAGATGCAAAGAAGATGATAACTCACGATAACAACCTAGAGCTTCTCGAACAAGCCCACCAACTATTGGGTAACTAGGAATGTTTTAAGGCCTCAGCGACAATATTTTCCTGAGGTAACTAAAATGACAGAACCAGACCAGATGCTGGAAGTATACCAGTTCGAAGGATGTCCTTATTGTTCAAAGGTTAGACAGAAAATGACAGATCTAGGAATCGACTTTATAGCCAGAGCTGTAGATCCACATGATAGAGACCGTGTAGAGGAAGTCTCTGGTCAGACAGGAGTGCCGGTATTGGTTGATCCGAACACCGATACAACAATGCCAGAAAGCGATGATATAGTAGATTATCTAGACGAACACTACGGTTAACGTTCCCACATTTTTTCGGCTTTATTTTCTCCTAAACTTGGATTTACACCACTATTTAGAGTTTTGTGTTTTGATACTAACCTTGTATGTCAAAACCGGAATGGTCCTCAAAGATACCGGATCTAGAACCTGATCAAGTGCTTTCAATGTCGGAGCCGGAACTAAGAAACGCTTATCTAAGACAAAACAGTATCTTGGTTGAACCTGATATACTTTTGATTGAAAATTCTCTCAAACGTGAAAGACAACGTTTAGAAGATGTATATACCAGTGATTCGGGTTCTGGAAAATGGGAGAAAATCGCGAATGCTTATTTGCCTAGATGTACAGAACTTCTGTCCGAACTAGAGGATAGAAAAGAACATGTAAATAATGCAGCTTTGACCTTACAAGAAGAGCTTTACCGTAGATCGCTTAGTGAACAGTTTGAGAAAGTAAGGGAAATACGGCCTAGGTTGTTGTTTGAGAACCCTGATTATTCTGATATAGAGATGTTCGTAGATGAATACAGAGTCCTAGATAGTGTATATACCGAATATGTAAAGCCAGACTTAGAGATCTAACAAAGACTCCGAAGGATGCTATCCATATTTTAATCATACAATACAACCTCTATTAAAAATTCTACCGTTGTATGACAATTACATGTTTGGTTGGTGGAAAGCCAGACCATAAAACTCAAGAAATCCCAAAAAATGGAAATAGCTTACAGAAACAGAGAAACATTAGGCAATTACGATAAATAAGACTTCGAAAAAGCAATAAAATATATTGCAGAACAAACAGGAATTATATAGCACAGAGTGAGGGTTTTTTATAAGTATTTTTGAAATGAGGGTCAAAAACAATCTATCACGGTTTAGTGTGTTGTTGCCTAGCATAATAAGTGCTTAGTATTATTTGCTAGGTATGGTTAGGGGAGTTGTCTGGCATAGGTATGATCTACGCCTGAGAGATAACGTTGCTCTTTCTGAGGCTGGAAATCAGGCTATGCCTGTGTATATTTTTGATCCTAAGTGGCTGGAAAATAGCTTGGTGTCAGATACACGTATAGAGTTCGTTATGGAATGTTTGAAGGATATTAACCGTCAGTACATTATCAAAGGCTCAAGAATCAGTCTTCTCTACGGCGATCCTATCGAAGAGCTGGAAAACTTGAAACAAAAGGGATATGACATATACTTCAACAAGGATGCCAACCACTTCCGACAGGAAATGGAACAACAAGCTAGGGAAAAATTTCAAGGATTTTCTGGCGACGGAGTTGTCAGGAATAAAGAAGGAACAAGGAAAAAATGGAGGAATAGTGCGAGAAAATATTTTCAAAGCAAACCACCTAAAATTCCAGAAAGTTTTGAAGACAACCCTATAAAAAACGAGATTACGCTTGACGAAGTTAGAGAAAAACACAATATTTCTCCGGAAAAAGAAAAGTTTGGAAAAGGAGGTGGTCAAGAGGCTGGAAAACGACTTCAAAGTTTTTTAGATAACATAAAGAAGTATCCTTCAAGTATATCCTCTCCGATAAAAGCGGAGAAAAATACCTCTCATCTATAGCCTTACATAAGATATGGATGCATTAGTCGTAGACAAGCTTTCAGACACGCAAAATGGAGAGCCAAAGACTCCGATCACTCGGACAAGCATCAAATGTTTACAGACCGTCTTTTCTGGCATCTTAACTTCAGTCAAAAAATAGAAGACAACTCTAAATTATTCAAAGAAAGTATTAATCCTGTCTTCCGTGACCTAAACAAAGATAAAAGAGACAAAGAAAAGATAGAGGCCTGGAAAAAAGGCAAGACAGGTTATCCTCTTGTTGATGCTTCTATGAGAGCACTAGTTCAAACGGGATGGATTAATTTCCGTATGAGAGCTATGTGCGCCACATTCTACTCTTACATACTGAAACAATGGTGGAAGGAAGGAGCGGACTTTTTCTACAAACACCTGATAGACGCAGATGTAGCAATCAACTACTACCAATGGCAAATGCATTCGGGTCTTGTAGGAGTACACAAACACAGGATATACAATCCAACAAAACAGGTAAAGGACAACGATCCTAAAGGACAATTCATAAAGAAATATGTTCCCGAATTACGTAGTCTCAGCCCAGAACAGATAGTCAAACCATGGGAAATGACAAAAGAAGAACAAACACAGACCGGGGTAAAAATAGGCAGAAATTATCCAAAACCTATAGTAGACCACAAAACTGAAGCTAAGAAAGCTAGAAAGTTTTTCAAAGCCAAAAAAGGATCGGCACATGCCGCATTTAAAGATGACAAAATATGGAGAAAAGCTTCTCTAAGCCCAAAACATGATAGAAAAAAGATTCTAGAACAAGCTAACGAACAAAAAAGTCTAAAAGACTATTAGAAACTCGAAAACCGGAATTGGTTGAGAGCGGGAAAAATAAAATAAAATAAAATAAAATAAGAAGAAATACTTGAAAACTAGGCTTCTGTCATTGAGTCAACGTTTTGAGCCATTTCATCGTAGCTCTTTAGATTTCCTTCATCGAGTGAAGGCCCTACTTTGGTGATTGCTTGTTCGATGTAATCCTGTGTCAGCTTCAGATTCTCGATGTTTTTCTCCAAGTCTTCCGGATTGTTCTGTTTCATGTAGTCTCTCATGGCAAGCATTGAAGCCTCTCGGGCAACTGATTCTATGTCGCTTCCTGTAAAGCCTTCAGTGTCTTTTGCAAGCACTTCTATATCTACATCTTCTAGTGGTGCACCGTCAAGATGTATCTTGAAGATCTCTTCTCTGGCCTCCAGGTCGGGTACAGGTACTTTTACCTTTCTGTCTAGTCTTCCAGGTCTTAAGATGGCTGGATCGATCATATCAGGTCTGTTCGAGGCCGCAATAACTACAACGTTTTCGAGTTCCTCTATGCCGTCAAGTTCCGTCAGTAGCTGTGAAACAACTTTTTCTGTAGCTTCTGAACCCAAAGAGTTGCCGTCTCTTTTTCCAGCTATAGCATCGATCTCATCGAAAAAGATTATAGCAGGTGCATTCTGTTTGGCCTTGCTGAAGACTTCTCTAACTGCTTTTTCAGATTCTCCTACATACTTGTTCATAAGCTCTGGTCCTTTCACAGCGATAAAGTTTGAATCACTGGCGTTTGCAACGGCTTTAGCCATCAAAGTCTTTCCTGTTCCAGGAGGTCCATACATCAAAATTCCTTTAGGCGAAGTTGTGTTCATATGTTCGAACATTTTGCTATGTTGTAGCGGCCACTCTATTGCTTCAACAAGTTCCTGTTTTGTGTCTTCAAGCCCTCCTATGTCATCGTAACTTACATCAGGTATCTCGACGAAGAACTCTCTCATTGCACTTGGCTGTACAATTCCTAGAGCATATTCAAAGTCGTCTTTTTCGACTTGAAGATTCTCAAGCACCTCTGCAGGCACTTCTTTTTCTGTATCTATATCTGATCGGATTTTTCTAACCGCTGACATAGCTGCTTCTTTCGCAAGGTTTTCAAGATCTGCTCCAACAAATCCATGAGTTCTCTCTGCGAGTTCTTCTAGATCTATGTCTTCGCTGTAAGGCATTCCACGTGTATGGATCTGAAGTATTTCATGTCGGCCTTCTTTGTCTGGTACGCCGATCTCAATTTCTCTATCAAATCTTCCCCCTCTTCTCAATGCAGGGTCTATGGCATCGACTCTGTTGGTTGCACCAACAACGATGACCTCCTCTCTGGATTCCAGACCGTCCATAAGAGATAGTAGTTGTGCTACTATACGTCTCTCCATCTCTCCGGAGTCTTCTCTTCCTGGAGTAATTGAGTCTAGTTCATCGAAGAAGATCACTGTAGGGGCATTTTCTTCTGCTTCCTCAAATAGTTCTCTGAGTTCTCCCTCGGATTCTCCATAATATTTGGACATAATTTCCGGTCCGGAAACCGAGATAAAGTTAGCATCAGCCTCATTTGCTACAGCTTTTGCAATCAGTGTTTTTCCTGTTCCTGGTGGTCCGTGAAGTATTACGCCCTTGGGCGGATCTATTGCAAGTTCCTCGAATATCTCAGGATTTCTGAGAGGCATCTCGATCATCTCTCTTACCTGTTCGAGTTCCTTGTTCAGCCCTCCGATGTCTTCGTATGAAATATCTGGAACAGCTCTTTTGCCGTCTTCTACCTGTTTTTCTGGAACTGCAGCTTCTGTAGATATAACTACCTGGGTTCTGTTAGTTACAACTACTGGTGAGTCGGGTTTGGTATCTGCTACTGCAAAACTTATTGGAGAACTGATTAATCTTACTCTGAAGCTGTCGCCCGTCATCAATGGTTTGTTCTGTAGAGCTCTTTTCAGATAGTTTTCTCCACCTTTTATCATCATTGATCCTGTGGGTGCGAGAGTTACCTTTTCAGCCTCTCTGACATCAGTTTTTTCGATTCTTACCTGATCTCCTATTCCGGCTCCAGCGTTTCTACGCGTGTTACCGTCTATTCTGATCAGACCTGTCTTTCTATCATGGCTGTAGCCCGGCTCTGCTATCACGACAGTCCGGCTCTCGCCTTCAATAACTACTAGGTCTCCTTTTTCTATCCCTTCGGATTTCATTCCATCCGGGTCTATTAATGCCTTTTTCTTTCCTGCGTCGTCTGGTTGCACCTCTGCAACTTCAAATCTTTTTGTTGACATGATTAAAACTTATTAGAGCCTAAAAGCTTAAATATCTTTCGGTATAGGCGATAAGTTGGTTGGACCGAACAAATTTTCAAATAAAATTAAGGCTAAAATAATACAGTTTGAACGGTTAAGTTATCTGTTAAGATTAGCAAAAATTAATCTAGAGAATTCCAAAAAGTAATTTTGTTTGGTTTTAAATTCTAATTCAATATCAGAGAATTTTGAGCCTTCCTCGGTTAATTTATGATTTTTCCCCCCAGATTGAATGCTTTCTTAGAAACTTCTATATGCAGTCTATAATTGAGAGAAAGAGGTAATTTAGTTTCTCTTCTCCTCAATTTGCTGCAACATATTTTGGTACTCTTTTATGTCATGGTCAATCTGCTTTCTAACTTTGACTTCGGCTTCTTCAATGACTTTATCAAAATTTTCTTGGTCTCTACCCTTAATAGCACCTTTTATATTGATAGTGCGTCCGCTATGCTTTCTTGTCTGCTTGTGAAATTTTTTCCAGTTAATATTCGATTTAGTAGGGAACTCGGCAAAAATTTCTGTTGTAACGCTAGGCCTATGAGGGTGATTTAGTTTTCTCAAATCGTATTTTTCTGATATCTGAATTGCTACGGCCAACTGTTTCTCCACCTCTTCTAAACCTTGTATAAAGTCAGACTTGCCTATAGTTCGGTTTAATCTTCTCTGTAGTTTTTCCATTTCGTCTTCAGCAGACTCGCCTAAGAATTTGAAGAAATATAGAGCTATTTCTTCTGCCATAAAACCTTCCCATTTAGACTTTAGAGGTGTGTTCTCTATTTGTTCTTGAGTTACTGAACAATTATTAATTGTGTTTACTGACCATCGCAAACCGTCTTCTGTGTTTTTTTCTCTTACGTTGGAGTCAACTCGTCTTGCAATATTCCTTAATTCTCTAATGTCAATATTTGTATTGTCATGCCTGACATGTTTTTTTATGCTCTCAAAAATGCTCATGATCAGAGTATAGATCTCGAATTTAAAAAAACCAGCCAACTCATAAACTCGAGTATGTTTAATTAATGGGCAAAAAGTTGAGTGGACCGGCCCAGATTTGAACTGGGGACCTCCACGTTATCAGCGTGGCGCTATAACCTGGCTAAGCCACCGGTCCTTGAAATACGATAGGATGCTAAACTTTAAGATTCCAGCCGTCGACAGAAAAGTCGACTCGGAACCCTGTAACTCAAATTAACACGATTAACGTTTTTAATGCATTCGTTCTACAACTATTTTTTAATCCACCAAACTTAAGTACTGATTTATGGGTTTAACAGACCAGTACAGAGAAGATATCGAAGAACTTGAAAGTTCGATTGAAGAATCTCTAATATCTGAGAAGAGAGCCTTTGAGGCTAAAAAATGGCTTGATAGGCTTTTACCGCTAGTTTTGATACTTCTTTCATCTGTTATACTGATTGGAATGGGGGTTTCTGTTAATCCAATGATTGCCAGTACAATAAACTATCTTAGCTGGGGCGTTATAATTTACTTTGCTGCCAGACTTGCTGTAGGCTTTAGGATTGCAAAATCAAACAGAAAGTTCTTTAGAAATCACTGGATGGACTTTGTACTTGTTATACCGGCATTTTCCTTGCTTGAAGAAGTACAGTTGTTCAAGTTCCTGGAAGATATACAACTATTTTCAATTGATACAGAAACAGCAGCAGGATCTGCAGCAGCTACCCGTAACACAGGATTGTTTGCTAAAGTAACCAGGATAGTCAGAATCGGTAAAAAAAGTGTTTAAACCTATTTGTTGTTCTGTTAACATATATTTTAATGTATTTAGCGGAAAACAAGATTGTTTTTCACTAGCTTATCTTCAAAGATAGTCATGTTCCAAGAATTTGACAAATATGACTTATCTCCTGCCGGTAAGCCGGTTTATGAACGGAACATAAAATTTCTGGAGTATGCAAAAGATTCTAACGATCTAAGTTTGGAGGACTATGACAAGTATCTCAATCCGCGTGTTGTAGATGGTCTTTTTACAAAAGCGGAATTTAGAGAGAATATAAGTATACAAGAAACTGAACTGGACGGCATAATAAGTTCTTTATCCCGAAACAAGCGTGATCTGGACTCTGGATTTGGTAGTTTATCCGGTGCATCAAAGTTATTCAGAGATTACTACCAGAGAGCTAGTTGGGAGCCTAGCTTCGAGCCTACAGACTCTTCTAGGTTAAAACAATACAAACGCCGTGGGCCGTACTGGGAAAGTGTAGCCGAATTTGAGGAAAAAGCAGATATTAATCAAGGCAGGAAACTTCCTACATTTTTTGGATGGGCTGGAGGCATCCCTGCTGCCTTTTCGGAAGGTTCTGCTGTTCTTGCTGGAGGAGGATTAGGTTTTCTAATAGGATTTACTTTTTCAAGCGCTCAAGAATCAAGATACAGGGCAAGATCCAGAGGTGTACAGAAAAAGATCGAAGATACTTTGTACGAAGAAATAGTTGAAAACTATGTAGAAGATTTTGGATCAACTAAATTACAGATAATATAGTGGGCTCGACGGGATTTGAACCCGCGACTACCGGCTAGCTTCCAACAGTGAAGTTGGTAAAAGGCCGGTGCTCTGCCAGACTGAGCTACGAGCCCGTAAATTGTTACGGGTGTAAAGCGTAACTAAGCCTTCTAATAGAAGACTTTTATACGGTTTCCTGGTTAAACTCGCCGTATTGAATATTGTCTAAAGAGTGGTATGGAATGAATATTTTCTCGGCTTTAATTCTCTGGGCATTTTCATCGTCGTTGATGACGAAGGGTGTCTCTGCTTCTATCCCTTTTTCGTGCCTTTCGATTTGTTCTTGACTCTCCAGCAAAAAGTCGCCGGAGTTTGTCAACAGTATAACCGAGAAAGTTTTCTCCATTTTTTACTCTTTCCTTGGCTTGGCTTTATCGAAGTCCTCTCTTTTAGAGGTCTTTCCGAATCCGCATGATGCACATTCGCCTTTCCTTAAGTGGTAGGCTTTGTTGCCACATCTTCGGCATTTGCCGTGTGTTCTCTTGTTGTTAAGTCCTTTGTTCTTTCCCATAATATCTCCTCTATTCTGGGCTTACGTGGATGACGTTGTCTCCTCTGATCAGCAGCTTGCCGTAGTCTGTCTGACCTCCGTCATTTGTTACTGAAGCATCTTCGAGCCACATGTTTAGATGCAGGTCGGATGCCTGTAGGTTTCCAGAGACGGTTTCACCGCCTTTTAATTCTGCAATTACTCTATCGCCTTTTGCTGTGTCTAATACGTCTAGAGGACGTCGTCCGCTGTCATCATTTCCCATAACTTAAATACACCTTCGTATGCTCGAATTTCCTGAACAAGCTATATAAACCTACCCCGATTCTCGATTTTTTAGACCTTCTAAACCAGTATTTTAAACCATATACATTAAGGCACTTTTTATAAAATTTTAGAGCCATTCAACCTCTATGGCAGTCTGGCACAAAAAGTCCGGAAGAAAGAAGACGGGAGGAAGAACCCGTAGAAACAGTAAAAACAAGAAATATAATATAGGATCTCAGTTTTCAGCTCCAGAAGTAGGAGAGAAAAGAATAGAGAAAAGAAGAATTCGAGGCGGCAACTACAAAAACGTCGTTAAGAGATCTGAGACAGTTAATCTAGCGGTTGACGGTGAAGTAAAGCAGGTAGATATTGAATCTGTAGAAGACAATCCTGCTAATCCGAACTTTGTTCGAAGGTCACTTCTTACAAAGGGAACAATTATCAAAACTTCTGAAGGAGAAGCAAAGATTACTTCTCGACCAGGACAGGAAGGAGTAGTCAACGCACAGCTAGTAGAGGAATAATTTTTCCTCTCTAATTTTTATTTCTCTCAATTAGTTTCTCAAAAAAATTTATCGAGTATATTCTTAGATCATGTAGCTTAGTATTGTTAAGCTATAGCTACTTCTGCGTATTTAGAATAAAAAGAAAAATTGGGTCAGGGCCTTGACCCTAAGTTAGACTTATTTACTTAGAGCGCCCTAGAAATCTGTTCAGCCATCGGGAGAAGAATCCTCCCTCTTCGAACTCTACCGGAATCTGATGGCCGGTATCGTCCAGGAATTCGGCTCTCATATTGTTTCCATTCATCTTGAACCTTTATAAACTCTTTTACCTGAAACGCATCCTAAACGTTTAAGATTGTTTAAGAAGGTTTCTACGGCCTTTTTTGGGGTTTGCTGTAACTGGTTTCTGGCGGTTGGTTCGGCGAATTATGGCCATAGTCATTCTATCGTCTTTATTATTGGCGCATATGGCCTGTTGGGCGGCTTCTCGTTCTTTTTCAGGCAGATAGTCAAGATAGTCTTTGTATTTCCCTATGTTTGCAGGCATATACTCTGATGGACTAGATTCGGTTTATAAATAAACGAAGAGGTTTCCGGTTGTTCCGTTAGAAAAACTCAATAATATTTTTTATCTATTCGGTCCGTAAACTCTGGTATTAGTTGTTTAAAGCTTTTTCCAACTTCTCCTGGAGGAACTGCTATGTAAGCTGTTGCTGCTCCAGGTTTTGAATAGTCGATGCTTACTTCTTCGAGTTCGCCATCTTGAGTTACCTCAAATATCTCTGCACCAGCGTCTTTTGCTATTCTTGCCGGCGCTACGAAATCGTGTGCGTAAGGCAGTCTTTCTGTATCCTTCTTTAAAGCTCTTAGATCAATTGCTAAACTTCTGTCGTTCAGTGTTCCAAGTATATCGCCTGTTGTAGTTCCATTTGCCTTGAATGAAGGGTGGTCGGCCTCAGATAAACTGAGTTCTCTAATCCAGACATCCATAATCTTTGCATAATCGGAAATGTTGAACCCTATCGCTTGACCTTTCAGCTTCACTGTATTGTCGATTTTATCAAGAGACTCTATCTGAATTTCAGAGGTATTTTCTAGGTCTGAAGATGTATGGTATGCGGTTTCTCCGTCACTTAGGTAAATTTCATCATCCCATCTATAGGCTAAAGCTGCTTTAGTAGATTCAAGTGTGGGATTTTCTGGGTCCAATGCCGAAAATGTTGTATATCTCTCAGAGTTCTGTAGGTTTTTGGTGCCTTCTACATTATCGTTTACGAATGCTATATCTAGGTTCCCAAGTTCATCTCCGCTTATAACTTCTCCGTCATGGGTATACCATGAGTTTTCACCCCATGATGCATCTTCAGACTTTAGTGCGAAAGTGAAAGACTGGTCTTCACCATATTTGTCTATGAATTCTATTATGGCGTCTTCGGCGATTTGATCAACATTTCTTTTATCATCGCCGTAACTTCCCGATGCTACTATTTCTCCCGGTTCTAGTTCTTTTGCTTCTATTGAGGCTTCTCTTGCCATTCCGTACATGAATTCTAGAATTTCTTTGTTATTCATTTTATCGCTCTCGGACCGGTTTTGAGATGTCGGAATTTAAATGCTCAAAATCTGTGTAGGTCAAATTAAAGACATTAGTCATACGAGATTGTTATAACAAAGTAATTATAAGATTTCTGAATTAGTTCTGGAGTTTGTAACTTCTCCATCGCCCCTCTCCTTGTGGCTCAATTAGTTTGTAGTGATCCATTTTCTTCAGGTACTTTCTGAGAGTTCTATCTACTTTCGGTTCCTCGACTTTATCCCTGTATTTTTCGTATAATTCGCCAGGTTTAATCTCACCGTTTTCCTCAATTATGTCGTATAGAACTCTTTGATGACCGTTTAGCTGATCCAGAGATTTTGATTTGTTCTGCTTTTCAGCTTTAGGAATTGCTGTATCCACTAGGTCATTGGATATTTTCTCTTTATCATCTGTCTCAGCTTCTTCAGCCGCAATCCTTAAGGCATTCAAAGCGACTCGGGCATCTCCTTTAGATCTGATCGCAATTCTTCTAAGCGCATCATTTGATATTGCCTCGTCTCTGAGACCCCATTTTCTCCGGTCTTTGAGTATGTCGACAAGTTCGTCGTCTTCATAGTGTGGAAACCTTATCTCTTGAGTTCCTTCAAGAGAGCTTCTTATTCTATCGTCGAAGTCATAGAGAGCAGTTTCTTTGTTTGCAATCATGATTAAAGCCACGTTGCTTTCTCTGGCAAAGTCATAAAGTATGCGTTCGTCTTCGATCTGATCGACTTCGTCTAATATCATGATGCTGGGGCGGGCTTTCACTTTGTCTCTGAACTTATCTACTAGTTCATCGGTTGGAGTGCCAGTCCGGTGTATCAGGTTAACTCCAAGATCCTGTAACAGGTTATAGTATACTTTGAACCTTGAAGGGTATCGCCAGCAGTTTACACTACCCGATACAACGGTCGAAGAATGTTTATGTAGCTGATCGACCACATACTCTGCCATTGTAGACTTTCCCGTTCCAGGAGGTCCATAGAGCAACATGTTTCTTGGGCTCCCGTTTTTCAATACAGGTTCGAGGTTTCTCTTGATCTCAGTTACTTGAGAGTTTCTGTGAACCATTCTGTTAGGAAGGAAGTCTGCCGTCAGTACACGTGCATCCTCGATGACAGTATTTGGCCGTCTCACGGAATTATAATAATTCCGGTAGTTTATAATGAATTATCGCAGTATTCCGATAGTTCCGGTAGCGAATATAATACAGAAATACCTCTGCAGAATGTATAGGCCATAGATTTATTACATAGAATTAAAGATATCTGAGATTTAACTCCAGTACATCTTCGTCCATAAGTTCGTGTTCCATTCCGACCTTCTGGTTTGGGAACTTCGAGCTTGGACCTGTGACAGTAGCCTTTTTGAAACGTTCCTTCATGTCTCCGGGAAGAGTCTCAAGAGCATCCTCTACTGTATCTCCCTCTCTAAGAATCAATGGTTCGTCTCTGTCGGCATCCTCTCCCTTTTCCTTCATGTAGATGCGCTTGAGGGATAGTCCTTCAAAGATTAAGTTTTTAAGTTCATCAAGGTTCTTTTCATCTTCTGCTGAAAACAGCAAATCATACTTTTGTTCATACTCTTTCTTTTTGCTGGAATCTATCAGATCTGATTTATTGATAGTTGTAAGGCCTGGAATATACTTTCGATTATCCATCAGTCCGTCGATAAACCTGTCCAGATCCATGTTTTCCCGAATCGTGACATTGGCGTTGACGAACCCATTGTCTTTCATCATTGCTCTTACAGTATCTTCTTCAATACCCATGTCTACGGTTGAAGAGACCTTTACTCCGCCACGTCCCTTCTTTTCAACTTTCAGATCCGGCGGTGACATGTTCATTCTTATTCCTACGTTATAGACCTCCTGTTTGATTTCATCTTCTCTCATCTCTTCAGGATCAAGCATAATCAAAATCAAATCTGCGTTTCTAACAACTGATAGAACCTGTTTTCCGCCTCCACGACCATCTGCAGCACCTCCAATAAGCCCTGGAACATCAAGTATCTGTATATTTGCCCCTTTGTGCTGTAACATTCCCGGTTTTACATCTAGGGTTGTGAACTCGTATTCTCCTGTCTCGCTCTCTGCGTTAGTAAGTTTGTTCAAAAGACTGGACTTTCCAACACTTGGAAATCCAACGAGGGCTACAGTAGCATCTCCTTTCTTCTCGACCGCATATCCGGATGTATCGCCTGTGCTTTTCTGTTTCTGCTGTTTTTCTTCTTTCAGATCTGCGATCTGACCTTTAAGCCTACCTCTTTCTTTCTCGGTTGCTTTGTTTACAGGAGTCTTCTGCAGTTTCTCTTCAAGTTCCTGGATACGGTCGTCGATTCCCATCTTTCTATGGTAAGTTCTAGAAGTTGAATTTCTTTAAACCCATGAGTTGAACAAGAAGATAAAATTGAGATATGTATAGAAAAAACGAGGGAGTTATTCCTCTATTTGTTCGATGTTCCCATCTCTGCCAATGTTAAGCTGGATATCGTCAGCCCATTCGCGGACGTATGCTCCGGTGATCTGGACGTTTACTCCTTCCTCAATCGCATCGATTTCTTCTTCCCAAAGTGTCAGGTCGATTTTACCTGTTTCGTCTTCAAAGGTTACTGTTGTTATTCTTTTCTGTCCATAACGTGTTGAAACAGCTCTCGGGGTTGGAAGTTCTGCGATTGTACCTGTGATTTCAACGTCATCGTCTTCCGGTGAAAGTTCCTCAACTGTCAGTTCAGCCATATCTTGATCCCACTAAAGCCGAATAAGCTCTGCTATCTTTAAAACAGTTTCCCTACGGTCCAAGGGTTTAAACCGGTTAAAACCATATTTCTGGATATGAAGCTGCCCTGGAACTCTGATGAACTTGATAAAAAACAGGCTGAGATAGAGAAGCTGGAAAAACAGATTTCAGATCTTGAAGATCAGAAAAACAGCTGGAAAAACAGGTTTGAATCCGAAAAAGAGAGAAGAAAAGTACTGTCTCGAAAAAAACAGGATGCAGAAGAACAACTCAACCGTCTGAAAGACAAGTTAAGGAACTCTGGAACTCAAGAAAAACAAACGGAGGAAAAACAGAGCCATCAGAAGTTTGAATCTATCAGCTTTGGAAAGACAAATAGTTTACTAAGAAAGCTTGACTCTATAGAATCTGGTGAAAAAGATCTTGTAACTGTTTATTGTCCAGAGGATCTAGATGATCTCGAAGATCTTAGAGGTCTGAAAAACTCGGTTTCTGCAAAACAGTTTTCAAAACTTCAGGATATCGAAAGTTTTGTTGCTTTTCTGGATCAGGATACAGGAAACACTGTACTAAAGTTGTCGCCGTTTTTCAAATCCAAGTTTGTAGTTGAAGAGTTCTTTGATATTGCGGATTTACTCGAGTTTTTCAACTCGGAAAAACACTGGGTTCTGGTTTCAGCCGGTAAAACAAAGGTTTTACGTGAAGAATCCGGTAGAGTTGAGGAAGTCGAATCTGTGAAATCCCGGGTCGATAGAGAACATTCAAAAGGAGGTTTCTCGCAGGGACGGTTCGAAAGAAAAAGAGATGAACAGATAGAGAAACATGTCAAACAGGTAAAACAGGTCTTAGAAGATTTTGATGAAGAAAGCCTCTATGTATTAGGTGACAAAAAGTTGTGCGACGAGCTTCCAGGAAGTTATCTTGGAGGATTTGATCCGAACCGCAAAAAACCAGAGCAGTTCTATCAGTTCCAATTGTATAGAAATTAATTTAATTCAGGGATTTGATTTTTGTATTTATGAATCTAAGAAATAATCACATTAGAGTCGGTCTAGCGCTTGGATCAGTATTTGGTTTCTATATAGCTATGATTACCGTACCTGAGATTGTTTTTAACGGAGACTCTGAATTTATACCTGTGCTAGCAAGCCTTTATCCCGGGTATTCTGCAAGTTTGATCGGTGTGATCTCTGGGGTACTCGGAGGTTTTATTGATGGATTCATTATCGGCACCCTTGGAAGCATGTTTTATCAAGCTCTAGAACCTTACTTTGAAAGCTAATTTAACTTTCAGAGGTAATTTTGGATTACATGAAAGGTTCTGATGAAAAAAAGATACGGGAGATATACCGGTGGCTTAGGGAAAAATATGGTGAAGCGCCGGAACCCAGCGAAATGTCAGGGGTTGATTATGTAATTGAGACGGTTCTTTCTCAGAACACTAATGATATCAACCGGGATAAAGCCTTCGATAAGTTGAAAGAGACATATGGCGATGAGTATGAGTCGATTCAGAATGCTCCTAGAGACGAACTGATAGATACTATCCGGATTGCTGGCTTGGGACCGACCAAAGCCGAACGTATACAGAAAGCGCTCAAGATAATCCATGATAAAGAAGGAGAATACAGTGTCGAGTTTCTCAACGACATGAATCTTGAGGATGGTAAAAAGTGGTTGACAGATATACCGGGAATTGGTCCGAAAACAGCTTCTGTTATCCTCGGATTTCACTTTAAGAAACCTACAATTCCCGTAGACACCCATGTACATAGACTTGCAGGAAGATATAATCTAGTGCCTGAAGGATCTTCCAGGACCAAGACTCACAATATATTAGAGAAAAAAGTTCCTGATGAGATAAAGTACGGATTCCACCGATTGTTGATCGAACACGGTAGGGCAGAATGTATTGCAAGAAATAAGGACTGTGAATGTGAACTGTGTAAGAATTATGGAGAATAAAAGAAATTTTGGCCGCTTTTCGGCGGCACAAGCTTTTAGTTAGAAACTAGATTTTTTACTCGTCGTCTTCTAGCTGGTCCTGAAGATCTTCTGGATCCATCTGAGCCTGCTGTTCCTGCATCTCTTCGACGATCTTCTGAGCTTCTTCGTTGACTTCTTCTTGGTCTACAACGTCTTTTTCCTGTAGAATGGATAGAAGTGCGTGTGTTGTTAGCTCAAGGTTTCCTAGCTTCTGCTGCATTACTTGCATTACTTGCTGTGCGTCCATCTGTTGTGGTTGATCTGCCATAGTAGTTTACACCTAAAAGAAGACGGAAGGCTATCAACCTGCCATCTCTACACCTATTGCTGGAAGGGGTAGAAACTTTTTTAAAGAAGTGGTACTTGTAAGTATAGTTATTTTTTCAGAGAAACTTATTAGCCAGCCTCTGTAGATCCTTTTCAACTTCTTTTCTTGTCTCTAACATTGCTTCGTGTGAGTCATCAAGATCTTCATTATATGCTATAACTGTTAGGTCTGCAGATGAGGTATAAAGAGAGTGAGGAGAGTTTTGACCTTTCCCAAACATGCCTGCGTTAGGAGTTGTGAAAAGTATATTTGTCTCTTCTTCAAAATCCCGATATTTGTCCCAGAAAGCGTTTTTGAAATGATCTGGACCGATCGAGGAAAGAGTCTGTCTTTCATTTGAGCCGCCAAAAATACCTACGTCATCGTAATCTGTCTCGATACGATCTCTTGAGATAACAGTACCTTTCGATAGAGCTGCAGTAAATGCATATCTAGGTGTAACTCCGGTGTATGGAAAACTGATATCCATGCTGTCTTGTTTACGAGCAAAAGGATTAGAACTACCTCCCCCCCGTTAAATCCTGTTCATTCAAGGTTTTATCGAATTGTGAGTCGTCATAGTCCTCAACGAACCATGCTTTTCCATTATTTAGATAGACGTCTGCCATTTGATGCACCCTCCGTTTATTTCATCTGGTAAAGAAGGGTTTCAATGTAGTTCCAGTTAAACAATTACAATTGTGTATAAAAGAAAAAAGTAAGAGAAAAACTAAAGTGGGCTTCTAGCGCCGCATGCCTGACATTTCATCATTTCTACGCCTTTCTCCTTTACAATTTTGGTGTCAGGGCTTTCACATTCAGGACAGAAAACGTATTCGTCAGCGTACTGCTGGATCTTACCTTGGATAGTTCCACGTCGGAACTCTCCGTTCAATACGAGTTCTTTGCCTTCAATATGTCCGGCGGTTCCAACCTCGTTTTGAATATATTTTGAAAACTCTTTTTCATCCCGTCCAAAAGTATCTACTATATCTGAAAAGTTTGTAATTACAGTTTTAGAACCCTGTTTTCGTGTATCAACATCAGGCACCTCGAAACGATCGCCCTGAGACTTATTCTCCTCGGCTTCTTCCATACCTTTTTCCAGCAAATCATCGTAGTCGGTCATAGTCTAGAAAGTAACGTGAAGATTCTTAACTTGGAGGGAAAATATATTTCTCTACTTTACTCAAGTGCTATTTCTTGTTCAGCCATATCTTGGATAAGGAATAAATTCGCCCAATAGTAATAGAAATCGGATTCGTTTTTCTGTTTCCCTCTACCATAAGGTGTTTGAAATAGGCTTTTCCTTTCAGAACTGCGATTTATAGATGGGTGCTGGTGCAATTCTCTTAGATCAGCGCCTCTGGGCATGCGCCTGTATCCCAGATTAAATAGTTTCTCATCAAACCAGCCGTTTTCTTTCTCTGAGTTGTCTTCAAGAGTTTCTTGGACTGTTTCAACCATTTCAACTTCTAAAACCGCGGTTTCTTCTTGATTAAGCCCGGTATACCTGAAAACTTCGTGACTAACTTGTGGATGCATCTCAACTGCAGCCTCCACAACGGTATCATACTCTTGATCTAGTAAGGACCCAAGGGCTTCAAGCGACTCTTCATAACCTCCAGTAGGTCTTAGATCAAGCTTTGCCTCTAAGTCTGAGGTATAAAGTATATGGTCTTTAAGCTATTTTCTATAGCTTCTTAATTTTTCCTGGTTCTGGTTCGTAGAATGTTCCTTCGCTAAGCAGAGAGTTAATTGTGTCTTCGAGTTCATCTTCTGGTGCATCTACTTCGTCTGCTATGTCTTCATAGGAAGCTCCATCAGCATCGTCTTCAAGCTTCTCTACTGCATCGATAACATCTCTTTCCAGGTTCTCTCTTTCCTCTGGATCTGTGTTATCAAATTGCTCTCCGAAGCTCTGTAATAGTGAATCGACTTCGTCTTCGTCAAGTTTTCCAGCCATTTCCTTCTCGATTTCTTTCTGGTCTTTACCTGAGTCCTTTAACTGTTTTACTGTCTCTCTAATCTGGTTCCATTCTTCGACTTTCTTTTTATGGTTGAGTTCATGTAGAAGTTCTTCCTTTACTCCACGTTTTACCAGGATCTCTGCGTTCATATAGATTTCTCCCTGGTATTCTCTTACTTTGCCTACAGCTTCGATTATATCTCCTGTTTCGTAGTCTTTTAGCTGATCTAGTTCGTTGAAAAACTTGATCTGTATAGTATCTTTTCCATCATCGATCGTGATTGAGCCGTATGTTTCATCATCGTTGACAAATGAATCTACTATTGTTGCGACAACTCTTGCTCTCGAAAATCTTCTTCCTTCAGGTGTTAGAAGGTAATTTGGTGTGAATCCTTCCTTCTGGAAATATTTTCCTGAGTTAAGTTCCTTGGTGGTAGCCAGTTTGGCCGTCTGTCTTTTCTGCTGTGGCATATTTAATCATATTTTGTTAAGTCTTATGAACTTTTAGTTTGGATCTGCTTGAAACAAATAAAAAATTAAGTACTTTCAAGTAGTATATGGATTTCAGAAAGTTGAAACAGGAAGTTTCAAGACTCGATGGAGATGAATTTGAGTCTTACATAGAAAATGCTCAAGACCATATTTATTCAGAACTTCTAGAGACAGATCATAGTGAAAATTCTCGGACGTCACGGTATCTTTTGAAGATAAAAGGCGTTCTAGAATCGGCAGATAATGGAGAGGAACTGGCTTTTGGACTAGGCTATACTTATCAAGCACAGGCAGATATTGAAACTCTTCCAGGGTCGGTAAAGGGGGTTGATCCGAGCGATAATCTGGAGTTTGAGGAACTGGTTGAACAGACCTTAGGTTTTGCATACGATGAGTTTGCTTAACTGATTATAGAAGTGCTATATTCGCTGAATCTTGCCTTGTTCAGGCTCGAATAGTTCGCCGTCACGTTTCAGGCGGTTGATCACTTCTTCTGCTTTATCTTCTGGTATATCATTTTCTGCCGCTTTTTCAACCACTCTCTCGATCTCGACTGATTCATCGTCGCCTGTCTCTGATTCAATTATCTGTTTGATAGTCTGAAGTCTATTTCTCTGTGATCCGGATACGCCGGATTCCATCATATCGATATCAAATTCTCCTGTCTCAGGGTCTACACCTACCTGCTGTAGACAGTAAGTAAGTATATCGATCGCTCTCTTAGCATCAGCTTCTGTTACCTTATCGGCTAGTTCCGCTCTTGCAGATGCTTCGGCAACACGGACCAGAGCTTCGAGCTGTCTTGCAGTTATAGGCACGCTGTCGCCTTCTTCGCCTCCTTTTGAACGCATATTTACGTAAAACTCCTGGATCTTATCTGCAGCTTCTTGGGTTAGCTGAGGTCGTTTCTTCTTAGCATATGCAACATATTTACGGAGCATGTCTTGGCCAATCTCTGCATCAGTCTCTTCCGGATCAATATGGTTCTTTAGAACCTGTTCGGATAGTTGAGTATCTTTTTCCTCATCTGGTTCATCGGTTACAGGGAAGATAAAGTCAAAACGGGAAAGCAAAGTATCTCCAATACTGATCTGCTGTGGGATCGGCTCGTAAGGATCAAATCTTCCATATTTAGGATTTCCTGCCGCAAGAATAGAGGTCTGTGCGTTTAGTGTTGCCTGAATATTAGCTTTCGAAACCGAGATCTGTTGTTGTTCCATAGCTTCGTGAAGTGAAGAGCGGTCTTCTTCTCCCATCTTATCGATTTCATCGATTGCAGCCATACCTTTGTTAGCAAGTACAACTGCTCCAGCTTCTAACTCAAATTCTCCGGTGGATTCGTCTCTAACAACCGCAGCAGTAAGTCCAGCCCCTGTAGAAGATTTACCAACAACGTAACGTCCTTTTGGTGCTAATTCTCCTGTGAATTTCAATAGTTGGGATTTACCTGTTCCGGGCTCTCCGATTAATAGTATGTGTAGATCTCCTCTGGATTTGACTCCATCTTCTCTACCTTTTTTGACTCCTCCAAATAGCTGTAAGGCTATGGCCTGTTTGATTTTTTCATGTCCGAAAATACTTGGTGCAATTGATCTTGAGATTTTTTCAAAGATTTCAGGGTTTTTAGCAAGCTCTTCGATCTCTTCTTTTTCCTCTTCGGTCAAAACAAGCTGTTCGAACTCCTGTTGGGTTGGATCGAGGTAGTTAGCCTCCATGTGTATATCGTATTTCTTTGAGTTCTTTTTGAGCTGTCTTTCAACTATTACTCCTGTAATCTCTGCGACATTACCGGGTACAACTTTTCTCTGGAAATCAGGGTCGACTAGATCGCCTTCAAGTTTGATTTTGAGCTCTGAAGGCTGTTCAGATCCATCGCGTGATTCTGGGTTTTCCTCGACAGTTATTACCTGGCTGTCTGTCATAACTTTTTCTTCAACATCGAATTTGCGTGAACCACAGTCAGGACATTTGTACGGCGATTTAAGCTCTGCAGAATCCTGGTCTTTTTCCACCAACTCTCCACACTGGTTACATTCGAAAACCGCAGATATAACCTCTGGTTTAACCTGTGAAGCTCTTTTAATCATTCCCTCTATCGGGATAAACTTGCCGATATGCTGAGAACGTAAGTTCTTTAACAGAACGAAGTCTTCTTCCGGCATGTTTGTAAACCGAATATTAAATTCTTCGTCTGTAATCTGGTCGTGTCCGAAAACTCCTTCTTCAGCGGCAGAAACTGCTTTTCCAGGGTTATCTCTTAGATAATCATAGAGCTCGATGTTGAATATATCCATCTGCTCTACATCTACAATTATTGAATCATCGCCGTTTTGTACAGCTTGAGCTACCTCTCTGTAGTATTCTTCAGAGAAAAATTCTTCGAACTCTCCAACTGCCGCCCCATACTCCATAACTTATATTTCGTACCAAAAAGTCAAAAGTGCTAACCTTTTCCAAGTTATATATTAATGCTAACAAGTGATTCGGAAAATCCCAAAACATAAGTTTCTCTGGTGTCAATACAGTCTTATGTCAAATAACAAACTTTCAGACAGTGAAGTTTCTGAAGCGCTGGAAAACCTTAGTATATGGGGAGTTGAAACGGATAGACTTGTCACTAAAATAGAGTTCAATGATTATAAGGAAGCTGTTTTCTTTGCCAACACAGTTTTCTCAATTGCTGAAACCCGTTTCCATCATCCTGAAGTTAAGGTAGAATATGGAGCAGTCTCAATTGATCTATGGAGTCATGAGGCAGAAGGGATCACGCAAAAAGATATTGACATGGCAGAAGAGATCGAAGACAAAGTTGCAGATATTAAGTGGAGCTGAGATATTTTGAGAGTTCCAGAAGATGCTGACAGGGATTTTACAGCAAGTGTGTTTGTAATTAGGGACAATAAAATCTTGTTGATGAAACATTCCAAACTAGGTATGTGGCTACAGCCAGGAGGCCATATTGAAGAGGATGAGACTCCTGATGAAGCAGCTAGAAGAGAGACAGTAGAAGAGACAGGTTTTGAAATCGAATTTGTTGAAGATTTTGTACCAGAAAAGACTCTGGATGAAACCGATAATTGTCCAAGACCTTTCAACATCAATCTCCATCCCATTAGAGACGATCATTATCATTGTGATTTTCAGTTTCTTGGGAAAATAAAGCAAGAGAAAGAGGCCTCACAGTCTCATGAACATGATGGTCTGAAATGGTTTACAAAAAAGGAGTTAGAATCTAGAGATTACAAAATGCCGGAGAATATGGTGAGTTCTGGGGTTAAAGCACTTTCTCTATTCGAGGATTAGTAGCTTGTTTATGAATTGAGAGTCTGTATGGTTTAAATTGAACTTTGGGTAGAAAGATCTCCTTGATTAAAAAGAAAAATAGAAAGAAATGAGCTAAAGAGCCCCAATTTCTTTGAGGTTCTCCTTTAGCTTCTCGATTCCGTTTCTTACATCGTCGTAAGTTCTTCCTCCTGTACAGACAATTCTGCCTGATGAGAAGAGTAGGAATACTACTTTCGGTTCGTCGATTCTGTATACTAGTCCTGGGAACTGTTCTGGTTCATACTCTGTTCCAACAAGCTCAAATGCGATTCTGTTGAGGTTGAGTGTCTCTCCAAGTTTGCTGGAGGCAACCATGTTCTGGACTGTGATGTCTGGCTTGGTTCCTATTTCGATGTCCGCTTCACGCAGTTCGTCGATGATCTTGTGTACTGCGTCCTTTGCCATAGTTGGGCTCTGGGTTCCTGTACAGACAACTTTTCCTGATCCGAATAGAAGTGCTGCTGCCTTTGGTTCTTCCAGTCTGTATACTAGTCCTGGGAACTGTTCTGGTTCGTACTCTGTGTTTTCGAGGTAGATTGCTATCCTGTCCAGCGGCATTCTCCGGTCTAGTGTGGTAGAAGCTACAACGTTTTCAATTTTGATGTCGTCGTCTTCGTCGAAACCTGTTTCTTCGCTCATATTATTTGTTCACCTTTAGGTTGATTTGGCTCCAAAAGAAGCCTTTTTAAACTCCCTTATCTCTGCTTTATAAACAATTCTTTTAAAAGGTGGGATGTCATATACCTAAGGCCCTCAAAGAAACAAGATTCAGAACTAGTATAAAAGCCCGTCTGTATATAAAACAATGTTAATGGAACCTGAACATCGACAGCTTGTATTACTAGTTGTATTCATGACTTTGCTTACAGCTACAGTTCTTTTCGTATTTGTCTATGCTCCAAATCCGGCTGAAACAGTTTATCCAAATACTCCGTCATTTGAAGAAATTGGAAGCTTCCTGCTAGAGAAATTCAATATTTTCAACTACTTTGACATTTTTTAATACTTCCAGAAACTTTTTTGACTTCTATAAATCCTTTTTTCTGACCTATTTGTTCTATAAGTCCTAAACAGGCTCGGAATTCATCAACTTTATCTCTGTTAACTTTTACTATGCCTTCTTGCTTTTTTTCATTGAACTTATTTCCAATAATCCAGAAATCTACTTCGCTAGTTCCTTTAGTTCCTAGATAGTTCAAAGACTTTTCCCAAACAGCGTCTACAAGCTCTCCTAGTTCAACACTTTCTTCAGAATGAACTTTGAACAGAAGATATCTCTTTTTCGGTCTTATTGCAGGCGGCAACCTGTTTAGTTCCTTACTCATGGTCATTCACCTCTTGTCCTGGACGGACAAAGCCATCTTGATTAGCTCTCTCTGATCTTTCAATTATTTTCTTAGGGTATTCAGAAACGGCTCTATTACCTTTAAATCCTAGCGATTTTACTATCGCTGCAAGTTCTCTCGGAGCTCTCAGCTCGAATTTTCCTTTTGCTCCAGAAGTTATTATGTAAGGCGTGTTGTACTTTTCACAGAGTTTCAGGTTTTTTCTCCATGCCGTTAGAACATGGGTTTGTTTTTTGCTGTTTTCCATCAGTTGCTGTAGATCAAAACCTAGTGCAACTCTGTTTTTAGCCCCAGCCTCCGCTATGACGTGGTCGATACCCGAGTCTTTCCTTCCCTTCTCTGGATGAAGTAAAATATCTATTCTGGTGTCTTCGGCAGCTTTTCTGTTAAGTTCTACATCTCCGCCTTTGAAAACAAGTATTTCGGCTTTATCTCTATTCTTTTTTATCTTCCTTTTGAGCTCTCCCCAGTCACTGGCTTCGATAAAAACAGTATTGAACTCGGAGTTTGTACCGCTCCAGCCAATCTCGTCGGCCAGTTTTTCTATCTCCTTAGAGGTTTCTCTGAGGCAAAGATCGTAGAACTCGGTCATATGTTAGGTTAGTGGGATAAATTTATTTCTACTTTGATTCCGAATTGGGTGTATATTCGGCGAATTGTTGCTTTTATTATATCCAAACCAAAGCAGCGTGTGTTTTAGAATAGACTATATAGTTAATTATATGGATAAAGAAGATATCTTATCTGAAATAGAAAGACAAAGAAAGTAAAAGGACTTACTTCCCTTTGTCGTCGTGTGCGTTGCCGCTTGGACGGACTTTTTCTGCTCCTGTTCCCTTGTTACTTAATCCTCGGGACTTCTTCGCAGCAGGTGTTAGACCTCTCTGTACTCTGTTTTTCTCATCACAGATCCAGTTTAGCTCTTCGTCTGATTCAATTTCTGGGTGTTCTGGATCTACCATGATTACCTCGAACCAGTGGTTGTTTCCGTCTTCTGCTACCCAATAGGAGTTTAGAACTTCAAGGTTCTCGTATTTCTTTGAAGCTCTTCCTTCTGCAATTACCTGTTTAGATTTCTTTGAAGAGAATCTGCTCTGTCCATATCTTTTCGGACGTCTTCCGCCTGAAGGTCGCTTTCTCTTCGTTGCTCCTTTTCCAATACGGGATCTTACTACTGTAAATCCGTTCTTTGCTTTGTAGCCCTGGCTTCGTGCCTTTGGAATTCGTGTTGGATTGTCTAGTTTTACCAGCGTTTCCTGCTGTCTCCATTCGACGAGTCTCTGCTGCCATAGCTCGTCTAAATTCTCTTTGGGCTGTTCGTATTGTTCCCGCGCATATTTGTAATAACTCATTGTTTTGGACTTACCTCGTGTCTCTAAAATTGCTCGAAACTATTATAAACTCTATCAAGCCGACAGGGTTTTCTAGGGTTTTTGAGCCCGAAACACATATAACACCTATGTGTTATTATCGATGTGTGATACTATGCATCCAGCTTTAAAGATTATAGTTGGTGCCTTGATGGTAGTTGTCGGAGTCTTTAGCTCCGTAACTTTCCTTGAAGAGCTTGTAACTCTAGTTAAGGCGGGTATCGGCCCACTTCTAGTACTTGTCGGTGCCTTTATTGTCTGGCTTGAAAGCGACGAATGGAAAATGAGACGCGAACAGGATTCGGACAGAGGAGTTCAGCAACAGTTCAAACAGGCTGAACCAGAACCTGTTACAGAAGAGCCAGAGCCTGAACAAGAAGAAGAGGAACAAGGACACACATGTCCTCAGTGTGGAAACACATTCGACACTGAAAGAGGTCTTCACATCCACCAGGCACAGAAACACGAGTAAGGTCTAGACCTTACGCCGTTACATATCCTACTTCTTTTTATTTTACCAATTATCTACATCATCGACATTAAAGCCGGTGCAACGTAGACAAAAAGCATGCTGTTGAAAATTATGTTACCAACAGCGTGAGGTATCTGGCCGGAAAGTGCTCCAGGAGGCGATAAATATGCTGTTATTCCGGTAAATACTGTATTTAGAACAACAGCGATCCCTATACCGAGTGTAGTTATATCTAGATTTACTGTTCCTGCTAGAAAACCAGCAACTGCATATCCTGGAATTACCCAGAGGATGTATGCTCCAGAAAACTGGCCTGCAATCATGTGTGCTGTCATCAAAACCAGTCCGACGATCGCTCCTAATTCGGGCCCTAACTCTACAGCTGTAAGTATAGTTGTAAGTGTCACAAGCTCGATTCCAAGCATCTTTATACCGGCATATTTAACGAATATAGGAGTTATAAGGCTTAATACTACTAGTATGGATATTACCATTAGATCTGTGATAAGAAAGATTGCAGCTATTAGCGGTAAAACCAAAAGCAGTTTCTTAAACAGTTTATTTTCAGCTATATTGCTAAAATTTTCTGCTATATCTGGAAAATCGGCCATGGAAAATAGTTAGTCATCTAAAGCTAAAAAAGGGTTCAACAAAGTTCAGGCTCAGATCACTGATCGTTATACAGGTTTTCAACTTTCTCTATCGAATCCGAGTCTTCTTTGTCTTCCCTAAACTGTTTCATTCTAGGGAAACGTAGTGCATAACCAGAATCGTAGTTAGGAGATTTCTGTATTTCTTCGTATTCGACTTCAACAATTACTTTAGGCCTGACTTTAATTTCTCGACCGTTTTCTTCAGTTACAAGTGGTTCAAGCCTATCTGTGAGTTCTTCTAGCTGTTCATCTGTAAGACCGGTCGCCATCTTTCCAACCATTAGATACTCATCTTTCTCCGGATGGTAGCATCCAAGTTTCAGGCTGCCAATCCATCCGCTTCTACGGCCTTCGCCCCATTCTCCGCCTATAATTGCTAGATCCAGCGTTTCCATTGTAGGCTTTAGCTTTACCATGTATCCAACCCGGTTCCCTGGCTTGTATTTGGCGTCTAAAGCCTTCATCATTATTCCTTCTTGACCTTCAGAAAGAGATCTTTGTTGCATCTCCTGTACTTTCTGTTCTTTACTTGTTTCTATTCGGTCTGCGAGCCTGACCTCTTTTTCTTTTTCTTCGACAATTTGTTTGAGCTCCTCCCATCTTTCACTATAGTTAGTATCGAGCTTCGAGTCTTCGTTGTAGAGTAGATCAAAAGGCCTTACTTCTACAGGTATCTGGTTCTTCAGCTTCTGTATCTTGTATTTTCGTTTAATTCGTTTCGAAAGCTGCTGGAATGGGATCATAGACCCATCTTCGGGATCATATGCCACTATTTCGGCATCTATTATACAGTTTTCAGCCTCGATTTGGTCTTCAACCGCAGAAACAACATCTGGAAACTGTTTTGTAACATCTTCGAGCCGGCGTGTAAACACCTTGACTTCATCTCCTTTGATATGGATCTGGGCTCTCATTCCATCATACTTGTAATCTATAGCGGCAGGCTTTCCGACCTCTTCAAACCCTTCTTGAATTGTCTCTACTTTTTTCGCTAGCATAGAGTTTATTGGCTTCAAAAGCTCGATTTCAAGTTTATTAACGGCATCTATGCCTTCTTTACAGGCCTCTGCAACCTCTCTGAAATCATTTGTGAAGTCGTATCCTCTCTGTATATCCTCTGTGTATTCGCCATCGAAGAAGGTCTCGGCCAATGCATCTCTGACTATTCCTTCGCCTACCCCGAGTCGAAGGTTTTCAATAAATGTCCTTACTATGTATTTAGCTTCCTCTGGATCTGCATCGTTTAGGAGTGCTGCAACTTCTCTTTTTTTCTTATCCATTGAAACGCTTCCCTGCTCGCCTTTTCCATCACCCATCGTAGCTACTTTCTCAAGCTTCTGGTTAACCCGTTCGACTGTGAGGTCCCGTTGCATCAGGCTCTGCTGGCCGCCTCCGTTTTCCATAAGTTTTTCAGCTGCCGACCCTAGGTCTCCGTGTTCTTTCCAGGATTTTTCTATCTCTGAGTCTGGTTTCCCGGTAGCTTCTTTGATTATATCTAACATTGTTTTGCTGGAAATACCCAGATCAAGATCTTTCCAGGCAGGGAATGCACGTCCCATTGAAAGTAAAATTACATCTTGAAGTTCGTCTCCGACCTCGGTGTAAAAGTCTGCAAGTATAGATGTTTTTTCGAGTGTCGACTGTGTAGCTCCGAGTTCACGATAGGTATCGACAAGTTTAGAGTATTCCATAAAAACTGATTGGCTCCTGAAATGTTTAAACAATAGTCCCACAAATTAAGATGTAACAATGGGAGTATTCGAATCCGCGATTAATCTGGCGTCTTTCAGAGACTGCAGAGATGAGACAATTTCCAGGAAGACTATGGGTAAAATACTGGAGGCAGGCCGGCAAGCACCTTCTCCGGGAAATGTTCATTCGATAAAGTTTATCGTAGTAGAAGGAGATCATGAAAAACATCAGCTCGAAAAGGTGGTAGGGGACAAAAGAGTTGGAGGGGTTCCAACAGCAGTTATAATTCTATCAGATGTCGACAGGATGTCGAGAAGAGTTGGAAAACAGAAATGTCATGATTTCTGTAATTCAGAGGCTGCAGCGACAGTCCAGAACATGCGGTTGACTGCAGCAGATGAAGGTATCGCATCATGTTGGATTACAGGTTTTGACCAGCAGGTTCTTGCGGACAAATTTGGTGTTCCGACCGGGAAAGAGGCACTTGGCGTTGTAATTTTTGGTTACTCAGATAATTTAGTCGAACAGTCTGATAAGTTCGGTTTAGGCGAGATATGTTTCTATGATGAATACGGCAACCAGATCACAAGCGCATTCGACAGCATGGAGTGGCATGGTATCGAGGAAGCTAGAGCTATATATGGGAAGAAAGGAAGAGGGCTCCTAGATAAGATTCGAAGGAAACTCACCGAGCATTTATAAATATTCATCACGTATTGTTTACCAGGCAATAGTAAACTGTGTCAACTGGGAGAAGTAAATCTCCGGATAAGGTTTATAATTGCCCGTACGGAAAGATTTTGATAAAGAAAGGTGTAAAAATGGTAGCAAGCCAAGAGACTCTGGACAAACTGGAAGATATAGGACTAAACATGTACGAAAGAAAGATTTACTCTGCTCTTCTAGGTAGAGGTGTATCAACCGCTGGAGAACTATCAGAGATGACAAATGTTCCCCGATCCAGAGCTTACGATGTTTTGGAATCTCTAGCAGAGAAAGGATTCGCAGTTATTAAATCAAATCAGCCGATGGAGTATGTTTCGATTCCTCCACAACAAGCTATTGAGAATATTAAGAAACAACACCAGAAAGAGCTACAGGAAAAGCTCAATCGTTTAGATACTTTCAAAGATTCTGAAGCAGTAGGTGAACTAGAGAACCTGTACAGTCAAGGACTTGAACTTGTAGAACCTGAAGAAATGTCTGGGTCTCTAAAAGGATCTCATCAGATCAACCAGCACATGGGAACAATGTTCCAAGACGCTTCTGATAGCATCAAAGTAGTTACTTCAGAAAAAGGTCTCAACGACCTACATGATAATCACGCAGATCTTCTAAAAGAAGCACGTGAACAGGGAGTAAATGTTAGAGTTCTCGCACCTGTCACAGATGAGAATAGAGAATCATTCGAAGGACTCAAAGAAGTTGCAGATGTCAAACATCTCCACGGCAACGACTTTGATGTTCCAAACGGACGGTTTGCAATTATAGACAACGATGCACTTACAATGTCTATGACACATGATGAAGTCCATCAGACACAAGACACAGCTTTCTGGTCTAAATCAGACCACATGGCAGAAGAAATGATGGAACCTGTCTTCGATATGCTCTGGAAGCACGCAGAAGAAGGAAATAAACGTCCAGAAGGTCCAAAAGGACCTGAATAAGAACTTTTTATTAGCTATTAGAAGCTGTAGAGAAACTAATGGTTGGACTCTGCAACTTCTCTTATAGCATCTAGATATTCAGATTCTAGACGGATTTTACCTATATTGTATTTGTTAGAATTTTGTCCATGACAGTCGCTTCCACCGGTTATCAAAAAATCATGCTGTTTTGCTAACTCGTAGGCTTCTTTTATACCAAAATCAATTCCGTAACCATCCTGTCTCTTGTGCTGGTAAGTATAGGGTACTTCTATAGCATCCAAACCAGCTGACTCCAGTTTATCTAGAATTCTGCCAGCCTCAGAAAGTTCGAGATCCCTGCCTGGATGAGCTAGACTTGTAGCTCCACCGTTTTGATGAACTGTCTCAATTACTTTTTCTGCGTCAAGTTTATCCGTTTCAATATAGTAGTTTGTCGGTGCGTTTTCGCCAATATAACTGCTGAATGCATCATTCATATCATCGGCAATTCCTCTCTCAACAAGTGCCTTTCCAAGGTGAGGTCTGCCAACGGTTCCTTCAGAATAAGTCTGTATATCTGACCAGATTGAGTCGGGGTCAAGATCTTCTCCTTTTCCAACTCTTTTTGTCATTTGTCTCAGTCTTTCTGTTCTTTTATTTCTCAGATCTTCAAACAATTCGTCTAAAACCGGATCATTTGGGTCGATAAAATAACCTAGAATTTCTATGGCAGTTCCTTCGAGTTCACATTTTATCTCTGCTCCGGTAATTACCTCGATCCCATCTCTTTTTTCCGAACGCTCTCTGAGGCCTGGGTTGATAGTGTCATGGTCGGTTATTGCTATCGTATCAAGACCAAATTCCTTAGCTTGCTCGACTCTCTCTTTGATCGAGTCTGTTCCATCACTGGCGTCAGTATGCATGTGTAGATCGGCTGCCATAACCAGCCTATAGCGGATCAGAATTAAATCATACTAGTATGGAATACAACCGATTACCATTCAGCTTTGATCGGTACATCGGTTGATACAAACTGTTTGATCCAGCTATCTCCGGTTAGCAGGTTCAAGAAGCTGAAACCTGAATAAGACTCGACACTGAATGTGTTTAGTTCTTTGCCTGAAAGATTCTCTGCTTCATCGACAGCGATTTGTCTTCCACCTAGACGATCAACTAGTTTGACTTCTTTTGCCTCCGATCCCAAGAAAAGTTCTCCTGTACTGACGTTTTCGACTTCCTGTTGGGACATGTTTCTGTTTTCTCTGACTAAGTCGATGAACTGTTGGTGGACCATATCCGTAGTTTCTTGAAGCCTCTGTATATCTTGTTCAGAAGCATTCTGGTACTGAGATCCTACCTCTTTGTACTCTCCTGAAGTTATATTGACATACTCTATGCCTAACTTGTCGAGCGTACCGGAAAATTCAAGATAAGAGCTTCTTACACCTATACTTCCGGTTAATGAAGCCGAATCTGCAACTATGGTGTCGCATCCTAGTGAGCCAAGGTATGCTCCGGAGGCGGCAATATCTCTGAACCTACATACTGTAGGTACCTCAACTGATTCGATTTCTCTCATTATTTCTTTTGATGCAACTACGGCTCCGCCGCCTGAGTTCCATTCATAGATTATTGCAGAGGCGCCCTCTTCGGTTGCTCTCTCATTAAGTGCTCTAACACTTTGAGGTGTTATGCCAGTAGTACTGAATGCTCCTGAAGATGCTGAAGGCGTTATCTGGCCGTCAAGCTGTATAATTGCAGCTTTTCCGGTTGAATCAAAGTTGAAGAATGCTGCAGTCGTTCCTATACTCATTAGAAAAATGGTGAAAAATAACAGATATTTTCTCATAACAAAATTGAACTCGGTGTTCTTTTTAACTTTTCATATACATCAACGTCCATATGAACGCACTAAAACAGATTTCTAGAACAATAATTGATGAGATTGAAGAAGGCGAAATACAGGAAAAAGACGATGTAGAACAGCGTAAAAAGCAGTTATGCCGTGAGACATCTTTTGAAGGAATGCCGAAGAACTCTGATATTCTGAAGTTTGCTGAAGATGATGAAAAGAAGGCTCGAAAGGTTCTAAAGACCAAGCCGATGAGAACTATTTCTGGTATTGCGAACGTTGCGATCATGGCAAGGCCTGCACCCTGTGGCGGAGGGTGTATTTACTGCCCGAAGGGGAAGGATGCTCCACAGAGTTATACGGGAAAGGAACCAGCCACTAGGAGAGCGATCAGAAATGACTACGACCCATTCGATCAGGTCCACGACAGACTTGGACAGTATGAAAGTAATGGGCACTCAATTGATAAATCAAAGTTGATCATTATGGGAGGTACATTCCCGTTCCAAGATCCAGATTACCAGAGAGAATTCATTAAACGTGGCTTTGATGGTATGAACACCTTTAGAGGTGGAGAAGAGGCAGAGACTCTAGAAGAAGCACAGCTCCAGAACGAAACTGCTGAGGTCAGAAACGTCGGAATTACCTTTGAGACCCGACCAGATATCTGTGAGACTGAACATATTGATAGAATACTCGAGCTAGGAGGTACAAGAACTGAGATGGGAGTCCAGACTGTATTTGATGAGACTCATGAACTAACTAACAGAGGTCATGGAATGGGTCCTGTTATTGAAGCCACTAAGCGGCTGAAAAATGCTGGTTTCAAGGTAGCTTACCACCTAATGCTTGGACTTCCAGGAGAAGGTTATGAACAAGATATTGAAAAATTCAGGAAGACTTTCAACGATTCTGATCTCCAGCCGGATGAAGTAAAAATCTATCCTTGTGAGGTTATCCAGGGCACAGAACTCTACAGAAGATACGAGGAAGGAGAGTTCGATCCGATCGATGACGATGAAGCCAAAGAACGTTTGAAAGAAATCCAGAGAAACCACATACCCCCACATGTCAGGATCAAACGAGTTATGCGAGATATTCCTTCTACAGAAGTAGATGCTGGTCCACAGCTTACTAACATGAGACAGATGGCACTACAGGAGCTTCACAAAAACGGTGAACGCTGTAGATGTATACGTTGTAGAGAGGTCGGCCACGTCAAGAGAACTCACGACCTTGAGCCTCAAAAAGAGAACATAGAGCTGGTTGAACGCGATTATGAAGCATCTGGAGGTCATGAATACTTCCTGAGCTTTGAAGATACTGAAAACGATATCATTCTAGGATTTACAAGGCTAAGAACGCCTCCTGAAAGCTTCCGACCGGAAATTGATGGAGATACATTAATTGTACGCCAGCTAAAAGTAATGGGTAGTGCAACCGATATCGGTAAAGAGGGAGAAACCCAACACCATGGTTATGGAACTCGTTTAATGAAAGCTGCTGAAGAAAAAGCCAGAGAGCTTGGAAAGAACAAGGTAGTTGTTATTTCTGCCGTTGGAACCCGAGAATATTACAGGAAGTTTGACTATGAGAAAGAAGGTCCTTATATGGTAAAAGAAATAGATTAATCTATTTCCAGCTCTTTGTGCATAGAGTTGAAGTTTTCGTATCCGTTTTCTGTGATCAAAACCATATCCTCTATTCTTACTCCGCCTATTTCTGGCAGGTATAGTCCAGGCTCAATTGTTAGTACATGGCCTGATTTTAGTTCGGTTTCATTATCTGCAATTCTGGGTGGTTCGTGTAAATCTAGGCCGACAGCATGACCGGTTGAGTGGATAAAACCTGATTCTGCAGTGTTATCTCTCAAGGTGTCGTAACCATTTTTTTCAAACACATCACAGACTTTGTTGTGTACTTCGGTTGTGTTGACTCCGGCACCTTTTTCTAGAACTTCTAATGCAGCTTTTTGAGCTTCTAGAACTGCTTCTTTCATTTCTTTAAGTTCTGTACTCGGTTTTCCTTTCACAAAACTTCTTGTCATATCTCCGAAGTATCTGTTTTTATGCCTTGGAAATATATCAATTACTATGGGTTCTCTGGGCTTTATCGGCCCCGAGCCTCTTGAATGTGGCTTGGCAGAATCCGGGCCGGATGCAACTATTGTCTCGTCCGGTACTTCACAACCATTTTCGAAAAGAAAGATTCCAATTTCTCTCTTTATTCTTTCCGAAGTCAATATATTGCCGTTCAAATACAGTTTTCCGTCTTTTACAGCTGATGATTCAAGCATTTCTTCTGCCTTCTTCATTGCTTTTTCCGTCGCTTGCTGTGCCTGTCTGAGATTATCTATTTCGTTAGAACTCTTTATTTCGCGTGAATCCATTACTTTATCTTCTATAGCGCTTATATCGATACCTATTTTTCGGATTTCGTCTGCGAACTTCAGCTCAAAGTCTGAAGGAACGGAAACTTTCTCTATTTCGAATCTCTCAAGCAGACTTTCAAATATAGAAATTGTTTTCTCATCGTTATTCCGGGAGTCTCCAGGCGTAAACGCTGAAGAGCTGATGACTCGATCAACTTCAGCTTCTTCCTTTGCTTTTGAAAATTCGAGTTGTGGCACAACTATTATGCTCTCTCCATCTTTTCTGAGATAAATAAATGGATCTGGGGCTTTGAAACCTGTCAGATAATAAAGATTTGCATTAGAATGAGAATCATCTCTGATCATAAAAGCATCATAATCAGAGAATTCTAGAAAGTTGTCAAGAGGTTCTGTTCTGTTCTGTTCATAATTTGTGTTTGCCTAGACTACTTATGATTATTTTTCTATCCGCTAATATTATCGAGATGTCAGAAAGAAAAATAAGGGGTGATCTCCCCTCCCAATTCGGGAGCTCACCGATGAATTACTTAGTTGGAATGGTTCTGTTTGAGAGACTGCCATTTCTCGGAAAATTCGTCTTTCATGTGTTCGAGAGCTACTTTCTCTTCATCACTTAATTCATTTGATTCAACAATGTCACGGAAGATTTTGTATGGATGTGTTGGCACGTCTTCATTCATATTTTCTTGGAACTCGTCTTCAAACTTGTGCCGGTGTTCTTCCACCATGTCTTCAAACTCTCCATTGTCTTTCCATTCATCGGCGAGCTTCTCTTCAGTACTTCTGCCAATGTCCCAGAGACTCGCCATATCTAAGATACGTCTTGTAACTCTTTTTAACATTTCGGCTGTATACGGTAAAAACAGCCGATAGAAAGCCTAGTGTTGTATTTCGACAGTGGTAACAGAAATAGCCGAATTTAGTGTTTCTAAACTGTTAAAGTCTAGCAAAGTTAACCTCTTGTTATGTCGAGGATTTCAGAGATACTTTTCAAAAGCTTCCGGCTTCTCCGAGACGAACCAAAGCTTTTCTTGCCTAAGTTGGCCTCTACGTTTCTAAGTTCGATATGGATACTAGCGGCTGTCTCCGGCCAACTATCAACAGCTCAGATGGTAGTGTCTTTTCCATTTATTATGTTTCTAGGGGTTTTTGTATCTCTAATGGTTGCATCGATGGTAAAAAACAGAGAATCTGACAGAATACTGAAAAAAGGTTTTTTTGAGGCTGTAAAGAGCTGGAAAGTTATTTTGCCTACTACTGTTTTCTTTTTGATAACAGGATTTGTTGTAGTAATACCTTTAGGAATCGGTCTGACTTACTTTATTCGGTTTGGAAACTTAGCAGCTCTTTTAATTGGCTTGATGTTAAGCTTATTCTTAATTGTAGGTATTAGCTTCCTATCTTACTTCCTTCCGATAACTTTACTAGAAAAAGGATCTTTCACATCGGGTTTCAGAAAATCTATGGATAGTTCAAAGAGGAGTTCAAAAACTGTAATAGCACTTACGCTTTTTTCGATGATACTTCTTGGACTAGCTTTTGGGTCAAGTGAGTATTTAGAGAAATTAGGGTACTTGGGTTTTCTAGTAGGAAGGCTTCTGGCAACTACTGTCAACACTTACCTGTTTGTTATATCGCCTTCCTACTATATAGATTACAACTAGTTTCTTAGAACATCCACAAGGTTTTCTGCAGCCTTCTCTGCCTGTCCATCGTGGTTTTCTATAACTGTCAGGTATGCACCAGTAAGTACCGATCCTGTTGCTGCCATTTCTCGGGCAACCTGTCTGTACTGTTCGATTCCTTCAACTGATCTATGTTCTCTATCTCGGTCATTATCTCCCTGGGTTCGCTGCCAGATCTCTTCAGCACTAGCATCCAGCATAATGATCTTTGAAGGATCAAGATTCTCGATAGTCCACTTTGGAAGACCTGGAATATATCCATAAGGCGTCTGGATAGCTGCATGAGTCTCGACAATGACATCTTTTTCCTCAGCTTCCTCGACAATTTCTTCTGCTGCCTGTCTCTGGATTCTCTTGTTAGTCTCGGTATCAAGAGTCTTTAGCTCGTCTCTTGAGTCTACCAATCCTTCGTTTTTTGCGGTTTCAACCATTCTGTCGCCGTAGTTGATCAGTTCATAATCTTTGTCCGATAGAAGCATTGCCTCTTCTAGTACGGTTCCTTTTCCTACGCCTGAAAGTCCTACTATGATGTTAACTTCTGTCATATTATTGTTCGCCTCGTTTATTTTCCTCTACATGAAGTTTTTTACCCAGATAATTTAACCATTTTCCGTCGCTATCTATTGCTTCTGTGAAGCTGTAGTCTTCGATCTTTTGAGCCACATGTGAGGGAATGCCTTTTGACTCAAGATCTTCTTCCAGAAAATCTTTCAACAGATCCCTGGCTTCAGAATACTCTCTTTCTGTCTTAGCCATAATCCTATCCTCTCTGATATATGTAGCCTCATATTTTGAGGTAAACTGTTCTAGATGATCTAGTCCATGAAATATCTTCGGCCCCTCAACTTCCTGGAGTTGTGGCAGAATTGATTCTAGTTCGAAAAATATTCTTGCCGAACTATCAATATGGAATCCAGTGTTAAACATTCGGAAATCATGTTTCTGAAGAAGTTTTTCAAGCCTTCTCAAGGTCTTTCTCATCTGAGGATATATTATGTCTTCAACTTCCTCAGGTGTCTCAAACTTAATGACTATGAAATCGGCTCTCTTTTTCAATTCCTGTTTTAGCTCAAATTCTGTATAATCTGTCTCTTCTTCTTCGAAAAACTGTATGCCTGGATTTTTATTGAACTTCCAGCATAGATGCATAAAGTTCCCAAGGTTCTCTCTATTTAGAACAGATGCAACATTTCTTTCAGGATCGACGGGATCTATAACTACAAGCGGTTCGTCTTCAAACTTTTTCTGAAATTCTTTGGGTAAGTTTCCTTCATGGTGGTTTTCAGCATCGATTATCTGGTTTTCCTGCCATTCAGACGCATTTTCTACTAGTTTCTCAAAACTGCCATAGTGTGAGATAAGAATTTCACAAAGATAACCTGAGAAACCTCTAACCTTTAGAGAAGATCCATAAATACCTCCTGCTGAGAGAAAACGTTTCAGTATAACAACGTCTTTTCTCTGTTCGTCATCAAGTTTCTGGTCCACCCATCTGGAGTGATGAGGAGTCCTATCTACACTTGATTTGATACTTTCAGGAGAAGTCTCATAACACGGAACTATCTCGACTTCATGACCATTTATCTCACCTTTAGTATATGGATGTTCGGCGTATTCAATCTCGAATTCCCCGTTGAACTCTGAAAAGACTTTTTTCCCGATATCCAATCCCCGGTTTTCAAGCTGTTTTTTCTCGATTTCTTCATCAAAAAGTATGAAAATATCGATATCGTTGTCGCCTTTCATACAGGTTTTACGGCCTGCAGAACCTGCAAAATGTGTTTCGACACCGAATTCATTTTGTATAAATTCAGATATTTCCTGATATTTCTGTCTGATTTTCTGAATGTCTTTTTCTTCGGGATAGTGCCTTTCTATGACTTTTTCTCTTAGTCTTTCCAGATTCATATCAACAGCTTATCATCCAGAGGTATTAATTCTTCGATTTTAATAGGATTTAATAATCGTTAAATCAATCATAATTTATGAGAAGTAAAGGAATATCTCCTCTTATTGCAGCAGTTTTACTTATTGCATTTACAATTTCGGTAGGGGGTATTTTTGCAGAGTGGTCTGGTGCGTTAACAACTAGTGCAACACAGGATAACTCTGAGGCCCAACAACAGATACTTGATTGTACCAGTATGAATATAGAGATCGTTGATATAAATGAAGACTACAACAGTAACAATCTTGATGTGACATTAAGGTCAAATAACGGCGCAGTAGGAAACGTTAGTGTTAGAGCATTTCCTTCTCTAGCTGTTGATTATACTGAAATGACTTCTGCAGGGCAAATAGATGTAGTATCTTTGAATGTGTCTGACCAGCAAGATTCAATTCAAGCAGCTTCCCAGAACTGCAATATAGAAGTTAGTGAAAATTTGGTTCGGTAAAAATTTATTGAATAAAAAATAAGAAGAAAAGGCTTACTTAAGCCCTTTGACTAGTTTTCTATCGTCGAAAACCTGGAACTCAATTTCGTCTCCTTCAGATGCATCAAGATCTTCCGGTAACTGCATTTCCTCAGTTTCGTATGTATCCATATCCATAACTTGTGCGATCTTTCCTTCCTTTGAGACAACCTGACCTGTCTTTCTTTCGACACTTGGACTCATCATGTTTGAATCGACAGGCTTTGTTATGTGTCTGTTTTTGCCGTCGAAGACTCCTTTAGCCTTGATTTTGGCCTTTGCAGAACCGTGTTTTCCAGGGCTGGATTTACTGACGCTTCTGACCTCACATGGGTCGCCTTCAATTATTACATAGCTGCCTTCTCGAACCTTTCCTGCTTCTGTCTGGTGTGGCACTAATAACCCCTCTACTGGGTGGCAAGCTCAATGTCTTCTCTTTTCACTGTTTTTCGTTCTGCGTGGTCAGCTACTCGAATAGCTTCCTGTGCAATTTCGTTGCCGGCTTCCTGTACTGCTTCTTTAAGTTCTTCTACAGCATCTTCTGAAACTCTTTCAGCGCCTGCTTTTCGAATAATTCTTTCAATCGGTGCGTTAGGTAGACTCATTGTTATATCACATCCTAGTTTAGTGCTGACAATTTTTAATAGGGATTGGGTTCTTCAGCATATATCTGGCTGGGTTAAACCCTTATGAGCTTCGAGATATAGACAGTTCGTATGAATACGGCAATAGTCGATGCAAATGTTTTCATTCATGGTAGAGGAAGCTATCCTTTCAGTAAAGCTATAACTGTTCAAGAAGTGGTTGATGAGCTAAAGACCGATCATGGGAAGAATATGCTTCAGAACACCAACTATGAAGTCAGAAGACCATCTAAGAAAAGTATTGAGAAAGTCAGGGAAAAATCTGAGAGGATTAATTCTCCTACTTCAAAAGAAGATGAACGTCTTTTGAGTTTAGCTATGGATCTTGATCAACTTATCTTAACTGATGATATAGCTCTTCAGAACCTTGCTTTACATTTAGGAATTGGGTTTCAAGGTTTTCTAGAAGATAAAATTACCGAGAAATTCAAGTGGGAGAGTATTTGTAAAAACTGTGGAAATGAAGTCTCCAAAGATAGATGTTCTTCATGTGGGTCTACTCGTCTACGTCGGAAACAAGTGCGCTGTAGTTGAGCAGAAACTCCTTAGATAGTATCAATAGCACAGGACCTAACACAAGACCTTTAATTCCTAGTGTAAGAGGTCCTGCAATAAATCCTGTGAAAATTATAAGAGGGTGTTCGTTCATCTGACGAGATCCTACAAAGGGTCTGAGGAATATTTCTGGAAGAATATTCAACACTATAGTTCCAAATACAAGTATTAGTGTTCCTTTCACTGGTGCTCCGAATAAAAGGTAGTAAAAACCTATAGGTCCATAAACCATGAATGCGGCGAAAAGAGGCATAAGTGCCGCTAATCCGATTAAAAACGCCCAGAGTATTGTGAACGGTATGTAAGATGTTGCAAATCCGATAGCATAGAATCCTGCTGCTGTAGCAAAGCCAAGTATTACTGCAACTGTAAGCTGTGTTAGAAATACTCCTCTAAATATTGAGTCTGTGGATCGAATAAGCGTTCTGATTATTTTTTCCTCATCTTCTGGAAGGTTATCGATTATATCAAATACTTTCTCTTTGATCTTTGGGCCGTCTTTGTAGAGATAAATTGAGGTTACTAAGTATATACCTAGATCAATAAACAGGCTTGGAATTGAAGCTAAAGTATTTCTTAGATAGTCTCTTAGACCTGAAGAAAGAGTCTGGATAAACTGAGTCATTTCATTTTTGAAGCTTTCTGGCAAGTTCAAAGCACTTACCACACTCTGTATGTTTTGCTGCAGATCAAATGCGAAGATATTGAGGGCAACAAGTATATCGTTGAAGTTGTTTATGAAGAAGAATACGCTGAACGTAACCATTGCTACAATAGAAGATATTATAATCATATTAGAGAGAAATTCGTTTTTGAGTTTGGCATTTAGGTTTCTGTGGCCAAACCGTAGGAAGTAAGATGTTGCTACAGCAAGAATTATAGCGTCAAGAAACGGAAAGAGCACAAATAGGCTTCCCAAAATTAGAAGAAAAGCTACTCCAAGAATCTCTCTTTTAAAGCGAAGATTGTCTTCCGGCATTTTGTATCATTGTTGTGTTTGGCATCATTTATTAGATAGGGTATATGTTGCAGCGTGTAAGTGTTGTGACTAGGTCATGAAATAAACAGGGAAAACTTATATAAAGTTAAGGGCAGATTGGTTAAATCATAGGTACGTATACTAAAAAAGACCTAGCTACTATAACAACTGAATTATTCCGGGTGTATAAAAATATTATGACAGACCAGGCACACGTTCCAAGAAGAGAATTTGATGATTATCAGGTACCTGAAGAATGGGAAACTGACGAAGAAGAGGACAAAAAAGAGACAGAACAACAGGAAGGACAAGAACCACAGGGCGAAGATCCTGTAACACAAGGAGAAGACTACGAGGTAAAACAGGAAGAAGCTGAAGAAGGAGATACAGTATTAACCTGTCCTGAATGTGGAGCACAGAGATTTGAAAGTGATTCTGCATCAGGAGAGCTCATCTGTACAGACTGTGGGCTTGTGATCGATGAAGACCGTATTGATGAATCCGCAGAATGGAGAGCTTTCAACGAAGAAGAAAGAGAAAAGAAAGCACGCGCAGGACAACCACTTACGTACACAAAACATGACATGGGAGTTTCAACAGAGATCGGAAAAGGATCTGGAGAACTCTACAAAGTATCTGGAAACAAACGTGCCCAGTACTACAGATTAAGAAAATGGCACAAAAGACTGACAAAGAGCAAGGACCGGAACCTAGGATTTGCACTAAGCGAACTAAACTCAATGGTTTCGAACCTGAACCTGCCAGAATCAGTTCACGAAGAAGTCGCACGACTATACGAGAAAGCAGTTGACCAGGGACTCGTACGAGGACGTTCGATGGAGTCTATCATTTCAGCACTACTATACATTGTAGCAAGAAAACAGGGAACTCCAAGAACACTCGATGAAATTTCTGAAGCATCCGGAATCGAAAAAAGAGAGATCGGAAGAGCTTACAGATACGTCGCAAGAGAACTTGGACTTAGAATCCTACCGGCAAAGCCACAGGATTATGTACCGAGATTTGCTGGAAAACTCCAGCTATCAGGAGAAGTCCAGGCACGAGCACGCAACATCCTGAAGGAAGCAAGAGAGAAAGATCTTCTCTCCGGTAAAGGGCCAACAGGACTTGCAGCAGCAGCACTCTATATTGCCGCAGTTATAGAAGGCGAGAAGAGAACACAGAGAGAAGTAGCAGATGTAGTCGGAGTTACAGAAGTAACAATCCGAAACCGCTACAAAGAACTCGCAGAAAAGCTCGGGCTTGAAGAAGAGCTTGAAGAAATGAGCAATTAATCGCTCCTCTTTCTACATTATTTCTTATCTTTCTATTATCTAAGACTTTGTCCACATATATCCATTATGTGATTTTATAGACCTCATTAGTTCCTTAAAAATATCTTGTAATTTGGTTTTATGGGAAAAGCATCTTACAGCAAGGATTCGTCTTTTTATCGTGTGAAGAAGACTTTAGACAAGCTTTTACCTTTGATGCTGTTGATAGTAGTTTTCTATCTGTATCTGGATCTTCTGGCATCGACCCAGAATATATTATATGGTTACAAAATTCATCTGCAATATATTATCTTAGCTTATTTCGTAGCAGATCTAAGTGTGCTATTCAGTATGTATGAAGAAAACAGAAGATTTTTCAAAAATCACTGGTTTGATATTCTCTTGACTATCCCGTTTCTAACTGCTTTCAAAGGATTGAAAGGCCTGAAAATCATCAAAATGACTAAAGGTACTAAGGTTCTGAAAGGGGTTAAAATCGGTCAAAAGACCGGTAAAGTGGTTAAGAAAACGAAAAAATTAATCGATAAAAAAAGTTCCTGAGCTTTCTATTTAAAATCGGTCTAGGAACTCTTCCATTTCGCTCATAGAGATATCTTTATTGGGGTATGTATGGATGTGGGTTTTTTCAGATTTCATATATGTCTTTTTTAGTTCGTCCAGACTATCAATATTACCCGTATCTAGCATGTCTTTAATTGATCTTAGAGACTCAGCTATCCAGTTGAATTTGTTCTGTTTTTCATCAACTTCAACTTTCAGGATATTCTCCCATTCAGAGCCTGAACCCGATATTTGATAGCTTATTCTTACTTCGTTTGGATTTTCATAATCTGAGATCTCTTCTAGTCCGTAGGTCTCTTCTAGAGATTCTGTCAGCTCTTTATAGTCAACAGATTCATCTCCGGTAAAAACAGGTTCTGTAACTTCTCTGAGATATGCTGAGCTATTAGGGAAGTTTGAATTTATATTGTGGCCTGGCATAAAATTATAGTTTCGTCTATCAAATTCTTTTTCGTTTGGTTTAGGCATTTTTTGCTGTATCTAGGTTGCTATTGTTAGAAATGGTTTTTATCTACCATGCCAGCATTGTTACTTGCTATGAAACTATTTGGTTTATCGTAGCCTAAAAATATCTTATCCTGTTTAATAAGCGTCTGAATTAGTTTGCGATATCAGTTATAATCTGTTTGATGTCATCAAGTGGTGCATCAGTTCTGAAACCTGTATTGGAAAAATGGGTTCGGGCAACAGGATACCCTTTTTCATGTATTGCATCAAGTATCTTATCTCTCTTAGGGACCTGTATACTCAGGTTAGAAGAAAGCTCATGGAGGTCATAGAAGGGAGTTAATATTTCAGCCTCAGCATGGATCTGTTCTAACATTTCATAGCTTTCTTCCCATTCTTCCGGCATCTGGTCTAGCATTTTCTCTGTAAATCTACGGTCTATAAACTTCCCGGTCCAAAGTGGACCTGCTATCCGTGTCTTGGATCCGCATAGATCACATTCTTCTTTTCTTTCAAGGTCTCTCCACCGACATTCAGGACAGAAAGACAGATAACCTATATTATCTAGTGAGTTATTTGTTCTCTTTTTTGATTCCGTTACTCTGCCCATAATCCGAGTGTAGTGTCTCTCATGGAAACATATTTTTGGATCAAAACATTTGTCATGTCTGGCAAAGTTTTCAAATACGGTTTTCAAATAAATTCTGAGACCTGTTTCGTGCATAAAACTGTTTTTTACCGTCTCAGAACCATACCTCCTTTCACATACTGTAGGGTAGCTGCCTGCAGGGATACCGTTGTCTGTTGCTGTTAGACCTACGAAGCTCTGGTGGTTGGCAGCTCTAGCAGTCGAATCCAAGAAGGTGGTGAAAGGTCCAAAAGGATCAATATCTATCAAATGAAACCGGTTTCTGTTTTCGGATAAAAGTATGTTTGCGTTTTTGTTTGAAACTCTTGCTTCAATATTATTTGCTTCAACGCCTTTTTCTATACTTTCTATTGCAAGCGGATTTGTATCATTTATGAAAAGTTCATCAGCTATCTCTGAGTATCTAAATCCGCGTATTCCTGATGCTGCCATCGGATCACATACAGTAAATCTTTCAGGATCGATTTTCTGTCTGAAAACCTTTCCAGCGATCTCTGATAAATCCCGGTTATGACACATTTCTGTGTTAAAGAAGACATCTGAGTCCTTTCCAGGCTCGTCTTCTTCTGGTGCAAATATTTTCCAGACTCTTTCTTCCATAACACAGAAACCACACCCAAATGTTTTTAAACCAGACTGCCGAGTACCAACCCATAATGTTTATAAACATTAGCTCGAGAGCGCTTCTGCATGGTATTTATAAACTTCCTGTCTTCAGGACTTAATGTTGGTGAATTCAAAAATGGTTAATGTAGTCCAAGAGGTTCAGAAGGCTGAGAAAGATGCCGACTCAATTATAATCGAAGCTGAAGAACGCAAAAAGGAGATAATAAAGGAAGCAAAAGAAGAAGCTGAAGATATAGTTAATAATGCTGAAAGAGAGGCAGAAAAACAGAAATACGAGAAAATGGAACGGTTTAGAGACAATTTGGAAGAAGAAAAGGAGGAACTTATCGATGAAGGCCGTAAAGAAGCTGATAAAATCAGAGAATCTGCCTCTGAAAATATGAAAGATGCTAAGACCTTTCTATTAGAAAAGTTTGAAGACAGGTTTCTATAGGTGAAGAGCGATTAAACCTGCAGAAATGACTAAAATATCAGTAACTGGATCGAAAAAAGACTTAGAATCAGTTATAGAAGAGCTTCATCAATTAGAAGCTCTTGATATCGAAGATTATCAAGGAGAAGAGCTTGAACGAGGAGATCCGTTCGAAGAGGCTGAGGATATATCTGAACTTCTTGTAGACGTCCGATCACTTATTTCAAAACTGCCAGAGACAGAACAAACTGTTCAAAAGTCTCTTTCTTTGGAAGAACTTCAAGATAAGATACCAGGTATTTCAGATAAGGTCGAAGAGATAAACAGAGAGTTTGAGAATATAGATTCTGAAATCGATTCAATTGGGGATAAAAAACAGTTTTTCAGGAAGTTGGAAGGTACAGGTCTTGATTACGAGAGCCTGAAAGGAAGTGATACGCTCTCAGTATTTATAGGAAAGATTGATGTAGAACACTTTAGATCCGAGGCGCCAAACGATTGTTTTGAGATCTATAATGGTAAAGATGCTGATGTGGTGGTCTACTATAGAGAATATCAAGAGAAGTTTGACAGAGCTATAGATAGTGCCCGGATTGAACAGTACAGTTTGATTAAGACAGACTTACAGGGACAGATCGAATCTATTATAGGCCAGCTTAAGTCTGAGAAAAAACAGTTGAAAGCTCAGAAAAAAGATAAAAAAGAAGAGCTCAAAGAGATTGCTTCGGACTGGAAAGGTTCTCTTGAAAGCATAGAAAGGTTCCTTTCTGAGAAGGTAGAGAAATCTGAAGCTCCTATCCGGTTTGCAACCACAGAAAGCGCTTTTATCGCAAAAGGATGGATACCATCTGAAAGATATAACGAAGTCGAAGAAAAAATAGCAGATGTTGCAGAAGGCAGAATACATATTCAGAAGGAAGAAGGAGAAGAACCACCTATCAAACATGAAAATAATAGGGCGGTTCAACCTTTCGAATCACTTACTGATCTGGTATCGGTTCCACGTTATAACGAGCTAGATCCTTCGTTTATGCTTTTACTTACTTTCCCATTATTCTTCGGTTTCATGATCGGAGATGCAGGATACGGACTAACTACTTTAGCCGTATTCTATGGAGGGATGAAGTTATTCCCTAAGGCAGCAGATATATTCAAGTCTCTAATGTATGCATCCATCGCCACTATCATATTCGGGCTGGCATTCGGTGATGCGTTTGGATTTATCATATTTGGAAATGAGTCGGCATTGACACAGCTAACAGGTATTGGGCTGTTTAGCCAGATCCCAATTTTGTTCCATAGAGCACATCACTTAGGACAGGTATTCGAAATTTCAATCCTAATCGGATTGGTACACGTCAACTTAGGATATCTGCTAGGGTTTTACAACGAGTATGTCAACCATGGCATCAAAGAGGCATTCCTTGAGAAAGGAAGCTGGTGGGTGCTTCAGGCAGGATTCGCACTATGGTACTTCGTTGGCATGACTGCAGGATTGCCAGTAGTAGCACTATCACTGGCGCTACTTTACCTGGGAGAAGGAGTAGAAGGAATAGTTGAAATCCCTGCACTCCTATCGAACATACTATCGTATCTCCGAATATTTGGGGTATCGGTAGCAGCAATCTCGCTGGCAGGTGTAGTTAACTCAATGGCTAACCCGTTGTTCCAGTCAGGAAGCGCACTCGGTATCACACTGGGTGTAGTTCTGCTAGTATTCGGTCACACATTCAATACATTCGTTAAAATCATGGAAGGTTTCCTTCAGGGCATCCGACTTCACTACGTCGAGCAGTTCGGAAAGTTCTATGAAGGAGGCGGAAAGAAATACGCTCCATTTGGAGCAAAAACACGTTAAATCTATATTTGAGGTGAAAACCTAACAATGGCAACAGAATCAGCAGCAATAGCAGGTCTACCTGCACTCAGTGCAGCAATCGCAATCGGTGTTTCAGCACTTGCAACAGCCTGGGCTCAGGCAAAGATTGGAAGCGCAGGAGTTGGAGCACTAGCTGAAGACGATAGTCTTTTCGGACAGGTACTTATTCTTACAGCAATCCCGGAAACTATCATCATCTTCGGACTGGTTGTTTCACTAGTAGCAGTAGGCTTCATTTAGGACCTAAAATAAACCGGAGGGGTCGAAGAGGCCCTTCCCTATACTATAATCGTGATACACAAATGACAAACACAAAAACAAACGGATCCGAGAAGGTGATCTTATGGGACTAGAAGAAGTAAAAGGAGAGATTCTTCAGGAAGCAGAAGACAAAGCATCGGAAATAGTAGAACAAGCACAGGAAGAAGCTGATAAAATCAAGGAAAAAGCTGAATCAGAAGCTGAAGAAATTCAAGAAGAACATGAAGAAGAATTTGAAAAGAAGAAACAGTCAGTTAGAAAACAAGGTCTTTCCAATGCTAGAATGAAGGCAAAGGAAGAGAAACTGCGTGCAAGAGAGGAAAGTCTATCAGAGGTATTCGAAGAGTTTGAGCAGAGACTTCAAGATCTTGATGAAGATGAGAGAGAAAGCTTTGTAGAAAACTGTCTTGAAAATGTAGAATTCGAAGTTGGAAAAATAGTTGGATCCAGCGAATTCGAGGACGCAGTAGATGTGGATTTTGAAGAAAAGGAAGATGTCCAAGGTATAATAGTGGTTTCTGAAGATGAAACTCGACGACAGAGCTTTACTTTTGATAAAATCATTCAACAGTACCGTGATGAATACCGGAAACAGGTAGCGGAGAAACTTTTCTAGGTGTCAAAAATGGTTCTGGAGAAAGACTATCCTTACATGTATGCAAGAGTAAGCGCTAAGAAAAAGAAGCTGCTTGGACGCAACGATTATGAAAGCCTTTGGAAGATGGAGCCAAATGGAATAGCTAGAAAGCTCGAAGAAGGAGCTTATAAGCAAGATATCAATGAACTTGGATCAGAACATGATGGAGTCGATCTAGTTGAACTTGGACTTGTGAGAAACCTCTCTAGAACAATGTCGCATCTAGCAGAAATATCCCCTGATTCTCTAAAACCAGTTATAAGCACATATCTAAGAAGATATGATATCTTGAGTTTCAAAAGACTTCTGCGCTGGAAAAAAGGAGGAGGAGAAAACGATATAGATAGTTTTCTAATCCCGGTAGGAGAATACAGCTTTGAAGACTTTAAGGAACTCTCAAAGCTTAGCTTTGAGGAAATATGTGATGCAATTGAATTTCCGGAAGCCAGCGTAGACTACCAGTCAGTTATTGATCCTGAGGCTGATCTAAGAGAAATTGAAAGAGAACTTGATAGACAATATTATAGAGAGCTAAAAAATGTATCTAAAACTATTGGAAGCCAGTGGTTCAACAAATTTGTAGATCAAGAACTTGAGTATGAGAACCTGAAAATAGCTCTAAGGCTAAAAAAATATGGTCTTGAACAGGATGAGATCAGGGAATGGCTTGTCACTGATGAGTTTACAGATACTCTAGAAGGTATCATAGAAGCAAAAGATCTTGATGAAGCAATTCAGTTGGTTATAGACTCAGGTAAAGCAGAAAACGTCAGCGGAGATCAGTCTCTGGAAGATATTGAACATAGTCTAGAAGTTGCCCGACTAAACAGAGCGCTCAGAAATCTTCATATAGAGCCTCTTGGTGCAACATCAATCCTTGGTTATATAATTGCGAAAATTACAGAAGTCAAGAATCTAAGGATGCTTATCCGGGCAAAGGAGACAGGTATTCAGAACATGGAGACAATCAAACGTAACTTGGTGATTAAATAATGTCAGATGAAGAACTTGATAAAAAATCAATAGCAGCAATCGGCAGTGATGAATTCACACTTGGATTTAGACTTGCTGGTGTACAGAAAGTATTCGGTAAGGAAAACTATCAAGAAGAAATTCAGGAACTGATTAACCGAGATGATCTGGGTATCGTTGTAGCTGAACAAAGCGATTTAGAAGATCTATCTGGCAGAGTCAGGAACACGGTAGAAGAATCAGTGGATCCTGTTGTAGTTGCACTCTCTGAGGAAGGAGAGGCTACAGGACTCAACGACAAAATCAAGAGAGTGATCGGAGTAGATCTCTCGGAGTAAAATTATAACTTAACTCGTACTTTCAAAGGTGAACACAAAACAATGACAAATGCAGACGGCCAAATTTACAAGGTCACAGGGCCTGTAGTCGTAGCAAAAGACATGAAACCACAGATGTATGATGTGGTTCTAGTCGGCGATGAAGGTCTGATGGGCGAAGTAATTCAGATTGAAGGAGACAAATCCTACATCCAGGTATATGAAGACACAACAGGTGTCAAACCTGGAGAACCAGTAGAAAACACAGAACAACCACTATCCGTAGAGCTAGGACCGGGACTGCTTGGTTCAATCTATGACGGTCTTCAGAGACCGCTTCCAGAACTAGCAGAAAAGACAGGTGACTTCATCGCGAGAGGAGAAGATGCACCAGGGATCGATCTAGAGAAAGAATATGGGTTCGAACCAGTTTTAGAAGAAGGAGACGAAGTAGAACCTGGAGATGTTCTTGGAACAGTAGAGGTAGCATACGGAGATCATAAGGTAATGGTTCCTCCTCACTTTGAAGGCGGAAAGATAGAGGAAATCAAAGAAGGAGATTACAACGTTGAGGAGACCGTTGCTAAAGTAGAAGGACAGGACATATCAATGAAACAGGAATGGCCGATCAGAGAAGCCAGAGAAGTCCGAGAAAACAAAAAACCAGAAGTACCGCTTGTTACAGGACAAAGAGTGCTTGACGGTATGTTCCCAATCGCAAAAGGAGGGACAGCAGCAATTCCAGGACCTTTCGGATCTGGAAAAACAGTCACACAACAATCTCTTGCCAAGTTCTCTGATGCAGACATTATTGTCTACATTGGATGTGGAGAACGTGGAAACGAGATGACAGAAGTGCTGGAAGAGTTCCCAGAACTTGAAGATCCACAGACAGGAGATAAAATCATTAATCGAACAGTACTGATTGCAAACACTTCAAACATGCCTGTAGCAGCCAGAGAAGCTTCAATTTATACAGGAGTTACAATTGCTGAATACTTCAGAGACATGGGATTAGACGTTGCACTGATGGCAGATTCTACAAGTCGATGGGCAGAAGCAATGCGTGAAATTTCTGCAAGACTCGAAGAGATGCCTGGAGAAAGAGGATATCCGGCTTATCTTGCATCAAAGCTTGCAGCATTCTATGAGAGAGCTGGAAGAGTAGAACCACTCGGACCTGATGATTTTGGATCAGTCTCAATTATTGGAGCAGTTTCACCTCCAGGAGGAGACTTCTCAGAGCCTGTCACACAGAACACTTTGAGGGTTGTAAAGAACTTCTGGGCGCTAGACTCGGATCTAGCAGAGAGAAGACACTTCCCGTCGATTAACTGGAACGATTCGTACTCAGGATACAGAGAAATGCTTGCAGAACACTTCGAAGACGAAGTAGACTCTGACTGGACAGACAACATCCAGGAAATGAGAGATATTCTGCAGAAAGACTCTGAGTTACAGGAAACAGTTCAGCTTGTAGGTAAAGATGCACTTCCAGACCAGGAAAGACTGACACTAGAAGTTGCATGGATGGTTAAGAACTTCTACCTTCAGCAGAACGCTTTCCACCCTGTAGATGAATACTCCGAGCCAGAAAAAACATTCGATATTCTCGAATTGATCCTCGACTGGGGACAACAAGCACACAACGCACTTGAGAATGGAGCGCTTGTAGAAGATATCATCGCACTAGATGCCAAAAACCGTATCTCGGAACTTGCAACATCTGAAGACTACAAGGAAGTCAAACACGAGGTCAGTGAACAGATGGATGAAGAATTCGAAGAGGTACTTGAGGCTTAGAGGTGACCAGAAAAATGACACAACAAGAATATCAGACGATTAACCAGGTCAAAGGACCTTTGGTCTTTGTAGAAAAAACCGACAACATTGCTTACGGAGACATCGTAGAAGTAGAGGCTCCAGATGGCACAGTTAAGAAAGGAGAAGTCCTTGAAACCTCGAAAGATCTAGTCATCGTACAGGTCTATGAGGAAACACAGGGAATTGGACAAGACGCACACGTAAGATTTCTTGACCAAAACGTCAAGATGCCTGTAACAGAAGATCTTCTAGGAAGAATCCTCGATGGTACAGGAAACCCGATTGATGGTGGACCTGAAATCATTCCAGAAGACGAAGAAGATATCATTGGACAGGCAATTAACCCTCATTCCAGAGAACTACCTGAAGACTTCATCCAGACAGGCGTCTCAAGTATTGACGTCATGAACTCAGTAGTCCGTGGACAGAAGATACCGATTTTCTCAGGATCCGGACTACCTCACAACGAGTTAGCGATGCAGATCGCACGACAGGCAGATGTCAAATCAGGAGACGATGAGGAAGAAGACGACTTTGCAGTAGTATTTGCAGGTATGGGAATCACAGAGGCAGAAGCAACTGACTTCATTGAAGACTTCAGAGAGACTGGAGCGCTTGAAAGATCTGTAGTGTTCCTGAACAAGGCAAGTGATCCTGCACCGGAGAGAATTATCACTCCGAGAATGGCACTAACAACAGCAGAGTATCTTGCATACGAGAAAGGTTATGAGGTACTTGTCATTATGACAGACATGACAAACTACTGTAACGCATTGCGTGAAGTATCTGCAGCCCGTGAAGAAGTACCGGGACGAAGAGGATATCCGGGATACATGTATACAGATCTGGCAAACCTCTATGAGAGAGCAGGAATTATCGAAGGTCGTGAAGGATCAGTTACACAGATCCCAATCCTGACTATGGTTGGAGACGACATCACACACCCTATCCCTGACCTTACAGGTTACATTACAGAAGGACAGATCGTTGTTGATAGAGAACTCAACAACCAGGGGTACCAGCCACCGATCGATGTTCTTCCAAGCCTTTCAAGATTGGAAGATAACGGAATTGGAGAAGGCTTCACACGTGGAGATCACGGAGATGTGTCCGACCAACTCTATGCATTCTATGCAGAAGGACAGAGTCTAAGAGATCTAGTAGCTATCGTCGGCGAGGATGCATTATCGGAGAAAGATGAAAAGATCCTGAAGTTCACAAACATGTTCGAGAAACATTTTGTGGACCAAGGTAACAGAGAGAATAGAACCATCGAAGAGTCTCTTGAACTTGCTTGGGATCTACTTTCACTTGTACCAAGAAAAGAACTCACCAAGATCGACCCAGAAATGAGAGAAGAACATCTCGAAAACCGAGAAGTAAGCTTTGAGGATGAAGAATAAAGGCTTTGAGAGCCGTGGGATTACCACGGTTCTTTTAAGGTGATAATCAATGGCACAAGATATCAAACCGACCCGATCGGAAGAACTCCGGCTTAAAGAACGTATTGATCTTGCAGAGAACGGTCACGGCATCCTAGAAAAGAAAAGAGATGGATTGATCGTTGAGTTTATGGAGATTGCTGGTGAAGCGAGGGAAGTTAACCAGGAGCTAGCTGATCTATACTCTGAAGCAAGATTGAAGCTTTTGCTTGCAAAGGTATACGATGGAGAAGATTCTATCCGGGCCAACGCGTTTCCAATTACAAAAGAGCCAAAGATATCTTCTACAACTCAAAACATTATGGGAGTAGTAGTTCCAGAGATTGAAGGAGAATCAATCAGAAGAGATATCTTAGAGAAGGAATATGGAATCACCTCTGCAACCTCCCGGATTGATTCTACAGCTGATAAATTCGAGGAACTACTCGAAAAAGTTGTAGATGCTGCAGAGACACAGACAAAAATCCTGAAACTTCTTAACGAGATTGAAAAGACAAAGAGACGAGTTAATGCTCTTGAACACAAAGTAATTCCAGAACAGAAGGAAGCTTTAGGCAAGATATCTCAGATGCTTGAAGAAAAAGAAAGAGAAGAGACATTCAGGATGAAGAAGATTAAGGAGATGCAGGAAGAAGAGGTAGTTTAAAGGCCTCTAGGGCATTTTCCTTACTTTTCTTATTTATATTTGGGCTGGCATATTTTCTATAGAAGTGTTTGATGAACTTATTAGAATTATCAAGAGAATTCACTAGGAGCCATAGTTTTGGCCTAGGGCTGTTGATTTCAACAGGTTTTCTAGCTTTAGCAGTTTCTTTTACAGGCTTGGAAGCATTTTTTAGCTCTGTTTCTAGAGCTAATTTTTCGATACTTCTTTTGGGTTTGTTTGTGGCTAACATACCTGTTTTGATCTACAGTTTAATTTGGAAAAAATGTATGTTCATATCTGGGATTGGGTTAACGCTATGGCAAGTCCTCAAGTTGAATTTGGCTGCTGTGTTCATCAATAATATCACTCCTCTTGGAAATATTGGTGGAGAGCCTTTTGTTGCCAAGAGAATGTCTCAGTATACGGATGAAACTTTCGAAACTATGTTTTCTATAATTCTGGTAGCGGATTTGGTTACTTTTTCTCCTATTGTCACATCTTTTGTTTTAGGCACTATTATCTTGATTTTAGGTCTTCCTGCCTATTTTTCAGTCCAGCTGACTTCTATTTTTCTTGTTCTTACAATTTTGACAATTCTGTTGTACTATCGAAGGTTTCAGGCCCTTGAGATATTTTTTGGTGTTGTTAGATCTTCGGCAAATTATGTTGAAAGTTTCTCTGGAAAAAGTATTGGTGTAAACAAAAGAATTTCAGACCTATCTGATGGCTTGAGTAAGTTCTCTTCATTTAAAAAAAACTTTATCCGGACTGGCTTTGTTAGCCCATACAGGTTTTCTAGCCGATATAACTGCCATATTTCTGGTTTCTGTGTCGATTGGTGAACCTGTAGGATTTTTTATGTTATTTGTGATAGTTCCCTTATCCAGGATTGCTAACTATGCTCCGACTCCTGGAGGTTCAGGTTTTTACGAGGCTGGGCTTTCAGGACTACTTGTTTCTCTAGGAGGCATAAGTCTATCTGCTGCAGTTTCGGTCACTATAATCTACCGATTCATAACTTATTATGTAGGTATTTTGCTAGGATATTTTGCGTTCAATTCTCAGAACTATGATATGTGAATTCTGTCTCGATATAATTCATAAAAAAGAAAGGAAGAGAGTTGGTCTCAATTCTTTGTTTTGATACCTAAAGCAGAGTAAAGACCACATTTGTTTGTGAAAGCTGTTGTCAGAAGTGCAATTGCAATTAGTCCAAGAATTGGAGATCCAATCATTGGGATTGAAACGCTTTCAGGCAATAAATCTGTCAGTATTCCTAAAGAAATTAGTCCTGATACAGCTCCGAGCACGATGCGTACAATTTTGTCATTATGTCCTACGTTTTGTTCCATAGTATGGACTAGGCAAAATTAAGTAAAAAGATATGGTTAATTAAAACCAAATTTTAGATGTGGTAAAAATTCTGGTAGAGAAAAGAGGAGTTATTTTTTCTCCTCTACTTCCTTTTCTTCGTCCTCTTCCTCTTCTTTTACTTCGCGTTCAGCCTTTTTATCCAAGTTAGGAATTATATCTTCTGTATTTGCAGCCTTTGCGATAGAAGAGGTATCCATGTCAGGAGCCATTCCCTCTGCTTTCTGTTGTTCTTCTTTGGCTTTCTTCAGATCTTTACCTACCTCTGAGACAAACTCTTTGGTATCCTGTTTGAGTTCATAGAGATCTTTCTCGTTGACTTCATCCATTTCCTCGTTTTTAACCTTTTCAACTACATCCTCCCATTCGTCAAACATATCAATGTGTCTTTCTCCAACATCTAGGTTCTCAGCTACAACTCCAGGTAGTTCGTCTCTATCCTCTGGAGGTTCAACACCGTTTGATTTGAGAGCTGCGACGTTAGCTTTCAGGAATCTTTTGTAGTCTTCTATAATGTTTTTAACTTTTTTCCGGGCTCCTAGCTGGGAGACAAGTTTGTGCATTCTTCTAACAAAATCATCTGCTTTGTCCAAGTGTTCTTCAACTTCCTGTCCTGTGACTCCCTCAGAGTCTTTCTCTCCTTTATCACCGAAGTCGTAGAGCTCCTGAGCAATTTCAATGTACTCTGGTTCGAGCATGTCTTTTTCGACAAACATCTCCTCAAGAACTTGTGGAACGTTTTCTTTTGCTGGAGGCTGTTTTCCTACAAGCATAATTGGCGCCTGTCCTGCATTTGCCATGACCTGTTCTAGCTTGTGAGGGATTGATTGTTTGAAGTTCTTTTCTGCCTTTTTGTAGCCTGCAGCAGCCATCTTCAACCGTTTCTTTACTGTCTCTCGAGTACCTGAAACTTTTCCTCGCTGGACAAGTCGTTTTGCAGGCATAAACAGTCCGGTATCATAGACTGGTTGACCGTTTCTTACTGCTTCAATTGCTAGTGGTTCTCCTTTACGCAATGAGTCCCAGAACTCTGTGAGGAATGGGAAATACTGGATTGTTAATCTTTCATCGGTGTCTTTGGCAGCTTCAGTAACTTTTCTTCTTATCTTGTCTCTGGCGTCTTTTGGAACATCCTGTTTTAGTTTAGTATCGTCTAGAATTACAAGTGTGTCAATATCTGAGTCGTATCCATGCTCTCCTTTAGGAACACTACCCCATACAGCCACAACTTTGACTTTATCTCCTAGTTTATCCTTCAATGTATCAGCAAACTTTTCTGCTGCCTCCATCCGTCTTTCCTGAGATTTCTCTCGCATCTCTTTTAGTTTGTCCGTTGAACTCATTGAAAAACCACCACAGTTTAACCGTGGGAATAGAACCTTAAAAGCTTTTGAGCACAGGTGTGGGTTAATGACGCTCAACGAAAAACCGCTTTACTCTAAGAATACAATGGGCGCAGCTATGGGATCTGGATACTGGGTTTCTCCCGATCTGGAAACCTCTGATTCAATCTATAAAAATTTTATCAGTTCTGTAGAGCCAGATTTGTTTATTCTGCCAGGATCCAATAATCCTGAGATGGCAGAGCTCAGAGCTAGAGGCATGGCATCGAATATACATTATTTTTCCGAGGGAAAATCCGTTGATGCCGATATTTTAACACCTAAACAGGAGTATAACTGGGAAAAACCTCTAATAGATCAGTTATGCGATGAATATAGTCTAGATTTAAAAATCTCTGAGGAACACCTAGACGGTAATCTGGTAACTTCGATAGACGATGTTATATCTGCAGAAAATGCAACTGGGCCAGAAGATACACTTATTTACAATACGTCTAAGGCACATGCTCAGGCGTTAGATGCCGCCGCAGAGGCAGTACATAATGATAGAGAACATTATGTCTTCGGTTTCGGTCATGAACATCTGTTTGAAAATATCAAACAATGGTTAAATGCAAAACGCCAGAGACATTATTTTTCAAGAAAAAGAGATTTCTAACGGTATTCTTCGCCCATCCAGTCCTGTGGACGGTTATCATTTTGTATTGCTGCCTGACTTGACCATGTATAATCAAACTGTTCGGCCTCAAGAAGGCCAGCAAGAGGATCAAATGCATGTTCTTCGATCTTTGCCCATTCTCGATCGTAGGTTGATTTGTCCATTCCGAAGAATCTAGCAATCAAAGCCTCTTTTTCATCTCCATATTCTTTTTTGGAGGGATCAACTTTAGCAGGATCAAGATCTTCAGGCGAAACACCAAGTTCGATAAGGTTCATCGCTATCCGTGCCGTATAAACTGTTCCTCGATCATCTCCTCCAACCTCATACATAATGTAAGCGATTTCATCTGGGTTTCTGGCAAATCCTGCGTCAATCATCTTGTAAAGCCATGTATATAGTTGAGTATCTCCACGATCCCAAGGGCCATGAAGTGTTCCTTGTTGAGGTTCAAGTCCAGCCCTCATCAAGTGCCACATACGCAGGACTTTTGCCAGTGGTTTATCAGCATCTACTTTCAAATTATATTTTTTGGCTAACTTTGATTCTGCCAGATCCTTTTCCTGTTCAATTAAATCGTCCATGGTCTTCCATGGATCAAGTCCAAATGTGGCGGTGTGTTCGAGGTCAATTGTGAACTTGGCAGGCATTCCATCTAAATCCTCATTGATTTCATCAAGTTCGTTTCTGGCTGTTATATTTACAGCCCTTGCTGCAGCTACAATATCTTTAGGCCTCCAGATCTTGTACATTTCCTGTGGGCTTCCAGGCATAGCCTCTAGGTTAACACCTATGCCGTATTCATTCATCCATTCTATCCAGGTAGTATCGGTTTCAATATCTTCTACATATTCCTCGTTTTCAATCTTAAAATGTCCTTCTTTCTGAGTAAAGTGCCCCCATACATAACATGCCGCGGATGCAGCTGCTACGTCAGCCTGAAACTCTCTGCTTTCCTCAAGCAAATCAAGATAACCTTTACCGCCGTTTTCATCGCCTCTTGGATCGGTTAAATCTATAGTGTAGCCTTCTTTATCTCCCCATTTTCGTTTGACAAGTAGATCCCAGAGGAACTTTGGTGCCTCCCATCCTCTATAGGCAATATCTCCACTTTCATTTTCAACTTTTTCATCGGCTACAGCCATCCAAGCCGGTATTATCTTGTACATCATGTTAGATTCCATCCACATTGCACGTTGAAGCCCGGCTTGCGGATTTGTTATTAAATCTCTGAAAAGCCTGAAGTGTTCTCCATCCTCAAAATATTCTTCTTCCCCAGAAAAAACCTCAGCTGCGGCCTCGTTTATATTTAAATCTTGTTTGCCTGCTTGGTATGCTCTCTCAGTTATTCTTCTTCCAGGCACTTCAAGACGGTTATTAATACCTGCAGTTTGAGCCTGTATTGATATATTGTATCTTTTACGCTGGGCGCTTTCGTTTTTACCATGCCATAGTTCATCTACTGCGTCTTCAAGAGCAGATCTAATTATATCTTTTATTTCATCTAAATCCATATCTAGCTGTAGCTCGGCAGGTATCTCATCTGATCTTTCAAAGTAGTGATAAGATTCAGGAAGTCTTCTAAGCTGTGATACGCTAGCCCTACCTTCGCCTATACTCCCTATAAGGTTGCCTGCTTCTGAAAGGGTGGTTGCGGAGCCTTGGTCTTGGACCTGTCCGTTTCGAGGATTTATTATCTCGTAATCTATTTTTTCCCCTAGATTTTGATCATCTATTATATTAAGCCATGATTTTTCGGCTCCGGGGTCTTGTTGAGCAGCAGTTCTTATTATTGCAATTTTATCCTCAAGTCTTGCAATATTATTATCTAAACTATCGATATCTTGCCTTCCTGTCTCATTATCAAAATAATGGTTTAATGCATCTTTCTGAGCATCGTTCCATAACTCTTCAAACTTGTTAGAGAAATTGGCAAAGAATGAGTAGAACTGGTGTTCATAATCTGCTTCTTCTGCGACAAATACTTTGTAAAGACGTTTCAGGAATTTTTTATTTCGATATATGTTATCTCCTTCACGTTCTCTATCGCTGAATTCGTTTTCTGTTATTTCAGTTAATGAATATCCAAACGGGTCTAGAGTTGTATCTCCAGGTCTTTCTTCTTCTAGTGCAGGCAGCCGGCTTGTAGATATATGCGGATTTATTCTCTGTATTTCAAATCCAAAGTTTTCTTCGTCTTTCGCTCTTATTTCGGCTTCTTTCTTGAATATTGCGAACTGTTCAAGATAACGGGTAAAGTAGGCGTGTGTTGGATCGTAACCGCCTCCGGCTTGTCTATTTGGATTTGTGTATCCAATCTGTGGATTGCTGTGGACTGATATATTGATACCTAGCTGATTGATTACGTTAAACATTCTATCTTTATCCAGCTGGAAGGTGGCAGGATTATTTATTATAACTTCCATGACGCTACCTCCCCTCTGTGATAGACTTCCAATTCTTTCATCCATTGCTGACGGCACTCCTGGCGCAACATCAAGTCCTGAAGTATTACCTACCTCATAGTTGAGATCAGGAAAGCCTTCTGTCTCATATTTTTCTTCTACCCCAAATTTTTCCTTTACGGAGTTAAGTATGAATTTAGTGTATCTGTTAGACATTTATTCTATCACTTCATTGTATGAAGACCAAATCCAAGCTTGAGATCGTAGTAGTAGCTGAATTTAAACTCGTTTTTGAGATCCATGAGAGCTCCGTCACCGCCTAAATAAAATGGGCCGTAGTTGCCTGTAAACTTCTGGAGTTTTTCGTTGAATCCTGAAACCATCTTTTCTTCACTTTCTTCCTCTTTTTTGGAAAAACCGGTATCGAGTATATCGTCGATAGCTTTCAGATGATTTTTCGAGTAAGCATCTGCAATATGATCGGGTTCATCAAATCCGTCTTCAACACGCCGTATTGTGGCTGAAAACTCTATATCTACATGAGTGTCTATATCATCGTCTTCTTCAGCCATTTGTTCAAGTTTTTCCTTTACTTTCTCCCTTAGCTGATGTATTGAGATTTCCTTGTCTTCACGTTCTCTTTTCATCTCTGTGCCTTCTGTAGATTTAAAATCACCTACATAATCGGCCATCATTTCGTCAAACTCATTTTTACTCTTGTTTATTTTCTGCTGGAAAATATTTTCGAAAACATGTTTGCATACAATGGCTGGGAACCACATCACTATACCGGCTGTAGGTCCTTGAGCAGGACTGTTTGGGTTTTCTCCGCCTGCTATATTGACATGTACTGCATGTATGTATACTATCTTGTAATGGGTTGGTTTTTCATCTCCTGCCTCTACCAGCGTTCCCTCTTTTTTCACCATGGCTTTATGACAGATAAACTCCATGTCCTTGAACTGGGTGGCGTATCCGGTAAATGCCATGTACTTTGTTATGTCGTCTCCCAGATCTTCCTGGCTTTTTTGGTTTATCATCTTGATGTCTCTAACGTAGGGTTGAAGCCATTCTTTGGTCTGTTCAAGCGAGCGTTCAATATTTCTTAGCTGAGATTTAAGCTCGTTGAGCTTTCTCTGGACCTCGCTTCCGTATAGGTCCTTCCATTTTTCATACATCGTAAACTTCTTTTTCAGTATGGCTTTTTCGTTGGCTGGAAGGTTAGCAATCTTACCTGTTCCGCCATCATCTTCGGATTGGAGATCTTTCAGAGAATCCATTTCACTAAAATCTGCAACTATCGTAGGATAGATATCATTGTCTCTTAGAAATCTCATGGCCTGTTCGTCGGCTCCTTGTCCGCCTGCTCCGGCACCGTCTACAAGCTGGACGAAATCGGATTTAAGCTGAGTCTCATCTCCTTCCCTCAAAGCCTCTACACGGGTTCTTAGCTTTCTAATATCATGTTCAAGCATGTGTTTCTGTTTTCTTAGATCTGAAAGGCTTCCAAGTGTCTGGTTGACCCTTTGTTCCGATTGTCTTTTTCTCTGCATAAACTCATCGTGCATCGTGTTGTGCGGTGAGACATGGATCTTCTCCATTGTTTTGTTTACTTCATAATCGAGATCATCGTCCCATGAATCTGCAGCTACTAGTATCCAGGTATAAGGGGTTCCTTGAGAGCCAGAGGAAACTTTAGCTTTCTTGAACTGTTCTCCCATTATATGTCTCAAGAATGATGGATCTCCAACTTTTCCTTCGAGCCGATCTTCAACATCTGAGAGAGTTTTTACTTCTCCGCTCTGAATAGCTTTTATCCAGTCAGTACCCGCAAATTTATGGCTGCTGGCTGCACCGTTTTTATCACTATTAATTACCTGAAAGACATGTCCGAATTTACATGTATCTGGTAGTTCTTCGTGGTTTCCGCTCACGTTTTTGATTTAGGTTGGCTTCTACTTAAAATCTCAGGCATCCGAAACCTTAATCAACAGGCTTCTGTTATAATTCAGCATGGGAGTTTTTGACGATATAAAGGATTCATTCAACGAGTCTGAGTCTTCAGATAGCTCGGGTATGGAAAGTTCTTCTGATCCAGGAGCTGGTGGAGGTCTAGACGATAGTCGTTTCGATGATTCGTTTTCAGATAGTCCATCTAAAACAGGTCAGCAAGGCCAGAGGCCACTAGATAATTCCGGTTTAAATCAGAAAGCTCAGAGAAATAATACAAATCAGGCTCGAGAGAATAGAAGTGCTAGCCGTCAAAACCAGACTCCGCAGACACAAAATACTAGAAATTCGAGACAAGGCGGTAATCGAAACAGAAGATCGGATTCAAGCCCTAATGCCCAGGCAGGTCGTCCTCAGTCAGGTAGTTCCGAACCGCAGTTGAGCAGTCAGACCCGTAAAAAGCTCGATCATGCCGGAATGTCTGATTCTTCATCTCCTCAAAATAGAAACGCTAGGGGTCAGGATATCCAGCAGGGACATAGCACACAGTCAGTTGCAGAAGGCCAAGATGATCTTGAAGAGATCAAAGCTCAGAATAGACAGATTATTGAGCTTCTGAAGCGTATAAATCAAGGTTTAAATGGTTCACAGGGAAATTTTTGACTAATGAATATTGAAGCCGAGCTACCAGCTAACTTTGACGAGCTTAGTACTGAAGAGAAAATTGCCCACCTAGACCAACTTGAAGATCAACTTAAAGGAGACGATGATTCAACATTTCTGAAAAAGAGGATGGTCCAAGAGCTCAAACGAAGTTACAGAGAAGACTAGTTTTCTACATCTTCATCATGCTCAGAAAGCCCATTAGACCTTTAAGCAATAGGAAGCCTGCTAGGAATATTTTGTAATCTCCTAGAAATGGAGGGTTTCCTACAAGAAGTATAGCTGCTGAAAGCAGATCGGCGGCGTTTCCAAGTATGAAAACAGGCATACCTAAAGGAAGCGGCTGTATCAATGTGCCTGAGCCTTTGTAAACCAGAAATCCGGCATGTAAAGTAGTGATGGTTACGGGAATCGGGGAAACTGTAAAATAGAGAAATATCCCCGATATTATGTCTAGTAAGCCTGTAAAACTGAATCTAACCAAAGGCATTTCTAGAACACTTTAATTAATTTCTGAATCTCCAGAAAATCTTCGATTTTCACACTCCTACTCTCCTTGATCAAGCTCTATAACATTATCTGCTGCATTCTGGAGTGCGGTTGAAAAGCCTGGATCCATACCTATAATTACGGTTTCTTTACCTTTTTCTTTAGCTTTCTGTATTACAGGTAGGAAGTCTGCATCACGTGTTACAAGCACAACAACATCTATGTTTTCGTTATACACGGCATCCATTGCATTGACTGCCATATAGACATCTACATCGCTTTCACGGTCTTTTTCTCCTCCTAGACCGAGTGTGGCTTCGAAACCCTGTGAAACAATTGCTTCAATCAGTTTTTCAGAAGCATACTGGTTCAGAAACACTTTCCCCATTTTGATGTTTCCAAAGTCTCTTATCTGTTCTCTTAGTTTATCTAAATCGAGTTCGAATTCCTGTCTTATTACATTCGGCCCGTCGACAAAAACCGCTACATTTGGCTTTCTGTTAAGCCTTTCTTTAAACTTTTCTAGTACCATGTTTTTATCTTGAAGCCCAATATATAAAGAAATAATCTTTCTGGAAGGTAACCTAGTTGAAAATCCTTCTGGCATTAAGAGTTGTGGATTTAACTACTTCCTCTGTTTCAATAGATTTTAACTCGGCTATTTTTTCTGCACTTTCAATCACATTTACAGGTTTGTTGCGTTCTCCACGATACAGATAAGGCGAATCAGTTTCAACCATTATGCTTTCTACGTCTAGAAGCTTTGTAATTTTCTGGACTCTGTTTGAATAAAGCACTTGAGTCGTAACACCTATTGTCATACCTGATTCCACAGCTTTTTGTGCTAGTTCTGGTGTTCCATTGAAACAATGTAACATTACATCGGGAATGTCATACTCTCTAAGTATCTCAACTGCCTTGTGTTCAGCATCACGTGAGTGTATGACCACAGGCTTTTGAAGCTCTTCGGCAAGTACAAGTAACTCTCTAAATACTTCCTCCTGTCTCTCACGCATCTCGGTGTCTTTAACATGGTGATGGTCAAGCCCAATCTCCCCTACTGCAACCAGATCATGTTCTCGAATCTTTTTTTTGACCTCATCGAGTTGGTCAAAATCTTCTGTATAACATGGATGAAGCCCAAGAGTAGGTATAACAAAGTCTGGATGTTTACGATTTAGCTCTAGCGCGGCTTTATTATGCTCTATATTACTTCCAGCGTTGACTATAAACTCCAGTTTTTCTTTTGATTCGGAAATTACTTTTTCTCTATCATCATCAAACTGTTCGAAATCTATATGGCAGTGGGCGTCAACAGGTTTCATGTTATACTCTGTTTAACTAGGTTTAGCTTTAAAACTCAGAGAGTAGAACAAAGATGTAGCTATTCAGGAAGGTTCATCTTTGAACTAAATAGAATAAAACAGAGATTTTTTCGCTAATGGCTTTTCTAGAAAGTATTTAAGTTGCCTTCAACTACTTCATCGGTGACTTCTTCGATGTTTTCCAGATTTTTCTGAATTATCTTTTCTATAATGGTCTCGTTATCTAGATCTGTCTCTACGCTGATTGTCTGTGGTTTATTGATCGGTTTACCTATCTGTGATAGAATTTTTACTTCTGCAAACCCTCCGGTTTCCTCATGGATTTTACGCGCTATCTTTCCGGCAAGCAGGTTATAGACTTTCCCAACGTGAGTAATTGGATTTTTACCAGAGGCGGCTTCCAGACTCATAGGACGATTTGGAGTAATAAGTCCGTTCACACGATTACCTCTTCCAACAGAACCATCATCACCCATCTCTGCTGAGGTCCCTGTTACAGTAGTATAGACTTCACCTTCCTCAGGTATGTCTGCAGTATTTACATGTATCGCTATTTGGCGGGCTGTATAACTTTCAGCCACTTCTCTAGTTTTCTCTTCAATCTCACTTTTCAGATCAAAGTAGTCTTCGGTCCCGCCAATTCTTCTAGATATAGTAGCAGCTGCAACAGTTAGTGTGATCTTGTCTTGTTCACGTAGACCCATTACCTTGATGTCCTCGCCAACTGAATCAAAGTGTTCTCTAAGCTCTTTTTCCAGGTTTTTGATGATCTTCTCTACTTCGGAAAGCGGTGCATGTCCGACACCAAAGCTAGTATCATTGGACTTTGGAGCGCCTTCAGAATCAAAAACTGATTTCAAGTCTGTAGATGTCTCTCCAATCTTTGATTCGAATTCAATATTCTCAGATGATAAAGCCTTGAAATTTTCTTCAACATATTTTCTAGCGGCTTTGAGCGCAATCTGGTCTACAGGGATTTTTTCTCCAGCAAATTCCTTTGTAGCTCTACCTGTTAGAAGAATATAGATAGGTTCAATTACTTCTCCAGCTCCGAATTCAGGATTACTGGAACCTGCTACAAGCTGTACTTCATCAGTGTTATGATGGAGGATCTTCCCGAAACGTTTGCGGTATTCTCTACATAGTGCTCTTGATACAGATTCTGCTATACCGTCACAAATCGAATCAGGATGGCCTATACCTTTTCTTTCAACCAGTTCAATTTTACGTGACTCTATAGGATCTTCTGAAACCTTTTCAATTGATATATTGTTCATAAAACAATTTTAGAATAGTTAGAATAAATTATGACCGGTGTTCTTTATCGAGCCTTGAGCCTGTAGCTCCTGATTGTCCCATATATTTTGAGTCTTTCTTATCGCCGTATGGGTTTTCTGCTTCGCTTGTCATGGTTTCATACACTACTTGACATATCCTATCTTCCGGATAGATTGTAATAGGCACATTGCCCAAATTCTGAATCTCTAAAGTGATCTGGCCTTCGAAACCTGGGTCAACAAATCCTGCGGCTGCATGTGGAATAAGGCCTAGTCTGGCATAACTTGAACGTCCTTCAATTCTTGCAACCATGTTGTTCGGCACTTTAAGCGTTTCAAGCGTTGATCCAAGTACAAACTCTCCGGGATGTACCACAATACCTTCCTCGGTAGTTGCTTGTTGGCTTTTTTTCAGATCCGAGTACTGACCCATTTTCTTAGTATCTATACATTTTAGTTTTCTTGTCTCAAGTACCCCGAATTCATAACCTAATCGAAGATCAAATGATGAAGGTCCAAGCTGGTTATCAAAGTTGATTTCCGGTCCTCTATCAACACGTACTGCATTGTTGTCTTCTATGAGTTCTCGGAGATCTTTGTCGGAGAGTATTGCCATAAAAATCTGTTTGGCCCTCAGTTATTTTTATGTTTGCTCTAATGGTGAGGTTTCTCCGTATTTTCAGCCGAAGTTCTTTAATTCGTTCTTAAAAAATCTAGATTATGAGGAAGTCTGTATTAGGGTTATCTATACTTTTGTTAATAGGTTTTGCTGGAGCCCAGCTCCAGGAAGTTCAATATGACATTGGTACTAATGAGAAAACCACAGAGATCAACACTTCGATATATATGAGCTGTGATTCGGCCTGTACAGGACTTAAATGGTCTATTCCAAGCAATTCAGAAGTGGTTTTTGTAAGGAATAGTAGAGGACAGATGGATTATGAAGTGATAGCTAACAGCGTTGACATACCAGGTACTAGAGCTAGAGGTCGTGAAAACGAGACTATCAAGATCGGTACAAAAGTTAATGAAGAAGCCGATGAGATCTACAGAGGTTTATATCAACGCACATTATCTATTCCTAGCTTCAAGGGCATAGATACTACAGGTTTTGTCCAAAATGAGAACCTTATCTCTGGAAGAATTGGTTTTGGTTTTGATTATTCTTTTTCAAAAGAGGAAATGAGGTTCAAAGGCAAAGGACCTACAAACGTACGTATCAAGTTTGGAAAAGGAAACGAGTCTAGTTACTTCGAGTTTTTCGGTTTAAATCCAGAGAATACAGAATCTGCTTATGAAGTGTCTATAGGTGTGCTAGGGTTCCAACAGAAATTTGGCAAGTTCCCTGTAGCAGTTATGACTGATTCTGATTATGATCGATTAGTTAACGAATGGAGCTCGGGAGAGTATGTTGGCGGCGGTATCAAGATAAGAGAACCTGGAAGCATAAAAGATAGTTTCACGCCCGTACTTGCCCATGAAGTTGTCCATGGGTTGAATGATAGACGGCTTAACTGGGATCAGACCTCCAGCAGCTACTTTGATGAAGGAGTATCTAAATACGTTGAATCTCTGATGAGAAAGAAAATGTACAACGAAGGTGAAACAAACAGGAAGCCAGGAGAACTTTTTGGAGAAAAAATAGAATACAGAGTCAGAGAAAATGGTCAAAGATATATCTATACAGTGCCACCAAAACCGTCTGAAAACGGTAAAGAAATCCTCTGGGACTACTATCAGAATGACAGAGACTTTATGAAGACATGGAGTGCCTTTAGTTCTTCAGATCCAGATACTAGAAGCTTTGGATACGCTTATTCGGAGCTAATAATTGCAAACTATGTAGCGAGAGATAGTGGTTCGATCCAAGAGCTATACAACAACATAGAGATCGATAGAAAAATAGAGACATCCGAGGAAAAGTGGACTATATTGTCAGATCATCTTGATATGACACCATGTAAGTATGAGGACAGACAGAGGTTTGAAAACTGTCTTGATGAGATAAACAGCTATGATTATCCTGTATATTCAGCTCAACCACAACAAGATAGTTCAACAGAGCTCCAGATTGATCGTTTAAAAATACCAAATCGTACAGAACCATCAGATTCATTGAACGCTATTAAAAAAGGCAATCTAAGCTCTACCAGCAAACAGTTAGAAGGCTTCCTGTCCCGTTTTATGAGTTATCTAGGTTCGCTGATTCAAGATCTAGCAGCTTCTTTTTAGCCGATAAACCAAATCTATACCCTCCAAGAGAATCATAGCCTAAGACACGATGGCAGGGTATAATTATCGGTACAGGGTTTTTCCGACAGGCCTGTCCCACAGCTACAGGTGAACTGTTAATTTTCCGGGCTATATCCCCATATGTTCGGGTTTCTCCATAGGGAATTTCTGAAAGCGTTTTCATCACTTTTCCTGTAAAGCTATCTGGATAAAATATAGTTAATTCGAATTCAGTCCTCTTGGAGTCTATATACTCGTTTAACTGATATCTGATATTACTACAACTTTGATCTATTTTACTATCTTCTATCGTGATTTTTTCATTCCCAACACTGAATTCCATAGCATTTACATATCTGGTAAATTCTTATTTCATCATGGTGCTAGAGTCATTCCTCCAGCAGATGATAGAACTTATCGCAGAACATGGTGTTCTAGCGGTTATGGCAGGCATGGTAATTGAAGAAGTTTTTGTGCCTATACCATCTCCGGCAATTCCGATGGCGGCCGGATTTCTTTTAATTGATGCAGCTACAATTTCTGCGGCATTTTTTCAGATATTATTCTATATCGCTATACCTGCTTCTATTGCTTCTGTGGTAAGCTCCTATTTTGTCTATAGTATTGCCTATTATGGAGGAGAACCAATTGTTAGGAAATACGGCAGGTATCTAGATCTATCTTGGGAGGAGATCCAACAGTTTGAAAGCCATTTTGTAGATACAGATAACGAAAAATATTTTGTCGCTATCTTCCGTGCAATTCCAATTGTACCTCTTTCGTTGGTTTCAGGCAGTTCAGGTCTTTTCAAGATGGATTGGAAACAATACGGTCTCTGGAGCTTTATCGGTATGCTTCCAAGAAACTTCATACTCGCCTACATAGGCTGGTCTGTTAAAGATGATTTTATGGCGATTGCATCTCAGATCGACTCGGTTTCAACTGCAGTAGCCTTAATTGTCGCATTTACTGTCGGAGGATTTATCGGTTATAGGAAAACCAAAGACCTCTATAAGCGTTTTCTGTAGAATTTTCAACTAATATCTTGGCATTCGTCTTTCGTAGCTTAGAAATAGGTTTTTAAGATAGGTCCGATGGCGGGTATAACAAGAGAAGTTTCCGTTGACTTTGATAATTATAAGTTAAGGAACGGAAATCATTCCTAGAGATGGACGATAGCTATCTAGAATGGTTTTACATCTATTTGAAAGGGTTTGTGATGGGTGCTGCTGATGCCGTGCCAGGTATTTCTGGAGGCACTATAGCTTTGATAACAGGTATTTATGAGCGATTAATCTCGGCTATAACCGCAGTAAATTTTGAAACCATATTAGGTGTTGTTCGGGGAATTAGACCTCCAAAATTTCAGAAAGCTGTTGATGCTTTTAGTAAAATAGATGGATTTTTCCTACTTGTACTGGGTTCTGGTGTACTAACCGCAGTGGTGATGGTTCTAAATATTATTCATCATCTTCTATCAAATTATCCAATTTCAACTTTCGGGTTTTTCTGGGGTCTTATAGCAGTTTCTGGACTTGTTTTGTCTAGAAAGATTGATCTAACTATTTCAGGAACCAAACCAGCAGCGCTTATAGGATTTTTGATAGCTTTTGTTGTTTCAGGTTTTGCTGGCAGTTCTTTAGCCCATAGTTTGCCGGTAGTGTTTATAGCCGGTGTTTTCTCCGTGAGCGCCATGATATTGCCAGGTATTTCGGGATCTTTAATACTCGTAATTTTGGGCCAATATGAGTACATGTCTGGAGCTTTATCGAGGTTTACAGATGCTTTATTTGCAACAATATCTTCAGGAGATACAATATCTTTAATCGATAGCTTTCGACCTGTAGCAGTGTTTATTTTAGGCGGCTTCGTCGGGATTTTTACGGTAGCTCATTTTATCCGCTGGGCTCTTGAAAACTACAGAAAGATTACTTTTGCATTTCTGGTCAGTCTGGTCTTCGGCGCTTTAAGGGCGCCTATATTGGAGGTTGAAAAAGTGCTTGCAGAAAATAGTTCTACGTGGATACAGGTCGTGCCTGAATTCGGATTAATGGCGCTAGCAGGTGGATTGTTGGTGTTTCTGATAGATTATAAGGCAGGGATAGTAGAGCTTTAATTTCAGTATTTTGGCTCCTTCTTTCTAGCATTTTCTAGAGAGTTCTGGATCTGCTGGTTGACCCTCTGTGTAGCCGCAGCATCATGACCACAGTACATCTTTTCGACATCTAAATTTACGATTTTCTCTATAGAATCAATTAGTAAATCTCTGTCTCCTTCTTCCAGATCAGTTCTTCCAAAACTACCTTTTGGGAAAAGCAAATCGCCAGAGAAAAGTATTTTGTTTTCAGCTGAGTAAAGACAGATCGAATCGTCTTTATGTCCAGGAGTATGTAATATTTCAAACTCTGATCCTGATAATTCGATTAAATCTCCTTCTTCTAGTTTTTGAGAGTTCACAGGCAGATTTTCGGGTTCATAAGCATAGATTTCCGGATCAAACATATCTAGAACCTTGGGAAGATTATCCACATGATCGTAGTGAGAATGAGTTACAACTACTATATCGATAGATTCTAGATCTTGTATGTTTTCCCAACAGTCGCCTTTGCCCGTATCAACAAGAATGTTTTGTTCGCCCGAGATTAACCATACGTTTCCTGTAAAATCTTCAGTATTCTCGGCTAAGTTAGTTATATTCATTTTCTTATCACCTAGTTAGCTTCAAGTGCATCTATTGTGCATGCAGCGGCTACAACTGCTTCTTTTGGGACTTTTCCGAGCTCTCCAAGTTCAACATTGTATGTGTCTCGGATAGACCATTGGCCCTTGATTTTACCTATTTCATCTCTGTCTGAATTATAGATAGTGTATTTATGTGGCAGGAAATCTGCTATATCGGATAATGTTCTAAGTAGTCCGACCATTTTTCTTCTGCTTTCGATAGTGGCAAGTAGAGCATCGGTTTCAGGATCTTTAATTCTCCAAACATGTTTAAAAATCGAAAATTCCTTAGTTAGAATTGCAACAGTGGTTCCAGTCTCCTCATCTATAATTCCATAATCGCCGGCTATATCCAGTCTTCTCTTGGCCTTTATCCGGAAAACTATGTTGCTATCAGGATCTGTAAAAGGAAACTCTTCTTTCATCTTGAAAAGCTTCTGTTTGGCGCCAATAACTTTCTCACCAGAAGAATCATATACGGCATATTTGTTCCTGATAAAACTCTGTTTAACGTTATAAGTATCGTCTGAAAAATCAATCCGTTTTAGAAGATTTTCTGACATGAAATGTGATTAGTGTTTGTGTTTTATAGTTTATCTTATCCGATACCTTAGGATTGCGGCTATTCCTCCCATGTTCATCAGTCTTTGACCTTCTTCGTGGTCTGTAGATATTATTTCAAGTTCGCTTGACATTTCCTCGGCTTTTTCTGCCATTACATCTACAATATCTTGCATCTCTAAAAGTGTCATTTCATCGTTGCATTCTTCACATTCAACCGAATCATCTATTTTCGGCTTTTCTTCAAAAACCTGTTTTTCATGGTCGTTTCCGCATTTGTAGGTTGCTTCATAGTAGTTGAAGTCTTCAGATATCATAACTGTATCAACGGCACCCATATCCATGGCATTTACTACCTGATCCAAACCGTACTCTGATTTACCGTTTTCCTCTTTCAGGTTTTTCAGGAACTTGTTGACTATCCTTTTTTCATGCACTGCCTGTGAATCTTCAATTGATTCATCGGCTCTCTGGACCAGTTCCTTTAATGCTCCCTCGCCGGAGTGGCCAAGAGATTCTACAGTAATAACTCGGTCCTGTAGTTCCTGATGGAGATAATCGTTGTCAACAAGCTTGTCTTTCACAAAACCAGGCCCTCCTATGATTATACCTAGAAGTTTTTCTTCACGTGCTTTGTTAAGAAATGCATTCTGGGCTTTATCTGAAATCTCTGTCAGAAAAGTTTTCAGCATCTGTTTTCTGATACGTGCAAATCTCTGGGCTGACTGTCCTCCCGCCCTTGTCTTACCTGGTACATTCGAATCCATGGTGTAGGCTGTTTTGATGCTGTTGCCCTGTAGATAGCCGATAGCTGCCTCAGATTTATCTGCGACAATTAATCCATAGACTCTATCATCGACAATCATCTGTTTCAAAGGCTCTAGTATGAACTCCTTGTCACACCGATATCTTCTGGACTCGATTGGTTGTGGAGGTACTACTTCCCAGATCTGGATGTCCGGTCGGCCTTCTGTATCGGAAACGTTACCCGAGAAAAACACTACTCCATTCTCAGGAGTTGTTGGTTCTTCCTTTACCTTCCGGCCGATTTTATCAAGCGCTGCCTGAACATTCTTTCGGGTATGCTTTGACTTGATGTTTTCAGCTTCTGAAGATTCTGAAGTAATGAAATTGGATATTTTCCCCATGTCATACCCTGCTGGAATATAAAGGGAGACAAGCTCGGTGTTTCTACCTCTGATGTCATCCAGCTCGTTAATTAACTTCTTCAGCTGGTACTTGTTCATTTCACCGTTTTTTCCGGGAGAGTTTTGATTGGTCATAAGTAAGGGTTACCTTGAATTCTTTTAATTCCATATATCAAACAGTTAGATTTTAATTGGTAGTTCTAAGAATCTATCTTATGAATAAAAAGGGTATATCTCCACTCATAGCAGCAGTGATGTTAATAGCATTTACTATGGCTGTAGGGAGTATATTTGCTCAATGGACGCCCCAACTAATACAGAACGCACAACAGGGCGTAACTGAAGATACTAAATCAATTACTTCTGCTGCTAGAAGCAATATAGAAATTGTTGAAACCTCATACAGCTCTGATTCAAACAAAGTAATCGTTACAGTCCAGAATGATGGTCAAGAAGAATTAACTAATCTTGTGGTTAGCTCCTTTTCTGAAACTCCGTCACAAGTTAAGATCTCAGATAGTCTAGGGGTTGGAAAAATAAAAACAGTTGAATTAAATGCCTCTAGCGTTCCAGAGAAAGTAACCATATCTCATGAAAAACTACCAATATCGGATGAGAAAAATATTGAAGACTTTAAGCAGACAGATGATAATATAGATACCGTCTCTGATCCAGTTGTAGAGACAATTTCTGCAGTGGATATTGGTTCATCAAAAGCAACTATAAGAGGAAATGTGACGGATACAGGCGGTGAAACTCCCGAAGTAAAATTCAATTACGGTACGTCTGAAGATACATCTATAGAACTGATATCTGGAGAATCTTCGAGTTTATATTCTGAAGATTTGACTGGTCTTGAGTCTGCAACAACCTATTATTTCCGGGCTGAAGCAAGTAACTCAGCAGGACAAGATATAGGAGTTCTAAATAGTTTTAAAACAGATATAATACAGCCTGCTAGTGGTATATCTCGCTGGACTTTTGAGGAAACAACTAACGATATTACTGTCGATAGATGGGGCAATAACAATGGATCAATAACAGGAGCTGAATACAATGGGTCCTCAGCACAGGGAGAAAACTCTATACTGTTGGGAGAAACCGATGTTGTTGATCATGGCTCTCCAATCATAGGCGGGCGAAGCTCATTTACGATTTCAGTTTGGATTAAAATAAACCATACGGGTAAGAGATACGCCTACCGGGAGGAAGACCCTGGCGATTATGGTAGAAATTCAATTGGTGTCAACGGAGGCACAACATTTTGGGAGACAAGAAACAATGGAGGAGGTTACAGCAATATAAATGGCGCTCAAGTAAATGATGGGGAATGGCATCATATTGTCGGTGTAATGGATAGCGAGACTATGATACTCTATACTGATGGTTCTCAAGACGGTTCAACAGGTTCTTCACGAGGTTCAGTTGAGTACAGCCAGATTGGTACTGGATTCGTTGGAAATGTAGATGACTTGAGACTTTACGATAAGGCTTTGTCAAGTTCGGAAGTCTCAAGCCTATATGAAAACGGCACTATCGCAGGTTGAGGAAAGTAGTTAACAAATATTTGAAAATAACAGTTTGAAGTCAAAAACTTATTGACTTGTGTTTTTCAGAAATAGAAGATGGCTTTGAAAGTCAGCCTTTGGTGATGTATTTTGATCCAAAAAATAATAGAAAGAGATAAGTTAATCTCTTTGCCAGAACTCCTCTACTTTTTTCTTTGAAAGAAGAATGTAGTCGTTGTCTTCTGTGAAAATCTCCATTGTGGCTGTTCCGTCGAAATCGGATAGTTTTTCTCCTATAGCTTTGAAGCCTACTTCTTCGCTGCCTATAGGCAAGTGCATGTCTCTTCCCTCTCTTGTATCTGTTAGATGAAGATGTGAAATCAAATGAGAGTACTCATCCAGAAACTCTTCGGTTTCTTCTTGTCCTACTTCACTGAATGCATGACCTGTATCGAAACACATCGATGCATCGAGTTCATCAAGTAGCTCTCCAAGTTCAAGCAGTTCAAGTCCACGCCATTGACCCATGTTTTCAAAACATACTTCTAGGTTGTTTTCCTGGCCTAGTTCCATCATTTTCTTGATCTGACCTGTTAGTTTTTCTTCTTCCTCTTCTCTACCTTGTTTTCTGAGATCTGCATGAACTACAACTTTTTTTGCACCAAGATCTGAAGCTGTATTCATCAACCTATTTTGGTATTTCAGATATCCTTGATTTAGCTCGTCTACTTCGGTTGCTAGAGGTTGTCTGAAAGGAAGATGTATCACTATTCCAAAGTTTTTCTCATCTAGAACTTCTCTGACTTCTCCATTGTCAAATTCTTCAGGGTTTCTTTCTCTTTCACCTATACCGAATTCTATGAAATCAATTTCCTCTTCTGGAAGATCTTGGATTTTCTCAATTAATTCATCGTCCGGACCTAGAGACATTCCTATTTCCATTCTATTTCACTACTACTACTGCATTTTCTGTTTCCATCATTTTTCCTTCTCCTTGGAATGTTTTTTCCTCTCTAACCTTATACATCTCGGCAGGGATATGGTGGTCTCCAGCTTCCAACATTCCGGCATCAATGTTCCATTCCTGGTTTTCCAGCGCCTCTTCTATCTCTCCTATGTCATTACCGAACTTTGGACCGGCCTTTGAATAGTCAAGTTTGATCTCGACAATCTTGTTTTTGGTTTCAGGCTCTCCAGATTTATGGAAAAGATTTTCAACGTGCATAGCTCCTTTTATTGCATCTTCAAATCCCTTGATATTGCCGTAAACCTCGATTTCATCTAGTTCTGCGGTTGGAGACATCTGGTTCTGGGTTTTATACTTTCTGAGAGCTGAAATAACTTCCATGGCCGTCTCACCCTTTGCGAGATCAGCCTCGACCTCAAGTTTTTCTGGCCATTCGGATGTGTGTATGCTGTCTTCTTCATCTTCCGCATACATGTCCTGCCAGATTTCCTCTGTAACAAAGCAGGTATAAGGTGCAAACATCTTCAAGAATGTCTTATGTGCTTTCTTCAAAGTATATGTTGCAGATAGATTGGTCTCTTCCCCATCAAGTCGCTGCTTGGTGATTTCAAGATAGTCATCACAGAAAGTGTTCCAGAATACGTTTCTTAACCTATCTCGAGCTTTGGAATACTCGTAATTTTCAAACTTTTCTGTGACAAACTTGTTCAATTCGTCTATTTCAGCAAGCATCCATCTGTCGATCTCTTCAAGTTCAGATTCATCTTCAATATTTGGCATGTTTTCGGTTCCAAGATGCTCGACAAGTTTGGATGCGTTCCATAACTTTCTGATCAGTTTCTCTCCGGATTCGATCTCTTTTTTCTTAAGTGCAAGATCATCTCCAACGCTTGATCCAGCGGTCCAATAGCGTGCAGCATCAACTGAAAACTCTTCGACAATCTCATCAGGTGTTGTAACGTTTCCAACTGACTTGCTCATCTTCTTTCTGTTCTCATCGAGTATCATGCCGTTGATCTGGACTTCATCAAATGGAGTCTCACCAGTATGTTCGACGCATTTAACCACTGTGTGGAATAGCCAGAAGCTGATAATATCATGGCCTTGATACCTCAGATTGAACGGATAAAGTTCTGGTCTGTCTATTTGGCCGTCTCCCTGCCATTCAGCGTTAATTAACGGAGTTAGGCTAGAAGTTGCCCATGTATCGAATACGTCTTCTTCGGCTTTGAACCCAGATCCTCCACATTCAGGACATTCATCAATTGGAGGTTCATCTTCAATTGGGTCAACAGGCAAGTCTTCTTTTTCTGCTACAACAGTTTCTCCACAGTCTTTACAGTACCATACTGGGAACGGAATCCCAGAGTCTCTCTGTCGGGAAATACACCAGTCCCATTGTAGTCCCTCGATCCAGTTTTTGTATCTTGTAAACATTTTCTCTGGGTACCAGTCCATCTGTCTTCCTGCCTTGAGATATTTGTCTTTTTTATCTAGGACTTTGATATACCACTGTTCTGTTACCAGGAACTCGATTCCGGTTCCACATCTTTCGTGAACCTGAACTGTGTGGGTGATGTCTTCTGTCTCAAGTAGGTAACCTTCTTCATCTAGGTCTTTAATTATTGATTCACGAGCTTCTACTGTCGACATGCCTTCGTAGTCTCCGGAGAGCTCTGTCATGGTTCCGGACTCATCAATTGCTACTCTAAGAGGCAGATCATGTATCTGATACCATTCGATGTCGTTTTGGTCTCCGAACGTACAACACATTACTACCCCTGTACCTGTTTCTAGGTCAACGCTTTCGTCTTCAATTATCGGTACTTCGTGGCCGAAGATCGGGACCTCTGCTTTTTCACCGATCAAATGTTGGTTTTCCTCATCATCAGGGTGGACAAAGATCGAGACACACGCCGGTAGAAGCTCCGGTCTTGTAGTAGAAATAGTTACTGAACCGTCTTTTGTAGCGAGCGGGAACTCAATATCGTTGAAACTAGAACCTCTTTCATCGTCTTCGGTTTCAACCTGGCTAATCGCCGTCTCACATTCTGGACACCAGATTGCTGGTGCTTTCTCTCTGTATTCTCTGTCTTTTTCATATAGTTCAATAAAGGATAACTGGCTAATTTTCTGGACTCTTGGTTCGATTGTCTTGTAAGTATTTTCCCAATCCATTGAGAATGCGAATTCCTGCATCCCTTCTGTGAATTCGTCTTCGTATTGTTTGCATACTTTTCGACATTTTTCCTGAAACTCTCTTCTTGTAAAATCCTGATGTCGAATATCTAGCTCTCTTTCAGTTAAACGTTCTGATGCGATCCCGTTGTTGTCATATCCGAACGGGAAATAAACGTCTTTTCCACGCATCCTCTGGAAACGTGCCTGGAAATCGGCTAAAGTATTTCCGTATGTATGTCCGAAGTGGAGGCTACCTGAGACCGTTGGAGGCGGTGTATCAATCGAAAACACTTTTTCTTTGTCGGTATCGCTGTCACCTGTGTAGCTGTAAGTTTTGTTTTCTACCCATTTTTGACTCCATTTTTCTTCGACTTCTTCTGTATTATATTCTCCTTCTGGCACTAGTGGTTCGCCTCCATTGAAAATAGGTTAAATCAATTCTTAAAACAGTTATCAGAGGGGTTTTTGATCTTAGAGACAGAAATTATAGTTGTAACTGCTTAATGACAAATCTTTTATACCTGTAGATCTAAATATAGTATATGAGCCAAGCCCAAAATCCGAGAGATCCATACAGAACACTTGAGGGTGATTACGATCTAGACCTTGAAGTAATAGGGGATATACATGCGACTGATATCGAGAATCACAAAGAATATCTGACTGACAAATACGATTCAGGAGAACTGGATGGGATACTGGTTACAGGAGATCTAACGACAAACCCTGCTCTGGGACAGCCAGGTAGAGATGGTGTTGAAGATCTCAACGATTACAAAGAGCTTCTTGATGAAAATATCAGTGTTCTAGATGAGATTGGGGACGAACTTGACGTCGATCTTTACTCTGTTTATGGAAACCATGATCCTGTAAAAGGAGCTCATCCAGGAAACGAAGAAGTTATAGATGCATTTGAACAAGGATTAGAAGATCACGACGAAGAATTCTCAGATTTTGATGGAAACTACTATGAGTTCCTTGTTGATAACGCAGAAAATCTCCAAGATGTATCTCACGGCCTAGTTGAGATCGGAGATTATACTATTGTTGGAGGAGGATCTCATTTTGAACCCGAAGTTGATCCTCGGGCCTTAGAAGGTGCTTATGAAACTCGTGAAGTTGAAGTGGATAGCGGACCAAAGGCATCTGACCTTGTTAAAGGGCCTTTAACAGGACTAGCAACACTGGTTACAGCGCCTTTTGGAAAAACTGTTGGAAAAACCGAAACAGTTACGGAGGAGTATCTGCCAGAAGAAAAAAGAGAAGAGTTCTCAGATTACTTCGAAAAATACGAGGAACTAGAAAGCTTAATTGAAGAAGCTGGAGACAATATAATTGCTCTTGATCACGGTGTTCCTTACGGAAGTGGTATGGATGATGTAGGTAGAGGCGAAGAGACAAACTATCAGGGATCTTTAGTGTGGAGAGACCTGCTTGAAGAACATAGTGACAAGATAAAAGGTTTTGTAGGAGGTCACTTCCACGGCGGTGGCGAATCAGAACTCGCAGAAGTACCAATCTACAATGTAGGAGAAGGTCAATACAGAGAGTTTGGAGTAAGCGATGGAGAGATCGACCACTTCTCGTATGACTGGGAAGATATAGGAGGACAGCCTTCGCCAGAACCACAGAGACCAGAGCCTGAAGGACAAGGTGAGGCCGCTCAACAACAAGCACTTCAAAATCTTTCACCTGAAGAAAGAGCAGCCTTACAACAATTAGAGGAAAAAGTACAAGCTGGAGAGATTAGTCAGCAAGATGCAAGAGATAGACTTAGAGAACTAATCGGACAACCGGCATAATTCTCTAGAAATCTCCTAGACTACGGTTGCCGGGGAACTCCATGCCGTCTTCTGCAAAAATTATTTTGGAATCACACTTTTCTTTCAGCCAGTTTTTCTGTTTTTCCGTATCTGATTCAAGGAAAGCGTATCCAAAATGAGTTAGTATAACGGTTCCTGGCTCTATGTGTTCGACTATTTCGGGGACGTCATCGACAGATGTATGATTTCTGATATTCTTCTCTTTAGGCATTGTACAGTAGATTACTAAGATATCACAGCCTTCATAAAATTCAATTAGTTCTTCGGAAAATTCTGTGTCGGTCCAGAAACCAATTTTCTTCTCATCGGTTTCTAGGGTAAATCCTTGTGTCTTCGGATCGCTGTGGAACATCTGCTGGCTTTTTATCTTCAGGTCTTTGAATTCGAATTCTGAATCTTTTTCTAGTTGTTTGACTTTTCCACACAGATTCTGATGGTAGCTGGAAATAGTTTTTTCAACATCGGAATAGCCAGAAAGACAGCTTTCGTTCGCAAAAATAGTTCCTGGATGTTTGTAAGCTTCCGTCATCATCTCAATAATTGGTTCGACATTATTTGAGTGGTCAAGATGTCCATGAGATACAATTATGGCTTCGGTTTCTTCCGGATTGTCAATTTCTTTGTGAGTGTAGACCAATGCTCCTGGGCCGGGATCGACATGGATCTGTGTTTCTTCAGTAATTACCACTATTCCTGCAGTTTTTCTTCTCTGTTCTGCTGTAACGTATCTTCCGCCTCCAGTTCCCAGGAATTTCAGCTTCATAACCTTGAGTTGGCTCTTAGAGTTAAAAATATCTTGATAACTTGGTGTTGGAAACTTCATCCAACCACAAGGTATTTATGTTGTTATTACTAAGTAACAATTATGAACATGACTGTTGAAGTCGGCTACGATGAAGTTGCAGGCAAAACTCTCGAAGATCTCAGGAAAGATGTAGGACCTGTTGATGTTCAACTTAAGAAAATAAGTATCTATACTGGTTGATTACAATGGTTGAAGAAATAGACTATCACATAAACGACTTTACACGAAAGAACAACGGAAAGGTACTCAATGCAGATGTAGAATATAGTACGTCCCTTGATACTGACTTGGCAAATATAACATACGGGTCACAGGAAGGAAGATCGCTAAAAGAGAACAATTTAGGAAGTGACGACCTTGTTTACACTGTCAAGTGTCAATCTTATCAGGTAAAAGACACTAAAGAAGTAATGGTGCCCGAACATGTTGCGATGGGGTCTGTCGACGGGTTTGTTAAAAACGTACTGGAAAAGTTTACAGAAAGAGATCACGCGTCTGAATGGGCTAACGATGCTCTCAAACCGCTTTAAAAACACTTGTTTTTAATCGACTACAGAAAAAATGAACGACTATCAATATAATGACTCGGAGTCGGTATTGATCATAACTCATCCTCATGAGGCGTACGATCACGGTCATAACAGGGAGGAAATAATCGATGCAGTAACTAACTTCGATGGATATACTTGCGTAATTCCTTATATAGGAGGTATTCGAGGAGAGAGAATATATGGAGGCTCCGAAATTTATGATGAAGTCCTTTTTGAGGGAGAACTTGGAGGGACTCTCAATGAGAGGGATGCAGAACGGTTATCTATCCAATACGATGAAATACTTCTAGGCGGAGGTAAAGCCACCGAATGCCTGAGAAACACACATCTTTCGCTCTCGAAACCAGCTATAAGCGAGGGTGTCGGTCTTGGAATTGTGCCTTCCATAACATATGATCAGAGCTGGAACAGGCCTGAAGGCTTTCTATTATCCGAAGTTATAGAGGTAGCACAGAAGAAAGAAGATGAAGAGGCTGAAAAACTGATAGATAAGTATCTCGGCCAGTTTAATGACGGAAATACCAGGCTAGCTCATCTTTAAGCCCAATCTACATAATACAACAATTTTTGAATATCTTAGTTTTCAGGAAACAAAAATTTCTTTTGAACGATAGTATTTGTTATTTATCTAATTTAGCCAGAGTTATTTGGACGAAACGTATATAAGTTATTACTACTAAGTAGTAACTATAAGGTGAACCAAAATAATGTCAACAAACGGGACGGATAGGATTGGACGACCAGGTGGACAGAAAACTGTAAGCAGAGACCAGATTGAAGGTCTGGAACACGGAGATTCAATTGCTGAATACGGCGCTGTTGCATTCACAGATGAAGGATTATACGGAGTGCCAGCTACTGCCGCTAAAGAAGATGTAAAAACCGAGTTAGGAGCAGAACAAGCATATGTTAAAGTTGTTTCTTATGAAGGGGAGGGAAGAAACTCTGCTTCTGCTGGGAGAGTAAATGAAGAACAGTTAAACGAACTTGGTGCGATGGCAGAATCTCCGTTTGCAGTACTAGATGGACAGGTCCAGGAACGAGACCAGTCGACAGATGCAGTCTACGATAGGGGAGCGGTTCTAGGTTCTATCGACCGGATTTAAACAGGTTCACCATTTTTTATTTTATTTTACTTCCTACTTTCATTTCCTTGCCTGATTTCAAAAGCGAAACATTTCCTGCATTATCTTCTGCTGCAAGCATCATACATTCAGATTTTTCTCCTCGAAGTTCTGCAGGTTCCAGATTAGCTAACACAACCACTTTTCGTCCTTCAAGTTCATCTTTCGAATAATGGTTCTTCAGACCTGCGCATGTTTGAAGAGTTACTCCCTCATCTACCTCAACCTTTATTTTATAGAGCTTATCGGCATTAGGATGTTCCTGTACTTTCTTTACCTCTCCAACTCTGATGTCCATTTTTCCAAACTCCTCAAAGCTAACTGTATCTGTGTTCAATTCGTGTTTTTCTTCCAGGTTTTCTTTGAGTTCTTCTCCCGTTTGACCTTCTGTATCGATCTTATCGAATAAGATTTCTCTTTGTCCAAGCTCGTGACCAGATTCTATTCCGCCTAGAAGTGGATCCAGAAGTTCATCAAAACCTTCTTCTGTATGGATTTCTGTATTCAGCATCTCTGCAATCTTCTCTGAACTATCAGGTGTGAAAGGATAGAGTGTTACGCCTAGACCTCTGATTATCTGGATGGCGACATTGATTGTTTCTTTTCTCCTGTCTTCGTTGTTCCAAGGCTCTTCTTCACTTAGATACTGGTCGCCTAGTCTTGCAAGACCTAAAGCATTTTCCAATGCCTCTTTCATGTTATGGTCTTCGAATGCCTCTTCATACCCATCTACCAGCTCTTCTGCTTCTCTGATAACTTCTTCATCTCTAGGAGTGTGATTTGCAACAGGGACTTTATTGTCGAACCATTTTTCAGAGAGTGAAAGGGTTCTATTCACAAAGTTACCAACTGTATCGTTCAATACATTGTTTATCCGTGCTTCAAATCCATCCCAGGAGAACTTGGTATCATGTTCCTGTGGGAGGTTAGATGCTAGATAAAATCTCCAGTAATCAACTGGATACATTTCAAGAGCATCTGTGGTGGATAGTCCTTTGCCTCGAGATTTCGAAAACTGTGTGTCTTCTGCCATCAGGAAGTCCTGTATAAACTCATAATGTGGCAGATTGTACTGTTGGTCTTCTGTACTGGCACCCATCAACATTGTCGGGAAAATAACTGTGTGGAAAATAGTGTTGTCTTTTCCAATTGAATAATAGTTTTCAGATCTATCGTTGATCCAGTAGTTTTTCCATTCTTCGTTGTCTTCGAAAAGCTCTCTTGTAAACCCGATATATCCTATAGGCGCATCAAACCAGACATAAAGAACTTTTCCATCGTAAGTTTCTGGGTCCAACTTTGGTAGTTCTAGGTTCTCTTCTTCTATACGTTTGTTAACTCTTTCTACCGGAACCTTGAATCCCCATTTCTGGTCTCGGGTGATTGTACGGTTCTCAGCTTCTTCAATAAGATTTCTGACTTGGTTGACTCGTGTTTCAGGTACGGGTTTTGGATCAGATTCTAACCATTCTAGCAGTTCGTCTTGTGAAGATTCTAGATCTATAGCTAGGTGGTTAGTGTTTCTAAATTCGATATCGTTCTGTCCACAGATCTGACACTCTGGATTAACTATATCTTCTGGATCCAGAAGTTTACCGCAATCATCGCATTGGTCTCCTCGAGCAAGGCCTCCACACTCTGGGCATTCACCTTCAATATATCTATCAGGTAAGAAACGTTCATCATTTTTACAGTAAGGCAGGTTCTGTTCTTCTTGTTTAATATAGCCGCTGCAGTAAAGTTCTTCAAACATTTCATGCGTCTGTTTTCTATTATAGTCGCTGTGTGTACTTGAATAAATTGAGAAATCAAGATTAAAGTCTTCTAGCACAGATTTGACTTTCTGATGTTGTTTTTCTGTAAGTTCTTCTACAGGTACATCTCTTTCAAGAGCTTCGAGTTCTAGCGGCGTTCCGTGAACATCTGAACCACAGATAAACTTGTTATCAACTCCCTTGATGTCCAGGTACCTATGGAAAATATCTGCAGGCAACATTGAACCTACAATGTTTCCTAAATGTGGTACTCCGTGAATGTATGGAAGTGCTGATGTAACTGTTACCCGTCTACTGTCTGTGATAGTTGTTCACCTATTTGAACAACTTGCAGTAAAATCTTTAAATCTGTTTTAAACTCTTTCAGGATAGTTCTCAGACAGATATTCTTCTATCCTTTGGTTGTAGACGTTTTTGAACTCTTCGTCCATATCAAACCTTTCCAGCGTTCTACCGACAAACCATGCTACAGCAGTTTCATCTTCGGTGATAGAAGCGATTTTTACATCTCTTTTACCGTCTAAAACGCCTTCGAAAACATAAAATTCGCTATTTAGATCTGAGTTCTGGAGGAAATAATCCGGTATATCACATTTTTCCCTAAACTCTTCTTTTCCCATATCTTCGTTAATATCTGACATCAGAACATAGCCGGTGCTTCCTCGAACCTTTTTACCAGCTCTTCCAGCGTCCAGTGCGGTACCAACTAGGGATTCGGCTGAAGATCTGTACCATTCGTCTATGTCTGTTCCAACTTCTCCAGCGTCTTGTATTAGTGTTTCTAAGTACTGTCGGAAGTCTTTAGAGGGATTTGAAAAGTTCATTCCAAAGGCTTCTCCTCTTGGCGGGACATTTTCGAAAGACGGGAATTCTGCTCTTGTATCGAGCAAAGGATCCCTGGAGTATCTTATAAAATCATAGCTAGAGGGAGGAGAAAGTTCACCTAAGCTTATATGATCGAGATTTCTTAGCAAATTTATTGATTTATCATCTATATTATGCATTTTCTACCCTCCATTAATGACTTAACAGTAAAAACTTTTAATACAAATCATGAGAAAAATATGGTTCGCCACAGGTAATGAGGGAAAGCTTCAGGAGATGAAACCTCAATTTGAGAAAAAAGGTCTTGAGTTAAAACAGGTCGATGTTGATGTGCCCGAGATTGATGCCATGGATGTTGAAGAAGTGGCAAAACAAAAGGTTCTAGATTCTTTCGAGGCAGCTCTTGAAAATAATCTGGTTCAGAAAGATAATATGGTTATTGTAGAAGATACAGGCTTTTTTGTGAAGTCTTTAGGCGGTTTTCCAGGAGCTGAAGCTGCATTTTTCGCACGCACCGCAGGCGTCCCGAACCTACTTCCAATGATGAATGGAGAAACTGATAGAGAGGCCTACTTCAAAACAGCTATCGCAGTCTATATGCCTGATGAAAACAGAATAGAGACTTTTACTGGTAAGATGACGGGTAAAATTCCAGAAAGTAAAAGAGGAGACTCTCACCCGCATCTTCCATACAACAGTTACTTTATACCAGATCATGGGGATGGAAAATCTCTTGCTGAAAACGAAGAACTGAAGAACCATGAAATGCATCGAAGGAAAGCGGTTGTAAGCTTCTTAGACTGGTTCCAAGACCAATAAAGTCTTTTGGTTCAATCTAGATCCATCTTTGTGAATTTAAATATTGGGCCTTCTGTTAAATTATGAAAAAGACAAAAGTAGTCGCAACATTAGGTCCAGCTACAGATTCAGCTGAAAAAATAGAACAGCTAATAGAAGCAGGAGTAGATGTATTCAGACTTAACTTTTCTCATGGCGACCACGATTCTCACGGAGAACTTTACGATCGAATAAGATCTATCTCTAATGATGTAGCAATCATGTTAGATACCAAAGGACCTGAAGTAAGGATCGGTGAAATGGAACCAGATACTTTTGTCGAAGGAGGTTCAACAATAGAACTTACTTCTGAAGAAAAAACAGGTAATTCTAATGTGCTTCCTGTAAACTATGATGGTCTCACAGACCGCCTAGATGAGGGCGATAATGTTTTGATTGACGACGGTAAAGTTATTCTAGAAGTTGTTTCTGCAGGACAAAATATTGAATGTGATGTTATACACGGAGGAAGGATAAATACGGGTAAAGGAGTCAACGTTCCAGGTAAAGATATAGGTCTTCAGGCACCAACCCAGAAAGATATCAAAGACATAGAATTTGGGCTTGAGAAAGGATTTGATTATATAGCCCTATCATTTGTAAAGAGTAAAAACAATGTGGAAGAAGTTAGAAAAATAATTGAAAAATACGAGTCCAGTCCGGACATAATTTCAAAAATAGAACACTTAGATGCTGTAGAAAACTACGATCAGATTCTTGAAGTCTCTGATGCTATAATGGTAGCTCGTGGAGATCTAGGTGTTGAGGCAAACGCTGCAGAAGTGCCATTGTTGCAGAAAAAACAGGTTAAAAAGGCGAACAATGTTGCAAAACCTGTAATTATTGCCACACAGATGCTAGAATCGATGACGGAAAATCCTATGGCTACCCGTGCAGAGGCCTCAGATGTAGCTAATGCTGTCATCGATGGAGCGGATGCAGTAATGCTTTCAGGTGAAACAGCTATAGGAGACTATCCTGTTCGAACAGTAGAGTTTATGTCAGATATAATAGAGAAGACCGAACAAGCCCATGGAGATACAGTACACCATACTGTCAAGACAAAAAGCCATACGCCAGCGCATGTTGTTTGTAAAAGCGCATGGCAAGCCTCAAGAGATCTAGAAGCAGAGTATATAATCGCACATACAACCAGCGGATTTACTGCAAAAAATATTGCAAAATATAGGCCTGGAACTCCTGTAATCGGAGCAAGCCATAACAGAGATGTTGTAAGGAAGTTGAAACTGGTATGGGGTATTGAACCTGTCTATGTACCATCTCCTGAAAGCGTTAATGAAATGATCTATAATTCAGTATCAAATATATATGAAAATGGATTGGTAGAAGCTGAAGACCAGCTTATAATGAGCGCTGGGGTTCCTCCTGCAGTCTCAGGTACAACCAATATGCTTCAGATAAGAACTACTGAAGATATACTTGAACAGGATATCTAGAGAACATGTTTTCTTAGCCTCGTAAGGCTGGAAAGACCGAAATCAGGTTTTTGAATGTCTTTGGCTTCAGCCAGTTTATCTCGGTTGATTTCGCCAGACATAACTGCTGCGGTCGTCATTCCAAGACGGTTGCCAAGCTCAACATCCTCTAGACGGTCTCCGATAAACGCTGAAGCTGTAGGCAAGAAACTGAAATAATCTCTGAATTCATCCTGGAATATTTCTGAAGGTTTACCAACAAGAGTGATATCGTCTGCAAACTGTCTCAGGGCTAGATTTGTCGGCCCCTGATGAGGAAAACTATTTTGCGCAGTTCTAAATGTTTTCTCTGTGCTACATAAAACAAGTTCTCCACCGTTTTCCAGTATTTTAGCAGCTCTCTTCAGCTTGTTATAATTGAACTGGCGGTCAAATCCTGCAACTACTACATCTGCTTCTTCTCTAATATTGATTTCTTGTTTTTCTAGCTCGTCTGTCAGACCAGTCTCTCCTATAACATATACATTATTAATATCTCTTTTTGCAAGATATCTGGCAGCTACATATCCAGAAGTTATAACGTCTGTTTCTTCGGCAGGAATGCCCATAGATGTCAGTTTCTTAGCATAACCTTCTCTGGAAAGCAATGTGTTGTCTGTATGGAAATAGACTTGTTTGCTGGAATCTCTTATCGATTTGATTAAGTCTTCTGAACCTATAATTGTATCGTTCCAGTTCCAGACGGTTTTGTCTAGGTCGAAGAAAAAGTATTTTAGCTGGTCTATTTGATCTATCTCCATGAGAACGATTTTAACGTTTAAACCTCTTATAAGTGTTTATGGGGAGTATAAGAGAAGCCGCTGAAAAACTTTCTCAAAAAGAGAACAGGCGTGGTAAAATAGCTGAGAAATTCAATAAAGTAAATTCTATAGAACAAGATTCAACGATTAAAGAATCATTTCTGGCCAAAAAAGTTCACTCAGAAAAGCCTGAATCTGTAGCCGGGGTTGATGGCGGGATTGTAAAAAAACGTTATTCTTCAGGAGATGTTGTCGCTACAAGAGCTATAGCCGCATTATTCAATTTCAAAAAAAGTCTAGAGGTTGAATACTTTCCTTCAAAATCTCCAGAACCTAATTTCGAGGTTTTCGACGCTGATGAAGCTGATAGCTTGGATAGAAACGCAGAATCTGAGAGGTTAAAACATGAGACTTCAAAGATAATCTCGGTAATGAACAGGACAAAACATGTTCTAATTGATGGTTCTATAGTTCCTAGCTATCTAGAAGATGATAAAGTTCTTCAAAACTATACTAAGATGTTTGAAAACGCCGATTCTGGACAGCTTGTTGGTGTTGTCGAAGATTCTTACGGTAAAAAAATGACTTCACTTCTTGAAGATAAACTAGGATTGGAATTAGGGAATATTCGTGATACATTGTTAATGGATGCAGTGCTTGGAAAAAAGGAGAGAAGCTTTGTTAGACGTTATTCAACCTCTCCTGTAGAGCATCCGGTGTTAAACAAGTTAGAGGATAGGCATGTAAACAAGATTCATACCTTCTACGTGAAGTTATCAGAGAATGATCTTCCGTTAAGAATAGATTACTTTGGAGATCCCGAAGATGCAGATGAAATCGCGGGAAATCTTCTGGCTCTGAAATCTTCAGACAACTATACAGTTCCTTCGCCTATAGTTGAAGCTGATAAAAGAGCAAAAATACCTGAAAACTACCTAAAAAGGCTAGAAAAGAGATTTAATCCCGATTTTAGAAGGAGAGATAGGAGAAGTTTCTAAAATTTTGATTATGTCAACCATATTCTATAATAGCTAAATGGGTTTTGAGAAATCTGGTTTTCTAATCTAGTTTGATTTTTATATCGTCTAAATGCATTATTCTATCGGCAAAGCCTTCTATATCATCATTATGGCTGGCAATTATTACAGAAAAGGATTTTAGATCACATATTTGACGCAATTGTTCATAAATTTCTGATCTTGTTTTCTCATCCACTGAATTGAATGGCTCATCTAAAATAAGGATGTCAGGATCGGTAATTATGCCTCTTAGCGCCATTAATCTCTGTAATTCGCCTCCAGAAACTTCTTGGATATCCTTTTCCAAGTGTTTTTCAACTCCAAACCTCTTTGCGATATCTTTTATTTCATCCAATTTATCATCTTCAATTTTTTCTCCGCTAAGTTTGAGAGGTGTTAAGATATTGTTCATTACATCCAACCAAGGCAAAACTCTCTCGTTCTGGAATACAAATGATACCTTCCCTTCTACTTTAATTTCTCCGTTATCATAGTTTTCTAGACCTGCTATACATCTTTTGAGTGTGGTTTTGCCTTTCCCACTATTTCCTCTAATCTCCAGTATCTCTCCTTTCTCTAGATTTAGATCCAGATTTTCGAAAACAATATTGTCTCCGTAGCTTTTAGATAAATTTTCTATCTTTATCATTTTCTCTCTTGTATTTTTTGTCTATTTCAGATTTGAGAATTCTTAATACTCTATCAGATATTAGGCCTGAAACTATTATCAGTGCTGCTAGACTAAAGAGTTCCGGTAGGTTGAGCAATCTAAACTGGTTTTGAACCAAGTATCCTAGACCGTTTAGAGCTAGGAAGACTTCAACTGTCCCTACTATATCCCATGCTGTTGCATGAGCTCTGATAAGTCCTGTAAAAATATATGGTAGTACTTGAGGGATTACAAGATGCCTGAAGGTCTTCAGTTTGCTTGTACTGTAGATATCGCCTAACTCTAGTAGTTTATCGTCTAATTGGTTCATTCCTACCTGTGTGGCTATGAATACATCCGGTACAATCCCTAAAACAGTTATTATATATACTACAGTCGGATCCAATCCCAGTATAGCTATAGCCAATATGGCCATAACAGCTTCTGAAACAAACTGTGTGGGGTAAAATATTGTATCTGTTATATATGAGATTCTTTCATCAAAATAATCCATTACGCCTATAATTACTCCGAGTATAAGGGAAATGAACGATGCTATATAAACTCTGCTTGCTGTTTGCCATAGATTATCTAGTATCCTTTCTGACTGTATCTGTGTAAGAAATACTGTAAAAACTTCAGATGGTGCTGGCAAAATACCTTTCTGCACTACTTCAAGCATTAAAATTAGGGAAAGAACAAAAGACCCCTGGATAAGGAATTTCTGCCTTGAATTAGACATTCTTTAATTTTCTACCTCAAATACTCTATCCAGATCTGGGATTTCATCTATAGTTCCCTGCATTTTCGCTGTCTCGAAGTATGCCTCCATCACATCGACGTCCTCTTGAGTTACGTTCCCAATTCTCTGGAAGTAAGTAAACTTTTTCATAAGTAGGTCCACTGGTTCTCCAGCTGCTTCGCCTTCATCTCTGTTTGACCTAACCTCTGAAATCTGTCTCTTGTTTTCATCAGCCCATTCGTAGTTGTCGCGCAACCACCGGACTGCTTTATCGTACTTTTCAGGGTTCTCTTCGTAATGTTCTTTTCTAACAACTACGTATTGAGATGGGGGTACTGCGCCGTATTCTTCGTGAAGTACTTTCCCAAAGTCTATGGCAGTTTTGTACTTATCATCAAAGTTTTCCTGAACTATTACGCTTGAATCTACCTGTGCTGCTGCTATATTTCCTTCTTCCAATAGAAGCGGGCCTGTATTCTCATCAACTCCCACAAATTCTATTTTAGAGAGGTTTACGTTTTTTTCCCTTAGTGCCGTCATTGCGGCAGTAGCTGAACCTCCTGCAAGCCCCTGTAGACCTACTTTTTTGCCCTCAAGGTCTTTAGGTTCAGAGATGTTGGAATCTTTCATTGATATTAACTGTCCTACGGTCATGTTGTCTGCACCCATTCCTTCTCTGTACCAGGGAGCCAAAACTTTGAACTCTTTCCCTTCGTTGTAGGCCTTTCCTAGTCTAATATTGCTGAGTATGCCAATTACGGGTTCATTGGTTGACCTAGTATGGAGTTCGGCCATTGTCATTGATGCAGTTTCTAACTCTATGTTAACACCTTCTGGCTCTGGCACCTTTCTGTGACTTATAGAATAATGCATTGGTTCAAATCCTACTAGCTCAGATGCTACAATCTTTACATTCTCGACATCTGTATCTGTATTGCTTTCTGATAATGTTCCGTTAACAAGCGTCAAAGACAGTACAATTATTATGCATGAAAGTATGGCTTCGTTCCTGTACTTTCGAAATAAATTGGCCGGGTCAATAGATCCGTTTAACATGTGATAAATGTACTATAATCTGCTTATAAATCTATTATAGAAATTATTAAAACCATAAATGATATTATTTTATATCGTTTGAAATACTGCAGCCTACCTTTGAATAATCCATTTGCGTCTCTTTTGTGTTTTCTGCCATATCTAACAGCATATCTGAAGCTAAACTCTGGTTTAATTGCTTTATAAAATCATTTACTGTTTTCCAGCTTCTATTAACTCTATTACTTATTTCCGAGATGCTTTGACCGTCCTTGTAGTTACTTGTAATCTTTAGACATTCGCCAATGCTCATTTGGGTCTTTGAAAAAATAGTGTTCGTCCGATCGTTGAAAGATATTCTACACTTTTTACAGCTATACTGTTGTATTCCATCGGATCTCATACCATTTTTAGTAGTATGGGTTGATAGACATTCTGGACAGATTATCCCATCACTCCATCTATTCCTTCTTAAAAGCTCTTCTGGACTTAATTTTTTCTCTTTTTCAAGAAGTTGTGAATTAAAGCTCACTATTTTTACTAATAATTACAGATTTAATAGTTTACTCGTATCTCATATCCTTTATTTCTCTAAATTTCCTTTTTTCAAATACTTTTGATTCTACTTTCACTGGTGCGAAAAGATCCATTTCAACACCTTTTTCCCATGTGTAGTCTTCTGCTACCTCAAAGTTTTCAGAAAAGTTTTTCCCAATAGTCTGTTTCACCTGTTTTTTGTCTTCTTTTAACTCGACTTTAAGGGTTATTTGCGGCTTGGGGATGTCTCCGCTGTCTTCCTCATTGATTATAACCTGGAACTGTTTAATCTGATCTTGAGAAGGTTCTAAGGCTTTTTCAATACGGTCTCTGAAGACTGTAACTCCTTGAATCTTGAACTTATCGTCTTTTCGGCCTATAAACTTGTATAATCTCTCACCGCATTCACATCTGCCTCGAACTTCGAATAGATCTCCTACATTGTATCTTATCAAAGGTGTTTTCTCGTTGAACTTTGTGACAACGATTTCTCCTATCTCGCCGGGCTGGGCCTCTTTTCCTTCATCTGTGATAAATTCATAATAAAACGGTTTTTCATCATTGAACAAGTGATACTGGTTGTCAGATTTTAGATGCCTGCATTTGTGCATCAAAATACCTGTCTCAGCCAGGCCGTATTGAAGCATTATCTCAGCATCGGGATACATTTCATTAAAACGAGCCTTTGTGAGAGAGGAAAGACCGCTGCTTACAAAATAGTATTTTTCAAGCCCTTCATATCCTTTCTCTTTCAATACTTCAGATATTTTAAGTGCTACAGGCGGAGATGAAACCAAAGTGTTACATTTCATTGCCTTGAAGGTCTCAGCAGTCCTCTGTATATCGAAAGGACTGCCTGATGTTACCATGCAGCCTTTTTCCATAAACTGGTTGGAAAGAATCGGCAATAATGAAAAAGTAGTTGCAACAAGTACTTTGTCCTTGTTTTTACCGCCATCAAAAAAATGGGAGGTAGATTCTGCGAACCTTTCACAGTGAGATTCAATTTCTTCCTGTAGTCTGTAATAAATAGCCATGTCGCTGGTTGTTCCGGAAGTCGGTCGGGCTAGTATAGGATTATCTGCATTTTCTGAGCCTAGATCAAAGCTTCCATCTTCATAGAACTCAAGTAATTTCTCCTTAGAAATCTGCGGTATATTTTCTCTAAAATCCTTATGATCTTCTATATCCTTAATCTGAATATCTGAATAAAGGCTTTGATAAAAATCAATACTGTCTTTTGATTGTTTCAGAAGTTCCTTAAGTTCTTGAATATCTTTCATATTAATTAAAGAATTACTGGAACTTTTTGTTTCTTAACAGCCCATCAGCGTATAGTCTGTTTTGTTTCCTTCATTGGATGTTGAAAGACTTTCAAGTTTGTTTCTATTCTGATCTATCTGAGAACTTATTTCCTGTGGACTATCCTGAGGTTGATCAATACTTTCTGGAACGTTATTTGTATCTGCAGGAGAATCATCAAAAATTAATGCTCCAGCAAAAGCTGATACGCCGAGGCCTAAAGTAGCAATTATTGCCTTGGACTTGTGGCCTGCTGTTTTAACCCTTTCAATATCTAAATCCATACTTCTAGTTAAATTTACTATTTCTGTCCTTAAAACGTTGTTGGATTTTTATTCCAATATATTAATAGAGGTTATTCTAGCTTGCCGGCAAACTTCTCAGGTTTTTCATCAAGTCTCCAGACTGAATCAGACCAAGTCATGAAAGTAAGAGCATAAACAGATTCCAGCAAAATGAAGTTGTTGTATACACCAGCTCTATCATCAGGCCCTGGTGTAGGGAAGTATTTGTCCCAAACCTCCATATGTTCCTCATTGTAAAAATCGTCATACGTAGATTCGAATTTATGAAGTTTTGATCTCTCTTGTAGGCTTCTTTTCCACAAAACAGGCAGTTTGTCGTCAAACCTATTTGATTTCAGATTAGTTTTCAGAGTTGAGCTGTAGGTATCTGACATCTGTGAGAGTGATTGTTCTCCAGGATTATCCAGAAATATTTTTTCAGATTTCTCTAATCTCTTGTTCTGAGGTCCATTGTAATCTTGACCTAGAGGTTCTTGATTTACATCTCTGTAAAGTCCATCAATAGTGTACCAGTTCAAACGTGTTATTTCCACGTATGGACATCTGCTTAGCGTGAAAAAATCTTTCAGATAATCAGGACTATCTTTGAAGAAAATGGTCTGACCTCTCATAATGTTTGGATAGATGTTTTTGTCCCAACCATATACAGGTATCATTTCTCTTTCCATGCAAAAAGGCTTGACATCATACTGAGTAGGAATATCTTCAACTAGTCTTACCTCTTCCCACTGTTCGGCCGTAAGTTCAGATGTTGCGTTCTCATCCCCATCATCTTCATCATCATGAGTATGTGTATCCGGCCCATGAGTATGATCTTCTTCAGAGTCATCATCAGATTCTTCTTCAGTTTCATTTTCATCTTCTGAAGATGCTAGTCCGGTTACTTCGCCAATTCTACGGTTGTTCATCTCTTCTTTAGCTTCTTGAGGTCCAAGAACTTCATTGTAGCTATAAGAATAGTTTTCAAGAGAATTGTCGGAATTGAAACTTAGTTGTTTACCTAAATTATTTCCGGTTTCAATAGCAAAATCTGTTTCAGAATTCAGAATTTTTTCCCTTTTCTGGATATCTTCGAGTAGTTGCTCAGCATTATCATTAGCGGCATCTGAGTAGCTTAGAAGTGTTTGAGAATCAATTCTGTATGGTGTTGGTGTTCTCGTGGCTTTTGCTAACCCATAATTTTCAGAGTTGTTGTCAAAGCATCGATTATTTGACACATCTCTGTCTATTAAATTAATAAATCGATTTATGTATTTAGAATAGCTTGCAGTAGCTTCTGTATTCTTTGCTATAAGATTCTCTGCGTTTTTACTCGAGGCATTGGTCAAGAATCTTTCAGTTGCCTCATGGTTTTCTTCTAGATCTTCAAAATAATCTCCTGGTATAAGATCGTATTCAAGCCCACAGTGTTTGGCTAAAATCTTATCCTGTTCAAATCTATCAAACTTAGAAAGATTTGAAGCGCCAGAATCTTTAGGGGCGTAAAACAGAGGATCTAGGTAAGTCTTCAGGTAAAAATTATGTAATCCTTCAACTTCTGGTTTGGAAACAGTTTCCAGATTTTTGTTTAAAACCCGGTCTCTATGGTAGTAATAACTATTTTCTTGAACATAATAAGGCCCAAAAATAAGAGATCCTTCATAATCTGCAAAACGATACTGGTTATCATTGCTGATTTCAACACCAGTAGGGCTCACCTGGTTATCAATTTTTGTATCTACACCATGAGGATACTCGCTTGGGTGGTTGGAACTTTCTAAGTAAAGAAAACTTGATAAAATAGCAACTAATATTGAAAATAATAGAACAGCTATACCTGTCTTTTCAAAACTACTTAAATCCTGTAATTTCTCCGACAGAACACTTTTTATATTACTTAAAGACTGGGTTTTGGCCATAAGTTCTGTTGAATGCTTTGGGTTAAATTAGTTTTTCTCCGTTTATCTGGAACATAATTATTTAATCGTTTGAACTTTACGTTGTTTTGATGAATAGGATTTTTACAAATGGTCGTTATTCTGGCAATATCATCAACGGTTTATCTAGCACGAATACAGTGAATGTGAGTAGTGATGTTTTAAATCGGAAAAAGAAATATTTACCAGTGTGAATGTTATCGATAACTTCTCAGAAATTTTCCTAAAACATGTTATTGTGACTTTACTAGCAGTTTCGATGTTTTCGTTAGGTTCTGGAACTGAAATCGAGTCAGGTTATATTCAGGTTACTTCGACAGGTACTTTGACTGAGGAAATCGGTTTCAGACCAGATTATATAGAATTTATATCGGCCCAACAAATCGAATCTCTTGATTTTGAAAATAGGGTTGCAACGAACAGAAACTGTCCGCAGAATGTTAATGGATGGTCTGAAGGCTCGGTTATTTTTGATGGTGCTGGGGTAGACAAACAGTTTTCTATAGGTGCTTTCCGTAACTCTGATAGTACTAACTCTCATCGAGTAGCCTCCTCAACATCTCATGTAATCAAAAGCGTTTACACAGGGCGCAATGGCGGCCAATGTGGAGAACTACGGATATCTGTAACTCAACCACTTAGTAGTGGATTTGAGGCAGAAATAGAATCTCGTTATGGCCAGTATGATGAAATAGTTCGTTATAAGGCCTACCAGTTCCCAGACAACATGGAGTTTGAAGCCGGAATGGTTAAGATAAGTTCTACAGGTTCGATTGATGTAAACACAGGTTTTTCACCTGCAAATATCCATATAAGGGCAGGACAGCAGATAAACGGTAAAAATGTCGAACGGTCTTTTCAGCCGAACGATCCGGAACCAGACAATACGTTGGGAAGATCGAAAGGTTATGCTACCCTTGATCAAACCGGTAACGTAATAGACCAACAATCTATAGGAACTGCATCAAGTTCTGATTCGACTAATGCACACAGGAGTATTGCAAGTGACAACTACGTTCTTAATACGGCTTATGTAGGACAGGATGGAAATCTCTTTGGCAGACTTAGAGCTAGTATAACCGGCGCTGACACCACAGGATTTAACATGCAGGTAGATGATAAGTGGAGTCAAACCGATGAAGTATTTCTTTATAGAGCCTGGAGTGAGAGCTACTATGATTTTGATATTGGGTATAGAGTTATTAATTCTGAAGGTTCTCAAAGTTTTGATACAGGTTTTGAACCTGATGCAATCGATATATATTCCGAACAGCAGATAGACAGTATAAATCAGGAAGTCGTTACCCCGACTAATAGTGGGTGTGCAAATGCAGGAGGCTGGAGCAACGGTTTTTACGAGACCGATGATTTTACACAGTGGTCGATGGGGATGGGAAGAACTTCGGATTCACAAAACTCACATAGACAAGGTGCAAGTACTTCTTTGGCTTTGAACAACATGTATTCTGGTCAAAACGGTGGAGACTGTGGTAACTTTGAAGGCCGGGTCACAGGAGTATATAATTCCGGTTTCACAATGGATTTTAGTTTTGATAATAATTTTAACAACAACTACAGAGAGGAAATGGTTTATTATAGAGCTTTTAATTTCCAGATTGCGCCTCCACAAGCTAATCAGATATGGTTCACAAATCACTCCGGACAACATGCATTTACAGTTGAGGCAAACTTCAGTGAAGGCTCAAACGATATAGATTCATGTAACCTCAATGTTGAAGACGAGGATGGTAATTCAGTAATATATGATGAATCCGATGGAGTTGAGGCAATACAAGTAGATGATACCACATCCAGATGTGTCTATGATAGAATAAGGTATGATGATCATCCTTCCTGGGAAACTAAACATCACAACAACGATGAGCTTGTTAATCTAACAGTAAATGTAGAAGCCAGCGATGTTGACGGACAGAGTGCCAGTATAGAAGGTTACAACACTTTTCCCAACAAAGAACCTGAAATAAACCAGTTAAGTTACTCTAATTATACTTCTATCCATGGTTTCAACGTCAGTGCCGAGATAGTTGATGAGGATTCAATAAATCCTGAAGAGATTGAATCATGTACTTTCAAATTCAGTGACGATGATGGTAAATCAGTGTATAAGACAGGTTCTATTGATTATTCATACGGGAATCAAGATGAGGCGGTCTGTAACTATAGCAACATAAATTCTTCGATGAATCTTGGTAATCCGCCGGGTTTTGAAGTACTAGAAGATATTGATATAGAGGTCAACGTAACTGATCACCATGGCAAAAACGATTCGATGACAGGAACCCATCCGGTTCCAAACTCTGTTCCAAATGCTTTTGATCCCTATCCAAGGGACGGGTATATAGTCACAGGAGATGAAGACCAAGATGTTTATGTAGGGATAGATGTAACTGACCCTGAAGCCGATCCTCTCACAATCTATTATTTCAACGATTCCGGACAGCTTATAGAAAAAGTTGAAACTTCAACTGGTAACAGAGTCAGTGTGCTTTATCCTGGCACTGAGGTCGGTCAAAAACATGATTGGAGTGTGAAAGTTGGAGATACATACGAAAACTACTCAACAAGTATATTTAGTTTCACTAAAACCACTAGATTTGCCTACAGAACCCAGCCACGTATAGATTACAGTTATTCTGATGTTATAATGAGTGAAAATGGCACAAAATCTATCCACTTTATTGCAGAAAACAGGATTTCAGAGACCAAAAATCTCAAGAGCTACATATCAGGTATAAACGCTAGTTTTGAACAAAATCAACAAAACACAATAGATTATGAAGTTGAAGGAAACTCCGAAAAAGAGTTTCTAATTAGAATAGAGCCGAATTCTTTAGGTGATAAAAAATTGGTTATAACTACTGAAAACCAGCAGTTTGGAGTCAACACCACAACTGAAATTCCGGTAACTGTGAAAAATTATAATGATGTATCCCAGACTTCAGAGGTTCCAGGAATTGGATCAATCCAGTTACTTATGCTTCTGTTGGTGTCGGCTTATCTCTATTCTGCACGACTCTAACTATGTATCCTGCAACTCGGTTTCTAAGTTTCTTTGAGTTGAACTCGTCCATTCCTTTGAGTTCTTCTTTGTTTTCATCAAAGTCTTCTCCGAATCTTTCTTCGTCTGCGGATACAAGATCTTTAGCAAGTCGTTTAATGTAAGTCTGTCGTACGCGTCCCATCATTTCAGGGATTGAAAAGTAAACTTCTTAAATAAAGGTGTCCTCGAGAAGTTCAAAATCCTCTCATACAAACAATAAAAATCCATCCAGCTGTCCAAGTCATTGATCGTGCAATTATACACCGATCCTTATACAGAAAATAATGTATAAAAATTTTTAGAATAGGTCTAGCAGAATTTGTTTTAATTGCTATAAACAAAGTTTTGTTCGAATAGTCAGCAGAATTAAGTTATTAGGTATCTAAAATACCAATATGCCGATTCTGGAAACTGAAGAATATAACGAAATTTGGGATACATCTCAAGAGTATCTAGAGACTCTGAAAACTTTCCATGAAAAGAACATAGATGCTGATGAAATCTGTGACTTGCTTGATGAAAGCAAAGAAGAGGTTGAGGAAGCTGTAGATCGGCTCAGAGATACGGGCCTAGTTGCGAAGAAAACAGGATATGGAGATCCGTACTTCAAAATTACTTCTCTTGGAGAAATCGTCCTTAAATACGATAAAAAACCAGCTTATCTCAATGAAATGGAAAGAAGAGAACAAGAGTTCAATAAAGTATACGACGGGGATGAATAAATGACAGAACTACTTTACTTTCCAGACAAAGAATATCAAAAAGGGTTTGATGCTAGAGTCATAAAGCCTAGAGAAGAACCTAAAGTGGATTATGACGGATATATCTGTCTAGATAAGACTCTTTTTTACAAAGAAGGCGGCGGACAGCCAGCAGACCAAGGAACAATTAGCTGGAATGGTAAAACAGCCGAGGTAGTAGATGTCCAAAAGGAACACGGTGAGATCAGACACTATGTTCAGACGGAGGAGTTTCCTGAAACTGATCAAAATATCCGTGGAGAAGTTAACTGGGAAAGACGCTATAACCATATGCGGATGCACACCGCCCAACACGTTGTTTCAAAGGTTGTTCTTGATATGTACAATGGTTCGACTGCTGGAAACCAGATTTACGAAGACTATTCTAGAATTGATTTCAAACCTGTTGAATTCGACTGGGATGATGTTGAAAAAATCCAGAATGCTGCTAATTCTATTATTCGGGAAGAACTTAAGGTTGAGAAAAAAGAATTGCCACGAGAACAAGTTGAGGAAATGATAGAATCAGGAAGGACTAACCTAGATCTAATCCCAGAATCAGTTGACCCTCTACGTGTCGTGATTATCGGTGATGATGATATCTGTCCATGTGGTGGAACGCATGTCGATAACGTTCGAGAGATCGGAGAGATTGAGATAGTTGATCTTGTTTCAAAAGGAGAAAATGTGGAAAGACTGGAGTTTAAACTGGAATAAGTTACTCTATATACTCTTCCAGATATTCCATGGCGGGAATTGCATATCCTGCATCTCGGTGCCATTCCATGTCTTTGAATTCCTCAGCTGTAACCCAGTTAATTTCTTGATGTTCGTCCGAAATACTTACTTTGCCAGAGAAGGAATCGGAATACAGAATAAAGCAATTGACATCAGGTTTGTCTTCTATAAATTCTCCTACTTCAACCCTTACTACATCTACAAGGCTTTTTAGCTTCAAACCTGCTTCGTCTTTAACCTCTCTTTTAGCAGCTTCAACTCTGTTTTCTCCGAGTTGTCTTTCTATCTTTCCACCAGGTAATTCCCATTTTCTGGCTTTCCATTCATAACTATCAGATTTCTTCAAAACTAAGAACTCGTCTCGATCATTCTTTATCAAGACTTTAGCCACATCGATTTTATCGTTCATAGCAGATTAAACACCTCTAGATACTTTTTCTCATCTTAAATTTCTATATCTTCTTCTCTCGAAGTTCGAGGAATTACAACATTATCAACGCGATCTGTATGATTCCATCCTATGCGTTACTGTGTTAAACTAGTTATAAGTTTCTTGGCACAAATCTTGGTTTTATGAGTTCTATTTCAAATAGCGAACGAGATCTTCTGGAAGGTTCAAATAAGCCGTCAACTATATTGTCTGAGGAATTAAAGTCAAGAGATACGGATTATGTTAAAGATCAACTAGATTTTATGGACTCGGTGGCAGTTGGATATCCGGATGGAACCGAGATATATTGGAGTTCGGAGGCTTCTGAAAGATATGAAAAACTAGTTGGAAGCTTTGGAAAAGTTGATCAGTATCTAAAACATTTTGATGATGGTTCAATCGCAGTTTTTGTAGACCAAGAAGATGAGCTTCTTTTTGCACTGTATGGAAAAGAAAAAGGCGGCTATAGACAGTCCGGATTCGGTCTTTCATCTGTTTTAGATGATTCTTCAGGTTAATCTAGTCTTTTACGTTATTCTCTCAGCTTTAACATCCAGTCGTTGATCTCTTCTTTCAGTTTCTCATTGTCCTTGTCGGATTCAACTTCAATCTCATCAAAAAGCCTCTGTATCAATTTATCGGCTTCTCTAGCGAGTTCTGGATCTGTTTTAGAGGTCTCTTCATCTAGTTTTTCCTGGATGAGTTCGTCTATTATTTTTACATCTTCTGTGGCAAGTAGCGATGAAGCCATTTTCCGGATATTTGGTTCAAGCGTTTCATTTTCTTCTATATATTTAGCACCCAGAAGACCTCTTAGAACGTATAGGTATTTCTTCGCTGTAGGATTGTAACTCCCACTGTTTTTATCTAGATATTTTCTGTAGTTTTGCTTTGCCATGCCTTGATAATGGTAAGGCACATCAGCAGGCAGATGTTGTTCCAGTATTTTTCTCAATTCTTCTAATTCTTCTTCATTCCTGTTCCAAATAATGTTTTGTCCAAAAATCCATTCAAGAACATTAAAATTGGTTTTGAAAACCAAGTAACCGAATTTCTTGAGCTCGTAGCTCACTAAATCCATTTTGTCCTGTTTAAACTCTGAATCCCATTCTTGCTCGATTTCTATCTGTTCATCAGGCGAATCAAGTTTCAGATACTCCTTGGAACCAACTGTATGAAAACCTCTAACGTCAATGTCACCACCATTTTCGCTTGGAAAACCATACAAGTGACTTCCACTTAACGCATAAAATATAGGTTTTTCGTCTTCAGATAGTTCTTCCTGAATAAAATTTCGAATTTCTTGTTTCTTTTCTTCAGAAAGCTTATCCTTCATAGAACTCGCCTTTCTTCCGTTGATCCTGATCTTTCTGAGAACCTGGTTTATTAGCTCTTGGTCTTCCTGTATCAGGGTCTTTCCGGAAGGTTATACCAACTTCCTCTAGGAAGGTATTCATAGCGTCTCCGATCTTCATTGGAGCGGTTGAATGACCTTTCTTTCCTGGCTCGCCGGTAAATACCATGCCTCTGTCGGCAATGTAATCAAGCAAGAGTAAGTCGTGGTCAATAACCATCAACGGTTTTTCGGTTTTTCGAGCAAAACGTTTCAACATTCTACCCAATTCCACACGTGCTTCAACATCAAGATATGCTGAAGGCTCGTCAAGAAGATAAACGTCTGCGTCTCTTGCTAGACAGATAGCTATCCCGACTTTCTGAAGTTCTCCGCCTGAAAGATCTTTCAAACTGTTTTCATACAGTTTTTCAAGTCCTAGCGGTTCGGCGATCCGGTTTTCAAACCTCTTTGAATTTACATTAGTATATTTTGATAGAACTGCCTGAACGTTCTTATCTTGAGCTTCAAGGTACTGTGGCTTGTATGAAATGGATATATCCGGGGATTGGCCCTCATCTGGTTTAATAGCTTCTGCCATCATTTTCGCAAAAACAGTTTTACCTAAACCATTTTCTCCAAATATTGCAAGTATTTCTTCTTTGTGTAGTTCGCCTGCTTCGGTCTCAAGTTCGAATTCTCCTTCACCAAAATCCTTCTCAAAAGCTGGGAAATCAAGTATGGCAGAGTTATGTTCTACTCTACTTCTCTTTGTCCTTTCAAAACTGATTGAGTTACCTCTAAACCTGACATTGTCAGAAGGAAGGTATCCGTCAAGATAATTGTTAATCCCTTCTTTAGTTGAAAGTGCGTTTGAAACCATTCCATAGCTTGCTGGCTCTCCATAGAAAATATGGATAAAATCAGAGATCAGATCAAGTGTTGCAAGATCGTGTTCTACTGCCATAACTTCCTTGGTTTCATCTAATTTTCTGATCTGTGCTCCAGCCTTTAAACGCTGTTTTACATCGAGGAATGAAGATGGTTCGTCAAACATGTATAGATCAACGTCTTTGAGTAGTGTTGATGCTATTGCTACTCTCTGTAGCTCTCCGCCTGAAAGATGTTCAATATCTCGGTCAAGCAGTTTCTTAATATCAAGTTTTTCAGCTATTTCTTCAATATCGCCGTCGGCCGATTTTTCAAGTAAGCTACGGACTTTTCCACTGTAGATGTCTGGAAGTCTTTCAACCTGCTGTGGTTTGTAAGCTGATTCAATATCCTCTCCCGCAAGCGCCTCAAAATGAGTCTGAAGTCCGGTTCCACGGTAAGTTTTCTTAATCTCTTTCCAGTCTGGAGGTGTTTCCCACTCTCCTAGATTCGGCTTTATATCGCCGCTCAAAATTTTCAGGGATACGGATTTACCGATTCCGTTTTCTCCAATCAGTCCAACTACTTTACCTTCTTCTGGAACGGGCAAACCATAAAGGCGGAACATGTTTTCGCCAAACTCGTGGACCTTTTCTCCTTCTTCAAACGGTAGCTGGATCATCTTGATGGCATTATCATACGGATACTTGTTGATTGCCATCTTATGAGCCTCCATTACATCTTCATCGTCTATATGTAGCTCTTCGTTTTCATCTAGATAGAATCCTCCTTCTTTTCCAGCCCTGTTCAATGGGTCAAAGTTGATTACTGTCTCACGCGCCATATCTGGCTCGATCTTGTCCTGATCAACTGTTACGATGAACTTCTTTGAGTTTTTGCCTGTTGCCATAGGGAAAATTCTGATGTGAAGATTCTTAATACCTAGTTAAGTCTTGATAATATATCCGAAAGACTTTCAACCAGTATATCAGGATCAGCATCTAAACCTGTATTGCTCCGTTCAACAATAATTGAGTCCATATTGGCTTTTTCAGCAGCCTTAATATCTTCTTTCTTATTCCCTACATAAACATAAGGTGCTCTACTAATTTCTGTAGATGCAATTTTGAGGTTTCTGGCAGAAGGTTTCCTGTGATTAAGGTCCTCATGATCGCTGATACCTCTGTAGTATTCAATGTATCTTTTAAGATCAAAAAAATCTATAATCTCGTTTACTGTTTTATCCGGTGAGTTGCTTACGAGACCGATTTTAAGGTCTTGATCATGCAGATTCTTGATAATTTTTTCTGTTTCAGGGTAAAGATCTAGTTCATTTTCGTTTAGCATTTCGAGTTTCTTCTGATGTCTTAACTCGGTTACAATCTCCCAGTGTTTTGCCGGGTCAACTCCTATTTTATTGCAAACTGAAATGTAGTTTCTGTATCCGTCCATTCCTAGAAGTTTTCCTAGATCTTCTTTGGAGATGGTTTTGTCAACCTTTTGTGCTTCTAGGGCTTCTTCACAGCATTTATAGATCCAGTCTATATGATTGGCTGTTGATTCAATTAATGTGCCATCTAGGTCGAAAATAATGGATTTGTACTCCATAAGTGCTATTTGGTTCGCTTAGTTGAAAAAAATAAAAGTAAGGAGAAAAATCTTTCGAATATAACCCGGTAAAGTATACGTACAAACTCTAAGAGTAGTGTTCGTCTAAGTCTCGGTATAACGTGCTTAATCGATCTAGATTAGCCAAATCCCATATTCTGTGTTCGGTTCTCTCTTCAAGTTTGTCATCTAGACATTGAGCTTTGTTGACTATTCTTTCTATTTCGGTTTCAGAATCTATTACTCTTCTACCGAATGCCTGAGATACATTTATGAAATCCTGGAATGAGTGGTCGTACTTTACTGTTCCTATATGCGCGCCAGTAGATAGTTCTCCACCCTTTTCATATACAAACTGTTGCCTTTTATCTTGGTATTCTAGAAACTCCTCATCAGGTCTTTTATCACGAAATTCGTCGCTCAACTCGTTGTAGTCAAGGAAAGCATCAATATTGTGAGGCTCATAGCCCATTAGATTGCCGTATTCTCTATGATCTATCTCTCTTAGACCTGAAAAGTAATCTATAGCATCTTCTATACGAGAACGATCTTTTGTGATATAGATTATCTGGGATGGAGATGCTATCTCGTTGTGAATTCCATTGTTCTTGTAGGCTACAGAAAGACCTATTTCGTTCGCTATATCTATTATCTGTTCTGCAGTCTCATATCCTCCTATACCATTTCCAACTTCATGCCCTGCTTTCTCATCTAATGCAACTGATAATAACTCTATCTTTGATCCTGAAGCATTCATAGGATGTTCTTTCAAGAGGTTACGGCCTTCGGTTTCGGGATTGGTTATAAATTCGTTCCAGGAATCAATTCTACTTACTTTCTCGTCCCAAAAATCTAGTGAAACAAGTTCTTCCAGTTTTTCGGGGTTGAGAGAGCCAAGAGATTCAGGTTCATAGATTTCAACCCCGTCTCTTGGTTTAGATGGAAAACCTTCAACCATGTATTTGTTATCAAATAGTAACAATATAAACGTTTTTGCAAAAAGAATTCAATTGCCTGTTTATATTGGCTGAATTAAGTAAAAAATCAAATTAGTAATTGTACAACGAGAGAAAAAAGAGAAAAGTTATTCGAAGGCAAGCCGGTAAGGTGTACCGGTTACCTGGTTGATTACTTCCTCGAATTCTCCCTCCGTAATGTTGATCTTACCCTGGTATTCGTCACTGACAACGATTTTCTTGCTCTGTCCTTCGGGCGTGAATACAGTGTTTACTGATTCTACCTCTGCAGGGCTTAGTAGTCCTTTGATTGTTTCAAGGTCGTCTTGAGATCTTTCTACTACTCTGATTGATTTATCGACCTGACTTGCTACTTCTTTTACAATTTCTCCGCTTCTACCAACTACTTTAGCACCATCGCCTTCAGCAGTTACAATAATCACTACGTTCTCTGTATCGAACACTTTTTCGATTTCTGAGTCTTTGAGTGATGCATATTCCTTACTGAGTTCATATAGAATGCGGGATACCTCAATATCAGTTTCGGTTATTTCACCTTCTTCGAGTTTTTCTTTGCACATGCGACACAAATCATCGTCGCTCTTTAGACATACGTTACATATTGGAGCCTTCATAAATAACATCGGCGGCTCCAAGAATTAAATACTTGAGCCGAGCCATCTAGTCTCTATTGGATCTGTATATTATATCGAAAATATCGTATACGGCGGTAAGACCGATTATCCATAGACCATAGAATATATAGAACTGGTTCATAACAGATAGGAAAAGTGTTAGTACTATAGCGCCAATTCTTATTTTCTGTCCAAGTTGAGGTCTTATAGTTTTTCTTAATCTGTTGATCGTTTTTTCTTCAACTAACTGGCTAAAAATCACTACAGATAGAACTGAGAAACCAAGATACTGGAATGAAGAATTTGAGAGGTCTAAAGATATCAGTGTTACAAGCATCGGAATAAGTATTAATAACTCGTAGAAAGGCTTGGTGAATGAATCGGTTATCTTCATTTTACGGTCTTTTCCTGTTCTACTGGCTTTTCTTTCCGCTAGTTCATAGAATCCAAGCGATCCAAGCGCTGTGGTGCCTGCAACCAACCCCAGGTAGCCTGATAGATTGTGAATTAAAGCTGCTGTTAAAGCTGCTAAGATTATTGATAAAGCTGTGTAGCTGTAAAACCGCTGACTTCTCACACGAAACTATTTATGACAAATTTATTTACATTTTATGGAAAAAATAGCTGTCGAATACTATGGAAGAAATAAAGTAAAAACCTTGGTCTCCGCCATTTAAGGGGGGGAGGGGAGTGTGTTAAGGAAATTGGCAAGCTTTTTCACCTGCCAATCTCCGAGTGACGGAGACCGAAGGGGATAAGTGAAAATGGAAGAGATGAAGTGTTAGTTCATCACTTCGAGTCCTAGGTCGTTGACGTCTCCTTTAACTTCCGTTTCTTTCTGGTCGTTGACGTCTCCTAGTACGTATGGAGATTCTACTCCTGTGATTATTGAGATCACCTGAATCTTTCCTTGGAGTTCTTCTTTGACTCTGGCGCCCCAGATTACTTGTGCCTGAGGGTCAAGTCTTTCCTGAACGTTTTGACCTACATCATTGATCTCGTTGAGGGTCAGGTCATCGCCTCCGGCTACATGGATTAATGCGCCGTTTGCACCATCGAATTCAACATCAAGTAGAGGATTACTTAGTGCTTCGTGGATTGCTTCTTTTCCTTTATTTTTGGTGTCGCTTTCTCCGTATCCTACAACTGCGACTCCTCCTTCGTTCATGATTGCCTGTACGTCCGCATAATCAAGGTTGACAAGGGAAGGTTTGGAAATTGTCTCTGTGACGCCTTTGATCATTGTGGTGATCAGTTCGTCGGCTACTCCGAATGCCTGATCTAGGGGCATATCTCCTGCAATATCAAGTAGTTTGTCGTTTTCAATTACGATTGCAGTATCTACGTGTTGTCTCAGTCTGTAGAGTCCTTCCTCTGCTTTTGTCATTCTTGCTCCTTCGATTTCGAAAGGCATTGTGACTGTCCCGATTACGATGCAGTCTTCTTTCTTTGCGATTTCTGCAAGTACTGGTGTTACTCCTGTGCCGGTTCCTCCTCCAAGACCACATGTTAGGAATACCATATCGGCTTCTTTGAAGAGACCTCTTAGTTCTGCACGGTTTTCTTCTGCTGCTCTTGCTCCTTTCTCAGGTTTTCCTCCTGCTCCAAGTCCTTTTGTCAGGTCTCTTCCTACGAGGATTTTTCTATCTGCAGAAGCCATTTCGAGGTGTTGTTTATCAGTATTAATAGCTACAGTATCTGCTCCTTCAACATTTTTTTTCTGAATTCTTGTGACCTGGTTGTTGCCAGCTCCTCCGGCTCCAACTACCAGTATTCGAGCATCTTTTACGTTATCTAGATTTTCAATGTCTTTTCCAGACTGTGTGTTATCGATTATAGATTCCATTATTATGACCTTCTGCGGTGTGTAAGTATGAGTTTTTTAATCCGAGCGATATAGCTATGGCTAACTTATTTAAAGCGCGATAGCTAATTCTACGATAGAACAAGTCCAATACATTGCCCAACAATGTGTACATGTTTCGGATTCAATGCCCAAATCGAATCCGTTCGACCCAACTCGTGCCCAAACGAGTTCGGAAACGTGGTATGTAAGTCGTTTCGTGCGCCCAAGCACAAAACAATATGTCTTATCCTAACATTTCTAAAGGTTGTTTATAAAACTTTGCTGTTAATGCTGTTCGAACTATCCGAACATTGACTGTTTTAAACAGTTCATAGACCGACTTTATACTGGATAGAGTCATCTAAACTCCTTTTTCGGCAAGTTCACAAGCAAATCAATAAATAATAGTTTAGAATGATAATTCCTGATAAAATCGGCGATTAAGATTAAAATATTTGGCTAAGTTATACAGATCTATGGTATCAACTCAAAAAGTAAAAGACGTGGCAGAAAATGCAAGGATTAATCTTGAGGAAGATGAAGCCAAAAGATTTGCAAAAGAGTTCGAAAGTATTCTAGAAGTATTCGATAAGCTAGATCAGATTGATACCGATGATGTAGAACCGGCTTTCCACCCTATTGATACTGGTTCTGAAGCTCGAAAAGACATCAAAGAAGAAAGCCTGGATAAAAAAGAGGTCTTCCAGAACACTGAAAACGAAGAAGACGGTTACTTCAAAGGCCCAAGTGTTTAAACAGGTTAATACAGATATAGAGTAAAATATGTCTGAATATCATAGACCTTATACTGCATCGTATCTTGTTCTTCAAAAATGAGAAAGTTCTTCTTATGGAAAGGAAAAATACTGCATTTGCAGACAGAATGTATAGCTTAGTAGCATGTAGAGAAAGTCCTAGAAAACCTTAACAAAGGCATGAAATATGAAGAGATAGGTTGGCACTAATCTCTATAATTTAGTTCTAATCCTGCTAATTATTTTCTGTTTCAGACTCGGTTCTACTTCAAAATCTAAGTTTTCTAAATCTTCTAGATCCAAATATCCGGCAACAAAACCATTTAATTTAGCAGCTAGAGCAGAATCTCTAAACTCTTTCTCATCAAGATCTTTGAAATTCTTCATTAAATCTGAATGTCTTAACCGGTATTTCTGGTGATAATCTTCTGCGACATAAAACTTATCTAAATATTCTATATCGGTCACAGAACCTGGGTATTTTATTTTTGATTCTTCAGCTTTCTTTCTCTGTTCTTCGTTTAGATAAAATATCTTTGATGCATACTGAGGTTTCCTTTTTCTATTGTAATCGTGGTTTTTCCAGAACAACTCCAGAAGTTTATCGTAACTAATTTTTTCTGGATTGTATTCAACTAAAACTGTCTCTGTATGTTTTCCCAAATCCCGATATGTAGGATCTTTCTTTTCCCCGCCTGCATAACCTACACGGGTTCTGATAACTCCTTTCTGAGCTCCGAACAAAGCATCTGGACTCCAGAAACATTCCATGCCGAAAACTGCTTTTTGAACATCTGTCATGTAATGGTTATGTGGTTGAAACCTCTTAAGCCTGAAGAATTAATCTAAAAACATGAAGATCGGGATAATCTCGGACACTCATGACAATATTGAGCCGACCAAGAAAGCCATAAATTTTTTTGAAGACCAAGAGGTTCAAACAGTCATTCACTGTGGCGATATAGTAGCTCCGTTCACAGCAAAACTGTTTGATAAAGATTTCGAATTCTATGCAGTCCGGGGAAACAATGATGGCGAATGGAATCTACAGAAAACGATTGAAGAATTTGGCACATGGCTAGAAGAGATGGGAAAACTCGAGTTCGCAGAAAGAACTTTAGCAATCTATCACGGTACCAAACCCGAGATTGTTAGAGGATTAGTTGAATCAGGAGAATACGACTATGTTCTAAGAGGTCATACTCATAAGAAAAAAATTAATGAATTTAATGGGACTATAGAGGTTAATCCTGGAGGTATAAAATTACCTCAACAAGAAGAAAGTTTCCATGTCGTTATACTTGATCTAGAGACTGATGATATTAGTTTTCACAGGGTTAAGGATATAGAATGAAACTGATCTGTCCAGACTGTGGAGGAGAAATGAATTTTGAAGGCTATAGACCCTTGTTTCCCACATGTATTAACTGTGGAGAAAGCTTCCATATTGACGAATGCCATAATATTAACGAAAAATAGGGTCGCTTGAAAATTCCAGCTCTGAGATTAGGTTGATTGTATTATATTACCCCAGAGCTGGATTCTATTTCCAGCCTTCAAAGACTTCCTATTGTTTGCTGCCTTGCACTATCATATAATCCTTCCATGGTGTCGTCAAAAAATTGGTTATCTTCGAAGATTTCTCCAAGTTCGCCCAAATCAGATTCTCCATAATCTGCTGAAAGACTGTTTCCTTCTTTATCTCTGACCTCAAAACTTATTCCGGCTACAGCTGGTTGATTTTCCTTTCGCTCTGAAGAGTTATAGTTCACTCCAAAGTTGTCTGTTACTAGGTTGCCTGCTGCAGGATACATCATACTCGCCATACCCGCAGTCATCTGATCGACCACCATTTCTGTATCTTCGTAATCAGAAAAATCTCTGAAAACACCGTCATCTGATGTTTCAACACTAGCTTTTAGTTCATATCGAGGCGCTGGAGTATTTGATTCTACTTCTTTAACTCTAAATGAAACTGATTCGGTATCGATTACGTCACCTTCAATTGATCCGTCGTATTCGCTGTTTGTATCGAGATGATAACCTCTTGCAGCCATATCTTCGTTGAATTCTGTTAATTCTAGCTCTGCAGATCCCTCTGCAAATTCTACTGCAGACATATTAGGGTTGGCTCCTGATGGCAGATTCTCTCTCAGTTCTTCTTCGGATACATATGTAGATTCTTGGTTATTTTCCGATTGTTTTGCACTTTTTCCGTCTGAAGTACAACCTGCAATTGTTGCAGCACCTAAGACGCTGGACATTCTGAGAAGGCTACGCCTGTTTAGTTCCATAGTTGTTATTGTGTAGTAGTAATTTAAATATATTTCGTTTAGATGGGTCTTGTTCAAAAATATTCTTGAACACTGGCTTTTGAGTGTGGAACCTGATCTGTTTAACAAATCAATCACCTGTGGGGTATCGATGAATTTTGAAGACTATAGACCTTTATTCCGACCTGTCTAGATTGTATAGAAAGTTTCCATGTTGATGAATGTAAGAAGGTTTAAGTTATTAGCCAAGCGAAGATTTGTTTATGCCTGATACAGAAAAACTAAAGACAGAACAACTGCTTGAGAGCCGTCCAAGACTGGGCGAAGCCGAAGTAGATACATATGTTTCGGATATATACAATATCGGAGATCTAAATGTTGTCCAACACGAAAAAGAGAGCGCTACAGCAGTTTATATGGAATCAGAAGTACTGGAAGGCCTAGTAGGTTATACCGAATCAGAAGTCTTGTCTGAAATTGATAGTTTCTATGATTCCAAGTTTAGCTCAATGGAGTTTGATACATTTGAGTACGGTAATGGATGGGCTCTGGTTGGAATAGAAGATAACACAGTTTTCTGATTATCTCTAAAAATACGCTTCTATCTGTTGGGATTCGCTGCATGATAGATCATTTTTGAGTTGCTCAATAGGTTCTGGAACTCTCCATCCATCTGTTCCAATGTGTCTTGAAATATCTCTCTGTGTTTCTTATCTAGATCCATATCAGAATCCTCGAATTTTTCCCGCATATAATCCCAGTCTTCAACCTCCATATAATATACAAGATAGTTCCTATCTTCTGTTTCTTCGATAAAAGCAGTTTCTGTCAGTGTTTTTTCTTCAATTAAAGTTTCGATAAGTTCGTCTTTTCTTTCATTTTCCAGTTTTTCAAGCCAGTTTCTGAGTTTCTCAGTTTTTCCTTCTCTAATTCTGTATCTAGATACCCTTATATCTGCCATATATGGTTTTTAGATCTTTATTATATTAAAAATCTGAGTATAGAGTCTCTATTCGTCTAATATTTAGAAATTCAATATATGATAATCTGTTTTTATACGCTAACTAGGTTTTTTCTGTATTAATAAACGTTCAGGCGCTTGATAACCCTCTAAAATTTTAGTAGATCTTTTAGGCTTATCAAGAGCTAGATATTTATATTTTGATAGATTAAAGTGTGCTGTGAACTTCAATTTCCTGTATGAAGACCGATTGACGCCTGATATGCCTGAAAAAGTTAATAGAGCAGAGCTAGAAAGTGTTGATGGTTCTGTGTATCTTAAAGCTGAAGAGTACATAATGGAAGGTCATTCCAAAATATACTTTGAATCACCGACGCTTGAAGGTTTGTTAGGCTACAGCCCTGAAGAAATTATAGAAAGAATCGATGAGACATATGATTCTGATTTCGGATCATTGGAAGTAAACTCAATGGATTATGGAAATGGATGGGCGATCATTGATTTAGAAGAATGAATTTTTAAGAATCTACTACTCACTCGGAACTATGAGGAGTCTAAAAGATTTTATTGAAGGCGATAGAAACGAAGGTTTCCACGCAGAATTTTATGAAGAACTTCAGAAAAAAGATGAAGAACTAGGATTTATGCGGTCTATTGAGCAATCAGAAAAAGGTAAAGGAGATCTCTCTGGAGTCCCTTTTGTCGTCAAAGATGCAATATGTACAGAAGGAACAGTCACCTCTGCTGGTTCGAATATAATTGAAAACTATGAACCAGTCTTCGATGCTACAGTTGTAGAAAGATTAAAGGAAGCCGGAGCTACATTCTACGGAAAGACCAACCAAGACGAATTTGGCTTTGGAACATTTTCTACCAACTGTGCTTTTGAGACTCCTAAGAATCCTCATGATCCTGAAAGAGTTGTTGGAGGTTCTTCTGGTGGCGCAGGAGCAATCGTTGCAGCAATGGACAAACCTGTTATCTCAATCGGAGAATCCACTGGAGGATCTATTACAAACCCTGCTGCATACAATGGAGTAGTTGGTATAACCCCTACATACGGAAGAGTTTCACGGCACGGATTAGTGGATTATGCGAACTCTCTGGATAAGATCGGTGTTTTAGCCAAAACTGTATTCGGTGCAGCTAGAGGCCTAGAAGTAATAGCCGGTCATGATGAAAACGATCAGACCACAGTTGAAGGTCCAGTACCGGCTTTCTCAGAGAACCTGAAAGAAAAAGAAAATCTGAAAGTTGGAGTTCCAAAACAGTACCTAGAGCTTGAAGGAATGGAAAAAGGGGTTCGAGAAAACTTTGAAAACTCAATTGCAGAGCTTGAGGAAAAAGGAGCTAAAGTCGAAGAAGTTGATATGCCGCTTTTGCACAAAGACGTTGCGGTTCCGGCCTACTATGTTCTAGCTATGGCTGAAGCATCTACGAATCTAGCTAAGTTCTCAGGTATCAGATTTGGAATGGAGTTTGATCCCGAAGAATACTCCAGCTTTGATAGTTATGCTAAAGAGGTCAGGACGGAAGGATTTGGACAAGAAGTTAAACGCAGGGTTTTGCTTGGAACATATACTAGACAGGCAGGTTACAGAGATCAGTACTATCTGAAAGCCGCAAAGGTTCGACAGAAGATTATCGATCAGTTCAAGGAAGCATTTGAAGAATACGATGTTCTCGTTTCACCTTCGATGCCAAATATTGCTCCGAAAATAGAGGAAGCAGAGGATATGGCACCCGAGGAAATTTATGCGATGGATACACTGACAGTAGGACCTAACCTTGCGGGAATGCCGATGATATCGGTTCCTAACGGCGAAAGTAAAGGTATGCCGACAGGCCTACATATTATCGGCGATCATTTCGAGGAACAGACAATACTTGATGTTGCAAAAACTTACAATGCATAAATAATTTGGCTGTTTTAACAACTCTAGAGGGGGAGAACAAATATGGCAGATTCAGAGACTGCGGGTAGAACCACTATAGAAACTCCAGACCTTGTTAAAGGACTTTTTGACCCTGAATTTCGACACGAACTTAACAATAATATAGAAGAATACGGATCCAAAGACGCTAAAGAGCGTAAAGTGCTCCAGAGTCTTGAAGACCAGACTTTCAGACTTCAGAGTTCTGAGGATCAGAAACGAGTACGTCCATATCACTTGAACCGACTTCTTGAAGCATCAGGTATAGATCTGCCGTTTGATCAGAGAATACAGACAGGTTCTTCTGTAGAGCTAATCCATATGTGGACTAAGTATCTTGATGACAACCAGGACAACGACGATGTTAGGAATGGAGAGAAAGCCCCGCATGCATTGATGAGAGATGTTCTGGATGACAATGAGACTGCAGATTGGATCGCAACCAACCATATTCTTGATCTGAAATCAAGGGCATACAGACCTATCAAAGATCTTGATGAGGCTTATGTCGATGCCTCAACTAAACTTGATTTGCTTGAAATTCTCTGGGAGGCTGAAGAAGACCTAGCTGTAGGTCAGAACCTTGATCTTCTAGGAAGAAGAATCGCCAGAGAAAACGGACTCGAAGATGAGTTAACTTACAATGGCGGAGACTTTGACCTGATGGATTATAACTTTGAAACCAATGATCGAAAGACGGCTGCACTTTTCAGAGCAAACGGCCAGATAGTAGAAGAATTGATGGAAGACTATGAAGGTAAAGCACTTACAGAATATGGAAACTTGGCAGGTCAGGCATTCCAGATGTGGGATGATGCACTTGACTTTGAGAGAGGTCGGTTGAGCGACCTAGAAGAATCAAACTACAATGTGCCTATTACAATTGCACAGAGGTATCTTGAAACTCATCCTGAGGAAGAGAAAAACGAGCTAGGAGACTATCTTTCTGAAGTTATGTCGAGTGAGAACCCTCATTACAAAGAAGTCGAGAAAGCTGACCGGATTATAAGAGAGGAAACTCCGGCAATTGAAGCTTCCAGGAATCTGTCTCAACACCTTACAGAACAGGCAAATGAATATCTCGATGAAATAGAATGGGAAAACTATGGTAAAATAGAGGAAGTCAAGGAAATGACTGCTTACATGGGTTACGAGAGGTCAAAGTAAAAAAGTCTTTCACCCCGATTCTATATTATGACTGAAGTGAAAATAGGGCTGGAAACACATATCCAACTTGATACTAACACAAAGCTTTTCTGTGGCTGTCCAAACGAGGAAGCTGATGAGCCAAATAGCCATGTATGTCCAACGTGTCTAGGTCATCCTGGAAGCAAGCCAAGATTAAATAGAGCTGTTCTTGAGAAAGCAGTTAAGACTGCGATGTCGCTTCAGTGTAATATTAATGAAGACATCTTTTTCTCACGGAAAACCTATTTCTATCCGGACATGTCGAAAAACTATCAGATCACCCAATACGAGATTCCGGTCGGAGAAACCGGAGAGATAGAAGTAGAAGTCGGCGATGACAAAAAAGAAATCGGTATCACAAGATTACATATTGAGGAAGATCCTGCTAAAATGAAACACGTCGGTGGATCGATCTCTGATTCTGATTATACTAAGATTGATTACAACCGTGCCGGAACACCGCTTTTAGAGATTGTTACTGATCCAGATTTTAAATCTCCGGAAGAAGCACGTGCATATCTTCAGCAACTTGCTCAAATTTTCCAATATCTTGAGATTTATTCTCCGGAATCAGATTTCGCTATCAAGAGCGATGCTAACATCTCGATTGATGGCGGACAAAAAGTTGAAGTAAAGAACATTACAGGAACTTCAGAAGTTGAGAAGGCGTTGAGTTATGAGATCTCCCGTCAAAAACAGATGAAGCGTAGAGGTAGGGAAGTAAAACAGCAGACTCGAAGCTACAATGCTGGCATGAGTGTAACGGAAGCTCTTAGAGAGAAAGAGACCGAAAAGGACTATGGATATATCTTTGACCCAGACCTCACAAGACAGGAGCTAGGACAACAGTTCCAGCAGAAAATTAGAGATGGTATTCCAGAGCTTCCACACGAGAAGTTCAACCGATTCAAACAGGAATATGGTCTATCCGATAAACTTGTAGAATCTTTGGTTAGAGAACCGGCAATAGCCGACGACTTCGAAAAACTTGCTGAAGAGCACGAACCAGAGCTTGTCGCGGCTATGATGACAGGCGACCTGAAGAAAGTTCTTAACTACAACGAAGTATCCTACGCAGAAACCGAGGTCAAATATGAATGGATTGACTATTTGCTTGGACTGATGGGAGAAAACAAGATTTCAGATAGAAACGCAGAGCAACTTCTTAGAGAACTTGTGGAAGAACCAAGAAGCCCTGAAGAAATTGTTGAAGAAGAAGATCTTCTGAAGGCAGAAGAAGATGAAGTCGACCAGATTGTCTCTACAGTGATTGAGGATAATCCTAATGCTGTCGATGACTATAACTCTGGTGAAGATGGCGCAATTAATTTCCTTGTCGGCCAGGTAATGCAGAATTCTGGTGGAAAAGCTGATCCTAAAACTGCTAGAGAGAAAATTATTAACCAGCTCGAGTAGATCTAGTTATGGTTTTGTTTGAGGAAACCCAGAAATTTAGACAGAACTGGCTCTGGCTATTTCTGTCAATCTTCTCTATAGGCTCAATATTCTATTTATACTACCTAAATGATTTGGATGCAATTCTTGTGATGGCGGCAACTATGGTTGCTACATTCAGTCTCTTCTACTTTGCCAGTCTTAGAACAAAAGTTACAGAGAACGGAATCCACATCAAGTTCTTTCCATTCCATCTATCTGAGAGATTAATTAGGCTTGACGAAATAGAGGAACTTGAATCTGGTGTTTACTCACCTATCAAAGAGTTCGGAGGTTGGGGCTTGAGATGGAGACCTAACAAGATCGCATACAATGTTTCTGGGAATAAAGGGGTCAGAATTACGAAGAAGACTGGCAAGCAAATAGTGATAGGATCTCAGCGACCTAAAGAATTTGAACAATCGATAAAAGAGGCAATGAATTGATGGACGGAATTGAATCGCTTTGGAGCGAGATTCAAGATAAAGATGATGTCGCACAGAAACGTTACCTTATGTTCAAGATTTTCGACAAACTTCTGACTGAAAGATTTTCAATTGAAGATAAAAAACCAGATACAAACGATAAAGTCGGAAAGCTTAAAGACTTAGATGGTTACATGTACAAGCTTTCACAGGATTTTCTGACATTATCCAGCACTATGAAAAAGGAAAATAAACTAGAGAAAATAATTGAACATGTTGAAAGAAAGATAGATTAATTCTTTATTTTCTATCAGGATCAAGCATTTTCAGGTCTACTTCCAGTCCAAAATCGTCTTTACTTACTCTGAAAGGAATAGTGTCTTCGTAAGGCTGGTAAATTTTCCATCCATCTCCTTCTAATGCAATCTTGTCTTCATCTTCTATGGAATCTGCAATTTCTCTTAGAAAATCTGCTGCATCTTTTTTCCCTAATCGAAACTCTTTGTGGAAATCGTTGTCTTCTGTCATATTTTAGGATTCATCTGGTATATTGAAATAATTGAGGAACCAGATATGTCTTTAAAGCTCTAGACTATTTACTGGACGAATTTGACAGTCCAATTTGCATTATCATTGTTCTGTACAATGGCTTTGGCTTCGTATTCATTTCCAGTTTTCTTATCTAATATATAGAAACCATATTCAATTATATTCTGGTTCTTCAGTGTAACTTCTGTCACTTCTGATAACCATCTTGACCCTCTTTTAGACATTCCTAATGTCTTGGCTGTCTCTCTGCATGTAGAGATTACTTTTTCCCTAATTTCGTCTTTCATATGCTTTATTTGAACCAAAACCTTATTTGTTTAACTGTTAAGTGACAACTATTACGAGCTGGATAAAGAGGCGGTGTACCAGCCGTATGTACAAATATAAGCAAATTGGACTAAAACTCAATCAGCTATCTTAAAACAAAATTTTTCCAGAAAATAAAGAGTAAGAAAATGTTGGGTGACGGACTTACGATATTAGCCCGGTTTTCCCCAACTTAGGCAAACATCTCGTGAGGAGTAACGTTTTCGTCTGCAAGGAAGTCTTTTTCAACCCCTAGATTTCCTTCTTTTAGATCTTTGACTGCTTCTTCAAAGTCGGCCATACTGACCTTTACGTCTGAAAGATCTTCTTTGCCTTCAAGTGCTGTGATTGCGGCTTGCTTTACAATCTGTTTGATATCTCTTCCTGTGAAGTTATCATCTAGCTGTTCTGCAAGCAGTTCAAGATCGACATCTTCTTTGAGATCGATCTGTCTTGTGTGAACCTGTAGAATTTCTCTCTTGGCTTCATCATCAGGTACAGGTACCTCAATCGCACTACATCTGTTAAGTAGTGCCGGATCCATTACATCTGGCTTGTTTGTCGCAAAGATTGAGACAACGTTGGAAGATTCTGAATCAAGCCCATCAAGTTCGGATAGTAGCTGGGACATGGTTCTTTCAACTTCTTCTCCGCCGTGTCTTCTATCATCTAATCGTTTCTTTGCGATTGCATCTATTTCATCGATAAAGATGATCGATGGCTTATCGGATGCACGAGCCTGTTCGTATAGTCTCTTGACTTTTTTGGCTCCTTCTCCAATGAATTTTTCAACTAGCTGAGGGCCGTTGATCATGAACATGTTAGCATCATATTCGGTGCTTAATGCCTTTACCATGTGTGTCTTTCCTGTTCCCGGCTTTCCAATCAGTAGGATTGATTTGTCAAGATCCATTCCCCATTCGTGAATCTTCTGTTGTTTTTTAGGATCTAACTGAGCTCCTACATTGGATTTCATCGACCGGATAACGTGATCTAGACCTCCAATATCAGAGAAAGATACATCTGTATCTACAGAGTTGAACTCTGCGTCTTTTCCTTTTTCTACAATATCTGTTACCTTGAAACTGTTTGGATCAAGCGCAACTTCTGTTCCAGGGGCGAAATCCTCTGGGCTGTAGTTGTTTGGAACTTCTACTCCGTAACGTCCCTTCATATTTCCGCTTGCTTCTACCCAGATTCTTTCTCCATCGAACTCAGAAACGATGACTCCTCTGAGAACCGGTGTCTTCAGATTGGTTCCGTGAGGGTTTTTTGTCTGTGAAGCCTGGCTCTTCTGGAAGTACTGTGGGAACTGAATTTTCTGTTCCTTGCCTTTCTTCTTCTGTTTCTGCTTTTGCTTCTTTTCTTCAGTCTGTTCAGAGTTATTATTTTCTTCAACCATTTTATTCACCTGTCTTCTCAGACGCTGAACTCGATTTCGAATCCGGATGAAGAACTTGTTCACACGCTTCATCCCTACCATACACTGAGAACATGTCCAACTCATCTTTATAAATTAAAGTTTTAGGGCTCAACAACCAGTTGAAAAGAATTCTTACATTCAAGTTCCTCTAATAGAATTTGAACCGGTAGAAAACAGAATATTATCAAGAATAAAACGAACCCGTAGGGATTTGAACCCTAGACCTAGCGGTCCGAAGCCGCTCGCTCTGTCCAAGCTGAGCTACGGGTCCAGTAGATACAACCTCTACTGTATAGACTCAAGCCACATAAGATGCCGTTGCCTGAACAAAAGTTGATCTGGAATTCTTAAATAGCCTTTTTCGAAGGTATTTGAGACCTTTTACAATTTCAGAAGTTTTATACAAAAATAAACCTAAACAAAAATAGTAAAGGAACACTGAGATACTTATGAAAAACATATTCAACACTCTTCAAGGACACTATAACCAAGTCAAACAACATTATAGATCAGGAGAGCAAACTGAAATTGATTCTGAAATCTTTCAGGTTCTGGAAGAGGATCTGAATGCAGTTGAAAACTCCATAGAATACTGGCATGAAATATTTCAGATTTACGAGGCTATCATATCGAATTTAGATACTTTGATAGATGATTTTACCGTATTAGAAGGCAGAATAAAAGGAGACATTAACACATTTGATATGCCATATGGCCGAGATAGGATAAAATCTCTAGGAAATAAGCAAAATATTTTGACAATAAACCAGATTGAAACAGTGTTGGAACAGGCTCAAAACTTAGAGAGTTTAGAGGAAAAAAGACAAATCAGTTCTCAAGCACAAAGCTATCTAGAAAATGTTGAAAAAAATCATAAAAAATTAGCCGAAAGCCTAGATAACTTAGAAGCAGAAAAGAAATCGATAGATAAAAGATTTCGTTCTAACTCAAAAAAGCTTCAGAAGCTCAAAGAACTAGCAGAAACTATAGTCCGCCAGACATCGAGTCAGGAAGGTGAGTTAGCGACTGAGAAACACAAGCTGGCTAAAGAAGTAATTTATATTATAGAATATGCTGATAACACGGAAAAAGGATCTTCTATTACTAGAAGAAAATTCCTGTTTGCTGTTGCAGCCACCGGAATAGGTATCAACAAGTTCACAGATCTGGACCAGAAAATTTATTCAGATTTCAATCGTGCAGCAAACAACGTCGCGTTTGAACTGATGGGAGCTAAACAATCTACAGATCCCGAAGCATACTATTATGATGTTGTAGATAAACAAAAACTAGAGGCTTTTAACAAGGTTATAGAGGGAAAAGAAGTAAAAATAAGGATTTATAACCTAGGTATTGGCCAAAATGATATACCCAATTATCCGCAGAGTAATATCATCGGTTATCTACGCAACCAGTTCTGGAAAGGTTTGGAGATAAAAACAAATATACAGTGGGAAAATAACGTACTAACTGAAGATCATGTCAAGAACCCTGTCACTTTGAGGTCTAGCATAGCAGATATCAATCTAAGAAACATGAACGATAGGGAAGTTCAAAACTTTCTTGATACGCTAGGAACTCTAGCCAATACCCTCAAACAAAATGAAGATATCTGCTGTATAATAACCGAGATGGGGGCAGGACTGTTTCAGCCAAGATCTGCAGGAGGTGGAGACTGTATATTGATTAACAGAGAGGATCCAAACACGCTCAAATATGTTCTGGCTCATGAAATAGGTCATCTAATAGGGTTACCTCACAACCACGGTACTGACGTAATGAGTTACTCTCCTGAAAGGCTTCTGAGAGGCGAAACAGGCACTTTAAACAATGCATTCAATCAAGAATCTCGTAGAAAGCTAGAAATAATCAAGAATATCCATAGGTCGAACACCTAAAGTAATCCAATTGGATGAGTTAAGTCACCTACTAACTGTATTATCATTCAATAGTTTCTAGAGCTTCCATAAACTCGTTTTCAACTATTTCTTTGACTTCATTGTTTTCAGATTCTGCTATTTGTAGCATCTGTGCTTTTCTGGCATGTTCTTCGAGTTCTTCGATTGCTTGTTTACAAAATCTTTCAATGTATTCCTTATCGGTTTCTTCTTGTTTTTTATCAGGGCGGATTGATTTTTCCTCAAATGAACCATATGTTCCTAGCTTAGCATCATCTACCTTTCTTTTCAACAATGGTACATATTCTAGAAAGTTCTCGAAGGAAGCTAACCTAACATGTTCTCCGATCTCAGTTTCCAGATATTCTCTGTCTATCCGGTTTTCTCCTTCCAGTTCAACAACTGCTTCATCAGGAATATCGATGTAAAAATGTTCGAAAATCTCTAAACCATCTAAGTTAAACTCATCTCTGGATCTTTCCTCTAGATCCGTATCTTCTGCAACCAAATCATACAGTTCGAGTTGAAAATCCTCTCTATACTCATCAGATAGTTTTCCGAGTTCATCGAGTATCTGTTCGTATCTCATAACTGATTGGTATTAGTTTAGAGTATAGAATCCTTATACTTTATCCGATTTAAGATGAAAAAGGTCCTGAGATAGTAGAACAATGTATTGATATGTGGATGCAGGGGACAGGATTTGAACCTGCGAACGGCTAACCGACAGGAGCCTAAATCCTGCGCCTTTGACCACTTGGCTACCCCCGCGTGGTGTGTAATTTGGTGTTCGTAGGTAATCTTCAAAAAGGGCTCGGGAACCTGATTTTAATCGGACTGATATAGGAAAAACTATTTATGTCTTAATTGGAGTACAGATAACTCTTAGAAATCTATAAGTACAAACTTTTTTAAATGCGCTGTTGTAAACTGTTGAAGTGTCAATAAACCAGCAATTAGAAGATGGAATGCCTCTTGAAGATTATATAGAACAAAACCAAGATAATATTGAATTACCTGCTGGTGAAATAAGCCAGGATACGTGGCTAGTGTATAACGAGCACAGAGGTGTTCGTGTAGCTCATAGAGATGATGATGAAAGTCTTGAAGCCTGCGAATTCATGTATGATACATTTTACCAACTCAAAAATGAGCTAGATGGAATAGTTTCTGATGAAGGACGTTACAATGCATTTGTAGATGAAAACTCAGACGGGAAACCTCAGCATGTAATTTATGACAGTGAGGAAACCGAAGTATTTGTCAAATCAGATCAGATATACTCGCTTCATTCCAGGCGTTAAGCCTGATTTTATTTTGCTTTATTCTTCTTCTTGTATTAGAGCTTCAATCTGGTAAGTCTTTTGGCACTGGGGATATCCTTCACAGCCCCAGAAATAACCGTATCGTCCCTCTTTAATCTTCATAGGCATTCCACATTCGGGACATCCAACTTCTCTAGGCTCGGTGTCTCTGTGTTCTTTACATATAGGTTGACCTGCAGAATTAGTCTTAGTCGCTGGTTTTCCACAGAAAACACACTTAGTAGATTTAGTTTGTGGTGGCATAACAATATCATTAGATCAGAGAATTTTTGTAGTTAGGCCATAATGTTTTCATATGACTCAGGTATTTGCCTTTGGTCACTCGATAACCCAGGGGTTTTGGGATAATGAAGGAGGATGGGTTCAGAGGCTAAGAAGGTTTCTAGATGCTAAAAGCCTAGAAAATCCGGACAAATATTATTTCGAAGTCTACAATCTGGGAGTATCAGGAAATGATTCAAGACAGCTTTTAGAAAGGTTTGAATCTGAGGTAAACGCCCGAATTTCGGAAGAAAATCAAACTATTATCTTGTTCCAGATTGGGGCCAACGATATACAGTACTTTAACGAAGAATATAGGCTCAGAACTCCTAAAGAAGACTTTGAACAGAATATATTAGATCTAATCTCAAAAGCAAAAGAATATACCGACAATATTATCTTTGTGGGCGATCCGATTATCACAATTGAAGGACCTATTCCTTGGTCAAAAGACAAGGAGTTGAGCGATAGCCGGTTGAAAAACTATACAGATACCGTTCGAAGAAAATGTAATAATCATAACATAGCTTATGTGGATAATCGATCTGAACAAACCAAAGAAGAGTGGTCAGAGAAACTCGAGGATGGATGTCATCCTAACGATAGAGGTCATCAACTGATTTTTGAAAAAGTAAAAGAAAAGATGAGAGAAGAGAAACTGATTGATTTCTAACTATCTATTCGTTTTTCTGCTGTTTGACAAATTCGGAGGCATGAAGCGCCGCATCACATCCCTGTCCTGCTGAAACAACTAGTTGCTGGGCTCCCCAGTTGACCACATCTCCTGCAGCATATAGTCCTTCTGTATCAGTTTCCAGTTTCTGGTTAACCTTGATTTGTCCGGATTTATTGGTCTCGACCAGATCAGTTATATCCGAGTTTGGTACTGTCCCGATCTCTATGAATGCTCCTGTGACTTCTAGATCCTGGATATCTCCGTCTTCATCTTCGTATTTTAATCCTTCAAGCAGGTTATCGCCGTAGAACTCTGTTGTTGTTCCTGTGATGACTTCAACGTTTTCTGTTGACTTTACCTTGTTTATGGTAATTTCTTCACCTTTCAGGACTCCGGATCGGCTTAGAACATAAACTTTTTCCGCAATATCTGAAAGATAGACTGCTGCTTCTGTTCCGGCATAACCTCCCCCGATTACAGCAACTTCCTCTCCCTGGTATAGCGGCCCATCACATACTGCACAATAGCCAACGCCTTTGTTTGCAAACTCGTCTTCCGATTCAAGACCTAGTTTTCTACGTGATCCGCCAGTCGCAAGTATAACAGAATAAGACTCGAAAACCGTTCCGTCCTCAAGTTCTACTTCGAAAGTTCCGTTTTCTTTTCTTACATCGATTGCTTTCTGGCCTAGTTCCTCATCGACATCGTATTCTCGCATGTGTTCAACATATTTGTCCGCGAGTTCAGGGCCTGAAATTGATTTTATCCCAGGATAGTTCTCAACTATATCAGTATTGTTTATCTGTCCGCCGTATTCGTCTGCTACAACCATAACATCCATGCCGCTTCTTACTGCATAGATTGCGGCTGTCTGAGCTGCAGAAGCTCCTCCTATAACAATTAAGTCACGCATGTTAGAAAGTTAAGTCCCTGACTTACTTATTGGTTTTAGTTACCTTGGAGTCGGTGCCTGATCGACTTCTATACTGTTTTCCTCTAGAACTTCAACAATAAGTTCTCTATCAAATCCTTCAACTACTTTATCGCCAACAGAAAGTACTGGAGCCTCTTTTTGACCTGTGAGTTTTTCCAGTTCTTTTTTTGCAGATTGTTTTTCTTCTATATTAACTTCTTCATAATTTACATCGATGAAATTTAGAAATTCCTTAACACGTATACATCTTGAACACATCGGTGCAGTATAGAGTTTGACAGAGGTCACAAAACTAGTTATCGGAAATAGGTTTTTAACTATAGTCCTCAACTTATTTTTTGTAAGGCCAATGTATGCGGCGTTGGTCCAGTGGCTAAGACACGACCTTGCCAAGCAATTAATCCTAAATATAGGGGTTAAATGCGCAATGTGGTCGTAACCGGGGTTCAAATCCCCGACGCCGCATTAATATTGTCTTTTAGGATTTCTAGGCTGGATTTTATCGTTGAAATTTACTACATCTTTCCCTGTTATCCTTATCTTGTATTTTGTTCTATATCCTCTAGGATCATTTTCTTTAAATTCGGTGAATGAGATATTGAGCTCTTCGAGAATATTTTTCTTATTCTTCACGAGGCTTTCGCTAGCGCTAGTAAAGACATATCTTCTATGATCGGGTCTTCTATATCCGTCAGTATCTATTAAACCTCTTACAAATCCTATCTTGAACTTTTTACTAAATTCTCTCTTAGGTTTTAGACTAACAGTTTCCGTCTTGTCTTTTCCCCAGTACAAATTTTTATTCAATAATTCATAAAGTCGCTTTGATTTATAGTTCAATATTGCTGTTGAACCCTCCGAGCAAGTGTAGATGTTAGGTGCCTTCTTTAGTTTGAGTTCTAGGTGGTCTGCAAGTATTTTCCAAGAATTTGACAGCTATGCTATTAAAAAAGGGTGTTGTCTAGACGGTTGTTACTTTTCGCATATGAGCCAAGGTAAATATTGGTTTTAATAGGATTGAGTTAATTGGGACTATGTTCGAACAGATACTCCAAAGAAGCCACACAGTCAGAGAAAGTCATGAACTACAGGATGAGAAAGCAAAGGTAGTGAATCTAGAAGGTTCAATCGACATAGACCGAAATGTAGAAGGAAAAAACATTATACTTGTAGACAATATCGCATTAAGCGGTATATCTCTTATACATGGAGCTAATCGTTTGAAACAGGAAGGAGCGGAGAATGTTTTAGCTCTATGTATTGGAACAAAGACGGAAGGCAAGAACGCAAGTGCAGTTAACGGAAAACAGAAGGCAAGTCAACTACTTTGATCAAACATGAAAAACCACTCAATCAACTTCAACGGTGATCTCAATAATGAAAGATATATTCCTGAACGAAAAACCTGTAATGACATTAGTAGTCATCAGAAGACACAGAGACGAAGTCTATTGCAGCGTAGTATCTAAAAGGATCGACACAACTTATGCACACACAGTAAAAATAATCTCAAAACTCGAGGACAAAGGTTTAATCAAAAGTAAGAAGAAAGGGCGGAAAAAGTTTCTGGAACTTACTGATAAAGGAGAGGAATACGCAGATCTGTTTATAGACCTGCTTGATCTGATCGAAAGAAGGCCTGATGGGAAAGATGAGGAAGGTCTAAACAAGCTTGGAGGCGACTCTATAATAAACAAATAATCTTCAGGCCGGATTTAAGTCTTTTTTTGATTGTTTTAAAACCCATATTTCTTTCTAATAGTTTAAAATGTTTCCTAGTATAATAATTATGGTTTAAAATATGTTACCAACTTCTAGAGTATTTTCTAAAATAGTTGCTTTGAACAATGCATCTCTCTGTAATAATAGGTTATAAACTGGAGAGGGATTGTAATACTAAGGAATCATCATCGGAAGATGGAGAGATAAACTAACCAAGGGTGTCTAAAATTTGCGCTAACAACCGAAACTTTGAAACCGAGCTTCAAGCTCAATCAGAAGAATTGAAAACCATGCTAATGCCTGAGAAAGAAATCAGTTACTCGATAGACTTTATACCTATGAGAATTATGAGATAGCAAATTACATATTCTTCTAATTTTCCTTTCAAACGTCTTTTATCAAATATGGAAGATATAGAGCAAAATACTGGTTGAAAATATCTCGGATGATAAACAAGTCTTTTGTCGATTGAATTCTTGATTCTATATCCATTTGAGAATATATAACTGATCAGATTTACTGAGATCATTTAAATCTGACCTTAACTAAAACCTGTTTGATGAGTCAGAAACAAGATCATACTAGACTAAAATACCTTGTTTCATACACTTTAGCAATGACTGCAGCTTTTCTGACTTTCAAATCTTTCTATATATTCCAGGGAAGTTCAAAGTTTGGAGTGGAAACGGTCGGACTTAATTTTGGTATATTGCTTTTCTTATGGTTTCTAAGCTTTATTCACACAGGATTTATTAGAAGAAATATTTTCATGGTGCTTTTGTTGCCGCTGGCAGGCCTTCAAATTACAAACCTGATGTTGTTGCTCGCCTCTCCAGGAGTCAGTAACTTCGGGTATATAGCATTTGTTTCAACGAGCTCTATACTAGTTTTTGCATCTTATACCGCTAGAAACTATGAAAGACAGCTTTAGTATTCTTTTATTTCAAAATTCTCAGTCAAAATCTTTTCTACCTTTGTAAGTCTTTCCATGTTGACCTGCTGTGGCATATAACGGCTGGCCGATGTTGATTGTTTTCTTACAGCTACAACTCCAAGTTCTTCTAGCATGTTTAGGCACGAACCTGCAGTGGTTGAAGCCAGTGGAAAGTTCTCTGAGACCTTAACTGAGGTAAATGATAGTCCCTGTTTAATACCAAAATAACGGATTGCAGCCTTTATGAGATAGAAGTTATCGACTAGAATCTGGAACTGTCTAGAGTTAAAATCTTTCAATTCAGCAATTTCCTGCTGTAGTTTCTGTTCAGAAATCTGTTCTCCAGACATTATACAAAATTGATGCAAGTCATAATTAAAAACTCTGTTATATTCAATCAGGGTTTTGCAGTCTTGGCTAGAACAAAACCGATAAATGCGGTTAAACCTAACAAACCTAGGAACTCAAGATAGAATCCATTTTCTATGAATAGACTGATCATCAAAAGCGGCAAAATAAATATAGAGTTAGCTCCTAGATACTTTAGGAAAACTTTGGGATTGAAAAGCCGGTAGTTAGGTTTCAGACCTGTTAGGTAAGATCCTAGACCAACGGTATAGATCTGTGTGGAGAGACTAGCTGTTAGCGAAAGAATAATTTCAATATATGAACCAGAGTAGAATAAGAAAGCTCCAAACAAGAATGTGGAGGTTAATGGTACTGAAACAAGAAGGAAAGATTTTTGTTTAGCTCTTAGAACCATTTTAGAATCAATTGGTAGATAAATATAATCTTTTGCATCGTCGAACCTGTTTATCCAGTTGTATACGGTTAGAGATACTGTGCCTATGAGGACTCCAAACGATATTAATGGATTCTGTAGAAAATAGCTTGCAAAAGGGAAATAAAGCACAATAAACCAATAGAGGCCTGTCAACACTGTTAATGAGAAAAATACCTTCAATATACCTCCGGTCGAACGCATAATATCAACTATATTCTTACCAACTAGTGGTCCAAAGCGGTTACTGTAACTTATACTATAGCCTGGAACCTTTGTCGATAAATTACTTAGAACTATAGCTGCCAAAACACCGGCTATAAAACCACCGAACAAAAGCCCTATACCGTAAAACACTGAGAGGCCGGATACAAGAATTGCTCCTATGGACAGAGGTGCCAAAAAGAATACAGTATAGTAGATTATATTCATCAACAGGAAAGATAGCAGTAATTTTCTACGGCTTAGAGGAAGTGTTCTAGAAGAATAAACTAGTAGATTGTAGGATCCTAAAATATTTTTCATTGCGTCTCTGGACCAAAAACCTATAGCACCGACTGATAGACCCATAAACAAACCTAGGAAACCAAGTATCTGTGTTAAGGTATTGGCTCCTAGGGTTGAAAGTTCGATTAAACCATAGCTTCCTATAAACGATATTAGGAATATTGTTAGAGGAAACATAGCAAAGGATCGGCCATTGAATATTTCAGAGTGCATCCGCCACTCTTCCTTAAGCATTCTTCTAATAATCATAGTTGTTCAAAAATTTCTCTCTGAGATTCTGGGTGTCTTCGATTTCTTCGACTACTTCGCCGTTTTTGATAAAAAATACTTTATCACAGACTTCTTCGGCGAGATTAACGTTGTGAGTGCATAAAAATATAGTTTCCGAATGATCATCGAAGATCTGTTTGACCTCTTCCTGAATAACAGGATCAAGGTTTGTCATAGGTTCATCGATGAAAACCAGTTCGGGTTTATGGAAAAATGCCTGAACTATCATCAGCTTCTGTCTTTCACCTTTTGAAAGGTTGTGTGTTAACTTATCTAACTTTCCTTCAAGATGCAGTCTTTCAATCCAGTTGGCTTCATCAACCTCTTCATCCCGGATATCGGAGATAAACTCAAAGTATTCTCTCCCGGTCAGAAAGCTCGGAGGGTCCTCTCTTTCTGGAAGTATGCCTAACCTGCTTCTAAGTTCTACGGGATCATCTTCTGGATCTTGTCCTAGAACTTCAAGCTCTCCAGAATCACGTTCTATCTGACCTGTAAGTATTTCGATAGTAGTTGATTTTCCAGCACCATTCGGTCCAAGAAAACCGACTATCTCTCCTTTGTTTATTTCAAAAGAAATATCTTTCAGAGCTTTAAGATCTCCAAAACTCTTTTCCAAATTCTTAGAATTTATTATGCTCACTAGGTTTCACATCCTTTTACTATGTGTTGTTCGACCATGGACTTAATGCTATTTTTCAGGTTTTTAAGACCGTTTCTATCGCCTGTAGAAACTTTTCTCATCACCGCTCCTTCTATACAGCATGCAAGTATATCAGCTATTACTTCTGGTTGTTCAACATCTAGATCTTCAAGCATCTCTTTTAGATTCGCCAATATAAGAGAATCGATTTTCTGAAACTTCTCAGTAAAATTCGGGCTTTTAGGTGCTTGAGATCTTACTTCAAGAAATGCTTTGTGAAACTCCCATTGTTCATCGTCTTTAACTCCGAGAGCCATATCAAGCAGATTATCGAGTCTCTGTTGTGGAGGTGCATCTTCAAGCCGGTCATGGTTTTGTTCTATGTGTTTTCCCATGTAATCTAGAAAAGCAAGTATCAGATCCTGTTTATCATCGTAGTGATAGTAGATCAATGATTTTCCCTTATCGGACTCATCAGCTATCTTCTGTATTGAAAGCTCTGCATAACCGTGTTTACAGAGGGCGATATAGGTAGCATCCATTATTTCCTGTTTAGATTCTTGAGACATTTGACCAACTTCACTAACTGAATGTTCGTTCAGTTTTATAACATTGATCAATATTATAGTTTTCGTAGATGATATCGCCGCTGAAGATCCTGGCAAACATTCAGCTTGAATACACAGACCATATTATAGTAGGTTGTGTTCTTCTAACAGCTCTAATGGCTACAGGTATACCTAATATAGAGCTTCAGACTGATTTCCAATCAAGCCTACCAGATACACTAGATCCTATAGCAACACAGGATAAGGTCGAAGCCAACTTCGGTAGCAGTGATGCGATAATAGTTCTTTTCGAGACAGACAGCCAACCTATTGAAGAGGGTTTTGTTACAGATATCAGAGATCCTGATATGATAAGGACATTGAACTTTCTCGAAAACCAATTACAGAATGAACCCTCGATATCTTCAGTTAACTCTATGGCCTCTATGTTTGAACAAACACCTGATTCTAAAAAAGAGGTTAAAAACGTCTTAAGTCTGTCAGAAGCCAGTTTTACAAACAGAGACTATACTGCAACAACGATGTATGTAGAACTAAACAATGACATGACTGAGGAAAATATAAGGCAAGCAACTCAGACAATAAATCAAAATATAGACCAGGCACCGAAATATCCGGGTATAGATATCCAGACTACGGGCACACCTGTTATGAGAAACGTTCTCTCCGATGTCTTGGTAGAAGATACTGTAAAAATAATTGCAATAGCCTCAGGTTTAATTCTCGTACTTCTTATGGCTGTTAGAGGTCCTGCTTATGGAGCTGCAACATTTGCACCTCTGTTTCTTGGACTTTTATGGACTCTAGGCGCAATGGGTCTTTTGGGAATACCGCTGACAATTGCAACTATTGCACTTGGTTCTATGTTGTTGGGTCTAGGAGTAGAATATGGATCATTTATCTCGGAAAGGATAGCTGAAGAGACAAAAGAAAGAGGCCTGGAAGAAGGAATAACAACTACAGTTCCGAATACGGGTAAAGCCGTTTTGGGCTCATCAACTACAGACCTAGTTGGTTTTCTAGCACTTTTGTTGGCTTCAATATCGTTTATGCGTGATCTGGGTATAACTCTAGCGCTTGGAGAAGTTCTTACACTAACTGCAGCTCTGGTTCTAACACCGGCATTGATCATAAAATATGAGAGATGGAAAACAGACAGTTCCGAAAAAGGTGATGAACAGTGAACGAGAAAGTAGAGAACACAATAGATAACTATTCTAACCTGTTGTTCAGGAAACCTGGAACCGTTCTAATAATTGCAGTAATATTTACAGCAATAGTTGCTTCGGGAGCATCTAACGTAGAGACTGTAGAACAAAACCAGGAAGATCTTCTGCCAGATTCGCTTCCTACAATGCAGGCTTTCAGCACTATAAGTGCGGAGTTTTCGTCAGATTCAGGTACAACCTATACTGTCTTGGTTGAGGCAAATCCTCAATACTCGAATTCTAACGAAATTAGAGACTTGAGGAATCCTGAGGCTATAAGGTTTATGAGAGCGGTATCAAATGACATAGAATCAGTTGACAGAGTTTCTTCAGTATCTTCTGGTTCTGATCTGTTCCAGGATATACCCTCAGACAAACAAGGAGTCCAGAATGTTTTCAATAGGCTTGGAGAACCGAGATGGCAAAATTATATTTCAGAAGATTATCAAAATGGACTAGTCCGGGTAAATACTGTGGATCTGACCGCGGAAGAACAGATGGAGATGGCAGATACAATCAGGACTACAGTTGAGGCACATGAAAAACCTTCTGGGCTTGATGTTGGCTATACTGGTCAACCATACATCGATGAAGCATTTCAGAATCAGACCAATCAGACTATGAGTTTAACAGGTATTGCAGCGCTTTTAGGCGTTATAATTGTAGTTGTAGTGCTGTTTAGATCATTTTTCTATGGTGCTACATCGCTTATAACATTGATATTCGGTGTAGCAACAGGATTTGGGCTGTTTGGCTGGCTGGGATTAAACATGAGTCCGGCAACTTCAGGAGCTATAACGATGGGTATAGGAGTTGCAATAGATTTTGGCATACAGCCGATCGCACGTTATATAGAGGAAAGACAGCAACTGGAAATTGAAGGATCTGTTTCCGAGACTATTAAGGGAGTTATAACACCTATGACTGTTGGATTGATTGCAGCAAACATAGGGTTCCTATCGCTAAATGTTGGAAGGGTAACTTTCCTTTCAGATCTTGGTACTCTGCTTACTTTAACCACTACAATGGCTTATATCTCGGCTTTTACGGTTATTCCGCCTGCACTTATATTATATGACCGATACTTCACGGAAAACGGTACATCAGGATTTACACTGTCTAAAATACGATTAAACTAATACTAGGTGAAAAATTCAACAATGAACACAAAAACACTCGCGGCATTTGTAGTTACAGCCTTCTTTATTGGAGGTGCAACAGCACAGACAACACAACCAACAACAAATCTGGAGCCGGTGCTTTTACAGACCGATCCAGTACCTGTACAATCAGGTGAAGATGCAGAAATCAATTTCAAAGTACGTAACACAGGAAATACAGCAGCACAAAACGTTGAAGTAAACATCAAAGATAGTTTCCCATTTAGATTAAAACCGGATAGGAAAAGAACCTATGAGCTCGGAAAAGTCAATCCTGGAGAAGAATATTATATAACTGCCGAAGTACTGGTGGCCCAAGATGCTCCGGATGGACAGAATGATCTGAAAATAGAAACTAATGGTGGAAACAGTTTTTCAGTTACACGAAACGTCCCGATCAACGTCCAGAACAGTGATGTAGAGCTTAACCTTGCGAACCTAAAGACTAGCCCTTCTTCACTTATGCCGGACACGGATGACAACAAGATCACGGTAGAACTAGCCAACAACGGCGATAAGACTGCAGAAAATGTGGTTCTAAATCTTGATTTGCCTTCAGCTTTCGAACAGACAAGCAGTTTCTCCTCCAGACAGGCTCTTGGAAACATTCCTGCCGGGGAGATAAAGTCAGCTACATTCAATTTTGATATAGCAGAAAAGGCTCCAAATGGCGAAATAGAGATCCCTACGGAAGTCAGTTACTCTGCAGGAGAACAAACAGGAAGAACAACCAAAGAACTTCATTTCTCAACTTTTCTGGAAGGAAAACCACAGTTTGAACTAAATCAAGTAAACTCAAGTCTCAGAGTTGGAGGTTCGGGAAAGATCGAAATGACAGTTACAAATATCGGTTCTGTAGAATCAGGATCAACACGAGTAACACTGGTCGATTCTAGCGATCTACCGTTCAGCTTTGATTCATCAAGCCAGTATATAGGAACACTTCAGTCGGGTCGATCAGGCAAAGCTGTCTTCGATGTAGATGTCGATTCAGATGCAGTCTCTAAAGATTATCTACTTGATTTCGAAATTAGAGGAGTCAAAGACACTGAAGTATTCGTAGAAGACAAGACAGTACGTACCGAAGTAGTTGAAAGACAGCAAAGATCCTCATCAGCATTATCAGTTCCTATTATAGGGGTTGTTCTTGTTTTGATAGGTTCTATCTATTATTTCCGTGATCGGCTGAAACAACTTTAACAAGGCCTTTTTGGCCTCCTTTTTTTATTGATATTCTAGAGTTTATGAAAAGTTTTTGTGATATTTCTAAACTGTATATATCTGCAACTTTAGACAAATAGAGATTATATTTTCTGATTATTTGACTATAAAGTGTTTCAGATCGGGATAAGAACTTTTCACGGTACTTTGAAGATAAGATTTCTATTATGCTCTTTGAAAAACAGATTTTGTGCTCAGAAGTTTGAAGATTCTAACTTATTTCATGTTTTATAGTTGTTTTAATACCTTGTTGAACATTTTTTAACTATAAAGAACTATAAAGAACTTTTATAGGTCTTCTAAAGCTTATATTAATGATTGTTTTACTAAAAAGTATTTTAAAGCCTTTTTCCGAACAGAAAGCTAAGATGATCGAGTTGATAATACATCAGAGGACTTTAGGTAGTTTATACACAAAAAGAACTATTTTAGAAAACTTAGAAATGTGTGAACGATGTGATAAAGTTGAATATGTTATATAAGCTCATTTTATCTTTTCAAAACTTTAGAAAGGCTTTAAAAAGCCTCTTTAATCAGAAAAAGTATCGAAAATCCTACAAAATTGCTTTAGAAAGCAGATTTAATCTGCTATGTGCTGGGAGATATCTATGAGCATTTACTCTAAATCATCTATTTTTGGCTACAAAAATCGTTCAGAGCTCTTAAGCTTCCGAGAAGTAAGCCTTCCATTTGAACAAATGCCTGAGTGCCAAGACCATTTAACAGGTCAACAGCTTTACGAAGCATTGGCATCCAACGAAGTAAGAGATGCTCTTGAAAAATACCATATTTCTGATTCGGGTTATTTAGATGGAATATTTGAGTTCAGGGCTATGAAAAAACCACTTCTAAGCTTTGAAAGACCGTCCGTTATAGCATTTGAAGGCGAAATAGAAGACTTTCAGTACGGCGAACCTGCGGATACCGAATATCACTACATAAAAGTTGAGCTAGCATCACCAGATCAAGAATCAATGGATGAGCTAGAACAGGATTTAGGACTCCTAGAGCAAGGTTTGACAGATTACTACTCTGATATAAGCTCTGGAAATCTTGAGCCTCAAGAACAAATGTATAATGCAGATTAAGCTGTTGAAATCAAAGTACTGAATAAGTTCCTGCCAGCTCAACATATTTTACATTTTATTCTTATAGAAAAATTCTATATTATTCAGTTTCTCATTATACGCTGTTGTTTTTCTGTATCCAGACGCCTTCTTAGATCCTCTCTGTCAATTCCTTTAGGAGAAAGAACAGATTCAGCCGCTCTTATCAACTGGGTTTTATAGAAGTCTGGATCATAATCAGCTTCCTTTACCTCGAATCCAAGTCGGGTTCTATCCATTGAATCGGCTTCATCATTTCTTACTACAAAGCTGACCAACTGGCCTGGCCGAATATCTATGTTATGATGTTTGGCTCTTTTCAGTGCGGATACAGACCTGTTTTCAACCCTGTAGTTTTCTAGCGACTTTGAGACCTTCTTTTTCTTAATCAATTCCTTGACATTTACTTCAAAACATTCCAGTTTCTGAATATAATTTTCCAGTTTTTTGATAACAGGTTCAGCGCTCATGTTTTTATCCAGTTTTCTTATCATTTCCATTTGTGCATCTTTGACAAACTTACAGGTTGAACGTTGTTGAACTTCTATTCCTGCAGTCTTGAACTCTCCGTTTTGTTTTTTTCCAAAATAACGGTTCAAAGTCGCTATATTTGCATCTGAACTATTTCTGGGGACGAAAGCACACCATTCAAATCTGTGTTCTGGTTCAAGCTCAATACCTATATCTTCGCTTATATTCTGACATACTTTCTCAAAGTCTTCAGCTTCTTTTTGTTTTTGAACCCATATGCTGTCTATTATTCCATGAGATATGCTGTAGCCGGAATCTTCGAACTTTTCTTTTGTTTTTACCATTATATCTCGGTCAAAGGCCTGGATTGCTTGATGACATCTGATTGCGCCATAAGAAGCATGAGAATGACCCATGTATCCAAAACAAGACACTAAAAGCCATTTTATAGAATCTATGCTTCCCTGAATATTCTTTTTTCGTCTCTTATCTTCGATATCTTTGACAGTTTCTTTCATCTGCTGTCTGTCTTCGACCAGAGGTTTCAGAACTTCCGAGATAAAACCTCTCTTTTTCTGACATATACTGTAATCTAACTCCGGAGTATGATTGTTCTCACAACACTCACAGCAGACGGTTTCAGGACTGATATTTTTCTTCACCATGATGTTTGGAAACAAGCTGGCAAAATCAGCCTCATATACATCGTAGTGGATTGATGGTTCGGGATTAAAGATGAAACCGCCTCTATCTGCTTTATGAAGGGTTGAGGCTTTCTTTGGTTTCTCGCCGTTCCAATTTTTATAAGGTGTTAGAGTGTTTTTCTCAAGATATGCTTTTTTGACCTCTATACTTGTCAACAATCTTCCTATCGACCCCCATGCAAGTTCCTGCATAGGTCTATAGCTTCTTTCAACCAGACCCCAGAGACCTCCAACTGTTGTGTCTCCTAGAAGAAAGCTGTTTGATCTATCAATCACAATACGACCTGGAATATTGTACCTTGCTGAGCTATGAACCGTTTTACCGTAGCTTGAAACAGTGTTTTCTCCTGCAAGCTTCTGAAAATTACTGATTCTGCCTAATGAGAAATCTTTGTCATACTCGCTTATTTTCTCCCTTAGAAGCTTCAAAACCTGAGACCTGTTTATAAGGATTAGATCAGGATCTTTCTGTTCCCAGATTCTTTCAAACTGGTTTAGTACCTGTTTTTCATCTCTACCTATTTTTCCTCCATTTATTTTGAGTTCGGTAATATCTCTACTCGCTATATGTTTTCGATGTAGGCTAATCTCTATTCTTTTCAACTCATTTTCAGGAATCGGACAAACCCTGTTTTGAAGACAGAAACGGAACTGTGGGGAAAAATTGAGGTTGTAGAAACGGAAAGTAGAACGTCCAAAACTTTTCTTCAACTTGTTTGCTGCTGATTTGAGTTTTTCCTCATTTACTGCGTCCACTCTGAGAACTTTCTTTTCAGGTTTGGATAGAGTAGGCTTCCATGTCTCGAAGCTGGTAGCAACCACTCCGTCTTGTCTGGTAAGCCATGGACGGCTCTTGTGTAGCTTTGATCTTTCTCCTTCTATGTAAAAACGCGGCCGGTAATCTCTATGGCGTGTGGGTTCGACGCCTGATTCAGTCTTTTCCCATGATATAGTTTTCCCATCTATAAAATCTATCTTGAAAACCATCAGCCTTCAAGCTCCTCGATTCTTTTCTCTAGGTTTTGGATCTTTTTTCTGTTTTGTTTCGTTTCCTTCTCGACACCGACAAGTATAGAAATCAAAACAGGCAACCCCGGATTAGTTGAATTAAGATAGGCTCCTGCCTGGGCACAGCTGTGGGCTTTCTCCCAGAGACTGTCTAGGTATTGTTTGTTTTCCTTTCTAAGTCCACGTCTAAACGGTTTGAACCGTTTGATAAAATCATCGAGATGGTTCCGGTAAGTCGAGTTTGTCCTCCCCATTTTATCTAGAACCTCCTTGTAGAAACTTCGATGTTTTCAGACAATTTCTCAAACCAGTAAGGCATTGTAGTCTGTAACTGCCCCTGGTCGCGGTAGATCATCTGGTCAAATTCTTCAGAATCATACTTCCAGCCATGAGTTGTCTTATCAACCCGTATCTTGTTGTCAGCATCCCCGGAAACATAGTAGTAAAGGCTAGAATCTCTGTTGGCTGAAACAATTATTTTCAGATCATATCTATCTTGGAGCTGAAGTATTTTGTCCCAGGATTCCTCGAAAAGTTCTTGTGCCTCCCAGTCTCTTAGCTGTCCATCAAGGTAAAGATGATCTATATGAGGCAATACAACCAGCTCTGTATCTTTATCCACAAACTCTTCAAGCTGATGAACAAGGTTGTGGTGCTGGAAAGGCGTGAAGGCTCTCCCAATCTTTACTTTTTCAAGAAGACCGGAACATCCATAACTGCTCAAAGCATAGGTTGAAGACTCGTTTCTTGTATCAATCCATACAGCATTTCTATCTGTTTTTTCAAGCTCTGAAGCTATCAAAGACTGGAAAACAGGTAGTTTATCTGGTTTCTGGATTAAATTTATGCCTTTCTGAAGCTCTGGTTGGCTTTTCAAAACCAGTTTTTTCTGTTTACTTTGTTTTCTGGACTTGTGTTTCTGTTTGGCAATAAATGAAATAGTTGAATCCCCTCCCCCCTTTATGCGGGACAAACCAATTTTATCACCTGCTATTAAAGAGGAGAGTCGGGAAGATTCCGGTATTCCGGTAAAAAATTTTACAGAGCAAAACTGATAGATAGTTTTATTCAGTATTTATCTCGGTCAAAGATTAATTAAAGAAAAATAAGAAAATACGTAGTTAGAGCCCGAATATCTAATCTTCAAGCCTCACCATTACTTTGATTGCTTCTCTGTTGTCCATGGCTTCATATCCTTCTGGAACCTCTTCGAGACCTACTGTTTTGTCCAAGACTGGTGATGGATCAAGTGTTCCCTGTAAGACATCTTCCATAAGTTCTTCAAGGTAGTTTCTAACAGGTGCTGGACCTCCTTCAAAACTAACGTTCTTGAAAAACATCTGGTTGATGAAACCTGGATCTTCAATGTGTGGAACTCCTACATAACCAATGTTTCCGCCTGGTCGGACGATCTGTGCGGCATTCATACCTTTAGATGCCAAGTAGGTTGCCCGAGCCTTCCTGTAGCATAAGGGTTGCCCTTGAAATCGCCTTCAACTTCATCCAAGGCATTGTCGAAAACCTTCTTTGCTCCTCGATAATTAAGCCGGTCTCCATAGGTTTCGGCATTAATTCCTCTTTTACCCGTCTTGGTGAAAACGTAGTCTTCACGGTCCGCAAACTCAGTCTTCTCTTTCCATCTTCTAAGATGTTCTACTGACTCGAAGATGGGTATCTCTCTAGGCTTACTTTTGGATTCTCTGATACGGATTTTAGCTCCTTTCTCAGTAAAGGTAATGTCCTTCCATTGAACATTGAGAACTTCTCCTATCCTGGCTCCAGTATCCCAAGTCAGAAAGAGTAAAGCTTGGTCTCGAATCTTCTCTCGTGTTTTTACCAGCTTTTTGATGTCTGAGGGCTGTGGTAATTCCTCGGGAGAAGTCATCGGCTTATCACTCTCACTCACCTGGGTCGTCATGAACTCCAAAATCTCAGTATCTTCTCCTAGATGCCATTTGTAGAAACGGTTCAAAGTAACCTTGAACTCCTTGATACTCCAGACAGAATACTCGTGATCATTCAACCTGTTATTGTTGATCTTCACTACTAGACGTTTCAAATCCTTCTTGTCTGGTTCAAGCAAATCAAAGTCTATGTTTTCTGAAAGCGTGGAGAAGTTGGTAAGGTATTTCTGTATCTTGGCTGCTCCAAGTCCTTCTGACTCTATCTGGAGTTTGAAGTCTTTGAGTGATTGAATTTCTTCTTCAGAAAAATTTGATTGTTCTAGGTTTTTTACAGCTGATTTGAGTCTTTGTTGGGTGTTGTGGATATCGGTCATATTTTAGTCGAACTCTCTGCCCCTTAAAAGGGGTTCTATAAGAGAGTCCTGAACCCAACGAATGGAAGCCCCATCCGAGCCTTTAACCGGTGTTTTAAGACCTCTTAGCGGAATCGGAAGTTCCGTTAGTTCCGGTATAATTTCTTCAGAGGTGGCTGCCTAAATGGCTTTCGAGACCAAGTCTGATTTTGAGTTCAGAGCCAAAGGTGCAGAGATCGAGAATGTTCCTGGAACTGATACATACATTAAGCGGCTGTATTTCTACACAGAGGACACTCCTAAAGGACAAGTGACCATTAAGCCGATAAAGGACAAAGAGACTGAAGAAAACGGAATTCCGAAGATTATTCCTGACGCAGTATATTATACGGTTGAGAGCCTTCCAGAGAACGTGGTTAAGGCCATGCAGAAAGCCAACAAGATGGAGGAGGTAACTCTAGTCTGCACAGTGACTCGAGCTCAGCACCAAGGTGAGGAACCCAACTTCTTTATCCGAGACGAGAACATGAAAACCCTCGAAGTCCAGTTAATCCAAGATGAGAGTGCTGAGTGATGTCAGAACTTTTGGAATTTAACGACCCAAAAGTACCTGATTATCTGAAAAAAATAGCCGATCTAACACCGCTCACGAGGTTTGAAGCATGATCTTTGTCTACACAGACGACCTGATCAGGCAAGAGATCGATATCGGAGAAGTCGAGTATCCTTCTAGACAGGGAGTGGAAGTATGAGCAGTCAGAAAGACAAAGGGCACACAGCTATCAGAGACAGCAAAAACCTGATTGAAGACATCTGGAAGAAACAAGAGAAGAAAATCAAGGGTGAAGATCAAGATGTCTGAAGCGCAGCTGCTGAAAGAAATCAAACAGCTGAAGATTTAACCCCGCGAGAAATCGAGAAAGCGTATGAAGAACAGGTTGATGGCGCTGTGATTGTGCAAAGATTGATTAAAAACCCGAATGTTTCTGAAGTCAACCTAGAAACTAAAAAAACAAGGTAGTTAGAAACTCTGTAAACCTGATAAAATGAGCGAAGACACACTTAACAGCGGAATTGATGAACTCGAAAATGCTGCTAAATCAGCATCGAACCGCACCCAAACTGCAGAAGATGTAGCAACTTCCACGACTTCAAACTCGGCTATAACCGATATACTGACAAAAGAAAGCCCAAAGAAGGATATTGACCCTCACTACATCCAACATCCAATGAACTTCAGAAACTCAAATGGACTAGGGCGTATGATCAGAGGTCTAGAAGGTGCATTAGGCAGTTTAAACTACTGGCCGCTAGATGTAACCATCGGACTTCTCCAGGAACTCTGGGACATCGTAGAAGAAAAACCAGAAACGAGTTCACAGACCTCAAAGGACTAGAAAAATGAACATAGGAAACTTTCCGATCAAAGGCGAACACTTAGGAATTGCGGGGGTAACCGGAGACGGAAAGACATTATGGGCTGTCAACAACGCTAAAGCCCTTAACTTGATCGATGAGAACACAGCTGTCATAATTTTCAACTACAAGCCTAAGAAAAAGGACAATTACGATATCCCTGGGGACCACATCGATGGAAACGAGCCTAAGAAAGCGCTTAAAGCAGCTATTAAAGGCAAAGATAAGATCAAACAGAACGGTCAAGAATACATTATTCAGCATGGTCAATTGCTGAAATTCAGAGCTCATCAAAATGACAATATCAAGAATAAGCAGCTGTTGAACCTCTACAGCCTGTCTAAAGAAATTGCTAACGAGACAACTCAGGAATTTGAGATCAGAATATTCATCGAAGAAGCTCACGAGATAACTCCCGGCTCCAAGACAGAGACGGACGCTCTAGCTAAAATTATCAAAGACGGTAGAGGTCACGGAATATACGCCCATCCGATCAGTCAACGCATGATGGATCTGGGATCTGGTGCCTACACCCAGATTGAAGAATGGATAATAATGGGTATTTCTAAGAGCCAGCAGAGCTGGTGCAGCCAGATGGGCTTTCCTTTTGATGGATCGAGCAGAAAAAGAAATTCTTCCAAAAATAGATAAGAGATCAACAACAGCTGCAGTAGTTGTTGCAATGGAGAAAGGTCTAGAATGGTTCCGTATCAGAGAAGAGAAAATTAAAAAAATTGAAGAAGAGGAAAGACAGCTCGAAGAGAAAAAAAGGCAGTGGAAAATCTAATACTCAAATTCTTTCTTCTATTTCTTATAGACATACGTGGGTCACCTGGGCGACTAAGGGACTCGATGCTGCGGAACCAATTCCGATGAAAAACAGGTATTTAGTCATTGCTCCAAGAGGGAATGCGCACTTAGCCATGTGTGGTTCCTTTGAAACATCTCCATTCGACAAAATCACTGCTCTAGGTATCTTCTTATTCTCTGAAAATCCGTGGTAAAATCCGATTGCAAGGCTGTGCCATTCTGGAAACGATGAGAGAGGGCCGATATAATACGGAAGAATCTGTCCGTCTTCTTTCCATCTTTCTCTAGAAAACATTTTAGTTTCGCCTGCGGCGGAAGAACCTGAAGACTGGTGGGCTTTTGAGCTCTAAGTGTTCAAATTCCTCAAGCATCTGTATTACTACATCTTCAAGCATCGAGACTTTGAGAAGTAAAAATACTAGCAGAGCAGTGTTAAAATTCAAGTTCTGAACTATCCACTCTGAAAGCGTAGCTATCATTTTTCTGAGACGTTTGATCCGATCTCGAAAAGAGGTTTTAACGCCGATAGAATGTAGAGAAATACGCCAATTCCTGCGACTGCAAGTATTCCATAAAGAGCTAATCCTAGATTTTTGCCAATGTCTCCAGGAAGAACATTGTTTACTGTCTTGTCAACTGTTTTCTTGGCTGTGTCTGTAACTTGGTTGACTGCTTCTCCGGCGTCCTTCAATCCTTGATTATCTCCTGCAAGTTTCTCAGCTAACACCATTTGACCTGTAGGAGGTACAAGATTACCTAAATCAGCTAGTATATTCCCGACATCCCATAAATTGTTGTCCTGAGAACTTGTGTCAACATCTACTTGTGGAGCTGCATCAAAGATCTTTTTCTCCGTATCTGTTAATTTGATACATAGTGCGAGCGCATACCCGCGTCTTCAGGCGCGGGTCAAGCGGACAATAGCGTACACAACCACCGACGATGGCACGGCTGGATTTCCCACCGTGTGCGATAGTTTTAAGTCACTCGGTAGGCATAGTGTATAGTACGGATGAAGACCACACGGCACGCAACGTACAACCTCAACTACCACATAGTGTGGATACCGAAGTACCGACTGTCGGTACTCGTCGGTGACGTTGCGACTTGTGTGCGAGACATCCTCCACGAAATAGCCGACGAGAAGGGGTTGGAGATTATCGACCTCACCGTCCAACCCGACCACATCCACCTGTTCGTCAGTAGCCCACCGAAACACGCCCCCTCACTTCTCGCCAACTGGTTCAAAGGAATTAGTTCGCGGAAGTACAACCACCGTCACGCCGACCACGACGGTGAGAAAATCAAGTGGGCACGCGGGTACTACGCAGGCACGGCGGGTCACGTTTCGAGTGAGACGGTTGAGAAGTACATCCAGCGTCACGAGGAGGACGAACAGTGACAGAACTCACCGAGACGCTGGAACTCAAGCTTGTGGAACCAAACGCCCACAAGCATCGGAAACTCTGTGAGACGAAACGGGCGTACCAAGACGCGCTTGAAGCCG
>NAR1_13_pt1 | contig 61422 bp, 58 predicted proteins | sample AntRauMetaRauer1_FD_74919 | JGI IMG/M metagenome (IMG submission 74919)
TTCAGGTGAGGCGAACCGTGCTACCTCGCTGGCTGAACAACCAGCCGTCGTTGACGCCCGCTGTATGCGGGGAGGAAGGCCGTTTTGACACGGCTCTACGCGCTGTAACGCACACCGCCGGTCACAATTCGGTGGCAACCTTCGACGGGTCACGCGAAAGCGTACTTGCACCCCGAGGAAACGCGCAACCCGAATATCCACTTCGTGGATTCCCGCGACTTTAGGCGCGGGAGGATGTCAACTCCTCTAATAATAAAATATCAAACAGGTTAGGAGCTATTCAGCCCCTCCTGTCTGTGGAGATGAGAAATCTAGTGTAGTTGCATCTGAAACATGCAACCAGTATCCATCTAGTGAAGAAGTTTTTGTTCCACTGAGAACTTCTCTGCTGTCAAAGATTGCTTTTGAATTAACCAATCCTGTCTGTTCTAGAGGTCTAAATCCGTGAGACTTCTCTAGGTTTTCAGCAGGATAACTGAAGCTCTCCATTTCTGTTTGTGCTGTTGAAAGCACACTCTGGAATGCTTGGCCTCCTGGAAGACCAACTAGGTTCCATCCAGAATTCAAGCTGGTTGAACTAGCAGATTCATCAGCGTAATTGAAACCTAACGCTTCAACTTCAGGAGTTACTGCAACTGCCTGAGCGCTGTTAATCTCGTCTAATCCTACCTTCTGCCATTCAGATCCTTCACTTGACGCATCATAGGAGTAAATATGTCCGTCTCCTACTAACTGCTTTTGTTCAACGTTTCCAGGAATGGAAACTGTAGACCATCCATCGCCTAATCCTACAGTCTGATCATAGACTTCTCCATTTTCTTCAAGAAGCCATGGCTGGAATGTAACATCTCCTACAACCTGACCTTCCTCAGGACCAGAAGACTGGCCCCAGTAATTGTGTTTTGCGTCGACTTTAATCGATTCATCTGCGTTCTCAACTGCAACTGCATTCTCTTCGAAAACAGTATTTCGAATCTCTATGTTACTGTTTTCTCCGTAACCTTCAGCGTACTTTACCTTTAGGCCTAAAGCGTTGTTCTCAAATGTTGAATCCGAAATATTCAAGTTCTCAACACCAACGAGCTCTAGTGCTCCTGCGGCTTCAATCTGAGATCCTGAAACTTCGACGTTTGAAATCTCTGCATCTTTTGTACTCATAAGACCGATCGCAGTGTTTCCTGTACTCATCTCTATATCAAGATTTTCTAGAGACACGTTTTGAGAATCCCATAGACTATCTCCTAAGTTAGAGTAGCTGAAGATTCCTGATCCGGATTCTGGAGCTACCTTTAGATCTCTAACTGTAACGTCTTTTACTAAGTCATCAGTATTTCCTGTTAAGAGAACACCTGTTGAATCTGACTTAATAACAGATTCTTTACCTTCTCCTTCAAGAACCACTGAATTGTTGATCTCTACGTTTTCCTCATATTCTCCTTCAGTTACATGAACTGTCTGAGTCTCACCCGAGGTAACTGCTTCATCAACAGCTGTCTGAATTGAACTGTAAAGTGTCTTACTCAAAGGACTGTCGAACATGACTCCCAATTTCTGATCTTTGTTGACTACAAGACCGTTGAAATCATTGTTGTTCATGATCTCTTCTAAGTTTAATTCTCCATTGGTTCCGTGATAGAAGTTGATGTGATCTACTTCTGTTTCAAATGTGTTTCCTACAACGGTGATATTGCTTGTAGGGTTTTCATCGCCAGATCCTATACCCATTCCTTCTGCCGATAAGTCTTGGAAATGGTTATTGAGTACTTCTGCGTTGTTTGACTGAATACTGATTCCTACCTTAGAATCAGAAACTTTGTTGTTTTCGATAACTGCGTGATTAGCGTTTCCATCTGTTGTCTGAATTCCTGTCCAAATGTTGGAAACACTATTGTTCTTGACAACGTTGTCTTCTCCAGTAACTTTGATTCCTACCCAAACTCCATTTGTGTTAGAACCATCAACTTTGAAACCTGAAAATGTAACATCATCGTAGTTGTGTGTGTCTCCGCCTAGATCTACAACTCGTGTACGACCTGCATCTTCAACTGTTTCTTGACTTGGCTGAATTGTTGCACCGTTTGGAGCAACAAGTTCTAAGCCTTCTACACTTGTTCTAATTAATTCATCATAATTTCCTTGTTCTACTGTGATCTTGTCTTCTGTCTCTGCATCATTGATTGCAGTTTGGATTGTCTGATATGTTAGACCGCTATCCTCATTGGTTACTGGACCAGGATAAGAGTTGCCCGATTTGAAAAACTCAACGTTGTCAACTCCAGAATTTGAATCAGAAATATCTTTTGCTTCCTGGCTTTCTGAAATGACGTCTACATAGAATCTGACATCTGGGACTTCTTCAACTGCGAACTGATTGCTGTTAATTTCATGATTTGAGCCAGCTACCCCTATACCTTCAATCTCTACTGAACTGATCTGGTTTCCTGTAACCACATTAGATACATTCTGTAGGCTTATTCCAACACCTACATCGTGAAGATCGTTATCTTTGATTTCTACTGACTCGGAATTAGCTTGAACTGCTGTAAGTACGTTTGAAACTTCTACGTTTTCAATAACTGAGTTGTCTGAAGGTCCTCCGTCTTCGTCATTAGCAGCTCTTATGCCTGTTGGACCAGATAATTCTTCTGCATTGAATCCTTTTCCTTCAATGACGAAGTTTGAAATTTCAACTGACTCCGCTCTGATGTAAACCCTTTTTCAGAGTCACTTGGCATCTCTAACTTCGGAAGCTCGCCACTAGCGTTAGTCAAAGTGACTTCAGAAGTTGTAATTGTGACGCTTTCATCATATGTGCCAGAGGTAACTTCAATTGTATCTCCGGATTCTGCTGCATCTACTGCAGCCTGAATGCTTGTAAATTCGTTATCTCCTGTAGTTTCAAAGTCTTGATCTACAGTAAAGTCTGTTGCAGCACCAAGACCAGACATCATAATAAACGATATCAAAAGTATTATTGTGGACGTGAGTGGTTTGTTGAAGTTGTTGTGTATGTTTTTAGATATAGAATTTATTTTCATAGATATACTAACCTGTAGTTATAATAAGCAATTAAATTACAAAATGTTTTAAGTACGTCGAATAAAGAAAGGAGAATCAAGTTTTGGGCTTCTAACCCTTATTTTCGTCAATAACAATTTATTTAATAGGGGTCGTATTCGCTCCAGTTGAACCCTGCATAGAGTACTGAGCCAATCAAAACAAGTAATGCTCCTATACCCATCTTCCGAGAATCTGAAACCTTTCCTGTAACCTGTCTAACTATGTTAGTGTCCTTTTCATAGCTGTTTTCATACATCGGATTGGTCTCATACTTGCCCCCCTGCGATATATCCTTGGTCATTTCCTGACCTAGACATATGTTTGATACCTCTTGATTCTCCACTGCCGGACTCCCAGAAACCACTGAAACCAGTAGCACTACCAGTATGGCAGCGTAACACCTACGAACTAACACTTCACTTCCTCCCCCTGTAGTAATGATTCTCAGCATGGTTTATGTGCAAAGCTATCTTCGAAAACAATAGTCAGCTCACGAAACATGTGACAAAAACTAGTTGTCGAAAGTAAAACTTGGTTTCTTATGTGCTAGAAACAGTTTTTTTCTGAATTAAACACCTAGAACAAACAGAAATAATTTTAAAACTCGAAGCTAGTTAATTATATGTGGAAAACGACAGACTACCTTCGCTAAATTATTCTATGCCTCTTCTAAGAGATTTCAGACATGAAAAAGGCGGATGGAATCCCGTAGATGGCTGGAAACCACTAGAGTTCGATTCTTTTGGAGATTATATCCGAGCAGCCTTTGATGAGAAAACATCGATTCATTCTTCCTTTGATTCAACCTATGAAGCTCTAGATTTCATGAGAGCTACAGGAGACTACACAGATAAAAACAGTTTTTTCTACAGCGAACAGGACTATTTAGAACTACAGGAAGAAGGATTTTTCCAGAGTATGCAGTGTCCTAGCTGTCTTGAAGATCTAAAAACTCAACTCGAAGGTGATTCGATACCCGAGGAAGATATAATCAATCCACAACTAGTTTCAGGAAAAACAGAAAACCAGGTAACATCTTACAAACCAGACCAAGACAAGTTTATCGAAAAAACCTGGTATATATGTAGAGATCATCCGGAAGTACATATTACGAAAGAAGAAAGTTACTACGAATAAAAACAATATATTAGCTGAATGTATAGATCGGTAGCGTCAAAAGATTTCCCGATTATCTCGATACTATGAAAGTCAAAAACCTGGATATCCCTCAGAGAATAAAACAAGACTATATTTCTTCCGGGATAAAACAGCTGAATCCGCCGCAGGAAAAAGCTGTAGAAGCCGGTTTAATGGAAGGCCAAGATATGATTGTGGCCGCACCTACTGCCTCTGGAAAAACCTTTATCGCCGAGCTGGCTATGGTCAACCAGGCGGTAAAACAGGGGAAAAAAGCAGTTTATATCGTTCCTCTGAAAGCTCTGGCATCCGAAAAGTACCAGGATTTTACTGAAAGATATGAAGACCTTGATGTGATGATGTCAGTTGGGGACCGGGATGAATCCGGAGACTATCTGGAAAATGCAGATATTGTGATTGTGACTTCTGAGAAACTGGATTCGATGCTTCGACACAACCCTTCCTGGATACATGAAATCGGGTTGGTGGTTACAGATGAGATCCACTTACTTACCTCAAAACATAGAGGTCCAACACTCGAGGTAACCCTTACACGGTTGAGAGATCTTCTAGATTTCCAGATGCTTGGACTTTCAGCCACTATATCGAATTCTAATGAATTAGCAGACTGGCTCGGAGCAGAGCTTGTAGAATCGGACTACAGACCTGTAGATCTAAAGGAAGGAATACATCAGGGCAACGAAGTTGATTTCTATCCTGACGATTATGAAACACAGGATGAATCTTCCAGTAGTTCTGAAAACGGAGAATACAATGCTACTAGCTTCAAGACAGGTTCAGAGATCCAGGAACAAGAGAAAAATGATATAGAACCTGAAACAGAATTTATCGAAGACAAACACGGACGGGCAAGTTTAAACTTACTTGAAGATACTCTGGAAAAGGAAAAACAGACAATTATCTTCTGTTCATCCCGAAAAGGTGCGGAAAAATCCAGCGATAGATGTAGCAAAGTAACAAACAATGATATCTCCAGAGGTGAACGCAAAGAGCTTGAAGAATACGGCGATAGGATAGAAAACGTTTTAGGTTCTCCAACATCCCAGTGTGAACGTCTAGCAAAAAACGTTAGAAAAGGAGCAGCCTTCCACCACGCCGGCCTGATAAACGAACAGAGACAGCTTGTAGAAGAAGCATTCAAACAAGGTTTGATTAGATCGGTTTCTGCCACACCAACCCTGGCTGCAGGTGTAAATCTTCCAGCTTTCAGGGTTATAATGCGGGATCTGAAAAGATATACAGGTCAAGGTATGGAGTTCATTCCCGTGCTCGAATACGAACAGATGTGCCTCCCTTATGATCAAGAGATTGTTCTTTCGGACGGCAGAAGAGAAAAAATAGGAAATATAGTAGAAAATAAGCAAAACAGAGAAGTACTATCTTACAATACTGAAAAGAACGAAATAGAACCAAAAAGAATTTCTGATCATTTTGAAAGATCAAAGTCCAAGATACTGGAGATTAAGACTGAAACAGGAGAGTTTAAGCTTACAGAAGACCATCCTTTGCTGGTAAAACAAGACGGAGAGGATTCTTGGACTGAATCAAATGAGGTCCATGAGGGCGATCTAATCAAAATATGCTCAGGCTCTGTAGAATCTGAAAAACTGTTTTTTTACGAGCTCTTTCCCGAAGACTGCTATGCGGTTGATGCTGGAGATATCTTAATTAAATATAAAGAAAATTTTGGGTTAAAAGATGAAGAGATAGCAGAAAATCTAAACATAAATAAATCAACTATCTACCACTACAAGAATAATAGGAAATCCATCCCTCTTCACGGTGTTATTGGGGCTTGTAGAGAACTGGAAATGTCTAAGGAAGAGATTGCACACTCAATTCCCAGAGTTAAAAGCGCCTACGGCAACAGTATTAAGATAATCAAAAATCCTACAGAAGAATTCATGTGGCTCCTCGGAATCATAGTAACTGACGGAAATCTCAACAGGATAGAAGATAATAGAACAGATAGCTCACACACCACCATACGAGTTTTCAATACAGATAAAGACATAATAGAGAAAGCTAAGTCGGCTTTTAATTCACTAAGTCTTGAATGCTATGAGGAGGAAAGAGAAGGAAAATATAGGCTAGAAGTGGGAAATACTCTTCTTGCCAAAGTAATGAACCAAGTCTTTGGAATACCTTACGGGAACAAATCACAGGAGACCAAGATACCTGAGAAAATCTTCCAATTACCTGAGAAATTACAGACGAGTTTCATTGAAGGGGTTTTTGACGGAGATGGCTCTTACTATGAAAATAAGGCCGAATACAAAAGACGGGTTCATTTTTCTACTTCAAGTGAAAAATTTGCCAAAGACCTACAAGAGTTATTTTCCAGTCTTGGCGTCAAGTCTCGGATCAACTCAAAAATGATTGGAGATATAGAGATACGAGGGAAAAGCTATGAAGTCAACAAAAGAAGTTATTTCCTTAAGGTAAGGGACAAAAATAGTGTGAATAAAATAGCTGATAAAATCAACCCTGTTAAAGCCGATATAGAAGTAGATGCTTACAGTACTTATAATAATGCAAATAAGCACCTCAAGAAGGAAGCTAACTATGCCAAAGTGCTAGAAATAAACAGAAAAAAAGAAGAGAAAGTCTATAACATAGAAGTTGAAGATAATCATAACTACGTAACTGGATCTAGAGCAATACTACACAACTGCGGACGTGCTGGAAGACCAAAGTATGATGATCACGGAGAGGCTGTTTCAATCGCTAAAAACCCTGGTATGAAACAGAAAATACTGGAAAGATTTGTCTTAGGAGAACCGGAAAGAATACAATCAAAGCTATCGGCAGAACCAATTTTGAGGATGCATACACTTTCTCTGATAGCTTCTAACTTCTGTAATTCGATGGATCAGCTACTGGATTTTTACAGCAAGACCTTCTATGCCTATCAGTACGGGGATATGGGCGAAGTCGAACAGACAATAAAAGATGTTGTATCAGAACTTGTAGAATACGGTTTTCTATACGAAGATGAAATAGCAGCTACAAAAGTAGGTAAAAGAGTCTCAGAACTCTATATAGATCCTGATTCAGCCCATCTAATGATACAGTCTTTGAAAAAAGCCGATAAAAAAGAACATGTTAAAGCAGTATCTTACCTTTTCATGCTTTCACGCACAACTGAAATGCAGCCACGTCCACGTGTAAAAGACGATGAATGGACCGATATAGAACAGGCAATGTTAGACGCCGACCAGTATTTGCTTGAACCGATACCCGAAGAGTGGGACACAGATTATGAACATTTCATGAAGTGTATGAAAAACTCTCTTTTGATGCAGGCATGGATATCAGAAGTTGATGAAGAACAGTTAATGGAAAAATACAGTGTTGCCCCGGGAGGAATAAGAGCAAAGATGCAGAATGCAGACTGGCTTGTCTACGGAGCAAAAGAACTTGCACGGATGGAAAACTTGGATCTAGATAGTGATCTTGAGAAGCTAAGATTGAGATTACAACACGGGATCAAAAAAGAGCTGTTGGCTTTAATCAAATACGATCAGATTGGCCGTGTAAGAGGTAGAAAACTCTATGACCATGGTATCAGAGATCAGAAAACTATTAGAGAGACTGATTTTGAGAAGTTAAAGAAACTAATTGGCAACCGGACCGGGAAAAAACTGAAAAAACAGGTCGGTCAGGAAAACATCTTTGACCGTGAAAACATTATGGACTATTTTGAATAAAAAATCTCATAGGATTCTATATCAGATATTCTGTCGAATCTAACTTGTGTTTTTTATAAAAAATATGTTTTTAGACCTGCTATAGGTTCAGAGTCTAATCAGAGTTTATGTCTTCAAACTTATCGAGGGCATCGGAATAATCATTATTTTCCAGATCTTTCGAAGCCTGTATAAACTCTTTTCTCTCCTGATCTGTCAATTCTCCCTTCTGTTCTAGCTGGTTTTTCAGCTCCTCGGAATACGACTCGACTTCAGCAACTATTTTTTTCCTCCCTCCGTTTTCTGTATAAAACTATGCCAGCAACTGTCAGAACCACACCTGTCGCAATTGAAATATTTCTATAGCCAGAACTGTAGCTTGCTGAGCTGTTTTTCTCTTTTTGTACCTCTGTCTGTTGATCTAAAGCATAAAGTGCAGTATCTATTGCTTGACTATAGTTTCCGGTTTCAAACTGCGAACGGGCCTCAGATGATATTTCATCTTCTGCAGGAAGCTGTCGGATAAGTTCCTCGGCACGAGTCTGTTCCCAAGAACTGCAGCTTTCAACTTCATTCCACCCGGATGGCACTTGACAGCTTTCAATTACTCTACAATCGGTGCTATCGGCCACAGAAAGCTGACATACTTCCGAGACATTGGTTTCAGAATTGTTATCCGCTGAACTGTCATCGGTATCGTTGGTTACAGAAGAATTTGATGTAGTGATTTCTTCGGACGCATTGTTTTCCTCAACAGACTGAAAACTGCTTGGAATTGAACCGCCTGATCCTCCACCCGAGCCAGTATCTTCCTCAGGCTCGGCTTTTACCTCATAAGTTTTGTTGAACTCATAGATGTGGCCGACCCTGTCTACAAGCGATCCCTCTAGACTGAAAGTTTCCGAATATTCTAGGCCTGAGACAGTCGCATCGAAAGACGTATTCGAAAGCTCAAAATCAATGGTTCCAGAATCAACTTCTATAGAACTAGCAGAGAAGTTCAGACCTGATTCTTTCGACTCGTTGAAGAACTTACCAGTTATTTCAACAGTTCTCGAGGTAGTGGACCCTGACTCTGGCGAAACAGTTTCCAAAACAGGTTTGTTCGAATCAATGTTGAATGAGACAGATTTATCATCAACGTTACCGGCATAGTCACGGCATCTGAACAGATATTCGTTTTTGCCTGATTCTCTTAGAGTGAAGTTAGCCGGACTTGAACCAGTAGAGTTGTACGGAGATGAAATGTTGTATACTCCTGTACGTAGGTCGCTGCAGGATACTTCTAAAATCTTTTTGTCTTTTATCCAGCCATTTCTTTCAAAGCTGAGATTGTAGTCTTTAACATCAAGTTCTGGTACGGTGTTATCAACTGTTATCGATGTCAGATTTCTTTCCTGGAAATTCCCGAGAGAGTCATTTAGGCGCAAAGTAATTTTGTACTCGCCTTCGCTAAGTCCGGAAGTATTGAACCCTGTATAGTTCAGCTGTTTCCAAGAAGTGACATTGCCTGTAGAGTTGGCGAATCTGAACTCTGAAGCCGTTACTAGATTGGCCTCCTCAAGAGTGAAATTGATATCAACAGATCCGGAGATATTCGAATTTTCCCCAACCAGACTGTCTTTGATCTGAGGAGGTGTGTTATCAAAATTTATCTCCTGAACAGTCGAGTTGACATTTCCAGCAGTATCATTCACTGCAACCGTGAGATTGTAAAAACCGTCTCCAAATCTGGAAGAGTTTATAGTGGCGTTGAGCCCTCCAGTAGATCGGAACGAGCTGTTTGATAGTTCATATGTCGCCATTTCTATACCATTATCATCCGAATAAGTGCCATTAACTGAAAAGTTACCCGAAACAACCCCGTTGTTTTGTGACAATGAAACACTTAGATTAGGAGGATTGTAGTCGGTTGTGAAGTTAACAATCGAGCTATTGATTCTCCCTGCATTATCATAGACCGTGAAATTAACAGCATAATTTCCTTCAGAAAGATTTGAGGTATCTACTGTATCATTTAGCTGGCCGGAAAGAACCTTCGACTCGTTTATAATAGAGTAGTTAGCTCGTTTAATTCCTGAAACACTGTCATTGAATACTGCTGCCACAGAAAAGTTTACTGGAGCCAAACTATTTTTCTCTGGGCTGATAACCTGAAGAAATGGTGGTTTAGTATCGTAAAAAAGTTCTATCGTCTCCGAGTTATTGTTGCCGGCGTAATCCTCAATTCTATAGGTCAGATTATAGACAGAGTTTGATAGATTATTTTCATTTATTGTGTGATTGAGACTACCCGAGTAAGACTGTTTTTGGTTCTCCAAAACAAATGAGGTGTTTTCAACCCCTGTAGTGATATCTGACCATACTGCATCGATTGTCAAGCTCCCTGAAGTTCTGATTTCACCATCTTTCAAGCCTATAAAATCGAAGCTAGGCGGCTTGTTATCAACAACGACAGTTGTCTGTTTCTGGTTGGAATTGTTAAGGCTGTCAGAAACATTGAATGAAATGTTGTATTCTCCATCTTCTAGTTTTGAAGAGTTGACTAAAGCGTTCAAACTTCCTTTCTCGCTATAAGTCGAGTTGTAAAGTTCATAGGATCTATGGTCTACTGAAGTTGTCTCATCACTCCATGAGGCGTTTAGATAAAATTCTCCGGAGATATTTGCTGATTCAACAGGGTTGTGTATTTCCAGCAAAGGAACAGTGGTATCAACTATGAATGAGACGTCTTTAGATACAGTATAACCATCTATGTTTTCAGCATAGAAAGTCACAGTCTTATTTCCCTCAACATCCACAGAGTTGTTGTAATAAAACGTCGAATTCTTCTTTTCAAGAGTGTAATTTTTACCATTGAGAGAGTAATTAACGCTTTTGACCGCCTCATTAACACTTACATTAAAATCCGGCAACTCTCCATAAGCCGTGTTTTTGGGGCTGATAGAGTTTATCTCAGGAACCGGTGCAGAGTTACTTGACATCAACAATGTATAGCTTTGAGAGGGTTCGGGTAGATTGGTAGCATTCACAACAACCTCGTATTTCCTAGTCGAGGTGTTTGAGACAGAAACCTGTTCAACCGGATTTGTATGATCTTTCTGTGTCTGTATAGCAGGCTTTGTCCTATTTTCCCAACTAAGTGTCCATGGATACTTTCTTTCCCCATCGCTGTCTTTTACCACAAGATCGAGATCGTTGATCAAGGTTTTGCTTGAAGAATAACTTCCAGGATAATCGCTCCAAACCAGAGTTAAATTAACGCTTTCATCTTCTGGCACTGTAACCGTGAAACTTTTCTGATCTCCTGTATCATTCAATACCCCTCGTTTTATTGAGTGGCGTTCCTCCGAGTTGTTGACATATTGAATGGCTCTTTCCGCATTTGCCAACCCCCATCCTGTTGTATAGTCAGGGCCAGTCCTGTTCAGATCTTCAGCAGTATGGATAAGTGTTGCTTTTACAGTTGACGGAGCAGGTAACTCAGAGTATGTTCTGTTAAACTGTTCATTTATCAGTACAACTACACCTGAGACTGCCGGTGCTGCCATCGAAGTTCCCTGAAAACCAGCATAAGGATAGTCATAATCACTAGAGTTGGAAGGTATAGTTGATTCAATATATCCCGTAGTATATTCTCCCCCATCTGCGACAAGCGTAGGTTTTATCCGTCCATCATCTGTCGGCCCCCAAGAAGAATAGTATGCCTGTTCTCGATTATCGTTAATAGCACCTACTGTAATAGTGTTTTTTGCAGTACCTCCTGGGCCTGTGGTAGTGTTGTACCTTAAACTAAAGTCTGAGTTTCCGTAGTTTCCAGCCGAAAATACAACAGGAATAGTTCCCTGTACCTCAGAAGTCTTATTTGCAATTATACGGTCATACAGCGCAGATCGCCATCGATAATCTCCAAAGAGATATTCATTGTCGCTATCTACTATAAGCCCCCACGAGTTCTGAGAAACCACGGCCTCATACTTGTTTATAGACTCATTGGTCTCTGAAAACAATTCTGTATCGCTGTTGAGCCTGGCCAGACATAAGTAACGAGATCTGTATCCGGTGCTACACCTCTGTTCTCATACTGAATGTTGCCAGCACCAAGAAGAGTACCTGCAACATGGGTAGGATGATCTCTCACATAACAATAATCGCCACAATTCTTTCCTTTATCGCCTTTAACCAACTTACCGGACTCGTTTAGATCCTCATGTAGACCTGCCCATCCAAAGTCCCAGATCGCTGCTGTAAAACCATCTCCGGTTATATTGTCAGATGCTTGATGGAGGGAATCAACGTCTAGAAGCTGCCTCGATCTGTCATTGTGAGGTTCAAAACCCTTCGGAGCCGGATAAATAGCATTCACCTCTGGACTGTGTGCTAACCTCTCAGCTTCTGAATAGCTGATGTTAACCCTCCAAATACGTTCTCCGGTCTTCGTTAACTTGATCTCTGGAAACCGGTTGTTCAATTTTTCATCTTCAGAAATAACTTCAACCAAGTTATGAGCTCCAGAATCTTGAATCGAACTATGTATTTTATACTCTGGTTTGTAAGGACCCAGAAAACGAACCTTTTTTTCTGAGACCAATTCATTTCTACTCGACTTTAATCTGACCAGCCATGCGTTTTCGGGAATATAAGATATAAATTCAACGTCTTCAGACAGACTGATTCTATATTCTTCAGTTGTTGGCTTATGGAACTGTAGTATCTTGTAACTGTTATCTGTACTAGCTTGGGACTGCAGCGTGAATCCTGAAGGAGTTTCATCTGGAACAAAGGTTCCTTTCTGGAGGTGTAATTCCGGTTGGCCAAAAACTGGTAAAGCAACCAGTATAGCTGCCAGAAAAAATACTGGAAACTTTTTTATCGTTCTTCCACCTCTCTGTAGTTTTCAACTTCAAGGCTGATTTGGCCATAATTTTGTTTTAGATGGCCTTGGAAAACATATTCTTTACCAGTAGTTGGAGTACAGTTAAGCTCACAACTTGTACCAGAACATCCAAGTTCATGGCCTCGAACAACTAAACTGGAGTTATATCCCTCAAGTTCTAAAGGACCTGAACACGTATTACAACACTGATCTTCCGGCCCACACATTCTTTGAGTACATGTAACTGGCCCTTGAACTATCTTACCTCGAATGCTTATATTTTGGCTGTTTATAACACCAGATTTATTTAATACTTCATCAACTGTGTAAACCTCCTGTTCAGGAGCTAAAAACATTGAAACAGAAATAAGAGCTGTGATAACAATCGCTGATGCTACGTATTTCATCTCCATAAGTAAATCAGGCTTATTTGAACTTAAAACATAATACAAAATCAGATATTGTCCTCTATCCTATGAACTAAATCCTTTGTTCCTGCGAAAAACGGAGTTCTCTGATGTATTCGATCCACTTCAATTTCAAGAATTGATTTTTTGCCATTAGTTGAGCCTCCAGTAGCCGTTTCTGCTATATATGCCATAGGATTTCCTTCAAAAAGTATTCTGTACTTGCCGTTTTCCGAATCAGTTGTTTTAGGATATCCAAATACACCACCGTGATGTATCATCTGGTTGAAATCCCCTACAAGCGACCCGCCATACCTTAATTTAAGCTCTTTTGATAGATCGGTTTCAAAATCTCTAAAATCTTTACTCCAGTTTTTGTTACCTCCAAAACCATAGGTTTTGTTACCGGAAATACTGATATCTTCGCTAGCTTTGTGTAACTCTGTTCTATCGGCGTTTTCTTCCTCCAGAACATATTCGTTGACTTTTCCCTCTCTTGCAACTGTAAAACTAGTCAAGGGACCGTATAGAACATAGAAAGCTGCGATTAGATTTTCTCCCTTACATGGTAGTTTTTGATCATAAATACCTACTATTGTGCCTACAAGGTTGTTTGTAGGAATATTAGAGGATCCGTCAAGAGGATCTATAGCAACAGATAGGCCTTTACCACAGTCTGTGATCTTGTGTTCTTCTTCAGATGCAAACTCTCCTATGCCTTCTATAGATGTTATCTCTTCTTTCAAGAACTCATTGGCCCATATATCAGCTTCTAGCTGTTTTTCATCACTCGGATTTTGTTCACCAACATATTCTCTTCTCTTCAAAAGACCTGAAGAAATATGAGGTGCTACATCAGCTACTGTCTGGATTACTTCCTCTACTACTTTTTGCTTATCCATTCTGGATCTTAAAGTACTTCCTCAGGAGCTTTACCTTCGAATATTACTCCTTCAAGTTTGTCCAATAGCTCTTTTGGGTTTTCCCGCTGGAATATATTTCTTCCAACTGCAAGACCGTTTCCACCAGCTTCAATAACAGAATGGATGTCTTCCAAAAACTCTTTATCGCTTCTCTTTGATCCGCCAGACATAACCGTCTTCATCTTACCTGTTACAGATTCAACTTGTTCCCAGCCTTCCTGTCCCGGGTACTTACATTTTACCATGTCGGCACCAAGTTCAAGACCAAGACGTGCAGCATAAGATATTACTGCAGGATCTGTATCGCCGTCATAATCCGAGTTCTCTTCTATTCCGTGTCCTCTTGGATAAGCCCACATAACTACCGGCACATCATATTTTCTGGCTTGTTCCTGGACTTCTCGGAACTCTTTCCACATCTGGTCTTCATAATCACTGCCAGCATACATTGTATATCCTACTGCATCAGCTCCGAGTTCTTCCACAGCATACTTTACACTACACTGTTTCGGAGAATAGTAATCATCTGGGTTTCTAAGGCTTGAATTACCGTTTAATTTAAGTAAAAGATTAACTTCGTCTTCGTATTCATGATAGTATGTTTCTGCAATACCTTTCTGGACTGCCAGGGCTGTTACCGCATCATGTCTTGCGACTTCAAAAACATGTCTTGGATCAGCACTTTCCGGATTTGGCTCGAAATCTACGGGTCCGTGTTCGGTTCCATGGTCGTATGCTACAATTAGTGAATTTCCGTTACGTGTAACTGGAGAATCTTCAATATCTTTCATAATACAATATATTACGGTTGTGTAGAATTTAAACTCCGCGACCAAAGCAGACTTCAAAACCTGTGATAATAGTTGGTTATGTCTCTGAAACATTCCGATTCGGAACTTGAAACAGGCGATTATGCCCCAGAATTTGAACTAGAAGACTACCGTGGCCAGAAAGTGGCTTTGAGCGATCTGGACAACTATGATGGAGTCTTAGTAGTATTTATGTGCAACCACTGTCCTTATGTCAAAACCCAGCTAGAGGAGCTGAAAAAACTAGACAAAGAGTTCAACTCAATAGCAATAGTTGGAATAAATCCTAACTCTGAGACACATCCTGGAGACACAGTTGAAAAGATGGCAGAACTTATCGAATCTGAAGACTTAGCTTCATCGCACTTTTATTATCTTGCAGATCCGGATCAAAAAGTTGCAAAAGAATACGGAGCTAAATGCACACCAGATCCGTTTTTGCTTGATTGGAGACACAGATTGTTTTACCACGGTCGTTTAAACGATAAAACAGGTCCTAAAGACGAAGTTAATGATAGAGAGATCAAAGAAATTATAGAAGATATGTTGAAAAGACGTGACCCTCCCAAGGAACCAAAACCAAGCCAGGGATGTTCGATCAAATGGAAAGAATGAAGATAATAGATCTTATCAAATCCAGAGACCAGAAGGTCAGTAGAACCATAGAAAACAACCAGATACCTTTTTTCAACCAGTTTTTTGGATCCATAACTTCGCTGGGGTCTGCTTATTTCAGTTTTATACTTATAGGATTTCTCTGGAGTTTCGACCAAACTATTATTGCCAGCAAAATTTCGATAGGTTTGGTAGCTAACGGCCTAGCCATATTTAGCCTGAAATTTATCTCAGGCCGGAAAAGACCTCAAAAACATATAGAAAACCTTTTTTCAAATGCCTCATTTACTTCAGGCCATTCTGCAAACGCATTTATGAACGCAACAATACTTTCAGCATACCTAGACAGAGCTCTAGGATTTTTGACTTTAGCGGCTTTAATAGCTCTTTCCCGAGTCTATTTAGAAGACCATTATCCCTCTGATATAATCACAGGTTCAGTGATCGGAGCTGTTATAGGCCAAATATTAATCACAGTTTAGGCCAAAAGGCTAATTATATGAATCATTCAATCAAGCCAGAAGAACACGAACTCCAACAAGCCCGCCAGATAGTTGAAACCGCCATAGAATCATCTAAATATACTTTAGACAAACAGAAACCGTTTACCCTACATCTAGGCCATGCTGAGAGAGATGAAGTCGGAGACTTCGGTGTATTTGGAAAAGCCAGAGATTCAGAAAACGGCCAGATATTTTTCAACACATCTAAAGACGGTTGGAAACAGAACCTAAATGATCTTACCATAGACATCTATGGACAGGCATGGTTCTATGAAAATAAAGAAAACCATGAATTTGTATGGCAACAGCTACTGGCAAATACAACCGGATTATTGTTGATAGATAAAGTCTCAGACAGCCGAGAACCAGATTACAATGGTCTCAAAGAAGAATGGAACGAGAAAAAACAAGACCTATCCGACCAGCTATCTATTGAGAATCAGGAAAACTTTTCATGGCAGCTAAAACTTATACTTGGACGTAAACTGCTTGACAGCTACGAATTAGATGATTTTCCAGATTTGAATAGATCAGATGTAATAGAGGCAGGTGACAACTCTTTTCTATGAAAGCAGTTTATCTCGGAAGGTTCCAACCTCTGCATGAAGGTCACAAAAACGTTATAGAGAGATACAAGGACAAATATGATGAGTTTGCTCTAGTTATAGGAAGTGCCGACAAATCAAGAACCGATGACAATCCATTGACAGCACAAGAACGTGAGCAAGTTATACGAGAATGTTTTCCAGATTTAGAAATTCTACACAAAGACGACCACGAAAGCGATGAAAAATGGAGTAAGGATCTAGAAAAGAAAATTAAGGCAGATATAGTTATATCTCAAAACGATCTGGTCAAACAGCTCGTAAAAGAACACACCTCTATGGAACTCGAAGAACAGGAACTTTACGATCCTGAAATCTATTCAGGTACTGAAGTCAGACGTAGAATCAAATCAGATGAGGAATGGCGCTATCTAGTACCTAAATGTGCAAAACAGAAGATAGAAGACCTTGTTGAAACTGTCAAAAAATCAGGAACACAGTACAACTTCGAACCAGGCTGGAAAAGAAAGAACGCGTACAACGATACCGCTGAAAAATAAAATTTGAAGATCAGAAACTTTAGACCCTACCAGAATTTCTGTCCCGGATTTATTGTTTCATAGAGGAATTGGCGAGTCTTTTTATTCAAGCTTCTTTATCGATTTTACGTGATATTATGTTAAAAGTCGTTGTAAACGGAGTTGGAACAATAGGCAAGAGAGTAGCGGAAGCTGTCAGAAAACAAGAAGATATGGAACTTTACGGAGTATCAGATGTTGCCCAGACAGGCGGCCTGAGAACTGTTTTAAGTCATGACGGTCCGCTGCATGGAATTGATCTGTATGCTTCAAATCAGGATGGGAAAAAACGTCTTGAAAACAATGGATTCTATGTAAACGGACTTCTAGAGGAAGAGGCCGATGTAATCGATGTAGTTGTAGATTGTACCCCTCCCGGAATCGACCAGAAAAACAAAGAAAATCTTTACGAGCCAAATAATATCAAAGCTGTTTTCCAGGGCGGAGCACCCGACGAGATCGCAGAAGTAAAGTTCAACGCCGATGCAAACTATGAAACAGGTGAAGGCCAAGACTACATCAAAGTAGTTTCATGCAACACCACATCTCTTTCAAGAACCCTTAGTGCTGTAGATGAAAGCTTTGGGATTGAAGATGTAACCGCTAACCTTGTTAGAAGAGGAGGAGATATTCCACAGGATTCTCGTGGACCGATCAACTCAACAGTACCGGTTACAGAAGTTCCAAGCCATCATGGACCTGATGTGCAGGCAGTTATGCCAGATCTAGATATCAAGACTTTGGCTGTGAAAGTACCTGTAACATACGGACACGTACATATGGTAACAGCTAATCTAGAAGAAGATACCACTAAAGAGGATGTTCTTGAAGCATTTGAAAACCAGCCACGTGTAAGATTGATCAATGCGGATGAAGGTTATGATTCAACTGGAAAAGTACATGAGATGATGAGAGACCTCAACCGGCCTAAAAGCGACATGCCCGAAGCCGGAGTATGGAAAGAAACAGTCACTGTAGAAGACAGAAGGCTCTATTGGATACACATGGTTCATCAGGAATCAATTGTCGTACCTGACAACGTTGATGCAATCCGTGCAATGTTTGAGATGGAAGATAAGGAAGATTCTATCCGGATGACAAACGAGGCTATGGGGATAGAGTAACCTCTTAACTTTCCCTTTATTCATTTTTCTCTATGGACTCTAAAATCCTGATGACCGGCTGGGGTTATCCGCCGAAGATAGATGGAGGTCTTGACATACATGTCAAACATCTTTTCGAACAACTACTTTCATCAGAGATACAAGTTGATCTAGCGCTCCCAAAAGATAGAGCTCCGGAAAAAGAAAACGTAATACCTATAGAGGTCGGGGATGGAGACATGGTCCAACAGTCTCGAAGGCTGAGCCAGCAAGTAGCAAAGTTAGCTAAAGATTATGACATAGTCCATACTCATGATTGGTTTGGTGCCGAGGCAGGTTTCAAAGCAAAAAAATACTCAGATGTCAAATGGATCTCAACATTTCATTCTCTAAGCAGCTCTCGAAACAGAACTCCTGGAGACGAGATACAGAAACTCGAAAAAGTAGCTGCTGAGAAATCGGATGTCTCCATAGCAGTCAGTAACAAGTTAAAAAAAGAGGTAGAAAACGAGTTTAACTCGACTCCTGAAGTCGTACACAACGGCTTTTCAAAACCTAAGTCTTCGGGAATAAAGGTCCGACATAGACACGGAATCGAAGGCGATATGATCTTTTTTGTCGGCCGCCACGCAGAACAGAAAGGGCTTGAACACCTGATATATGGGTTTAACAAACTACTGGATCAAAAAGACGCTACATTAGTAATAGGAGGTAAAGGACATCTTTCTGAACCATTAGAGACCTTTGTAGAAATACTTGACATTCAGGAAAATGTGGTTTTTACAGGTTTTATCCCAAGAGAGGAGTTAGGCGATTACTACGGGGCTGCAGATGTATTTGTTTCACCTTCAATCAACGAACCTTTCGGATTGACAATAACTGAAGCACTTGAATCTGGAACGCCTGTGGTAGCGACTAGCAATGGTGTAGAAGAGATTACAAGTAATTCAATATTTTCTGTGGAACCTGAATCAGATTCGATAAAACAGGGAATACAGAAAGCTCTAGAAGAAAAAATAATTGCAGATCCTGCCAAACGTAGCTGGAAGCAGATGGCTGAAGAAACAATTGAAATCTATGAGAAACTAGCCTAAAACTGTGATATTTTCTACAGAATCTTGGTGTAAAACCCCATAGCCTTCGGAAGTCTTTGTAAGACCTGACATGTTCTCAGTGTAATAAGTCGAATCATTTCCTTCAACATCAGGCAAGTAAATTCTCTCACCGTTTTGAGTGTCTACAGCTATTGCAACCTTTGTATCTGTCTTTACTTCGATCCAGGTTCCACTTTCTGTCTGAGTTGTTTCTACATCCATAGTACTTGATTTTGTTTAGCGAATTTTTAACCTCATGGTAAGATCACCTGCTGATTTAAACAACGTCTGAAAAACTTGAGTTATGGCTCCGATAACTCTCTCATTTGAAGTACACCAGCCACATAGACTAAGAATAGACGGTGTGAAAAAAGATGCAAACACTCTTTACGGCCGGTATTTTGACGATGAGATGAACGAACATTTTTTCAAAGACGTAGCTGAAAACTGTTATTTTCCGGCAACTGAAAGACTTTTACGAGAGGCCAAACGGTTCGAAGGATCAGACCGAGAGTTCAAGGTCAACTTTTCTATCTCAAGTTCCTGGATTCAACAGGCCAAAAAGTATCATCCTGAGTTAATTGATATGTTGAATCGTTTTCCGGATTCTACAATCGATTTTATCGGACAGGCACATTATCACTCTTTAGCAGGTCTTTTCAACGACAAAAAAGAGTTCCGGTGGCAACTGGAAAAACACAGATCTATAATTGAAGATAACTTCGGGGTACGACCACAGGTAATGACCAATACAGAATTAATTTATCACAACGAGATCGGAAAGGTCGCAGCCGAAGAAGGTTACAAAGGAATATTTACCGAAGGAGCTGACAGAATACTAGGTTGGCGTTCACCAAACCATGCTTATACCCAACCGGATTTTGTAACAGAGAAAGGCACCAACATAATGTTGAGAAATAGAAAACTAACAGACGATGTAGGCTATAGGTTCAGTGCAAAATGGTGGAACGAACACCCATTGACCGCTGAAAAATACGCCAGATGGCTCTCAGAAGCACAAGGCGATATGGTTAACCTGTTTATGGACTATGAAACCTTTGGAGAACACCACTGGGAAGGTACTGGAATACTCTGGTTCCTCGAAGCTCTTCCACAGGAAATAATGAAACACGAACATCTGAGCTTCCAGACCGTTAGAGAAGCTGCAACACAGAACGATCCTGTAGGCAATTTTGATGCATTCGAATACAATACAGTTTCATGGGCAGATCAAGAAATGGATGCAAGTGCATGGTTAGGCAATCCTATGCAGAAAATGCTTTTCGATAAGATACAGGAGCTTGAATACAAGGTAAAACAGCTTGATGATCCACAGATCAAAGATGTCTGGAGAAAGTTCATCACTTCAGACCATTTGCACCATATAGCGACCAAAAACATGTCGGATGGAAATGTCCACAACTACTTTTCATACTTCGATCACCCGCATCAGGGTTTTGCAGTTATCACAGAACACCTTATGGATTTCCAACAGCAGGTAGAACAAAGGCTTAGATCATAGAGAATTTTCTTGGACATCTTGAAAAGCTATAGCGAGAATACTATTTTATGACAGAAAAACACTTCATCGAAGTTGAAAACGGACAAAAAGTAGCCACAGTACACCATAAGGCCGATTCGGATAAATGGGTTTTCTTCTGCCATGGATTTGGAAGCAACAAGGAAGGAAGCTATGAAAAACGGGCCGAGAGAATAGTTGAGGAAGGCTGGAATGCTGTAAGATTTGATTTCAGAGGAAACGGCGAAAGCGATGGAGAGTTCATAGAAAATGGTTTAAGTTCGAAAATAATGGATCTGGAAACCGTAATAGAACATTTTGGACCTGAAAAATATGTTTTATTCGGATCCAGTTTCGGAGGCAAAGTAGTCTTCCACGGCGGATTGGAACTGGAACCTGAAGCGGTTATAGGCAGAGCTCCGGTAACTTACAACACCATAATGGATAAATACAAGGCTGTAGTTCAGAATAAAGGAAAATTCACCCATCATCCAGGTGCTACAATCGATCAAAGATTCTACGATGATTTCGAAAAACATACTTTCGATCAAGTTATAGCTAAATTAGATGTTCCTGTTGCGATTTTCCACGGTGCAGACGACACAACAGTCCATCCAGAACATTCGTTTAAAGCCGCAGAATCACTAGAGACAGATGTAATGATACAGAAGCTAGAGGGAGAAAAACATTCATTTTCGGAAACTGCTGAGAACTATATGAACAATCAGATGATTTCGTGGCTGCATAACAACGGGTTTTAGACAGCCCTAAACATTCTTGATATATGGCGATCCAAAAACTCAAGACTCTTTTAACTCAGCGAACCCCTAGTTCTACTATGGACCAACGCGTAGATGAACTCATAGAGTCTTCAAAACAAGTTATTAGAGACAGCCAGGTTGAAAACGGAGCTATTGTAGCTGCAAATACTGACAAAGAATACTATCCGGATGATGTAGCAAACTATCGTTTTGTCTGGCCGCGTGATGCTGCATTTACTATCTATGCAGAGAAATTACTAGGAATGGATAAACTTGAAGCCGAGTTTATAGAATGGCTTCATGATCGGGCCGAAGGATTTTCAGATTCAGGTTTAATTTTCCATCGCTATGCTACCAACGGTCCGAGAGATACGGATTTCGGACACCAGTACCAACCTGATCAGGCTGCAGCACTTCTATGGACCATACTTGAGACCAACTCCGAGTTGACTCAGAAACAAAACGAAACAGTCCATCTTTTAGCAGATGGTCTCTGGAGCCAGTGGCATGGAAACAGCTTTGCACAGAACACACACGACCTCTGGGAAGAACGTACAGCACACCATGATAAAAACGAGAACTTTACCTATTCTCTCGCAGCATGTTCCAAAGCACTTTATCTAGCAGCTGACAGAATGGGCGAGCAAAAATGGCGGAAAAAGGCAGATGAAATGCGAGAAAGACTGTTAGAACACGCTGAAAACGAAGAAAAATACTATTACCGTAGCTATGGAGATATAGAGGATAAATCAATTGATGCCTCAATACTTGGACTTAGTTGGCCTTTCGATGTCGTGGAAAACGACCAGAAGCTAGAGAACTCCCTGGAACTAATAGAACAGAAGCTGATGAACGATCGCGGTATAATGAGATACGAAGGCGATATGTATGATGGTGTTATACATCATACCGGTTATCTTTCAAAAGGTGCTGGTTCTTGGCCTCTATTGACCTTCTGGCATGTGAAAGTTCTAGCACAACAAGGCAAAACAGATAGAGCAAAGGAACTTTTCCACAAACAGATCAATTCATTTGAAGGCAAATACATACCCGAACAGGTATTTGAAAACGGCGAGAAAAAAGGTATTAGACCTCTTGTATGGAGCCATTCAATGTTTGTAGTTGCAGCAGAGGAACTAGGATATATCTAAAAAATTAATTTTCAACCGCTTTCCGGTAGATCCCTACAGTCCAGGCACTGATTTGTTCCCACTGGAAGTTTTCTTCAACTCTTTTACGAGCCTTATCTCCCATCCAATCGCTCCAGCCCGGATCGTTTAGTGCACGATTTACCTGATAAGCTATCGATCCTGAATCCGCAGGGTACGTATGAAGCCCTGTATACTCATGGATTATGGTATCTTTCATTCCACCTACATAAGAACCTACTGTAGCAGTTTCACATGCTGCTGCTTCAAGCGGGACGATACCAAAAGGTTCATAGACAGAAGGTGCAACAGTTACACGAGCCTCCTTCATCAACGACAGCAGATTGGCGTCTGAGACATACCCCGGGAACAGAACTTTATTACCTACTTGTTGGTTTGCAATTCCTTTGTAATGTTCAGTAGCTCCTGAACCAACCATTACAAACTTAGCATCCGGAGAGCTATCAAGTATATCCGGCATCGCTTCGATTAGATGTCCAGGACCTTTCTGAGGATACATCCTGCCTACAAAAAGCACTATATCTTCATAATCAAGCGCAAATTCGCCGCGATTCAAATTTTTGGTGTGATCATCAAATTTCTCTAGATCTACACCGTTTGGAATATAATTTACCTTATCTTCTGGGACTTCGTAAGTATGTTTTACTTCCTCTGAAAAATCTCTTCCCACGGTAATTACCTGAGATGCCTCATAGGTACCATACCATTCAAGATTATGGATTGTTCTCTGATAGCTTGAATCAACACCATCTCTTCCCTTCTGGGTTGAATGGATCGTAAACACCATCGGAACATCTAAAGTTTTTTTCAGACCTACTGCTCCAGGTACAGCCATCCAGTCATGAGCATGAATTAAATCGAACTTATCGTTTTTGTATAAATCAATAGCTTTCTTTTCCATCTGGTGACCAAGATGCATCGCCCAGGAAAGAGTATCATTTGCAGAATCAGTTGATGGAATTCTATGAATCTCAACCCCATCACGGTAGTTGACCTCTTCTTTGTCTCCATAGGTAACTACAACAGGTTCATGTCCCTGATCGGCAAGTGTAGTAGCCAGGTCTTCACAGTGGGCTGCTATACCTCCTGCCTTGTAAGGTGGATACTCCCAGGTCAGAAATAACGGCCTCATTTGAAATCACTCTGTGATCTATAGAAAATCCGGGATTTTCGATTCATATCAATTGTTAACCTCTGTTTTTTGTTTAAGTGTTTCTCTGTAGCTGGTTAAAACTTTTTTCTGCCAGTTATCAGAGAAAGGATCTATAATATCGATTTTTTCCTCTGGAACATCCAGATCGAAAAGCAACGAATTTTTAGTATCTTCACTTGTTGCTATGGCTTTCTGTGACTCAAATGCTCCCTGCCATTCAAGTTCGGATATTACACCTGCATTATCGCCTTCAAAGCCACGTTCGTTTTCTGTTGACTGGAATGTGACCACAAGAGGGATATCGAGATGTCTTGAAAGCGCTATTCCGCCAGGAAATGCCGTCCAATCTATAGAATGGATAATATCTGGTTCTTCATCTCCAAAAGCATCTTGAGCCTCTTTTTTAAGCTCATTGTTCATCATCATAGACCAGTTGTACATGTTATCTCCTTCAAAAGGCAATCCAACTCTTGTGACTTCAACACGTTCATCTACAGAATAGTATGCTCCATCATCAAAACCCACTACCAACGCCTCATCTCCCTGTTCAACAAGTTCATGAGCTATAGACTTGATATACTCTGTAGAGGCTTCTCCTTCTCCAAAACACCTGGTCAAGAACAAAACCTTCATAATTTAAACCGTTCCTCAAATCCAATATCTTTACTTTTTTCAACATCAGGCTGGTTGAAAGGATCAACATCACGCAACCAAGCCGAATAAACCGCTACATACTGTAAAAGACCGACCAGTTTACCCATGTTTTCATGAGATACACTTGTAATATTTAATGTAATATTCGGCATCTCTCCGTCATCCATAGCATCCTTAACACCCTGATACTCTGCTTTCAGCGAATCCTTCAAAGTTTTGCCCTCCAGGTCTGAAAGATCCTTGCCCCTAAGTTGGACATCTGAAATGTTATCTGGAACTTCGATTTCTTCACGTTCATGAGCCTCACATCTGAAAAAAGAGGTTATAACATCTTTTTTTCCACCGAAAACCCTTTGATTTGTGTGATGCTGGCATTCAGGACCTAAATCGCCGAATACTGTTTGGCCTTTACCTTCTTTGCATACAGTCTCGTGCATCAACTGTACAAAAAGCGGGTAGAAACCAAATAATCGAGTAGAATAGAAAGGTGTGAAAATCTCATCGTAACCGTTTTGCTCAGCATCATAGAAAGCTGAGGCAAGGTTCAACGCCGGGTTATACTGTTTTTGTGGCGAAATCTTTTCATACATCTTTTCCCCGCCTTTCCTGATTTCTCTAATATCTATCCCTGCGAAAGCTGCAGGTACAAGCGCAGTCTCTGTTAAACCTGAAAAACGCCCTCCTATATCTGGATGCTCGATCCAGCCATAATCATTTCTTTCAACAATATTTCTTAATGCACCATCATTATCCGATGTTACAGCGAAGACTGGATAATCACGTTTCATAAAATAGAGAAGAGATTCAAGAACTCCGACAGTCTCACCTGACTTGCTAATAGGCATTATGAGGGTTTTTTTAGGATCTAGTTGTTTTGAAAGACGGTTGAGATAGTCAGGATCCATTGTAGTTACAAGCCTGACATCCACATCAACTTCATCAAGTAAGGCATAAAGATACGCTCTGAAACTAGTAATCGAGCCACCATTCCCTATAACAACCAGATGTTCAAAATCGTGTTCATTGGCTTTCTTCTCTATCTTTTCTAGATCTGGTTCGTAGTCGGCAAACTCCGGTTTTTCTTGCTTGTGGAGTTTCTGTACAGACCTGTTTTTGTTGTTGACATGATCAATATCTATTCTTATCGACATCTACTGTCCCTCTAGAGCTTTTTCATGTGCCTGTGCATAGTTTTTACCTAGTTTATCCCATGATGTAAGCTGTGCGAGCTTCCTGGCATTGTGTTTCCGCTCAGTTATCTCAGTTTTCGGATAAGTAACAAAGTCTTCTACCATCTCAGCTAGATCCTCTGCAACCACTTCATCTGAACGGCCTTCTCTTTCAAGCACTTTGATGCCTTTTCTCTCGTCTTCTTCAGTTTTATCCTGTAAAAACTTTCCAAATCCTGCCATATCAGTAGTTATAGACAATGCTCCGTTAGCTGCCGTCTCTACTGGCGTATAACCCCATGGCTCATAGTAGCTTGGGAATATACCCGCACTTGAAGCCACTATGAAATCATTGTAATCCATTGAAAGCAATCTATCTCCAACTGAAAGATACGTCGGATAGAACACTACTTTTACACGGTCCTGTTCTCTATTCCTTAGTCCATTGTCCCACAGTGCTGAAAGTATTTCATCCTGCCCATAATTTAGATCAAAGGCACATAGAGGAGGGGTTTTGTCCTGTTTGGCTCTGAAGTTTCTCTCCAGAGACTTAAGTCTTGATGAACTTTTGTCCAAAACCGATTCAAGGCCTTCAACAACATCTTCGCCTGAAGTAAGATCGTTGAGAAGCTCCGATCTAAGCTTCGGCATCAAGTCACTGACTGAATCTTCAAGTTCCTGATAAAGCGACATATTTTCAAGTACTTCCATCTTCTGGTTTTCAACATCACTTGGAACAAGTATGAAAACAAAGAAGTCATCTCCTTCCTGTTGGTTTACCCGTGAAAGCGCATCTATGAAAACATCAAGCCCTTTGTTATGGAACTCGTACCTTCCTGAAGTATAAAGTATCCTCGGATCATCGTCAAGATCTACATCATAGTAAGGTTTGAAGTAGGCTCTAAGAAACTCAGTGACGTGTTCTTTCTTTTGGGTATGATCGTAGGATAGTTCTTCTAGACTTGGAAAGTCCTCAACATTGAAACCGTTAGATAGTATTACATCCGGTTCTACTTCAAGAACTGCTGTAGCTTCTTTACCTGTGGTCTTACTCACAGTTGTGAATACCTCTGACTGTTCAGCAGCTGCTTTTTCAATCTGATGTTTTGGTTTAACTCCATATTCAGCTGCTAGAGACTGTTCTATACTGTTAGATTCAACAGCTCCCTGTAAATCATAGTCTGCGTTTGAAAGCGCCCTTCCAAGAACTGTAGCATGTGTTGTAAACACTGAAGGCAGATCTGTCTGGAATAGAGCCGGTCCAGAAAGCCATTCATGAGCCTGAACAACTGTCTCACCTTCAAGCTGAGCCTCCATTCTCTCGACCAATCTTCCTACTGCATAACTCCATTTAACAGGCTCATCGAAATCATGACCTGCATCCATTGAATCTATATCGTGTTTGTCCCAGAGTTCTGTTTTAATATCATCAATACTTTTATCCATCTCAGAGATATCAACTAAGATACATCTAGGCGAACTAGGAATGTTCCAGACCCCTGAATAACATTTTATTCCTTCTTGGTCTTCGAGCTGCTCGAAAACATCTTCGAACTCAGAGTTTTCTCTAGGCGCAAACTCTTCTCTGGCTGATTCTTCATTATAGAAACCTATAGTGACGTAGTTATCGCCATAATAATCCTGCATTTTACCAGACTTGGATTTTAGTACTTGATGGATTCCGCCTACTTTGTTTGCGACCTCAAATGATACCTCGATAAAGTTGTCTGGTTGCATACCTACGACTTCGTTTTGCCAGTATAAAAACCTCCTCGAAAGGTCTTTGTTACCCGAAAGTCAAAATAAAGTCTTTTTAGCCCCAGAAACCCAACTAGACTCTATGAAGTATACTTTGCACGAAAATCTACATAATTACAACGGAATAAGCTCTAATCTCCATGGATTTGTTAATCGATATCTTGATACAGGTTTTAAATCAAAATGGAGCGGATACTGGGCGCCTCCCTACAAGTTTCTGGACTATTATGCTCTAAAGATCAACGGCATCTGGCTTGATCCCAAAACACTAGAGGCAACAGAGTATGGAGAGAATTTTACATACCATCACGAGACAGATTCTCTAAGTATAACCGAGAAAGTCGAAACACCCGATAATCTTGCAGGATTTCGATTAAAACTTGAAATAGAAAACAGAACTGATGAAAAGAAAGCAGTACACACAGTTTTCGAACCAGGTATTGATATACGGAAAGTAGATCAGGATCTAGGGCCTGAAGACTACCATCTCAAAGAAGAGAAAAACGAACTGAGCGTCTCAAACCAGCAAGGAAAGCTGAAAATAAAAAGCAAAGATTTTGAGAGAAAAGAAGACCCCTACATCAAAGAACATTATCCTGACGAAAAACAGAGATGTTTCATACCAGGACATCTGGTTTTCAGAAGAGAAATTAAAGCAGGTCAGACCAAAACTCTAGAAATTGAATTTACTACTTCTGAAGATGATTTGAGAACCATAAAAACAATAGAACAAGACCTACAACACTCACTAGGAAGAACATTTAACTCCTCAATTGACAGCCTAGAGAACCTTGTGTATGATAAAAACGGTTTAGGTATAATTGCAGGTCATCCATGGTTCCAGAGTTACTGGGCAAGAGACACATTCTGGAGTGTTCTAGGGCTTGTTGATGCTGGCTATTTCGAAGTTTCTCATGAAATACTTCAGAACTTTGCACAAAAAGAAATACCCGGGAAGATCAATCTTGATGGAACCGAAGAACAACTTGAAAGATCTGATACAAAGCCTTTGTTCATAATTGCAGCCGATAAGCTCCAGAGACACTATAAGATCAGTAAACAGATAGAAAAAGCTATGGAAAAATCTATGGAAGATCTTGAACTCGAAGATAATATAGTAAAACATTCTGTAGATGGAACCTGGATGGACACCATAAAGAGAGATAAAGCAGTAGATATACAGTCGCTGTGGCTTAAAGCAGCCGACATAATGAACGATGATAGAAAACAAAAACTGGAAAAAGGCCTCAAACAGTTCGAAGCCAAAGACCATATCAAAGACGAACTGGAAGACGGATCCGAAGCCATCAACCCTGTAATACCACTAATGTTTGACCAGATCAGCTCAGACGTAGCTGAAAAACAGCTGGAAAAGATTAACGGCGAATTCTCATCTCGTTTTGGAGCCAGAACACGTTCGGCCATGGATCCAGGATATAAATCGGATGGCTATCATACAGGCAGCAGTTGGGGTTTAACAACCGGTTGGGCAGCAGCTGCCAACCTAAAAAATGGGAAAAAACAGCAGGGAAAGAACTTTCTCAAAAAAATGGAACTTTTCCTTGATAGAGATCAACCAGGCGCTCTGCCAGAGGTAGCTGATTCAGAATCAGGCGAATTACTTGGATGTCCAGAACAGGCCTGGAGTGCAGGACTTTTCATCCACACAGTCGATACATATCTTCTAGGAATCAAAGTAGAACAAGATCACATAGAGATAGATCCATGTGAAGGACTAGATGCAAAAAGATTTGGAAAAAGAATTCGAGGAGAAACCTTGGATTTAGAGATCAAAGATGGCACGGTAAATATTTTGAACAATCCCGATCTAGATATCAGGACAAATAACTGAGGCTATAAATACCGAGAAACTCAATTCTTAGCTGTTAATGATTATAATCAACTTCAAGACGTATGAGAAAGCTACTGGTGAGGACGCCAGGAAGCTTGGAGAAGTATGCAGGAAAGTCCGTAACCAAACAGACAAAGAAATCATAGCCTCTCCTGCTGCAGAGGATATGCTAAGGCTTGATCATATAGACATACCTGTTTTCTCACAACATGTTGATTCTTCAGAGCCAGGAAGCCATACAGGCCATACACTGATTGAAACCGTTGAAAAAGCCGGAGCTACAGGTACACTGCTTAACCATTCAGAAAGAAGAATACCGAAAGAAGATATCAAAAAAACAGTCGAGAAAGCACGTCAGAAAGATCTTAAAACAGTGGTTTGTGCCCAGAGTCCGGAAGAATGTGAGAAACTTAGCAAGTTTAATCCAGATTATATCGCTTATGAACCTCCAGAACTCATAGGTGGAGATAAATCAGTCTCTGATGCACATCCAGAGCTTATACAAAAAGCCGTTAGAGCCTCAGGAGACGTACCAACACTTACAGGAGCTGGAATAAAAAATACCAAGGATGTAGCCAAAAGTGTTGAACTGGGCTGTGAGGGAGTTTTAGTAGCCTCAGGAGTTGTAAAAGCAGACGACCAGTATGAAGAACTCATGGATTTGGCTAAAGGATTATGAGCGAACAAGAATGGATTGAAAAATATAGAGAATCAACCAAACTAGTTGAAAAATCTGCAGGCGTACTAACAGGTTTTAACGCTAACTTAGATGTTATCCACCAGGTTTCAGATCTCAACTGTGATTTTTCCAAAGTCGAAACCAAATTGGTTGAAAACCTCTCGACCATGGACGAGCTTAAATCCTGTCTGAAATACTGTATAACAAATTCTGAGAACCATGAAATCGATATAAACAATCTAGAAGTCGGTTTTGAAGGAAAAAAGTTTATAGGAGGTCAAGCCGGTATAATGTCGAACTTTCTTGCCAAAACAGGAAACGGTGTTATATTCTACACTCCTTTGCTTTCTGAAGATCTCTCATCAAGAATAGATGATAAAGTTCTATACCCTGTTATGGATGGAGAATTTGAGCTCAAAAATGTTAGAGATGCCTCAAACACCGATAGAACCAAGAAAAACCACATATTTGAATTTGACAGCAAAGAAAGTACAGGTAGGATGATTTTATCAGATACTCTGAAAGGTTTCGGCCCATATTTCAGGAAAGGAGTTGAAGACAACCTAGATACGATAGAACAAAACATTGACTGTGCTGTTTTTTCAGGTTTCCATGATATATTAGGCAACAAAGAAGCCAAACTTAAAAAATCGGCAAAACAGCTCCGGATGATCGATAAACCAATACATCTAGAGTTTGTGAATAAGAATGTAGAGACCACTACTTTAATATTAAAACATATTTTGCCCGAAGTAGACAGTTTTGGGCTTGATGAGACAGAATTTTCGAATCTCATGGGAATGCTTGGAACTGATAAACCAGAAGATGATCTCAGAATTGATCAGGCATTCGAGGCCGCTAAAAAAATAATTCACAAGTTTGGACTCGATCGCATCCATTTACATACCTACAGATATCATATGGTGGTTGTAAAAGATGATTATCAGACCTCAACCAGTGAAATTAAACAATCTATGTTGTATGGCGAGGTAGCTGCCATACAGGCTGCCGATACAGGCCATATACCTCGAAAAGAAGATATAAATGAATTCAACATGGAAAACAAGGATATCAATGGATTAGACGAACTTGTTGACTTCGGCGAAAAATACAACATAACAGAATTCGAAAAAACCGGTATAGCCCATCTAGATAGTTTCAAAATTGTAGCTATACCTACTATTATCCACAACAATCCGGAGAAAACAGTTGGTATGGGAGATATAATCTCTTCTGGTGCTTTCAGCTCAGAGTTTAGCTGAAATCTTCGATAAATTCCTCTACTTTTCCTTCAATTTCTCCAAGTATTCTTTCAACATCTTCTTCTGTATCTGCCTCACAGCGTACCGACATCTTCTCTTCTGTACTCGAAGGCCTGACAAGCGCCCAACCCGTATCAAACTGTATTTTAACACCATCCATAGTAGATAGCTCATAGTCCGAATACTCTTTTTTAATGGCCTCTGTAACCTTTTGTTTGGCTTTTTCAGGACAGTCAATTCGGAGCTCAGGAGAAACAGGATAATCCGGATAGTTCTCAAGTTCTTCCAGAACATCTCTTTCCGATACTATCTGACACATCAAAGCTGCTGCAAACAAGCCATCGTCCCATGGAACATCGAACTCTGGGAAATAGAAATGGCCTGAAAGCTCTCCAGCAAATACAATTTCAGGATCACTATGGATCTCTTCCGAGATAAATGTGTGTCCCACCCGGGTTTCTTGAGGTTCTCCTCCGTTATTTTCAATTATCTCAGGTACTAGCTTCGAAGCTCTCAGATCATGTACAACTTTTCCTTTTTTCCCTCTAAGAGTTTCTTCCGAAAAAAGTGCAAGTATCTCATCTTCTGAAATATATCCATATTCTGGTAGAATAAATCCTGCACGATCTCCATCGCCGTCAAATATTATACCAAGATCTTTTTCTTCCATGTGAGGCTTCAATGCCTTCTGTGCCTCAACATTTGTAGGGTCTGGAAGGTGGTTTGGAAAGCTTCCATCCACCCTATCGTTTACCGATTCAATATTACAACCAATTCCTTCCAGCATCTCCTTTCCAACTATCGGAGTAACACCGTTTCCGAAGTTTACTGCGACCTCTAGGGTTTTTTCAAGATTTATTCTATTCCTTACGAATTCAACATACCCGTTACCTAAATCTATGCGTTTGAACTCTCCTTTTCCTTCTTCAAACTCTCCGGATTCATATATTTGTTCAATCTCTGCCATACCTCCTTTTCTAGACATTGCCAAGGCTCCTTTTTTGGTAAATTTGAAGCCTGTATATTCTGAAGGATTGTGAGAAGCAGTTACAACCACGGAAGCCGGTATATCGTGAGCCACCATTCCATAGTATACTACAGGACTTGGAGCTTTGGCACCATAAACTATGTCAGTTCCTGTTGATAGAACACCTCTGATAAATGCATCAGTGACATCTTCTCCATGTTTCCTTCCATCCCTGCCAACTAGAACTTTTTGGGCATCTGTAAAGGTGCCGTAGGCTTTTCCAACTTTTTCGGCCTCTTTTTTACCGATTTCATCCGGATACTTGCCACGAAGATCGTAGGAATGGAAGAAAGATGTCATTTTTACTCCCAGTAATCTTCTAGAATATCGACTCTCTGTTTGTATTCTTCCTGTGTATCAGGAAGCGACTGTTTCATGACTTTGGTATCTAGAGAAGTCTCCATGAACCCTCTATCTTTCTCGTAAATTGGAACTAACTGGACGTGTAGATGCGGTATTGATTCTCCTGCAGCCTTTCCAATATTCATTCCTACATCGATTCCAGCAGGATCAACGACTTCTCTCTGTAGTTCTTCTACTTTTGAAACCATTTTGAACAATCTATCCCGTTCTTCATCTTCAAGGTCGACCATAGAGTTAACGTGTCTTTTTGGCACAACCATTAGATGACCGGTGTTGTACGGAAAGATATTCAGTACAACCATTAGGAAATCGTCTTCGAAAACAGCTAGTTTAGAAATTCTTTCATCATCTTCTGCCTGCGCACAGAAAATACAGTCGATATCTTCAGGTATTTGATTTGCTTCGTACTCTTTACGTTTTGGACTCCATAGATACTGTTCGTATGGCTTCAGGTCTGTCATACTGCCTAATTAGCTACAGACAAATTTAATACTTCCAGTCTGTTAAAACGGTGAAATTGATTGGAGTCTTGCAACAAATCTGGATTGGAAGTCTCTTTCAGGCGGTTGTTCGCCTCTAACCCGGTGAGCTACATCTTTAATTGAATGAGAAACCTCGGATTTAGGCTTGTAAGAAACAACAGGTTCTCTAAGAGCTATTCCTTCTCTTACATGTTTGTGATCAGGTACTTCGCCGATTATCTCAGCTCCAACCAGATCCTTGATTTCATCTCGCTCTACTTCCGACTGTTCTTTTCTAACACTATTTAGAACAAGTCCTAGGATATCTCTGTCAAGATGTTCTGCAAGCTTTTTTGCGCCAAGACAGTTTGTAAGCGATGGGAGCTCTGGATGAGCCACAAGTAGTACTTCATCAGATGCTTCAACTGCAGCCTGGACTTCCTGGTCTGTACCTGCTGCAGCATCAATTAAAACATAGTCTTTTTGACCTAGGAAATCAACTAGCGAATGTTTCAAATTGTCAGCATCGGCGTTGAATTCAAGTATAGAAGCAGGAAGGATTGAAACACCTTCAGGATGTTTTGCAACAGCCTGTGTAATATATGCATCTCCTTTCAAAACATCGTTGAGCGATATGTCCTGAAAGCCAAGTCCGAAATGTTGACCTATATTGGCTCCAGAGAAGTTACCGTCAATAATTAGTACGTCCTCTCCCTGTTTGGAGAGTGAAACCCCTATATTTGCTGTTAATGTAGTTTTACCTACTCCTCCTTTACCAGAGACAACTGAAATTACCCGGGTCATAAAACTATAGTTTTGATATCTTGAATAAAAACCTGATGTTATTCGAACCGGAAAATCCTGCTACAGCCCTGAGTTTTAAGCGCCACATTCGAAAAATCTGATAAATTTGCGTTTACACCACGTATCTTGTTTTTCTGGACCAACCTAACGGTTTTAGTAACATTTCTTTCGCCTTCAAAATTCACGTTTACGTGTTCTAGATCTTTGTTAGACTCAAAGAAAAGTTTAACACCATTCTCAGTTGTTTGGATACCTGCATTGGATATTTCAAGCGTGCTACATTCTATAGCATTGTTTTGATCGTTCAAAGAATCTTCTCTAGTCTCAATAAGGCTTGTACTTGCCCAGCTGTATACTCCGAAACCAAAAGCTGCCATAAATACAAATAGAAGTAAAGTACCTGGTTTTAAGAGTGCAGCTCCTTTCCGAATCATTTTACTATCTGAACTTGTTCATCAACTTCGAGATAAAGCCTTTCTCTTGTAGATCGGCTTCATACTCAATGCCGGCAAGTTCTGCAGCCACAGATCGGAACCTCTCAGAAACATGGTGATCAGGTTCATGGTGTACAACAGGTTTTTTAACAGCCAGAGCTTCTCCAACTTTCCCATGTTCTGGTACGTCCATTATAACTTGATGGCCGAGCATTGATTCAACCTCGCCAATATCAAGTTCGGATTCATGGTCTTTAACTCGATTAAGAACTACTCCTGCGACGTCTGTACCTGCTTCTTCAGCCACGTTGACTGTTTTTAGAGCATCTGTAACCGCCGGAAGATTTGGATTAGTAACAACTAGGACCTCATCTGAGGCCTCAATAGCATTAATAGATTCGTTTCCTAGACCTGCTGCGGAATCAACCAGAACAAAGTCAGGTTCTCCAACTGTATCAAGAAGTACATCAGAAAGGTTTTCTGGAGAAGTATCAACAAGGTCTTCAATTGAAAGTCCTGCAGGTACAACTCTTAGCCCTGAGTTGTGAATGTACATTGCCTCGGTGATATGTGCCTCTCCTTTCAGTACATCGTGAAGTGTCTTTGGATAAAGCGGGATTCCAAGATGGAAACCAAGATTTGGATTAGTAAGATTTGCATCTAGAACAATTGTATCAGAGCCAAACTGCGTCAGTGCTGCTCCGATGTTCGACGTTACTGTAGTTTTACCTACTCCTCCTTTACCACTACTTACACAGATCAGCCGGGTCATCGTATCAAAAACATTGAAGACCGCCATTTAAATTAGTAGTGAGGTTTATTCGAACACCGGATCATTGTTCTCTAGTGTAACTAAATTAAATAATTCAGAGATCAAATTAGAACTAAGAATGTCTGAAATTTCTCCAATCGCTGCTGCAAGAAAATTGAGTCAAACTAAAACAGGAAGGCGGCATAAAAGACATGTAGAAGAATGGATGAACAATATCTGTACTCTAATGGAAACAGTTTATAGAGAAACAAGGGAAGATAAATTAGAGGTCGAATCATGTGAAAACGCAAAATGTTTTTCTCCAGACGAAGACAGTATGATGGCTGCAGAAGCCCTACTAGAAGATCAAGTCGACGATAGGATTGATAATCTCTATTCTAGAACCAATCGGCTTGGACAGGAAATTAACAACATGGCGGCAAGCGCTCACGCCGACGGACTTAACATAGAACAGTCATATGACCTGGCATGTAAAACCGCATCAATGCAGCTAGGAGGTCTGACAATCGGTCTATCTGAACCTGGTTCTATTATAGATAGAGAAGATGAACAGCCAGAACAACCTATCCAAGTTGCTGAAAAACAACTCTGTAGTGTCCTAGAGTATCGAAATAAGTGTTCGAACAGAACCCTTTTCCACGAATACAGTTTGGACTCTAGTATAAAACAGGTGAAAAATGCTAGAAAAGATCTGCTCTATCACACAAAAGCTCCAACACCTAAAGAAATATCGAAGGCTCTGGATTCTCAGAACTCAGATTGAAATAAGTTCAACCCTCTAAAACGGTTATGGCCGAAGACTTTTCGAACCGCTTGAACAACATAGAGCAAAAATGGCAGCAAAAATGGGATGAAGAAGAGTTATTTGAAGTAGATCCAACAGATGAAGATAAATTCTACATCACAGTTGCATACCCATATCCAAGCGGCGGAATGCATATCGGTCACGTACGTACATATGCTCTACCAGACATATTTGCACGTTTCAAACGGATGCAAGGCCACAACGTTCTTTTCCCAATGGGATGGCACGTAACAGGAACTCCTATTATCGGTGCCTTAAACCGTCTGAAAGATGGGGAAGACAAACAATGGGATGTTCTAACCAATACTTACAATGTTCCTGAAGAAGAATTGAATGCGATGGAAGAACCGATGGATTTTGCATCCTACTTCATTGAAAATAGCTACAAAAAGAACATGAAAAAGCTAGGTTTTTCTGTTGACTGGAGACGGGAATTTACTACTAACGACGACCAATACAGCAAGTTTATCGAATGGCAGTATCTAAGATTAAAGGAAAAAGGATTTGTGAAAAAAGGATTGCATCCGACCAAGTACTGTCTAAATGAAAAGAATCCTGTAACCACTCACGACCTTCTTGAAGGAGAAGACGCAGAAAAACAGAGATACTCTCTTGTAAAGTTCCAAAAAGATGATTTTATCTTCCCTATGGCTACGCTTCGACCGGAGACGGTTTATGGGGTTACACATGCACTGATCAATCCAGAGGCAACCTACAACACAGTTAACGTCGATGGAGAAAAATGGATTGTATCCGAAGATGCAGTTACTAAATTAGAAAACCAGGACCGAGAAATAGAGGTTCTTGGAGAAAACAAAGGTTCAGAATTTGTGGGTGAAAAAGTCACAAACCCTGTTTCAGGCGATGAAATAATGTTGTTGCCTGCTTCATTTGTTGATTCGGATTCAGGTTCCGGTATTGTAATGTCTGTTCCGGCTCATGCACCATACGATTGGATTTCTCTTGAAGACCTGAAAAACAGCCCAGATACACTTAAAGAATACGGTATCGATCCTGAAGAAGTCCAATCAATTGAACCTAAAACTATAATTAACAACGAAGACTACGAAGATATTCCTGGAAAAGAAGCATGTGAAAAATACGGGGTAAATTCACAGGAAGATGAGAAAGCACTTGAAAAAGCAACCGAAGAAGTCTATGAAAAGGAATTCCATTCAGGAACATTGAACGCCAACTGTCAAGACTTTGCAGGCGAATCGGTTAACTCAATTAAAGACAGGTTGATCGAACACTTCGAAAACGAAGGGTTGTTTGACTCGATGCATGATTTCTCGGAGGAAGTTATCTGTAGATGTGGAGGCCAGGTTATTGTAGCCCAACAGGAATCTTGGTTCCTGGAATACGGCAACAAAGGATGGAAAGATAAAGTCCATAAAAACCTGAACCAGATCGATCTTATACCGGAAAATACAGAAGAACAGTTCGACCACACTATTGACTGGCTTGAAAGCTGGCCGGCTATCAGAAACTTCGGGCTAGGAACAAAACTGCCTTTCGACGATGAATTTATCGTTGAGCCTCTTTCCGATTCAACAATATATATGGCATTCTATACTATCAAACACGTTGTAGATGATGTAGATGCCGATAAGCTCGAACCAGAGTTCTTCGATTATGTTTTCAATAATAAAGGAACAGCAAAAGAGATCGCAAAACAGACAGAAATCGATCATGATAAAATCGAGGCCGCCAGAGAAAGCTTTGATTACTGGTATCCTCTTGACTGGAGAACATCCGCAAACGAGCTAATCCAAAATCACTTGACGTTCATGATGTTCCATCATACTGCATTGTTCTCTGAGGACAAATGGCCTGAAGGTATCGCTACCTGGGGTCTTGGAACACTTGAAGGCCAGAAGATGTCTTCAAGCAAAGGACATGTAGTACTTCCTGATACTGCAATAGACGAATACGGTGCAGATACGACACGTTTCTTCTTATTTGCATCAAGTGAGCCATGGCAGGACTTTGACTGGCGTGCAGAAGATGTTGAACAGTACAAAAACAAGCTGAGAAGCTTCTATAACCGTTCTCTCGAGTTCCATAACTCTGGAGAAAAACGAGATCACAACAACCTCGATCGGTATGCGCTTTCTCGATTACAACAGATAATCGAAAACACAACCGATGCACTAGAAGATTTCCAGACCAGAAAAGCCGGTCTGAATGCATTTTTCGAGCTTAACTCATTGATCAACAACTACAGGAAAAGAAGTAATACTGTAAACAGAGAAGTAGCCAACCAGCTTGTCGAGACCCAGATCCGGTTGATGGCGCCTTTCACACCTCACACAGCCGAAGAACTCTGGAGCGAGATAGAAAATGAAGGTTTCGTTTCAGAAGCAAAATGGCCAGAACCTAACCAAGATCTTGTTGATGAAGAAGTAGAGAACTCTCAGCAGCTGGTAAACCGGACAGTAGAGGACATCAGAGAAGTTGGAGAGATCGTCGGAGAGTTTGATAAAGTAAAGATTATCGTGGCTGAAGAATGGAAACGCGAACTTTTCACCGAACTCAAAGAAGTAATAGAGGAACGACCAGAATTTGGAGACGCGATGGGGCGGCTCGTACAGGGCAGAAAACAGAAAGCAGATACCATCAAGTCCTACCTACAGGAGTATCTAAAAGAGCCTGGAAAACTTCCTTCAAGAGTATTCGAAGAACAGAAAGAACTCGAAATACTTGAAGAAAACCAGAACTTTTTCGAAAACGAGTTTGATTCAGAGATAACAGTCGAGACAGAAAAAGAATCAGATGAGGACAAAGCTTCACGGGCAGAACCAGGAAGACCTGCGATCGTGATGGAATAGTGGCCGCACATCAGGATGTATACACCGAAGCAAGATATCTTATCGCTGGCAGCGTTATGAGTATGAGAAACCAAAAATGGTTTTCTGTCGATGATATAGATGCTAGGGCTAGTATCCACCCGAGCCTAGAACCAGAACTAGAATCGCTCAATGCAATGGATGTATGTGAAACTCATTTTTCTGCGGTTGGAGGCGAAAAATACAGGCTTGACGACGGATATTTTGGAGATTTTAGAAAAGTCGGCGGCTATTTTAACGTAGTTTATGATGGAAATTTTAGAAAGATTAATCGCGAGTTTGGTGAAGAAGATTTAGAGGAATTAAAGAAAGATGTTGATGTAGTGGATATACTGTCCTGAATTAGTATTTTTTCAGGCTTTCTTCCAGCTTCCTGTCGATGTGTTTGTCAACGTCAGTATTTTCCATGTTGTTCAAAACTTTTCTCTGAGCTGAAACAATCTCTTCCAGTTTCTCAATTCTTTCGTTCATCAAAGCCATTGCAACCCATATCTGCCCAACAGAAGCATTCTGTGATTGAATGTATGTTTCTTCATGGTGTTCAACAGTATCTAGAAGCGATTCGAGGGATGTCTGGATCTTATCTGGAAGTTTTTCTACCCATTCCATAATATGTGGTTGGCGTACAAAATTTTTAACCGTTCCGCAGCTAGGAAAACCTTTCAAGACTTCTAAACACAGCACTTTTAACATTCCGTTTCGAGTTTCTGGGTATGACATTAGAAAAAGGCGACATGGTGCTCGTAAACTATATTGGAAAGTCAGACGGCGAAATCTTCGATCTAACAGTAAAGGACAAAGCAAAAGAACACGGACTTCACCGGGAAGACCGAGACTATTCTCCGATCCCAGTACTTATCGGACAACAGTATGTAATTGAAGGGTTTGAAGATGCGCTTTTAGACCTAGAAGTTGGCGATGAAAAAGAAGTAGAGATCGATTCAGACAGAGCATACGGATCGAGAACCAGCGATAAGATCGAAACATACCCTGAAAAAGAGTTCAAAAAACAGGATGTAAATGTTAGAGTCGGAGAAGAAGTTATGATCGGAAACCAGCGAGGAAAGGTAATTTCCAAAGGTTCTGGAAGAGTAAAGATTGATTTTAACCATCCGCTGGCCGGAAAAGACCTAGAATACTGGATTGAAGTACAGGAAAAAGTTGAAGACGACGAAGAAAAGGCAGAACACATCTTTAATTACCGTGTAGGCCACGGAGGAAAAGATCTTGAGTTCGAAGATGGAGTTGTGAAGATTGAAAAGACACACAGCCATGGCGATCACGAACATGAACTGCCAGAACAGCTTCTAAACAAGATTGAAGAAGAAATTGAAGAATACACAGATCTTGAAGTAGAGTTTGTGGAGTAAAATCCACTCTTTTTTCTCTTTATCTTTCTAAACCATTATATACATATTAGACTTATTTTTACCCAATGGATATCCCCTCAAATAAAGGTATTTCGCCTTTAATTGCAGCAGTATTGCTTATCGCTTTTACAATGACTATTGCAACCCTTGTAGGGCCATGGGCCTCAAACCTGATAATTGATAGTCAAGAGGCAACAACTCAAGACACAGAAAATTTATTAAAGGCATCAGAATCTCGTATAGAGATAGCACAGACAAGCTACAGTGAAGAAACAGGCAACCTCACAGTAAGCATCCAGAACAAAGGATCCACCGAATTAGAGAATTTTACAGCGACAGTATATGGAAATGAAACCACACAGAAACGTATCAGCCAGAAACTGAAAAACGGTGAGATCTATACGTTTGAAATACAGACAGAAAGGCCTGAAAAAATAGATATAAGTTCGAAAACGCTATCTGTGAACACTGAAGAAACATTGATAGAAAACGCCGATACAACTAATACCGTAGAAACCGGGCCTACAGCTGTCATTTCAGCCAACACGACCTCTGTTGAGACAGGAGACTACATGCAATTTGACGCCAGTAGCTCATCCGAAGGCAGTTCATCAATAGAAAATTATTCATGGGACTTTGGAGACGGAAACACAGAAACTAGTGCAACCGTAACACATAGCTATGACAGTTCTGACAATTATACTGTAACTCTTGAAGTGACAGATAGTGAAGACCGTAGAGATACTGATTCACTGGATATAGAAGTTAATTCCTCAACTACTGTCGAAATAGTAAATGATTTTGAAAGCCAAGACGGACAGGCAGTTAATCCAAACTGGGGAAGCGAAGTAATAGCAGACGACAGAAACACACAGATAGACGGTTATATAACCACCAACACTATAGAAGGTGCTGCTTCACGAAACCTTGGAGGTGATGGAGGAGGAACAGTATACAAACATGTGAGAAACTCTCCAGCACAGTTTAGTGGATTCTCAGGCAAATTAAGACTTATCCAAGATGACAATGAAAACAGCGATGAAGTAAGATTTAGCCTTAGAGATGAATCGACACGCGTAATAGGCTTTGTGCTAAAAGCTGACGGCCAAATCCAAGTCAATCAAGATCAGAAGGCTACATGGAGTTCTACACCGACCGATGATTATCTATTCGAAGCCTACAATATCAACTGGACTGCAGAAACATTTGACTGGGAAATAACTAACACCGATACTGGAAACTCAGTGGCATCAGACACAAGAGAATCCTTCTGGCATAGTGCTTCTTCAGCAGACAGTTATTACTTTGGAGGCGACAACGGAGGCGTTTCAGGAACAGTTGAAGGAGCATACGACTCATTAGAGGTTGTAAGATAATCCTAACAGCTAGAACCAGAAATCTGTAATTGTTATATACACTACCAGATAAGTGATAACTAGTGAATTCTATTCATCACAAAGGTATATCTCCATTGATCGCTGCAGTGTTGCTTATAGCTTTTACAATGACCGTATCAGGATTAGTAGGCCCATGGATGACAGAAGTAATTGCAGAAACACAACAGACTACCAGCGATGATACAACTCAGCTGATGGAGGCATCAAAAGCACGTATATCTGTAGCTCAGACAAGATACGACGACAGTTCTGGAAACCTAACAGTATCAATACAGAATAAAGGATCCGCCGAATTAGAGAACTTTACAGCAACTGTACAGGGAACAGAAATTGTACAGAAACAAATAAACCATAAGCTAGAGCCAGGTGAGATCTATACGTTTGAAATACAGACAGACGAACCTGAAAAAATAGATATAAGTTCGAAAACGCTATCTGTGAACACTGAAAAGATTCTGGCTTCTGATAATAAGAGTTCAAGCGGAGAAACAACTGTTTTTATACCTAACAGCGCAGAATTTAGATTTGCATTTGAAGATAGCTCAGATTCTACAACAGCAGTTGATAGTTGGGGCAACAACGATTCAACTATTGAAGGAGCTAGTTATACCACGAACTCCTCTGTAGGAGAGACTGCGCTTCATTTTGACGGCGCAGATGACAGAGTAACCACAAATATAGAAGATAGCCTAGATTCATTCTCATGGTCTGTATGGATAAACTTTGAAGGATCTTCAGGAAATGAACAACCAATAATATCGACTAGAGGAAGCCAAAAAGGAGGAGGTATTAGAGAAAGAGGAAACAATGAATTTGATTTCTATATATACGATCAAAATGCTGGAAGATTCAAAAGTACATCTACTTCAAGTTCGCCAACAGACGTCTGGATCCACCTAGTTGGCACACTTGATACTGACGGAAACGTTTTACTTTACGAGAATGGAACTCAAGTCGATAGCAATAGCATAGGATCTTATGAGAAAGGGAACAACTACAGAATCGGACAAAGAGCTGATGGAAGTAACAATGCCGATAAGTTCCCAGGAATCATAGACGATGTTAGAGTATACTCTAAAGCGCTCTCAGCAACGGAGGTATCAAATTTGTACAATTCGGGTAGTATAGAAGGCTGAAAATTAAAATTTTTGCAAATTTACGGAAAAGCACACGAGACTTCTCCTCATTTCAAACACCATCAGGATATAATCTAACTTTAGTGTGATGACAGACTCATCAAGCGAGGTATTTGCCCAGAAACTTCACACAGGGTTGAACGCAAATTGTTTGTATTCTACAGTAGGCATTTTTATTCTCTCAGAGTTTTCAACTAGGTGAAAACCTAGCTAATGGCCTCAGCATTGACCAATTTTATATAGATTAATGATCACTTACTATACATAACACGATAAATTATAGTAGAGGGTTCTCATCCATGGAAGATAAGATTCAACAGGCAAGGCGGAATAATGCAGGTAGCGTACCACAGTCAAATCAGAAAACTCATGACATCGATGACGAGCTAGAGCAACTTATCGAACAGAGAAAGGCAGAAATCAAAGTCGTAGGGACAGGAGGAGCCGGAAACAATACTATTTCTAGACTTGTTGAAGTCGGAATTGAAGGATGCGAGACAATCGCAATGAATACCGATGCACAGGACCTTCTATACGCAAATGCTGATAAGAAAGTTCTAATTGGAAAGGAACTGACAGGCGGACTTGGAGCCGGAGCAGATCCAAAAGTTGGAGAAGAATCTGCAAAAGAATCCCAACAGAAGGTTAAAGAGACAATTGACGGAGCCGACATGGTGTTTGTAACATGTGGTCTTGGAGGAGGAACCGGAACAGGTTCTGCACCTCAGATTGCACAGCAAGCCAAAAAGGAAGGTGCACTCACAGTTGGAATCGTAACACTTCCATTCGAGATGGAAGGACAATCCAGACAGGAAAATGCAGAATACGGGCTTGAAATGCTTGAAGACACTGTCGACACACTGATTGTGATTCCAAACGACAAGCTTCTTGAGATCGTACCAGACGTCTCACTAAATACAGCTTTCAAGATTGCAGATGAAATCCTTGTAAACGCAGTCAAAGGCGTAACAGAACTTGTTACAAAGCCTGGCCTTGTCAACCTTGACTTCGCAGACATCCGCGCAGTTATGGGTGAAGGAGGAATTGCAATGATAGGTATGGGACAGTCCGATACAGACTCTCGTGCAACAGAAGCAGTCCAGAAAGCATTGTCCAATCCTCTACTCGATGTACAGATCGATGGTGGAAAAGGTGCGCTTGTAAATGTTACAGGAGGAACAGGACTAAGCCTAAACGAAGCACAGGAAGTAGTCAATACAGTTTCTGGAAAACTAAGCAACTCAGCAAAAGTCATCTGGGGAGCACAGGTCAGAGATGATATGGACGATATGCTTCAGTCAATGATCATTGTTACAGGAGTCGACAGCCCTCAGATCTACGGGCCTGAAAAGACTCACAGCGACGAGTACGAAGAAGAAATCGAGAAAGAGCTAGGAGTCGAATTTATCTAGACTTCTAAGCTTTTTCAACCTATTTTTCTCTATTCAATTATGGCAAGCGAAGGGATCGTTTTGAAACCAAAGGTTCTATCTGGGAGCATAAGTAGAGTACTTGAAAGTTTCAAACACGACAACGACGATGTAAGAATATCAGAACCAGGAATGGAAGACAATCAAGGAAATAGGATGCTACCTCATTTCTTTCTCTCAGCTGCCATAAGCGTTTTTCTAGTCGGAACACCTGCTTTGCTTGCCTACAACAGCCTTATTGATATAGGTATAGATGTATCAGCCTCTCCATATATGCTAGTTCCATTTGCAATGATCATACCTCTGGTAATGTTTCCAATCCAAGTATTTTTCGTCAGCAGAGAGCTCAAACATAGAAAATATATTATAAAACCTAACAGTGTTGATATAGAGGATAACTATCTTGATAGAAGCATAAAAAGTGCTTCTTTCGACAACATGACAGATGCAAAAATGGAGAAGCCTTTGGTTCAGAGACTGTTTGGTACAGGAAAAGTTTTGCTGAATACTGATGGATCAGACACCAAAGAAATAAAGATAGAGTTCATAGATAATCCTGAAACCCTCCAAGAAGAGTTATCAGATATCATATCTGAAACAGATTACAAACAGCCAATTTGATAAAACAATGAAACAATCAAATCAAGACTACGTTTTGACGCCTAATATCCCATCAGCTATGTTTGGAAACCTGATTGGATTTGGAATAATAGGTCTTATAGTGGGTTCAGCCTTGGGGTTCATACTAGAGAGTTTGTTACTAGGGACAGGAATTTTCGTGGTATTTACCGCCATAACAAACATTTTTGGCTACTTCAGTTTGAAATCAACAGAGTACAGATTTGAACCTAAACAAATGGAATACAGAGAAGGTTTCCTTAATATAACACAGAGTAACGTTTCATATAACAGAATAACCGATTTGTCATTAAGACAATCTGTAACTCAGCGGTTGTTCGGTACGGGAACGATCCTCGTAAATACCGCAGGTTCGGATGCAAGAGAGTTGAGGATATCTTACATTGACAACTCAGAACAGGAGTTTGAAAATATAAAACAGATAACACAAGAGATCTAAAAAATGGCAGCAGAGAGATTTATCGAGGCATTGTTCGCAGCAGGATTTTCATTCTTTTTCCTAGGGTCAATTATTCTAGGATTAATTGAATTTGTCGGAAAAGTCTATGGAACCTTCCGTTGTCTTGTAAGAGAGGATCTAACAGGCGAACAGAGGCTAATCTATCTTGCAATAATCTGGTTTATACCTCTAGGATGGTTGATCTACTTTATTCTAGGTACAGAACGGACCCAACAGCTTTTCTCAGAAGTAGAGATTTTTGAAAAATAGAGACCTGGTATTTTCGATTACTAAAGCAAGTGATACAGCTTATAAAAGTTCGTTGCGCTTCCATTCACATAAACCCGCTTGAACCAGCTCTGCTGGGAGGGAACTAGATTTTAGCAGCTAGTTCTCTTTGTAATTTAAACGGGTTTTTAGGTGTTAACAAATGGATATACAACCTAAGCACTGGAAGAATGAACTGAAAGCAAAGCTGAACGAGTACCAGCGAGTCCTTAAAATATCCAGCAAACCGGATAGAGAAGAGTTCGAAATGAGTGCAAAGGTTACAGGCGCAGGAATGATAATCATAGGACTTATTGGATTCATATTCTACCTGATTTCCAATCTAGCACCACAGTTTGTAGGTTAAAAAAATGATACTTACCGCCAGAACCACACGTGGAAGAGAAAAGACAGCAATCAACGCAATGAGAGCTGCAATCAAGTCTTCAAATCTGGATATAAAATCCGTATTCCACCCTGAGGACCTCAGAGGATACGTTTTCATAGAAGGAACTGAATCAGCAATCAATGAACTTGCAAGCGAAGTAAGAAACGTAAACGGGATTATCGACAACGAAGTAGACGTCGATGAAATCGAAAAATACCTAGACGATACAGAAGAAGAGATCAAACTTGAAGTCGGCGACGAAGTCGAGGTAATCGGCGGACCGTTCAAGGGTGAAGACGCTAAAATCAACAGGATAGATGATACAAACCGCGAAGTCACAATCGAACTACTTGATGCAGCGGTACCTATCCCGACAACTGTAGACGTCGATACAGTACGAAAGAAAGCAAATCAATAACTTAATCTATACTAAGGTGAAAAATTAATGGGAGATAAGACCACTATTTCGACATTGGTGGAAGGAGGCAGTGCCTCCGCCGGACCTCCCCTCGGACCGGAACTTGGGCCTTTGCCCACGGACGTAGGGGAAGTCGTGTCAGCAATCAACGAAAAAACCAAAGATTTTACAGGAATGGAAGTACCTGTCGATGTCATTGTAGACGAAGACAGTGGAGACTTCGAGATCGAAGTAGGTAAGCCGCCAGCAGCGCAGCTTATCTTTGATGAACTTGGAATCGATAAAGGCTCAGGCGAACCGAACAAGAACGTAGTAGCAGATATGAGCTTCGAAGAAGCCTGTAAAGTAGCAAGAATGAAAGCATCAGACCTTCTCGCAATGGATCTAAGAGGAGCTGTCAAAGAAATTATCGGTACAGCAGACTCTTCAGGAATAACAGTTGATGGAAAAGATCCTGTAGAGATTCAACAGGATATTGATGATGGAAAATATGATGATCGGCTAGAAGCCGAGGAGGGGATTGAATAATGCAATTTGAAACCGCAATTGAAAATGCAGTTGAAGAAGACGTAGAAAGAAACTTCACTCAAAGCATTGATTTGATTATCAACTTCAAAGGAATGGATCTTTCAGACCCTGAAAACCGTTTCAACGAAGACTTCAAACTTCCTTACAAGGCAGACGACGATATCAAGATCGGAATCATCGGAGATACACTGATCAACAACACAGATGAAGCCGACAGAGAAGTCACACAAGACGAACTGGAAGAGATGTTTGAGAACCCTTCCGAAGCTAAAGATCTAGCTTCAGAGATGACTTTCCTTATTGCCGAAGCACCTCTGATGCCTAAGATCGGACAGCACCTAGGACAGGTATTTGGACCGCGGAACATGATGCCGGATCCAACACCTCCAGGAAGCGATACAACAGAACAGATCCAAGAGTTGAGAAACACTGTAACACTCAGACTGAAAGAAGACCCTCTTTTGCAGCTAAAAGTTGGTAAAGAAGACTACGATCTTGAAAACGTCAGCAGAAACGCTGAATCAGTCTATGAGTTTATCGAAGAAAGACTTCCACAGGGCATGAACAACGTCAAGTCGGTTCTTGTAAAGACCACAATGGGAACCCCTACAGAGGTGGAAAGATAAATGGTACAACCAACACCGAAAAACCTCACAAGAGATCAAAAGGAACAGATTGTCGATGACTTCGAAGGCATGATTGATGAGTATTCAGTCATTGGACTTCTGGACATGAACAATCTTCCTTCAAAACAGCTACAGCAGATCAAAAAGGAGATGAAAGAGTTTGCAATAGTCCGTATGTCTCGAAAGACACTGATGGATCTTGCAATTGATGATGCAGAGAAAGAAGGAATTGAAGCTCTAGATACAAACGAAGCTGTTCAACCGGCTTTGATCTTCTCTAAGAAAGATCCTTTCCAGCTTTATTCTCTGATCCAGCGGAACAAGACTTCCGCAGCAGCACAAGGAGGAGAAGAAGCACCAAGAGATATTGAAGTACCTGATGGCGATACAGGAATAGGTCCAGGACCTATGCTTGGAAAGCTACAGGGAGCAGGACTACAGGTTCAAGTAGACGATGGAACAATCCACGTCCAGAAGCCTGGGGTTATTGTCGAACGTGGAGGAACAATTAGCGACGACGATGCCGAGATCCTGAACCAGATCGGAATCGAGCCTTTAGAGATCGGACTTGATCTTGTAATTGCCTACAGCGAAGGCGAGATCTTCACAGCAGAAGAACTTGACATCGATCTAGATGAATACAGAGCAAACGTCGAAGCAGCAGCATCAGGAGCATTCAACCTTGCTGTCAATGCAGGTATCATCAACGAGACAACAATCGAAGCAATTGTTGCCGAAGCAGCACAGAAGGCAAAGAACCTCTCAATCTCAGAAGGTATTCCAACCGACGAGACAATCGAGGAAATCCTGGCTTATGCAGCTTCGAATGCAAAAGGTCTGGACTCACAGATCGACCTAGAATCAGCAGAACCTGAAGAAGATGACTCAGAGGAAGCTGATGAAGAAGACTCAGACGAGTCTGAAGAGGAATAGTACCTCTTTTCTTTTTCTTTCATTTCTTAACTATTTTTCTGCCAACTAACGCATAATACGAAACCACTTTAATAGAAAACTTTAATCAAATAGTATATGTCCTGTAAGAAATCTTTTTTGCTGACAACACTATTTTTGTTGTTAATATCGCTTACGGCAGGTTCGACAATAAATTGGTCTACTTCAAGTGACTGGGATAATGCAGTTTCAAACAATGTTGAGCATACCTCAGAAAATGTAAGTATTTTTACAAACAACTGGAGCGATGACTTCTCAGATGGCACATGCGATGGATGGACTACAGTTTCAGGATCATGGAGCTGTAATAACAACTATATGCAAAATACAGACTCAAACAACGATAGGAAGATAGAAAAAACATTTGAGGGAGCTTACGGAGAATGGAGCTTTGATCACAGACATGATCCATCTTTCTATGGAGCTCAAACCTTCTACATACTACCCAATGGAGTTTCAAGCGTTCAGACAGATGACTATCATGTAAATCACAAGGACTCTAATTCTAACTATCAAAGAACTATCCGTAGAAATGAAAACGGAGATGCCAACACTTTCATAAACGGAGGTAATTTCAACGGTGGCTGGAACTCTTATAAGGTTAAGAGGTATTTTAACGGAACCACATATTTTTACATCAATGACAACTACCGAGGCAAAAACACGAACAACTCCCTAACAACCTCTTCGGGAATGGTTTTGATGGCGGATAACTCTGGACACGACTGGGATAACTTCGATGTTACAGTGATGAAATCCGACAATGGATCAATCACCACAGACTGGAAGAGTTTTTCCAACGATAGAGATCCATCAAACTTAGAGCTTCAAAACGTAGACTCTATATTGAACGGTCAAAACATAACCGTGGTTATAGAATCTGATACAAACAAAGACAACATCACAGATGAAACAAGCGATCTTATCTATCTTAATGGTAGCGCCGGACCTTACAGCGTTTCCGGACTGTCTTCAACAAGTAATAATTTCCGTATGAAGATGAACTTTGCAACAGATTCTCCGGTTAAAACACCGACTTTATCTTCTGTTGGACTATCCGGCTCGGAACTACCAGGTACCAAACCAACAGCAACCAATCCTTCTCCGAACAATAGAAATATTGATCCAGATAACGTTGAGCTCTCGATCGAAATAGAAGATCCAGATAACGATAAAATGAATTTGAGCTTCTATGATTCAAGTAACAATCTTCTAAATAAGTTAAATGATTTGAACAATGGAACCTACAGTTATAGCTGGAACGGGCTTTCAACTAATTCAAACTATAGCTGGTATGCAGAAATCAACGATGGAACCTCCACAACAACCACAGACCGGTTCAACTTTACAACTTTGGACTTAGATATTAGCTGGACTGACAACTCAAATAATGAAAACGGGTTTAAAATCTATACTAACAGTTCAGGTAGCTTCAACAACGTTAAGACTGTCGGTGAAAACACAGAATCTACTAAAATATATGATCCTGAATTAGAAACAGGCAAATATACCTGTATACGTGTCGTATCATACAACCAGTTTGGAGACTCAAGCCCACTAGAAGGCTGTATAACACTATAAAACTTGGTCAAGACAATCTAGAAGCTGTTGGACTGAACAAAGACTGGCCTCGAGGTTTTTATTATAAGATAACAAGTTAGGCTATATGACTATAAAGTTCTCCAATAAGCAAGAGGCTGAAAAAAATGTCGAAGAAGTTCTGAAAAAGGATATTAAACAACTCAACATTCATGTACCTGAGTTAGCTCAGATAGAACAGGAAAACGTTTTAGACCAGCTTTTCAATGCCCTAGAGATAATTACTGACAAAGCCAGCTGGATCAAAAATATTGAGATAACTAACAAAAGTTCTCAAAGACAGAAGTTTCTAGCGGCAATAGAGAATGATGAAAGTTTTGAACCAGACTTTGAGTTCAGAGAGTTTCCTTACAATGAAAAAACGTTTGTAATACTACTTGATGTATTGATCGGAGAATGTGAGAAGATAAGTGAGGAAGTGTTAACACAGCATGGAGCTAAAGAAATCGATATAGAACAGTTCCGTGCGATCTGGGAGGAAACATTCGAAGAGCTGAAACTCTATGTTAAACTGGCTGGAAATATTGAAAACAGAGAAAAATGGTTGAAATTCTCACAGAAAATATGGCCTATGGCGTCTGAAAACGTGGTTGAAAACACAGTTTCAAAACTAAATGAAGGATTTGATATACCGGATGAAGAAAAAAATCTTACCGCAGAAGATCTAAAACCTATGTGGGAAAAAGAGCTCGAGAGAATCGGGATAGATTATAACGTTGAGATAAGAGACGTTCCAGGTTGTTTCAACATTCCTGAAGAACAAACAGTTGTAATAGCTAGAGGTAAAGAAAAGGAGAGATTTTACTCTCGACAGCAGGCAGAGATGCTGACGATGCATGAACTTTTCCATGTTGTCAGAGGCTACAACGGTCGTAAGGTCTGTGAAAAAGCCGATCTGCCGCCTATATTTGGAGTCCATACGCCGTTTTATGATGAGACAGAAGAGGGTGGGGCACTTTACAGGGAAAAAGCTACTTTCACAGACCAAAGTTCCCAGTGGAAAGACTACCATCTGAGGTTTATGGCTGCTTATTATCTCTCCGAAGAAGTTAGTTTCGAGGAATCTGGAGAAAAACTAATCGAACTTGGTGCAGAACCAGAAAGAGCATTTGATCTGCTTGCAAGAAACAGAGAGGCATTAAGGCATCATATCTATCTTAATGGATATCATAAATGGAAAAATTTGGATGAGACCTGGCCTCTTTTAATCGGGAAGATAGACCATCAACTTGCAAAGATACTGAAAAAAGAAGTCGAAGCCAACGGGATGATAGATAAGCCTCCTGTAACAGGAGACGATCTTTTCAACTTCAGCTTTGATTGAGGGCTTTGTTGACCTTTTTGGCTTCATCGGCCATAATCTGTTGGATCTTCTTATCGTTGTTTCGAGCTAAAGCTAACCGAAGGGCTTTTTTACGCGAGTAAAGCTGGCCTTCAAAATCTTTGATTTCTAGTTCCTTTTCTTTCACTAATAGTTTTCCATCCTCTATTTTCCCTTTCTCATCGACTAGAGCTCCGAAGTCCTGGTTGTAATCCATAGTTGAGAGAAGCTGGTGAAGATACTTTGGATATCTCAGCTCATATACCGATCTGTTGTAAACTTGGTAGGGCAGATCGCCGATCTGTTCCAGGAGCTCTATAAATCTTCCAACGTTTCCTCTATCGGTTGATTGATAGACTGGTATGCCGTTTGAGTTAACGTTTACAGAAACATTAATCCGGGTCAGAAGCTCATCATCTACTCTTATAGGAAAGCCAGGATTTTTGAGAGGTAGGCTTCTGCCTTTTCCCTTGATAGCTATTACATCATCGGATGCTTCTGTTCCAAAAACATTTTTGACAAGTTCTACAGGGATAAAACTGTCTTTGTTCTTCCAGTTATAGACTGTAGAGGTCGAATAATCAAAGGCTCCACAGAAGTTTTTGATCCCTCCGAACTCATCGATTCGGTGCCAGAATTCCTTTTTACCTGACTCAGATAGTTTGATACGTATAAAATCAGGTAGCTCGGAGAATTTGACCTTATTTTGACTCATTTGTAATTAGATATGTATAGAGTCTTTTTAAGAGTAGCTCGTGAATCGAGTTGTATTGGTGAACAAATTATGGAACTAGTATACGCAGCACTTACACTTAACGAAGCAGGCAAAGAAGTAAACGAAGAGAACCTACAGTCAATCGTCGATGCAGCAGATCTTGACGTCGAAGACTCAGAAATCAAAGCTCTAGTCGCAGCACTAGAAGACGTAGACATTGAAGAAGCAATGGAAACAGCTGTCGCAGCAGGCGCAGCTCCAGCACCAGCAGCTTCCGAAGACGAAGCTGAAGAAGAAGACGAAGAAGAGGAAGAGGAAGAAGACGAAGCTGACGAAGACGAAGCAGCAGAAGGACTCGGAGACCTATTCTAAGTTAATTGGCCCTTTCTAGGGCTTTTTTCATTTTTTACTTCTTATTTTCTATAACTAGATACTACGTTTGATTTAAACTAGATAAATTCTATACAGCATAGAACAACCATTTCTGTTATAAATCAGAGTAACTAATCGGTAACTATGGCTTTAGACGCAATTAATACGATTAAGTCGACATTTGGAAGTCTAAAGACCGGAGTAGGCATGAAAATTCTCGGCCTACTATTTGTAGTTCATCTAGTAAACATGGGAACTACATACTTTAGTACGATGGGAACCGGAATGATGATTGTTTCGGGACTTATCAGCCTAACAGCAGCGGCTGTACTTCTTTTGATTACAGTCGGAGCTTTCCGATCATTCGATTCCGGAGAACTAACAAAGGACCAGTACACAAACAATATTGTCTGGCCTCTTATCCGGATAACAGGAGCTAACGCAGTAACAACCATATTCGCATATGGTGTAGCGCTGTTCGCTCTTCTTCCAGTAGTACTAGTAAGCGTACTTGCTGGAGCTGGACTTTCTTCATTAGGAGCAGGAGCAGTAGCCGGCGGCTCAATTTTGAGCGCCTTACTTGGAATTGCAGGCCTAGTACTTGCAATTGGAGCATTCTTCTACCTTTTCCTAATGCTGACCGTATCTGTCCCGATGATCGCTATCGAAGATAACAGAATCTTCGAAGCACTTGACAGAAGTGTACAGAGAACAAAAGGAGAAAAAATCTCTATGTTCCTTGCAGCTCTACCAGTAGGATTGATTTACTTCATAGGTATTATCCCTCTGGCAGCGATGGCACCAACAACAGGTTCAACAGCCACAAGCGTTTCACCTGTATTGGTTCTGCTGACATCCGTAGTCACTGCAGTTTCAGGAACACTGTTTTTCTCACTTCTGAACCAGTACCATCAGGCACTACCAGAATAGACTTCCAAACACTTTTTCTCTTTCTTTTTTCTTTTTACCCAGAGATGAAATGTGATAAAAAAATTCCTTTAGAAACCGTATTTATGACTAAGCTCTCTGAACTCAAAGCACAGATCAAACAGGAAGCATCGGACAATCCGGATAAGTTTTTTGCAACAGACGTATTAAACGAGAAAGGTTTTCACAGATCCGAATGTTCCAACTGCGGAATGTATTTTTGGTCCGCAGATAAAGAAAGAACTGTGTGTGGAGAACCGGAGTGTTCAGGAGGCTATACGTTTATCAACGATTCTCCAACAGAAAAAGAGTTCGGATACATAGAATCATGGGATCTTTTCAGAGACTTTATGGCTGAGAGAGGTTATGAACCGATCGATCGTTATCCCGTAATTGCTCGCTGGAGAGACGATGTAGAATTTACCGGCGCTTCAATCTATTGTTTCCAGCCTTATGTTGTAAGCGGGGAAGCAGAGCCTCCAGCAGACGAACTTGTAATCCCACAGCCTTCGTTAAGATTCAACGATGTGGACAATGTCGGTATAACCGGTCGCCACTATGTTTTACACAACCATATTGGACAGACCTGTTTCCAGCCTCCAGAAAGTTACGACCAAGACCGTTATTTCCAGGACATGTTCGAGTTTGCTATAGAAGCACTTGGAATCCCTAGAGACAAACTTATACTACATGAAGACTCCTGGGGTGGCGGAGGAAACCTTGGAGCATGCATGGAGTTTTTTGTCGACGGACTTGAGTTATGGAACCAAGTATACATGTTTTACGAACAAACCCCAGAGGGTTATGAGGAACTTGATCTGAAAGTACTCGATATGGGCATGGGTCAGGAAAGAATTTCCTGGATCTCAAACGGAACAGAGACAAGCTATGAATGTGTAATGCCAGAGACTCTTGAAAACATGAAACAAAAGACAGGGCTAGAAACCGACAAAGAGATCTGGGAGAAGTTTTTGCCTCACAGCTCGAAGCTGAATGTCGATGAAGTAGATGATATCGATGAAAAATGGGAAGAGATCGCAGACGAAATCAATATTGATGTAAACAAGTTGAAAGATGCTATTAAGCCGGCTGCAGCACTCTATTCAGTTGCAGAACATACACGTGCACTTGTCTTTGCATTAGCCGATGGAAAGTTGCCTTCTAACACCGGCGGAGGCCACAACCTAAGGTTAATCTATCGTAGAGCAAAGGATTTTATCGAAAAATACAACTGGGATCTAGATATCAAAGAGATTGCAGAATGGAACGCAAAAGAACTGGAAGCTATGTTCCCAGAGCTAGTTGAAAAACTACCAGAAGTCAAAGAAATACTTGAAACAGAGGCTGAAAAATATGAAAAATCCAGGATGAATGCTCTGGAGAAACTAGAAAGGCTCGATAGCCAGCCTTCCGTTGATCGAATGATAGAGTTGTATGAAAGCCATGGAGTCAGCCCTGAGATGATGGAAGAACATGGCTACAGCGTTCCTGAAGACTTCTATGCCCAGGTAGCTTCTGAAGATGAAACAGTGGAAAAACAGGATGAAAAGTTCGATCTAGAAGACATAGAAAAAACCGAACTTGTTTACTATGAAGATGAATACCAGAAACAAATAGAAGCTAAAATACTGGCAGTTAGAGGCGACTGGATTGTACTTGATAGAACTGTTTTCTACCCTGAAGGTGGAGGACAGGAACCCGATAAAGGAAAGATAAATGGAAAAAATGTAGTTGATGTACAGAAACAGGAAAACATTGTTTTACACAAAGTTCCGGATCATGAGTTTGAAACCGGTGACGAAATAAAGGGACAGATCAACTGGTCGAGACGTTTCCAGCTGATGCAACATCACTCTATAACACACGCAGTCAATGGAGCAACAAAAGATATTCTAGGCAACCATATCTGGCAGGCAGGAGCCCACAAAACAGTTGAGAAAGCAAGACTTGATGTTACCCATTATGACAACATTGATCGAGAGACCCTGGATCAGATCGAGGAAAAGGTTAGAAACTATATTCTAAAAGATCTGAGTATAGAAAAAGAGGTTCTTGAAAAATCCGATGCCGAAAAACAGTACGGTTTCCGGATCTATCAGGGAGGAGCGCCTCCAGGCAACAAGGTAAGAATCACCAAGATAGTGGATGAGGAAAACGATTCGATAATCGATGTTGAAGCCTGTGGAGGAACCCATCTAGAATCTAGTTCCGAAGCCGATAGTTTTGTGATAACAGGATCTAACAAGGTACAGGATGGTGTTATCAGACTTAACTACAAAGCCGGAGAAGCTGCAACCCAGCATCTCAGCCAGCTTGAAAACAGGATCGAAAAACTCTCAAAAGAGCTAGGTGTAGAACAACCTGAGAACGAGAGAAAGGCTCAAAGAGATCTGGTTGAACTGTTTTCTGTTGAACCCGATCATCTTGAAAACACGATCCAGAAATTTAGAGACGACAACCAGATGCTACAACACAAGATAGAGAAACTAAGTGACTATCTGGATCAAGATATCGAGACCGTGTTGGTAGAAGGCGATAACCTGGTTGAAAAAGCAGAAAGTATCTTCGAGACCCGGAAACAACGGGAAAAACAACTCGAAGGGCTTGAAAACGATATTGAAACCCATGTAAGACATGGTATGGAAGATCGGGTAGTCGAACAGAAAATTCCTACAGAAAATGTTGGTCTTTTGATACAGGTGGCTCAAAAACTGGCCAGAAACTTCGAGGCCTCAGTTACACTAATAGGGGAAAAAGGTGCAGTATCTGCATCTTACCATGAAGACTACAACGCAGATCAGAATCTTGAAAAGTACTCCGAAAACGTTCAGGGCGGAGAAGAATTTGCCAAAGCCTTTGATGTTTAGCTAGTAGCTTCTACGAGATTTATAGGACTCACAGCCTAGAGGTCTTAAGTTGGCTTCCTTTCCTATCTTGTCAACTGAGATAACTGTGTTTCCTTCGACATTTTGAGTGCTGAAACCTATTACTTTTCCTTTATCAATGATTTCAACTACAACCCATGCCTTTTGAGTAACTAAAACATCTACGTTTGTAGAGCCTTCAGATGTTGAAATATCTTCTATTCGCACTCCACCAGCAGGACATCCTGCGTGTTTTTCATCAAGGCTTTGGAGCCTGTCTAGATTAGTGGAAGAATCTACAGTTGAACCAACCAGTAAATCTGTATCTATACTATCTGAGGTAAAACTGTATGTTCCAATTCCAATCACTAAAACTAACAGTATAAACAGGAAAATACCTGTTTGTTTACTAGAAACGTGATTAGAAAAAAGTTTGAAAGACAGAACCTCTGATTTTTTATTTTTAGAAAATCTCTGACCGACTCGAGTTAAGGCCGATTTAGTTTCCGAGCTCGAAACAGTCTTTTCAACATCTTTGTTTTCTTTCGCCGAGTTAGAACCGTTTTCTTCCTGACTAGTTGAACTATCGAAACTTTCCGTCTTAGAAACTTTATCCTCAGAGCTACTGAACAGATCTTCAGAAACATCTCTATCTTTATCTGAATCAAATGGATCGTCTACCTCATCAAGCATATCAGGATCACGACCTGCTTTTTCCAGGCTTTCACGGATTCTTTCATCCGAAATACCCTTTTGTCTCTTGTCTTTTATCCATTCTTTCAGCTTTTCACTTGCCATAGATGAGTTATACTAAAGATAGAATAAAAAAGGGAAAAAAGAGTTTTCAGAAACACTGGGCCGCACTTGGACCAAGCTGTCTGAAAGCATCACAGATCTCAGAAGAAACAACATCTCCATCAATCTGGCTAACCGGTTGACCGCTGTATTGTTGGTTTCCACCGACAATCACAGTAGAAGGAAACTCTGTAAGACCATACTGTATCAATAGATCAGAATGAGCCGTCGAGTTAGACACACTCACATACACTCTATCGTTGAACCTTTCTGGTAGATCAGAAAACTGTTCGTTCATCTGCTGGCGCTGATCTTCGGCCTCATAGTAACTGTTGACAAAAACTATATCCTCGTTGTAAGCCAACAACCTCTGTTCTCTAGAATCTAGATGTAGAGGTTCTTCCTGATAGTTACTCGAAGGCATTGTAGTATTAATCTCGTTTTGCTGGTTAGCCTGTGAATTAGTTAGGCCTGCATAAGATGCAATTCCTCCGAATGCAAAACCTCCTCCGATCACTATACCGATTACTGCTATACCTATCTGTTGCCAAGTTGCCATGGACAATCAATTTGTATGAATTGATAAAAAGCGACGGGTTTTCCGGAACGGTTAAAGAACTTGTCTGTTAACAAACACTTATTATGATAGTAGGATTTAACGTCGATTCTCTGAACGCCGAAAAATTTGACGGCGCATCAAACGGAAACCTAGAAGTCAACTACAACCCAAAACTCTTGAGTGTTGAAAAAGCCTCAGTAAATGCATTCAAACAGGATGTAGCAAAGATAGAATTCGAATTCAAGGTAGGTTACAACGTAGGCGAAGACGTTGCAGCAGAAATCGTTCTTGAAGGAAATGTTTTGTGGAAAGGCCAGTTGGACGAAATAATTGAAGAGTGGGAGGAAAACAACAAGCTTCCTGAAAAGATCCAGGCACCTTTGATGAACGATCTTTACCGAAGATGTCTTTCACAGGCAGTAGGAATCTCCGATACACTCGGACTTTTACCACCAATTCCAACACCAAGAGTCGACCGGTAGAAAATCGGTCTTCTCTCTTTTTCTTTTCTTTATTTCTGATTTTCTTAACGTGTAAACAATCTATGGTTGTTTTGTTCGATTTCAACCGAACCAAACCCAATTTTAAATTAAGCCTTAGAAAGTTCATAAACATTTCTAATCAATCCAAAACACAGCTGTGAAACTATAAAGGCTTTATAGTATTATTGTGGCTTTATAAACAGTTTTCTTAAACAAACCTATTTACGAGCTCTATATTCTATTTTAAGCTATAGAAAAGTCTTTGATAAGAAAACAATACAATTTAAACAGTTCTAAACGCTCAGCAACGCTTGGAGAACACTCAAAAACGGTTCGTGAACGGTTAAAACAGGGCTTTAGTCGAACAATTTATAAGGGTGGTTGCGTTATTAGAGAACAAGGAACACCACAGCTAAATTCAGTAACAAGCTGTGGGATCCCGAACCCAGTTTCAAACAAAACGATTACAGGCCAAGTACCTGGTTAATCTTTTTCCGGGAATCGGGATCCCGCGGAGGAATGAAGCCTCTCCGTCACCGATAACGGCTTCAGTAAGGCACGTCACGATTCGAGTGTACGCAACCACGGGCCTTGCTACGACACAAAAATAGGTCGAAAGCCGGACTTTCTGGTCTAACCAGAAAATCTATGGATTTTCGGCTAGTATAGAAACAACACACGTACGTGCGTGACACTCAACACACAACACCAACAGGTGTACACACAACAATGAATAAGAAAATTACAAAAATAGGCAAAGCTGTTGCAGGCTCTGCACTTCTTGTAGGGGCAACCCTAACAGGAGCGGCCGGTCTAGCATCAGCAGCATCAGGTTCCCAAGATCTAGGGGACTATCCAACACCATTCGTAAACGACGATGGCGAAGTATCTTCTACAGTAGTAGTAGGAGAATCCGCAGCTACAATCGACGTAGTCGGCGGAATCAACATTGCCGGATCACTCGGTAATGCAGCATTTATGGAAGAATCCGTATCAGTAGAAGGTGGATCAGCATCTTGGTCCGCATCAGAAGGAGCAACACTAAACAGAGCAAACTCTGACCTGTTCCTAAACGATGCAACAGACGCAGACCAGACAAGATTCGATGCAGAAGACGTACCTGCTCTAGCATCAGACTCTTTCACAAGCGAAGGAGGAGAAGACATTGATATAGACTACGAAGCAAACGTAGGAACACAGAATCAGGACTTCTCACCAGCAGGAGATGAAGATGACCCATCACTACACCTGAACGTTCCAACAAAGTTTCAGACTCTGACGATGAGCATCTAATCTCTGCAAACGTTGAATTCGCAGAAGAAGTGAACTTCAACGTAGAAGAAGACGCTTCAAACGTTTATGCGCTTGAAGACGGAGACGAGATCACTCTATTCGGAACTGACTACACTTTCTCCAGCGAATCTACCGAAAGCAAACTAATTCTTTACGGAAGTAGTGAAACATTCGACGTAGAAAACGGAGAATCTTCAACAGTAGATGTTGACGGAGAAGAATCAACATTCGAAACCGTCACAGTAGCAGAAAACGGAGACGACGCAACAATCAGAGTTGACGGAGAACTAGAATCAGTATCCGAAACCGACACAGTAAGAGTCAACAACCAAGATGTAAGAGTTAGAAACATCTATTCCACAGGTCCAGACGGACAAGGAATCGTACAATTCTCAGTCGGATCTGAAGAGATTCAGTTCAACAAAGATGGAAGCGTTGATGTAGATGGAGACGAAGTAGACGGCGTATACCACGATGTAGATGATGAGAGGACTTCTCATCAGTAGAAGAAATGGACTTTTACTTCGGAGCAGAAGACACTGACGAAGACTATGTAGCAGCAGGAGAAGCTTACGAAGCACCACTATTCGGACTACAGTTCCACTACGGAGGACTATCCGGAAACGTAGCTGAAGATCCTGCAGAAGCAATCGAAGTTGAAGCAGTAGAAGACGGAGAAGCATCAATCACAGTCAATCAGGGAGAAGACTCAGCAGACATAAACTTCCTAAACAATGACTTCGGAGAAAGCGCTGCAGCAGACAACCCAGAAAATCTGTCAGCAGACTCAGAAGAAGAGATTGTCACAGTAGAAGGCGCAGTTCTAGAAGAAGATGACTACGTTGTCCTCAACGCAAACGACGAATCAGGAATGTACCAAGTCACAGACCTGACAAATGAAGCAAGCGCAATCAACGGCAACGCAGACGACGGAGAACTATCTGTAACTCTTCAGAATGCAGTTACTGGAGAATCCGTCACAGTTGAAGAAACAGAAGTTGCTTCAGCAGACGACGAAAACGGAGACGGTGACGACTATTACCTGTTAGAGTCAGAATCTGTTGAAGGAATGGACTTCGATGTAAGATTCCACGACAGCGGAGGAGTTTCATTTGTAAGAGCAGGAAGCCCTGGAACAACTCAGGTATTCCCAAGCCTCTACACAGCAACAGACTCTGCAGTAGTCTTCACACAGAACGCAACACTGAACGAAGACATTGAAGGAGGAAACGTACAGCTTGAAATGCCAAGCACAAGAGTTTCAAGTGACAAAACTGTCACAGTCAATCACTCTACAGATGACTCTGCAAACGAAGAAGACGTAGTTACAATCTCCACAAGCGAAGGAGCTTCAGGAACTTACACAGCTGAAAGCACAGACGAGACAGCTGTACTTGGAGTAACTGTAGGAGAAGTTGACTACGGAGTATCCATAAGCGGACTTGACACCGACGGTACCGCAAATAATGCTGTAACAGTTGAGAACGTTACAGTAGTTCAGAATCAGGAGGAAGACACAGCAACTGCAAAAGATGTAAGCGGAACCCCAGCAATGGGACCTGCAGCAGGATTTGTCATGCCTGAAGACGATGAGGATGAAGAAAGTGCTTACTTCTTCGCACCTGACGTCTCAGACGATGACAATGGCGCAATCACAGTTGAATACACCGGAGGAACGTTGAAGTTGACGGCGACGATGACGACATCAGCAACAACGACTGGGTAACAGCTTCACTAGACAGTGAAGACGACATGGTAGTAGGTTACAACGATTACGGAGCCTACACAATGTTCGACGAAGACGACGACAACACATTCACACTTCACCTACCTTCAGCACAGTCCACAGTTGGAATGGCTGTAACAGGAGAAGGAGGATCACTTTCCACTTCTGGATCAACAAGTTCAGTCACAACATCCACACCTACAGGCTTCCCTAACGCTGCTGCACTAGATAGTGACAGCAACATTGAGAGCCTGAAGACTTCTGACGAGCTTATCCTTGTCGGAGGACCGGCAGTCAACGCTCTAACAGCAGAGCTTGCTGACGAAGGG